>JAESFZ010000054.1_pt1 | contig 420328 bp, 381 predicted proteins | sample 9269561 | NCBI WGS metagenome assembly JAESFZ01 (sample SAMN14515552, study PRJNA621657) | algae metagenome | isolation source: Tildeniella nuda ZEHNDER 1965/U140 and co-occurring heterotrophs from wet... | place: Switzerland: Stansstaad, Zurih | collected 1965-01-01
CCGTGCATCATGACGCGAGGTTTCGACCCCTCCGTCAGCCCTGCGGGCTGCCACCTCCCCGTTCCGGGGAGGAACTGGCTACGTCCGCTCCCCACCCCAAACCCGCCATGTCTCATCCGATTTGGCGCCCACCGCGCTTTGAGGCATGATGGCTCCCGAAAGGAGCTTCCCCCATGCCCCATGCTTCCCCCAACCGCCGCCAATTGCTCGCAGGAGCCGCCGCGCTCACCGCGGCCGCCCCTGCCCTGCTGCGCGCCGCCGAGCCGCTCGCGCCCGATGCGCTGAAGGGCCGCACCGTGCTGATCACCGGCGCGTCGAGCGGCTTCGGGCGCGTCGGCGCATTGCTCTATGCGAAGCATGGAGCGAAGGTGATCGCGACGATGCGCAATGTGCCGCGGCCCGAAGCGGCAAGCCTCGCCGCCGAGGCCGCGAAGGACAAGCTCGACCTGCATGTGGTCGAGATCGACGTGACCGACGACGCCTCGGTCGCGAGCGGCACCGCCGAAGCGCTGAAGATCGCGGGCGGGCGGATCGACACGCTCGTCAACAATGCCGGTATCGGCATCACCGGGCCGGTCGAAGTGCAGGACATGGAGGCGACGCGGCTGATCTTCGAGACCAATGTGCTGGGCATCCAGCGCATGCTGCGCGCGCTGCTGCCCCAGATGCGCGCCGCCAAGAGCGGGCAGATCTTCAACATCAGCTCGCAATTGGGCCGCGTGATCGTGCCGGGTGGCGGCCATTATTCGGCGACCAAATTTGCGGTCGAGGCGCTGTCCGAGCAGCTCGCCTATGAGCTGGTGCCGCACGGCATCGACGTGACGGTCATCCAGCCCGGCGGCTATCCGACCAAGGTCTGGGTCAACCGCAACGCCTATACCGGCGCCTTGCGCGACCGCAGCGATGCCGACCTGCTCAAGGCCTATGAGCCCTTCACCCGCGGCATGGGGACCGAGGATGGCAGCGGGCGCAGCGCCGATCCCGCCGACGTGCCGCGCGCGATCGCCGAGATCATGGCGATGCCCGCGGGCAAGCGCCCGCTGCGCCGCGCGGTGCACCCGGGCAACAAGCCGCAGGAGGCGATCAACAAGGTCGCGGCCGAGGTCCAGCTCGCCTGGCTGGGCGGCGGCGCGCTGGGGCCGCTGGTCCGCGCGGTGCACGACTGAGTGTTCATGACCGCTGTCAAATCTCTGTCACGAAAGTGATTTTTTCGGAAACACTCGCGCCATCCACCTGACATCTCCCCCTGCCATCGGGGCGGCCTCACCGGGACGACTCCCAGTCCCGGGGCTCAACCGAACAGGGGTACTGCATGTCACATCTTACCGACGACGCCCGCGCGCCTTACCGCAGCGCGACCGATGACCTAGGCGGGCCCGACAGCCTGGAGGCGATCGTCGCCGCCAACCCCTCGCGCCGGTCGATGCTGACGAACGGCCTGTTCGGCCTGTCGATGCTGCCGCTGCTCGCCGCGTGCGACAGCGACGGCGCGCCCGTCGTCACGGTGCCGCCGACGCCCACCCCGACGCCGACCCCCACGCCGACCCCGCCGAGCTTCGCGGTCAATTTCACTTCGGTCGCGGCGAACCAGAACGACATGGTCACCGTGCCCGCAGGCTATGTCGTCGACGTGCTGCTGAAAGCCGGCGATTCGGTCGAGAGCGGCACGCCCTATGCGGGCAGCTTCCCCGCCAGCCCCGCGGTCGCCGAGAAATGGGCCGGCGGCAACCATGACGGCATGGAATATTTCGCTTTCCCGGGCGTCGATGCGAACAACCGCGGCATCCTGGCGATGAATTACGAATATCCCGATTTCAACATCCTGATGGCGGGCAGCTACAACCCCGCGACCGCCACCGCCGACCAGAAGGCGATCGCGCTGTCGGCGGTCGGCATCGGCGTCGTCGAGATCGCCAAGGGCAGCGACGGCAAATGGGCGGTCCAGCCGGGATCGACCTACAACCGCCGCTACACGGGCAACAGCGCCTATCGCGCCGGCGGCCCCGCCGCTGGCCTGCTGTCGGGCAGCATCAAGGGCATGCTCAACAATTGCTCGAGCGGTCGCACGCCGTGGGACACCTACCTCACCTGCGAAGAGACGACCGACAATTATCTCGACCCGACGCAGCCCGCGCGCGACTATGGCTGGGTGGTCGAAATCGACCCGCTGCGCGAACTCGCCGCGCCGACCAAGCGCACCGCGATGGGCCGCTTCAGCCACGAGAATGTCGCCTTCATGACGAACGCCGACCGCCGCGTCGCCTTCTACATGGGCGACGACAGCACCCCGGGCTGTATCTATAAATTCGTGCCCGACCGCGCGTACAGCAGCAGCAACCGCGCCGCGAACACCGAGTTGCTCGATTACGGCACGCTCTATGTCGCGCGCTTCAACGCCGACGGCACGGGCGAGTGGCGCGCGCTGGTCGTCGGGCAGAACGGCCTGACCGCAGGCGCGTCGGACCCCGGCAACACCAGCCAGAGCACGACCCCGCCGGCACCGACGATCGTCAACTTCAACAGCCAGGCCGACGTGCTGATCAACACCGCGTCGGCGGCGCGCGTCGCGGGCGGGACCGTAATGGACCGCCCCGAGTGGGTCACGGTCGCCCCCGACAATAAGTCCATTTTTGTTACGCTGACCAACAACAGCGGTCGCCGCGTCACCGACCCGATGAACCCGCGCGTCAGCAATTTGCACGGCCATATCCTGAAGTTCCGCGAGGAAGGCGATTCGCCGCTGGCGACCAAGTTCAGCTGGGAAATCTTCCTGCTGGCGGGCGACCCGTCGCTGGCTTCGGGCGGCAGCAACCTGACCGGCAACATCAACGGCGACACCTTCTCGAGCCCCGACGGCCTCCGCATCGACCCGCAGGGCCGCATGTGGGTGCAGACCGACCACAGCGTTCCGGGCAATTCGGGCGTCGCGGGCAAGACGATCGACGCGGCGTTCGGCCACAATGCGATGTTCTTCGTCGACCAGGCGACCAAGCAGTCGAAGCGCTTCCTGGTCGGACCGCTCGGCTGCGAGATCACCGGCCTCGCCTATACGCCGGACCTTCGCACCTTCTTCGTCAACCTCCAGCATCCGACGGGCAATTGGCCGGTCGCGGGCGAGCAGCCGCGCTCGTCGACAATCGTGGTGCGCCGCACCGACAACCAGCCGGTGGGTAACTGATCGGCGCGCCGCCCGCTCCCGAACGCCGGGAGCGGGCGGCCGCCTCAGACGAATTTCATGTCGCCGAAGATCCAGCGCCATGGCGTCCCCGTCTCGCCGAGGATGTCGCGCACGATCATCGGAAAGGCCGCCTCGGCGCGCACGTCGTTCGACATGATCAGCACGCAGCGCTGGCCCTTTTCGATGCAGACGAGCGTGTTGCCCGTCGAATCATTATGCCCTCCGCGAAAGAAGGCGGGGCCCTGCGGCCCGGTGTAGGTGATCAACCCGACGCTCGCGGCGAGCCCCTTGTGCTGCTGCGCCGCGGGGACGTCGCCCGCCAGCGTCGGGAATTGCCCGGCCGAGCGGATCGGCAGGCCAGGGCGCAGCAGTTCGCCGCGCGCCTTTTTCGACAGCCCCTCGCCCGACACCAACGCCGCGGCGAAATTGGCGAGGTCGGTGATCGTGGTATCCATCGATCCCGCCATGCGCACGCGGCCGCGCTCGTCATGCGCCTCGACGCTGCCGTCGAGCGTCCAGCCGTCGGCGTAATTGGCCGCGAAGTCGGGGCGCCAGACGAGGCTGCTATTGGGCATTTTCAGCGGGTCGAAGACCAGCCGCTGGACCTCCTTGCCGGTGTCGAGCCGCAGCCCCTTGTCGAGCCCGAACTGCAGCAGCATGATCCCCTCGCCCGAATAGCCGTAGCGGCTGCCCGGATCGAAATGGAAGCGCAGCTTCTCGTCGGGTTCGAGGAAGGAGAAATTAGCGAAGCCGGTGCTGTGGTTCAGGATATGGCGCGGCGTCACCGCGCGCCAACGCTCGTCGCCCGCAAGATCGCCCCAATTGCCGTAGGCGTCGAGATTGCCGTAATCGGGCAGCGGTTTTTCGAGCATCGCGGCGACCGGCTTGTCGAGGTCGACCTTGCCCTCGTCGACCAGCCGCAGCACCGTGTAGGCGAAGACCGCCTTGGTCAGCGAGGCGCCGTACATGATCGTCTGCGGGGTCAAGGGTTCGCCCTTGGCGTTGCGCTCGCCGAAGCTCTGGACCGAGACGACCTTGCCCTTGTCGATCACCGCGATCGCCAGCCCGCGCGCGCCGGTCGCGGTCATCGCCTGTTTCGCGGTCTTCGCGACGGCGGCCGGGTCGGCGACGGGTTTCGCTTCGGCGGTGGCGGCCATCAACAACGGCAGGGCCCAAGCCAGTTTCGCACGGCGCATCGCTATCTCCCCGAAATCAGGACGATTCCACTGCTATGACGAAATAATACAGCCCGCAAGCCGCGTCGTCGCCGGTCAGGGTTTGCGCTTCGGTGGTGGCGGGGGGGAGCCGTCGGGGGTCTGCGACATCATGATCACACACATCGTACGGTGGACCTTGTGCGATCCGCAGGCGACGCCGGCATAACGATGCTCCCCCCGCAGCAGACTGTGGCGATGCCCGCGGTCGGGGACACCGTCGTCGATCAGCAGCTGGTGGATCACGCCCGCGGGGCTGTGGTGGCCATAGGTGATGACCTCGTTGACATAAGGCCCGCCGCCGCGTGCGGTCGCGCGCTCGCCGGGGCCGCGGCCGCCGGTGTAGTGGCCGACCGCGCCCGAGCGCGACTGCGCCGCGACATGGTCGGCCGCTGCGCGTTCGAGCACGGCGCCGCGTTCGAGCGACCCCAGCGGCTTCGCGGGGCGCAGGTCGCGGATCGCCTCGTCGACCGCCGCGACGCCCTCGCGGGTCATGATGTCGATCTCGTCGCGGTCGCGCCCGCGCAGCAACCGGCCCTCGAAGCGCGGGCGATAGGCGCGCAAGATGACGGCATAGCCGGCGGGATCGCCGCGGAAGCGGTTGAGTTCGGCAAAGACGTCGGCCTCGAAATCGTCGGGCGCGAGCGCGGCGGCGCCCGCGGCCCCGCCCGCCAGCAGCCCCGCCGCCGCGATCCATCGGAAGTATCTCGTCATCGCAGAGGCGATAAAGGCGTAACGCTGAACCTCGCGCAACCATTATCGCGGCGCCAAGGCTGGCGCGCCGCTCGAAATCGCTCTAGGGGCGCGGGCAAAGACCGGCGCGACGCCGGAATGCTCACGGAGTTTTTATGGGTTTCAAATGCGGCATCGTCGGGCTGCCCAATGTCGGCAAGTCCACCCTGTTCAACGCGCTGACCGAGACCGCGGCGGCGCAGGCGGCGAACTATCCCTTCTGCACGATCGAGCCGAACATCGGCAATGTCGCGGTGCCCGACGATCGGCTGGAGAAGCTCGCGGCGATCGCGAGCAGCAAGAAGATCATCGCGACGCAGCTCGCCTTCGTCGACATCGCCGGCCTCGTCCGCGGCGCGTCGAAGGGCGAAGGACTGGGCAACCAGTTCCTTGGTAACATCCGCGAGGTCGATGCGATCGTGCATGTGCTGCGCTGCTTCGAGGATAACGACATCCAGCATGTCGAGAACAAGGTCGACCCCGTCGCCGACGCCGAGACCGTCGAGACCGAGCTGCTGCTCGCCGACCTCGAAAGCCTCGAAAAGCGCGTGCCGGCGCTGGCCAAGAAAGCCGCGCAGGGCGACAAGGAAGCCAAGGCCGCCGCCGGGGTGCTCGGGCAGGCGCTCAACCTGCTGCGCGAAGGCAAGCCCGCGCGACTGGTCGAACCGCGCGACGACGAGGAAGCGCGCGCGCTGCGCAATGCGCAGCTGCTGACCTCGAAACCCGTGCTCTATGTGTGCAACGTCGATGAAGGCAGCGCCGCGAACGGCAACGCCTTCTCCGAAAAGGTCTTCGCCCGCGCCGCGGCCGAGGGCGCGCAGGCGGTCGTCGTCTCGGCGGCGATCGAGAGCGAGCTGGTCACGATGGACATGGCCGACCGCATGGAGTTCCTCGAAGAGATGGGCCTCCACGAAACCGGCCTCGCGCGCGTCATCCGCGCGGGGTACGAATTGCTCCACCTGATCACCTTCTTCACCGTCGGCCCGCAGGAAGCGCGCGCCTGGACCGTCCACACCGGCGCCACCGCGCCCGAGGCCGCGGGCGAGATCCACAGCGATTTCCAGAAGGGTTTCATCCGGGCGGAAACCATCGCCTATGACGATTATGTCACGCTGGGCGGCGAAGCCAAGGCGCGCGAAGCGGGCAAGCTGCGCGCCGAGGGCAAGGCCTATGTCGTGCACGACGGCGACGTGATGCACTTCCTGCACAGCTGAGGACCACCCTCCCTCCCGCAAGCGGGAGGGAAATTAAGGCTCGAATGCCGCCAATATCGGGCATGGCCCCTTGTCGCTTGCCGCGCAGAGGTCGGCCAACCGCGCCAGCGCAGCGCGGGTTTCCGTCATCGCGGCGATCTTCGTATCGAGCGCGTCGATCCGCTGGCGCGCGAGGTGGCGGACCTGGACGCGGTCGTCGCCCGCCTCGAGCGCGAGCAGTTCGCCGATCTCGTCGAGGGTGAAGCCCGCGCCCTGCGCGGCGCGGATGAACTTCAGCCGGCGAAGGTCCTCCTCGTCGTAGCGGCGGATGCCGCCGCCCCAGCCGTCGCCGCCGCTACGCGCGGGCGTCGGCAGCAGGCCGCGGCGCTGGTAATAGCGGATCGTCTCGACTCCGACGCCGCCCGCGGCGGCCAATTTTCCGATGGTGAGCTGCATCGCTTGACTCCGTACCATGGTACGGATGCCATATGGGGCGCATGACACAGGAAACAACCACCGCAGCAGGCCGCAAGACGGCCGTCCTCCACCGCATGGTCATGCCGGGGCACATCTGCCCCTATGGGCTCAAGGCGCGGCACCTGTTGAAGCGGAAGGGCTATGCGGTCGACGACCGCTGGCTGACGACGCGCGAGGAGACCGACGCGTTCAAGGCCGCGCATAGCGTCAAGACCACGCCGCAGACCTTCATCGGCGGCGTGCGCATCGGCGGTTACGACGATCTGCGCCGCCATTTCGGGCTCAGCGTGCGCGATCCCGACGCGGTGAGCTATCGCCCGGTGATCGCATTGTTCGCGATGACCGCGCTGATGGCGCTCGCGGCGAGCCATGCGGCGTTCGGCACCGCGCTCACGCTGCGCGCCGCCGAATGGTTCGTCTCGTTCAGCATGATCGTGCTCGCGCTGCTCAAGCTGCAGGATATTGAGAGTTTCTCGACGATGTTCCTCAATTACGACCTGCTCGCGAAGCGCTGGGTGCCCTATGGCCGCATCTATCCCTTTGCCGAGGGGCTCGCGGGGGTGCTGATGACCGCGCATGCCCTGCCCTGGCTGTCGATCCCGGTGTCGCTGTTCATCGGTTCGATCGGCGCGGCGTCGGTGTTCAAGGCGGTCTATATCGAGCGGCGCGAACTCAAATGCGCGTGCGTCGGGGGCAGCAGCAAGGTGCCGCTGGGTTTCGTCTCGCTGACCGAGAATCTGGCGATGGTCGCGATGGCGCTGTGGATGCTGGCGATGATGGTCTGACGAACGCGCCGCAACCCGATTGTCACGATCCCCGCACATGGGATTTCGCGTGCCGCTGGGCTATGCCCGGCGCAACGAATCACCAGACTATGGGAACTGCCATGTACAACCGCCGCTCGTTTCTGGCCGGGGCGACGCTCGCCGGGCTCGCCGTCCCCGCGATCGTCCGCGCGCAGGGGCTGTTTCGCGACTTTCCGTTCAGCCTGGGCGTCGCGGCGGGCGACCCCGCGAGCGACGGCTTCGTCATCTGGACGCGCCTCGCCCCCGATCCGATGGAGCGCCACGGCGGCATGCCGCTGGCCAACGTCCCCGTCGAGTGGGAGGTCGCGACCGATACCGGCTTTCGCGACGTGGTGGCGAAGGGCACCGAGCTGGCGCGTCCCGAGCTGGCGCACAGCGTCCATGTCGAGGTCGCGGGGCTGCTCCCCGACCGGCCCTATTTTTACCGCTTCACCGCGGGCGGCGAGCGCAGCCTGCGCGGCCGCGCGCGCACCCTGCCCGCGCCGGGCGCCAAGGTCGATACGCTCAAATTCGGTGTCGCGGGCTGCCAGCATTATGAATCGGGCTTCTATGGCGCCTATCGCCATATGGCGCGCGAGGACCTCGCCTTCGTCTATCACTACGGCGATTTCATCTACGAATATCGGCAGGATTATCTGTTCGACAGCGGGCTGCCGATCCGCCCGGTGCGCCAATATGCGCAGCGCGCGCTGGTCGACCTCGACGATTTCCGCGGCGCCTATGCGCAGACGTTGCTCGACATCGACCAGCAGGCGGTGCGCTCGGTCCACGCGCATCTGTCGAGCTTCGACGATCACGAGATCCGCAACGACTGGGTTTCGGACATCGACAATTGGAAGATGGGGCTCGACGGCAACGACCCCGACGCCGCGCCGCCCGAGGTGTTCATGCTCAAGAAGCAGGCGGCGATGCAGGCGTGGTATGAGCATATGCCGGTGCGCAAGGCGCTGCTGCCGCGCGGCGGGATGGTCGGCATGCACCGCGAGTTCCGCTACGGCGATTTGATGGCGATGCAATTGCTCGACACGCGGCAGTATCGCGACGATCAGCCGTGCGGCGACGGCTTCAAGCCAGCCTGCCCCGAGGTGTTCGATAAGCAAGCGCAGGTGCTCGGCAAGGCGCAGGAGGAGTGGCTGGGCCGCAATCTGGCGAAGGGCGGCGCCACATGGAACGCCTTTGCGCAGCAGGTGACGATGATGTCGCTCGACCGGCGCCGCAAGCCCGACGAGCCCAAGAAGATCCTCAACCTCGACAGCTGGGCGGGCTATGAGGCGCCGCGCGAGCGCATATTATCGCGCATGGCCGGCCTCAAGAATTGCATCGTGCTGACCGGCGACGAGCACCAGAATTTCTGCGGCGACCTGGTGCGACAAGACAAGGTCGTCGGCGCCGAATTCGTCGCGACCTCGATCTCGTCGGGCGGCGACGGCAGCGACAAGCGCAACGGCACCGACGACTGGCTGAAGCTCAACCCCGAGCTCAAATTCGCCAACGACCAGCGCGGCTATGTCGTGTGCGAGGTCGGCCGCGAGGTGTGGCAGACGCATTTCATGGTCGTCGACAAGGTGACCACGCCGACGAACACGCTGTCGAAGCGCGCGACCGGCGTCGTCGAGAACGGCATCGCCGGGATCAAGATGGCCTGACGATGAAGATGATCGGCATGATCGGCGGCATGAGCTGGGAAAGCTCGGCCGAATATTACCGGCTGGTCAACCGCGACGTGCGCGGGCGGCTGGGGCCGACCGCGTCGGCGCGCTGCCTGCTCTGGTCGTTCGACTTTTCGGAGATCGAGCGGCTGCAGAATGCGGGCGACTGGGACGCGCTGACCGCGATGATGATCGACGCGGCGCGGAAGCTGGAGGCAGGCGGCGCCGAGCTGCTGATCATCTGCACCAACACGATGCATTTGATGGCCGACGCGGTGCAGGCGGCAGTATCGGTGCCGCTGCTGCACATCGCCGACGTCGCCGCCGACCAGCTGCACGCCGCGGGGGTCGAAAGGGCTGGGCTGCTGGGCACCGCCTTCACGATGGAGAGGGATTTCTACCGCGACCGGCTCGGCGCGCGGCACGGGCTGTCAGTGGTCGTGCCGGGCGCCGAGGACCGCGCGGTCGCGCACCGGATCATCTATGACGACCTGGTCGCGGGGGTGGTGACCGAAGCGTCGCGCGACGCCTATCGCGCGATCATCGCGCGGCTGGTCGACGCGGGCGCCGAGGCGATCATCCTCGGCTGTACCGAGATCATGCTGCTGGTCCAGCCCGAGGACAGCCCGGTGCCGCTGTTCGACACGACGACGCTGCACGCGGCGGCGGCGGTTGAGTTGGCGATGGGGTGAGCGGGCGTGTCGGCTTTGGGATGGGGAGCGGACGCTCTTAATCCTCCCCATCGACTTGCGATGGGGAGGTGTCTGCCGCTTCGCGGGGCCCGGCGGGGCGGCGACTTCAGAGGTCAGCGCAAGGCTTCAGCCCCTCCACCACTCGCTTCGCGAGCGGTCCCCCTCCCCATCGCAAGTCGATGGGGAGGATTGTTAACGTCCCCTCCCGCCCGATAACGGACATCCAACCAAAGCTACCGTGCCCTAACCCACTCACTTCCGCCCGAACAATTTCTCCACATCGTCCATCGCCAGCTTCACCCAGGTCGGGCGGCCGTGGTTGCATTGGCCCGAGTGCGGGGTGACCTCCATCTGGCGGAGCAGCGCGTTCATCTCGGTCACGCTGAGCGTGCGGCCCGCGCGGACCGAGCCGTGGCATGCCATCGTCGCGGCGACGAGTTCGAGCTTTTCGTTGAGCCCGAGCGCGGCGTCATAGCCCGCGAGGTCGTCGGCGATGTCGGTGACCAGCTTCGTGCAGTCGATCGCGCCGAGCATCGCCGGGGTCGCGCGCACCATCACCGCGGCGGGGCCGAAGCGTTCGAGCTCGACCCCGAGCGCGGCGAGTTGCGGTGCGGCGGCTTCGAGGCGGTCGCACGCGGGTTCGTCGAGCTCGACCACCTCGGGGAGCAGCAGGCCCTGCGACGGCACGGCGCGGCCCGCCATGCCGTGGCGCAATTGCTCGAGCACGAGCCGTTCGTGCGCGGCGTGCTGGTCGACGATGACGAGGCCGTCCTCGGCCTCGGCGACGATGTAGGTGCGCGCGATCTGGCCGCGCGCGATGCCGAGCGGATGCGCTTCGGCATGCGGTACCGGCGCCACCGCGACCTCGGCGCGGCCCGCGAGCGGCGCGGGCGAGGCGAAGGGGACGAGCCGGTCGTAAACGCGCGCGACCTCGGGCGACGGCGGCGCGATATCGGCGCCGAACAGATGCACCGCGGGCTCGCCGCGCGGCGCGGCGCCGAAGAGGAAGCCGGTCGACGGCGCGGGTGCCACGGGCTCCTGCTGCCAGGCGGCGAGCGCCGCCTCGGCGGGGCGCTGGACGCTGCGGAAGCCATGTTCGTCGAGCGCGCGGCGGAGGCCGCCGACGATCATCCCGCGCACGAGCTGCGGGTCGCAGAAGCGCACCTCGGTCTTCGCGGGGTGGACGTTCACGTCGACCTCGCTCGCGGGCACGTCGAGGAACAATGCGACGACGGGATGGCGGTCGCGCGCGAGCAGGTCGGCATAGGCGCCGCGCAGCGCGCCGACGAGCAGCCGGTCCTTCACCGGGCGGCCGTTGACGAAGAGATATTGGTGATCCGAAACGCCGCGATTGTAGGTCGGCAGGCTGATCACGCCGCCCAGATGCACCTCGCCGCGGTCGAGATCGACCCCGATGCTGTTCGCCGCGAGGTCGCGGCTGGTCAGCGCCGCGACGCGCGCGAGCCGGTCCTGCCCGCCCTGGACGTCGAGCACGCGGCGCCCGTCGTGCTCCATGGTGAAGCCGACCTCGGGATTGGCCATCGCGAGGCGTTTCACGACGTCGAGGCAGGCGGCATATTCGCTGCGCCCGCTGCGCAGGAATTTGCGCCGCGCGGGGATGCGCGCGAAGAGGTCCTCGACTAGGACGCGCGTGCCCCTGGCGAGCGCCGCGGGTCCCTCGGCGACAAGCGCGCCATTGTCGACGACGCGCTTCCAGCCGTCGGCGCCGGGCATGCGGCTTCCGATCGTGAGGCGCGCGACGCTGGCGATCGAGGGCAAGGCCTCGCCGCGGAAACCGAGCGTCGTGACGCGCTCGATCGCGTCGTCGGGGAGCTTCGAGGTGGCATGGCGTTCGAGCGCAAGCGCCATGTCGGCGGGGGTCATTCCCGACCCGTCGTCCTCGACCTCGATTCGCGCGATGCCGCCGTCGGCGATTCGCACCGAAATGCGCGTCGAACCCGCGTCTATGGCGTTTTCAACCAGTTCCTTGAGCGCCGCAGCCGGTCTTTCGACCACTTCACCGGCTGCGATCCGATTTACGAGCGTTTCCGGCAGGCGGCGTATTGACATAAAGCGACTCCTAGCGCAGTCGGACGCAATTCGCGACCCACCCGCACAGCCTGATCATTTTGTCCAGCCAGCCCCCCATGGACAGGCCGGAATCTCCTCCTGATTAGTCCTGCCCCCGGACGGGATCGCGTCGGCAATGACGGCGACGGGGCGCTCCGTTCGCAAGGCAGACAGGAATGACGATCGATGTCCTTTTTCTCGCGTTGGCTTAAGTTCAATTCCCAAGACATGGCGATCGACCTCGGCACCGCCAATACGGTGGTCTATGTGCGGGGCAAGGGCATCGTGCTCAACGAACCCTCGGTCGTCGCGATGGAGACGTTGAACGGCCACCGCCGCGTGAAAGCGGTCGGCGACGACGCGAAACTGATGATGGGCAAGACCCCCGACAGCATCGAGGCGATCCGCCCGCTGCGCGACGGCGTCATCGCCGACATCGACATCGCCGAGGAGATGATCAAGCACTTCATCACCAAGGTGCACGGCGGCAAGCCCAACGCGTTCCGTAGCCCCGAGATCGTGATCTGCGTCCCCTCGGGCTCGACCAGCGTCGAGCGCCGCGCGATCCGCGACGCCGCGTCGAACGCCGGCGCCAGCGAAGTGTGGCTGATCGAAGAACCGATGGCCGCCGCGATCGGCGCCGACATGCCGGTGACCGAGCCGATCGGGTCGATGGTCGTCGACATCGGCGGCGGCACCACCGAAGTCGCAGTGCTCTCGCTCCGCGGCCTCGCCTACACCACCTCGGTCCGCGCGGGCGGCGACAAGATGGACGAGGCGATCGTCAGCTACGTCCGCCGCCGCCACAACCTGCTGATCGGCGAAACCACCGCCGAGCGGATCAAGAAGGATTTCGGCATCGCGCGCATCCCCGCCGACGGGACCGGCATGACGATCCACATCAAAGGCCGCGACCTCGTCAACGGCGTGCCCAAGGAAATCTCGATCAACCAGGCGCAGATCGCCGAGGCGCTGTCCGAACCGATCGGCACGATCGTCGAGGGCGTTCGCATCGCGCTCGAGAATACCGCGCCCGAACTCGCGGCCGACATCGTCGACCAAGGCATCGTGCTCACCGGCGGCGGCGCGCTGATCGCCGAGCTCGACGAGCTGCTCAAGGACGCGACAGGCCTGCCCGTGACCGTCGCCGAAGACCCGCTGACCTGCGTCGCGATCGGCACCGGCCGCGCGATGGAGGACCCCGCCTTCCGCGGCGTGCTCCAGCAAGCCTGATCGAAGGGTAGCGTTCCCCCATGACCCGCCCGGCAGCTCGGCGTCCGGGGCAATCCCGAAAGGCCCAGACGAGCCTGTTCGTCGCCTATGTCATCGCGGTGACCGGGGCGGTGGCGGGGCTGTTGCTGGCGATCCTGTCGGTTGCCGATCCCGTGGGTTTCGCGGCGCTGCGTGTCGCGAGCCATGAGGTCACCGCGCCCGTCGCGCGCAGCACGCGCTCGGTCATCGGCTCGATCTCGGGCATCGACGACGCGGTGTCGGCCTATGTTAGCGCGGGGTCGCAGAACAGCCGGCTGCGCGCCGAGCTCGCCGACGCGCGGCGGCAGCTGGTCGCGACGAGCGCGCTGCAGGAAGAGAATCGCCAGCTGAAGGCGCTGCTGAAGCTGCAGGAGGCCGACAAGACGGGGGTCGCCAACGGCTATCTGCTCACCTCGACCTCAACCAGCAGCAAGCGCATCGCCTTGCTCAGCATCGGGCGCAACCTGGGCGTCGCCGCGGGGCAGCCGGTGCGCGGCGCCGACGGGCTGATCGGCCGCGTGCTGTCGAGCGGTCCCTCGGTGTCGCAGGTGCTGCTGCTCACCGACGTCGACAATATCGTGCCGATCCGCCGCGCGCGCGACGGCCTGCCCGCGCTCGCCTATGGCCGCGGCAACGGCGACCTCGACATTCGCACGCTCAACATCGCGAACAATCCGTTCAAGCCGGGCGACATCATGGTCACTTCGGGCACCGGCGGGCTCTATCCGCCCAATGTCCCGGTGGCGATCATCGTGCGCCGTACCAGCGAGGGCGCGCTGGCGCGTCCGCTCGCCGATCCGGCCAAGGTCGATGCGGTGTCGGTGCTGCGCCCCTATACGCCCGACAATATCGAGGCGCAGGCGGTACCGCGGCCGGCGACGCCCGCCCCGGCTGCGGCGCCGGCGCCCAAGACCGCGCCATGAACCGCGCCGCCGCGCCCCTGCAGCGCGAACCCGCGTCGCGCTGGCGCATGCGTGCGGTGCCCGTCGCGACGGTGATGTTCGCCTCGGCGCTGCCGCTGATGCTGCCGATGGTCGCAAGCTCGCCGGTGCTGCCGCCGCTCGGGCTGCTGCTCTTCCTCTGCTGGCAGTTGCTGCGGCTCGAGATGTGGCCGGTGTGGATCGGGCTGCCGCTCGGCCTGTGGGACGATCTGTTCAGCGGCGCGCCGATCGGGACGGCCGTGGGACTCTGGACGCTGGCGACGATCGCGATCCATTATTTCTCGCAGCGCGTCTATTGGCGCGGCTTCATCCACGACTGGGGTGTCGCGGCGCTGCTGGTCGCGGCGATCCAGGCGCTCGCCGCGCTGATCGCGCATCCCGACGCGCATATGGGCCGCGTCCTCGGCCTCGTCGCGCCGCAGATCGTCATCTCGGCGCTGCTCGTCCCGCTCTTCCTTCGCCTGACCGGCAAGTTTGACAATTTCCGCCTGAAACGCCGATAGATTCCGCCCGATGTTTGGTAAAAAGAGCCCGCCGATCACCGAAGCCTGGAGGGGCATGACCTTCACGCGCCGCGCGATGCTGGTCGGCGGCGGACAGATGGTCATCGGCGGCGCACTCGCCGCGCGCATGGCCTATATATCGATCATCGATAACGACCATTATGTCCTTGAATCGGAAAGCAATCGTGTCAACTTGACGCTGGTCCCGCCGCGCCGCGGCTGGATCGTCGACCGGCGCGGCAAGGCGCTCGCCAACAACCGCGTCAGCCTGCGCATCGACCTGATCCCCGACCGGCTGCACGACAAGGAGCTGGTGCTGGGGCAGCTCCGGACATTGCTGCGGCTCGACGGCGACGCGATGGAGCGGATCAACCGCGACCTGAAAGCCGCGTCGGGTTTCCAGCCGGTCGCGGTCGCCGAGGATCTGTCGGAGGCCGATTATGCGTCGATCCTCGTCCGCCTGCCCGACCTGCCCGGCGTCGCGCCGCAGCGCGGCTTTGCGCGCAACTATCCGACGGGTGCCGCGGTCGGCCATCTGATCGGCTATGTCGGCGCGCCGACCGCAGAGGAATATCAGGCGGCGAACAAGGACCCGCTCTACATCACCCCCGGTTTTCGCGTCGGCAAGGACGGGCTGGAGAAATATTTCCAGCCGATGTTGCGCGGCGAGCCCGGCGCCAAGCGCGTCGAGGTCACCGCGCGCGGCAAGGTGGTGCGCGAGCTCGAAACGACCGAGGACAAGCAGGGCAAGACCGTCCACCTGACGATCGACGCCGATCTGCAGGAATATATCGCGCGGCGCATGGGGCGCGAATCGGGTGCCGCGGTGGTCATCGACTGCGACAATGGCGACATCCTCTCCTTCGTCTCGATGCCCAGCTTCGACCCGAACAGCTTTTCGGACGGGATCAGCAGCAACGAATATGCGTGGCTGCGCGCCGACGACCACCAACCGCTGATCAACAAGGCGACGCGCGGCCTCTATCCGCCCGGATCGACGCTGAAGCCGATGGCGGCGATCGCCGCGGTCGAGCATGGCGTCGACCCCAGCGAGCGCCACACCTGCATCGGCGGCTATCGCCTCGGCAGCCGCTTCTTCCGTTGTCTCGGCACGCACGGCAGCGTCGACATGGCGACCGCGATCATGAAGAGCTGCAACAGCTATTTCTACTGGCTGGCGCATCGCCTGGGTTACGACGCTTTCGCGCCGACGGCGAAGATGCTGGGGCTCGGCGAGGAATTCCAGCTCGCGGGCAGCAACCAGCGCTACGGCACGATCCCCGACAGCGCGTGGAAGATGCGCAAATACGATCAGGCCTGGTCGGCGTCGGATTCGCTGAACGCGATCATCGGCCAGGGCTATGTCAGCGTGAACCCGCTCCAGCTCGCGGTGATGGCGGCGCGGATCGCGTCGGGGCGCAAGCTCTATCCGCGGCTCGTCAACCGCCAGTTCCGCAACGATGCCCTGCCCTATTCGGCCGACGCCTTCGCGGTCGCGCGCCACGGCATGGACCTGGTCGTCAACGGCCCGGGGGGGACCGCGGGGCGCAGTCGCCTGCCGCTCGACGGCATCGCGATGGCGGGCAAGACCGGCACCGCACAGGTGCGCGGGCTCAACACCGGCAACGGCAAGGGCGGATCGTGGCGCTTTCGCGACCATGGCCTGTTCGTCTGCTTCGCGCCGGTCGACAAACCCAAATATGCCGCGGGCATCGTGATCGAGCACGGCATGGGCGGCAGCCGCGCCGCGGCGCCGGTGGCGAAGGATTTCATGACCTTCCTCTACGACCGCGAGAAGGCGATGGATGCGCTCGAGACCTTCGAGGCCGGCTGGGGCGGCACGATCAAGGAACGCATGGACCGCGACTATGCGGCGTGGAAGAGCGGCGCGTCGAGCGACCCCGACCCGGAGATCCCGCAATGATCCCGGTTCCCGCCGCCGTCCAGCGCTTCCCGTGGAAGCTGATCGCGATCCTCGCGGGCATCACCGGCTTCGGGCTGCTCGTCCTCTATTCGGCGGCGGGGGGCAGCTGGTCGCCTTGGGCGCTGCAACAAGGCGTGCGCTTCCTCGTCTTCCTGACCGTCGCGCTCGTCATCGGGCGCTTCAATATCAAGATTTTCGAGGATTTCGCCTATCTCGGCTATATCGGCATATTGATACTGCTGATCGCGGTCGAGCTGCTCGGTTTCGTCGGCGGGGGCAGCCAGCGCTGGCTCAACCTGGGGTTCATGAACCTCCAGCCCTCGGAGCTGATGAAGGTCGCGATCGTGCTCGCGCTCGCGCGCTTCTACACGCAGCTGCCGCCGGGCAGCACGCGGACCTGGACCGCGCTGTGGCCCGCGCTGGTGATGATCGGTTTTCCCGCGGCGCTGGTGATGCTCCAGCCCGACCTCGGCACCGCGCTCGCGATCTGCATCGGCGGGGTGATCGTGATGTTCTGCGCCGGCCTGCCCTTCTGGTGGTTCGGCAGCACCGCCGCGGCGGGCGTCGCTGCGCTGCCGATCCTCTTCTCTTTCCTCCACGATTATCAGCAGAAGCGCGTGCTGATCTTCCTCGACCCCGAGAGCGACCCCTTGGGCGCCGGCTATCATATCAGCCAGTCGAAGATCGCAATCGGATCGGGGGGCATTGGCGGCAAGGGCTTCCTCAACGGATCGCAGAGCCACCTCGACTATCTGCCCGAGGGACATACCGACTTCATCTTCGCGACCATGGCCGAGGAATGGGGGCTGATCGGCGGGCTGATCCTGCTCGGGCTCTTCTTCCTGCTGCTGCGCTGGTCGACGCGCGTCGCGCTCAATGCGCGGACGCGCTTCGGCCAGCTCGCCGCCGCGGGGCTGACGATGACGATCTTTTTCTACATCGCGATCAACCTGATGATGGTGATGGGGCTCGCGCCGGTGGTCGGCATCCCGTTGCCGCTTTTCTCCTATGGCGGCTCGTCGATGCTGACGATCATGACCTGCGTCGGCATCGTGCTGGCGATCGAGAACGACACGAAAAAGGCCGGCGGACGCTTCCGGTGAAAAAATAATCGGCGAAATAGCCCCCGGGCCATTGCCATCCCCGCACGGCCATGATAGCGGGCCGCTCGCTTCGCAGCAAAGGGGGCTTCCCCGGCACTTCGAAGCGAGCCGGAAACGGCAGTGGACGCATAGCTCAGTTGGTAGAGCAGCTGACTCTTAATCAGCGGGTCCTAGGTTCGAGCCCTAGTGCGTCCACCATTTCTTTCAAAGACTTAACGGCCAGTCCTGAACCATATATCAAGCGTTCCTGATGCCGTGTAAGCACCGGGTAAGCACGCAATGGGCGGCGCGCGTCAAATCTTAGCAAACATTATCTTTAGCTTGCGCCAATTCTCGTCGCCCAATTGCGGGCCGAAATGTCACGACGCGGTCAGCTTTTTGATGTGTCTTCCCCATCGCTTCATCGCTTGGCGCTTCTCCTCCTGATAAGGGTAGCATTGGTACACACCAACAATGCCGCTCTTCGCCCCGGAGAGATGATTGAGAACGGACTCGATGATTTCCGTCCTGATCTGCAAGGCTTGCATTCCTGTCGCCACCGTCCGGCGAATATCGTGAATCCGCCAAGGCGCCAAAACGGCACCCTCCTCCCCCGCTGACCTCATTTTTCTAACGATCATGGCGTCCCATTTCTCTTTAGCTTTCGAGAATGTGCTCAGGCACGTCCCACAGCTCGACTGGAACACCAAGCCATGTAACGGCCAATCTTTCCCACCTGCGGCGGCATCGAGCAGTGCGATTGCCTGCTTGCTCAGCGGGATAAGATGCGGACGGCCATTCTTTGATCTCTCGGCTGGCAAGTCCCACCGCCCGCCTTCACGTCGCAATTCCGACCAGTCCAACCCGATCACTTCGCCGCGCCGCTGTCCGGTCAAAATCATCAGCCGAAATGCCGGGCCATATTGCCCCGGAAGTTGAAAACTTGTTTTCCATGCGCAACGCAATTCTTCGGTTGAGAGGTAGCGATTTCGGGGTTTCGGCGGCGGAGGGGCATCCACCCCTTGGGTCGGCGAATGCTTGAGATCGTCCCGGCTCATCGCCCATTTGAACATTTTACGGAGCGTCGCGTGCATCGCCCGCGCAACCGACGGCCGGTTTTCCAGGCGTCGATAGATTGCGGTAAGGTCTGACCGCCGGACGTCTGAAATCCGCTTGGTTCCGATCGTCGGCACCGCATAGTAGACCAGCATCGAGCGGATGCGCGACCAGTCCTTCCAACGCCGCTTGAGATACTCTTCGGCGAAAAGTTCGACGTACCGATCAAATCGAAGCTCAACCTGCTTCCGACGGCGTTCGCGACGCCTTTCTAGCGGATCTTTACCCTTTGCGACCTGTTTCGCGAGATCAAGCGCCTTGCTTCGCGCGCTTTGGGCTGTCCACGGCGCGCGATGGCGGCCAATAGTAAAGCGCCGCGAGATCGAGCCTCTACCTCCCAACCGATATTGATAGATGTAGGACTTTGTGCCGCGTTGCGTCACGCGGACGCCAAATCCGGGAAGCACCTTATCCCAAAGGAACGTGTTACCGCTCCGGGGAGCAAGGTGATCCACTTCGATGGTAGTTACGTTTCCGACAGGCATGGCTCATCCTCCTCTTCTGGCTCGGGAAAGCCTCCCGGCCGAAGAGCAACGCATGGCTACCTGTGTATGTTGATTTTGGCCGATTTCGGACTGGCAGCTTTCAGGCGACGAACGTGAAGAAGCGGACGTTCGTAACCGGTGGGGCGGGGTTGGCAGCTCACGACCGATTGTGGACATCAGATCGTCCCTGTGCCGCAGCCGCAGGGAGGGTAATTCTTCCATCGTCACCCCGGACTTGATCCAGGGTCTGCTTTGCCGGAGCTCAACCGAAGCTGGTAACCACGATGCCCACGCTGACGAGCAGCACCAGTCTTACGGCCCAGCGAAACGGTGTATCCTTTTCCGGATTCGGCATGAGCCAGTCGGTTATCACGAGAGAAAAAAGTTGATGCATTTGCGCGCCTCCCTCCATAGCTTCTATCAAACGTCGGTTAAGGAGCGAAAAACGTCCGTGAAACGGCGTTGATATGAAACTCTTCACCATAGTCAGGTATCTTTAATGCGGCCCGGCTTCTGGATGTAGGCAACGCGCTAATGGCTTGGACTCTCTCTTATCAGCCGAAACCCGACAGCTATCCTTCGGCAGACCTAGTTGAAGGAGAACGGGGTAAGCTGGTTCTGGAGAATACGAAACCCGATGGCGGCACCAATATTGCTATCATGCGCAGTTATTCGGGCCGGAGGGTCGAGCCAGATAGTGTTCCAAAAGTGATTAAATGGAATACGAAGCGCAAATTGTTGGATTATGAAACGGCATTCATCAGCACGGTTAGTGACAGATTTCGGGATCTGATTGAGGAGATCGAACCGGGAATCCATCAATTTGTGCCGGTGAAATTCATCGCAAATGATGGCTCCGATTTAGCTACGCGCTGGTTCTGGCAGATTTGTAATCGGATCGACGGGATTAATAGAGAATATACAAACTGGACCTTGTCGAATGGGAGGATCTGGAAGCCAACGGCAGGCCAAGCTCACAAATTGGTGATCGACCTTGAGGCAATAGGTGCGGCGAAGTTTTGGCACGACAAACATGTCGGCAGTGCCACGTTTGTGTCCGATCACGCGAAGACGCATATCGAAGACGCCTCAATTACCGGCACGCGGTTTCGCTACTATGAACAAGTTTGAGGCCAAGTGCTTGTTCATCCCGCAGAGTGATTTCTCGTATCGCGCCTTCCCGCAAAGCGCCTGACCGCTTTCCAGCCCATTCCGGCCGAGACTGCGCGCTGGTCGTGGTTAGCCAGCGCAACCACAGGATTGGCCGATTGCCGTCGGTCTGCTTCTGGCACAATGTTCGCTAAAGCGGACAGGCAAAGAGGCGGAGACTCTTGAAGCGCCTGCTGGCTCGTCAATACGGGATAGGCCTTCCATCCCAGCCGAAGAACCCGCCGCTATCCATCGGCGATAGCTGGTCGATGACGGCCAGGATGTGCATCGCGCTTTTATCCGCACTAAAGAGCGATGATTCAGCTACTCGCGCCTGAAACGGCTCCGAGAGCGGCGTGTCGACTGTTCCGGGGTGCAGTGCCGCGACTATCGCTTCCGGATTGCTGCGGCCGAGCTCTATCGCGAAGCATCGCACCAGAGCATTGAGCGCCGCCTTGGAAGCGCGGTAGCTGTGCCATCCGCCAAGTCTGTTATCCGCAATCGAACCAACGCGAGCAGAGAGAAATATCGCGACCGCTCGTTGCCGCCGGGCAAGCAAGGGAAGAAAATGCTTTGCGACGAGCGCGGGCCCGATGCTGTTCACAGCGAAGACCTCGGCCATCACCGATGCTTCAAGCTGCCGGAGGCTTTTTTCAGGACGGATGTCAGTCGTGCGATGCAGCAGCCCCGTCGCCACGATCAACAAGTCGAGCGCGCCATCCCGGGCGATCTGGCGACCTGCCTCGGCAAGCGTGCCGTCGTCCAATATGTCGATCGTCAGCGTTGTCACATCGGGATGACGCGAAGCATCGGGCCGCCTGGTCCCGGCATAGATGCGGTCGAATCGCCCCGACGCCACGAGTTGATTCACCAGCGCGGCACCGATACCGCCGCTGCTTCCGATCACCAAGGCGCGCTTAACGCTCACATGCTGCTCCTCCCGGCCATGACGTCGGTCCGGCATCCCGACGCCCCTTAATCGGCGGCAGCGTGATATCCCATATGCCTCAAAGGGAAGGTGGAGCGGTGGCTAGAAACCGGCCTCGACCGCGAGCCGGATCGCATCGGCCGTGGTTTCGACGCCGAGCGCGCGCAGCAGCGCAGCGCGGTGCATCTTGATCGTCCGCTCCGACAGCGAAAGCGTGAAGGCGATCTGCTTGTTGAGCTGTCCGCTCGCCATAAGTTTCAGCACCTCGCGCTGCCGCGGCGAGAGCGCCTCGATCTGGGCGCGCGCCCGCGCGCTCCGTCCTCCAACTGCCTCGCCGGCCTCGTCGACCTCGATTTGCGAGCCGAGAAAATATTCGAGATTGCCGCCGGGGCCAAAGATTGGCGCCACCAGCACGGCATTGCGGAAGGGCGTCCCGTCTTTCCGGTAATTGAGGATCTCGACGAGCGCCGGCCTCTGCTCCCGGATGGCGGCCCGCAAGGTCTCGGTCAGTTCAGGTTCGGTATCCGGCCCGGAGAGAAAGCGGCAATTGCGCCCAAGGATTTCGTCCGGCCCATAGCCGGTGAGCGTCGAGAAGGCAGCGTTGCACTCGACGATCGGATTGTCAGGTAGGCGCGGGTCGCTGATCACCGCGGCGATCGGGCTGGCCGCGATCATTGTCTTCAATGACATATTATCTGCCTGCTCTCCCTTGGGTGCCCCAAGGGACATGTTGCGACACTTCCCCTCGCTCATGCAAGCCTGCGTCGATGACAATTGCGACGAACCGGAAAAAATGGCGCATGGCGCCCTGCAGATTGACGGCACAGCCATGCCTACGGGCGGCCGCAGGACATCGTGCGAGCCCCCTTGGCGACCGCGAGGCCATGGTCTGATGCGGGTCGCGATCATCGGAGCGGGTATTGCGGGGCTCGCCTGCGCTAGGAGGCTGCGCGACGCCGGTCTGGAAGCCACGCTGTTCGACAAATCCCGCGGCATCGGCGGCCGCCTCGCGACCCGCCGCGCCAATCCGGGCAATCCCGAGGTCGCATTCGATCATGGCGCAACGCATTTCACGGCACGCTCGGAAGGCTTTACCAGGCTCGTAGCAGCGTGGGAGAAGGCAGGCCTTGCCGCGCGTTGGCCAGCCGCCGGCGCGGACAGCTGGGTCGGCACGCCGACCATGACCACGCCGCTCAAAGCTCTCGCGGACGATCTCGATGTCCGCCTGTCGCGACCGGTCACAGCCCTGACCAAATCGCCCGCGGGCTGGACGCTCCACAGCGAGGCAAAGCGGCTCGGCAAATATGATGCGGCGGTGATCGCCATCCCCGCCGAGCAGGCAGCGCCGCTTCTGTCGCTTCACGATTTCGAGATGGCGCGCGCGGCCATGGCGGTGCGCTACAATCCCTGCTGGACCGCGATGTTCGTCTTCGATGAGCGGATCGAGGAGCTTCCCGATTTCCTCCGCGGCGCCGGCTCGCTTGTGACCGCTGCGCGCGACAGCGCGAAGCCCGGCCGCGCGCCGGGCGAGCGGTGGGTCGTGCAAGCCGACTGGACTTGGTCGGAGGCGCATCTCGCCTGCGACGGCGCGAGCGTGGCGCCAGCGCTTCTCGCCGAACTTGGCAAGATCGCCGGACGCGACTTGCCCACCCCAAGCCATGTCGCGGCCCATCGCTGGCTATTCTCGCAGCCCTCGGGACAGGATCTGAAGCTGCTCTGGAACCCTGCCATTGGTCTCGGCGCCTGCGGCGACTGGCTCTATCACGGCTTTGCCGAATATGCGTGGCTGTCGGGCCATGTTCTCGGCGCGGCGATTGCGGCAGAAGCGCCGCAATGACCCGCGCGATCGTCATCGGAGCCGGCATCGGCGGTCTCTCCCTCGCTATCCGCCTCCAGTCGGCGGGTGTCGACACCCTGCTCGTCGAAGCGCGCGACCGGCCGGGCGGCCGTGCCTATGTCTTCGAGAAGGACGGTTTCACTTTCGATGCCGGGCCGACGGTGATCACCGACCCGGCCTGTCTTGCCGAGCTCTGGGCGCTGAGCGGTCAGCGGCTCGAGCGCGATGTCGACCTCGTTCCGGTCTCGCCCTTTTACAGGCTGAGCTGGCCCGACGGATCGACCTTCGATTATGGCAATGACAAGGCGTCGCTCGCCCGTCAGATCGCCGCGCTCGATCCCGCCGATGTGGCCGGATATGAGCGGTTTCTTGGCTATTCCGCCTCGGTTTACGAGGAAGGCTATGTAAAGCTCGGTGCGGTGCCGTTTCTCGATTTCCGCTCGATGCTGAGGGCGGCACCCGCGCTCCTGCGGCACCGGGCCTGGCGCTCGGTCTATAAAACCGTCGCGAGCTATGTTCGGAGCGAGAAGCTGCGCGAGGCTCTATCCTTCCACACCTTGCTTGTTGGCGGCAACCCGATGGCGACGAGCAGCATCTATGCGCTCATCCACAAACTCGAGCAGGATGGCGGCGTCTGGTATGCGCGCGGCGGCACCAATCGGCTCGTCGCCGGCATGGCCGCGCTGTTCGCGCGTCTCGGCGGTACGCTGAGGCTTGGCGATCCCGTCGCCCGCATCGAAACTAAGGGCGACAGGGTGACGGGCATCGTGACGCGGAGCGGGTTTACCGCACGCGCCGATCTTGTCGCCTCGAACGCCGATCTCATGCACAGTTACCGAGACCTGCTCGCGCATCCGCGCGGCAAGCGCGAGGCGAAGCGCCTTGCGCGCAAGAGCTGGTCGCCGAGCCTCTTCGTCCTCCATCTGGGGGTTCGCGGTACCTTCCCCGAAATACCCCATCATATGATATTGTTCGGTCCGCGCTACCGCGGGCTTCTCGACGACATCTATCGGAACGGCACCCTCGCCGAGGATTTCTCGCTTTACCTTCATCACCCGAGCGCAAGCGATCCGGGCGTGGCCCCCGCGGGCCACAGCAGCTTTTACGCGCTTGCGCCGGTTCCCCATCGCGGCCACGCCTCGCTCGACTGGGAGGTCGAAGGGCCCAAATTGGCGAAGCGCATCATCGCCGAGATCGAGCGGCGTCTGATCCCGGACCTTGGCGAGCGGATCGTCACGCAAATCCAATATGAACCGCCGGACTTCGAACAGGATCTCGCCGCGCATCTCGGCAGCGCCTTCAGCCTCACGCCCACGCTGCTGCAGAGCGCCTACTTTCGGGGGCACAACCGCGACGCGCGCATCGAGAACCTCTATTTTACCGGCGCGGGCACGCATCCCGGCGCGGGTATTCCGGGGGTCGTCGCGAGCGCGAAGGCGACGGCGAGCCTCATTCTCGGCGACTTTGGGGTCGAGATCGCGGCCTCCCGCGACCCGGGTGCGCGCCACCGAATATTCTCCGGGCGCGATGACGCGGCAGGAGATGTCATGCCCGGCTGATCGCACGGACATTCCGGTTCTGCCGGCGGCCAGCGCCTTGCGACCCACGTCTGGCCGCGGCGGGGGGCGGTGATTGCTCATCGCCGGGCGGTGCGACGCCATGTCGCACCGCCCAACCTCCCCCTTGCTCGCGATCGCCAAAGCCTGGACTTCCCGAAAGGTCATCTTTTGCGGAGATCGGAGCCTGCCAGATGAGGAACGCCGCGCCCGCCCGCACCATAGCCCACCAAAAAGGGAACCGTCGCCATGCCGCCCGCCATCTTGTGGCTCCGTCAGGACCTCCGCACCACCGACCATCCGGCGCTCCTCGCCGCGATCGCCGAAGGTCCGGTCATTCCGCTCTACATATTGGACGACGAGAGCCCCGAAACGCGCGCGATCGGCGGCGCGCAGCGCTGGTGGCTCCATCACAGTCTCGCCGCGCTCGATGCGAGCCTTCGCAAACGCGGCAGCCGGCTCATCCTGCGCCGCGGCCCTGCCGCTGAAATGCTTGAACGCGTCGCGGCGGAAGCCGGGAGCACAAGGGCTCACGCAACGCGCTGTTACGAGCCCTGGTGGCGGCGCTGCGAGGACGCGCTGGACGCCAGGCTTGCGCTGCGGCTCCATGACGGCAATTATCTTGCGCCGCCCGAGAGCATCACCAATGCGCAAGGCGCCCGCTACCGGGTCTTCACACCATGGTATCGCGCGCTCCTGGGGCGCATGCCCCCCGCCCTTCCCTATGCCGCGCCCGATCATATTCCGGCTCCCGAGGTCTGGCCGGCGTCGGATAATCTTGCCGATTGGGGGCTGACCCCGACCAGCCCGGACTGGGCCGCAGGATTTGGCGACTGGCGCCCGGGCGAGAAGGGCGCATGGCGCGCGTTGCGCGACTGGCTGCCGCTTGCCGGCGACTATAAGACCCGCCGCGATTTTCCTTCGCTCCCCGCGACATCGCGGCTGTCGCCGCATCTTCATTTTGGCGAAATCAGCCCTCGGTCGATCTGGCATGCGCTCGGCGAGCGCGACGATGCGGGCGCCGAAACCTTTCGGTCGGAGCTTGGCTGGCGCGAACATGGCATCAATCTCGTCGACCAGATGCCCGATTATGGCGATCGGAACGGGCGCCCCACCTTCGATAATTTTGGCTGGCGGAGCGGCCCCGAAGCCGACCGGGACTTCACCGCCTGGACCCGGGGTCGGACCGGTTACCCGGTGGTCGACGCGGGCATGCGCGAGCTCTGGAACACGGGCTGGATGCACAACCGCGTTCGGATGGTCACCGCATCCTTCCTCGTCAAACATCTACTGATCGACTGGCGCCGCGGTGAGCGCTGGTTCTGGGATACGCTGCTCGACGCCGATCTCGGGTCGAATGCAATGAACTGGCAATATGTCGCGGGCACCGGCGTCGACGCGCCGGTCTTCTCGCGCATCATGTCGCCGCTGCTCCAGAGCGAGCGGTTCGCGATGGGCGATTATGTCCGCACTTATGTTCCGGAGCTTTCGCATCTGTCGGACGCCGAGATCACCGCAGCCCATGGACAGGATGCGAGGGTGCCCACCTATCCAGCGCCGCTGATCGGTCATGAGGCGGCGCGGGCGCGCGCCCTGACTGCCTGGGGGGCGCTGCGCAGCTAGCGAGCAGGCCCACCAAGCTAGTCGAAGGCGGCGCTTGCCACGCCGTGGCTGTCGTAAACAGGGCCTTCGCGTGACACCGCGAATTTGCGGCTCGACGACGCGCGCACGCCAAATGCGCCCATATGCCCCAGCATTCCCCTGTACTGCGGCCCGGCCAGATGCGCTGCGAGCGCAGCTTCGCCGTCCCATTCCTCGAACACGTGGATGCGCGTCGTCACATGCGGATCGAGGGTCCAGGCGTAAGCGAGACAACCCGCCTGGGCGAGCGCGCCTCCGATCCATTCGCGCGCACTCGCCAGCGCCTCTCCGCGCGTTTCGGGATCGATGTCGATGACCGCCTGGATCAGGATCTTCATGACTACTCCTCACTTTTCGAAAGCTGCGGCAACGGCTGAAACCGCCGCTCTGCAAACAGCCACCGGCAATCAATCCGGCGGCAGACATCGTCATAGATCCCAAGGGTCCGGTGAAGGGTGCCCTCGCGCAGGAAGATTTCCTCGGTGTAGGACCGCATGGCCGCGGTTTCGCCATGGACCTCGATCGAACCCGGCCAGGCGCGAAAGACGATGTCGGGAAAGGCGCGCATCGCCGCGCGCCAGGTGTCGACGATCTTCGCCTTGCCCTCGAAAATTCCGAACCCGGGAAGCGACCATCGGCCGCCTTCGTCCCACGTCGCGGCCCAAGCCTCGCTGTCGGCACGGTTGACCGCATCGGCATAGGTGTCGAGCAGGTCGCGAAGCGCCAGCCGGTCTGCGAACGATCCCTCAAACGGCATGGAAGCCCCCTTCTCGCCCGGCTGCGTCGATGGTCCAGCCTGCCGCCAATTTGCCTGCAGCCGATGGGAGGAGGAACTGCCGTTATCGTTAGCGGCGATGGGCCACCGCGAGCGGGCCGGATAACCCGCCCCAAAGGACAGGTCGCCGCGGCGGAGCGGCGCGCCTAATTCCATAGCTGTCCTATCCCCCCGGGACGAACATTCGAAAAGGAATGACCAATGGCTATTTCCCGTATCTCTCTTTCGCTCGCCGCAGCAGCGCTTGCGCTCGCCGGCGGCATCGCGGCCGCCAAGAACCCGATGGTCGGCGGCGCCGCGATGTATGAGACCAAGACCATCGTCGAAAATGCCGCCAATTCGAAGGATCACACGACACTCGTCGCGGCGGTCAAAGCCGCTGGCCTCGCCGAGACCCTTTCGGGAGCGGGCCCCTTCACGGTCTTTGCGCCCACCAACGCTGCCTTTGCCAAGCTCCCCGCCGGCACCGTCGACACGCTGCTCAAGCCGGAGAACAAGGCGATGCTGACGGGCATCCTGACGTACCATGTCGTGCCGGGCCGCCTGACCGCGACCGATATTGCCGCGCAGGCCAAAGCCAATGGCGGCAAGGCCGTGCTCACCACGGTGCAGGGCGCCAAGCTCACTGTCTGGGAGAAGGATGGCAGCTGGTATGTGAGCGACGCCAAGGGCGGCACGGCGAAGATCGGCCCCGCCGACGTTCTTCAGTCGAACGGCGTGATCCACGTCATCGACACCGTGCTGCTTCCCGCCTGATACATTATCGGGGCCGCGCGACGCTTGTCGGCGCAGCTCGGCCCCGACAATCAAAAGCCCTCAAAGCCAGCCCGAAAGTTCGCTTCTTATCAGGGCGGTGAGCATATCCATCCCGGCATCGCTGTCGTTGAGACAGGGCACATAAGCGAAATGGCGTCCGCCGGCGGCAAGAAACTGCTCGCGCCCGCGGATAGCGATTTCCTCGAGGGTCTCGAGGCAATCCGCGGCGAACCCCGGCGCGATCACGGCCACCGACCGGCCTTCGCGCCCGAGCGTTTCGAGCGTCATGTCGGTTGCCGGTGTCAGCCATTTGGCCTTGCCGAAGCGCGACTGAAAGCTCGTAACGACACTCTTACCCAAGACCTCGCCCAACCGACGCGCGGTCTTGAGGCACATGCAGTGATAGGGATCGCCAAGATGCAGAGTGCGCTCCGGCATGCCGTGGAAGCTCGCGACGATCGTGTCGGGTACGAAGGCGAGGTCACCGATCGCACGTCCGAGCGACGACGCCAGTGCCTCGACATGGCGATCGTCATCATAATAGGGTGGAAGGATGCGCAGCGCCGGCTGCCAGCGCAGGCGCGCCATATGCGCCTGGACGGCATCGCCAACGCTTGCGGTCGTTGCGGCGCAATATTGAGGATAAAGAGGCGCAACGAGAATGCGGCGACATCCTGCCGCAAGAAGCGCGTCGATGCCGTCCGCGATCGAGCTGCTGCCATAGCGCATCGCATGCGCAACCACCGCGTCACCTCCGAGCGAAGCCTGAAGCGCCCTTGCCTGGCGGCGGGTGATCGCGGCGAGCGGCGAGCCCTCTGAAGTCCAGATTTCGCGGTAGGCATGCGCGGATTTCCGCGGCCGAACCGCAAGGACGATCCCGCGCAGGATCGGTTGCCAGATCAGCGAAGGCAGTTCGACAACGCGCCGGTCGGAAAGAAATTCCGCGAGATAGCGCCGGACCGCACGGCTCGTCGGCGCGTCGGGCGTCCCGAGGTTTACGAGAAGCACGCCGATGCGGTCGACCGGCACGGCGGGGTGCCCCGCCGGAAACGGGGCGGGCTCCGGCTCTACGAAACGATCCCCGATTTCAGCCGTTACCAGAGGCCCTTCGACAGTCATTGCAATCTCCGCGCGGACAGGACGCCTCGCGGCGACCGTGCCCCGCGACCTTGATCGCATGTCTCCGACTTGCCCCTCGCCGCCAAGCTGCACCAAGGGGCAGACTGGATGCCATTTCCCGCATGCCCGCAGGCGCCCCGGGGTTCGGGAACCGCGCTGGCTGCCGCGACACGTCAGCCGACTTTCCGGGCGGCCCCACGCTCTTGAAACGGCAAAACGGCTTTCCTAACTCATTCCCGGACGCGGGATTTTCCGCGTCCTAGGACAGAGAGAGCGCCGGCTCTAAGTCCCGGCGCATCTCATGCCCGAATTGCTTCAATCAGGAGGATTTGGAAATGAGAACCGATTTTGACTTCACCCCCTACCGCCGCTCGACGGTGGGCTTCGATCACCTCTTCGACCTGCTCGAGAAAGGGCAGCGCGGCGATACGTCCGATGGCTTTCCCGCCTTCGACATCGTGCGCGACGCCGACGACCGCTTCCGCGTTACCTTGGCAGTCCCCGGGTTCAAGGCCGACGAGATCGAGATCGTCGCGCAGCAGAACCAGCTCAGCGTCACGGGAAAGCCCGCCGAGGAGGATGCGACACGCGCCTATCTCCACCGCGGCATTGCGCGCCGCGCGTTCGAGCGCCGCTTTCAGCTCGCCGACTATATCGAGGTCGGGAGCGCGGGCTTCGCCGACGGGCTGCTCACGATCGAACTGAGCCGCGTCGTCCCCGAGGCTATGAAGCCCCGCAAGATCGAGATCGGCAGCAGTGCCGGCAAGCCGCAGCGGATCGAAGCGCCGAAGGATAAGGCGCTCGAGAACGCCTGAGTTAGACAAGGGAGGCACGCCAGGAGCGTGCCTCCCATTTTTCATAAAAGCGCGATACCCGACGACCGCTTCCGCGCGCCGCAAGCGCCCAGATTTGCCTCTAATCGATCAACCGGATGATATCGACCGCGCGCCACTCGGCAGGTCCGATCAGCGCGTCATGCGCTATCCGCACCGAGTGGAGCGCGGCTTCGATCTGGCGCCGCCACAGGCTCAGAAAATCGAACAGCACCGGAAAATCCGGCGGCAGATCATAGTCCTGCCAGACGAAGAGCTGGAGCAGCGAGGGATGATCGGGCCGATAATAATGGATTTCGGCGGTCGTCAGCCCATAACCATCCAGCTGGGCGATCAGCGCCCGGTCGGTCATGGCGCGCGCGCCGCGCCGCCGTCGAGCGACCGGAGCGCGGCGAGCACATCGTCGATCGGCACGGCGCGGCGCGCGCCGGGCGGCTTTCGGAGCGCGGGCTTGTTGCGGACCGCCGAGTGGTCCGATGCCCAGGATGCGAGGAGGGCGCGCTTGACCTCGGGCTCGAGGCTCGGGTGACGCGCCACGTCGAAGGGATGAAGAAAACGGGAAAATGGCTCGGACATGATCGTGCCTCCTTCCTTATAGCCTTTCCTTTCCTGTCGTGCGGCAGGCTGCCGCAGCCACAGATTTTGGAAAGGAAGCGCGTCGAGTCAAGAGGTTTAGCCGCTTGATAAAGTGCATTTGTTCCTCACCAAGGCGGTCATGGAAAAAATTTTCGTCGACCCTCTTGAAGCAAAAAATTCCGCTTCCTAGCTCTTCGGCGCCGCGCGTCCCGGACAGGCGCGCCGGCTTATCATATCGTTATGCAACATGGAGGTTATGCATGCATTTCCGTCCCTTGCACGACCGTGTGGTCGTCCGCCGCACCGAAGCCGAGGAGAAGACCTCGGGCGGCATCATCATTCCCGACACCGCCAAGGAAAAGCCGCAGGAAGGCGAAGTCGTCGCCGTCGGTCCGGGCGCCCGCGCCGAGGACGGCACCATCGCCGCGCTCGACGTGAAGGCCGGTGATCGGATCCTGTTCGGCAAATGGTCGGGCACCGAGGTTCGCATCGACGGCGAGGAGCTGCTCATCATGAAGGAGAGCGACATCCTCGGCGTCATCGAGCAGGCCGAGGCGCTCAAGCAGGCGGCGTAACGCCCATTCATCACCCACTGAAAGGACAGCAAGAAGGAGGTAAAAATGGCTGCCAAGGAAGTGAAATTTGCGTCGGACGCGCGTGATCGCATGCTGCGCGGCGTGGATACGCTTGCGAATGCAGTGAAGGTCACGCTGGGCCCGAAGGGCCGCAACGTCGTGATCGACAAGAGCTTTGGCGCACCGCGCATCACCAAGGACGGCGTCACCGTCGCCAAGGAAATCGAGCTTGCCGACAAGTTCGAGAATATGGGCGCGCAGATGCTGCGCGAGGTCGCCTCGAAGCAGAACGACAAGGCCGGCGACGGCACGACCACCGCGACCGTACTCGCGCAGGCGATCGTTCGCGAAGGCTCGAAGGCGGTCGCCGCGGGCATGAACCCGATGGACGTCAAGCGCGGCATCGATCTTGCCGTGAGCACCGTCGTCGAAGACCTGAAGGCCCATGCGAAGTCGGTCGAGGCGAACAGCGAAATCGCGCAGGTCGCGACGATCTCGGCGAATGGCGACGAAGAGGTCGGCAAGATCCTCGCCGAGGCGATGGAGAAGGTCGGCAATGAGGGCGTGATCACCGTCGAGGAAGCGAAGAGCCTCGCGACCGAACTCGAGACGGTCGAGGGCATGCAGTTCGACCGCGGCTACCTCAGCCCTTATTTCATCACCAATGCCGAGAAGCTGAAGGTCGAACTCGACGACCCCTATATCCTCATCCACGAGAAGAAGCTCTCGAACCTGCAGGCGATGCTGCCGCTCCTCGAGAGCGTCGTCCAGTCGGGCCGGCCACTGCTGATCATCGCCGAGGATGTCGAGGGCGACGCGCTCGCGACGCTCGTCGTCAATCGCCTGCGCGGCGGGCTCAAGGTCGCCGCCGTCAAGGCGCCGGGCTTTGGCGACCGCCGCAAGGCGATGCTCGAGGATATAGCGGTGCTCACCGGCGGCAATGTCGTCAGCGAGGAACTCGGCATCAAGCTCGAGAGCGTCACGATCAACATGCTCGGGCGCGCGAAGAAGGTCGTCATCGACAAGGATAATACGACGATCGTCGACGGCGTGGGTTCGAGGTCGGATATCGACGGCCGTATCGCGCAGATCCGCCAGCAGATCGAGACGACCGCCAGCGATTATGACCGCGAGAAGCTGCAGGAGCGGCTCGCCAAGCTCGCGGGCGGCGTCGCTGTGATCCGCGTCGGCGGCGCGACCGAGGTCGAGGTCAAGGAGAAGAAGGATCGCGTCGACGACGCGCTGCACGCGACGCGTGCAGCCGTGGAAGAAGGCATCCTGCCCGGCGGCGGTATCGCACTTCTCCGCTCGCTGAAGGCGCTCGAAGGCCTGAAGGCCGCGAACGACGACCAGCAGTCGGGCATCGACATCGTCCGCCGCGCGCTCCGCGCGCCGGCGCGCCAGATCGCCGACAATGCCGGCGAGGATGGTGCGTGGATTGTCGGCAAGCTGCTCGAAAGCGAGGACTATAGCTGGGGCTTCAACGCCGCGACGGGCGAATATCAGGACGTCGTCAAGGCGGGCGTGATCGACCCTGCGAAGGTCGTGCGCACCGCGCTGCAGGATGCGGCCTCGGTTGCATCGCTCCTGATCACCACCGAGGCGCTCGTCGCCGAGCTGCCGAAGGAAGAGAAGGCCGCGCCGATGCCGGCGATGGACTTCTGACAGGCCGGGGGCGGCGGGCCACCGCCGCCCCCGCATTTCCATACCGCCCTATTCACCCAACCACCGCGCACCGCGCCACGCCTCGTCAAGCGAGCGAAGGGCATTTCCGCGTTCCGGGGCTCATTCCAGGTCCGTGCACGCAACGCGCTTCCAACCTGCGATCTGCCCCAAGGGACATGTTGCGACGCCATGCTGCGCTCGGGCATGCGCCGATCTGGCGGTCCACCTCCCTCTCCTCCCCTCCCGGACCGCCAACCCTTCGCCGTCAGGAGGCCAGGACCATGCTTCACGTGCCCCCTTCCAGCCCCACAGTTGACAGCGCGATACCCCCCGAGGTTCTCGCGTCGGTCGAGACGCTGCTCCGCTGGGTCGGCGAGGACCCTCAGCGCGAAGGCCTGCTCGACACACCGCAGCGCGTCGCACGGGCCTGGAGGGATTATTGCCAGGGTTATGACGAGGATCCGGCGGTGCATCTCTCGCGCACCTTTGAAGAGGTCGGCGGCTATGACGAGATCGTCTTGCTGCGCGACATCCCGTTCCAGTCTCATTGCGAGCATCATATGGCGCCGATCACCGGAAAGGCGTCGATCGCCTACCTCCCCCGCGACCGCGTCGTCGGCATCTCCAAGCTCGCGCGGGTGCTGAACGGCTATGCGCGCCGGCTGCAGGTGCAGGAGCGGCTGACCGCCGAGGTCGCCCGATGCATCTGGGACAATCTCTGTCCGCAGGGCGTAGCGGTGGTCATCGACGCCCAGCATGGCTGCATGACCGGGCGCGGCGTGCGCACGCCCGGCGTCGGCATGGTCACGAGCCGGCTCCTCGGCTGCTTCCTCGACGACCAGCGGAGCCGCAAGGAAGTGCTCGCACTGATGGGCTATTGATGCGCCGGTCGAGAATCCGGACCGGTCTCGCGAGCGTTACCCGCCCCCATGAGGCGCTCGCCAGAATTCTGTGCGGCGCCGCCTCGCGCGGGTCTCCTGCCGGGATTGCACCGACATGATGCGGTCTCCACAACCATCCGACGATCTTGGCCATCTTCCGAACAGCTTGCGTGGGCAGCCGGACGAAGCGGGTCATTTCGGGAAATTCGGGGGCCGCTTCGTCCCCGAAACGCTCATGCCCCTCATCCTCGATCTGGAGCGCGAATATCGAGCCGCAAAGCGCGACCCGGCCTTCCAGGCCGAGTTCGACGACCTGCTCGAACATTATGTCGGCCGTCCCAGTCCGCTATATTTCGCGCCGCGCTTGACGTCCGCGCTCGGCGGCGCTCAGATCTGGTTCAAGCGCGACGAACTCAATCACACCGGCGCCCACAAGATCAACAATTGCGTCGGGCAGATCCTGCTGGCGATCCGGATGGGCAAAACCCGCATCATCGCGGAAACGGGCGCGGGCCAGCACGGGGTAGCTACTGCAACCGTCTGCGCGCGCTTTGGCCTGCCCTGCATCGTCTATATGGGCGCCGCCGATATCGCGCGCCAGGCGCCCAATGTCTTCCGCATGAAGCTGCTGGGCGCCGAGGTCGTGCCCGTCACGGCCGGCGCCGCGACCCTCAAGGACGCGATGAACGAGGCGCTGCGCGACTGGGTCGCCCATGTCGAGGACACCTTCTACATCATCGGCACCGCAGCCGGTCCCCACCCCTATCCGGAGCTTGTGCGCGATTTCCAGAGCGTGATCGGAAGGGAAGCGCGGGCCCAGATGCTGGCCCGTGCCGGCCGCCTACCCGATCTCCTGGTCGCCGCGATCGGCGGCGGATCGAATGCGATCGGTCTCTTTCACTCGTTCCTCGACGACCCGATGGTCAAGATGCTCGGCGTCGAGGCCGCCGGCTATGGCCTCGACAAAGCACACGCCGCGTCACTGGCCGGCGGGCGTCCCGGCATTCTTCACGGCAACAAGACCTATCTGCTGCAGGATGACGACGGGCAGATCGTCGAAGGGCATTCGATCAGCGCTGGCCTCGATTATCCCGGCATCGGCCCCGAGCATGCATGGCTCAAGGACATCGGACGGGTAGACTATGCCTCCGCGACCGACGCCGAAGCGCTCGAGGCGTTCCAGCTGCTTTGCAGAACAGAGGGTATCATCCCGGCGCTTGAGCCCAGTCACGCCGTCGCCGCCGTTGCCAGAATCGCGCCGACGATGCCGAAAGATAGTATCATCATCGTCAACATGTGCGGACGAGGGGACAAGGACATATTCTCCGTGGCCCAGCATCTCGGCGTGGAACTTTGAGCGCGACGAAAGGTAGGGCACGGGACGTGTGATCGAAGACACTGGCGCTACAGATTTCGGATCTATGAGGGACGGATGATGATAAGGGTGTTTCTTGTAGAAGACGATCCGCTGGTGGCGATGATGCTTGAGGGGTATCTCGACGTGCTTGGACACGAGATCGTGGTAACCGCAGCGACCGTCGCGGAGGCGCTGGATCTCGTCGCGAAGCGAGATTTCGACCTCGCAATATTGGATGTTCACCTTGCCGATGGCAAAACGAGCGAGGCGGTCGCTGCCGCGTTGAGCGATGCCGGGAAGGCTTTCATAGCGACGAGCGGAGATGCGACGATCATGGCGGCTGAATTTGATGGCCGGCCAGTTCTTCGCAAACCTTTCAGGATTGCCGAGCTCGAACGGGCAATCGCCGCTATAAAGGGGTAGCCCGTGGTCACAGGCCGGAGCCTGCTCGACGGTCGTTATTCGGGCGCGACTTGGTGACGGGCCATGTGCGGCATGAAATCCATCTCTTGCCTATGGCAACACCTGCGTTGCGCAGCGGCGCGTAAGCCATCGTCACATGAAAGTAGAAATTTGGCATGATCCAGTCGCGGACTCAAAGCCGCGATTGCAGCCTTAACATTCTCGTGGCAGATTGTCGTCGATGGGGTCGTTTCGTAGTTTTTTGATCATCCTTTGGCTGGCGCTGGCCGCCTACACCGCTGTAGTCATTTCCCGCCACGGCCTTGGATTGTTACCGATCTTTTTCGGAGACGTGGCGAAGCTGGGATGGCCCGGGCAGTTCAACCTCGATTTTCTCTGCTTTCTCATCCTCTCTGCGCTTTGGACGGCTTGGCGGAATGGATTCAGTGCGATCGCCCTGCTCCTCGCGCTCATCGCCTTTTTCGGAGGCGCGGGTTTCCTGCTTCCCTACCTCGTCTTTCTCACAGTTCGTGAACGAGGAAACATGCCCCGGGTGCCGATCGGCGCGCGAACCCGAAGAGGTGAGCCTTACAGCGGACGATGAGCGCGACGGCATTTCGCCGTCATCGAACGAACCGCGCTTCTCGCGGCGCCGCTTGGCCGGTAGCGGTCAGGCTGCTGTTGGCATAGGAAGCCAAAAAAGCGGACGTCCAAATGTTGGCCTTTGCCGTTCGCCCCGCGCAGCCGCTTACCTGGCTCGCCTCCCGATATTTTGTGCGCGCCATTGGCGCGGCGACATGCCGAAGGTCTGGGCGTGCCAGCGCGTGAATGCGCCGATCGAGGCATAGCCCAGCATCTCGGCCACATCGGTCACCCGCGTGCGCGGGTTGGCGAGATATTGCGCCGACAACTGCATCCGCGCGCGGCCCAGAAGATCACTGAATCGAGCACCATCGGCATCGAGCATCCGTTGCAGCGTGCGAACCGTCAGCCCCATCGACACCGCGCAATGCTGGATCGTCGCGCGGCCTGAAGGCAGGAACAGCATGATGGCCTGTTCGACGTCCTGCGCCGTCGTGCGCAATGCAGGCTCCATCGCGCTCTCGATGAGATCGCGCGCATGAAGCGCCATCGCGGAGTCTGCGCGCAGATTGGGGCGCGTCATATCGTCCTCATGCATCACCAGCCCGTTGAACTCGCAATCGAACTGCGGCCGGCATTTGAAGAGGCGGCCGAAGATCGCCATGTCGGCCGCTGGCGGAGCCTCGTGCGAAAAGCAGATCGAGAGGGGTGCCCAATTATCGCCAACCACGCTGGCGCACAGCCGGGCGGTCACGCCCAGCGCGAGATCGATCGACTGACGCGCGGCCATTGGCGCGGCGAGCGCGAAATCCTCGCGCAACACGACTTCGCCATCTATGTCTTCGAGATGCAGCACGAGCGTCGAATTGATCCGGTTGCGATATTCGCGCAGCGCCTGCAGCACGTCGCTCAAGGTCGGCTGGTGCGCGATAACTAAGCTCGTCACTCCCAGATTGGCCGTCGACCTTTCCTCGGCCATCCGCAGACCGAAGGTGATGCATCCCGTTTCCTCGGCACTGCGCTCGAGCAGACGGATGACGGCATAAGCGGAAATCAACTGATGCGGATTTTCCAGCAGCTCCCGCGACAGGCCGGTTTCGCGAAGTAGTGGCCGGGGATCGGCACCCAGCGCACGCATCACCGGGAAATATCCAGTCAGTGACGCCGCGCGGACGAGTTCCGCCATTTCCTCTCTCCCGAAACACGCGCCTTTGGCGTCGATTGCAAAAATTATGTCGTGAAATGTGAAAAAGGCAAGAGCGTCGCCGCCTAGACCGGACAAAAGAGGAGAGGATCATGGCGAAGGCTGTTCGCTTTCACGAAACCGGTGGGCCCGATGTGCTTCGGGTCGAAGAGGTCGCTGTCGGCGACCCGGGCACGGGCGAGGTCCGCGTCCGGCACGAAGCGGTCGGCTGCAACTTCGCCGACACCTATTTTCGTTCGGGCTATTACCCGGCCCAGCTTCCCGCCGGCATCGGCGTCGAGGGCGCCGGTGTTATCGAAGCCGTCGGAGAAGGCGTCACGGATTTCGCACCCGGCGACCGCGTCGCCTATAATGGTAGCCCGCTCGGCGCCTATAGCGAGGCGCGCGTCATGCCCGCTGCTCCGCTGTTCAAGCTGCCCGACGCGATCTCGTTCGAGGATGCGGCAGCATCGACGATGCGCGGCCTGTCGGCTACCTATTGGCTAGCCAAGACCAATCCCGCGATGAAGGCGGGCGATACGATCCTGCTCCATGCGGCGGCCGGCGGCGTCGGCCTGCTCGCCGTGCAAATCGCCAAGCTAATGGGCCTGCGCGTCATCGGCACCGTTTCGACAGAGGAAAAAGCCGAAAAGGCGCGCGCCGCCGGCTGCGACGAAATCATCTTCTATCGCCGCGAGGATGTCGCGGCGCGCGTCAAGGAACTGACCGGCGGCGCGGGCGTGACGACTGTGTTCGACAGCATCGGCAAGGATACGTTCGAGGGCTCGCTGAAGTCGCTCAAGCGCCGCGGCGTGCTCGTTGCCTGCGGTACAGCGTCGGGTCCCTTCCCGCCGGTCGATGCCTTCCTGTTGCTGATGCAGGGATCGGTCTATTTCACGCGTCCCGGCTTCGCCGACTATTATGCCGATCCCGCCGAGCGCGCGGAGCTGTCGAAATATTGGTTCGACCATCTGTCGGCTGGGCGGATCAAGGTCGAGATCGGCCAGCGCTACGCGCTCGACGAGTGCGTCGCGGCACATGAAGCTCTTGAGTCCGGTCAGACGATCGGCTCGTCGATCTTCCTGCTGTGAGGGTGCGGCGATGAAGATCGAAAAGCTCACCACGCATATCGGCGCCGAGGTCAGCGGGATCGATCTGGCCGAAGCGGCGAGCAGCGACGATCTGTTCGGCGAAATCCGCGCCGCGCTGCTCGAACACAAGGTGCTGTTCGTGCGCGATCAGGACATGGCCCGCACCGATCATGTCGCCTTCGCGAGCCGTTTCGGCGCGCTCGAGGATCATCCGGTGGTTGGCAGCGACCCTGATCATCCCGGTCTTGTCCAGATTTACAAGGATGAGTCGTCGCCGCCCGACTATTATGAGAATAGCTGGCATTGCGACGCAACGTGGCGCGACGCGCCGCCGATGGGCGCGGTACTGCGTTGCGTCGCGTGCCCGCCGGTCGGGGGTGACACGATGTGGGCCAATATGGCGAAAGCCTATGCCGATCTGCCCGACCATGTGAAGGCGATCATCGCCCCGCTCAAAGCCCGCCACTCGATCGAGGCGAGCTTCGGCGCGCGGATGACCGAGGAACAGCGCCACGCGCTGAAGGCGCGCTTTCCCGACGCCGAGCATCCGGTCGTCCGCACGCATCCCGAGACGGGCGAGAAAATCCTGTTCGTCAACGGCTTCACGACCCATTTCACCAATTTCCATACCGCCGAGAACGTCCGCTACGGCCAGGATCATGCGCCGGGGGCGAGCCAGCTTCTTTCTTACCTGATCGGCCGCGCCGCGATCCCCGAATATCAGGTGCGCTGGCGCTGGCAGCCGAACAGCGTCGCGATCTGGGATAACCGGTCGACCCAGCATTACGCCGTCATGGATTACCCGCCGACGATCCGCCGCATGGAGCGCGCGGGCATCGTCGGCGACCGACCCTACTGACAATCGACAAGGAGAGAGACGATGCAATTTCTCGACGACAGCCTACTTCCCGAAACGCAGGACAAACTGGTCATCACCGTGGCGCCCTATGGCCCCGAATGGCATCCCGACGATTTCCCCGAAGATATTCCGCTCACGATGGAAGAGCATATCCAGAAGGCGGTCGATTGCTACAATGCCGGCGCGACCGTGCTGCACATGCATGTCCGCGAAGAGGATGGCACGGGCTCGAAACGCCTGTCGAAATTCAACGAGCTGATCGCGGGGGTCCGAGCGCGCGTTCCCGACATGATCATCCAGGTTGGCGGCTCGATCTCGTTCGCGCCGGAAAGCGAAGAAGACGGCGCCGAAGCGAAGTGGCTGTCGGACGAAGTCCGCCACATGCTTGCCGAGTCGAAGCCCGCGCCCGATCAGGTCACCATCGCGGTCAACACGACCCAGATGAACATCATGGACCTGATGACCGACGAGGAATATGGTCAGACCTCGCTCGCCAACCCCGCGCTGTATCAAGCCTATCGCGAGATGGTCGTGCCGGCCGGGCCGCAGTGGGTCGAAGATCATCTGCGTCACCTGACCGCGGCAGGCATCCAGCCGCATTTCCAGCTGACCTGCATGCCCGATCTTGAAACCGTCGAGCGGCTGGTGCGCCGCGGCCTATACAAGGGGCCGCTCAACCTGACCTGGGTCGGCATCGGCGGCGGCTTCGACGGGCCCAACCCGAATAACTTCATGGAGTTCATCCGCCGCGCGCCCGATGGCTCGACCGTCACGCTCGAGACACTGATGCGCCACGTCCTGCCGGTCAACGTCATGGCGATGTGCCTCGGCCAGCATGTCCGCTGCGGCATCGAGGATACGCTCTATGACCAGCACGGCAACAAGATGACCTCGGTGCAGGGGATCGAGCAGATCGTCCGCATCGCGAAGGAACTCGGCCGCGAGGTCGCGACCGCGAAGGAAGCGCGCGAGATCTACAAGATCGGCGTGCAATATAATTCGGTCGAGGAAACGCTCGCCCGGAACGGCATGGCGCCCAATCGCCAGCCCGGCCAGCGCGCGCTGCCGCTGCGTTACGCGGCCTGAGGCGGGAGCGCGGCGATGGCCTTCGGCAGCGAGACGACGATCCTCTTCGTTCCCGGCTTGCGGGATCATGTCGAGGATCATTGGCAGACCCACGCCGCGCGGGAGATTCCGGGCGCGGTGACGGTCGCGCCGCTCGCCGCCGACAGGCTGAGCCGCGCCGGGCAGGTCGCGGCACTCGATGCGGCGCTCCGCGCGATCCCCGGCGAGGTGGTGATCGTCGCGCACAGCGCGGGGTGCCTGACGACCGTGCATTGGGCGCTCGCGCCAACGCGGACGATCCGCGCTGCGCTGCTCGTCACTCCCGCCGACATCGAAAACCGACTTCCCGCGGGCTATCCCGAACCGGCGGCGCTCAAGGATGGCCGCTGGCTGCCGATCCCGCGCAAGGCCCTTCCCTTCCCGGCGCTCGTGGTCGCGAGCCGCAACGATCCACTCGCGGCGTTCGACCGCGTCGCCGGACTTGCCGACGTCTGGGGCGCGACGCTCCACGACGCTGGCGAAGTAGGTCATCTCAACCCGGCGGCGGGTTATGGTCCGTGGCCCGCGCTGTCCGGCCTGCTCGACCGTCTCGACGATAATGCGCGGAGCGCCGCGCAGTGAGCACGACACCGGTCAGCGACGCGATGCGCGCGGGCGGCCAGTGGAACGCCGCATGGGACGAGATGGCGGCGCTCGATCCCGAATGGCTCGAAACCTTCCTCGCCGCGGGGACCCTGCCACTGCGGCGCGGCGTCCTCGACCCCAAAATCTACGAGTTTCTGGCGATCGCGGTCGACGCTTCGTGCACGCATATGTACGCACCGGGCACGCGGCGCCATATTGCCGCGGCGCTCGACAAGGGCGCAACGCCGGAGGAAATCATGGCCGTGCTCGAAGCCGTCGCGGTACTCGGATTGCACTCGGTCGCGCTTGGCGCGCCGATGCTGGTCGAGGAAATGAAAGCGCGTGGACTGGCATTGGCCGATAGCGAAGCCGACTGACATGCAACCGCCCGTCCATCCTCGAATGAAGCCAGGGAGGCGGTCATGGCGGTAATGGCACCCGCGACGAATCCCGGCGCAGCACTGGCCGGCCCGCGGGATACGACCTTCTATGGCTGGATCGTCTTCGCGCTGAGCTTCGGGCTGCTCATCTCCGACTATATGGCGCGGCAGGTGCTCAACGCGGTGTTCCCGCTGCTCAAGGCCGAATGGGCGCTCACTGACGCGCAGCTCGGACTGCTGTCGGGCGTCGTCGCGCTCATGGTCGGCTTTCTGACCTTCCCGCTCTCCCTTGCCGCCGATCGCTGGGGCCGCGTGCGCAGCCTCGCGCTGATGGCGGCGCTTTGGAGCTTTGCGACGCTCTTTTGTGCCGTCGCGACGAGCTATTCGCAGATGCTTGTCGGCCGGGTGATGGTCGGCGTCGGCGAGGCAGCTTATGGCAGTGTCGGCATCGCGGTCGTGATCAGCGTCTTCCCGCAGCGGCTGCGCGCGACCCTGTCGGCCGCCTTCATGGCCGGCGGACTGTTCGGTCAGGTCCTCGGCGTCGCGATCGGCGGCGAAATCGCCGCGAGCCATGGCTGGCGCGCCGCCTTCGCGGTGATCGGGGTTGGCGGTCTCCTGCTGGCGATCGCTTACCCGATCGTGGTCCGCGAGAAGCGCATCGCCGAAATCACCGGTTCGGTCACCCCGGCCCGCGCGGCCGACGCTCCGCCCAGCGCTTCGCTGCGCGCGCTCTTCGCCAATCGCAGCGTGCGGCTCGCCTATCTCGCGAGCGGGACCCAACTCTTCGCAGCGGGAGCGCTTCCTGCCTGGCTGCCGAGTTATTTCAACCGCTATTATGCGATGCCCGTCGATGCCGCGGGGCGCATGGCGGCCCTGTTTCTGCTGATCTGCGGCTGCGGCATGGTATTTTGCGGCATGGCGAGCGACCGCGCCGCGCAGGGCCGCCCCGACCGCAAGATCCTGCTCGCCTCGGGCTACGGTTTCGGCAGCGCGGTCGCGCTCTGCCTCGCGCTGATGCTGCCGCCCGGACTGCCGCAACTGGTCCTGCTCGGCATCGCGATGTTTCTGGTGGCCGGAACCACGGGCCCCGCGGGCGCGATGGTCGCGAACCTGACGCCCGCGGCGCTCCATGGCTCGGCGTTCGCCACGCTGACGCTTGCGCACAACCTTATAGGGCTCGCGCCGGGTCCTATCGCGACCGGACGGATCGCCGACGCGATCGGCCTGCTCGACGCGCTGCGCTTCCTGCCGATTGCGGCCGTAATCGCCGCGCTGCTCTTCCTCGCCGCGAGGCGCAGCTATCTCGCCGACCTGCAAGCGGTCGCCTCACAGCCCTAGGAACCAATCACATGCGTTCAATCGTTGCGCGCGCCGCCGCTCCGGCGCCGGGCCTTGTCATCGCGCTCGTCGTCGCCGCGACCGCGACCTTCCTCTCGGAACATTATGACGCGCCGGTCATGCTCTATGCTTTGCTGCTCGGCATGGCGCTCAACTTCGTCACCGAGGCCCCCCGCGGCAAGGCGGGGATCGACTTCGCCGCCAAGGGCCTGATGCGGATTGGCGTTGCGCTCCTCGGTTTCCGGATCGGCTGGGACCAGGTATCGGCGCTCGGCTGGGGACCGGTGATCATGGTCGTAACGCTCGTTGCGGCGACGATCCTGCTCTCAACACTCGCCGCGCGTGCGATGGGCTTCAACCCCTTGTTCGGCTTCCTGTCGGGCGGCGCGACCGCGATATGCGGCGCGTCGGCCGCGATGGCGCTATCGGCCGCGCTGCCCCCGAACGATCGAAAGGAACAGGCAACGCTGTTCACGATTATCGGCGTATCGGCGCTGTCGACAGCCGCGATGGTGCTCTATCCGCTGATCACGCGCGCGCTCGGCCTTGGCGATCACGCCGCTGGCGTCTTCATCGGCGCAACGATCCACGATGTCGCGCAGGTTGTCGGCGCGGGTTACGCGATCTCGCCCGACGCCGGCGATACCGCAACGATCGTCAAGCTGCTGCGCGTCGCAATGTTGCTGCCGGTAATCCTCGTCGCCGGACAGATCAGCCGCCGCGCGGCTGGCGCCGCGGGTGGCGAACGCCCGCCACTGCTGCCGTGGTTCGTCGTCGCCTTCGTTGCGCTGGTCGCGCTGAACAGCCTTGTCGCGCTGCCCCTGGCGATCACCGACGCCGGAAATACGCTCTCGCGCTGGTGTCTCGTTACCGCGATCGCGGCCATCGGAATGAAGACGCGCCTCGGCGATCTGGTGCAGGTCGGCTGGAAGCCCGTCGCGCTGATGATCGGCGAGACGATCCTGCTCGCCGCGATGGTGCTCAGCTGGCTCGCCATCGCACCTTGATGGCGCGCATTGCAAAAAACCTGTCGTGAAATGTGAAATATCGATCGCGGCACGCCTCTAGCACCTCCTCAAAATATCAAATGGGAGGAAGCCGAAATGACCATGATCCGTTCGTATATCTGGGCCACGCCCGTTGCCCTTGCGGCCGCGCTCGCGGCGTCGCCCGTCGCGGCGCAAGACACGCCGCCCGCCGAGGAGGCGAGCGAAGATGCGGGGAACGTAATCGTCGTGACCGCGCAGAAGCGCGCCGAGAATATCCAGGACGTGCCCATCTCGATCGCGGCGGTCAGCGGCGAGACGATGGAGACGGCGAACATCCTGACCGTCATGGACCTCGGCCGCGTCGCGACCAATTTCCAGACGGTGCGATCGTCGAACACCGGCTCAACCCGCATCGGCATTCGCGGCGTGGGCAGCCTCGCCAACACACTGATCGAACCGAGCGTCGCGGTATTCATGGACGGCGTCTATGTGCCGCGCTCGGGCGCGATCCTCGGCGCCTTCCTCGACATCGACGGGGTCGAGGTGCTGCGCGGCCCGCAGGGAACGCTCTTCGGCCGCAACGCCAGCGTCGGCGCGCTCTCGATCCGCAGCGCCCTTCCCCGCAACGAATTCTCAGGCGAAGTGTCCGCCGAGGCCGGCTCGTTCGACCGCTACAAGCTGTCGGGCCATATCAATGTGCCGCTCGGCGATAATGTGTCGGCGCGCCTTGCTGCGATGGGCCAGTGGTATGACGGCCCGTGGAAGAACAGCTATGATGGCAAGACCTATGGCGGGTCGGACGATGTCGCGGTGCGCGGCACGGTGAAGGCCGAGCTCGGCAATGTCGAATGGATCGTCCGCGGCGACTTCACGCGCCTTGACGGCGACGGCGTCGTGAATTTCGACTTCGACCCGGCCTCGGTCGCGCCTGCGCGCCTGGCCTTCCTTCGGGCGGCGTTTAGTGGCGGCCCCGACACCAATTTGAACGACCGGGTGATGAACCAGTCGGTCGCCTCCGGCCTGGTCGACAAAAACTGGGGGCTGTCCAGTACCGCCTCGCTCGACCTTGCCGGCGGATCGACGCTGCGCCTCATCAACAGCTATCGCAAATGGACCAACGACCAGCTCGATGGCGATATCGTCTTCCTGCCGGTGCCACTGGCTACGCGGCGCAGCCTGTTCGATTCCGGAAGCTGGAACCATGAGCTGCAGTTCATCTCGCCCGAACGCGAATGGCTGAGCAGCCATTTCGACATGGTCGCGGGCCTCTATTATTTCGAAGAGAAATTTGCGCTGGGCGAACAGCTCAACATGGACACGCAATATTGCAACGTCCTCGTCCCCGCCGGGCCCGGCCGCACCGCCTGCGCGGCCTATTATGCCAGCACCGGCGGCGTCGCCGCGACGGATCAGGACGTTTTCCAGAAGGTACGCAGCATCGCCGCCTACGCACAGGGCAATGTCTATATCTCGGACGCGCTGACGTTGACGCTCGGTGGGCGCTGGACCAACGACCGCAAGCGCGGCAGCTATTCGCAGGTCTCGAGCCCCTTCACCCAGACGATCCGCGCGCCCGAGGTGCTGACCTATCCGGGCCTCTCCGAAAGCCGTTTCACCTATCGCGTCAGCCTCAACTACAAGCCCGCCGATGACGTGATGCTCTTCGCGACCCATTCGACCGGCTACAAGTCCGGCGGCTATAATTCGGGGGGCGGTGTCCCCTCGCTGTCGACCTTCGATCCGCAGGGCAACCTGATCTCGACACGTCGCGTGTTCGACCGCGAGACGGTCAAGAATTACGAACTCGGCGTCAAATCGAGCTGGCTCGACCGCACCCTGACCGCCAACCTGACCCTCTATCGCATGGACATTGCGGGCTTCCAGGACCGCGCCTTCGACGGGGTCAGCTTCGTCGTCCGCAACGCGGGCAACCTCCGCCAGCAAGGCTTCGAACTCGACCTCGTCCTCGCGCCGAGCGAGCGCTTCTCGGTCTCTGGCTCACTCGCCTATCTCGACTCCAGGTTCACCGATTTCGCCAACGCTTCGGGTCTGCCCGGCATCGGCGGCACGCAGGATCTGACCGGCAAGCCCAACAGCTTCTCGCCCACCTGGTCGGGCAGCCTCGCGGTCGACTGGAACGGCGATATCGGATCGAGCGGCCTCACCTGGGCCGCCAATGCGAATGTCGCCTTCGTCTCCGACCAATATGTCGGTACGGTCAACGACGCCAACCCGCAATCGATCGCCGATGGTTATGCCGTCCTCGGGGCCCGCCTCGCGCTGAGCGGCCGCGACGAACAATGGTCGCTAGCCGTCTTCGCACGCAACCTTACCAACACCCATTACCGCCCGCTGGCTGTCTACCAACCGCTTGGTGCCGCACTCGGCCTGAACAACGGCGCCTTCGCAGGCAGCACGGCAAACCGTATCCAAGCCAACGAGCCAAGGACATACGGAATCAGCGGAACAATCCGGTTCTGACCATTTTTTTGGCGGCGCGCCTTCTTCCAAGGCGCGTCGCTGTTGGCCGATTGGAGACCGTCGGCTCTTGGGTTTTAGCAGAGGCAAGCTGACATTTATCCGTTGAGGTTCGGCCTGCTGCCAACCCGCTTGGGGGATTACCTAACGGCCTATCTCACGGGCGTTTCAATCTTCGAGGATCGGCCTGCTCGACCCTGATCCCGCCTGCTCGTTTGCTATTGTCCATTGCGCGGCGAAAATCGAGAACGCTCCAATCAATCCAGCCGGGCGGCGAAAGCTGCCGCCCAAGGAAGCCGAGTGCGTCGGCCATGCGCGGCGGGAGCGACGGACCAACATGATCGGCGCCGTGCACAAGTCGGTATTCGTGCGCGAGACCGGCATCGAACAGGATCCGGTGCAGATATTCCGCACCCTCATAGAGATAGAGCGCGTCTTGGTCGCCGACCTCGAGATAGATGCGAAGATCGAGCAATCGCTCGGGCGCCGCGCTCGCGATCGTCGCGGGATTATTCGCGGCCCAATAGTCCGGATCGACGGGATTGCCGAACATCGGATAGAGGGCAAGTTCCGGCCGCCAGAAGCGTGTCCTGGCCCCCGCCCCTTTCCACTCCAGCGTGGCCTCTATCGCGGGCTCGAGCGCGATCACGCCGGCAAACAGTTCGGGATGCTTGAAAGCGATCCGCAGGCCGCCGAGGCCGCCCATCGACACGCCTCCGATGAAGGTCTGCTCGCGTGACGCCGCGACATTTGCCGTTCGGCGAACGAAGGGCAGCACGTCTGACAGAATATAACTTTCCCAGCGCTCGCTCCCGTCGCGGAAGTCCATGTAGAGCGAGCGACGTCCGCTCGGGGTCGCGATGACGAGCGGCGGAACGCGGCCAGAGGCGATTTCGCGGTCGAAGGCGCTCTTGAAGAAGAGCATATCCTTCTCGCTGCCATTCCCTCCGTGAAGCCAAAGCAGGAACGGACAGGCCTCCGCCCGCGCGGCATCATAACCCGGCGGCTGATAGATCGCGACGCCGACCTCGCCCGGCACGTTGGACGACGCCAAAGCGTGGAACCCGATCGTGCCTTCGGTCCCCGGCTCGGAAGCCGAAACCGAAGCCGGCAGGGCGACCGAGGCCGCCGCACCCGCGACCGCGAGTCCCGAAAACGCCCTGCGGTTCAGCATCCGTCTCATCGGGCGTCCGGCGCGACGCAGCTGAAATTGCTCGCCGAAGCCGTGGAGCCCCAGCCGCGATAGACTGCCTTCTTCGGATAAGGGCAGAGCGGCCGCTGCATTTCCACCTTTCCGGCATCGTCGCTCGCGAACTTGGTCGCGATGATGCTCTCAGGTGCCTTGCCGTTGTCGGCCCAGTCGATCAGCGCCGAGAATATGTCATGCTTCGCGTCATAGCCGGGCGGCTGCGGCGGGATGCCGAGCGTGCCATTGAAGGCATCGGGACCGGCGCCACCGCCGCAATGCATCATGCCGGGCGCGAGGAACAGGCGCGCGTTGTTCGCGAGCTTGCCCATGCCGCCGAAGTCCTTCGTATGCCGCTCATAGAAGGCGACAGACTGTCCCGGCGCGACGAGCGTGTCGGCGAGCCCATGATAGACGATCAACTTTCCGCCGCGGGCGGCAAAGGCTTTGAGGCTGCCCCGCGTCGCATCGTTGACAATCGCGTCGAGCCGCTGATCGACCAGCGGCATGTCGCGGTCGAAGTCGAAGCTCTTCCAGTCCCAGCCAGCGCCGAAAACCCATTTGAATAGCGCACCGAATGGTGGCTCCTCCTTGATCGGCTTCTGGAGGAAGGCCCAGCCGAAGGTGTCGGGCATCTCACTACCGGGCAACCAGCCGAAATAGCTTGCCTTGCCTTCCGCAGTTATCGGCCCCGAGTAAAAAGCGCGAGCGGTCTCGACCTCAGCCGGCGTGAGACAGGCATCGGATGCCCCGCCCTTGCATGCGAGGACAGCGGGATCGAACTTGCAACTCATCGGATCCGAGATGAAGCGGTCGCCCGCAAGGCCGTGCCCCTGTTTCCAACAAGTCGCCACCGCGGTCCGATTGAGCAGCCTGAGCTTGGCATCCGATAGCAGGCTGCCCGGCGTGCGATGCGCGGCGGCATAGTCCCACAGGACGGCAGCATGACCCCAAGTCCGGTTCATGACCGGCGCGCCGACGAGGATCCCGTCATAATCGTCAGGATAATAGAGCGACTCGATGAGCCCCTGCTGCCCCCCGGTCGAGCAGCCGGTATAATAGGACCGCTTTACAGGTTGGCCATAGAAGGCCTTGGTGATCGCCTTGCCGGTGGTGGTCATCACATGCGTCGAGAGCCGCCCCCAGTCGCGCCATTTGCGGTCCTGTCCTATGAGGGCATCACCCTCCAGCGGCGTCGCGGGCGACGTACCGGCGTCGGTCGTCGCGGTTGCAAAGCCGCGCCGCAGACCATCTGCCATCCCCGAATAGCCGCCCGCGAGAATGCCGGCGAAGCCTCCGTTGCCATTGCCGTGGAAGACGCCGGCCCACCCTTCCACCGGCAACCAGATTTCGACGCCGATGTCGGACCCGGGCGCCGAGCGCACATGTGCGACGACGCGGCAGAAGCTTCGATATCCCGCCGCATCGCCGGCGATCGACGTCTCCGCCAGCTTGCCCGGCACAAGGACCGCGCTCGTTATGCTGGTGTCGGCAAGCTTGAGACCGGCGAGGCTCGCACATCGCGCCGGCGCCCCCTCGATCGCGGACGCGGCCCTGGAAACCGGCGCTTTTGCGGCAACGCTCACCGGAACCAGCGATCCCGCCGCGATCCCGATCAGCAGGGCGATGCCAGATATCCGCTTCATTATTGCCTCCCGAGAATTGATGTATCCGTCTCGCCGATCTCCGATTTCTGGATCAACCGGGCGAGCCAGACGAAGAGAAGCGCCGCGACGAGATACATCGGCGCGAGCGCGTAATAGGCCATCCGCAGCGCATGCTCGCCGTGTTCCGGCCGGAAATAGTCACTAGCCATGCCGACGAAGGTCGGACCGAGGCCGAGGCCGATCAGGTTCATCACGAGGAGCAGCAAGGCGCCGGAAATCACCCGCGCGCCGGGGTCAACTTCGCCTTGGACGAAGGTGACAGTCGCGGGAAGAAAGAAGGAATTGAGGAAGAGCGGCACGAACAGCAGGGCGAGCGCAACCTCCCAGCGATCGGCAGCCGCAAAGCCGAGAAAGAATGGCAAAGCGAGGAGCAGCGAGAGCGCCGGAATGCTGGCATAGGCGGCCTTGTTCTTCACGGCGAAGCGGTCGATCAGCCGACCGGCGACGAAGATGCCCGCGCCCATTCCCAACCCGACCGCCAGCGCATACCAGATCGCGACATCTTCGAGCGTCATCCCCTTCTCGCGCATGAGGAACAGCGTCGCGAAATTGCTGAGGCCATAGGTGATGAAGTTGGCCGCACCACTCGCCAGCGCCGCGACGGCCAAAACGCGGTTGCCGAAAAAGGCACGGATCGCCGATCCGAAGCTTTGCGCGGGTGCGGCAGTTGCCGTGGGCGCCGGTACCGGATCGAACCGACCCCGCTCGGGCTCGGGAATAACCAGATAGACGATGACGGCAGTGAACACGCCGATCGCGCCAACGACATAAAAGGGTATGCGCCAGTCATACGCCGCCGCCAGAGATGCGCCGAAGGCGACCCCGAGCGCCGAGCCGAGTGGCGGCCCGAGATTGAAGACGCCCATGGCGGTCCCGCGCTGCTCGCGGGGGTAAGTATCCGAGATGATCGCGTAGGACGGCGGCACCCCGCCCGCTTCCCCGACGCCGACCGCCATGCGCGCAACGACGAGCTGGCCATAATTGGCGGCCATGCCGCACGCAGCGGTTGCGGCGCTCCACAGGCCGCAGGCGATCGAGAGAACCTTCACCCGGTTCGTACGGTCCGCGAGCCACCCGACCGGGATGGCAATGAAGCAATAGAAGAGTGCGAAATAGAAGCCCGTGATCCGGCCGAGTTGGCTGTCGCTGATCTGGAGGCTGTCCTGAATAGGCTTTGCCAGGATCGATACGAGCTGCCGGTCGAGGAAGTTCAGCACATAGACGAAGCAGAGCATGCCGAGCACCAGCCCCCGGTTGCCCGGCTTGCGGGGAACAGTGGTCGCGGCTCCGCCCCGATGTTGCATGCTGTCCATAAGCCTCCTCCCTTCGCTGCTCTTTATCCGTTCTGCACCCAACCCGCGCGCCCCTTGCCGCCGCCCAGCCCCGCCGCGACGCGCTGTCTGAGCAGCGCCGGAGGCCTGAACCGCTCGCCATAGGCATCATGCAATATGTCCTGCACCTGGACGCAGAGATCCGACGTGACGAGATCCATCATGGCGAACGGCCCGATCGGATGCCCGAGCCCGAGGCGGCACGCCGTATCGAGATCGGCGGGCGTTGCCACCCCTTCTTCCACGAGACGGACCGCCTCGATGAGAAAGGCGTGCAGCATACGGTTGACGGCGAAGCCGGCGACATCCTTGATCTCGACCGGCTGTTTGCCGACTCCTTCCAGCCACGCCAAAACCTGCTCGACCGCCGCGCGGTCGGTGCCGAAGGCCGGGATGATCTCGACGAGTTGCATGCGCGACACCGGCGAGAAATAGTGGGTCCCGAGAAAGCGCTGGCGGCGCTCGGGCCGCAACGCGGCGGCAAGCGTCGAAATCGGCAGCGTCGACGTGTTCGACGCGAGGATACAGTGCGGGGCGCAAATCGTGTCGAGCGCCTTTAGGACGGACACCTTGGCATCGAGTGCCTCGAACACGGCCTCGGTGACGAGGTCGCGATCGGCAAGGCCGGCAATATCTTTGGTCGGCCGGATGCGCGTCAGCGCCTCCCGCGCATGGCCCGCTTCATAGATTTTCCGCGATATGCCCTTCTCGACGAGGCCGTCGAGCCGCACCATCGCGCGATCTAGGGCCTCCTCGGACAAATCGTTCAACAGGACATCATGCCCCGCCAATGCGAAGACGAGCGCGATTTCCGTGCCCATCAAACCTGCTCCGACGACCCCGACCTTCATGCCGCATCTCCCGTCCGCTGCCAGCGCCGGGCCTGATCAATATACCAAGGCAGAATTTCAGGCGTTGCAGTCGCGTCGGCATTGATCACCTTTGCCGCCGGCCAGCCGGAAAACAGCCGCTTGATGGGCAGTTCCTGCTTCTTGCCCGATAATGTGAGGGGAATTGCGGGCGCCGCGATGAGACGATCGGGCACGAAGCGCGGCGAGAGACTGTTACGGATGGCGGACGCGATCGCCACTTCGGTCCCGACTGGAAGGTCCTGCCCTCCATCGGCGACGACGAACATGATGAGCTCGCTGCCGCCCTGGCCGTCTTCAACATCGATGACCATCGTGTCGGCGACGCCTGGCAGACCCTCGACCGCGGCATAGATTTCAGCCGTGCCCATGCGCAGCCCATGGCGGTTGATCGTCGCGTCGCTGCGCCCCGAGATCGTGCAGCTGCCATCGGCGCCGACGGTCAGCCAGTCGCCGTGGCGCCAGATTCCCGGCCATTCGGAAAAATAGGAGTCGCGATAACGGCTGCCATCCTCGTCACCCCAGAAGTAGAGCGGCATGCTGGGAAATGGCCGGATACAGACGAGCTCGCCAACCTCGTCGATCACGGGCTGGCCGTTCTCGTTCCATGCCTCGATAGCAGCGCCGAGATGGCGGCACTGAAGCCTGCCGGGCGTGTCGGGCAGTTCGGGATTTCCGGCCATGAAGGCGGCGGCGATTTCGGTTCCACCGCTGACATTGCACCACCAGATACCGGGTCGGCCGGCTGCTGCGAACTCGGCCGAGCCCCAGCGCTGCACGTCGGGAGGAAGCGGCGAACCGGTGCTACCGAGTGCCCGGATTCCTCCAAGACCCCCGAGACCTGCCAGATCGAGACCCGCCTTGCGGCAACTTGCGAAAAAGGCGGCGCCGGCGCCGAACCAGGTCACGCCGCTCCGCGCGGCAAAGTCCCAGAGACGGCTCCAGTCGGGATCGGCTTTCGTGCCGCTCGGCGAGCCATCGAAGAGGCAGATGGTCGTGCCGCTGAGCAGCCCGCCAACCTGAATGTTCCACATGACCCAGCCCGTGGCGCTGAACCAGTGAAACCGGTCGCCGAAGCTGTTCGCGGAATAGCTCGGCCCGAGATCGAAATGGAGCCGGCCGGCGGCGGTCGCGAGGAGTACACCGCCGTGCCCGTGCACGATCGCCTTCGGCAGCCCGGTCGTCCCGCTCGAGTAGAGTATCCATAGCGGATGATCAAAGGGCAGCCATTCGGGTTCGAACGCCGCCACCGCGGCATCGGCGCGGCCGACCGCCTCGGCGAAGTCGAGCGCGCCGGGCACGGCAGCCGCGCCATATCCGCTGGTGACAAGGAACAATCGCTCGATACACGGCAACTCAGCGCATATTTCGGCGACGGCGGCGCTACGGTCCATCGCCTTGCCCGCATATAGGACGCCGTCGACCGCGATCAGTGCCTTGGGCCTCGTCTGCCGCAACCGGTCGAGCACGGCGCTCGTTCCCATGTCGGGCGAGCAGAGCGTCCAGATCGCGCCGAGGCTCGCCGAGGCGAGCAGGCCGATGACTGCCGCCGGAATGTTGGGCAGGTAGGCCGCAACCCTATCCCCCTTCCCTATCCCGTTCCGGCGCAGTTCAAGCGCCAGCGACGCCGCCTGCCGGCGAAGCTCGGCCCAGCTCAGTTCGACGGTGTCGCCGCGCTCGTTCATAGCGACGATCGCCGGCTGGCCGGCCTCATCGGCTGCGGCCGCATGCCGGAATATATGGCGCGCATAACTGACCTCGGCGCCCTCGAACCAGCGCGCCTGCGGCATGGCGTCGTCGCTCAGCACCGCGACGAACGGCGCCGGGGATTCGATTTCATCATAGTCCCAGATGCTGCGCCAGAAGGCAGCAAGGTCACCCACCGACCAGCGCCGCAAATCCTCGAAGCTCGCGAACTCGATCCCGTGCCTCGTCTTGAGCCATTCTGAGTACAGGCGCATCTGCGGAACCGGCGCCGGAACATCTGCACTGTTGCTGAAAGGATTCATCGACTGGGAGGGCCTTGTTGATATGGCGGGAAGGTTCTCGGGCATAGGCCGGCATCGCCGATCCCTCCGGGCTTCGGCGACGAAGGAGAGGCGGCGACCTCGACGTGGTGCGCCGCCCCAAAAGGTCAGAAGGCCGTTCGTAGGCTCATGGCAGCGTAGCGCCCGATCGCATTATAGGTCCCGCCGATGCCGTCGGTCCCCGGAAAATAGGGCGGCGTCTTGTCGAAAAGATCGTTGATCTGCAGCCCAATCTCGGTCCCCTTCATGAAGCCCGTGTCGGGAAGCTTGAGCGAGAGGCGAAAGTCCGCCGTCGTATAGCTTTTCGACTGGTAGAGGCTCGCACCTGTCGGGGTCGCGAAAGAGGCGGTAATCCCGCTGCGATGATTGATGAAATTGACGAACGTCACCGGACCAGCCGTAAACCCGAGCGTGGTGCGCAGCGTCGTGCGGGGGATGCCGGCGTCGAGCGAGTTGCTGACCGCCGAGGTCGGCGACAATTGCGTACGATATTTCAGGATATAGTTCCCGGCGACCCCGCCGAAGATCGTCCCGAAATCCGCCGTATGACGATACCGCACATCGAAATCGATGCCGTTCGTCTTGCGGATACCGAAATTGCCTTGGCGCAGGTCCAGAATGTTGCCGATCGTCGGCACAGCCGCGAAGGTATAGAAGAAGGGAACGGTATTCGTGATCGCGGACGTCACCTGCGCAGCGCTGGGATTGCGGATGACCAGCGACGCGAAGGTCGGATCGGTGAATACGAGCGCGCCGAGACCTGACGGCGTGCCGATCACGTCGCGATATCTGATGTCGTAGAAGGTCGCGCCGGCCGTGAAGCCCGGCGCGAAAGCCGGCTTCAGGTCGACCCCGAACGAGAAGGTGCGCGCTTTTTCCGGCTTCAGATTCTGATTGCCGCCAAAGAGCAATATCGTGTTGACCTGCGTCGCGCCGCGCAAGGGGTCGCGCACACCGAACGCATCGACCAGCGCTGCCGCGGCATAATAGGAGCCTACGGTCGAGCCGAGATCGCGAAGTCCGGGCGCCCGGAACGACCGGCCGTAACTGCCGCGCAAGTTGACGCCCTCGATAGGCTCCCAGGTGATGCCGACCTTCGGATTGGTCGTCGAGCCGAAGTCGCTGTAATGATCGTACCGCCCCGAGAGCGACAGGGCGAGGCTGTGGGCCATCGGCCCCGCGTTGCCCTCGCCGACGATCGGCACGAACAGCTCGGCATAAACCGACGCGATGTTGCGGCTCAGATCTTCGGGAAAGCCGACGCCGCCGCTCGATCCGCGCTGCATATAGGTTTCGCGGCGATATTCGGCGCCAAGCGCGACCTTGAGATCCCCGCCCGGCAGGTTGGCGAGCGGACCGTCGATTTTTACCGCGCCGATCCGGGTGCGTTGGCGGTTGGTGAAATCGGTCGGATTGTCGAGAATGGCGGCGACAACCGCCGGATTGGTGCGGGTGCCGAACGGGTCGAGCGCCGTCGCGGTCGTCGTGCCGGCAGCCGCTGCCGTCAGGGCGGTCGTGTTGATGCCCGGCTGGAAGGTGTCATTCCGCGACCAGTTGAACGTGCCGAACAGGCTCGCCTTGAAGTCGCCGGGGAGCTTGACGTCGATCCCGGCGGTCGCGTTGCCGCTCCGGACGCGATAAATCTGGTCGAAATGATCGGCGCCGACCAGATTGTCAGGCCGGAAGTCGACAAATTCAAATGTCGCCCCGGTGCCGGGTGGAGCTCGGAAGAAGGGATTGGCCGCGGTGATCAAGACAAAGGTCTGCCCGGGCAGCGCAGCCTGAACGATATCCCGTCGATCAGAGTAGAGGAGATCGGCCCAAAGGGTCACATTCGAGGACAGGTCCTGGCGCGCCGAGACGAAGGCGGCGTGGGTGCGGTTTTCCGGCACAAGATCGACCGGCCCGCGCGGATCGCAGGTGTTGAGCCCCGGCGCCAGGCTGGGCGCAGCATAGATCGTGCCGGTGAACAGATTGACGTTCGCATCCGGACAGACGGCCGAGCGCGTATCGACGCCGCCTGCGGCGCGGAAGTCGAGTGAGCGATACCGGCGGTCGGCGCCGGTGATGTTGCTGCTCTCGGAATATTGATAGGCCGCGACAAACGAGCCGCTACCCCAGTCGTGACCGAAGATGCCGCCCGCGTTGAAGGCGTGATAGTCGTCTGCGAAGCCGTAGCGGACATTCGCCTCCAGTCCCGACACGCGTCTGCGGGTGATGAAGTTGACGACGCCGGCCACGGCATCCGAGCCGTAGATGGCCGAGGCCCCGTCGGCGACGATCTCGACCCGCTCGATCGCGAGTTCGGGAAGAAACGGATAGTCGGGGTTGGTCTGCTGCGTACTCCCCGAGATCAGGCGATGCCCGTTCATCAGCGGCAGGGTGGCGGCGGGCGGGAGCCCGCGCAGGCCCGGCGCGAAGGAGCCCAGCCCGCCATTGCTGGTACGCGGCGCCGTGTTGAAGCTGTTGAGCTGCGGGACGGTTGCAAGCAGTTCGGGTGTGCTCGCCGCGCCGATCAGCTTCGCATCCTCGCGCGTGACGCCAATCAGCCCCGATCCCGTCGGCGGGACGCCGCGAATGCTTGTGCCGGTCACGACGATTTCGGTGTCAGCTTCGCCGTCCGCGTTCGACTGCGTGCTGTCTTCGGCCGACTGGGCCAGCGCGGCCGTCGGCACGAGAAGCACTGCCGCGATTGCGGAGCCCGATAGCAGACATGCGCGGCCCGCCATGAATAGGATGTTGTTCGACATGATAGTCCTCTCCCTCGCTTTTTGAATGCGGCCCGGGCCGCGGCCGGACTTTGCCGACTTGATGCCCTGCTTATGGTCTGCCAGAGAGGTTTGTAAGCGCCCGGACGGACAACGATGTGTCTTTAGCGGACAGGGCCGGGAGAGCGACGATGTCGATTGTCGATGCGCAGATAGGGGCTGCGACCAGCAGCACGCGCGCCGGTTTTCCTTCGCTGAACCAGCGGATCTTTGCGCCTTTCAAGCTGGCGACCGTCATTGAGGCCGTCGCCGGCCGCGGCATCAAACCCGAGACAGTTCTGGATCGCACGGGATTGACGCTCGCGGATGTACGCGATCCCCACACACTGACCTCGATCGGTCAATATCTGGTTGCGTGCCAAAATATCGTCGCCGCGGGCGCCGAGTTCGGCGACGCCTTCGAAATCGGGTCGCGGCTCCATCTTTCGGCCTACGGCATGTATGGCTACGCGCTGATGTGCTCGCCCACGATGCGCGAGTTCTTCGACTTCGCCGTGCGATACCAACCGCTCGCTACGCCGACTGTGCGACTGGGGTGGCGAACGGAAGGCGCGTTCGCGATCTGGCGTTTTGAGGAAATCTATCGCGACGTCATGAGCAACGAGGTCCGAACCTTCCTCGTTCGCCAGCAGATGAAGATGACCTACACCCATATCCGGGACACCGCCGGGGCCGACAATTTGCCCGTGCAGGCGATATTCGCTTTGCCCGAAGACGGGCAGGCTTCCGCCGACGAACAGGCGTTGTCCTGCCCTTGCTCCTATGGGCAGGATGCCAACGAGCTTCATTACCCGATCGGAATTCTCGAGCAGACGCCAGAACTCGGCAACCGGCTCACAAGAGCGATGCTCGAAGAGACTTGCGACCGGCTGATCGGCCAGTCGCGGATTGCATCGGGGTTGTCCGGCGAGGTCTATCAGCTCCTGCTGCTCGCCCCGAACCAGTCGGCCTCAATGACTTCGATCGCGGAGCAGTTGGGATTGCAAGAGCGAACTCTGCGCCGTCGGCTCGCTGCAGAAGACACGAGCTATGGCGAGATCGTCGACGATGTCCGCCGCAAGCTTGCGATCGAATATCTGCAGACCACCCGGATGAGCGTCGATGACGTCGCCTGGAAAGTCGGATTTAGCGACAGCGCCAACCTGCGCCGCGCCGTCAGGCGATGGACGGGAAAGACCATCAGCCAAGTCCGCGCGGAGCGTTAGGGGCCGGCTACGCGGTTTATGCGAAGGGGTCGTCTCTTTCGTCCGGCTTCGAGCACCGGCTCGTCGCACCAACCGACATCAGGCGCACGGGTGAAGCCAGTCGAAGGTCCGCTTTCGGGTGCGGGTCGCAAAGTGCCAGAACGACTGAGATCAGGCGCAAAGTTGCCAATCGAACCGGGATGGAATGTAGGTGATTTTGTGACGTCGCTCGTTGTTGCTCGACGTCATTCCTTATCTTTCGTTGTCATTCAAACCGGACACGAATGCATCTAAGTACCTGATTTGTTTAAGTGAACGAACGGCCTCTTAATCAGCGGGTCCTAGGTTCGAGCCCTAGTGCGTCCACCATTTCCTTGAAATCATCAGGAAATTTTCCCGAAGCCCAAAACGGGCGCGGACGCTCACGGCTATGGCGACGTTATCGCTCGATCTTGGTCGCCAATATGACCGAGGTGGTCGTCCGTTCGACACCTTCCAACAGCCCGACCTCGTCGATCAGCTCGTTGAGCTGGGCGCTGTCCTCGGCCTCGAGCATCGCGATGATGTCATATTCGCCGCTGATCGCGTGGATCGCCTGCACCAGCGGCAGCGCGGCGAGCGCGCCCTCGACCTCGCGGTGGAAGCGCGGCAGCGTCTTGATCATCATATGCGCGCGGATGCGGCTGGCGGCGAAGGCGTGGCCGAGGCGGACGGTGTAGCCCGCGACGACCTTGTCCTCCTCGAGCCGCGCGAGGCGCGGGCGCGACATCGCGCGCGGGGTGGGCTGGGAAATCGAGCAGTCCCCCGCGGGCCCGCTGTTCCAGCACAGCGGCAGCAACTACGGAATCTTCAAGACGCTGGGCGTCGGCGATGCCCGGCGCGGGCGCGCGATCGTCGTTTTCACCAACGCCGCAAACGGAAACGCGCTCGCCGCCCGGATCGTTCGCGAGGCGACGGGGATCGACCGGCTGAAATCGCTGATCTGAGGAGCGGCGGCCCGGCCGATTGCCTCCGCTTCGCCATTTTGCGAGTGCATCGCGCGGCGATATCGGACTATCGGTTCGGTCGCGGCCACCCCCCGGACGTCGACGATCGCGGGTATGCCGCCCCATGCTGGAGAAGATCATGCCCAAGCTGTTCGATCCGATCGCGATAGGCGGCCTGACCCTCGCCAACCGCATCGTCATCGCGCCGATGTGCCAATATTCGGCCGAGGACGGCTGCATGACCGACTGGCATCTGATGCATCTCGGCCAGTTGGCGATGTCGGGCGCCGGGGCGCTCACGATCGAGGCGAGCGCGGTCACGCCCGAGGGGCGGATCAGCCCCGCCGACGTGGGGCTTTACGACGATGCGACCGAGGCCGCGATGGCGCGCGTGCTGGCGGCGGTGCGGCGCTGGTCCGACATGCCGATCGCGATCCAGCTGGCGCATGCGGGGCGCAAGGCGAGCACCGCACGGCCGTGGGAAGGCGGCGGGCAGATCGCGACCGATGCGGCCTTCGGCTGGCAGACTTTGGCGCCGTCGGCGGTGCCGTTTCAGGATCACGAAAATCCACCCGAAGCGCTCGACGAAACGGGGCTCGACCGCATCCGCACCGCTTTCGCCGATGCGGCGGCGCGGTCGGCACGCCTGGGGCTCGATGCGATCCAGCTCCACGCCGCGCATGGCTATCTGCTGCATGAATTCCTTTCGCCGCTGTCGAACCGGCGCGACGATGCCTATGGCGGCAGCCTCGAAAACCGCATGCGCTTCCCGCTTGAGGTCTTCGACGCGGTGCGGGGCGCCTTTCCCGGCCCGGTCACCGTGCGCGTGTCGGGCACCGACTGGGTCGAGGGCGGCTGGACGATCGAGGAAACCGCTCTGTTCGCACAAGCCCTCGAAGCGCGCGGCTGCGCGGGGATCAACGTGTCGAGCGGCGGGCTCCACCCAGCGCAGGCGATCAAGCTCGCGCCGGGCTATCAGGTACCGCTGGCGCGGGCGGTCAAGGATGCGGTGACGATGCCGGTCATCGCGGTCGGGCTGATCACCGATCCGGCACAGGCCGAGGCGATCGTAACAAGCGGCGATGCCGATGCGGTCGCGATCGCGCGCGCCGCGCTCTACGATCCGCGCTGGCCCTGGCACGCGGCCGCCGCGCTTGGCGCGACGATCGAGGTGCCGCCGCAATATGAGCGCAGCGAGCCGCGCGAGCATCGGGGGCTCTACCGGATCGAGCGCGGCTAGACCCCCATCATCCCCGCGGTGGTCGCGCCGTCGATGACATAGTCGGCGCCGGAGATGAATGTCGCCTCGTCCGAGGCGAGGAAGGCGACGAGCGCACTCACCTCGTCTAGCTGCGCCATGCGCTTCATCGGCGCCATGCCCTCGAACGCCGCGCGGGCGGCGGCGGGATCGGGCGACCGGTCGATGACGCCGCGGATCATGTCGGTCTCGACCACGCCGGGCAGCACGGCATTGACGCGGATCTTGTAGCCCTTGCCCGCGCAGTGGATCGCCGCCGATTTGACCAGCGCGACCACCGCGGCCTTGGTCACCGAATAAGCGGCATAATTGCCCATCGCGCGGTGCGCGTTCATCGACGAATTGACGATTACCGACCCCGCGGCCCCTCCCGGATTTTTCGCCATCGCGCGGATCGCATGCTGGACGGTGAGCATCACGCCGGTCTGGTTGACACCGACGATATGGTTCCAGGCGTCGATACCGATATCCTCGACGCTCGCATCGCCCGCCTCGGTCCCGGCGTTGGCGAAGGCGATGTCGAGCCGGCCATATTCGGCCTCGATTTCGGCCATCAATGTTGGCCATGCCGCGGCATCCTCGACGCGGTGGGCGCGAAACACCGCGCCGGCGTCACCCTCGACGGTCGCGGCGGCAACGGCGTTGGAACCGGTGAAGACCACTTTCGCGCCTTCGCGCGTCAATCGCGCAACCGCCGCGGCGCCGATGCCGCTTGTCCCGCCGGTGACCAAAGCGACCTTGCCTTGCAGTCGTTGCTGCATCGCGCCTCTCCTCTCGCCTGCCCTCTTGCCAGTTTCATGGTCTTCGTGAACCTATCATTTGAGCAAGGTGACGGCGGCGCACCGCACCCGCATGATGGCGCCATAACAGGAGGAGAGGACCGGCGATGAGCGACAGCGAACATCCGCCCCGCATCGATTGCGTGCTGATCTGCGGCGGCGTGTGGCACGACATGGATTTCGCACGGCTCGAGCTGCTCAAACTGCTAGCCGAGGACCAGCGCGTGCGAACGCGGGTGTTCGAGAATTACGACAATATCGACGCGATCGAAGCGGCCGATATCCTGATCACCTATACCTGCGACGTCACCCCGTCGCTGCCCGCGCAGGAGGCGCTCAAACGCTGGCTCGCGAAGGGCGGGCGCTGGTACGCGCTGCACGGGACCAATTCGATTCTGCGCCTGCTCGACACCGGGCTGTGGGACGCGCCGCGCTGGGCGCCGCTGATGATGGACTTGCTGGGGTCGCAGTTCATCAGCCACCCCGCGATCGAGCCCTATACCGTCCGTGTCGTCGATCCCGATCACCAGCTTACCAAGGGCATCGAGCCGTTCGAGACGACCGACGAACTCTATCACCTCGAAACGCACGGCGACCTGCACGTGCTGATGGACACCGAGTGCAGTGGTCCCGGCACCGGCTTCGTCGAGGCCGCGGATGCGCCGGGTACCTACCCCGTCTTCTATATCAAGCAGCATGGCGCGGGCGCGGTGCTGTACCTCACGCTCGGTCATTGCCGGGGGCATTATGACTTGCAGCCGATGATGGACTGGTGGCCGACGGTCGATCGCTGCGCCTGGGACCTGCCGGTTTTCTACGACCTGCTGCGCCGCGGGATCGGGTGGCTGAAGGAGCACGAGGCCGCCTAGGCGACCGCGCGCAACCTTCGCCGGTCCTCGCGGATCAGCCCTGCCGCACGCAGCGCCAGCGCCATCGCCGGCGCATTGGTGTTGCCCGTCACTGGCGACGGCATGACCGAACAGTCGACGACGCGCAGCCCGCCTACTCCATTCACCCGCAGCCGCGCATCCGTGACCGCGCGATTGTCGCTCCCCATCCGGCACGTCCCCACCCCGTGCAGCCCGCAGGTCGCGAGGCGGCGGAAGGCGGCGAGGATTTCGGCGTCGCTCTGCACCGCCGAGCCGGGCAGCAGTTCGCGTTCGACCAGCCCGACGAGCGCCGGCTGCGCCATGTAGCGGCGCATCGCGTGCACGGCGGCGATCGCGCTGCGCTCGTCCTCGCGCGTCGAGAGCCAGTTGGGCCTGATGTCGGCGGGCGCATCGCTGCCGGGGCCGGTGATCGCGATGCTCCCCTCGCTCGTCAGGCGCAGGAGCTGGCCATAGATGGTCATCCCCGGCTTGCGGTCGATGCTGTTCAGCGGCACCGGATGCTTGTCGTCGCCGAGCGCGAAGGTGTAGCCGCCGAGGTAGAGCTGGAGGTCGGGCCGGAGGTCGCGGCTCGTCAGGTTCAGGAAGGCGCCGACCTCGAACGGCCCCGTCGCCATGATCCCGCCGCGCGTCAGCATATATTGCGCCATCGCGCGCATCAGCCCGACGCCGAAGAAGCTGCGGTTGCTGCCGATATCGCGCGACAGCCGGTGTGGCATCGAAAAGCCCAGATGCTCGCGCAGCCGCCCCCCGACGTCGGGCGCGTCGATCACCGGCTCGACCCCGGCGGCGCGCAGCCTATCGGCGGGACCGATGCCCGAACGCTGGAGCAGCAGCGGGCTCTCGAGCGTCCCGCCCGACACGATCACCTCGCCGTGGCAGTCGAAGCGCCGCGGCTGGCCCGCGACCTTCGCCTCGACCCCGGTCACGCGGCCGTGCTCGACGACGAGCCGCTCGGCCATCGCGTGCGTCACGACATGCAGGTTCGGGCGCTTTTTCGCGCGCGCGAGGAAGGTCGTCGCCGCGCTCTCGCGCCGGCCGCGGCGGACATTGTGCGCATAGAAGCCGACGCGGTCGAGCGTCGTGCCGTTGAGGTCGTCGACGGGCTTCAGCCCCATCTCGACCCCCGCCTGCACCATCGTCTCGGCCAGCGGATAGCTGTGAATCTTGGGCGCGACGCCGACCGGCCCGCCCGCGCCGCGCATGTCGCTCGCGCCGAGGCCATGATCCTCGAGGCTGCGGAACGCGTCGGTCATCGCGGCGCCGTTCCAGCCGGTGCCACCGAGCGTTTCCCACTCGTCGTAATCGGCGGGTTCGCCGCGGCTCCAGATCATGCCGTTGACCGCCGACGACCCACCCAGCCCCTTGCCGCGGATCCACACCTCGCCCGGCGCGCCGCCGTCGCCGCGCGGCTGCGACACGCCATAGGCCCAGATATGGTCGGGGTTGGTGACGAGCTTGGCGACGCCCTTGGGGATCGCGACCCAGCGGCTGGTGTTGTCGCCGCCCGCTTCCAGCAGCAACACGCGGATCTGCGGATCGGCGCTCAGCTGCTCGGCGACGACGCAGCCCGCCGATCCCCCCCCGACGACGATATAGTCCCAGCTTTCGGCCATGGCGCTCTCCTGTCCCGCCGCGATGTGGAACCGACCGGCCGCCCGCCGCACCTAGCGCAATAAATAGTCCCCTCGCCCCGTTCGCGGCATGATAGTGCCGCGACAAAAGAGGGAGGACAGGATGGCAGGGCAAGGCCGCATCGCGGGCAAGATCGCGTTCGTGACCGGCGGCGCGTCGGGGCTCGGGCTCGACATCGTCCGCCGCTTCGTCGCCGAGGGGGCGAGTGTCGTCATCGCCGACATCGATGTCGCCGCGGGCGAGGCGCTCGCCGCCGAACTCGGCCAGCGTTTCGTCAAGCTCGACGTGTCGCAGGAAGCCGACTGGCTCGCGGCGCTCGGCAGCTGCGAGCGGATCGACATCCTCGTCAACAATGCCGGGATCACGACGCACGGCTCGATCGAGGACCTGACATTGGAGGCCTTCCGCCACGAATTTTTGGTCGACGTCGACGGCGTCTTCCTCGGCTGCAAGCATGTGATCCCGAAAATGAAAGATCATGGCGGGTCGGTGATCAACATGTCGTCGATGTGCGGGGTGCGCGCGCAGGGCGACCTCGCCGCCTATAACGCCGCCAAGGCCGCGGTGACGCACCTCACCAAGTCGGTCGCGCTGCATTATGCGCGCAAGGGCTATGGCATCCGCTGCAATTCGGTGCATCCGGGTGCGATCCACACGCCGATCCTCGACAAGGTGATGGCGCAGGTTCCCGATCCGCAGGCGCTTTATGACGGCTGGGTCGCGACGCACCCCGTCGGCCGGCTCGGCAAGCCCGAGGAGATTTCGGCGATCGTCCTTTACCTCGCCTCCGACGAGTCGGCCTTTGCCACCGGCGCCGAGTTCCGTGTCGACGGCGGCAGCTCGCTCTGATGGCGGAGCGCCTCGAAGGCCGCGCCGCGCTCGTCACCGGGGCGGGATCGGGGATCGGGCTCGCGACGGCGCGGCGGCTGGCCGCCGACGGCGCGCGCGTGCTGACCACCGACCGCGCGGGCGACGTCGATATCGTCGCCGACGTCACCGAAGCGGGCATCAACGCGACGCTGGTCGACGAGGCCGCGCGCCGGCTGGGCCGGCTCGATATCGTGGTGGCCTGCGCGGGCATCACCGGCATGCAGATGCTCGATGGGCATGACGACGAATTTTTCGACCGGATGATGGCGGTCAACGTCACCGCGGTCTTCCGGCTGATGCGCGACGCGCTGCCGTTGCTCAAGGCCTCGCCGCATGGCCGGATCATCCTGATCGGATCGGTGATGTCGAGCTTCGGCGAGGCCGGCATGGCGGCCTATGGCGCGTCGAAACATGCGGTGCTCGGCATGGCCAAATCGGTCGCGGCCGAGGTCGGCGCCCATGGCATCACGGTCAATTGCATCCAGCCCGGCGCGATCGACACGCCGATGACCGCGCCCGCCTTTTCGGCGATGCCCGAGTTCAAGCAGCGTTGGATCGACAAGGCCGCGCTCGGGCGCCTCGGCCGGCCCGAGGACATCGCCGACGTCGCCGCCTTCCTCGCCTCGGACGATGCGCGTTTCATGTCCGGCCACGGGCTGTTCGTCGACGGCGGCGCGACGCAACGTCAATAGAATCCCCCGGATTCAGCCGCTTTTCCGCCGCTACGGCATGCCTGATATTTTTGATGATTGTTCAAAATCATCATTGAGCAGACCTTCCCCCCAACGTGACCGACGAAGCTATGCGTCGGCGCGAGAGGGAGGAACGACGATGACCACGCACGCCCGAATGCTGCCTGCCGTCCATGCTACGGTGTCGCTAATCGCCCTAGCCATCGCCACCCCGGCGTTCGCGCAGGAAGCCCCTGTTCAGGACGAGAGCGGCGGAGCGATCCGCGAAATCGTCGTCACCGCGCAGAAGCGCGAGGAAAGCGCGCAGTCGGTTCCGGTCGCGATCACCGCGCTCGACGCCGAGGCGTTGGACACCGGCATGGTCCAGGATATTCGCGACGTCGCGGGACGCGTTCCCAGCTTGGTCATCGACAGCGTTTCGGCGGGTCCGAGCGCCGCCGCGATCTCCATTCGCGGCATTTCGTTCGAAGACATCGAGAAAAGTTTCGACCCCACCGTCGGCGTCGTCGTCGACGGCGTCTTCATCGGCACCAACACCGGCCAGCTGCTCGACAGTTTTGATCTCGAAAGCCTGCAGGTCCTGCGCGGTCCGCAGGGCACCTTGTTCGGCCGCAACACGATCGGCGGCGTGATCGAGGTGAAGCGCAGCAAGCCGACCGACGAATTCGGGGCGAAGGGCCGCTTCTCCTACGCACGGTTCGATACCAAGAGCGCGCGTCTGGTCGTGAACAGCGGCAAGCTCGCCGATTTCATCGCGATCAAGGCGTTCGGCTATTATGACAAGACCGACGGCTTTGTCCGGAACCTCAGCACCGGCGGGCGCGACGGGAAATATGAAACGCTGAGCGGCGGGGTGACCGTGCTGATCGAGCCGAGCAGCGCCTTTTCGGCCGAGATCACTTACGAACACAGCCGTGAGCGCGGTGAGACGGTTTCGATCCCGACATCGACGAGCCTCGACCTGATCTGCCTGGCCGCAGGCGTTCCGGGATTTTCGCCTGTCGCCGAGTGCAACCGGTTCGCGCTACCCGATCGCGGCGTCAATTCGACCTATCAATTGGCGCCGCATGACGTCTCCAACGACACCGACGCACTGACCGGCAACATCACCTGGTCGCTGGGCGACAATCTGACGCTCTATTCGGTCACCGGCTATCGCACCAACGACGAGAATGTGGCGCAGGATTTCGACGGCAGTTCGGCCGACTTCTTCGCCACCCGGCGCATCCAGCAATTCGAACAGTTCAGCCAGGAACTGCGCGTCGTCGCCGAACTGAGCGATGCGATCAATCTGCTGGTCGGCGGATATTATTACAACAGCAATTACCAGCTCGATCAATTCACGCGGCTGGGACCCGTACCCTCGCAGAGCCCCACGGGGGCGACGCTGCGCGCCTACACCGACAACAAGGCGACATCCTATGCCGGGTTTGCCGATGCGCAGTTCAAGCTGGGCGACAAGTTCAAATTCTCGGTCGGCGGCCGCTATACCCGCGACAAAAAGGAAGCCTTCAACAATTACGGACAGGTGGTCGGCCTCGTCGAATTGAGCCAGCCGACATTCGACGGACGGTCGTGCGTTCGGGTGACGGGGGTCTTCGGGCCGGGGCCGCTTGCCGGGCTTCCGACCTTCGGTCCGGCGAACAACTGTTCGGGCGAGGCATCGTTCGGCAAATTCACCTGGCGCGCCAACGCGACCTATGAAATCGGCGACAACAAGATCGTCTATGGATCCTATTCGACCGGTTTCCGGTCGGGCGGGTTCAACGGACGCGCGGCTTCGCCGACATCGCTTGGCCCCTATTTCCCGGAAACCGTCGATGCGTTCGAGGTCGGTTTGAAAGCCGACTGGCTGGATCGCACCTTGCGCACGAACATCGCCCTGTTCCACACCAAATATGACAACAAGCAGGAAGAGGTCGTCCAGCCCTCGCCGCCGGGTTCGGCCCAGCCGCAGGAAACGGTGGTCGGAAACGCGGCATCGGCCACGATCTCGGGCGCCGAACTGGAGCTGGTGATCCAGCCTTCGGACGCGCTGAACTTTACCGCGTCGGCGAGCTATATCGATGCCGAATACGGCACCTTCCTGAAAGATCTGAACGGCGACAATATCGGGGACGACGTGTCGACGCTCACCTTGCGCCGCGCGCCGAAGTATCAGATTTCGACCGGGGTCAATTATTCGAAGGAGATCGGATCGGGCCGCTTCGACGCCAATTTGCTGCTCCGCTTCCAGAGCAAGACCGCCACCTGCATCACGGCCAACCGGCCGATCGTGCTGGGTGCCGTGACCAATGATTTCCGCTGCTTCACCAAGGATCGCGAGAATCTGTCGGGGCAAGTGTCCTACACCTTCCTCACGGGCAGCGGCGAAGTCAGCGTGGCCGTTTTCGGCCGCAATCTGACCAACGTCCGCGACATCGGCAGCACCTTGCCGGTTGCCGGCCTCTTCACTTTCTCGGGCGCGATCGAGCCGCGGACTTATGGGGTCGAACTCGGCTTCAAATTCTAGACGCCGGGAGGGTCCCGCCACGGGCACGGCGGGGCCGAAAAAGGGGGCCCGGAGAACAAGGGGCGGCGCCTGGCACCGCCCCTTGTTTGATAGATGATCGACGAGCGGAGGGACCAGAATGACGCAGGCCTTTTTCGACCACCCCTTTCTGTCGGGCCATCACCAGCCGGTGCGCTTCGAAGGCACCGCGCCCGACCTGATCGTCGAGGGCGAGATCCCCGCCGACCTCGTCGGCGTCTTCTATCGCAACGGGCCGGAGCCGCTCTATCCGACGCGCGAGGGCGAATATCACTGGTTCGACGGCGACGGCATGGTCTATGCCTTCCACATCGCCGATGGCCGCGCCTCGATGCTCAACCGCTGGGTGCGCACCGAGAAGTTCGAACTGGAGAAGGCCGCGGGCAAGCGCCTGTTCGGCCTGTTCGGCAATCCGATGACCGCCGACCCCTCGGTCGCGGGCAAACGCTACAACACCGCCAACACCAATATCATCGTCCACGGCGGCAAATTGCTCGCGCTGATGGAGGGGGCGCCGGCGGTCGAACTCGACCCGCGCACGCTCGAGACTTTGGGCGAGGAACATTATGGCGGGACGATCACCACGACCTTCTCGGCGCACCCCAAGATCGACCATTATACCGGCGAGCTGGTCAACATCGGCATGGCGATCAACGGCCCGATGGGGGCGCCGCAACTGCGCTACGACGTGATCGCCGCCGACGGCAGCGTGCGCAAGGCCGAGATCATCGACATGCCGCACAACGCGCTGATGCATACCTTCTTCGTCACCGAAAATTGGGTCGTCTTCCCGGTGATCCCGATCGACGCCGACCTCGGCCGCTTCATGAAGGGCGGACCGATGACCGCCTGGGTCAACGGCCGTCCGACCAAATTCGGGGTGATGCCGCGCGAAGGGACGGCAAGCGACCTTCGCTGGTTCGATTATGAGCCGCGCCACATGTTCCACGAGCTCAATGTGTGGGAGCAGGATGGCAAGATCGTCGCCGACGTCGCGGCCGCCAATGGCACCGCGCTCTTTCCCGACGAAACGGGCGTCAGGAAAACGCATGGCGACACGCAGCAGAGCCTGCGCCGCTGGACGATCGACCCCGGCACCAATGGCAACGGGACCTGGATCAGGGAAGAGACGCTCAACGATCGCGACATCCAGTTCCCGCGCCCCGACGACCGCTTCATGACGCGCGCCTCGCGGCACAGCTTCGCGAACATCAACCTCAACAGCCGCGACGGGCGGGCCGAGGGGATGGATGGCGTGCTCCGCTTCGACACGGTCAGCGGCACGGAGGATGTTTACCACTTCGGCAATGGCGCCGCGTGCGGCGAATTGATCTTTGCGCCGAAGATGGGCGCGAGCGGCGAAGGCGACGGCTATGCGATGACGCTCGTCCACCGCGCGGGGGCCGCGACGAGCGAACTCGCGATCTTCGACGCGCTCGACATCGCAGCGGGGCCCGTCGCGCTCGTGCATGTCCCCTTCCGCGTGCCCTCGGGTTTCCATTGCAATTTCTATGCGGCGGACTCCATGCTCTATCGGCAGGCGCTCGGCGCAGCATAGGGAGAGAAGACCCGTGAAGGTCGCAGCATTTGAACGCGTCGCCGACGTCGCGCGCCGCAACGCGCGCGAGCGCCCCGACAAGATCCTCTTTCATTTCGAAGGCCGCGCGACGACCTACGGCGGGTTCGACGCGAACAGCAATCGCGCCGCCAACGCATTGATTGCCTTGGGTTTGAAACCCGAAGACCGCGTCGCCTATCTCGGCAAGAACAGCGATCTCTATTTCGAACTGGTGATGGCGGTCGCCAAGGCCGGCGGCGTGATGACGCCGGTGAACTGGCGGCTCGCGGTGCCCGAGATCGCGTGGATTATCGACGATTGCGGCGCGCGCATCCTGTGCGTCGGCCCCGAATTCACCGAACTGGTCGCGGCGAACCGCAAGGCGTTTCCGGGAGTCGACCATGTCATCGCGGTCGAGGGCGATTACGAGGCTTGGCGCGACAGCTTCCCCGCCACCGACCCCGGCATCGCGCGCGGCGAGACCGATGCGGTGATCCAGATGTACACCTCGGGCACCACCGGCAAGCCCAAGGGCGCGGTGCTGACCAACGGGTCGGTGCTACGTTCGCAGCTCGATCGCGATCCAGCGCTACAGGCCGAATGGGAACGCTGGGACGAGGATGACGTCGGGCTGGTCGCCATGCCCTGCTTCCACATCGGCGGCACCGGATACGGCATCACCGTGATGACCAACGGCGCGACCGGCGTCATCACGCGCGAGTTCGACCCCGGCGGGGTGCTCGACCTGATCGAGGCCTATGGTATCTCGAAAATCTTCATGGTGCCCGCGGCGATGCAGATCATCGTCAACCAGCCCCGCGCACGCGAGGTCGATTTCTCGCGCCTGCGTCACATCGCCTATGGCGCTTCGCCGATCCCGCTCGACCTGCTGCGCCAGTGCATCGACGTCTTCCAGTGCGGCTTCGTCCAGATGTACGGCATGACCGAGACGTCGGGCACGATCGCCGCGCTGCCGCCCGAGGATCACGATCCGGCGGGCAACGATCGCATGCGCTCGGTCGGCAAGCCTTTGAGCGGGGTCGAGATGCGGGTGATCGATGCCGACGGCAATCCCCTGCCCCCGCGCGAAATCGGCGAGATCGCGATCCGCGCGCAGGCCAATATGCGCGAATATTGGGGGCGGCCCGAAGCGACCGCCGAGACGATCGACGCGGGCGGCTGGCTGCGCACCGGCGATTCCGGCTACACCGACGAGGACGGCTATTTCTACCTCCACGACCGGGTGAAGGACATGATCATCTCGGGCGGCGAGAATGTCTATCCGGCCGAGGTCGAGAATGCGATCTATGGCCACCCCGCCGTCGCCGATGTCGCGGTGGTCGGCGTCCCCGACGACAAATGGGGCGAAGCGGTGAAGGCCTGCGTCGTCCTGCGCGAAGGCCAGAGCGCCGATGCAGGCGAGATCATCGGCTGGGCGCGGACACGGATCGCGGGCTATAAATGCCCCAAGTCAGTCGACTTCATCCCCGCGCTGCCGCGCAACCCGTCGGGCAAGATCCTGCGCCGCGAGCTCCGCGCGCCCTATTGGGAAGGGCGCGAGCGGCAGATCAGCTAGCTTGCAGCTTCGCCATCGCCGCGCCGACGGCGGCGGCGATATCATGCTCCTGCGGATTCCCGCGCAGCGCGAGACCGCCATTGGGCTGCAAATTCTCGCCGGTCACGAACGCCTCGTCGCTCGCCAGCCACAGGCATGCATTCGCCACATCCTGCGACGTGTTCAGCCGCCCCAGCGGATAGCGCGGCAGGAAGGCATCGACGAGCCCCGGCGTCGCGAACGCGCCCTCGGTCATCGGCGATTCGGTGAACGCCGGCGACACGATATTCGCCCGGATCCCCGCCGCGCCGAAATCATTGGCGACGCAGCGGATCAGCGCCTCCGACCCTGTCTTGGTGCCGATGTAGGCCGCGTGATTGCTGATCGGCGAGCGCGTCGTCGCCGACGATATCTGGATGATCGAACCGCCGCTCGGGTCGTTCGCCAGCATCGCGCCGACGAACGCCTGCAGGAAATGATGCACGCCGGTGAACTGCAGCGCGACGATGCTCGCCAGCTCCTCCTCGGTGACTTCGAGCAAAGGTTTGAGCAATCCCCAGCCGCTCGCGTTCAGCGCTACATCGACCCCGCCCATCTTCGCCTTCGCCGCATCGGCGAGCGCGAAGACCGATGCCTTGTCGGTGATATCGCAAAGCGCGGCGTGGCCGCCGATCTCCCCAGCCAGCGCCTCCAGCGGCTCCGCCTTGCGCCCCGCCACCATCACCGTCGCACCCTCGCGCGCAAAGAGCCGCGCGGTGACCTGCGCCATATTTCCCGTCGATGCCGCGCCGATGATGACGGCGCGCTTGCCGGCCAGCCTGCCCATTTGCCTCTCCTTACAGCTTCAAGAGTTGCTTGCCGCGGTTCTGGCCGCTGAACAGGCGCTTCAGCGTATCGGGCGCATTCTCGAACCCGTGCTGCACATCCTCGCGATAATGGAGCCGGCCATCGAGGACGAAGCCCTCCAGCCGCTTGCGGATTTCCGGAAACTCGCTCGCCCAGTCGAGCACGATGAACCCCGCCATCGAGCCGCGGCGGAAGATCAGGTTGAAATAATTCTGCGGCCCTGCGGGCAGCGTCCCCATCTCGTAGCGGCTGATCCCGCCGCACACCGCAACGCGCGCGCCGGTCGCGATCTCGCCGAGCATGTCGTTGAGTATCTTGCCGCCGACATTGTCGAAGATGACGTTGACGCCGCCGGGGCAATGTTCCTTGATCTGGCCCCGGACATTGTCGGCCTTGTAATCGATCGCCGCATCATAGCCCGCTTCCTCGACCAGCCAGCGGCACTTGTCCTCGCCCCCCGCGATGCCGACCGCGCGGCATCCCGCGATCTTCGCCAGCTGGCCGACGACCGATCCGGTCGCCCCCGCCGCACCCGACACGAGCACCGTGTCGCCCGCGACCGGACGCCCGACCTTGAACAATCCGCAATAGGCGGTGACTCCTGTGGTCCCGAGCACCGACAGCATCGCCGTCGGCGGCAATTGCGCGTCGATCTTCACCAGCCCCTCGCCGGTCGACACATGCCATTCGGTCCAGCCGGTGGATCCCATGACGAGGTCGCCCACCGCAAAGCCTGGATGACTGCTCTCGACCACTTCGCTGATCCCGCTGCCGCGCATCACGTCGCCGATCGCCATCGGCGCGACATAGTCGGCGATATTCTCCATCCAGCCCTTTTGCGCCGGATCGAAGCCGAGATAGAGCGTCTTCAGCAGCAGTTCGCCCTCGCCCGGCGCGCCGACCTCGGTTTCGACGAGCCGGAAATCGCCCTCCTCGATCCCTCGCCCGCGCGGATGTCCGTTCAGCAGCCATTGGCGCGATGTCGGCATCGAAACTCTCCCCTTTTGTTGCAGCGAAATTGCGCCCGCATCGCCGGGGCAACCACCGCCAAAAGTGCCAGTCGCTTGGCCTGCCGCGCGGGCTAGGTTGCGATCAGGGAGAGAAAAGATGCCCGAGGTCCGCCGCAGTTTCTGCCGCTTTTGTCATGCCAATTGCGCGATGCTCGTCACCGTCGACGAGGGCCGCGTCACCAAGGTCCAGGGGGACGCCAGCGATCCGGTGTTCGGCGGCTATACCTGCATCAAGGGCCGCCAGCTCGCCGAGGCGCATCACGGTCCGCAGCGGCTGAGGGTGCCGCAGAAGCGCGTCGACGGCGCGTTCGCGGACATCGCGATGGACACCGCGCTCGACGAGATCGGCGCGAAGCTCGCCGCCATCATTGCCGAGCACGGCCCGCACGCGGTCGCCATCTATGGCGGCACCTATGCGTTTCAGAACAGCGCCGGGGTAGGCAGCGCGATGTCGTTCGCGCAGGGCCTCGGCACGCGCAACATCTATACATCAGTGACGCTCGACCAGCCCGCGAAAGTCTATACGACGATGCGCTACGGCAGCTGGATGGGCGGGATGCACACGTTCAGCGAGGCCGACGTCGCCTTCTTCATCGGCAACAACCCGATCGTCTCGCACTATGGCCCGCCGGGCGGCCTGCCCCCCTTCTCGCCCTCGCGCCGCCTGCGCGATGCGCTCGAAGGCGGACTGAAGCTGATCGTCGCCGACCCGCGCCAAAGCGACGTCGCCGCGCTCGCCCATATCCACCTGCCCGTCCGGCCGGGTGAAGACCCCGCGCTGCTCGCCGGGATCATCAACGTTATCCTGAACGAGGGCCTCTACGACAAGGCGTTCGTCCAGCGCTATGTCGACGGGCTCGACGAACTGCAGCGCGCGGTCGCCCCCTTCACCCCCGACGTCGCCGCCGCCCGCGCCGGGGTCGAGGAACGCCAGCTCGTCGCTGCGGCGCGGATGTTCGCGAACGGCACCAAGGGCGTCGTCTCGACCGGCACCGGTCCCGAAATGGCGGGCAACGGCACGCTCACCCAATATCTCGTCTCGTCGCTCAACATCATCTGCGGGCGTTTCTGCCGCGAGGGCGAGAAAAGCTCGATCCCGCGCGTCTTCACCCCCGTCACCCCGCGCCGCGCGCAGGTCGCGCCGCCGATGGCGCTCTATGGCGAGGGCTTCCCCGCGTCGCGCATTCGCGGGCTGACGCATCTCGGCATGGAAATGCCGTGCAACGTCCTCGCCGACGAGATGCTGACACCGGGCGAAGGCCAAGTGCGCGCGTTGATCGTGATCGGCGGCAATCCCGTGGTCGCCTTCCCCGACCAGGACAAGATGACGCGCGCGATCGACGGGCTGGAGTTGCTCGTCTCGGTCGACGTCAACGCCGAGTCCGCGACCGCAAAGCGCGCCGATTACATCCTTGCCCCCAAGATGTGTCTCGAGCGCGAGGACATCAGCAATCTTTCCGAATGGTGGTACGAAATCCCCTACGCCCGCTATACCGAGGCGATGATCGAAGCGCCCGAAGGGCTGCTCGAGGAGTGGGAGATGCTCTGGGAAATCGCGCACCGGATCGGCACCGGCATGCCGCTTGCGGGCGGCGCCTGCCCGATGGACGAACGGCCCACGAAAGAGGCGTTCCTCGACCTGATGGTCGCGGGCTGCACGGTCGCGCCGAGCAAGGTGCGCCGCGACACGGTCGACGGCAAGGCGGTGATCTATGCCGACCTCCACCCGGTCGTCGAGGCGGGCGACCCCGACGCGCCGGGACGCTTCGACCTGACCGCCGGCGCGATGCCCGACCAGCTCATCGCCTATGCCGATGCCGCCCAGCCGACCCCCGACTTTCCCTGGCGGATGGTCTCGCGCCGCAGCCGCCACCGCTTCAACTCGACCGGACAGAATCTGCCCGCGCTGCGCGCCAAGCGCACGACCAATCCCGCCTTCCTCCACCCCGACGACCTCGCGTTGATACCTTGCGCTGACGGCGACACGGTGCGTATCCGCTCGGCGGTCGGCGAAGTCGTCGCGGTCGCGCGCGCGGCCGAGAATATGCGACCCGGCGTCGTGTCGATGGCGCATGCCTTCGGCGGCCCCGACATCGGCCCCGATGGCGTCCATGACCACGGCGCCTCGACCAACCGCCTCGTCAGCGAGAGCGTCGCCTACGACCCCATCACCGGCCAGTCGCTGCAAAGCGCGATCCCGGTCTCCATCGTCCCCGCCTAAGGAACCCATATGCCTGTCAACCGCCGCTTCCTGCTCGTCCGCCGTCCGAATGGCGAACCCGTGCAGGCGGACTTCTCGCTCGTGACCGAACCGACGCCCGAGCTCGCCGACGGCGAATTCCTGATCCGCAACCATTATGCCTCGCTCGACCCCGCGATCCGCGGATGGATGGACGATGCGCCGAGCTATATGCCGCCGATCCCGCTCGGCGCGCCGGTCCGCGCCTCGACCGTCGGCATCGTCGAGGCGAGCAAGGCCGAGGGCTTCGCCCCCGGCCAGTGGGTGATGGGACTCAACGCGATCGAGGATTATTCGGTCGGCACCGTCGGCGGCTTCACCCAGCCGATCGATGCGAGCCTCGTACCGTCGGTCACCAACTATCTCTCGGTCCTCGGCGCGGTCGGGATGACCGCTTACTTCGGCTATATCGACGTGTGCGAGCCCAAGCCGGGCGACGTCGTGCTCGTCACCGGCGCCGCGGGTGCGGTCGGCTCGCTCGTCGGGCAAATCGCGAAGATCAAGGGCGCGAGCAAGGTCATCGGCATCGCGGGCGGGCCCGAGAAGTGCGCCAAGCTGATCGATCGCTACGGCTTCGACGCCGCGATCGACTATCGCGGCAAGGACCTCGCCGCACTCACCGCCGCGATCCGCGCCGAGGCGCCCGACGGGATCGATATCATCTTCGAGAATGTCGGCGGCGACATCCTCGACGCGGGCCTCAACAATCTCCGCCACGGCGCACGCATCGGCCTATGCGGCCTGATCAGCGAATATAATTCGGTCGAAAAGATCGGCGCGCGCAACATCTGGCAGCTCATCGTCCACCGCGCCTCGATCCACGGGCTGCTCGTCGCCGACTATATTCCGCGCTTCGCCGAGGGCGCCGCCGAGATGGCGGCGTGGCTGCAGCAAGGCAAGATGGTCGCCGACGAGCATGTCGACGAGGGGATCGAGAACAGCTTCGACGCCTTCATGCGGCTCTTCGCTGGCAGCAACCAGGGCAAGATGATCCTCAAGATCGCATGACGGGACCGCGCCGCCTTCTCGTCCTGTCGGGCGGCCATCCTTACGAAGCCGCCGCCTTCGCCGACCTGCTCGCGAGCTTCGCGGGCTGGGCGGTCACCCACCTGATCCACCCCGAGGCCGAAACCGCGGTGGCCGAGGGCGCCGCGAACGACGCCGACGCGATCCTCTTTTACGACATGCCCGGCTATCGGTTTGAGGGCGGCAAGGCTGCGACGCGCCCGCCTTCCTTCACTTACCGCCGCGCGATCGCCGACTATTTCGCGCGCGGCGGCGGTGCGGTCGCGATGCATCACGCGATCGCGGGCTGGGCCGAATGGCCCGAGTGGGCGGAAATGGTCGGCGGGCGCTTCCTCTACGATCCCGGCGAGGCCAATGGCCAACCCCATCTCGACTCGGGCTACCGCCACGAGGTGCGTTACGACGCGGTCGTCCTCGACCCCGATCATCCGGTGACGGCGGGCCTGCCGTCGCGTTTTCCGCTCTGCGACGAGCTGTATCTGGCGCCGGTGTGGGGCGCCGCCAAGCCCCTGCTCCGCGCCGATCATGCCTTCGTCCGCGACAATTTCTATTCGGCGGCGCAGGCCGTGGCGGGACGTATGTTCAGCAATGACGGCTGGGACCATCGCCCCGAAAGCGACCTGATCGCGTGGGAAAAGCCGGTCGGCCCGGGTCGCCTCGTTTACCTCCAGCCCGGCGACGGACCCGCGGCTTATGCCGATCCGAACCTCCGCATATTCCTCTCCAACGCGCTTTCCTATGTCGCGGCCGCCTAACGAAATTGTGCATCGCGCGGCGGGAGCGGCTGCATATAGTTGCGCGTATAAAGAGAAGATCGAGGGAAGAGGCGCGTGAACGATATCGCCGCAAGCAGTTTTTTCGAGCCGCAGGTCATCGCCGACCCGTTCGACTATTATCGCGCGTGGATGCCCAAGAGCCCCGTCGTGCAATTGTCGCCCGGCATGTTCCTCGTCCTCTCCTATGATCTCTGCTCGCAGGCGACGGGCGACGTCGAAACCTTCTCGAACAATTTCCAGGGCACGCTGTCGGGCGCGATGGCCGAGGATGGCGATGTGTCGGCGATCCTTGCCGAAGGCTGGCCACAGGTCGACACCCTGCTGACCGCCGACCCGCCAGTCCACACGCGCTTCCGCAAGCTCGTCAACCTCGCCTTCTCGATGAAGCGCGTCGCCGCGATCGAAGAGGATATGCGCGGCGTGGTGGTGGGCCTGATCGACAAGATGGCAGCGAAAGGCGAAGCCGATTTCGTCCGCGATTTCGGCATTCCCCTGCCCGTCGCGATGATCGCGAGCCAGATCGGCATGACCGGCGACGATCTCGACAAGGTCAAGCGTTGGTCCGACGCCTTCGTCGACCGGCTCGGGCGGATGATCCCCAAGGAGCGCGAGCTCGAATGCGCGCGCGAGGTCGTCGAATTCCAGCATTTCGTAAAGGCGAAGATCGACGAGAGGCGCGCGACCCGCACCGAAGACCTGCTCTCCGACCTGGTCTATGCCGAGGTCGACGGCGAGCGCCCGCTCGAGGATGCCGAAATCCTGTCGATCATGCAGCAGCTGATGGTCGCGGGGAACGAGACGACGACCTCGGCGCTCGCCGGCGGCCTGCTCCAGCTCATCGAGAACCCCGACCAGATGGCGAAAGCCGTTGCCGCCGCCGACGAAGGAAACGAGCGCGCGATCATCAACCTGGTCGAGGAAGTGCTGCGCATCGAAAGCCCGACCGCGGGCATGTGGCGCATGGTGCTGAAGGACGCCGAGCTCGGCGGCGTGAAGATCCCCAAGGGCGCGATGGTCCAGCTTCGCTATGCCGCCGCGAACCGCGATCCCGCCAAATACCCCGACCCCGACCGCTTCGATATGGAACGCGCCAACGCACGCAGCCACCTCGCCTTCGGCAAGGGCATCCATATGTGCGTCGGCAATATGCTGAGCCGCAAGGAAATGGCGGTCGCCTATTCCGAGCTGCTCAAGCGCCTGACGAACTTCCGCGTGGCCGAAGGCCATGTGCCGAGCTGGCCGCCGAATATGCTGCTGCGCGGGCTCACGACGCTGCCCATCACCTTCGAGCGCCGCGCATGAATTTCGACCTCGACGAAGACCAGCAGCTCACGCGCGACACGATCGGCCGCTTTCTGGGGCCGGTCGACATCGCGGCGCGGCATGCGATGCGAAAGGCCGGCGGCGGCTATGCGCGCGCGCGCTGGCAGGAGATTGCCGATCTCGGCCTTCTCGCGCTCGCCGCACCCGAAGCCATGGGCGGCATCGGCGGGACGATGGTCGATCTCGCGCTCGCCGCCGAAGCGCTCGGCAAGGGCGTCGCGATCGATCCCTGGCTCGAAAATGGCGTGCTGCCGATCCGGCTGGCGGCGGCCGCGGGCGATGATGCGCTGGTCGCCGACCTGACCATCGGCGCGCAGTTCGCCGCGGTCGCGTTCGCCGAACCGGGTCGCCGGTACGAAACCGAAGCCGTCGGCACCAAGGCCGAAGGCGACCGGATCACCGGCGCGAAGACCTTCGTCCTCGGCGCCCCGCTCGCCGATACGCTGCTGGTGACGGTTGCGGGAAACAAGCTCGCGAAAGCCGAACGGGGTGCCGAAGGCGTCGTACGGCAAGACTATCCGGTCATCGACGGATCGAACGCCGCGACGATCGACCTGCATCGCACACCCGCCGACCTGTTCGATTTGCCCGCGGCCAGATTCCGGCGCGTGATCGGCGACGTCCGCATGCTCGCCGCCGCCGAGATGGTCGGCCTCGCGCAGACGATGTTCGACGACACGCTCGCCTATGTCGGCGAGCGCCAGCAGTTCGGCGCCGCGATCGGCAGCTTCCAGGCGCTCCAGCACCGGCTCGTCGAATGCTATGCCGCGCTCGAACAGGCGCGCTCGATGATGCTGCGCACCGCGATGTTCGATCCCACGACCGACGACGTGAACTGGCCGCGGATCGCCGCGGGCGCCAAGGCCTTCGTCGGCGAGGCCGCAACGCGCATCGGGCTCGAAGCGGTGCAGATGCACGGCGGCATGGGACAGACCGACGAGCTCGCGATCGGCCATGCGCTGAAGCGGGTGATGCTGCTCGACAAATTGTTCGGCGATCGGGACCATTGCCTGCGCAGCTATGCGAGGGCCGCATGAGCGCGCGCGCCCCCATCGCGCCGGGCCTGTGGACCGACGAGGCCGAACCGCGCTTGATCGGCGCGCGCCGCGCCGACGGGGAAATCGTCTTTCCCGTGCCCGACGGCGACGCCGCCGCGCTGGTCGAACCCGTCGCGCTGTCGCGCAAGGGCACGCTCTGGTCGTGGACCACGCAGGGCTTCGAACCCAAGGAGCCGTACAGCGGCCCGCAACCCTTCCAGCCCTTCCTCATCGGCTATGTCGAACTGCCCGGCGAGGTAATCGTCGAAACGCGCATCGTCGACGCCACCGCTGCCGACCTCGTCATCGGCATGCCGATGGAATTCGCGGTCGTCCCCTTCGACGATGCGCGCTCGACCTATGCCTTCCGTCCGGAGCGCCAGCCATGAGTGACGACGTCTATATCATCGGCGCGGGCATCCACCCCTTTGGTCGCACCGACGGCCGTTCGGGGCGCGATCAGGGCGTCTATGCGGTACGCGAAGCGCTCGGCGACGCCGGGATCGAATGGCGCGACGTCGAATTCGCCTATGGCGGATCGGCGGCGGCGGGGGCGGCCGACATCATGGTCAACGAGCTTGGCCTGACCAGCGTCCCCTTCATCAACGTCGCCAATGGCTGTGCGACCGGCGGAAGCGCGCTGACCGCTGCGCGCAACGCGATTGCCGCGGGCGCCTGCGACATCGCGCTCGCGGTCGGCTTCGACAAGCATCCGCGCGGCGCCTTCAACGCCAAGCCCGCCGAGTACGGCCTGCCCGAATGGTACGGCGAAACCGGGCTGATGCTCACCACCCAATTCTTCGCATTGAAGATCCAGCGCTACATGGCGCTCCACGGCATCAGCCGGCGGACGCTGGGCCTCGTCGCCGAAAAGGCTTTCCGCAACGGCACGCTCTGCGATCATGCCTGGCGGCGCTCGCCGGTCGATCTCGACACGATCCTCAATGCGCCGATGGTCAACGATCCGCTGACCAAATATATGTTCTGCTCGCCCGCCGAGGGCGCGGTCGCGCTCGTGCTCGCCAGCGGCAGGAAGGCGCGCGAACTCGGCTCCGACGCCGTGCGCATCGCCAGCGTCGCCTTCCGTACCCGTCCCGAGGGCTCGTTCGAGGTCTTCGCGCCGTCGATCAGCGTCAATGGTGGCGGAAAGCCCACGCAAATCGCAAGCAAGGCCGCCTTCGAAATGGCGGGCATCGGCCCCGGGGATGTTTCGGTCGCGCAGTTGCAGGACACCGAAAGCGGCGCCGAAATCATGCACATGGCCGAAAACGGCTTTTGCCCCGACGGCGATCAGGAACAATGGCTGGCCGAGGGCTGGAGCGAGATCGGCGGCAAGATGCCGGTCAATACCGATGGCGGCTGCCTCGCGTGCGGCGAACCGATCGGCGCCTCGGGCCTGCGACAGGTCTATGAAAATACGGTGCAACTGCGCGGTCGCGGCGGCGCGCGGCAGGTGCCGAACGGCCCCAAAGTGGGCTATTCCCATGTCTATGGAGCGCCCGGCCTGTCGGCGGTGGCGATCCTCGAACGCTAGAAATATTATGGATCTGGATCTCACCAAGGACGAACTGGAATTTCGCGAGGAGGTCCGCGACTTCCTGCGCACGTCGCTGCCGGACTATGTGCGCGACGGCGCGCGGCGCACCCCCGGCGTCTTCGTCGAACCCGACATCGGCCTCGTCTGGCACCGCATTCTCAACGACAAGGGCTGGGTCGCCTATCATTGGCCCGAGGATTGCGGCGGCACCGGCTGGACGCCGATGCAGCGCTATATCTTCGAAAAGGAATGCGCGATCGCCGGCGCCCCGGCGCTGTCGGTACTCGGCCTCCGCCTCGTCGGCCCTGTCATCTGCGCCTTCGGCACGCAGGAACAGAAGGACCGCTTCCTGCCAGCGATCCGCGCCGGCACCGACTATTGGTGCCAGGGCTATTCCGAACCGCAAAGCGGCTCCGATCTTGCCTCGCTCCGCACCCGCGCCCGCCGCGACGGCGACGAATATGTCGTCGACGGGTCGAAGATCTGGACCACCCACGCGCATCACGCGAACTGGATCTTCTGCCTCGTCCGCACCGACGGCGAGGTGAAGAAGCAGGCGGGGATCAGCTTTTTGCTGATCCCGATGGACCAGCCCGGCGTCACCGTCACCCCGATCATCACCATGGCAGGCGATCATGAGGTCAATCAGGTTTTCCTCGACGGTGCGCGCACGTCGATCGACAACCGCATCGGCGAAGAAGGCCAAGGCTGGACGATCGCCAAATTCCTGCTCGAGAACGAGCGCGGCGGGTCGTTCCACGCGCCGCGGCTGATCCGCGCGATCGACCATCTGGAGGAGCTCGCGGGCGTCGCGCCGAGCGGGCATAATGGCGCGCTCGGCGGCGACATCCAGATCGCGACGCGCATCGCACGGCTGCGGCTCGAGGCCGAGGCGCTCGAAACCACCGAATTGCGCATCCTCGCCGACATCGCCAAGGGCCGCCCGGCGGGTCCGCAGACCTCGCTCGTCAAACTGCTCTCTTCCGAGATCCACCAGCGCATCGACGGGCTCGCGATGGATCTGCACGGCTACGACGGCCTGCAACTGCCGACGGTGCGCCCGCTCTACGGCAACGAAGCGCCGCCGCCGATCGGCGACGAGGACGCGCAGGTCGCGGCCGCGCGCTATCTCAACAGTCGTGCCTGGACCGTCTTCGGCGGTTCGAGCGAAGTCCAGAAAAACATCATAGCAAAGACGGTGCTACGCCTATGACACATGCATTGCGACTTGCCGGCCAGTGTGAAATAGTCCCGGACATGGGAGAGAGGGCAGCAAAACTGCCGGACGACGGGCTCGCACCGCCAATGAACACCAGGGCACTCGTCGAAGCGGTGACGGTCCGCTGCGTGGAGGATATCCACGACGCAGCGGTCGCGCTGCGCGATTTCGCCGCGGCGCATGGCCTGCGCGCCGCGCTCTGCGACGATATCGCCTCGAAGGAAACGATGGTCGATGCCGATGGTACGGTGCTCGCCGCCGACCTCTTCGGCTGGCTCGGCGACGGCGAGCGCTGGTGGGAGGACCACCGGCTCGCGCTCCACTCGCCGCTGCCGCGCTCGTGCCGCTACGAGAGCGAAGCCTTCTGGTGCAACGGTCAGGGTTTTCGCACCGCGGTGCCCAACCCCTATCTCGACGATATCGACCTCTCGCGCTACTTCGCTGCGAACCAGCGCTACCAAGCCGCGATTGTCGTCCCTGTGCACCTACCCTTCGGCCAGATTTCGGCGAACAGCTATCATCCGATGGATCATGAGATCAGCGACCTCAGCGACCAGTTCGCGGCGATCGGGCATATCCTCGGCGCGGCGACGCGGCGCTTCATCGCGGGCTATGCCTCGGCGATGCGCACCAAGCGGCGCATCCCGTCGGACTGCGAGCTATCGAAACGCGAGGTCGAATGCCTGCGCTGGGCCGCGATCGGCAAGACCGACCGCGAGATCGGGATGATCATCTCGCTGAGCCACGCGACGGTACGCTATCATGTCCACCGCGCCGGCGAGAAACTGAACTCGGTCAACCGCGCGCAGACGATCTTCAAGGCCGGGCAGCTCGGCTACCTCGGCGCGAACAGCTAACCGCCGAGCGAGCGTAACGGCTCGCTGCCGTCCCAGTTCTTCGCCGCATCGCGCATCATCGCGAACAGCTCGCGCGTGCCGGCCTGCGGTTCGAGCAACTCGACCAGCGTCCCCGGCCCGGTGCCGGGATCGGCGTAGATCACCCCGCCGGTATCGCCGACCGGCGCTTCGAAGATGATCTCCGCACCGACTTCGCCGCAGCGAGCCCGCGCCTCGGCGATCGAGTCGACCAGCACGCACACATGGTGCAGCCCCTCGCCCACCGCATATTCGCCGCGATAGAGCGACTTCGCATCATTCTCCGGCCGGATCAGCTCGATCTGCATGTCGCCCCAATAGCCGAGTGCCATGGTGAAGACCGGATCGCTCGCCTCGCCGCGATAGCGTCCACCAGGCAGCGACACGTTCGGCAGCAGGAAGAAAGGCCCCGCGCCCATCACCTCGGTCCAATGCTTGACCGCCGCGTCGAAATCGGACGGCACGAAAGCGAGCTGCATGATGTCGCCGAGCGATGCGAGCGTTGCGGGCATGTCTCTCCCCTCAAAAGCGATAGCGCACAAGCGCCGGGCTTTGTGCGATAAGCCCTTGGCGACCCGGAGTCATACTGGGCAAAATGTGAGGGAGTGCCATGGCCGAGTCCGATCCGAAGATCGCACCGCAGGACTGGTTCGCCGTCCGCAAGCGCAACGCGCGCGCGGGGCTGCGCAAGCTGGTCGCGATCGTGTCCGAGAACCGCACCGACCGCGCCGAGGGCCCGCTGCCCCTGCACAAGTCCGTCTATATGAGCGAGGCGCGTAACGCCGCCGAGATGGAGCATATCTTCCGGAACGAGCCGATCGTCGCGGGGCTGTCGGGCGACATTCCCAAGGCGGGCGACACGCTCGTCTTCGACTCGGTCGGCCCGTCGATCCTCGTCACCCGCGGTAAGGACGGCGTCGCGCGCGCCTTCCTCAACATGTGCACGCACCGCGGCGCCAAGTTGGTCGAGGAAAAGGAACCCTGGCGGGGCCCGCGCCCGCGCCTCGTCTGCCCCTTCCACGCCTGGACCTTCGACCCCGCGGGGCAGCTTGTCGGCCAGCCCGGCAAGGAAGGTTTCGCGAACTGCGAGATCGGCGCGCGCAACCTGATCGAGCTGCCCTGCGCCGAGCATCTCGGCCTGATTTTCGTGCGCGCCAATCCCGAAGGTGCGCCGATCGACGCGGCCGCGCATCTGGGCGATTTCGGCCCGGTGCTTGCGCAGCTCGAACTCCACCGCGCCGAGCCGGTCAAGAAGGGCATCCTCACCGCCGATTCCAACTGGAAGTTCGCGCTCGACACCTATGGCGAGGGCTATCATTTCAAGATGCTCCACGCCTCGACGATCGGCGGCACGCATTACAGCGACCGCAACGTCTATGAACCGATCGGCCGCCATCACCGCGTCAGCTTTCCAGACCTGTCGATCGGCAATCTCGTCGGCAAGGACGAGAGCGAATGGCCCGAGACCGACTATGGCGGGGTGCATTTCCTGTTCCCCAACACCGTCGTCTTCTTCGGCGCGGTGACACCCGGCGTTTACTTCACCCAGCTCTTCCGCCTCTTCCCCGATGGTGCGGGCAAGATGTTCTGCCAGTTCGCCGTCTATGCGCCTTTCGGCGTCGAGAATGAGCAGCATCGCGCGATGTGCGAGATGGCCTATGACGCGACTGCGACGGTCGTGCAGACCGAGGATTATCGCGTCGCGAGCAGTGGCTATTCGAACCTCGTCACCGCGCCCGACGACTTCCACGTCGTGCTCGGCGCGAACGAACCCGCGCTGCACGGCGTCCACCGCTCGATCGCTGCGGCGTGCAAGATGCCGCTCGACCAGATCGCCTGACCTTCCGGAGCTATCGATGAACGACCTCTCCCCGCCCCAGGACCAGAATCGCAACGATCGCTGCCCGGGCACCAGCTACACCGACATGTTGAACGCCGACACGCGGCGCGTCCCCGATTATCTCTTTGCCGAATCCAACCAGTTACTCGGCGACGAACCGATCGCGATCGAGCGATACGTCAGCGAGGACTGGGCGAAGCTCGAACGCGAAAAGATGTGGCCGAACATCTGGCAATTCGCCGCGCGCGAAGAAGATATGCCCAACTCCGGCGACACCGTCGTCTATGACATCAACGAGAAGAGCATATTGCTCGTCCGCCAGAAGGATCTGTCGGTCAAGGCCTTCTACAATGTCTGCCTCCACCGCGGCCGCAAGCTGCGCACCGAGAGCGGGCCCGCGGTGAACCTGCGCTGCCCCTTCCACGGCTTTTCCTGGCACCACGACGGCCGCTTCAAGGAAGCGCCCTGCGCGTGGGACTTCAGGCATCTCGAAGACAAGGACATGAGCCTGCCCGAGCTGAAGGTCGAAAGCTGGCAGGGCTTCCTCCTCGTCACCGAGAACCACGACCTGCCGCCTTTCCGCGAATGGGTCGGCCCCGGCGTCGAACATTATGACAATTGGCGGCTCGACGAATGCCACACCGGCGCGTGGGTCGGCCGCGTCATTCCGGCGAACTGGAAAGCGGTCGCCGAGGCCTTCATGGAGGCATGGCACAGCATCGTCACCCATCCGCAGATCCTGGGCTTCACCGCCGACGCGAACACGCGCTACGACCTCTACGGCGATTTCCTGAACCGCGCGATCACGCCGGCGGGCGCGATGTCGCCGCACATCAAGGGCAAGGATCAATTCTATGTCCTTAAAACGCTCGAGGAGTTCATCGGCGGCGGCGACAGCCGCGCGCGGCGCAGCACCGCGTCGACCGACGATCTCAAGGGTTTCGATGCCGACGATCCGATGCTGGCGCGCAAGGTACTGGCCGAGGCAAACCGCGCCGCATTTTCGGCGATGAACGGGCATGATTATTCGGACGCGACCGACAGCGAGATGCTCGACAATTTCACCTACAACGTCTTCCCCAATTGGGCGCCGTGGGGCGGCCTCACCCCCAACATCGTCTATCGCTGGCGGCCGTGGGGCGATGCCGACCACAGCCTGATGGAGGTCCGCATCCTGATGCGCACGCCGAAGGGCGAAACGCCGCCCAGATCGGCGCCGATGCACCTGATCCCCGACGACCAGCCCTTTTCCAGCGCCAGCCATCTGATCGGCGCCGCGCTTGCGGGCGTGTTCGACCAGGATATGGAAAACCTGCCCTATGTGCAGGAGGGAATGAAATCCTCACCCAACGGGGTGATCGAACTCGGCCATTATCAGGAAAGCCGCATCCGCCATTTCCACCGGACGCTCGGGAAATATATCGACGGGCAGCTGCCCGGCTGATGGCGCGCGCCGTCCCGCTGCTGTCGCTCGCGGCGGGGGTGCTACCCGAATTTTCGCCTGAGCAAACGGTCGCGGCAGCCATCGCCGGCGGCTGGCCCGCGACCGGCATCTGGTTCGATCCCGAAAGCTGGACACCGGCGACGACCATCGAGGTGCGCGACCGCGCCGCCGACGCCGGAATCGCCATTCTCGATATCGAAGTGATCTGGCTGAAACCCGGTCCTGACGATCCGGCACATTTCGCTGCGATCGATGCGGGCGCAGCGATCGGTGCGCGCAATGTGCTGATCGTCAGCTCGGAGAATGATGCCGGTCGCGCCGCCGAAAAGCTCAACCGGCTCGGCCATCACGCAGCCAGGGCAGGTCTGCGCGCCTGTCTCGAATTTGCGGCCTTCACAACGGTGGGCAGCATATCGAGCGCGACCGCACTTCTCGACGCCGCCGATTGCGACAATCTCGGCCTGCTGATCGATCCGCTGCACCTTGCCCGGACGGGCGGGTCCCCGGCCGATCTGACGACGGTAGATCCACAGCGCTTCCCCTACGCACAATTCTGCGATGCCCCGGCACATGGCCCGCCATCAGGCCACGTTCCGGAAATCATCCGCGAAGCACTGGACCTGCGCCTGATGCCCGGCGACGGCGCTCAGCCGTTAGACGATCTGCTCGCCGCGTTGCCCCCGGCCACGCCGCTCAGCATCGAACTGCGGAGCGCTGCATTGCGCAACGATCGTCCCGACCCTGCCGACCGCGCGCGAGCCCTGCTCGGCGCCACGCAGCGCTGGTTCGCCGCCTAGCTCCAGTCCTGCCGCTTGGCCCATTCCGAAAAGGGCGTCGGCGTTACGCCAAGCAGCCGCGCCGCCGGCACCGCGTCGAGCGCGACGGGCGACACCGGCTGATCGTTGTACCAGCGATAGAATTTCGCCATCCCGTCATAGATGCTCGCGGGCTGGACGTCGCGCGATCCGGTGACCAGTTCGCTCATCCGCGCGGCGAATTCGTCAGGGCTCAGGCTCTGGAAGCGCACCGGGCGCCCCGCCGCAACCGACAACCGCTCGGCGACCTCGGCGCCCACCAGCGCCTCGGGGCCGCCCACCGCGATGCGGTCGGCGATCAGGTCCTCGTGCAGCAGCGCCGAGACCATATAGGCCGCGACATCCTCGAGGCAGACCCAGCTGATCTTCAGCGTCTCCGCCGCCGGATAGGCGAAAACCCCGCTGTTCACGATCGCCGGGCGCGACCAGATGCGGGTGATATTGTCCATGAACACCATCGGCTCGATGACGACATAGGGCACGCCGCTCTCTTGGATCGCGCGCTCGATGTCGCGTCGCCCATCATGCGCCGACAGGTCGAGATCGCGGTCGGCGACGAAGCAACTTGTATTGAAGACGATTTTCTGGAGGCCCGCCGCGCTCGCCGCGGCGGCGATATTGCGCCCCATCGTCGCCGCGCGCTCGCGGTCGAATTCGAACGGCAGGTGCATCGCCAATGCATCCTGCCCAGCGAAGGCCGCGGTCATGCTGGCCACGTCGTAGATATCGGCCGACACTTCGGGCACATCGGGATGCGCTGTCGTCGCCATTGCGCCCGGCCGCCGCACCCCGGCAGTCGGCTCAAGTCCGCGCGCTTTCAACGCGGCCAGTAGCGGAATACCCTGATCGGCGGGCGCACCGAGGACGAGGATCTTCTTCATGCCGCACCCTCCAACTGCTTCGCCGAAACGGTGGCCGCGTGGCGCCCCGCGAGGAAGCCGAACACCATGCCGGGCGCGATCGTCCCGCCCGGCCCGCCGTAGGTCATGCCCATCGCCGAGGCCATGACATTGCCCGCCGCGTAGAGCCCCGCGATCGGCACGTCGTCGACGCTCAGCACCTGCGCATTGGCATCCGTCTGCGGCCCGCCCTTGGTGCCGAGCGCACCGCTCTTGATCTCGATCGCGAAGAACGGCCCCTTGCCGATCGGTCCCAATGTCGCGGCGGCCGAACCGCGCCCGTCGGGGTCGCCCCACCATTGGTCGTGCGCCGCATCGCCGCGCCCGAAATCGGGGTCGCGCCCGTTCGCGCAATGCGCGTTGAAGCGCTCGACCGTCGCATCCAGCGCCTCGGCATCGATCCCGAGCCGCGCCGCGAGTTCAGGCAGGCTTTCGGCGCGCATCGCCCATTGCGGCGGCGCAACGCCGCGCTCGCCGCTGATCATCCCGAAGCCGAAGCGGTCGATATATTGCTGGTCGAAGATCAGCCAGCACGGCAGGTTCTTATAGTCGAAGGCGCTGACGTCCTGATCGTGAAACGCCGCGCCGATCGCATTGTAGTTTGCAGCCTCGTTGGTGAAGCGCTGGCCCGCACGGTTGACCATGATCGAATGCGGCAGGCTGCGCTGCCCCGCGACGAGGGTTTTTCCCATGGAGCAATCGCTTTCGGGCACCTCGGCGACCGGCATCCACCAGGCCTCGCGCATATTGCCGAGCATCGCGCCGACACGCATCGCCATCTTGAGCCCGTCGCCGGTATTGGTTATCGGGCTCAGCGGATGCGTCAGCGGCCCGCGAATGAAGGCGCGGAGCAGATCGGCGTCCCATTCGAAGCCGCCCGTCGCGAGCACCACTGCATCGGCCGCCACTTCGATCTCGCCATCTGCCGTCTCGAACACCACGCCCGCCACGCGGTCGTCCTCCATCAGCAGCCGCACCGCGCGATGCCCCGTTTTCGGCTCGATCCCGCGGTCGAGGCATGCGCGCAGCAAGCGCCCCACCAGCGCCTGCCCGCTCCCGCGCCAATCGCCGTCGATCCGGCGCTGCAATTCCTCAGGCGCCAGCGGCTGCGGCTTCGCCTGCCCCAGCGGCGTGTCGTAGATCGAGAAATGCGGCGAGGGATAATAAGGCGATCTGGTCACCTTGTCGGCCCATTCGCCCAGCTCGTGGAAGGAATAGAGCGGGCAGTCGAGCGAGCGCCCGCCGTTCGGCATGCCGCCCGGAAATTCGGCATGATAATCGGGAAATTCGGGGATCGGCCGGAACTGCACCGGGGTGTTGGCCTCTAGGAACGCGACCATCTCGGGCCCGTGGTCGAGGAAGGCCTCGACCAGGTGCTGCTGCATCAGCCCGTGCGACATCGACAGGAGGTACGTCAGCGCCTTGGCGCGGCTGTCCTCGACCCCGAGCGCCCCCTCATGATGATTGTTGGGAATCCAGATCATCCCGCCCGACCAGGCGGTCGTGCCGCCGACCTGATCGCCTTTTTCGAACAGCGAGACGCGCGCGCCGGCTTCATGCGCCGACAGCGCCGCGGTAAAGCCCGCGCCGCCTGTACCGAGGACGAGGACGTGCGGCGCTTCGCTCATGATCTCAGGCCTTCAATTGCTCGACCATGTGGGCCGTGTCGAAATAATGGATGCGCATCGACGCCATCTTGCCGGCATCGTCGAACTCGGTGACCTCGGCGATATGCGTCTCGAAGCGCTTGCCGCTCGATTTCGCGGTCACGGTGAAATGGAGCAGCGCGACGGCATATTTCTCACCCCCGACCAGCTCCATCCAGCGGACCACCGGCTCTTCCCAATAGCCCATGACATGCGCGTAGAGCTTCTGCAGCGCGTCGCGCCCGCGCCACTCGCCGCCATAGGGAAGCGAGGTCGGTTCATGGATGACGAGATCGTCAGCCATGAAGGTCGCGACCTCGTCCCAGTCGCCCTTGGCGACCGCGGCGTACATGGCCTTACTCGCCTCCAGCGGCGTCATTCGATGGTGCCGACGAGTGCGCCGACCGGATAGACCTCGCCCTCGACCCCCGTCGGGCGGATTGTGCCCGCGACCTGCGCCTCGATCTCGACTGTCGTCTTGTCGGTCTCGACGGTGTAGATGATGTCGCCGACCTCGACGCGCTCGCCGTCGCCGAACATCCATTCGTTGAGCGTCATTTCGGTCGCCGACATGCCGATCTTCGGGATGCGCAATTCCTCCGCCATCGCCTCAGCCCTTCCAGTTCACGGCGGAGCGCACCGCGTCGGCGATCGCGTCCTTGTTCGGGATCCATGCCTGTTCGAGCGCGTTCGCCATCGGCACCGCCGAGAAGGCACCGCCGATGCGCGTCACCGGGGCCTTTAGCTTGCCGAACAATTTTTCATTGAGGCGCGACGCGATCTCGGCGCCGGTGCCATATTGCTTCACCGCCTCGTGCAGCACGACCGCACGGCCGGTCTTCTCGACCGACGCGGTGACCGTCGCCTCGTCATAGGGGGCGATGGTCCTGAGATCGATGACCTCGACCGAAATCCCTTCGTCGGCGAGCTTGCCGGCGATTTCGAGCGCGTCGAGCACGGTGCGGCCATAGGTGACGATCGTGCAGTCGCTGCCCTCGCGCGCCACCGCGGCTTTGCCGAGCGGCACGAAATGGTTCGCACCTGGATCGTCGGACTTGAGGCCGTAGCAGAGGATATTCTCGATGAAGATCACCGGGTCGTTGCACGCGATCGCCGCGCGCATCAGCCCCTGCGCATCGGCGGCGTTCGACGGGGTGACGATCTTCAGCCCCGCAACATGCGCGAACCACGCCTCGAGCATGTCCGAATGCTGGCCGCCAAAGCCGACGCCGACCCCGGTCGTGGTGCGGATCACCAGCGGGACGTTGGTCTGCCCGCCCGACATGAAGCGCAGCTTCGCGGCATGGTTGACGATCTGGTCCATCGCGACCGTCACGAAGTTCATCAGCATGATCTCGGCGATCGGGCGAAAGCCTGCGAGCGCAGCGCCGACGCACGCACCGACGATCGCCTGCTCCGAAATCGGCGTCGCGCGGATGCGGTTCTCGCCATATTTTTCGGTCAGGCCCGAGGAGATTTTGAACACGCCCCCGCCCTGCTTCGCGGCGACATCCTCGCCGAGCAGGATCACGCCTTCATCCTCGGCCATCGCCTCGTCGATCGCGCGGTTGATCGCCTGCGTCATCGTGATCTGGGTCATGCCGCAATCTCCTCTTCGAAGACGTCCTTGCGGATTTCCTCTGGCCCCGGCAGCGGGCTGTTGGCGGCAAATTCGGCGGCGGCGTCCATCTGCGCGTCGAGATCGGCGACGATCGCGTCGAGCTCTGCCTCGGTGAACTGATGGTCGAGCATCAACTGGCGCAGCCGCGGCAACGGATCTTCCGCCGCCATCTCGGCCAGATGCTCCTTCGGCATGTAGGAGAAATCCGAGCCGAAGAAATGGCCCATCATCCGGTAGCACATCGCTTCGATCAGCGTCGGTCCCTCGCCCGCGCGCGCGCGGTCGACCGCGGCTTTGGTGGTGTTGTACATCGCGATCGCGTCATTGCCGTCGACATGCGCGCCCGCCATTCCATAGGCCTTGGCGCGGGTGACGATCGAATCGACCTTGGTGTGATCCGCAAAGGCGGTGTGCTCGCCGTAACGATTGTTCTGGCAGAGGAAGATCACCGGCAGCTTCCAGAGCTGCGCCATGTTCATCGCCTCGTGGAAGGCGCCGATATTGGTCGCGCCGTCGCCGAAGCAGACCATCGTCACCTTGCCGTCGCCGCGGTTCTGCGACGCGAGCGCGAGGCCGTTGGCGATGGGCAGCCCCGATCCGACGACCCCCGTCGTCACCATCACGCCGGTCTCAGGATGGGTGATGTGCATCGACCCGCCCTTGCCGCGGCAGGTGCCGCCGACCTTGCCCGCGATCTCGGCGAACAAGGGGTTCAGAGGCACGCCCTTGGCGATCTGGTCGTGCTGGCCGCGATAGGTGGTGACCAGATAGTCGCTGGGTTCGAGCGCCGCCATCGCCGCCGCCGACACCAGCTCCTGCCCGCGCACGGTGTAATAGATCACCGCAAGCTTGCCGGTCATCAGCAGCGAACGGAATTTCTCGTCGGCCCGCGCGACGCGCATCGTGCGGGTGTAGATGTCGCGCAGCTTCTCGCGATCGATCGTCGTCTCGGTCATGCAGGCTCTCCGATGCCCAGTTGGGGGTTGGCGCTGGCAGCGGCGCTCGGTCGCGACGCGACGCGGTCGCGCCAGGCGGCAAGGTTGGTCAGCGCGGGATCGGGCGGCTGCCCGACCATCGCGCCGAACTCGACGAACGAGTAGAGGAGGATGTCGGCAAGGCTGAAGCGCTCGCCCGCAAGCCACGGCCCCGCGCCGACGATCCGGTCGAGCTGCGCCAGCCCGTCGGCTGCCAAACGCTTCAGGTCGGCCGCCGCATCGGGCAGGCAGAGCAGCCGGCTCTGGAACATCGGCAGCCCCTCGGCACCGCGGAAGCCCGCGGTCATCGGCACGACGACCAACTGGTCGACGATCCGCACCAGCATCCGCGTCTGTGCGCGTTCCCCGGCGGTCGCGCCGAGCAGCGCATGACCGCCCAGCGTCTCGTCGAGATATTCGCAGATCGCAACGCTCTCGGCGATGCAGCCGCCGTCGTCGAACTCGAGCAGCGGCGTGTGCCCGAGCGGACTCTTCGCGCAAAACTCGGGCTGGCGATTCTCGGCCGCTATGATGTCGACGAATTGGCGATCGACCGCGACCCCGGTTTCGGCGAGGTACATCAGCACCACGCGCGGATTGGGGCCGAGCGACTGATAGAGTTTCATCGCGGGCGGCCCTTAGAACTGGACGCGCTTGGTGAAGCCGCCGTCGACGACGAGATGCGCGCCGGTCATATAGGGGCAAGCGGGCGACGCCATGAACACGATCGCCTTCGCGACCTCTTCGGGTTCGCCGAAGCGGCCCATCGGCATCTGCGCGAGCGTGCCTTCGTAGAGCGGCGGCACCGCCGACTTGATCACCTCCCAATTGCCGCCGGGATAATAGATCGCGCCCGGCGAGACGATGTTGACGCGAATATTCTGCGCCGCGAGCGCCTGGCTCAGCTGCGAGCCATAGGTGATCAGCGCCGCCTTCAGCGCGTTGAACGCCTGTGGGACGATGAAGGTCTCGACCGCCGCGGTCGACGACATGAAGATGATCGACCCCGATCCCGATGCCGCGAGCGCCTCGGTCAGCACCTCGACACCGTGCACCGCGCCCATGATATCCATGTCCAGCCCGCGCTGCCAGTCGCCCGTCGCGCCCTGCCCCGACGAGCTCGCGGTGTGGATGAAGATGTCGCAGCCGCCGAGCGTGTCGCGCGCCTTTTCGAGCCAGGCGCGATAGCCGTCGGGATTGCCCGTCATGTCGAACTGTTCGCCCAGCACCTTGCCCGGCCCCGCAGCGTCGATCGCCGCGACCGCGGCTGCGACCTTCTCGGCATCGCGCGAGAAAAAGGCGACGTCGGCGCCCTCGGCGGCGAAAATCTTGAGCGAAGCGAGCCCCAGCCCGTGCGCGCCGCCGTTGATGATCACCTTCTTGCCGGCCAGACCCAGATCCATCGCATCCTCCTCATGTCATTTTGAGGAGGAGACTATCTTGCCCCGCGGCGCCGGGACATCAGCAAAAATGGGAGCGGCGTAGCGGGGTCGTCAGGCCTTTTGTGTGGAATCACAGAAGGTGCGCGCCGGCACGAGGGAGCAATGGTCGATCAGCGCTTGGCGGCGGCGTCCCGACTCAAACCGGCGCGGCGCGACAATACCGCCATCGTCAGCAGGGCACCGACGCTCGACAGACCCAGCCACTCGAGCGTGCCGACACCCCAGCCCTGACTGCTCCCCGCGATCACGAAAGCAGCGGCGAGGCTCGCCAGGCCGACCCACCGCGCATGGTTCGCGCGGGCCGCCGGCAGCCCGCGGCCGATCAGATCGCGCTGATGCCGCGCACGCGAAAGGCAAAGCAAGCCGAAGCCCGCGGCCGCGAGGAACAGGAGAAGCCCGTGGATCATGCGGCCTCCGTCGCGGGCGGCCCTGCCGTCCGCTTGCCGCTCGCCGCCCTTGTGCCCGACGATCGACTCAACACTCTGGAGGCGCCCCAGCCGAACCCGGCAGCGACGAGCAGCATCGTCATGTCGAAGCCCACGAAGACCCAGTCGCCCGCGGCAAGGCTGGCGACCAGCGAGCGATCGGTCGTGAGCGCACTGACGATCGGGATCGACGCGAAGGCCGCGGCCGTTACGGCAAGAAGCTCGGGCCAGGCGCTGCGCGAAGGACGCACCGCCGACCAGACGAACGCAGCACCCCAGGCGATAAAAAAGGCCGCGATCTCCCGGTCGCTGCGCCCCTCGCCGCCGAGCGGCAACAGCCGGTTGGCGAGGAAATAGACGGCGATGGCGAGCGGCAGCCCGGCAATCGCGCCGATGTTGAGTTTCTCGACCAGCCGAAAGCCGAAAGGCGGCCGGTCGGGGTCGGCCAATTTGGCGCGGCGCTTCACCGTCCACAGGATGAGGCCCGAGCCGATCATGACGCAGCCGGCGACGCCCGAAAGGAAATAGAGCGCGCGCAGCACGCCGCTGGCGAAGCGCCCGGCGTGCAGCCCGATCATCGTGCCCTCGGTAGCGGAGGCGGCGCCCGAGGGATCGTGTGCGCTCACCAGCTTGCCGGTCACCCCATCGAAGGTCAGCGAGCGCTGCCGCACCGACATGCCCGCGTCGGGGGCGGTCGACACAATGACCTGCGCCGTCCGGTCGCCGGGGTTGAGGACGCGCACGCTTCCCGCGCCGACGCCCCACATCCGCTCGGCCTTCGCGACCAGCGGCGCCACCGCGGTCAACGGCGCGGGGCCCGCCTTCTCGGCCGGCGCGGGCCAGGGAAAGGTCGCCTCGGAAAATTTGGCTTCATCGGCATAATTGGCGGCGATTCCCCATGGCATATAGTGCGTCCCCAGGCTGACGAGCCCGGTGTAGGTGATCATCAGGATGAAGGGCAGGAACAGCACGCTCGACGCATTATGCGCATCGAGCCAGCTGCGCTGGCCCTTGCCGAGGCGAAGCAGGAAGAAGTCGGCGATGATCTTCTTGTGCGTGACGATCCCCGACAGGATCGCGACGAGCATCGCCATCGCCGCGATGCCGACGATCCAGCGCGCCCAATACCAGTTGATGTAATAGAGGTCGTAGTGGAAGCGGTAGAGGAACACGCCGCCGCGCGTCTCGCGCGCGTCCACCTTGCGTCCGGCACCGTCGAGCCGCGCAGAGGTCGGTGCATCGGCGGGCGCATCGGGGCCGTTGACCCAATAGAGCTGCAAGCCCGCCGCGCGCTTGCCCGCCGAGTAGATCGACCAGTCGCTGGCATCGGGCACCTCGCGCTCGAGCCAGCGCGTGGCCGCGGCGAAGCTCTCGGGACCATGCGCCGGTACGCCCTGCACCTCGGGCGTCATCCAGGCGGTGATCTCCTCCTGAAAATAGGCGGTGGTGCCGGTGACGAAGATCGCAAAAAGCAGCCAGCCGAGCAGCAGCCCGGTCCAGGTGTGCAGCCACGCCATCGATTGCCGGAAACCGTTCTTCACAGCCGGCCGCCCCAGGCGATGAGGCCCCAGTCGATCGCGGCGGCCGCCGCGCCGGCCGCGATCAACCCGGCCCACAGGCGCGCAGGCGAACGAACGGCGAAGGCGGTCATCGCAAGGCCCGCGAAGATGGCGAAGGACAACATCGTCGCACCGATCGTCGCTTGCTGCGGGCCGCCGGGCAGCAGCCGCGCGAGCAGCACGGTCCATGCGCTCGTCACGGCATAGTTGAGCGGCACCGCGGCGAGGGCGCGCACGGTCACCTCCCGCCAGCCGGCCTTGCCCGATATTGCCGCGACCCTGCTCATGGCGCCCCTATTGCAACATTGCGAGTGACTCGCAACAAGCCGTCGTCAGAAGCGATAGCCGAGCGTGCCCATCACGTTGCGCGGCGCGCCGACGAAACAGTCGCCGCGCGCGAGGCACGAGGCGTAATATTTGTTATCGAGCAGGTTCGTCGCGTTGAGCGCGAAGCGCCAATTGTTCCAGCTGAGCTCGGCGAGCGCGTCGACCGTCGTGCGCGACGGGGTGACGATCGACCAGACCGGGCTCGTCGACACGCTCTTGCCGCTATAGACGACGCCGCCGCCGACGCGCAGCTGCACGTCGCCAGCCAGATCGATGCTCTTGGTCGACCAGAGCGACGCGGTGTGGCGCGGCATATAGTCGAGGCTGGTGTTGGTTTCCGACTTGAGCTTCGAATAGCCGTAATTGGCGAGCAGCTCGAAATTGCCGGGCAACGTGTGGCTCGCCTCGATCTCGAAGCCCTTGGTGTTGAGCACCCCCGACTGGGTGGTGCCGCCGGCGGCGAGATAGAGGACGCGGTTGCGCTCCCGGATCTTGAAGGCGGTCGCGGTAACCAGCGTGTTCGGCGTCGGCTGCCACTTCACGCCGGCTTCGTACTGGGCGCCGGTCTGCGGCCGATAGGGATCGCCGAAGGTGCCGTCGCCATTGTCGATGCGGCCGGCGACCGGCAGGAAGCTTTCGGTGTAGCTGAAGAAGGGCGAGAAGCCCGCGCCGATCTCGCCGATGATGCCGGCGCGGAAGGTGGTGGCATTGTCCTTCTGCCCCGAGGAGCCGGTGACGCGGTCGCGGCGCGCGCCGAGGACGACCGAGACGCGATCGAAGAAGCGGATCTGATCCTGGACATAGATGCCGAGCTGCTTCTGGCTTTCGACGTTGAAGGGCCCCGTGGGTTCGTAGGTCAGCAGCGCATCGCCATCGATGTCGTAGAGATCCACGATCTCGAAGCCGAATATCCCGCGCTTCTGCACCTTGTTCCAGCTGTAATCGAGGCCGACGAGCAGCTTGTGCTCGATGTCGGCGCCGGTGCTGAAATTGAGCTGGAGATTGTTGTCGGTCGAGAAGACGTTCATCCGCGCGTCGCTGGCATCGGCGTAGAGGCCGATGGTGCGACCATCGGTGCCATAGACCGAGAAGGGGTCCTGCGGGTTGGTATAGCTGTCGGCATAGTGCGTCTTATATTCGAGGTCACTGTCGATGTAGCGCGCCTTGAGGCTGAGCTTCACGGCATCCGAAAAGCGATGCGTGATCGATCCCCCGCCCTGCAGCGAGCGGCCGGCATAGCGGTCCCAGCCGGGCTTGCCGACGAAGGTGTAGCGGCCCAGCTGCTCACCCGCGACGCTGTTGGGCAGGAAGGTGCCGACGATCGGCAGGAACTGCGAGGTCGAGCCGGTGTCGTCCTCCTGGTAGAGGCCGGTCAGCACGATGTCGGTATCGGGGGTCGGCTGCCAGCGGATCGACGGCGCGAACATCACGCGGTCGTCGGGGACATGGTCGACATAGGTGTCGGCGTCGCGCGCACGGCCGACGAGGCGGACCGCGAGCGTGTCCGAGACCGCGAGGTTGACGTCGCCCAGCACTTCCTTGCGGTCGTGGCTGCCATAGACGAGATTGATTTCGCCGCGCGTGGTGAAGTCGGGGGTCTTGCTGACGAGGTTGACGAGGCCGCCGATCGAGCCCTGGCCGAACAGCACCGACGCCGGCCCGCGCACGATCTCGACGCGCGAGAAATTATACGGGTCGGAAGTGATCGACGCATAATAGCTGAAGATGTCGCGCATCCCGTCGCGGAACTGCAGCGCATCGAGGCCGCGGACGTTGAAGCCGTCGACGCGCGTGTCGCGGCCATAGGGATTGGCGAGCACGCCCGCGGCATATTTCACCGTGTCGCTGATGCTGATCGCGCCCTGCGCCTGATATTGCTCGGCGGTGATCACCTTGACCGGCTGCGGCAATTCGGTGAGCGCGGTATCGGTCTTGGTGCCGGTATAGCCGGTGACGACGATCGTGTCGCCGTCGGCGGCCGCATCGGCTTCGGCGGCGGCGTCGGCCGCACCGGCGTCGCCTGCGTCCGCGATCTCGCCCTCACCGGCCCAGGCCGGGTTGCAGACGAAAGCCAGCGTGGCGGCTCCGCAGAGCGCGATCATTCGGACGGTCATGACATTTCCCTTTTTGCGACTCAATCTCAATTGGAGCGGCGGCTATAGGGTCGATGCCGCGATGACAAGCTATTAATAATCGTTTGCAATAACTCGCACCCTTGGTCACATGGGCCGGTTTCGCCGGTCGCCCACGCGACACACCCGACCGATCCGCAAAAAGGATGCCATGATGAAAAAGACCCTCGCCGCGCTGATGGCCTTCAGCTTCCTCGCCGCGCCCGCCGCCGCGCACGAGGTGTGGATCGAGCGCGACGGCAACGCACCTGCGCGCATCTATCTTGGCGAACCGGCCGAGGCCGTGCCCGAAAGCGGCGATCCCGAATTTCCCAAGCTGAAAGCGCCGACGCTCTTCGCCGAGAGCCGCGACCGCCCTGCCCCGCTCATGCGCCGGCCCGATCACATCGAAGCGGCGGTGAGCGCGCCCAGCGACCTTCGCCTGGTCGACGACAATGTCTTCGATCCCTGGACCGGCGAGGACGGCAAGCTGCGGGGCGTCGTCTATCACGCGCGCGCCGGACGCACCGAAACGCGCCACGCGCTCGATCTCGAAATCGTTCCGGTCACCGCAAACGGGAACAGCTTCGCCGTTTTGTGGCAGGGCAAGCCGCTGCCTGGCGCCAAGCTGACCGTGATCGATCCCGACCGCTGGACCAAAGCCTATGTCGCCGACGACAAGGGCATCGTCACCGCGCCAGAGCGTGGCAAGGGCCGCTATCTGCTGTCGACGAGCAACGAGGTCGCGGGCGAACGCCAGCTCGGCGGCAAGACGGTGGCGAGCACGGTGCATGTGTCGACGCTGACCTTCGTCGCACCCTAGCGGCGGCATCGGCCACAAACGGCCGCAGGCGGTCAGAGCCTTTGCCGACACCATATCGGAGGCCGGCTCGCCGACGTGCGGGCCCCTCCCTTTCTATCCCTCGGAGGAGGGATGGCATGATCGTCGATTGCACGGCATCCTGCGTTTCTCAATCTTGTGAGGGGCCCTGCCATGCGTTACGCCAGACTGCCGATCGAGGTCGAATCCCCCGAGGAGTTCGGCTACGGAAATATCCGCAACAATCTGGCCGAAAGCTCGATTTCGGACCGCAAGCTGTCGGACCTCGGCCTGTCGATTCCCGACCTGACGCTGCTCTACACCGTGCGTCAGGACGCCAGGATCGCGGGCAGATCGAGGTCGAAGCGCGCCAGATATTTGCGCAGGCGGTCGGCGTCGTTGGTCGATTTGCGCTGCTCGCGCGACGCGGCGAATAATTTCCGCCCCGCCGCCGACAGGCTCCCGCTGCTGCGGCACACCGTGACCGTGTAGGCGAGTTGCACGCGATCGAAGGGATCGATCCGCGCGAGCGCGTCGCCGGACAGCAGCCTGCCGAGCAGATCCTCCTCACCCCTCGCCCCCGACCAGAGTGCACGGAGCCGCGAAATCTCGAGCGCGACCGCATCGGCATCGATCCGCCCGGCGGGACTCAGCGTCGCCATGCGCGTCAGGCTGGCGGCGAGGTCGCGGAAATTGCCGTGCCACAGCGCATCGCCGCCCTCGGCAAAGCGCAGATAGCGCTCGCGCGCCTCCTTGTTGAAGGTGACCCGCGTGCCCTCGCGCTCGGCGAAGCGCTCGAGCTCGAAGTCGAGGTTGGGCGCGATATCCTCGCGGCGCTGCGCGAGGCCCGGCAGGCTGAAGGTCCAGAGGTTGAGCCGCGCGAACAGATCCTCGCGGAACCGCCCCGCCGCGACTTCGCCGACCAGGTCGCGGTTGGTGCCCGCGATGAGCTGGAAATCGCTCGCCGCCTCCTTGTCCGCGCCGACGGGCAGGAAACGCCCCTCCTCGATCGCGCGCAGGATCATCGCCTGCTCGTCGAGCCCGAGTTCGCCGATCTCGTCGAGGAACAGCAATCCCTTGTCCGCCGTCCGCAGCAGCCCCGGCCGATCCTGGATCGCGCCGGTGAACGCGCCCTTGTGGTGGCCGAACAGCGCCGACATCGCGCTGTCGCCCTTCAGCGTCGCGCAATTGACCTCGACGAAGGCCCCGCCGATCTGGTGGCGCAATTTCTTGAGCTCGTAGATCTTGCGCGCGAGCTGGCTCTTGCCCGCCCCCGTCGGCCCCATCAGCAGGATCGGCGCGCGGCTGCGCACCGCGACCTGCTCGATCTCCTCGATCATCCGGTTGAAGCCGGGGTTGCGCGTTTCTATCCCGCTCTTGAGGAAGCTGGCGCTCTCGGCGCTCGCCTCGGCGAAGCGCGTCGCGATGCTGTCGTAGCGCGAGAGGTCGAGGTCGATCGCATTCCACGTCCCCACCGGCTGCGGCGCGCCGCGCTGCGGCTGCGTCTGGAGGAGCCGCCCGGGCAGATAGCGCGCCTCGGTCAGCAGGAAGAGACAGATTTGCGCGACATGCGTGCCCGTCGTGATGTGGACGAGATAATCCTGCGCATCGGGATCGAAAGGAAAGTCGCGGGCGAAGTCGAGCAGCTTGCCGTACACCTCCTCGAAATCCCACGCGTCGTCGAAATCGAGCAGGTGCGGGACGACCTCGGTCTCGGGCGACACGTTGCGAATATCGTCCATGACGAATTCGGCGAGGCGGCGGTGATAGCTGCCGTGGAGCAGGATGAAGCGATCGACGCGCAGATCTTCCTGCATGCAGATGCTGACCGTCGGGCGCCACTTGTTCCAGCGCGAGGGGCCGAATTTGGCTGCGTCGAGGGTCGAGCCGAGGAATCCGATGACGGTGAGAGGCTTCATGAAAGAGCTTATACATTTGTATAATCTACGCGACAACAGGATATGATTCTTAGACCGTCTCGCGGCAATGCCGCTCGCCTCCGACAATGATAATTGTTATAAAACAATATATTATAAACTTTATGCAGCCCCACCCCGTCATTTGGCACGCCTCCTGCTTTGCTATGGGCGTCGGGATCACGTCACCCGGCGACGCGGGACGGAGGGGCGGCCGGAATGGGCTGGCCGCCCCGAAGACCCAAGAGATTTCGGGAGGGCTCGCCATCGCGGCGTCCTTGCCCCAAGGAAAAGAAGAGGAGGTCAGCCATGACCCAGACGAGCTATGAAGTGATGAACGTCGAGGGCGGACGCCCGGTCAAGATGTGGACGCGCGGCGTGCCCGTCGAGGACATGGCGCGCGCGCAGCTGACCAAGGCGGCGAAAATGCCGTTCGTGTTCAAGCATGTCGCCGCGATGCCCGACGTCCATGTCGGCATCGGCGCCACGGTCGGATCGGTGATCCCGACCAAAGGCGCGGTGATCCCGGCCGCGGTCGGGGTCGACATCGGCTGCGGCATGATGGCCGCGCGCACCACGCTGATGGCGCACGATCTGCCGGACAATCTGGAGGCCATTCGCAGCGCGATCGAGGCGGCGGTTCCGCACGGCCGCTCAATCGGGCGCGGCAAGCGCGACCATGGTTCGTGGGGCGATCCCCCGGCGGCCATCGTCGACGCCTGGGCGACGCTCGCCGAGCGCTTCGGACGCATCGTCGCCAAGCACCCGCGGCTGAAGAACACCAACAACCTCACGCATCTGGGCACGCTCGGAACGGGAAACCATTTCATCGAGCTGTGCCTCGATACCGAGGCGCGGGTGTGGGTGATGCTGCATTCGGGTTCACGCGGCGTCGGCAATGCGATCGGCACCTACTTCATCGAACTGGCGAAGAAGGACATGCGCAAGTGGTTCATCAATCTGCCCGATGAAGATCTGGCCTATTTCCCGGAAGGGACCGACCATTTCGACGATTATGTCGAGGCGGTCGGCTGGGCGCAGGACTTTGCGGCGCTGAACCGGCGCATGATGATGGCCAACGTCATCGCCGCGCTCCGGCTCCAGATCGCCAAGCCCTTCGAGGCCGAGGCCGAAGCGGTGAACTGCCATCACAATTATGTGACGCGCGAGAACCATTTCGGCGAGAATGTGCTCGTCACCCGCAAGGGTGCGGTGCGCGCGGCGAAGGGCACGATGGGGATCATCCCGGGTTCGATGGGCGCAAAATCGTTCATCGTGCGCGGGCTGGGCAACGCCGAAAGCTTCGATAGCTGCAGCCATGGCGCGGGCCGCGTCATGAGCCGCACCGCGGCGAAGAAGCTCGTCACCCTCGACGAGCATATCGCCGACACCGCGGGCGTCGAATGCCGCAAGGACGAAGGCGTCATCGACGAGACGCCGAAGGCGTACAAGCCGATCGAGGCGGTGATGGCGGCGCAGGCCGACCTCGTCGAGATCGTCCATACGCTCAAGCAGGTGGTGTGCGTGAAGGGGTGACCCCCCTTCACGCCGCTATCCGGGGAAAGGCCGTGAACAAGATCCTGTGCTGCGGCGCCTGCGAGGCGCGCCTGACGCCCGCGCTGACGCTCGTGTCGAGCAAGGCGCCCGGCGTGGCGTCGCCCGATCAGGAGCCCGGCAAGCCACTGGTCGCGCGCGGGATCGCCTTCAAGAGCTGGGAACCGATCGAACGGTCCTTTGGCAACGTTCCGTCGCTGCTCGAATTCGTCCCGCAATATTGGCTGAACCCGGACGATCTGACCGACGCCGTGCGAATAACGCGCAACAAGGACCGGCTTAGCGGGTGCTGTGGGCTCGGCGGGATTGACGGTCCCAATCAGATATGCCGGTGCGGCGCCGAAGTCGGCACGCTACGCACCGATTGCTGGACACCGCATTTGTTCGTCCCCGATCCGGCGAACACGAACTGGATAGAAGAAGACACATGATCATCATCGACGGATCGGAAGGCGAAGGCGGCGGACAGGTGCTGCGCTATGCGTGCGCGCTCGCGCTGCTGACCGGCACGCCCTTCACGATCGAGAATATCCGCGGCGGACGCGAAAAGCCGGGGCTGATGCGCCAGCATGTGACCGCGATAGAGGCGGCGTGCGTGATCGGCGGCGCCGAATGTTCGGGGCTGGCAGTCGGGTCGAACAGCATTTCCTTCCGCCCCGGGCGCGTGACGCCCGGCGACTATCATTTCGCGGTCGGCACCGCGGGCAGCACGGGGCTGGTGCTCCAGACGATCCTCGTGCCGCTGATGATGGCCGACGCACCGTCGCATCTGGTTATCGAGGGCGGCACGCACGCGATGGCCGCGCCACCGTTCGAGTTCATCGAACGCACGCTGCTGCCCGTCATCAACCGCATGGGGCCCACCGTGTCGGCGCGGCTGGTCCGCCACGGCTTTTTCCCGCGCGGCGGCGGGCGGATCGAGGTCGACATCGTGCCGGCGCCGCTGCGGGTGATCGAATGTATCGACCGCGGCGCGGCGGGGGCCGTGGAGGCGACGGCGGTCGTCGCCGGCATCCCGTTCGACGTGGCGCAGCGCGAGCTGAAGGCGGCGCGAAAGATTCTGGCCGACTGGCCGGACGAGGCCTTCGTCACGCGCCAGCTGCCCGCCGATCAGGGACCGGGCAATGCGCTGCTGGTCGAGGCGCGCTTCGACCATGTCACCGAGATCGTCTCGGCCTTCGGCAAGCTCGGCATCCCCGCCGAGCGGCTGGCGACCACGGCGGCGCGGCGCATGGCGGGCTATGTCGCCTCGTCCGCCTTCGCCGGGCCCTATCTGCAGGACCAGTTGCTGCTGCCGATGGCGATCGCGGGGGGCGGTGCCTTTACCTCGGTCAAGCTCAGCGAGCACAGCACGACCGCGATGGCGCTGATCGAGCGCTTCACCGGCCGCCGGTTCCGCGTATCCACCACCGGCGACGCCAATCTGGTCGAAGTGATCGCCTGACCGGCCGTCGTCCTACGGCCGATAGGGTATCGCGTCGGGCAGGGTCACGCCGACCTCGCGCGCATAGCGATCCCACGCCGCCGCGAGGGCGTCGCGGCGGGCGGGCTCGGCAAGCGACAGGTCGCGCGTCTCGCCCGGGTCGCGCGCGATATCGAACAGGCGCCATTGCCCGTCGCCGATGTCGGTGAGCTTCCAGTCGCCATGCCGCCAGGCGCGCGAGCCGAAGAGTTCGGCGCCGAAGCCGTCGCCCGCGCCATAGACGCGCGCGGCGGGATCGCGAAGCCAGGCGAGCCACGAGCGGCCGGTGATCGGCTTGACCGCCCGGCCCCCGACGTCGGCGGCCGCCGCGTCGACGCCCGCGAGGCCCAGCAAGGTCGGCGCGACGTCGGCGACCGAGAGGAATTGCGTCTCGGCGCCCTCGCGCCGCGGGATGCCCGCGCCGCTGATGAAGGCAACCGCGCGCGTGCCCCCTTCGCTCTGATAACCCTTGGTCAGCCACGAGGGCGCGGTCGCCGCCTGCGCCCAGCCTGCGCCATAGGTAATGTAGGAGGAGGCCTTGCCGCGGTTGGCGTATGCATTGTCGGCACCCTTGATCCGCGCGGCGAGCATTTCGGCGCCGGTGGTCTCGATATCGAGCGCCTCGGCGCCATTGTCGGCGAGGAAGAGGATCACCGTGTTATCGAGTTCGCCCGACGCGCGCAGCGCCTCGATCACGCGGCCGACATTCCGGTCCATGCGGTCGACCATCGCGGCATAGATTTCCATGTTGCGCGCCGAGGTCCGCTGCTGCTCGGCGGTCAGCGAATCCCAGCTGCCGTCGCGGTTGCGCGGGGTGTGCGGAACGACGTCGGCGGCGAGAATGCCGAGTTCGCGCTGGCGGGCAAGCCGCTGCTGCCGCAGGACATCGAAGCCGGCGTCATAGCGCCCCTTGTAGCGCGCAATATCCTCGGAATGCGCCTGCAGCGGCCAGTGCGGCGCGGTGAAGGCGAGATAGGCGAAGAAGGGCTGACCTTCGCTCGCCTTTGCGCGCTCGCCGAGGAAGTCGATCAGCCGCGTCGCGAAATAATCGCTCGAATAGAAATCGGCGGGCAGCTTGCTCAGCGCCTTGCCCTGTTCGGTGTAGGTCGCGGTGGTGCCGACGTCGGTGCCGAAATGATTGTGCCCGCCCTGCAGCAGCGCGAAGCTGCGCTGGAAACCGCGCGCGTGCGGGTCCTGCTCGGGGGTCAGGCCGAGATGCCATTTGCCCGCGAAAAGCGTGGCGTAGCCGCCCGCCGCGAGCCGCTCGGCGAGAGTCGCGACGTCGCTTCGCAGATAGCCCTCATAGCCCGGCTGACCCTTCTGGTTCGGCCGGATCATCTCGGCCATCGTGCCCAGGCCCGCGAGATGATTGTCGGTCCCCGACAGCAGCATCGAGCGCGTCGGCGAACAGGTCGGCGCGGTGTGGAAACCCGCGAGCCGGACGCCCGCGAGCGCCAGCCGGTCGAGATGCGGCGTGCTGATCTCGCCCCCGAAAGCGCCGAGATCCGAATAGCCGAGATCGTCGGCGACGATGACCAGAAAATTGGGCCGCTTGTCCTTCGCCTGCGCGGGCGCGGCCGCGATCAGCAAGAGGAACAGCAGCGAGGCGAAGCGCTTCATTCGGGGCATCCTGTCAGCAAAGGGGCGGCGCGCCGCGGGCGAATGGAACCCGGGCGCGCCGCAGTCGGGACCGGCGCAGTCAAAGGAAGGGAGGTCGGAGGCCGGTCCGGGGGCTGGTCAGCGGCGCGGGTCAGGCGGGTTCGTACTGAACCGCCTTTTCCTGCCGCACGGTCTTGCTGCGGCGGCCGTCGATCGCGACGGGCACCTCGCCGTGGATCGTCGCGCGGCGGAGCGTCCGGCGCTGCAATCCGAAGTCGGCGGTCGCGCGGTGCTGCGTCGCCTGGTTGTCCCAGATGGCGACGTCGCCTTCCTTCCAGCGCCAGCGCACGACATTCTCGGGCTTGGTGATATGCTCCTGCAGCGTCTGGAACAGCCGCGCGCTGTCGACCTGGTTCAGCCCGACGAATTGCTTGACGAAATGGCCGAGCAGCAGGCTGCGCTGCCCGCTGACGGGATGCACGCGCACCACCGGATGCTCGGTCTCGTACACCGTCGAGGCGAAGACATTGCGGTGCTCCTTGATCCGTTTCGCCGCGCTTTCGGCGTCGGGCGCCGACTGCAGGATCGAGGCATAGTCATAGAGGTTGGTGTGCGTCGCCCAGAGCGTGTTGACGAGCTGGCGCAGCACCTCGGGCAGGCCCTCATAGGCGGTCTCGCCATTCGCCCATTGGGTGTCGCCGCCCGCCTCGGGGATGGTGATCGCGCGCAGGATCGACGCCTTGGGATAGGCGTCGACGAAGGTCACATCGGTGTGCCAGCTCGATGCGGCATAGCCTTCGCGGCTGTCGAGCTCGAGCAGGTAGCGCGAGCCTTCGGCGACGGGCACCGTCGGGTGCGCCACGGGATCTCCGAGCAGCGCGGCGAAATCCTCATGCTCCTGATCGGTCAGATGCTGCTGGTCGCGAAAGAAGAGCACCTTGTGCCGCACCAGCGCGGCCTCGATCGCCTGCACCACCGGCGCCGGCAGGTCGCCCGACAGTTCGATGCCATGGACGATGGCGCCGATCGTGCCGGTCACCGGGGTGATGTCGAGCGGGATGGTCTTGTCGCGGGCATTGGCATAGCTGTTGTGAAGATCGGTCATGTCAGTCTCCTTTGGGGTTATGGTTGGCGGCGGGGGTCATTCGGCGAAGGCGTAATCGGGCGGTCCCGGATCGAGCTGTCGGCGAATTTCGGCGTGCGCCGCCTCGTCGAGCGGGAAGCGCGCGATGAGGGCGGCGGACAAGGCGTGGGCGATGGCGGGGCCAAGGCCGAAGACGAGGAGGAGGCCGTTCAGCGCCTCGGGGCTGTTGACGCCTTTCGGGTCGAAACCGAGCCAGGCGACGAGCGGCAGCGCGATGCCGACCGCGACCGCGGTGGCGGTCTTTCCGGCGAGGCTGAACACCGAATAATAGAGCCCGGTGCGATCCTCGCCGCTGTCGAGGCGATGCTTGTCGGCGACGTCGGCGACGATCGCGCGCAGCATCAAATTGCCCGATCCCTGCGCGAGGCCCTGCGCCAGCGTCAGCGCGAGCAGCAGCCCGAACGTATCCGGGGTGACGAGCAGCAGCGACAGGTTGATGACGACCTGCACCAGCTCGCCCGCCACCGCGGTGCGATGCTTGCCATAGCGGCGCCCGATCTTGAGCCAGATCGGCCCGGCAAAGATACCGAAGACGAACTGGAACAGGAACAGCCCGCCCGCCCATTCGGGCCGCCCCATGTAGAAGGTCAAGAAAAAGACGATCAGCGCGGCGCGGATATTCTGCGCCAGCGTCACCGCGAAATCGGACGCGAGTACGCGGAGCAGCAGGGGCTCGCCGGTGATCGCGCGGACGCTCTCCCTGAGGCTGAGCCGCGCGGTGGGGAGCGGCGGCAGCGGCGGTTCCTTGAGCGCGGTCAGCGTCAGGAGCAGCGCCGGGACGATCGACAGCAGCACCAGCCCGCCCATCAGCGTGAGTTGCAGCCGCCCGTCGCCGGGGCGCAGCTGGTCGGCGATCGTTGGCAGCACGAGCGTCAGGAGCAGCGCCGCGGCGGCGACCACCTGCTGATAGGTCACGATGCGCGTGCGCTCATGATAGTCGCCCGACACCTCGCCCGCCCAGGCCTGGAACGGGATCTGCACCGCGGTCCAGCCGAGATAGAGGAAGAAGAGCACCACCCCGAGCGACAGCGGCGTGACGCCGAAGGGCGGAAAGAAGAGGAAGATCGACGAAAGGCCGAAGACGACCCCGCCGGCGGCGATCCACGGCTTGCGCCGACCGTGGCGGCTGCGCGTGCGGTCGCTGAGCGAGCCCATGAAGGGATCGGCGATCGCGTCCCACAATCGCCCGAGCAGGAAGATCACGCCGATCACGGTCAGCGACAGCCCGTAATCGCGCGCATAGATGGCGGGCAGATAGACGCCGAGCGGCAGCCCGGCGGCGGCGAGCGGGACGGCGACCGCGGAGAAGCGGATCAGCTGCCCCGAGCTGGCGGGCGCGGCGCTCACAGCTTCGTCCTCAGCGTGACGCCGAGCGTGCGCGGCTCGCCGATCAGCGCAGTGACGATGCCGGTCACCGCGGGCGACAGCGTCTGGAAATACTCCTTGTCGAACAGGTTGCGCGCCCAGAGCGACAGGTCGAGCAATCCGTCCTCGGTGCGGAAACCGATGCGGGCGTTGGCGATGCCATAGGCGGGCACATCGGCGTAAATGCTGTTGCTCGACGAGGTGTTGAACGACGAGCGATGCGAATAATCGGCGTGCGCATAGACCGCCAGATCGCGCCCGCCGAGGCTGCCGAGCGGCGCCGACACGTCGCCGCCCAGCGTATAGGTGAACTTCGGCACCCCGGGGAGCTGCTCGCCGGTCAGGTCCTGGACCGCAACGGTTCCGGGAATCTGCGCTTCGGGAGCCTGCGGCGCGTTGGGGTAGCTGCTGTAGGTGGTGTCGGCATAGGCGACCGAGCCGTAGAAGCTCGCCCGCTGCGACGGCGCGAAGACCAGGTCGCCCTCGACCCCGCGCGAGCGCACGCCGGGGATATTCGCGATATATTGGCGGACATTGACCGTGTTGGGCACCTGTTCGGTGATCGCGGTCTGATAATCGCCGATCTCGGTCCAGTAACCCGCGACGTTCAGCGTCACGCGCCGGTCCCACCACTGCGACTTGATCCCGACCTCGTAGCTGTCGACCGTCTCGGGCGCGACGTCGGGGTCGATGCCCGGCGGCAGGTTGGTGAGGTTGAGCCCGCCCGACTTGTTGCCGCGCGAATAGGTCGCATAGGCGAGCGCATCGCCCGAGAACTGCCACGACAAGGTCGCGAGCCCCGACAGGCTGTCGTCGCTGAAGCGCGTCGAATAGCTGGTCACCGGATTGAACTGCGCGCGCACCGCCGCCGCCTGCGCCGAAAGTGCCGGCGTCAGCGTCGACAGGTCGATGCCCGCGACGTGGATCTGGTTGAACGACCCGCTCTTCTTCTCATGCGTGTAGCGCAGCCCCGCGGTAAGCGTCAGCCGGTCGGTGAATATCCAGTCGAGCTGGCCGAATAGCGCGTAACTTTTGGTGCGCGGGTCCGAGGTCGAATTGGCCTCGAACCCGTCGAGCGCCGCCTGCCATACCTCGAGCGGGATCGGCGACGTCGGCGGGCGGTTCCACAGCGCCGCAGCGGGGCCGTAAGCACTCTTTCCGTCGCCGCGGATGACCTGCCAGAAATAATAGGCGCCGACGACATAGTTGAGCGGCCCGCCCCCGTCCGACGCCAGCCGGATTTCCTGGCTGAACTGGCGCTGGCGGTTCGCCTGCTGCGCCTTGGTGACGATCGGCAGCGCGGTCGAATCGCCGTCGTTCGCGGGGTTCCAGTCCCACCAGCGATAGGCGGTGATCGAGGTCAGCTTGGCGCCGCCGAGGCTCCAGTCGACCTGCCCCGACACGCCATAGCCGTCCATGTTCGACTGATAATGGCCGTCGGCCTCGCCGCGCCGCGCGAAAGGATCGATCGTCGGAAAGGCGTACCCCGGAAAGCGCGCCGCGCGCTGCGCAAAATTGTTCGGGATGACCGCGCCATTCTCGTAAGTGCCGAAATAATTGGCGAAGATGTTGAGGACGTGGTTCTGCTTCTGGCGCGAGAAATCGCCGATGATGCGGACCTCGAGCTCGGACGACGGCGTGACGAGCAATTGCCCGCGCACGCTCCAGTTCGAATAATCCTGCGCGCGCTCGTTCTGCGTCACATTGTAGAGGAAGCCGCGCCGCTCGGTGACCGCACCGCTCAGCCGCACCGCGATCAGATCGTCGACAAGGCCCGTCGAGGCCGACCCGCGCAGCTGGTAATAGCCATAGTCGCCGACGCTCGCCTCGCCCGAAAATTCGGGGTCGAAGCTGGGCTTGCGCGAGGTGATGTTGATCGCGCCCGAGGTGGTGTTCTTGCCGAACAAGGTCCCCTGCGGCCCGCGCAGCACCTCGATCTGCTGCAAATCGACCAGGTCGAACTGGGTCTGGCCGACGCGGCCGTAATAGACATTGTCGATATAGAAACCGACGCCATTCTCCAGCCCGTCGTTGGTCAGCGCGACATTGCTGCCGAGCCCGCGGATGTTGATATTGGTGTTGCGCGGGTTGAAGCTGAACACCTGTAGGCTGGGCACGATCTGCTGGATCTGGGTCAGCGTATAATTGCCGGTCTTTTCGAGCGTTTCGGCGCCGATGGCGGTGAGCGCGATCGGCACGTCCTGCGCGCTTTCGTCGCGGCGGCGCGCCGACACGATGATTTCGGTGCCGTCGTAGCTGTCGCCCGCGGATTCGGCAGCGTCGCCGTCGATCGTAGCCGCTTCGGCGGCGGCCTCCTCGGTGGCCCAGACGGGCGCCGCCGGAACCAGCAGCGCCGCGCCGAGCAAAAGCTTCAAACGATGGTCGGGAGAGAATTTCGACATTATGATATTTCCCCGGGCGGCAGTCCCGCCCCTTTTTTGATGTGATGGATGGTGGCGCAGGGCGCCGCGCCGGACCGGGCAGCCGCCGGCTCGCGGCCCCACAGCGCTCGAGCAGCGCTGCGCAGGGACGCGGGATAGCGGGCCAGATCCGACAGGTCGGACTGGGTCAGATAAGGCATGATTCACCTGCCGCCGGCGCGCAGACGCCGGACGCAAAGCCGCATTGCGCCCTCGCGAAAGGGAGGCGCGGCCAGGATGAAAGAGAGTGCCGCCGCGCGGAGGGGAAGCGGTCGTCCGCTATCCCGCGCGCGGGTCCGGCTATGGTCTAGACGCTGCTGTTACACATGCGCATCGCAATACCCCTACAGGGGGAACGCAATGCCTGGCGCTGTCGCCCGAGCATCACGCGCTTTAGCCGTTGGTAACGCGGAGCAAGCTGCTTCCCGATCAAAAGCCGCGGGTCGATGAGAGGCGGGAGAGCCTGCCACCCGGTCCGACCAGTTCCGAATGACAAACTCAACTTAAAAGATTGATATTGGATTCGTCAACCGGCGCAGAGCGTTTCTGCGATGAAGAAAATCTTTCGCAAGGCGAGTTGAGCCTATGCCGCGGTTCGGGCGTGGCCGTGGCAGCCGGAAAAACCGGAAGTTTCAAGACGGCGCCGCGTTGCACCATAATCATGCGCCGCCGACAAAGCCGCTGGCAGATTTGTGCGCTGCAGCGTAAAGGCGCTGGCATGAGGATCGCGATCATCGACACGAGCACGACGCGCGCCGCCATCATCTCCGATGGCCTGCGCGAGGCCGGCCTCGACGATCTGATCCTCATCGATCCCGCGGGTCCGCTCGTCGCGCAGGTCGAGGCCGCGAAGCCCGAGGTCGTGCTCATCAACCTCGAAAATCCCAGCCGCGACCTGCTCGAGGATTTCTTCGCCATGTCGCGCGCGCTCGCGCGGCCGATCGCGATGTTCGTCGACCAGAGCGACGCCGAGGCGACCGGCGCGGCGATCGACGCCGGGGTGTCGGCCTATGTCGTCGACGGCCTGTCGAAACAGCGGATCAAGCCGGTGATCGACCTTGCCGTCCGGCGCTTCCAGGCCTTTTCGCGGCTCCAGCGCGAACTCGACGATGCCAAGAATGCGCTCGCCGAGCGCGCGGTGATCGACAAGGCGAAGGCGATCTTGATGAAGCGCCGCCAGATCGACGAGCCCGCAGCCTATGCGCTGCTCCGCGGCCAGGCGATGCGCACCAACCGCCGCATTTCCGAAATTGCGGAGGCGATCGTGACCAGCGAAGCGCTGATGGGGGACTTGGAATGACCGGCGAGCATTTCCGTATCGGTTTCCTGCCGCTGGTCGACGCCGCGCTGCCGATCCTCGCGCACGAACTCGGCTTTGCGGCGCGCGAGGGCCTCGCGCTCGAGCTAGTGCGCGACATGACCTGGGCGACGGTGCGCGACAGGCTGCTCTACGGCCATACCGATGCCGCGCATATGATCGCGCCGCTCGCCATCGCAACGACATTGGGCCGCGACCGGCCGCCGGTGCCGCTCGCCGTGCCCTTCGTGCTCGGGCTCAACGGCAATGCCGTGACCTTCTCGACGCGCCTCGCCGGCGAGGTCGGGCTCGGCGAGACGCTCGGCGACCCGCTGGCGATCGGCGCGGCGCTGAAGCGCGTCGCCACCGCGCGCGCCGCCGCGGGCAAGCCGCTGCGCTTCGGCGTCGTCCACCGCTATTCGAGCCACAATTACATGCTCCGCTACTGGCTCGCGGGGGTCGGCGTCCGCCCCGATCAGGACGTCGAGATCATCGTCACCAGCCCACCCTTCGCCGCCGACGCGCTCGCCGCGGGCGACGTCGACGGCATCTGCGTCGGCGAGCCGTGGAACTCGATCGCGGTCGAGCGCGGGGTCGGCCATATCGCGCTCGCCACCGCGCAGATCTGGCGGCGCGGGGTCGAAAAGGTGCTCGCGATCCGCGAGACGGTGCTGGACGAACGCCGCGACGCGGTCGAGGCGCTGGTGCGCGCGCTGCACGCCGCCGCCGCCCATTTCGTCGAGCCCGGCGCGGCCGCGGAAAGCGCCGCGATCCTCGCGCGCGCCGAATATCTCGACGCGCCACAGGACGCGATCCTGCGCGCGATCACCGACCGCATCCGCCTGACCCCCGGCGGCGAGCCGATCCATTATCCCGACTTCATGTTCCAATATCGCGAGGCCGCCAACTTCCCCTGGCGCAGCCAGGCGGCGTGGCTTTATTCGCAGATGGTGCGCTGGGACTATATGGCGTTCGATGCGGCGGGCGCCGCGGCGGCCGGCAAGGTCTTCCGCCCCGACGTCTATCGTGCCGCGCTCGCGGGCTCGGGCGCGCCGCTGCCGGGCGCGAGTTCGAAGCTCGAAGGCGGACTCGCCGAGCCGATCGGCGCGGGGTCGACACAGGGCCGCCTCACCCTCGGCAGCGACCGGTTTTTCGACGGCCGCGCCTTCGATCCCGATGATATCGAGGCCTATCTTGCTGAATTGCCATAGCTTTAACTTTATGCTGCACCTGCGAAATATCCGCTTGCAGCGTGCCTAAAAATCAGGCAGTTTAATCGCACTCGGCAGGGCTGCCGGGGCAGGATAAAGCGGCGACGGCTCCAACGAGGGGGCTGGCCCGCGCGGCACTTGGGGAGCCTTTCCCCATAATCCACCAGGCAATGAAGCCGTCAGGATGCGCCCGCGTGGCCGCCGTCCTGGCGGCTTTTTTATTGCCCGTCACACAAGGGGACGGACGATGACGACTGCAACCACGGGCGCCTCGGCACCCAAATCGAGCTTCTGGGCGAGCGGCCACTGGCCGACCCTCGTCGCTGCCTTTCTCTATTTCGACCTCGCCTTCATGGTGTGGGTGGTGCTGGGCCCGCTGGCGCCCGCCATATCCGAAGACTTGGGCCTCACCCCGGCGCAAAAGGGGCTGATGGTCGCGGTGCCGACGCTCGCCGGCGCGGTGCTGCGCGTCGTCAACGGCCTGCTCGTCGATCGCATCGGCCCGAAACGGTCGGGCGCGATCAGCCAGCTGATCGTCATCGCCGGATTGTTCACCGCCTGGTTCATGGGGGTCCACAGCTTCGCGGGCACGCTCGCGCTCGGCGTGATCCTCGGCTTTGCGGGCGCCAGCTTCGCGATCGCCCTCCCGCTCGCCAGCCGCTGGTACCCGCCCGAGCATCAGGGCAAGGCGATGGGGCTCGCCGGCATGGGCAATTCGGGCACCGTGCTCGCGGCGCTCTTCGCCCCCGGCCTCGCCAAGCTCTTCGGCTGGAACGCCGTGCTCGGCCTCGCCTGCATCCCGCTGACGATCGTCTTCTTCGTCTACCTCGTCATGGCCAAGGACGCGCCGAATGCGCCCGCACCCAAGAAGCTGGTCGATTATTTCGAACCGCTCAAGACCGCCGACGCCTGGTGGCTGATGGCCTTTTATTCGGTGACCTTCGGCGGCTTCGTCGGGCTCGCCGCCTCGCTCCCCATCTATTTCACCGACCAGTTCCACCTGACCCCGGTGGTGGCGGGCTATTGCACGGCGGCCTGCGTCTTTGCCGGATCGCTGGTTCGCCCGATGGGGGGCGCGCTCGCCGACCGCATCGGCGGGGTCAAGGCGCTGATGATGGTCTTCGTCGTCGCCGCGCTGGCGCTTGCCGGGGTCCCGCAGGCGGCGAACCTGCCCGCCGCGCTGACCCTCTTCGTCATCGCGATGCTCGCGCTCGGCACCGGCAACGGCTCGGTCTTCCAGCTCGTACCGCAGCGCTTCTCGGCCGAGATCGGCGTGATGACCGGGCTCGTCGGCATGGCGGGCGGCGTCGGCGGCTTCTACCTCGCCTCGTCGCTCGGCTTCGCCAAGCAATGGACGGGCAGCTTCGCACCCGGCTTCTACATCTTCGCCGGGCTCGCGGTGCTCGCGCTCGTCGCTCTGCTCTTCGTCAAGGGCCAGTGGCGCGCGACCTGGGGCGCGGCCGAAGGCGTGCGGATCTAGTCATGACCCGCACCCTTGCAATCTTGCTGGCGCTTGCGCCGGCCGGGGTGGCGCACGCCCAGGACGTCACCCTCAAGCCCCTCGGCGAAACACGCCTCCGCTACGAGAGCGTCGATCAGGACGGCCTCGCCGCCGAGGCCGACGCCCTGACCCTGCGCGTCCGCGCCGGGGTCGAGGCGAAGGCCGGGCGCTGGTCGGCGCTCGTCGAAGGCCAGGGCAATCTCGCCCTCGTCGACGATTATTTCGACGGCCTCCACGGCGCCGCGACCCGGCCGCTGGTGGCCGACCCCGAGAATATTGCCCTCGCCCGCGCCCAGATCCGCTACGCCTCGCCGAGCCTCGCGCTCACCGCGGGGCGCCAGCGGATCGCGCTCGACGACGAACGCTTCGTCGGTGCGGTGCCCTTCCGCCAGAACGGGCAGAGCTTCGATGCGCTGCGCGCCGAAATCACCCCGGCGAAGGGGGTCAAGGCCGACCTGACCTATGCGTGGAGCGTGCGCACCATCTGGGGCATCGACGGCGCCGGCGCGCGGCAGCAGGCGGTGTCGGGCGACAATCTCTTCGCCAATGTCAGCGTGGCGACGCCGGTCGGCAAGGCGGTCGCCTTCGCCTATCTCGTCGACCAGGACGAGGCCGTAATGCAGGGCTTCCGCATGTCGAGCCAGAGCTACGGCGTCCGGCTCGACGGCAGCCAGAAGCTCGGCAAGGCGAAGATCGCGTATCAGCTCAGCTATGCGCGCCAGTCCGACCGGCACCGCAACCCCAATGATTATGCCGCCGACTATTGGCTCGCCGATGTCGCGGTCGATCTTGGCGCCCCCCGGGTCGGCGCCGGGTACGAGATACTCGGCGCCGACAAGGGAGTAGCCCTCACCAGCTTCCAGACCCCGCTCGCTACCGGGTTCAAGTTCCAAGGCTGGGCCGACAAGTTCCTCGTCACCCCGCCCGACGGCGTGCGCGACCTTTATGCGAGCGCCGGCTGGAGCTGGAAGGCGGTCGGACCGCTCAAGGCCGTGACGCTGCAGGCGGTCTACCACGACTATCGCAGCGACCGCGCCTCGCGATCCTATGGCGACGAGATCGACCTGCTGGCGAGCGCGAAGCTCGGCAAACTCACCGCCTCCGCCCGCTACGCGCATTACGACGCGGACACTTTCGTCACCGACACCGACAAATTCTGGCTGCAACTGGACTGGATGCTCTGATGGAACACCGCCCCCTCCAACCCGACGCCGACACGCGCGAGCATCTGGTCGTCATCGGCAACGGCATGGCCGGATGCCGCGCTGTCGAGGAGCTGCTCGCGCGCGATCCGGCGCGCTACCGCGTGACGATCTTCGGCGCCGAGCCGCGGGTCAACTACAACCGCATCATGCTCTCCCCCGTGCTCGCGGGCGAGAAATGCTTCGACGACATCGTGATCAACGACGCCGCATGGTACACCGACAACGGCATCGCACTCGTCGCGGGCGACCCCGTCGCGGCGATCGACCGCGCCGCGAGGACGGTGACGACGCGTAGCGGGCTCGTCGAAAGCTATGACCGGCTGCTGATCGCGACCGGCTCCGATCCCTTCATCATCCCCGTGCCGGGCAAGGACCTGCCCGGCGTCATCGCCTTCCGCGACATGGACGATGTCGACACGATGCTCGCCGCCGCCGACGCCGGCGGCGACGCGGTGGTGATCGGCGGCGGCCTCCTCGGGCTCGAGGCGGCCCACGGCCTCAGCTTGCGCGGCATGAAGGTCACCGTCATCCACCTGATGCCGACCTTGATGGAGCGCCAGCTCGACGAGGCCGCCGGCTGGCTGCTCAAGAACGCACTCGAAGCGCGCGGCCAGACGATCCTCACCGGCGCCGACACCGCCGAGATTATCGGCAACGGCAAGGTCGAGGGCGTGAAGCTCAAGGACGGCACGCTGATCCCCGCCAGCCTCGTCGTGATGGCGGTCGGCATCCGCCCCTCGGTCGCCCTCGCCCGCGACGCGGGCCTCGCGGTCCGTCGCGGCATCCAGGTCAACGACCATATGGTCACCAGCGACCCCGCCGTGCTCGCGGTGGGCGAATGCGTCGAGCACGACGGCCAGGTCTACGGCCTCGTCGCGCCTTTGTGGGACATGTGCCGCAGCCTCGCCGACGGGCTGGTCGAAAAGCCGACGGGCTATCGCGGCTCGGTGACTTCGACCAAGCTCAAGGTGTCGGGCATCGACGTCTTCTCGGCGGGCGATTTTTCGGGCGGCGACGGCTGCGAGGATATCGTGCTGCGCGACGCCAGCCGCGGGGTCTACAAGCGCGTCATCGTCAAGGACGACCGCATCGTTGGCGCCGTCCTCTATGGCGACACCGCCGACGGTAACTGGTATTTCGACCTGCTCAAGAAACAGGAAGACGTCTCCGACCTCCGCGACCTCTTGATTTTCGGCCAGGCCTTCGCCGCGGGAGGCGGCGCCGCGGACCCTAAGGCAGCCGTTGCGGCGCTCTCGGACGATGCCGAGATTTGCGGCTGCAACGGCGTCACCAAGGGCCAGGTCGTCTCGTGCATCGCCAAGGGTGCGCACAGCCTCGACGCCGTGCGCGGCACCTGCAAGGCCTCGGCAAGCTGCGGTAGCTGCACCGGCCTCGTCGAAAATCTGCTCGCACTGACGCTCGGCGACGATGTCCAGTCGGGACCCAAGACGATGTGCAAATGCACCAGCTTCGGCCACGACGACGTCCGCCGCGAAATCGTCGCGCAGGCCATGCGCTCGATCCCCGAGGTGATGCAGAAGCTCCACTGGACGACCCCCGACGGCTGTTCCTCGTGCCGCCCCGCGCTCAATTACTATCTGCTCTGTGCGCTGCCCGGCGACTATGTCGACGACCAGCAGAGCCGCTTCGTCAACGAGCGGCTGCACGCCAATATCCAGAAGGATGGAACTTATTCGGTCGTTCCGCGCATGTGGGGCGGGCTCACCAACCCCAGGGAGCTGCGCGCGATCGCCGATGTGGTCGAGAAATACAACGCGCCGATGGTCAAGGTCACCGGCGGCCAGCGGCTCGACATCTTCGGGATCAAGAAGGAGGATTTGCCCGCAGTGTGGGCCGACCTCAATGCCGCGGGCATGGTGTCGGGCCACGCCTATGGCAAGGCGCTGCGCACGGTGAAGACCTGCGTCGGGTCCGAATGGTGCCGCTTCGGTACGCAGGATTCGACCGGGCTCGGGGTCAAGCTCGAACGGATGAGCTGGGGCAGCTGGATGCCGCACAAGTTCAAGATCGCGGTTTCGGGCTGCCCGCGCAACTGCGCCGAGGCGACGATCAAGGACTTCGGCGTCGTCTGCGTCGACAGCGGCTACGAACTCCATGTCGGTGGCAACGGCGGGATCCATGTGCGCGCCACCGACCTGCTCTGCAAGGTCGCGACCGAGCAGGAGGCGATGGATTATTGCGCCGCCTTCATCCAGCTCTACCGCGAGGAAGCGCGCTACCTCGAACGCACCGCGCCGTGGATCGAACGCGTCGGGCTGGCGCATATCGTCGCGCGCATCGTCGACGACGAACCGGGCCGCGAGGCGCTGCGCGCGCGCTTCCTCTATTCGCAGAGCTTTTCGCAGGACGATCCCTGGGCACAGCGCGCCGAGGGCGCCGAGGCCGAACATCATGCGCCGATGGCGCGCTTCATCCCGCAGGGACGCGCATTTTTAGAGGAGATTGGGGCATGACCACCGCTGAATGGCTCGACATCGGCTGGGTCGACCAGATTCCCGTGCGCGGCAGCCGCACCGTGCAGGTCGAGGGCGGCGACGACATCGCCGTCTTCCGCACCGCCGAGGGCAAGGTCTTCGCGCTGCTCGACCGCTGCCCGCACAAGCACGGCCGCCTCAGCCAAGGCATCGTCCATGGCGGCGCGGTCGCCTGCCCGCTGCACAATTGGCGGATCAGCCTGTCGACCGGCGAAGCGCTCGGCGAAGACAAGGGCTGCACCCCGACCGTGCCGGTCAAGATCGACGGCGGCCGCGTGCTCATCTGCCGTGCGGGCACGCTGAAGGCGGCCGCCTGATGGCGGAAGCCATCCGCACCACCTGCGCCTATTGCGGCGTCGGCTGCGGCATCAGCGCGACGGTGACGGGCGCGCGGAGCGTCGAGATCGCGGGCGATCCCGATCATCCCGCGAACCGCGGCCGCCTCTGCTCGAAGGGGACGCATCTGGGCGAAACCGTCGGGCTCGAAGGCCGCCTCCTCCATCCGATAATCGGCGCCAAGCGCGCGAGCTGGGACAAGGCGCTCGATCTCGTCGCCAAGAAGTTTCGCGAGACCATCGCGCGTCACGGCCCCGGCAGTGTCGCCTTCTACGTCTCGGGGCAACTCCTCACCGAGGATTATTATGTCGCGAACAAGCTGATGAAGGGCTTCATCGGCACCGCGAACATCGACACCAATTCACGCCTCTGCATGTCGAGCGCGGTCGCGGGCCACACTCGCGCCTTCGGCGAAGACATCGTCCCCGCGACCTATGACGATCTCGACGCCGCCGACTTATTTGTCCTCGTCGGGTCGAACACCGCTTGGTGCCATCCGATCGTCTACCAGCGCATCCGCGCGCGCTGCGAAGCGGGTGCCAAGCTCGTCGTCATCGACCCGCGCCGCACCGAGACCGCCGAGGAAGCCGACCTGCACCTCGCCATCCGCCCCGGCAGCGATGTCGCGCTGATGAACGGCCTGCTCCGGCATTGCCGCGAAACCGGTATTGTCGACGAGGATTATCTCGCCGCGCATGTCGCGGTTCCGCAGGATTTCTGGGACCAGCTTGGAGAGGGGAATGACCTGTGGTCGGTGGCGCGCCTTTGCGATGTCCCCGCCGCCGACCTCAGGCATTTCTACGAGCTGTTCGCCGCGACCCCGCGGACGGTCACGCTGTTCAGCCAGGGGATCAACCAGGCGACCGCGGGCACCGACCAGGTCAATGCGATCACCAACCTCCACCTCGCGACCGCGCGCATCGGCAAGCCCGGCGCCGCGCCCTTCTCGATCACGGGCCAGCCCAATGCGATGGGCGGGCGCGAGGTCGGCGGGCTCGCCTCGACGCTCGCGGCGCATATGGATTTCGCGCCGGAGAGCCGCGCCCGCGTCCAGCGTTTCTGGGCGTCGCCGACGATGGCCGAAAAGCCCGGCCTGAAGGCGGTCGACCTGTTCCGCGGCGTCGGCGAAGGCCGCATCAAGGCCTTGTGGGTGATGGCGACCAACCCCGCGGTGTCGATGCCCGACGGCAATGCGGTGCGCGAGGCCCTCGCGACCTGCCCCTTCGTCGTCGTCAGCGACGTGATCGAAAAGACCGATACCGGCGCCTTCGCGCATGTCCGCCTGCCCGCCGCGGCGTGGGGCGAAAAGGACGGCACCGTCACCAACAGCGACCGGACGATCAGCCGCCAGCGCGCGCTCTTCCCGCTCCCCGGCGAGGCAATGCCCGACTGGTGGATCGTCAAGGAGGTCGGTCGGCGGATGGGCTGGAAAAACGCCTTCACCTACGATCGCCCGGCCGATATCTGGCGCGAGCATTGCCGCCTGTCGAATTATGATAACGACGGTGCGCGGCTGTTCGCGCTGCCGGGCGCAGCGCTGGGCGGCAACGCCGCCTATGACGCGATAGAGCCGTTTCGCTGGGGCGGCGACCATCCTTTCGCCGACGGGCGTTTCTCGACCGACGACCGCCGCGCGCGTCTGGTCCCTGTCGCGCAAAAGCCGCTGCCCGAACCGCTCGCCAAATGGCCGCTCACGCTCAATAGCGGGCGTTATCGTGATCAATGGCACACGATGACGCGCACCGGCCTCGCGCCGAAACTCGCGCGCCACCGCGAGGAGCCGCTGGTCGAGGTCCATCCCGACGACGCCGCGCGCCTCGGCCTCGCCGACGGCGGCCTCGCGCGCGTCGAAACCCCGCAGGGCGATAGTCTCTACCGCGTCGCCTTCCATAACGGTCAGCGCCCCGGCGAGCTGTTCGTGCCGATCCACTGGACCGACCGCACCGCGAGCGGCGGCCGCACCGGGCTGCTCCCGCGCCCGCTCGTCGACCCGGTGTCGGGCCAGCCGGGGTTCAAGCGTACGCCGGCGTCGATCGCAGCGGTGACGCCGAAGTGGCGGGGCTTCCTGCTCCTCGCGCGCGAACTCGCCGAAACGCCGCGCTGCCTGTGGGCGACCCGCGTCGCGGTGCCGTCGGGCGTGATGTGGGAAATCGCGGGCAACGGCGACCTCAAGAGTATCGAGGCATTGCTCCCCAGGGGCGAGCGGATCGAGGCGCAGGACGCCGCGCGCGGCACGCGGCGCATCGCCATCGTGGCGGGCGGCCGGCTCATCGGCGCGCTCTTCGTCACCGAGAGCGGCGAGTTGCCGCCGCGCGACTGGCTGATCGCGCAGCTGGCGGCGCCCGACGTAGCGCCCACCCTGCTCGCCGGCCGCGCGCCGGGGGCACAGGCCGACCGCGGCCCGATCATCTGCGTCTGCTTCGACATCGGGCTCAAGACCATCGTCGCGGCGATCCGCGACCAGAAGCTGACCGACGTCGCCGCCATCGGCGCCGCGATCGATGCCGGCACCAATTGCGGCTCGTGCCGCCCCGCGCTCGCGCGCATCCTGACCGAGGAGAAAAGCGATGCAGCCTGACGATTTCGCACCCGGCACCGTCTGGCTCGTCGGCGCCGGGCCCGGCGATCCCGCACTGCTGACGATGAAGGCGGTGCGCCTGATCGAGGCCGCGGACATCGTCTTCTACGACGCGCTGGTCGGCCCCGCGATCCTCGCGCTCGTTCCGGCCACCGCCGGGCGGATCAACGTCGGCAAAAGATCGGGGCGCCATTCGAAGGACCAGCCGACCATCGACGCGCTGCTCGTCGAGGCCGCGGCGGCGGGCAAGCGCGTCGTCCGGCTGAAGGGCGGCGACCCCTCGCTCTTCGGACGGTCGGCCGAGGAAATGACCGCGCTACGGGCCGCGGGGCACGCCGTCCATGTCTGCCCCGGCGTCACAAGCGCGAGCGCCGCCGCCGCATCGGCGGGGGTCTCGCTCTCGCTCCGCGGCGTCGCACGCGCGGTCCGTTTCGTCACCGCGCACAGCCGGCGCGGCGCCGCGCTCGATCTCGACTGGAACGAACTCGCGCGCGCGGGGACGACGCTGGCCTTCTACATGGGGCGCGACGCCGCACCCGAAATCGCGCGCGAACTGATCGCCGCCGGGATGCCCGCCGCAACGCCCGTTCTCATCGCCTGCGACGTCAGCCTGCCGCACGAGATGCTGCTGTCGACGCGGCTCGACCTCCTGGGGCTGGCCACGCGCTCGCTCGCCGCGACCGCGCCGACGCTGATCCTGATCGGCGAAGCGGTGAAGACCGACAGCCGCCGGGCTGCGGCGGCCGAAAAGGACGAGGCCGGCGCAATCCCGGGGATCGTGCCGGCCTCTAACCACCAGAACCGGAACAGATCGGGTCGCTAGATCGGAAAGCGGTTCGGGAGGCTATGCAGGCGCCATGGTCGGCGCAGCGCAACGCCGGCGCGCCCCCACCCGCTCGGCGTTGTTTCGGCTTGATATTTCGCGCGCGGGCGGCGCGTCTACCCAATGTTTATTGGGGTGGTGCGGCAGCAGTGCATGCGCCAGCAGCACGCATCCCCGCTGCGCAGCGAGACCCCGCGCGACGGGGCAGCGGCGGCGGCGGAGAGGGGGCCGTCCGTCGCCGCGACCAAGCTCGCCGGCCTATGGCCTTATTTTCCAAATGAAAATTGACATTGCCCGGCGGGCACGCGACAGATTGCTTAGATGTCGCAGTACCATGGGATCGCTCGATTCTGGTTCGCCCTGCTGGCCCTGTTGCTGGCCGGTTTCGCGCCTCCTGCCACCGCCGCCGATATCCCGGTCGTCGAGCTCAAATCGGGGCAGGACGCCCCCGCGCTCGCTCCCTATGTGCGCTATATCATCGACGGCGCCGATCCGCTGACGACCGCCCCCGCCGAACTGCTGGCAGGGCCGCTGCAGCGCGTCACCGGATCGACGATCCATTTCGGCCCACCGGGGCGCAAGACGGTCGTCGCGGTGCGCGTGCGCAACGGCGGCGACAGCCAGGGCAGCTGGATCTTCACCACCGGCCGCGGATCGCTCGCTTATTTCCGCCTCTACGAAGTGGCGAGCGGCGATCTCGACCTGCTCGTCGACGGATCGGACCCCGGCGCCGCGGAAGAAAACCTCCAGACCTACCAGGCGTTCAGCACCGAATTCGTACTCGATCCGGGGCAGGAGAAATTGCTGCTGATCGATTTCCTCTCCGAAAACTCGACCTACCTTCCGCTCAAGATCAACAGCTACGGCACCTTCTTCAAGGAGCGGCGGTCGAACATCGCGATGGTGTCTGGAGTGGTGTTCGGCGTGGTCGTGCTGATCCTGCTCAACTTCCTCTTCTTCTCGATCACCGGGCACCGCGAGTTCGTTTGGCTGGCGGTGGCACAAGCGTTTTTCGCGCTGAACACCGTCCATTCGGAAGGCTATATCACCATCTTTTTCCTCGCCGACCAGCCGCTCACGGGGGTCGCGGTCGAGGATGTGTTCAAATGCGGTTTCGCCGCGGCGATGGCGCAATTCGGGCGCAGCTTCATCGACACGCGCACCCATTTCCCGCGGCGCGACATCGCCTTGCGCGTGCTGATCGGCGCCGCGCTGCTGATCATGGCGCTCCAGCCCGCCCTCTCGCTCTATCCGCCCGCGATGCGCCACACGCTGCACATCGGCGGCTGGCTCGTCGCGATCGGCGGCGCGCTGTTCCTGCCCTTCGTCGGGTTCGCCGCGATGCAGCAGCTCGGGCGCCAGCTGTGGCCGCTGTTCGTTGGCTGGGGCAGCCTCGCGGCCTTCATCCTCTATTCGGCGATCGCCTCGATGGGGGTGTTCGCCTGGCTGCCGATCAACTGGCATCTCGCGGGGCCCGTCGGGCTGTTCGAATCGATCATGGTGACGCTGGCGCTCGGGCTCAACCTCAAGAAGATCCAGCACGACAAGCTGGTCGCCGACGGCAATTATGCGCAGTCGATGGCAGAACGCGTCGCGATCAGCGAGCGCGCCGCGCGGCTCGCCGAAGAAAAGGCCTTCGCGCTCGAAACGGTGAACAGCCAGAACGCGCTGCTCCACGCCTCGGGCCACGACAGCCGCCAGGTCATCCTCGCGCTCAACAGCGCGATCGACGTGCTGAAGCGCAGCGACGACAAGGGCGCGAACGCCGACCTCACCGCGATGCTGCAAAGCTCGGCGACCTATCTCGGCGAGATCGTCTCGACCACCATCTCGGGCGCGAATATCGCAGGCAGCGACGCCGATTTCATCGCGCTCGGCGCCTTCGACGCGCGCGCGCTGGTCGAACCGCTGCAGATGATGTTCAAGGCGCCGTTCGCGGCGAAAAAGCTGACGCTCGAGACCGAAGTCGAGGGCGCGATCATGATCGTCTCGGACAAGCCGCTCCTGATGCGCGCGCTCGCGAACCTGCTGAGCAACGCCTATCAATATACCGAAAGCGGCGGTGCGCGGGTGACCGCCGAGCGGCGCGGCGGGCAAGCCGTGATCGCCATCGCCGACACCGGCCGCGGGATCAGCGCCGAGATGGTCGACGCGCTGAACGCGGGCCAGGCGACGCGGCTGCGCGCCGACGCAGAGGTCGAGGGCACGGGATCGGGCTTTCGCGCCGCAAAGCGGCTGGTCGAGACGCTGTCGGGCACGCTGGCCATCGCCGCCTCGTCCGACGCCGGGACGGTCATCGAAATCACGCTGCCCGCCACCTTCGCCAGCATCAGCCCCTGCACCGCCGAAGAATTGCAGGCGGGCGCCCCCCATTGGCGCATCCTCGATTTCGACCAGCGCGCCGCCTTCGACGCCGCCATCGCCGCCGCGGACGAGACCGGCGCACGCCTCGCCGCGCTGACCTATGACGACAGCAGCGTCACCCGCGGACGGCTCGGCGACATCGTCGCGATGGCGATCATCAAGCCGCCGTGCCGCGAAATGCTGCGGCACCCGGCGCTCGCAGGGTCAGAGCAACCCTAGCTCCTGCGCCCGCTCGACGATCTTGCGATTGTTCGCGACGTCGAGCTTGCGGCGCAGTTCGGCGATATGAAAGGACACCGTCGGCTGCGCGATCGCCAGCCGATAGGCGATTTCCTTGTTGCTCTCGCCCTCCGCCAGATAGTGGAGGATCGCCATCTGGCGCGACGACAGCGCGACCGGCGGCTGCTGGAACTTGCCGAGCGCCTCGCGCATGTGCGGCGATACGAAGATGTCGCCCGCCAGCGCCGCGTCGCATGCGGCGACGATCTGATCGGGCGGGTCGCCCTTGCTGACGACCGCGCGCGCGCCGAGCTTCAGCGCATAGTCGATCTCGCCGGCCACCGTCTCGCCGGTCAGGATGATCACCGTCATGTCGCGCGACCCGACAATCTCGGCCAAGACGTTGATCCCGCGCACGTCGGGCAGGTTGAGGTCGAGGATGACGAGGTCGACCGGCTGCGACTGGACAAAGGCGTTGACCATCGCCCCCCGGTCGAGCGTGCCGACGACGGCATAACGGTCGAGCCCGGCGAAGAGCAATTTGATCCCGCTCCGGGTGATAGCATGATCGTCGACGATCAGGATATTATGCTTGGCCGTCATCGCAGCATCCCCGCTTCCCCGCCTGCAAATGCCCGACGAAGCGGCGCCACCGCAACTCGAATATTCTTGGGTGCGGCGCCGCGCCTTCAGCCCGCGTCGCCGACCCAGATCGGCGGAAGCCGGTGCTGCCAGCCGAGCGCCGCCTCGAGCCGATAGGCCAAGGCGAGCAGCAGCGCCTCGCCGCCCGGCCGCGTCGCAAACTGGACGCCGACCGGAAGGCCGTTGTCGCTGACCCCGATCGGCAGGCTGATCGCGGGGGTCCCCGCAAAATTGTCGATCCAGCAATAGCCGGCATAATCGATCAGCGCGTCGCGCTGGTCGGGCCACGCGACATCGGGGCCGAAGACGCCTATGCCCGGGATTTCGTGGCTCAGCGTCGGCGTCATCCAGATATCGATCGTCTCGAGCCGCGCGCGATAGGCGGTCACCACGCCTTCGATCGACGCCCAGGCGGCATTGAAATGCGCGTCGCTCATCGCCTCGCCCGCGGCGATCAGCGTCGCCGAGCGATGCTCGAGGTCCGCGGCGCGTACTTCGATGCCGATCTGCTGCGACAACATGCCCAGCCGGCGCGCGAACATGCCCTCGGTGATGTCGCCGAGCAATTCCATCGCGACCACGCCGTCGAAGGGCAAGGCAGCGTCGGACACGCTGTGACCGAGCCGGTCGAGCAAGGCGATCGCTTCGCCGAAGACGCGCGCGACGCTCGCGTCGGGCGCGACGCCGGTGCGCATCACCCGGCTATAGGCATGGACGTTTAGCCGATGATCGACCGGCTCCGTCACCAGTGCGACCGGCGGCAGGCAGTCGGGGTCGTGCGTCTGCGTCGCGACGAGCCACGCCGCGCTGTCGCGCACGCTGCGGCTGACGCAGCCGTTGACGGTCAGGTCGGTGATCGCGCGAAACGCCTCCTCGCCCGCATTGCGCCGGCGCGAGGGTTTGAGCCCGACGAGCCCGCACGGCGCAGCGCCGTGGCGGATCGAGCCGAGCCCATCGCTGGCGTGCGCGACCGGGACCACCCCCGCCGCGACCGCCGCCGCGCCGCCGCCCGACGAACCGCCCGGGGTATAATCCGTATTCCACGGGTTGCGCGTCGGCCCGGCGAGCGGCGATTCGGTCACCGCGTTGAGCCCGAGCTCGGGCATCGTCGAGCGCGCGATCGAGATGAGGCCGGCCTTGCCGATCGCCTGCGCATAGGGCGCATCGGCGGGGGCGACGAAATCGCGGAGCGCCGCCGAGCCGAACGCCGCGGGCAGCCCCTTTTCGGGCAGCATGTCCTTGATCAGCGTCGGAATGCCCGCGAGCGGACCCGAGCGCGGCGCTGCCGCCTGTGCGCGCCCGCGCTCGAAATTGCGCGACGCGATGAAATTGAGCTGCGGGTTGACCGCCTCGGCGCGCTCGATGGCTTGCTCGACCAGCGCGGCGGGGGTCGTGCGCCCCTCGGCCAGCGCTTCCAGCATCGCGGTCATGTCGGTCATCCTGTCGTCTCCTGCGAAGGCCGCGGGCGGATCGCGCGCAGCGTAGCGGCATAAGGCGCGGGCGCGAGCATCATCAGCAGTGCCGAGAGGATCAGCGACGGCAGGCTGACGATCGCAATCGCCTGCAGCATGCCGCGCGGCCCTTCGAGCAGCCCCGACAGCGCGCCGATCGCGAGCGGCGAGGCGGCGAGCGCGAGCGCGTTGACGATGCCCAGCAACGCGAGCACGCGCGAACGCAGCGGCGGCGGCGCGAGATTCTGGAGCACCCCGGGCATCAGCGAAGAGGCGGCGATGCCAAGCGCGCCCTGCACGCCAGCGACCAGATAGGCCTGCAAAGGCGTCGCAGTGAAGGGCAGCAAGGCCGCGGGCAGCGGGGTCAGCGCCACGAAAATTGCCGCGACGCGCAGCGGGTCGAGCTCGGCATCGCCGCGGCGCAGCCGCAGCAGCGCGGGCGCGAGCAGCACGCCGACGAGCGTCGCGACCGTGATCGCAGTGCCCAGCCCCACCCCGACGCTCGCGGGGTCGATCCCGAACGCGCGCGGCAGCGCGACCGGGAACCACATTACCCCCGACGTCATCGCGACCGCCATCGCGAAGATCGAGCCGAAGACACAGGCCAAAGTGCGCCAATGCGCGCGCGCGTAAGGAAGAAAGTCGTTCGGCGCGCTCGCATCGGCGGTGGCGATCGAAGCCGCCATTTTCGCGACGGGCATCGTCAGCACCAGCAGTAAAAAAGGCGGCCCCGGCAGCGCGATGAGCATCATCGCGATCCGCCAGCTGTCGATCCCGGCAAGCCACGCCGGCAGCATATCGGGCGCCCCTGCGAGCCATTGCAGCAGCGCGCCGCCAAGCGCCATCCCGAGCCCCGCGCCGAGCAGCGACCCGCCGTAGAAGATGAAGTTCGCGGTGTTGCGCTGGCGCTCGGGGAACAGGTCGGGGATCAGCGCGAAGACGATCGGCGCGAGCCCCGCCTCGCCGATCGCGATGCCGATCGTCGCCGCGAACAGCCCGCCGAAACTGTCCTGGAAAGCGCTGAGCCCGGTCGCCAGCGACCAGCAGGCCACCCCGAGCGCGAGGACCAGCCGGCGCCCGTAGCGGTCGGCGAGCCAGCCCATCGGATAGCTCGCGACGCTGGCGAACACCGCCATGCCCAGCCCCTGCAGCAGGCCGAGCTGCCAGTCGCTGAAGCCGAGCGTTTTCTGCAGCGACGGCGCGATCAGGCTGAGCATCTGGCGTACGACGAAAGCGAAGAGCGTCGTCATCAGCAGGACGCCAAGCCCGTACCACGCCCAGACCGCCGCGCGCGGCGCTTCGCCGTTGAAAGCCTTTGTTGCTGCGCCGTCCATGTCGCTCTCCCGACCGATTGCTCGACTCTATATAAACAAGTTGACTTTATTGTAAATGGAGTCGATGAAGATGTCGCACGACGGGACGGGACTCGGCGCGAACGGCGCCGGTCCAGCTTGGAGACAATCGATGGCCTTTTCGGTTCGCGCGTCGCTGGAACAATTCGCCCTGCCCCATCCCTCGGGCGAAGGGCAGTTGACGATCAGCGTCGCCGCGCCTGCGGTCCCTGCCCCAGATGCCGCCGTGCCCGTGCTCACCGTCGTCGATGGCGACATCTTGTTCGGCCTCGCCGCCGAGACCGCACGCGCGGTGTCGAGCGTCGCGGGCTTTCCCGCGCATCATGTCGTCGGCATCGGCTATGACGCCGACTATGCCGAATTCCTCAAGCGGCGCACCGCCGACCTGACCCCGCCGATCGGCGCCGAGGCGCTTGCGAGCCTTGGCGGCGTCGGCGAAGCGATCGGCGGTGCGCAAGGCGGCGGCGCCGACGCCTTTCTCGCTTTCCTGACCGGCACGCTGCGCCCCGCAATCGCCGAGCGCCATCCCGCGACGGCCAGCGGCGCGCAGATCCTCTACGGCCATTCGCTCGGCGGGCTGTTCGCGGCGCATGCGCTGCTCACCCGCCCCGACAGCTTCGACGCCTTCATCGTCAGCAGCCCGTCGCTGTGGTGGAACGATTTTGCGATTCTCGGCGAACTGCCCGCCTTCGAGGAGCGGCTCGCCGCCCTGCCCCGCCAGCCGCGCGTCTTCGTCGACGTCGGCGCGCGCGAGCAGGACTTGCCGACGAGCGTGCCCGCAGGCCTCGGCGTGACGATCGAGGAAGCGCGGGCGCAGATAAGGAGCGCGCGCATGGTCGATGCAGCGCGCGAATTCGCCGACGCGCTGCAGGACGCCGGCGCCACCGCACTGCACCACATCGCCTTCGCGCACGACGACCATGTCTCGGCCGCGCCCGCCGCGATGCTGCACGGCATGCGCTTCGCGCTCGGACGCGACGATTGAACTTCGAGCCATAAGCTATTGATGAGGGGACTGATTATGCGACACCTGACCAAGGTCCTGGGAGGCACGGCCCTCGTCCTCGCGCTGGCCGCGCCGGCCATTGCGCAGGCGCAGGAGACCGGCGCGGGCCCCGGCGACGAGATCGTCGTCACCGCGCAGAAACGCACCCAGTCGCTGATCGACGTGCCGCAATCGGTTTCGGTGGTGTCCGAAGCGACGCTCGAGGCGCAGGGCGCGACGGGTTTCGCTGACTATCTCAAGAATGTGCCCAGCCTCCAGCTCGTGCAGGGCACGCCGGGCCAGGGCCGGCTGGTGCTCCGCGGGATCAACACCGGCGGCGTCGCCTCGACCGTCGCGGTCTATCTCGACGAAACCCCCTTCGGATCGAGCACCGGGCTCGCCAACGGCTCCGAACTCGCGGGCGACTTCGACAGCTTCGACATCGCGCGGATCGAGGTGCTGCGCGGCCCGCAGGGCACGCTCTATGGCGCGAGTTCATTGGGCGGCCTGCTCAAATTCGTCACCAACGCGCCGTCGACCGCGGGCTTCGAGGCCAAGGCGCTCGGCGGCGTCGAGTTTACCGACGGCGGCGACGCGTCGTACCGCGGCGCGGCGATGGTCAATGTCCCGCTCGGCGACACGCTCGCTTTCCGCGCCTCGGGCTCGTACCGAAAGCAGGGCGGCTATATCGACAGCGTCGGCACCGCGGGGTCGAATGTCCGCAGCAACATCAACGATTTCGAAAATTACGGCGGCCGCGCCTCGCTGCTCTGGGAACCGGTCGGCGGGACCAAGGTGCGGCTGAGCGCGCTGCTCCAAAATCTCTATGTCGATGCACCGAGCATCGTCGAGGCCGATGCCGCGACGCTGAAGCCGCTCTACGGCGGGCTCACGCAATCGGAATATATCCCGACCTTCAGCGACGTGAGATACCGGCTCTACAACGCGACGATCGACCATGATTTCGGCGGCGTCACGCTGACCTCGGCGACCAGCTACAGCCAGCAGCTCCAGTCGTTCCGCGCCGATTATACCGCCAATCTGTCGGCGGCGCTCGGCGGTCCCTACGTCTATTTCGACCAGCAGACCGAAAACCGCAAATGGACGCAGGAACTGCGCCTCGCCTCCAACGGCGGCGACTTTATCGAGTGGCTCGTCGGCGGCTATTATACCCGCGAAAAGGGCCGCATCTTCCAGAATCTCGAGACCGCGGTGCCCGGCACGCCCGGCGTGCTGACCCCGATAGACCTGCCCTTCGAGCTTGCGGTGTTCAATCTCGACTCGCGCTACGAGGAAATCGCGGGCTTCGCCAATGCGACGCTGCACCTTGCGCCCTGGTTCGATATCGACCTCGGCGGGCGCTACAGCCACAACAGCCAGCGCGCCGCGCAGGTCACCGACGGCGTGCTGCTCGGCGCCGCGGTGATCGACGGGCTCAGATCCTCCGACAATGTCTTCACCTGGTCGGTCGCGCCCAAGGTCAAGTTCGGCCGGCAGGCCTCGCTCTATGCGCGCGTCGCCAAGGGCTATCGCCCCGGCGGCCCGAACGTCATCCCGATCGGTTCGCCGCCGGGCACCCCGACGACCTTCGACCCCGATACGGTCACTAGCTACGAAATCGGTTTCAAGGGCGACACCGACGACCGCAGCGCGTCGATCGAGGCAGCGATCTATCATATCGACTGGAAGAACATCCAGCTCGCAGCCGTGGTCAACGGCTTCGGGGTCAACGTCAACGGCGCGAGCGCCAAGGTCGACGGCGCGGAGATCGCCGCGACTTTGCGCCCGGTCGCGGGGTTCACCGCGTCGATCAGCTTCGCCTATAACGACGCGCGGCTCAGCGGCGACACCGATCCCGTCGCAGTCGGCGCGGTCAGGGGCGATGCCCTGCCCTTCACGCCGAAATATGCGGTCAACGCCAACGCCGATTACCAATGGGATTTGGGCGACGACGTCAGCGCGTCGCTCGGCGCGTCGATCCGCTCGGTCTCGCGCCACAGCGGCGGGTTCGACCCCGCCTATCTCGCGACCTTCGGCCGCTTCCCGCGTATCCGCGCTTATGAGGTGATCGACCTGCGCGCCGGGCTCGATTTCGGGCGCTATGCGCTGAGCGCCTATGTCGGCAACCTCACCAATAGGGGCGGGATTACCTCGACGCAGGCGCTGCTCGGCGTCGCGGGGCTGCCGCGCAACCCCAATGGCGCGCTCGGCACCGGGGTGGTGCGGCCGCGGACCATCGGCGTCAACGCGACCGTCCGCTTCTAAAGGCCGCTCGCCTATGCCCGTTCCCGGCGCTATCGACGACAGCCGCATGTCTACAATGATCTCTAAGGCCCGCCGCACCCAAGCCGCCCGCAGCGCCGCCACGCGCGGCAAGGTACTGGCGGCGGCGCGCGACGTGCTCTGCGCGCAGGGCTATTCGGGCGCGACGATGCACGCGATCCGCGACGCCGCAGGGATGAGCCTGGGCGCGATCCAGCACCAGTTCCCGACCAAGGCGAAGATCATGGCCGCGGTCGCCGCCGAATTCGCCGCCTATCGCACGCGCGTCTATACCGAGGCGATCCGCGCGGGGTCGACGCCGCGGCAGTCGATGGAAAATCTGATCGACGCCAATTTCCGGATGGTCGGGCGGCCCGAAATGGCCGCGGTGCTCGAAATCCACCTCGCGCGGCGCAACGACCCCGACCTCGACCAGGAGGTCGGCCCCGGCACGCGGCGCTTCGACCGACGCGTCCGCCTCTGGGGCCATTTCATCCTGCGCGCCGCGGGCATCGACAACGACCGCGCCTATCAGAGCCTGCAATTGCTCAATAACGCGGTCACGCGCGGGCTGACGGTCGAATATATCCGCAACCCGAACATGGAACTGATCGACCGGTCGGTGGCGATCTGGAAGAGCCAGATGCTGGAACTGGTCTTCGGGCCCGAATGACGCCGCGGGCGGGCGGCGTCGGCCGCCGCCCGACCGCACCGCGTCAATAGTCCCAGACGGCGGCAACCGCGCGGAAGGCGTCGCCTGCCTCCGCGACATGATAGATCGACGGGAACGGCAGGTGCGTCGCGACGAAAGGCTCGCGGCTCGCGGCGAATTCGCGGAGCAGCGCGACACGGACATGCGCCGATTCCTCGGGGTCGTGCTCGAAGCCCTTGAACCAGTCGGGCTGGTCGAAACCGACCTGGAAGATCGCGTCGCCGACGAAGGTCAGACGCTCGCCGCGCGAGACGATGCGCACCACGCAATGGCCCGGCGTATGCCCGCCGGTGCGCTCGGTGGCAACACCTGGCGCAAGTTCGTAGCTTTCCTGGAAGGTCTGCACGCGGTCGCCATATTGGACCATGAACTTCTTGGCCGCCGCGCGCAGCGCGTCGGGGAAGCCCGGGGGCATCGCCGTACGCGAGAAATCGGGATCTTCCCAGAAGGCGACTTCCTTCGCCGCCACATGGACGCGCAGGTCCGGCCGCATCCGTTCGTGCGTGTCGCCGACGATCAGCCCGCCGATATGATCCATATGCATGTGCGTCAGCACGACGTCGGTGATCGACGACAGCTCAATACCCGCCGCCTCGAGCCGCTGGGTCAGCCGCCCGGCCTTCGACAGCGCGAGCTCGGGGTCCATGCCGAGGCCGGCATCGACCAGAATCATCTGCTCGCCGCTGCGCACAACCATGACGTTGAGCGGCCATTCTGCGACCTCCCGCGGCAGGAACTGTTCGTCGAGCCACGCCTCGAGCACACCCGGCTCGACATTATGCGCCAGTACATGCGCCGGAATCGGCAGGATGCCGTCGCTGATTACCAGCACTTCGATGTCGCCGACGGACAATGCGTAGCGCGACGGCACCAACTCGTCGCGGGCCGGGGTGTCGCTGCGCAATATGGTTTCCTGGATCATGTCGCTCTCCTGTGCTCCTTTGAGGATGGAGCCGAGGATCGCGCCTTTGCGGGAACCGCGATATCGTGCGCGGCGACAGGTCATGCTGTCCGATCGGCAGCGCGACCTGAATTTTGGACAGGGTGGGCAAGCAGATAGCGAAATCGCCGGTCTTGTCATGGACAAGTGTATTACTATATCAATACACAAGAGGCCGGCAGCCCGCAGGCCCAAGCCAGGGACAGGACGGACCATGCCGCACAATCGCCTCCCCTTCACGCTCCGCGCGTGCATCGCCACCGTCGTGTTCGTCGCCGCGACCGGGTCCGCGCGCGCGCAGACCAGCGCCGAATGCCATGTCGGCAGTTACAAGCTGAACGACGGGCGGATCGTCGATATCGCGCCACTCGAAGACGACCGGTTGCGCTGGCGCGGCTTCGACGGCGCGGTCGGCGAACTGAAACCGAAGCCGGACGGCGGCTGGCAGAGCCTCTACGGCTGGACCGGCCGCCCCGACGGAATCGACGTCGATCTCGGCGTGTGCGGCGCGGGCAAGATCCGCTTCGCCGGATTGGAGGGGCAGCGGCTGGCCTTCGATGTGACCGAGGGTAATTTTGCGGGTCGCGACGGCGTCGCGCTCAATGGGCGGCTCATCATGCCGAAAGGCAAAGACAAGGTGCCCGTGGTGGTGCTCGTCCATGGCGCCGAGCGCGACGCGGCGCTGCGCTTCAATTTCCTCCAGCGGCTGTTCCCTGCCGTGGGCATCGGTGTCTTCGTCTATGACAAGCGCGGCACCGGCACATCGGGCGGCGTCTATACCCAGGATTTCGACCTGCTCGCCGACGATGCGATCGCCGCGATGGCGACCGCACGGAAACTTGCGGGCGACCGTGCCGGCCGCGTCGGTTATCAGGGTGCGAGCCAGGGCGGCTGGGTCGCACCGCTCGCCGCCAACCGGGCCCCCGCCGATTTCGTGATCGTCAGCTTCGGCCTCGCGGTCAGCATCCTCGACGAGGATCTGCAGCAGATGGAGATGGAGCTGACCGACAAGGGCTATCCGCCCGAGATCATCGCCAAGGCGCAGGAAATTGCACGGGCGGCGGGCGAGATTTTCGCGAGCAACTTCAAGGGCGGCTACGCCGAGTTCGACGCGGTGCGCGCCAAATATCGCGGCGAGAGCTGGTACAAGGACGTCCACGGCCACATCACCTGGCTGCTGCTGCCGCACGAAGAAGCCGCGATGCGCGCCGAGGGCCCCAAATATGACTGGGGCACGCCCTTCCGCTACGATCCGATGGCGACGCTGACCGCGAACAAGACGCCGCAGCTCTGGGTACTCGGCGGGCGCGACTATCAGGCGCCCGCGAAGGAGACGAGCCGTCGCCTCGGCACGCTGATCGACGCGGGCAAGCCCTTCACGCTCGCCGTCTATCCTGGGGCCGAGCATGGCATCACCCTGTTCGAGACGGCGCCCGACGGCGCCCGCGTCTCGACGCGCTTCGCCGAGGGCTATTTCGCGATGATGCGTGACTTCATCAAGGACGGCGCGATCGACGCCGCTTATGGCGACGCGGCGATCCGCCTCGCCGGGCCGGGCGACTGATCTGCGGGCTTGCCGGAAGGCGTTTCGGCAGGAGCAGGGTCCGACACGCCGACGATTGCGGCATAGTCCTGCACGATCTGCGCCAGCGCCGACAGCGCCAGTGTCGCCGGGTCGCGCGCCGCGGGGATGAGGCCGACCGAGGTGCGCAGACGTCGGCACAGGCGATCGGGCACGCCCGCGCTGCGCAGCGCGTCGAGCCGCATCGCTTGGGTCCGGCGGCTGCCGATGGCGCCGACATAGAAGGCGTCGAGGCCGAGCGCGTGGGGTAGCAGTTCGTCCTCCCAGTCGCGGTCGTGAAACACCGACAGGATCGCGGTCCAAGGGTCGGCGGTCAGCGACGGCGGCACGGTACGCGTCGCCAGATGGGTGGTTTCGAAGCCCTCGGCATCGAGCTCCGCCAGAAGATGCCGGTCGGGGGAAATGGCGGAAATCCCGGCACCGAACGTGCGCGCCAGCCGCGCCAGCGCCGTCAGTTCCTCGCCCTGGCCCATCGCAACGATCCGTAGCGCAGGATGGTAGCGGAGCTGGAAAGCGCCGTCCTGCCAGCCCGTGGTATCGACCCGCACCTCCGAAGCCACGCCATCGGCCGACAGGCGCAGCGCTGCCGTCTCGCGCCGGTCGAGCCGCGCCAAGGTGCCCGCAATCGCATCGCGGTCGGGGTTCGGATTGAAGAGCAGGTCGATCCCGCTGCCGCAGGGCAGGCGAATGTCGAGATAGGGCGACCCCGCGCCGAAGCGCACCAGCCGCGCGCGTCCATCGGCAAGCGTCTCGATCGCCTCGGCAACGACCGCCGCCTCGATACAGCCGCCCGAGAAGGAGCCGACGTGACGGCCGTCCGCCGCGACCGCCATCTGCGCCCCGATCGCGCGGGGTGCGGCGCCCTCGATGCCGGTGAGGGTAACCAGGATCGTCGCCACGCCCTCTTCGATCCGGGCCAGGGCAAAGCGCAAAATATCGGCGGGGGTGGTTGCTATCATGCGGCTTTTGCCGCGAGAAGGAGACGGGCGCCGGGCGCGCCCGTCACGAAGGGAGCCGATTTGATCGACGCGCGCGACATCGCCGCCATCCTGCTCGCGGCCGGCGGATCACGGCGCTTTGGCGCCGACGACAAATTGCTGGCCCTGCTTGGCGGCGAGCCGCTGGCGCTGCATGCCGCGCGGTGCGTAGTCGAATTGGCGCCCGGGCGTCGGATCGCGGTGTGCCGCGACGGCGACGGGCCATTGGCGCGGCGGCTTTCGGCGCTCGATTTCGAGATCGTCGTCAATCCGGACCCCGAAGCAGGATTATCGCAGTCGCTGGCGCGCGGCATTGCCCAGGCGGCGCGCGGCACCGAGGCCGCTGCATTGGTCTGCCTTGCCGACATGCCCTTCGTCGGCGTCGCCCATTTGCGCAGCCTGCTCGCGCGTTTCGATGCGGCCGACGCGCCCGCGGTCGCATCGACCGACGGGTCAGCACGCATGCCACCGGCGCTGTTCGCCCGCTCGCTGTTCGGTGCCCTGCAGGAAACGAAAGGCGACCGCGGCGCCAAGGCGCTGCTCGCCGACGCGGTGCTCGTCGAGGCCGACGACGGGGAGCTTGCCGATATCGACCGGCCCGAGGACCTTGAAGGCTGACGCGACGCGGCCCGTCCGGTTGGCGTCATGCGATATCCGGCAATTCGCCGAGCAGCTTGTCGAGCGTGATCGGATAGTTGCGCACGCGCACGCCGGTGGCGTTGTAGACCGCATTCGCGACCGCCGCCGCGACGCCGCAGATGCCGAGTTCGCCGACGCCCTTGGCTTTCATCGGTGACGTCGTCGGATCGGTCTCGTCGAGGAAAATCACCTCCTGATGGGGGATGTCGGCGTGGACGGGCACCTCATAGCCCGCAAGGTCGTGGTTGACGAAGAAGCCGAAGCGCTTGTCGACCGCCAGTTCCTCCATCAGCGCGGCGCCCGCGCCCATCGTCATCGCGCCGATGACTTGGCTGCGCGCCGCCTTGGGGTTCAGGATGCGCCCCGCCGCACAGACCGCGAGCATGCGGCGAACGCGAATCTCGCCAGTCATCGCATCGACCCCGACCTCGGTATAATGCGCGCCGAAGGTCGACTGCTGATAGGTCTTTTCGAGGTCGCCATATTCCATCTGGTCCTCGGCGACGAGCTCGCCGCCGGCGGCGGCCTCGCCGAGCGCGGCGCTGCGCCCGCCCGATCGCACCTTGCCGTCGGCGAACTCGGCGTCGGCGGCATTCATGCCCAGCTTCTGCGCCACCGCTTCGCGCAATTTGACGCAGGCGGCGTAGACGCCGGCGGTCGAGCTGTTCGCGCCCCACTGGCCGCCCGAGCCCGCCGACACCGGAAAGGCCGAATCGCCCAGCTTCACGACGACCTTGTCGAGCGGCAGGCCCATCATCTCGGCGGCGGTCTGCGCGATAATGGTATAGGTGCCGGTGCCGATGTCGGTCATGTCGGTCTCGACCGTGACCACACCCGATTTGTCCAGCCGCACGCGCGCCGCCGAAGGTCCGTTGATATTGTTGCGGAAGGCCGCGGCGACCCCCATGCCGATCAGCCAGCGCCCGTCGCGTGTCTGCGCGGGCTTCGCGCTGCGCTTCGCCCAGCCGAATTTGTCGGCGCCGATCTGCAGGCATTCGTTGAGCTGGCGCTGCGAGAAGCGGCGCTCGGGCTTTTCGGGATCGACCTGCGTGTCGTTGAGGATGCGCAGCGCCACCGGGTCCATCCCCAATTTCTCGGCCAGCTCGTCGACCGCGATTTCGAGTGCCATGAGGCCGGGTGCCTCGCCCGGCGCGCGCATCGCATTGCCCTCGGGCAGGTCGAGCACCGCGAGGCGCATCGCGGTCATCCGGTTCTCGCCGGCATAGAGCAGGCGGGTCTGGCCGACCGCGGTCTCCGGTCCGCCGCCGGGCAGGTCGCCCGACCAGCTTTCATGCCCGATCGCGGTGATCTTGCCCTCGGCGGTCGCGCCGAGGCGGATGCGCTGGATCGTCGCGGGCCGGTGCGGCGTGTTGTTGAACATGAAGGCGCGCGGCAGCGCGACCTTGACCGGGCGCTTCGCCGCCTTGGCGCCGAGCGCGGCGAGCACGGCGTCGGCGCGAATGAACAATTTGCCGCCGAAACCCCCGCCGACATAGGGCGAGTCGAGCCGGATATTCTCCTTGGGAATGCCAAGCGTTTTCGCCATGTCGCCGACCGACCAAGCGATCATCTGGTTCGAAGTCCAGAGCGTCAGCTTGTCGCCCTCCCACGCCGCGATCGACGCATGCGGTTCCATCATCGCATGCGCGTGGTCGGGGGTGAAGTAACGCGCATCGACCTGCACCGGCGCGCCGGCAAAGGCGCCCGCGAAATTGCCGACCGCGGAGTCGGCCTCGGTCCCGAAGGAGGGCGGCGGCTTGATCGCGCCGTCGAGCGACTTGGACAGGTCGAAATTGCCCTTGCCGCGTTCGTATTCGACGCGGACGAGCGCGGCGGCGGCGCGCGCCTGTTCGAAACTTTCGGCGACGACGAGCGCGATCGCCTGATGATAATGGTCGACCGCGGGGCCGCCGAGCAGTTTGGCGGTGTTGAAATCGCCCTTGCCAAGCTTGCCCGCGTTCGCGGCGGTGACGATCGCGAGCACCCCGGGCGCGACCTCGGCGTCCTTGAGGTTCATCGACGCGATCCGCCCCTTGGCGATCGCCGAACCGACAAGATAGCCATAGGCCTGGTTCGCGGCGACATCGTGGCGCTCATAGGCGTAAGGCGCCGTGCCCGTGGTCTTGAGCGGGCCGTCGATGCGGTTGGTGGGTTTGCCGACGACCTTGAGCTGGTCGATCGGGTTTGTCGTCGCGGGGGTGTCGAATTTCATGGCTCAGCCCCTCGCCTGTGCCAACACCCCGGCGAGCGTTCGCTCGACCAGGGGGAGCTTGTACGCATTCTCGTGCGTGGTTTTTGCACCGGCCAGCAGCCCGGCGGTCACCGCCTTTGCACCGCGCGGCAGCTCGGCCTCGGCAGCCTCGACGCGCCACGGCTGGTAGCCGACGCCGCCGAGCGCGACGCGCCCGCTGCCGTCCTTCTGCACGATCGCGCCGACCGAGATCAGCGCAAAGGCATAGGAGGCGCGGTCGCGCACCTTGTGATAGATATGCGTGCCGCCGACGGGCCTGGGCAACGTCACCGCGGTGATCAGCTCGCCCGGGGCGAGCACCGTCTCGAGATGCGGCGTCGTGCCCGGCGCGCGATAGAAACCGGACAGCGGGATCGCGCGCGCCTTGCCCGCGGCGTCGACGGTCTCGACCACCGCGTCGAGCGCGCGCATCGCCACCGCCATGTCGCTGGGGTGCGTCGCGATGCAGGCTTCGCTAGCGCCGACCACCGCATGGATCCGGTTAAACCCGCCGATCGCGGCGCAGCCGCTGCCGGGCTTCCGCTTGTTGCACGGCTGGTTGGTGTCGTAGAAATAGGGGCAGCGCGTCCGCTGGAGTAGATTGCCCGCGGTCGTCGCCTTGTTGCGGAGCTGCCCCGAAGCGCCCGCGACGAGCGCGCGCGACAGCAGGGCGTAATCCTTCCGCACCCGCGCATCGCTGGCGAGGTCGGTGTTGCGCACCATTGCGCCGATGCGAAGCCCGCCGTCACCGGTCTTCTCGATCTTGTCGAGCGACAGGCGGCTGACGTCGATCAGATGCGCGGGCGTTTCGATCTCCAGCTTCATCAGGTCGAGCAGATTGGTGCCCCCGGCGATGAAGCGCGCGCCTGGCGCGCGGGCAAAGGCGGCGGTGGCAGCGGCAGGCGTGGCGACGCGCTCATAGGTGAAGCTCTTCATGCCTCCACCCCCGCGACATCGACAATCGCGTCGATGATGTTCGAATAGGCGCCGCAGCGGCAGATATTGCCGCTCATCCGCTCGCGCAGCTCGGTCGGCGTCACTTTCGGTTTGGCGGTCAGGTCGGCGGATACATGGCTCGGGATCCCCGCCTTGATCTCGTCCAGCACCGCGACCGCCGAACAGATCTGGCCGGGCGTGCAATAGCCGCATTGATAGCCGTCGTGGACGACGAACGCCTCCTGCATAGCGTGCATCTTGTCGGGGGTGCCGAGCCCCTCGATCGTCGTGATGCTCTCGCCCTCGTGCATCACCGCGAGCGTCAGACAGCTGTTGATACGCCGTCCGTCGACGATCACCGTGCACGCGCCGCACTGGCCGTGGTCACAGCCCTTCTTCGTCCCGGTGAGCTTCAGATGTTCGCGCAGCGCATCGAGCAGCGAGGTGCGTGTGTCGAGTTCGAGTTCATGCGCCTTGCCGTTGACGCTGAACGCCACCTTGGCGGTCGGCGGCGTCGCAGGCGCAGGCGCCGCTGCTACTGCCGCCCCGGTGGGTACAAGCGCCACCGTCGCCACCGACGCCGCGCCGCCGACGATCACGCCGCGCCGCGACACTTCGAACTCCTCGGGAGTCTGCACCGCGTTCCTCCATTTCCGATCTGTCGCCAGCGGGCATGCGCACCCGCGGGAGAGTCAGGCAGTCAATGCCGCGCGGCGATTATCGGTTGCCGCTTCGGCCCAGAAAATCCGGATTCGATTACGGTGGTTACCATATCGGCGCGCGGGGGAACAGCGGCGCGCGCCGATTTTCAGGCCTACCAGCGGAGCAGCGGGGTGAGGAACAACCGGCCCGCGATGGCCGAGAGCACAACCGCGAGACCGTGCCACAGCGCGATATGGATCAGCCCGTCGTCGGCGCAGTGCAGTGCGACGATCGTCGCCCCCGCCGCGCCCGCCGCGAGGCCGATGACCCAGCCTGCGCGCGCGGGCGAGGTCGGGGCACCGGCCTTGAGCCAGGCAAATAGCGCGGCGCCGACGCCGAGGCCCGACAGCGCACCCTGGAGCAGGCAGCGCGGACCATAGCCGTGGCGCATTGCCTCCATCGCGGCGTGGCTGTCGCCGAGGCCCACGACGAGCGCCGCGAGCGGCAACGACAGCGCGGCGAGCCCCGCCCAGCGCCAGCCGCTATAGTCGCGCCCGACGCCCGGCAGCCCCATGCGCAGCGCGCTCCACGTCGCGGCGAGGCCGGTGGCGGCGATCAGCCAGAAAGCGAGCATCGACAGGGGCGGCATGCCGCCGGGCGCGAGGTCGTGGCGCATGCCGTAGAGCCAGAGCAGCATGCCGGCGCCCGCCAGCCATCCCGCCGCCACCCACAAGGACCCGCGCACGATCCGCCGGGGACGCACCGGGGTGAGTTCGCCCGCCAGCCCGTCGATCAGATCGTCGATCGATGCGTCCTTCATGTCATTCGCTTTCGATGAGTTCGGCGAGCTTCTTGAGCCCGCGATGGATGTTCACTTTGACGAGCGACTCGCTCTGCCCGCAGATGCGCGACGCCTCGGCGATCGATGCGCCCTCGATCTTGACGAGCGTGATCGCCTGCGCCTGCTTCGGCGGCAGCAACGTCATCAGATGATCGATGCTGAGCCGCGCGTGCACCGCCTCGTCCTCGGCGCCGACCGCGGCGTCATTGTCGCCGAGTTCGGCCTCGTCGCGCTGGCGGCGCAGCGCGTCGATCCAGCGATAGCGCGCGATCGCCGCGAGCCAGGGCAGGAAGGCGCGGGTCGATTCCCAGGTCGCGAGCTTGCGGTGCATCGAGACGAGCGTTTCCTGCACGAGGTCGTCGATCTGGTGCGGCGCGATGCGGCGCGCGAAATAGCGCTCGAGCCATTTTCGGCAGTCGCCGAGCAGTGCGCGATAGGCGGTGCGATCCCCGCGCTGCGACGCGGCCATCAGCCGCGCCAGCGAGGGTTCGTCGATACTCATTTCGCGCGCACCTTGGCGATCAGCGCATCGAGCGAGAAGAGCCCGCCGCCGCGCACGATCAGGATCGCCGCCATCGCCGCCCACAGCGAGTGCACCGGCCACCAGGCATCGGGGAAGACGAAGATCTGGATGACGAGCGTCATCACCAGCAAAGCGCCGGCCGAGAAGCGCGTCGCGAGGCCGAAGAGGAGGAGCAACGGAAAGAAATGCTCGGCGAAGGTCGTCAGCGGCACGGCGATGACGGGGGCGAGCGGGAGGCCCGAAAACTCGCTGCGGAACAGGTCATATTGCGACGGGTCGATCCGGAGGAAACTGCCCTCGACGACCTTGGTCTGGCCCGAGCGCCAGAAGACGCCCGCGAGCGCGATGCGAAGCAGGAACAGCGCGAGACCCTCGGTCAGGCGCGATGCGGCGATGGCGACGCCGCGATCGTAGAATCCGACAATCCGGTTCATGTCTCAAACCTTTTCAAAAGACCCTGCGTCGATCAATGCCGCGATCGCGGCACCACCGTCGGGATGGTCTTCGGCCAGGTCGGCGATGAGGTTACCGAGCGTGAAAATATTGTCTGCACCGGCGAGGAGCGCGGCCTCGGCGGCGCCGGTCGCGAAGAGCCGCACCTCGGCATCGGGGCGCGCGATCAGCAGCGCCGCGGTGCCCGCCGCAAAGGCCGGATCGACGCGCGGCGCGGCGTCGCTCGCCAATATCAGCGCGCGCGCCGCGGGATGGCGGCGGACTCGCAGCGCGAGCAGCGCCGCCTCGTCGCAGCCCGCGAGGTCGGCGAGCGCCAGCGCGGGCGCCTCGGCGGCGTGATAGCTTTCGAGCCACAGCCATTCGATGCGCGCGAGATCGGCGGCGCGCGGGTCCGCCAGCCAGTCGGGGAAGCCGGCGCCGATGTCGGTCAGCGACCGCCCCTGCGCCCCGCCCTGCTCGACGAAGGCGCGCGACAGCCGGTTGAACTCGGCCTCGCCCAGATGGTCGCGGGTGCGCGGGAAGCTCTCTTCGAGCGCCACGAGCCGCGCATGCGAGATGGTGTTGGCGTGGACCCGCAGGCCGCGCAGCACGGCGTTGTCGTCGCCCGCGAACAGGCCGGGCGGGAGATGATCGGGACCGCGCAGCAGGGTCGCGGCGATGGCCGCCTGGCCCTGCTCAAGCATCGACCGGCTCGGCGAGCAGCAGCGCGTCGGCGGTCGCCGCCTCGGCGCACAAAGTCGCGTAATCGGGAATATCGGTGTCCCACTCGACGAGCACCGGCTTCGGCCCCGCCCGTTCGAGGAAGGTCGCGAGCAACGCCCAGCAACTCGGCCGCACCGGCGAGCCATGGTCGTCGATCGCGATCGTGCCGCCCATGTCGTCGTCCTTCACGGCATGGCCCGCGACATGGACTTCGCCCACGAGCGCGGGATCGAAAGCGCCGAGCCATGGCGCCGGATCAAGGCCGAGATTGAACGCCGACACCGCGACATTGTTGATGTCGAGCAGCAGGCCGCAGCCGCTGCGGCGGCACAGCACATGGAGGAAATCGACCTCGTCCCAGTCGCCTTCGGCATAGGCGAGGTAACGCGAGGGGTTTTCGATCAGGATCGGGCGCCGGAGGCGATCCTGCACCCGGCCGACCTGCGCCGCGAAATGATCCAGCGCCTCATGCGTATAGGGGATGGGCAGCAGGTCGGGGAACTTGTCGCCGGGTCCGTTGCTCCAGCTGAGATGGTCCGAGACCATCGCGGGGGCATAGCGGTCGCACAGCGCCGCCAGCGCTTCGAGTTCGCCCGTGTCGACGCCCGCCGCCGAACCGAGCGACAGGCCGACCGAATGGAAGCTGAGCGGCAGATGCTCCGCAATCGCGGTCAGCCAGCGATGCGGTGGCCCGCCCGCGCCGAAGTAATTTTGGGGGTGCACTTCGACCCAGGCGGGCGCCGTTCCCCGCTCCGCCGCTGCGAGCACATCGGCATAGTGCCGGGATTTGAGCCCTATGCCGGCACGCGGCGGCAGCGAGTGGAGCGGGGACGCGGACATGGTCGCCGGCGATCAGCCCTTCTTGGCGACCGGCTTGGCATTGCCCTTGTGCGCGGTCAGCGTGCCGCCCATCTTGACGCAGGTGCCAGCCTTGACGTGCTTCCAGGCATTGCCCTGGTAATCGACGGTCGAGGTGCCGGCGCAGCTGGTGCCCGGGCCCGCGGCGCAGTCGTTCTTGCCCTTCAGCGAAACGCCGTAGCATTTCTCCTTGGCGCCCTCGGCGGCGACGGCGGTGCCGCCCATCGCGGCGCCGGCGGCCATGGCGAGAACGGCCGAAGCGGCGAGCGAAAGTTTCAGCGTGTTGGTCATCTTAATCTCCCTTTGAAAATGGGTGATGCGGGGGATGGCATCGTCCCATGTTCGCCGCGACCGGCGCGATGGTTACGCCGGATCATCCGATCGGCAGCGCCGTCGTGCTCTTGATCTCCGACAGCGCAATCGCCGAGTTGATTTCCTGGACGCCCGGCAGCCGCGACAATTTTTCGAAGAAGAGTTTTTCATAGGCTTCGACATTGGCCGCGACAATGCGCAGCAGGAAGTCGACCGTGCCCATCAGCACATGGCATTCGATGACTTCGGGGATGTCGGCGATCGCCGCCTCGAAATCGGCGAGATGCGCGCGGCCGTGCGCCGAGAGCTTGACCTGCGCAAAGACCTGCGCGCTGAGCCCGACCTTGCGGCGGTCGACCAAAGCGACGCGCTTGCGGATCACCCCCGCCTGTTCGAGCGCGGCGACGCGGCGCCAGCACGGCGATTGCGAGAGGCCGACGCGCTCGGCGAGCTCGGCGGTCGAAATATCCGCATTCTCCTGCAGGATTTCCAATATCGCCTTCTCGTGCCGGTCGAGCTGCATAAAAATCCCCATGACGACCTGATTTCGGAACAGACTTACCGATTATTCGTGCGATTGGGAAGCAATCGGACCAGATATTCCCGCAAGATTGCGTCATTTTCCGCGCACCAATTTCGACGGAGCCTGATCGATGCCGCATCGCGACCCACCCCAATTGCCGCACGAGGCGGTCCATTTGTTCCACGACGACCAGACGGGCCTCCGCGCAGTGGTCGCGATCCATTCGACCGCGCTCGGCCCGGCGATCGGCGGGTGCCGCGTCCAGCGCTACGCCAGCGAGAGCGACGCGACGCACGACGCGCTGCGGCTGTCCGAGGCGATGACGTACAAGAACGCGCTCGCGGGCCTGCCCTTTGGCGGCGGCAAGGCGGTGATCATGCTGCCCGAGCATGGTGTGCCCGACCGCGCGGCGCTGTTCGAGGCCTTCGGGCGCTGCGTCCAGTCGCTCGGTGGGCGCTTCATCACCGCCGAGGATGCGGGGAGCGGCGTCGCCGACATGCAGGCGGCGGCGCGCGCGACGCGGTTCGTCGCGGGGCTGCCGCAACAGGAAAGCGGGCTCGGCGGCGATCCCTCGCCCTGGACCGCGAGCGGGGTGTTCCAGGCGATGCGCGCGGCAGTGACCGCGCGCGGCGGCTGGCTCGACGGCGCCGCCGTCGGTGTCCAGGGGCTGGGCAATGTCGGCATGGCGCTCGCCGGGCTGCTGCACGGTGCGGGTGCCAAGCTGCTCGTCAGCGATGTCGACGAGGCCCGCGTCGCCGACGCCGTGGCGCGCTTCGGCGCAGAGCGCGTCGCGCCCGACAAGATCGTCACCGCGCCGATGGACATTTTCGCCCCCTGCGCGCTCGGCGGCGCGATCGACGCCGTCACGGTGAACCGGCTGCAGGCGCGGATTGTCTGCGGCGGCGCGAACAACCAGCTCGCGCATCCGTCGCTCGGCGCCGAGCTGGCGCGGCGCGGCATCTTCTATGCGCCCGACTATCTGGTGAACGCCGGCGGGATCATCGCGGTGTGCGCCGAATATCAGGGCGGCGACGTCGGTGCGGTCGAGGCGGCGGTGGCCGAGATCGGCCCGCGGCTCGTCGATGTGATGCGCAACGCCGACCTGCACGGCGGCACCCCCGCCGAGGTCGCCGACCGCCGTGCGCGGCAGATGGTCGCCCAGGGCTGGTCGCGGCGGCGCGCGGCATGAGCGACGGCGCGCTGCACTTGCGGAGCGGGGGCGAGCTCGCGGGCGCGCTGCGCATCCTCAACCTGTTCGCGCAGCGCGGGCTGGCGCCGCGCTCGGTCGCGCTGACGCTGGCCGACGGCGGTTACGAGCTGGCGATCGACGCGGGCGACGCCGACCCGCGCATGGTCGCCATCGTGCGCGAAAAGATCGCGGTGATGCCGATGGGGGTCGAGTTCCGCGCCGGCTGACGTTACGGCAGGATCAGGCTTTCGAGACGATCGCGGATCGGCGGCGCCAGCACGCCTTCGGCCGCGACGACGATGCTGTCGGCGCAGCCGATACAGCGGCCCTCGACGAACAGCCCCTGCCCGATGGTGATCGACCGCTCGCCGATGCGCACGATGCCCGTCGCGACGTCGATCGTGCCCGGATAGCGCGCCTGGCCGAGGAAGGCGGTGTCGACATTGGCGATCACCAGCGTCGGGCTCTCTTCTTTGGGGACCAGCCCGCGCAGCTCGGCGAGCAGCTCGTAGCGCGCTTCCTCGTAGAATTGCCCGGTCGCGACGTTGTTGAGGTGGCGGAACATGTCGACGTCGGCGAAGCGGATCGGCACCGGCTTGTGCAGTGGATAGGAGGCGGGATCGAGGCGCGCGGGGGTGGGTTTCATCGGCCGAGCCTTTCGCGCCAGCGCAGCAGCATCGCGCTTGTCATGTCGGGGGCCTCGCGCTGCGGGACATGGCCGCAGTCGGGGATCATGGCGAGGGTCGCGTCGGGGATCGCCTCCGCCATCTCGCGCGACCGGTCGGGCGCGACGATTGCGTCCTGCGATCCCGCGAGGACGAGCGCAGGCACGGCGATGCGCGGCAACAGGTCGCAACGATCGATGCGCGTCGCAGTCGCCGCCTGCTGTTCGGCGAAGCGGTCGGCACCGCAGCGCAAGATCATTGCGTGCGTGTCGGCGAGCAGCGCGGCGTCGGCGCGGCTGCTGCGCGACAGCATCGCGCGGGCGAGGCGGTCGGCGAGCGCGGGGAAGTCGGCGCGCGCCTGCTGGATGGCGGTTTGCCGCCCGGCCTTCGCCTCGTCGCTGTCGGCGGTGCAGGCGGTGCTGAGCAGCGCGAGGCCCGTGAGGCGCTCGGGCGCGAGGGCGGCGATCGCGAGCGCGACATAGCCGCCCATCGAATGGCCCGCGAGCGCGAAGCGATGGGGCAGGTCGGCGAGGATCGCCGCCGCCATCGCGTCGACTGTCGCGCCGCGCGGCACGACGATGCGGTCGACGGGCATGCCCGTCCAACTCGCCTCGTCGGTGGCGATGCCGCAGATCGCGATGACCGGAAACTCCACGCCCTCTCCTCTCCCGGCGATGCTGCTATCCCTCGGCGATTCCCGCAAGGTCGCGCGCGAGGCCCTTCTTCTTCTCGACCTCCATGCCGCGCAATATCTGGATGCGCTGCGCCTGCGGCGATCCGGCGCCGTGCATCGACTCGGTGAGGTAGCCGACGGCGTTGCGGCCGAGCGTCATATTCTCGATCAGGCGCAGGATGCGCTGGCGATACTCGACCGGGACATCGTGCTTGCCCTTCATATATTTCTCGAGGATCGGGCCGATCGCCTCATTCTTGAAGTCGGCGTCCGAGGGCATCGTCACCATGATGCCGCCCGCGAGATCCTGCGCGAGGCGCGAAATCTCGTAGGGGAAGCGCGTCACATTGTGCTTGCACACATTGGCGAGCATCGCGTCGTTCATATAGATGCCCGAGGGTAAAGGCTTGGCCTCGTGGCTCGAGGCGATGGCTGAGGAATAGATGGTCTCGTTGAGATGCGTCATCTCGACGAGCTTGTCCTTGATATGGCTCGCGGCCTCGGCGCCGTTGTAATCGGCGACCTGGGCCGCGGCGCCGACCATCACGTCGCCGAGCCCGGTTTTGCAGACGTAGGAGGCGCGATGGTAAGCGGTGAAGCGCGCGACCATGTCCTGCGCGAACTCATATTCGCCGTCCATCAGCACATGTTCGTGCGGGATGAAGACATTGTCGAACACGACGAGCGTCTCCTGCCCGCCGAAGCGCGCATTGCCCTGGTCGATGTCGCCCGCCTCCATCGCGCGGGTGTCGCACGACTGGCGGCCGTAGATGTAAGTGATGCCGGTGGCGTCGCCGGGGACGAGCCCGACGATGGCGAAGTCGCGGTCGGCCTCGCCCATGTTCATCGTCGGCATGACGCAAATCCAGTGCGAGTTCAAACCACCGGTCATATGCGCCTTGGCGCCGGTGACATAGACCCCCGCCTCGGTGCGCTTGACGACGTGCAGGAACATGTCGGGATCGGCCTGTTCGTGCGGGCGTTTCGAGCGGTCGCCCTTGGGATCGGTCATGCCGGCGCCGATGATGATGTTCGCGCGCTGGGCGTGCGCCATGAAGTCGAGGTAGCGCTGGTGGTACGGCGTGCCGTGCTTCGCATCGATGTCGAAGGTGATCGAATGGAGCACGCTGATCGTGTCGAGCCCGGCGCAGCGCTGGAAGCAGGTGCCGGTGAGCTGGCCCATCTTGCGCTGCATGCGGTTCTTCATGACCAGATCCTGCGGCGAGCCGACGATGTGGAGGAAGCGGTTGACCGGCGCGTCGATGAGGTCGCTGTGCGCGGTCGCGAGTTCGGGGTCGGCGAGCGCGAGGTCGTAGGTCATTTTGAGCGCGTTGATCGAGGGGCGGATGATCGGATGGTCGACGGGTTCCGCGATGCGCTCGCCGAAGAGCCAGACCTCGACGCCGCGGTTCCGGAGCGAGGCGACATAGTCGTCGCCGGTGACGATGGGGCGGAAGCGCGACCAGCGGTCGGCGGCGGTTTCCTCGCGGGGGTGGATGGGCATGTGCAGTCTCCCGATATGGCGAACTTCACGCCTATCGTGGATGGGAGAGGGTAAAACAGGGCATGACAGGCGAGGAAAACTCACCATAATGCGCAAGCATCATGGCGACGATCGACGGCTATTATTTCTGGGTGTGCACCAAGGGGGCCGAGCGCAGGGGCAAGCGCATCGGCGCGCTGGTCGCGGGGACGGGGCTGGAGCCCAAGGATTTTACGCGGCCGGGGTGGCGCGGGCCCACCGAGGCGATGGCGCTGCTGGTGCGCAACGTCTGGGCGAGCCTGGACGACGAGTTTATGGGCTATACGGCGCGGCGGGTGCGGCCGGGGAGCTTTGCCTTTGCCTGCGAGCTGGCGCTGGAGGGGGCGAGCGTCGCCGACGGGCTGGCGCGCGCGGCGCGCTTCTACAACCTGCTGGGCGCGGGGATCGGTACGGGGGTGCGCTCGGTGCCCGCGGGGCTGGAGATCGAGGTGCGCTTCGAGCGGCCCGACCTAGACCCCGATCATTATTTCGGCGAGTTCTGGCTGATCATCTGGCACCGGCTCGCCTGCTGGCTGGCGGGCGAGACGATCTCCTTGCTGTCGGCCGAGTTCGATTATCCGCGCCCCGACGCCTATTTCGAGGAGTTCAAATATCTCTTCCCGTGCCGCCACCGCTTCGACGGCGGCGCGCGGCGCATCGTGATGGATGCGCATGCGCTGCACGCGCCGGTGCGGCGGACGGCGGGCGAGCTGGAGGCGATGCTGGCGGCGGCGCCGCTCGACATCATGACGATCCCCGCGAGCGACGCGAGCGTCGCGCGGCAGGTCCGGCAGTTTCTGACACGCGGGCCCGATCTGACGCTGGACGAGCTGGCGCACGAGACCGGGCTGTCGCCGCATAAGTTGCGCCGGCTGCTGCGCGCCGAAGGCACGGCGCTGGCGACGATCCGCGAAAATGTGCGCCGCGACAAGGCGATGCGGCTGCTGGCGCGCGGCAATGCGACGGTCGAGGCGATCGCCGAGATGCTGGGCTATGCCGAGGCGCGGAGCTTTACGCGGGCGTTCCGGCAATGGACGGGGCGCTCGCCTTCGGCGTGGCGGGCGGGGGGATAGCGCCGACCGACTTCAGGGCCTTCTTCTATTTCCGTTCGTGTCGAGCGTAGTCGAGACACGCTTGGGACGCGCAAAGCTTCGGGGTGTCTCGACTTCGCTCGACACGAACGGGATTTATAGGGCGTTTCATGGGCCTCTAGGGCCCCTCCACCACGCCCTTCGGGCGCGGTCCCCCTCCCCATCGCAAGTCGATGGGGAGGATTATCCGCTCCCCACGCCCCGGCACATGCCGATGACATAGTCGATAATCATCCGGTCGCGCTGGGGGGACGGAGGGCCGAGGACGCCCTGCGCGTGCGGGGGCAGATGCGCGACGGCATCCGCGGCCCCTTCGCCGAAGACATAATGGTCGAACCAGGTGCGCCAGGCGGCGCGCTCGGCCTCGGGGAGTTCGCGGATCGAGTGCATCGCGAGCATCAATGCGGCGAAGGGGAAGCGGTCGGCGCGCTGGCCGAACCAGTAGTTGACGAGGACGTTGAGCGCGCCGCTGCTGCGCACATGGTGCCACCACATCGGCGGCATGAAGAACGCGTCGCCGGGGGCGAGGTCGGCGACCAGCTTGTGGCGCGCGGCCTCCTCGTAGAGCGGGAAGCGCGTCAGGTCGGGATGGTCGGGGTCGACGAGGCTGGTCGGCTGGCCCGCGATGGTGCGGTCGACCGGGCCGACATAGAGGTTCGAAATCTGTTCGGGCGGGAAGAGCGAGAAGCGGCGGCGGCCCGCGACGACGACCGCGATGTTCGACGCCATGTCGTAGTGCGGCGCGATGCGGCTGGCGTTGCCGACCCAGATGCGCGGGGGCACGCCGGTGTCGATCGGGAGCGAGTTTTCGGCGGCAAAGCTCGCGACGCTGTCGGCGGTCGGGGTCGAGCCGGCGTAGAGCGTCGCGGGCGCGGGGTCGCTGCGCAGCGCGAGCAGGCTTTCGACGAGGGCGCGCATCGGCATTTTTTCGCTGCGGAAATTCACCCCGCGCATGTCGTCGGTGTAGAAATAGCGGCCGCCGGTTTCGGGCGGGCCGACGAGGACGGTGAGCGGCTTGCCGTTGTCGCGCGCTGACAGGTAGGCGGCGATGGCCTGATCGCCCTGCCCTGCTGCTGCGACCGCGGGCCAGTGCGATGCGAGGCCGCGGACGACGAAGGGACGCTCGGCGGCGGCGACCGCTTCAGCGATGGCGGCGGGGTTGCCGGGGTCGAGTTCTTCGACCGTTTTTTCCGTTTCGGTGCTCACCGGCATCGTTTTAGCCGTTCGTGTCGAGCGAAGTCGAGACACGTCGAAGCGTTGCGCGTGCCTTCGCGTGTCTCGACTTCGCTCGACACGAACGGGAGTTGGGGGCAGCGCATCGATTGGCGGGATGCAGGCAGGTCGGGCGCGCCGGCGCTTACCGGGCCGGCTCGACCCGGACCGTGCGGCTGGCGCGCTTGCCGTCGGCGGAGCAGGTGCGGAGGTCGACCGCGCCGGTCACCGCCACCGGGCCGGCGTAGCGCGTCCACGCGCCGCCATCGGGGCGATATTCGATCACGGTGCCGGGGAATTCGCTGTTCGCTTCGAGCTTGCCGCCGGTGATACGCGCGCCCGGCGGGGCGACGCGGTAGGCGACGCCCATCGCGTCGAGCAGCGGGAATTGCGCCGCGACGCGGCCCGCGAAATTCGACCAGCCCGCGGCGAGCTTGGCCGTATCGACGCGTTTGTCGTTCCATTCGTAGCTCGCGCCCGCCTCATAGGCGGGGGTCCAGGGCGCGGCGCTCCAGCCGCGCTCGGCGAGCGCGAGCAGGCGCGGGAAGAGCATATAGTCGACCTGCGCGTCGGTGCGGATCGTCTCGCTCCAGAGCTGCGCCTGCACCCCCGCGACGCGGTGGCCGGGTTCGAGCAAGGGCTTGTCCTCGATCGGCGCGCCCTCGGCGCGGGTGTTGCCGATCGTCGCGGCGTTGGCGGGCAGGTTGTCGGGCATGAAGCCGAACACCTGATGCACATCGACCCCGCGCGAGGCCCAGTCGTAGCCGCCCTCGTCGGGATGCGGCGCATAGGGCATGTCGAAATAGCCGAGGTCGGGGATCGAGAGGACGGTCAACCAGCCGCGGTTCATCTGGTCGTGCGCCTCGCGGATCGCGCCGGTGTGGAGCACGCCCCAGATATTGGTCTGGACGTCCTTCGGCATGCTGGCGGTCTTTGTATGCCCCATGCCGTCGCTCCAGCCGCCGGCGCGCAGGCCTTTCGCGGCGAGGCTGGCGGTGACGCGTTCGATGAAGCGCGGGGTGAGTTCGCCCGATTTGCCGCCGTTTTCGGCGATCATCGCCTGGCAGGCGGGCGAGTTGACCCAAGCGCCCGCGGTCTCGTCGGCGCCGAGATGGAAGGTCTTCAATGGCACGCCTGCCTGCCGGTGCATGTCGGCAAGGGCGTCGACCACCGTATCGACGAAGCGATAGGTTGCCGGCAGGCAGACGTTCAGCGTGTTGTCGTCGTAATTCTGGATGCTGCGATATTCGGTGGTGTCGGCGGGGTCGATGAGGCGGTAGGCGTCGGCCTCCGCCTTCTTGCCCGCGGCGATGAGGCGCGCGTGACGGAGTTCCATCGCCTTGATCGCGGCGCGGCTGTGGCCGGGCATGTCGATCGACGGGATGACCTCGATCTGGCGCTCGGCGGCGGCTTTGACGATCACGACATAGTCGGCGGTGGTGAGATAGCCGTTGACGCCGCTGGTGCCGTCGGGACCGGCGCCGAGTTGGGGCAGGATGCAGGTGGTTTCGCTGGGGTCGTGGCAGCGTTTCGAGCCGATCTCGGCGAGTTCGGGGAGCGCGGGGATTTCGATGCGCCAGCCCTCGTCCTCGGCGAGATGGAGGTGTAGCTTGTTGAGCTTGTACGCGGCCATCGCCTCGACGAGCTTCAAGATCTGGTCGCGGCCGTGGAAGTTGCGGCCGAGGTCGAGGTGGAGGCCGCGATAGGGGTAGAGCGGCGCGTCCTCGATATGGAGCGGGATCACCCTGCCCTTTTCATACGCCGCCTGCTGGACGAGCGAGCGGAGCGCGTTGCTGGCGCCGGCGACGTCCCTGGCGGCAATGGTCACGCCCTTGGCGGTGACGTCGAGCGTATAGCCCTCGGATGCGAGCGAGGCAGCGCCGATGCGGATGGCGAGCGGCAGCTTGCCGGTGTCAGGGACGCCTGCCCTGGCGAGCGCGGCGATGGCGGGGGCGAGCGCGGCGCGGTCGGCGCCTTCGACGGTGAGTGCGACGCCGGCGGTGAGATCGACGGGCCGGCTCTTGGTCTGCACGGCCTTGACGGGCGCGGGCAAGATGACGACGCCAGTCGCGGCGGCGGTCGGGCGCGCGGCCTGGAGGTCGAAGGCGCGCTCCGCGGTGAGCCAGCGCGTCTTGTCGGCCTCGCTCTTGACCGCGAGCTTCGCCTCGTCGGTCATCGGCGCGACGAAGGGCAGGATTTCGAGCCCGGTATCGGGGTCGATCACCGGGCGCGTCGCGGCGATGGTGCGCGCCTGCAGCCCGTCGGCGACGAGATAGGCGTTGGGCATGCCGAACGCCTTCGAGAAGTTCGAGCCGACGCCCCAGAGCCTGATCTCGTGGCGGGCGCCGGGCTTGAGGGTGACGCCGGGCTTGAGGGTGAGTTGCTGGAGGTCGCCGTTGATCAGTCTGTGGTCGAAGATGTCGCTTTCGACTTTGGGCAGGCGGTTGACGAAGCTGAAGTACAGCGAGAACTGCCCGAGGTCGGCGGGCACGGTCTCGGGGACGGTCAGCGTGATCGTGGTGAGGAAGCAGCCGTCGATCCCCGCGGGGCAATCGGGGCCGTTGTCGACCATCGTCAGGGTGTAGCCGAGCGTGTCGGCAAAACGGTCGAGCGAGGCCTGTGCGGGGGGCTGTGCGGCGCAGGCGGGGACCGCGGCCAGCAGTGCCGCCGCCATCGCCGTGATGGTCATCGCCCTGGCCCTACCCCGCATCGTCATTCTCCCGCTCGACAATTTGTATCTGATTTGTCATGTCATACGCCGATGGTCAACGCCTTTCCCATCGGGCGGTTTCGAAAGGAAAATGGCAGGATGAACGGGAAATCGGCGTTTCGGCGCATGCTCGCTTCGATAATTGGTTTTACATTGATCCTATCGGCCGTTCCGGCTGCGGCGCAGGATCGCAAACCCGTCATGGTCGGCTATCTCGCGGCGTTCAAGGGTCTCGAGCTGTCGATCGATCGCACCGACCTCGGCGCCTATACGCATTACAACCTGTCCTTCGCCAATCCCGACGCCGAGGGGGCGTTCGTGCGCGATGGCGCGATGACCTGCATGGGCGGCGCCGACGGCGCGAACATGAGCGTCGCGGCGGTGCGGGCGTCGGTCGCGCGCTTGCAGGCGGCGGGGGGCAAGGTGCTGCTGTCGACCGCGGGCGGGGTGATCCCGGGCTGCTCGGGCGACTGGGCGGCGCTGCTGGCGCCCGGCCGGCGCGATGCGACGGTGGCGGCGCTGGTCGAGCTGACCGAGGCGCTGGGGCTCGACGGGATCGATATCGATATCGAGGGCGCGCTGCTGACCCAGATCGACAAGGCGGGCGATTATGTGCCGTTCATCGCGGCGCTGTCGAAGGAACTCAAGGCGCGCGGCAAGCTGCTGACCTGCGCCACCGCCTCCTATGAGGGCGGGATGATCCCGGTGGGCTCGATCGCCTATTTCGACCTGGTGAATGTGATGTCCTATGACGCGATCGGGCCGAGTTGGGGGCAGTCGGGCGACGAGCATTCGCCCTATGCGATGGCGAAGCGCGACCTCGATCTGTGGCTGGCGCGCGGGGTGGCGCGCGAGCGGCTGGTGCTGGGGGTGCCCTTCTATGGCTATGGATTCGGCGGCGAAACCGAGAATTGGTCCTATCGCGACCTGGTCGCGGCGCGCGGGGTGGATGCTACCAAAGCCGATGTGCTCGGCGACCGCCGGGCCGGGGGCCGCTATATCACCTACAATGGCCCCGCGACGATCGAGGCCAAGGCGCGGCTGGCGGCGGAAAAGGCGGGCGGCGTGATGGTGTGGGAATTGTCGCAGGACAGCCCCGACCATGCGCTGACGCGCGCGATCCGGCGCGGGATTTCGCGCGAATAAATCGCAACAAGGTTGACGCGAGCATACCAATGCAACACATGGGGCGGAAGCGCTGGTCCTATCGGCCGGCACGTCGTTGTGGGGGATGTCGTCCGTGTCGCTGATCGAACATGTGGGTCCGCTCCAGAAGGAGGATCCGACCCCGCTCTATCTGCAATTGCAGAAGATATTGCGCGACGCGATCGAGGGGCAGGTCGTCAAGGCCGACGAGGCGATCCCGACCGAGCGCGACCTGGCCGAGGAATTCGATGTGTCGCGCATCACGGTGCGCAAGGCGATCGACGGGCTGGTCGGCGACGGGCTGGTCGCGCGGCGGCGCGGCGCGGGGACCTTTGTGACACGGCCGCGGGTCGAGAAGAGCTTTTCGAAGCTCACGTCCTTTTCGGAGGACATGATCTCGCGCGGGCGGCGGCCCTACAGCAAATGGGTCAGCAAGACCGAGGGCGCGGTGACCCCCGAAGAGGCGCTGTCGCTGGGGCTGTCACCGGGGTCTTTGGTCTATCGCTTCCACCGCATCCGCTATGCCGACGACACGTCGATGGCGCTCGAATATGCGACGATCCCGGCTTACTGCCTGCCGTCGGTCGAGGCGGTGGGCAATTCGCTTTACGAGGCGCTGGAGGCGGCGGGGCACCTGCCGGTGCGCGCATTACAACGGCTGCGCGCGATCGCCTTTTCGCCCGAGCAGGCCGAGGTGCTGGGGATCGAACCGGGGATGCCCGGGCTGTTCATCGAGCGGCGCGGGTTTCTGGCCGACGGGCGGACCGCCGAATATACGCAGAGTTACTACCGCGGCGACGCCTATGACGTCGTCGCCGAGCTGAACGGCTAGGCTGTATCCCCATTCCGCCTCTGGCGGCCTGCAAATGACGACTTTCTGCGCTTCCGGTGCTCACGTACTGAAGTACGCTGCGCTCCGGTTCCCAGAAAATCACGATTTTCGGCTCGCCAGAAACGAAATGAGGACACAGCCTCAGGCCAGACTTTTCAGGAAATCGGCGTGCGGGGGCAGTTCGGCGAGCTGCTCGGCGACGCGGCTGCGCAGGATCGCGAGGCGCTTGGCGCGTTCGTCGGCGGGGAGCGTGTCGGCGATGGGGTGGTGGCTCTGGGGGCGAACGCCCTGCCCTGTCAGCACCGCGTACCAGTTGGTGGGGCCGAAGAGGTCGCCGGGTTCGAACAGGATATTGCCGGTGGCGCGGAAGGCCGCGATGCGCTCGGCGAGGCTGTCGGGGAGACCCGCGGCGGCGACGTCGCGCCAGAAGTCGGTGTCGGTGCGGTTGGCGGTGGCGTAATGCGCGATCACGAAGTCGCGGATCGTGGCATATTCGTGGAGCGCGTCGCGGTTGAAGCGGGCCATGACGTTGGGGTCGATCGCGTCGCGCGGAAATAGCGACAGCAAGCGGATGATCGTCGTCTGGATGAGGTGGATCGAGGTCGATTCCAAGGGTTCGAGGAAGCCGCCGGCGAGGCCGATCGCGACGCAGTTGCGGTTCCAGATCGCGTTGCGGTGGCCGGCGACGAAGCGCAGGCGGTTGGCGTCGGCGAGCGCTTCGCCGGGGAGGCGGCTGCGAAGCAGCGCTTCGGCCTCGTCGTGGGCGAGATGCGCGCTCGAATAGACATAGCCGTTGCCGTCGCGGTGCTGGAGCGGGATGGACCATTGCCACCCCGCCTCGCGCGCGGTCGAGACGGTGTAGGGCATCGGGTCGCCGGTGCGCGCGCAGGGCATGGCGACCGCGCTATCGCAGGGGAGCCAGTGCGCCCATGAGGTGTAGCCCGTTTCGAGCGCGCCCTCGATCAGGAGGCCGCGGAAGCCCGAGCAGTCGATGAAGAAATCGCCCTCGATCTGGCGGCCGTCGTCGAGGGTGAGCGCGCTTATGTGGCCATCTTCGCCGTGCAATTGCACGTCGGCGACCTTGCCCTCGACGCGGGTGACGCCCTTCGCCTCGGCATAGGCGCGGAGATATTGGGCGTAGGCGGCGGCGTCGAACTGGACCGCGTGGTGGACGGGGCCGTGGCGCGTCGCGGGGGCGAAGCGGCCCGCGCGCGCGGCCATGGTTTCGAGGTTGTAGGGACCGTGGTCGGGGTCGCCGCCTGCGGCGAGGTGGCGGAGCCAGTGATGGTGGAAATGGATGCCCGCCATCTCGATCCCGAGATAGCCGAAGGGGTGGAAATAGCTGTGGCCGAGCCCGCCCCAGTCGTGGAACCGGATGCCGAGCTTGATCGTGCCGTGCGTCGCGCGGAGGAAGTCGGCGGTGTCGATGCGCAGGAAGCGGTTGAATTCGTGGATCGGCGGCACCGTCGCCTCGCCGACGCCGACGGTGCCGATCGCCTCGCTTTCGACGAGGGTGATCTTATGCGTCTGCGGCGAGAGGGCGCGGCCGAAGGCGGCAGCGGTCATCCAGCCCGCGCTGCCGCCGCCGACGATGACGATGCGGCGGATCATGCGCGCAGCCGCCCGAGCGCGTCGGCGTGGCTCTCCATCGCACGCACGTCGGTCGCGACCGCGCGGAGCTGGCGCTGGAATTCGGCCATCAGCGCCTGGTCCTCGACGCGCAAAGCCTGCGGATCGAAGCCGCGCGGGACGACGCCGTGGCCCGCCATGACGAGCGCCCAGCCGTCCTCGACATGCGCCTCGTGATTGAAATGCGCGAACATGCCGCGCGCGGCGAACAACGCGATTTTGGCGGCGAGTTCGGGCGAGATCGGCGCGGCGCGGGCGTCGGTCCAATAGGTCTCGCTGCGGCCATTCAGCCGGAAATGCTGCGCGGTGAAATCGCGCACGCGGCTCCAGGTGCCGCCGATCTCCTCATTGTAGATATCGGCCTCGGGCATGTCCGCGGCATCGAGCGGCCAGAGCAGGACGAGCTGGGCGATCGCGAGCTGGAGCAGCAGCAGTTCGGCGCCGTCGAGCGGCGGCGCGCTGCCCGCGGCGCGGCCGAGCGCGACGGCGTTGCCGGTCCAGAGGCGCGCGCGGCCGGTCGCCGCGACGGGTTCTAGCACAGCTTCGAGCCTCTGCCCGGTGAGCGCGGCGAGCATCGCGGGGGCGTCGGCGTCGGCGAGGTGGCGGCTGTCGTAGTGGAATTCGAGCGCGGTGCGATCGGCGAGCGGGATCAGCGTCAGCCAGCCCGCGGCGTGCGCGGCGACGCGGCTGTAGAGCGGCAGCGGGCCGAAGGGCGGCGCCGAGGCGCGCAGCAGCCGGTCGCACCAGGGGCGGCCGGGGGTCGTAGCGCCCGGGTCGAGCGCGTCGACCAGCGCGCCGTCGGTGTCGACGAAGAGGTCGGCGGCCAGTAGCTCGCCGCCGATATCGAGCGCGGCGATGCGACCGTTCGCTATATGCGGGGTCGCTGTGTCGGCGGCGAGGATCCGCACCCCCGCCCGTTCGCAGCCCGCGCGGAGCAGCTTGGCATAACCTGCGGCGTCGAGGTGCCAGCCCGCCTTGACCGCCTGCCGCGTCGCGGGCTTGTCGGGCGCGCCGGTGCGCCCCTCCTTGGCGGCGGCGGCGGCGAGGCTGAAATCCTCGAGCGCGACGCGCAGCCCGGCGGCGCGCGCGCGGCTCCAGTGCTGAACGAAGGGCAGGTCGGCATAGGCGCTGCCGGCGTCGCCATAAGCGTGGATGAAGGCGCTGTCGCCGCCCGACCAGCCGGCGAATTGCTGGCCCATGTTGAGCGTCGCCGCGGCGCTGGCCGCCAGCGCCTTATCGTCGATCCCGAGCAAGCGGTGGAAGGTCGCGAGATCGGGCGGCGCAACGAGCGCGCTGTGCGGCGCCGGCGCTTCGCCGGTGTCGGCCCAGACGACTTCGACGCCGAGGCGGGCGTAAGCGCGTGCGATGGCGAGCGCGGCCATCGGCGCGGCGATGCCGCCGCCGTGGACGACGACCCGCTGCACCGCGCCGCTCATGGCGCGGGCGCCGGGCAATAATGCGCGACGAAATCGGCGTGGAGCGGCGCCGAGGCCGCGCCGCGCGCGATGGTGGCTTGGAGTCCGGCGAGGCGCTCGGCGAGCTGGTCGCCCGGGAGCATGTCCGCGAGGCGGTCGGCGGCGTGCGGCACCACCCCCTGTCCCACGAACACCGCCTGCCAGCTGGGCGGGCCGAACAGGCCGTCGCGATAGGCCTGGACATGCGCGCGGTGGCGGAAGCGGTCGATCTTGCCCGCGAGGCTGTCGGGGACGTCCATCGTCGTGACGCGCTCCCACAGCGGTGCGTCGGCGTCGTTGGCGATATAATGGAGGATCAGGAAGTCGCGGATGCGGTCATATTCGACGTCCATCACGCGGTTGAATTCGGCAGGCAGCGCGGGGTCGATGTCGGAGCCGGGCGGCAGCAGCGTCAGCATATGCATGATCGCCATCTGCACGAGGTAGATGCTCGTCGATTCGAGCGGTTCGAGGAAGCCGCCCGCGAGCCCCATGCCGACGACATTGTGCGTCCAGGCCTGTTCGCGCTTGCCCGCCTTGAAACGCAAGACGCGCGGTTCGGCGAGCGCCTCGCCGTCGAGATTGGCGAGCAAAGTGGCGGCCGCTTCATCGTCGGAGATGTCAGCGCTGGAATAGACATAGCCGTTGCCGGTGCGGTGCTGGAGCGGGATGCGCCACTGCCAGCCCGCGGAGCGGCGCGTCGAGCGGGTGTAGGGGGTAAAGTCGCGCGAGCGGACCGACGGCACCGCCTGCGCGCTGTCGCAGGGGAGCCAGCGCGACCAGTCCTCGAGTGCGACGCCGAGCGTGCCGCCGAGCAGCAGCGAGCGGAAGCCCGAGCAGTCGACGAACATGTCGCCCGCGACCTTCGTGCCCGAGGCGAGCGTCACCGCGGCGACCTCGCCCGACCGGCCGTCGCGTTCGACGTCGACGATGCGCCCCTCGACGCGCTCGATCCCGCGCGCCTCGGCCCAACGGCGGAGGTAGCGCGCGTAGAGGAAGGCATCGAGGTGATAGGCGTAGGCGAAGGCGTTGCGGACGTCGTTCGCGTCGCCATTGGGCAGCATGAAGCGGTTCTGCAGCGCCGCGACGATCGGGAAACAATAGTCGAAGAGCGGCGCGGCCTGCCCGGCGTTGTTTGCGCGCACCCAGTAGCTGAAGAAATCGGCCTCGCCGATCGGACGGCCGAAGGTGCCGAAGGGGTGGACATAGCGGTCGCCCTGCCGCCCCCAGTTCACGAATTCGATGCCGAGCTTGAAGCTGGCCTGCGTCGCCTGCATGAATTCGACTTCATTCAGGCCGAGAAAGTCGTTGAAATCCTTCATCTGCGGCAGCGTCGCTTCGCCGACGCCGACGGTGCCGATCTCCTCCGATTCGACGAGGCGCACGCGGTAGCGCACGGGATCGAGCTTGGCCGCGCAGGCGGCGGCGCACATCCAGCCGGCGGTCCCGCCGCCGACGATGATCAGGTTGAAGGGTTCGCCTTCCATTGCCCCACCCTAACGCAGCGCGAGACCGGCGCCACCCCGAAGAGTGGCGCCGGTTCCCCCGTTTTTTAGAAGGTCAGGCGCGCGCCGAGCTGATAGCGGCGGTCGTTCTTGAACCAGGCGTTGCGCTTGAGCAGCCCGGTCGAGTCGACCTGCTGGAACAGCACGGTGTCGGTGCCGAGCAAATTGGTCGCCTCGAGCACGAATTCGACATTCTTGGTCGCGCGGAGGCGGAACGAAGCGTCGAGATAGCCCGTGCCCTTCTGCCAGATCGGCAGGCCGACGCAGCAGTCGATCGCGGTGACGAGATATTTCGAGCGCCAGTTATAGGCGACGCGCGCCGACACCTGGCCCTTTTCGTACATGCCGACGATATTGTAGCTGTGCTTCGAAATGCCCTCGAGCGCGTTCGGCTTGACCGTGCTGTTCTCGTAAGTGAGGCCGCCGCCCGCGGTGCCGCCCGCGGTCTCGTTGGTCAGGTTGACCGTGTCGATGCCTTTGTTCTTCACATAGGTGTAATTGGCCTGGACGCCGAAACCGTCTAGCGGCGCGGGCAGGAAATCGAAGAAGGTCTGGAAGGCGAATTCGGCGCCGTAGATTTCCGCGCCGTCGCCGTTGACCGGGCGGTTGACGCGGACATCTTCGGTCACGCCGTTGTTCGTGACCTCGAGGTTGAACTGGCCCGCCTGGATATAATCGTAGAATTTCTTATAGAAACCCGTTGCGGTGAACGAACTCGAGGCGCCGAAATAATATTCGAGCGTCAGGTCGAACTGGTCCGCGGTCATCGGCTTCAGCCCCGGATTGCCCGACTGGCCGGTATATTGCCAGTCATAGGCGATCGCCTCGCCCGCCGCGTTGCGCGTGACATTGGGGTCGGAGAAGTCGTTGAGGTTGGGCGACAGGCGGTTGATCGTCAGGAAGTTGCGCAGCAGCCCGAAGTCGGGACGCGACATCGCCCGCGAATAGGCGAAGCGCGACACCAGCTTTTCCGACAGGTCGAACTTGATGTTGAAGCTGGGCAGCGCGTGGAAATGATTGACCTTGGTCGTGTCGCCCACCGTCGCGCCATTGTTGAACGCGATCTCGGCCGCCGTCACGACGCAGCCCGCGGTCGCGGTGGGGCGGCCGTCGACGACCGCGCGGTCGCAGGTGAGCTGGGTCGGCGTGAAGGGCGTCGCGAAGGTCGTCGCGCCCTCGGTATCGTCGCGCGTCCAGATCAGCCGGACGCCGACGTTACCGGAGATGCCGACCCCGCCGATGCTGAGGCCGTCGTTGCCGCCGAATTTGGCCATCGCATAGGCCGAGACGGTGCGCTCGCTGACGCGGTGGACCTCGCTCGGGAAATAGCAGCCATAGGCCTGTTCGATCGTCTCGGCCCCGCGATAGCCCGCGCCCGAGCAGACCGGGAAATAGTCGCCGACGCCGATCGACGGCCGGCCGAGCGTCGCCGCGAGCGATTCGCGGTTGGCAAGCAGGTCCATGTTGAAGAAGGCGAAGGCGTGGTGGTTGATCTGGTTGCCCGCGAAGAAATCGCCGCCGAAGCTGTGGATGCCGTTGCTGCCCGGCGCATAGACGGGGCGGTCGATGTTGAAATAGGGCGCCTGGGTGAAGGTCCAGGTGTTCGAGATATTCGCCCAGTTATACGCGCCCCAGCGCACCGTCTGGTCGCGGTCGGCGTAGCGCGCGCCGACCTTGATCGCGTCGAGCCAGCCAGAATCGACCTCATATTCGACGTCGGCGCGCAGCGCGACTTCCTTGCCGTCGCTGTCTTCGGTGTGGTCTGTGATCGCGTAGTAGAAATAATTGTTCGGATTGGTCAGCCCGCCGTTGGCGAGGTTGATGTTGTCGGCGGTGGTCGGCTGGAACTCGAGCCGCGGATAGCGGCCGGTCAGGTCGACATAGGTGTTGGCGAAGGTGCGCGCGGTGACCGACGCGTTGTAGTTGTTGACGCTGGCGTCGACATATTGGCCGTCGAGCGTGACGCGCAGATTGTCGGCGACATCCCAGCGGAACTTGAGCCCGAAATCCTGGGTGATCTGCTTGTTCTTGAGCGCGTTGGCGGCGGTGTCGACCTGCGGCGCGCGCTGCGGGTTGGTGCAGCCTTCCCACGCGTAGCAGCGGTTGAAGAAGGCCTCGCCGTCCTCGTTCACGCCCAGGCCGAGATTGTCGTTGCCCTCGCCCACATAGGGACGCGGCGCCGACCACCAGCCCGAGAGGAAATTGCCCTCGTCGTCGAAAGCGAAGGGCGCAGTGCCCTGCAGCGGGTTCACCAGCGTCGGGTCGGTGACGACATAGTCGCTGGGCTGGCCATAGATGCTGAACGCGCTCGAATAGATCGCATGCTCGCGCCAGCTGTTGTTGTATTGCGAGCGGAGATACTGGCCGGTGAGTTCCATGTCGCCGTCGAGCGAGCGCCACTGGAAGGCCGCCGAAATGCCGTAGCGTTTGCGGTCGTACTCGTTGTCGCGCATGTAGATGCCGCTGGGGATATATTGCTTGCCCGGGCCGAAGACGCCATCGAAGATCGCCATGCGGTCGAACTGAATGCCTTGGCTCGCGGTCTTCGAATGCGCATAGGCGCCGTTGAGCATCAGCCCGATCTCGCCGATCCCGGTTTCCCAGCGATCCGAGATGATGCCCGAGATTTCGGGCGTCGATTTCTTGGCGATGTCGCCATAGGTGTTCTTGACCGAGATCGAGATCAGGCGGCCGGGCTGGTCGAAGGGCACGCGCGTGCGCAGGTTCACGGTGCCCGCGATGCCGCCCTCGATCATGTCGGCGGTCTGGTTCTTGTAGGTGTCGATGCCGCCGAGGAGTTCGGGCGAGATGTCCTGCCACGACAGGCCGCGCGACGAGTTGGCGCTGAAGGTGTCGCGGCCGTTGAATTCGGAGCGGACCTGGCTGAGGCCGCGGACGATGACGCCCGAGGGTTCGGCGGAGAAGTGCGAGGTGTCGTCGGTGCCCGCGAAGCGGACGACGGTGATGCCGGGGACGCGCTGCAGCGCTTCGGCGACCGACTTGTCGGGGAAGGAGCCGATGTCTTCCGCCGTGATCGAGTCGACGACGGTGTCGGCGTTGCGCTTGCGGTTCTGGGCCGATTCGAGGTTGGCGCGAATGCCGGTGACGACGATGTCGTCGGGATTCTCGTCGGTCGAATCGGTCGGCGCCTCCTGCGCCGCGGCGGGCAAGGTGATCGCGCCGGCGAGCGCGGCGACGCAGATACCTTGCAGCAATTTCCCACGATTCCCGGCGGTTTTTGCAGCCCCATCAACCATATTTTATCCCCCACTCGGTCCCGTCGCGATTGCTTCCCCACAATCTTTATAAGACCAATTGCGTCATTGGACTATTACCAATAGACTACAAATCCAACGCGCTGTCCATTGCAAATTTGTGGCAGCGCGCGGAAAACCGCCGCGGGGGATGCGGCCAGACGGGGAAGAAGCGCGATGCGCCTGATTTCGCTCGACGTGTTACGGGGGATGACCGTGGCGGGGATGATCCTCGTCAATTCGGCGGCGGGCATGAAATATGGCGCCGAGGCCGATGTCGCGCCGATCCTGCTGCATGTGAGCTGGGACGGGCTGACGCTCGCCGACCTGGTTTTCCCCGGATTCCTGACGATGGTCGGGATCGCGATCCCCTTTTCGCTGCGCGCGGGCGGCGACCCGCAGACGGCGCGGATCGTGGCGCGCGCGGGGCGGCTGCTGCTGCTCGGGTTCCTGCTGAGCAACCTCTACTGGTTCCAGAGCTTTGCGTCGGGCGAGTGGCGGCTGTTCGGGGTGTTGCAGCGAATCGGGCTGGTCTATGCCGCCTGCGCTTTGCTGTTCCTCGCTACCGGGCCGGCGCTGCGAATCGGGCTGATCGTGGCGATCCTCGCGCTCTACTGGCCGCTCGCGCTGCTGCCGTCGCTCGATGGGCTGGCGACCGATATCTGGGTGCGCGGGCATAATTTCGTCGCGTCGGTCGACCGCGTGCTGCTCGGCGCGCACCTCTATGTGCAGGGCCCCGAGGGCTATGATCCCGAGGGGATATTGGGGACACTGCCGGCGATCGCGCAGGGGCTGATCGGGGTGGCCATCGGCGAGCTGCTGATCCGGCGTCAGGGCGCCGCGACGCGGCAGCTGGCGATGGCGGGCGCGGCGATGCTGGCGGTCGGCGGCGCGTGGAGCCTCGCCTTCCCGATCGTCAAGGATATCTGGTCGAGCAGCTTCGTGCTGGTCACGAGCGGGGTCACGGTGCTGGCGCTGGCGGCGCTGCACCATCAGCTCGACCGCGAGGGGCGGAAACCGGGGATCGCGGCGACCGCGATGCTGGCGTTCGGGGCGAATGCCATCGCAGCCTATACGCTGCACCAGGTGACGGCGGGCATGGTGACGTGGGATCTGTTCCTGGCGCCGTTCCGCGCGACGCGCGAGGCGCTGGGCGATCCCGCAGCGTCGCTGATTCCGGTGCTTTTCTACATGATCTTCATCTGGGCGGCGATGGAATGGCTGCGGCGGAAACGCTGGTTCATCAAAATCTGACCGCTGGGCGAAGATACCTCTTGATGAGACATATATAACCTATATAGTACCAATACAGGGGCGGACGAAGCGCCCCGTCCGATCGGGAGTCGAACGAGACGATGACGCGGCACAGCGCGATAGAGGTTCCCACGACGCTGATGGCGGCCGAAGCCGGTCAGGCCAGTGCCGGGGTCGCGGCGATGCTGGCGGCCAATGCCGAGGCGTTCGCGGCGATCGGCGCGCGGCTGCGCGCGGCCCCGCCCGCCGCCGTGGTGACGTGCGCGCGCGGATCGTCGGACCATGCCGCGACCTATGCCAAATATCTGATCGAGACGATGACGGGGACGCCGACCGCGTCGGCGGCGCTGTCGGTCGCCTCGCTCTACGACGCGCCGACGCTGGCCGGCGCGCGGCTGTGCCTCGCGATTTCGCAGTCGGGCAAGAGCCCCGATCTGCTCGCCGCGGTCGAGGCGCAGAAGAAGGCCGGCGCCTATGTCGTGGCGCTGCTCAACGCCGAGGATGCGCCGCTCTGTGCGCTCGCCGATGTGGTGATCGCGCTGAAGGCCGCCCCCGAAAAGTCGGTCGCGGCGACCAAATCCTATATCTCTTCGCTCGCCGCCATCGCGGCGCTCGTCGCGGCCTGGGCCGAGGATGACGCGCTGGGCGAGGCGCTGACCGCCCTGCCCGGCCAGCTGGCCGAGGCCTTCGCGCTCGACTGGTCGGCGGCGATCCCCGCCTTTGCCGACGCGCAGAACCTGTTCGTGCTCGGGCGCGGCTATGGTTATGGCGTCGCGCAGGAAGCGGCGCTGAAATTCAAGGAGACCTCGTCGCTGCACGCCGAAAGCTTCAGCGCGGCCGAAGTGCGCCATGGACCGATGGCGATCGTCGGCGATGCATTCCACGTGCTGGCGTTCGGCGGCAGCGACCGCGCGGCGGAGAGCGTGCGCGAGGCGGCGGCGGAATTTCGCGGGCGCGGCGCGACGGTGCTGCTCGCCGATCCGGCGGGGGGCGACCTGCCGGCGATCGCCGCGCATCCGGCGATCGAGCCGATCCTGCTGATCCAGAGCTTTTACCGCATGGCGAGCGGGCTGGCGATCGCGCGGGGCCGCAACCCCGACTCGCCCCCGCACCTCAACAAGGTTACCGAGACGATATGATGTTTCGCTTTCACAACGGCCGGGTCGCACTGCCGGGCGGCGTCGTCGGGACGGCGGAGATCGCCGTGGCCGACGGCGCCATCGCCGCCGTTCACGGCGACGACACCGGTAGCGCGGATCGCGTCATCGACCTCGAGGGCGGCTGGCTGCTGCCCGGCTTCGTCGACACGCAGGTCAACGGCGGCGGCGGCATATTGTTCAACGACCATGTCGACGTCGAATCGATCGCGGCGCTCGGCGAGGCGCATGCGCGCTTCGGCACCACCGCCTTCCTGCCGACGCTGATCAGCGACACCGCCGAGCAGATCGCGTCGGCGCTGGCCGCGGTCGACGCCGCGATCGACGCGGGGGTGCCAGGCGTCGTCGGCATCCATATCGAGGGGCCCTTCATCAACGAGGTGAAGCGCGGCATCCACGAAGCGCATCGCATCCGCAAGCTCGACGATGCGATGCTGACGCTGCTGACCGCGCCGCGGCGCGGCAAGGTGATGCTGACGCTGGCACCCGAGCTGTGCGACGCCGAGGATATCGCGACATTGGTGAAGCATGGCGTGATCGTCAGCGCGGGGCACAGCGACGCGACCTACGACGAGGCGCGGCGCGCGATTGCCGGAGGGCTCAGCGGTTTCACCCATTTGTTCAACGCGATGTCGCCGCTGCACCACCGGAATCCCGGCGCGGTCGGCGCGGCGTTCGATTCGGATTGCTATTGCGGGCTGATCGTCGACGACGTGCATCTGCACCCCGCAGTGGTGCGGCTGGCGGTCAAGGCCAAGGGGCTCGAGCGGATCATGCTGGTCACCGATGCGATGCCGAGCGTCGGCACCGACGACAGCGAGTTCACGCTGCAGGGCAAACGGATCGCGGTGAAGGACGGCGTGTGCATCTTCGAGGACGGCACGCTTGCCGGTACGCATCTCGACATGGCGTCGGCGCTGCGCAAGACGGTCGAGGTCACCGGGCTGGCGGTCGAAGAGGCCGCGATCATGGCGAGCGCGACGCCCGCCGCCTTCCTGGCGCTGTCGGACAGCCATGGCGCGATCGCGCCGGGGCGCCGCGCCGATTTCGTGTGGCTCGACAGCAAGCTCGCCCCGCGCGAAACATGGATCGGCGGCGAAGCCGTCGCGTCCGCACCGCCCTTCGTCCAGGCCGCTCAATAAACAAGGAAAAAAGCCGATGAGCCTGATCATCACCTCGCCGCTCAGGGGTTGGGCGTCGGCGCTCGATCAGGTTCCCGATCCGGTGTTCGCCCAGCGCATGATGGGCGACGGGGTCGCGATCGAGCCGCTGGGCGATACCGTCGTCGCGCCGTGCGACGGCGAGGTGACCACGCTCCACGATTCGGGTCATGCGGTCGCGCTGCGCAGCCCCGAGGGGGCCGAGCTGCTGATCCATATCGGGCTCGACACCGTCACGCTGAAGGGCAAGGGGTTCGAGCCTTTGGTCAAGGCGGGCGACCGCGTGTCGCGCGGCGATCCGCTGATCCGGTTCGACATGGACGCCATCGCGCTCGCCGCGCCGAGCCTGATCACCCCGGTGATCGTCACCAATGCCGAGGCGTTCACGATCGTGAAGCGCCATATCGACGTCGCGGTGGGCGCGTGCGAAGCGCTGATGGTACTGGCGCCGGTCGCCGCCGACGCGCGGCGGCGCTCGGACGACGGCACGCTGGTCGAGCAGGCGGTGACGCTGTCGCTGCCGCACGGGATCCACGCGCGCCCCGCGGCGCGGATCGGCGAGGCGGCGCGCGGTTTTGAGGCGGATGTGCATCTGGTGCACGGCGAGAAGCGCGGCGATGCGCGGAGCACGGTGGCGCTGCTCGCGCTCGGCACGCGCTTCGGCGACGAGGTGACGGTGCAGGCGCGCGGCGACGATGCCGAGGCGGCGCTTGCGGCGATCGTGGCTTTGCTAGGCACGGACATGGGCGAAGGCGCGGTCGTGGCCCCTGCCCCCGCGCCCGCGGCTGTGGCGACCCTGGCCGAGGGGCAGATCGGCGGGGTGATCGCCGCGCCGGGGCTGGCGATGGGGCCGGCGGCCCGGCTGCAGCGCACCGAGATCGCGGTGGCGCGCGAGGGGACCGGCGCGGTCGAGGAGCGCGCGGCGCTGATCGCGGCACGCAACGAGGTGCGCGGGCGGATCGCGGCGCGTGCCGACGGCGCGGGCGGCAGCGTCGCGCCGGTGATGACGGCGCATCTGGCCTTGCTCGACGACCCCGAATTGCTGGCGGGCGCCGAGCGGCGTATCGCCGAGGGCGCGAGCGCGGGTTTCGCGTGGCGCGGCGCGGTGCACGACCAGATCGACGCGCTGCGCGCGACGGGCAATGCGCATCTGATCGAGCGGATCGACGATCTGGTCGATATCGAGCGCCAATTGCTGCTGGCGCTGAGCGGCGCGCCCACCGAGGCCGATGCGATTGCCGCAGGCTCGGTGCTGGTCGCCGACGATCTGCTGCCGTCGCAGCTGGTGACGCTGGCGGCGAGCGGGCTGGCGGGGGTCGCGCTGGTGCGCGGCGGGCCGACCTCGCATGTCGCGATCCTGTGCGCGGGCATGGGGTTGCCGGCGCTGGTCGCGATGGGCGAGGCACTGGATGGCGTGGCCGACGGCGCGACGCTGCTGCTCGATGCCGAGGCGGGGCATGTCACGGTCGATCCCGATGCCGATACGGCTTCGGCTTTTACGGCGCGGATCGCGGCGCGCGATGCGTGGCGCGCGGCGGCGCAGGCCGCGGCGGTCGACGCCTGCCACAGCGCCGACGGGACGCGGATCGAGGTCTTTGCCAATATCGGTACCGTCGAGGACGCCGTGCTGGCGGCGGCGCAGGGCGCCGAGGGATCGGGGCTGGTGCGCAGCGAATTCCTGTTCCTGGGGCGCGACGGCGCGCCGTCGGAGGACGAGCAGTTGGTCGCCTATCAGGGCATCGCCGATGCGCTGGCGGGCAAGCCGGTGATCGTCCGCCTGCTCGACATCGGCGGCGACAAGCCCGCGGCTTATATCCCCTTCGGGATGGAAGAAAACCCGGCGCTCGGGCAACGCGGCATCCGCGTCGGGCTGGCGCATCCCGCGCTGCTCGAGACGCAGCTGCGCGCGATATTGCGCGTGCGGCCCGTCGGGCAGTGCAGGATCATGGTGCCGATGGTCGCGAGCGTCGCCGAGCTGGTCGCGGTGCGCGAGACGGTCGAACGGCTGCGCGGCGAGATGGGCATCGCCGAGGCGGTTCAGGTCGGCGCGATGGTCGAGACGCCCGCGGCGGCGATGACCGCCGACCTGCTCGCCGCCGAGGCCGATTTCCTGTCGATCGGGACCAACGACCTCACCCAATATGTGCTGGCGATGGACCGCGGCAATCCGGCGGTCGCCGCCGGAGTCGACGCGCTGCATCCCGCGGTGCTGCGGATGATCGGCGAGACGTGCCGGCTCGCTGCGACGCGCGGAACGTGGGTCGGGGTGTGCGGCGGGCTCGCGTCCGATCCCGCGGCGCTGCCGATCCTGGTCGGGCTGGGCGTGACCGAGATTTCCGCGGTGCCGGGCTTCGTCGCCGAGGCGAAGGCCATCGTCCGCGGCGTCACGATCGAGGCGGCGCGCGGCCATGCGGCGCGCGCCTTGGCCTGTACGTCGGCGGCGGAGGTGCGCGCGCTGGCGCGGCAATTCGAAGGAGCAGCGGCATGAGGAAGATACTCGAAACGCTGCAGCCGCTCGGCCGCGCGCTGATGCTGCCGATCGCGGTGCTGCCGATCGCGGGCCTGCTCCTGCGCATCGGCCAGCCCGACCTGCTCGACATCGCCTTCATCTCGGCGGCGGGCGGCGCGATCTTCGAAAATCTGGGCATCCTGTTCGCGATCGGGGTCGCCGTGGGCTTTGCGCGCGACGGCAATGGCGCCGCGGCGCTCGCGGGGGTGGTCTGCTATCTGGTGACCACGACAGGCGCGCAGACCTTCCTCGCTGCGCCGCCCGATGTCGGCGCGGGGCTGCCCGAGGCGGCGGCGGCGCTGGCGGCGAAAAATTGGGCGCTGACGCAGATCGACAAGCTCGAGGTGCCGATCGGCATCTTGTCGGGGCTGATCGGGGGCAATTTCTACAACCGTTTCGCGACGATCGCGCTGCCCGAATATCTCGCCTTCTTTGGCGGGCGGCGCTTCGTGCCGATCGCGGCGGGGGTTGCGGGGCTGCTGCTCGCGGCGGTGATCGGCTATGGCTTTGCGCATATCAGCGGGGCGATCGACGCGGCGAGCCGCACGGTGGTCGAGAGCGGCGGCGTCGGGCTGTTCGTCTATGGCGTGCTCAACCGGCTGCTGATCGTCACCGGGCTGCACCATATCATCAACAATGCGGCGTGGTTCGTGGTCGGCGATTTCGGCGGTGCGACGGGCGATCTGCGGCGCTTTTTCGCGGGCGATCCCGATGCCGGCGCCTTCATGTCGGGCTTCTTCCCGGTGATGATGTTCGGCCTGCCCGCGGCGTGCCTCGCCATGTATCACGAGGCGCGGCCCGAGCGGAAGAAGGCGGTGGGCGGCATGCTCTTCAGCCTCGCCTTCACCAGCTTCCTGACCGGGGTGACCGAGCCGATCGAGTTCAGCTTCATGTTCGTCGCGCCGCTGCTTTACGGCATCCACGCGCTGCTGACGGGGGCGTCGATGGCGCTGATGAACGCGCTCGACGTCAAGCTGGGCTTCGGCTTTTCGGCAGGGCTGTTCGATTATGTGCTGAACTTCAGCCTGGCGAAAAATCCCTTGTGGCTGCTGCCGATCGGGGCCGCTTATGCCGGCGTCTATTACGGGCTGTTCCGCTTCTTCATCCGCCGCTTCGACCTCGCGACACCGGGGCGCGAAAAGGGCGAGGTCGCCGAGGCGGCGACCGCATCGGCGGGGAGCGCGCGCGGCGAGGCGTTCGTCGCGGCGCTGGGCGGCGCAGGCAATCTGTCGAGCGTCGATGCGTGCACGACGCGGCTGCGGCTGATCGTCGTCGACCAGGCGGCGATCGACGAGGCGGCGCTGACCGCGCTCGGCGCGCGCGGGATCATCCGGCCGTCGGCGAACGCCGCGCAGGTGGTGCTGGGGCCGGTCGCCGACCTGGTCGCCGAGGAGATCCGCGGCGCGCTGGCGGGCGACGGCAAGGCGGTTGCGGTCGTCGCGGCGCCGGTGGTGGTCGCCGAAGCGGCGCTGCCCGATGCGATCGTCGCGGCGCTCGGCGGTGCGGACAATGTGCGGAGCGCGCGCGCGCTCGGCGGACGCGCGCGCGCCGAGGTTGCCGATCCGGCGCTGGTCGACGAAGCGGCGCTGGCAGCGGTCAGCCGCGGGGTCGCGCGGCCGGGCGCCGATGTGCTGCATATCCTGATTTAGTTCCCGCCTCGTCTTCCCAGAGGTCGCGGAAGCGGCGGCGCGGCTCGAGATGGACTAGAGCCGCGCCGCCGCGCTCATTCGGGAGCGGCGGCGGGTGCCGCGCCGCGGACCGCCTGGCGGTAGACGCGGACATGCTCGATCTCGAAACTCGCCGGGAAGATCGTATCGTCGACTTCGCCGCCCATCGCGCCGCCGATCGCGAGGTTGAGCAGCAGATAGTGCGGCTGGTCGAAGGGCCATTGCTCCCCGCCCGTGCCGGCGTTGGCGTAGCGGTGATAGGGCTTGCCGTCGACCGCGAAGCGGATCTCGCGCGGGGTCCACAGCAATTGATAATCGTGGAAGGCGGTGCAGGCGTCGTCGACGCGGGTTTTGCCGCTGTTGCCGAAGGTTCCGGCGGTCGCGCGGTTGTGGATCGTGCCGAAGATATCGCCGGGGGTCGCGCCGACATGCTCCATGATGTCGATCTCGCCGCCGTCGGGCCAGGGCGCGGTGGCGCCGAGCGTCCAGATCGCGGGCCAGCTGCCCTTGCCGCACGGCAATTTGGCGCGGACCTCGATCAGGCCGTAGGTGAATTCGGCCTTGCCCTTGGTGATGAGGCGAGCGGAGGTGTAGCCCTGCCCGCCGTGATCGGCGCGGTCGGCGAGCGTCTCGCGGCGTGCCGTGATGATCAGGCAGCCGCCCTCGACGCGCGCGTTTTCGGGGCGGTCGGCGGCGTAATATTGCAGTTCCTTATTGTACCAGCCGATCTTGTTGGCGTGGGTGTCCCAAGCCCATTTGGCGGGGTCGGGCGGGCCGTCGGTGTCGAATTCGTCGGCCCAGACAAGCTCGTAACCGCCGCCCGCTCGCTCCTGCGCCGAAGCGGCGGTGGCGGCGAGCGCGGCGATGAAGCCGATGGTGGCGAAGGTGTCCCGCAGCATAAGCTTTCCCCTCGACAATTGGTATTAGATTGATATCGTACTTGTACGCATAAGATCATGCGATTGCCAAGGGAGAATGGCGATGTCGATGCTGCGTAGTTCCCTGTTTGCCGCCCTGATCGCGCTCGCCGCGCCGCCCGTCGCGGCGCAGGAGGCGAGCGCGCCGCCGATGCTCAACACGCCCAATGCGGGCTGGAACGTCTATGGCCCCGGCCAGACGCACAAGGCGCGCAAGGACGGCGCGGTGCAGGGCGGCAGCGCGATGCGCGTCGCGATCGCGGCGAAGCCAGAAAACGCCTGGGACGTGGGCGCGTCGGTGCCGATCGACAAGGCGATCGCCAAGGGCGACAGGTTGATCCTCGCCTTCTGGGTGCGCAGCGCCGAGGGCGGCACGCTGGGCGCCGCGATCCAGCAGAACAGCGCGCCCTATGCCCCGATCGTCGCCGGACGGGTCGACGTCGGACCCGAATGGAAGCTGGTGCATATCAAGGGCATCGCCGCCGCCGATCATGCCGCGGGCGCGGCGAATGTCGCACTGACGTTGGGCGATGCGGCCCGGACGATCGACCTGGGGCCGGCGTTCGTGATGAAGGCCGAGTGAGTCCCGACGGCGGCGACCATCTTGGCCGAAACATGCTTAGCCAGCTAATTACCATTTCAATACCAAAATGGGTCAAAACGCCGCCAAAGCGACAGAAAAATGCGCCGAAATGCCGTGTCCAAATTCTCCGCTTGCGGTGAATCGATGGAATTGGTACTTTTAGTATGATACCAATCAAAACCATCGATAAAACCAAAAGAGGGAGAATGACTGTGGCCATGTCCAACAAATTTCTGGCGACCGCGAGCGTACTCGCGAGCATCGCCTGCACCGCCCCCGCCTTCGCGCAGGAGACCGCGCCGGTCGACGGCGAGGAGATCGTCGTCACCGGCTATCGCGGCTCGCTGAGCCAGTCGATCGACGCCAAGCGCGACCTGTCGGTGATCGCCGACGTCGTCAGCGCCGAGGACATCGGCAAATTCCCCGACAAGAATGTCGCCGAGGCGTTGCAGCGCGTCCCCGGCATCGTCGTCAACCGCGAGTTCGGCGAGGGCGAGCGCGTGTCGCTGCGCGGGACTGCGCCGAACCTGACCAAGACCCTGCTCAACGGCCATAGCGTCGCGACCGCCGACTGGTTCATCCTCGACCAGGTCGCCTCGACGCGCAGCTTCAACTATCTCACGCTGCCCGCCGAGATCGTCGGCCGGCTCGAGGTCTACAAGAGCCCGCAGGCCGATGTCGAGGAAGGCGGCGTCGGCGGCACGATCAACGTGATCACGCGCAATCCGCTCGACCTCGATCCCTTCACCGTGTCGGTGTCGGCGCAGGCGGCCTATTCGGACCTGTCGGACAAGCTCGACCCGCAGCTGTCGGGGCTGGTGAGCTGGAAGAATGCCGACGAGACCTTCGGCGTGCTGGTCGGCGCGATCTATCAGAAGCGCCGCACGCGCCGCGACGGGATCGAGCTGTTCGGTTACCGCTCCTTCGCCGTCGGCGGCGGACAGAATGCGCTGGTCCCGACCTTGATCGGGTCGACGATGTTCGAGCAGGAGCGCGAGCGTTACGGCGCCAATATCGGCATCCAGTTCCGTCCGTCGGACGAGCTGGAGATCAACATCACCGGGCTCTATTCGCGCTTCAACGCCGATAACTTCAACCAGAATTACATCGCCTGGGGCGAGCAGGCGCTGGCCGGCGGCGGCACGATCACCGGCGCGGTGATCGAGGACGGGGTCGCGGTCGCGGGCAATATCGCCTCGCTGAACGGCGGTACCGCGGGCTTCGGCACCGTCTACGACGCGATCGACCGCAAGGCGGTGGCGAAGACGGTCTCGGCCGATTTCGACCTGACGTACCGCCCGACCGACGGCCTGTCGGTGCATCTGAAGGCCGGCTGGACCAAGGCCAACGGCGACACGAGCAACGAGAATTTCATCGAATTCGCGGGCCCCGGCGCCTTCAGCTACGACCTGCGCAGCGGGACGCCCGAGGTGCAGTTCACGCGCCCCGATCCGCTCAACCCGCTGGGCATCCGCCCCGATTTTGCGCGCATCCAGTCGGTGACCAACGACGACGAGGAGAAATATGTCTATCTCGACCTCGAGAAGGAGGTCGAATGGGGGCCGCTGACCGCGCTCAAATTCGGGGTCAAATTTACCGATCACGACCGCGTCGCCGATCGTTTCGCGACCAATGGCGGGGTGTTCACCCCCGGGCTGCGCTGCAATGGGGTGCCGTGCACCTCGGCCGATTTTGCGACCGGCGGCGGCATGCCCGGCGACTTCCTCGACGGCATCGCCGCGCCGGGGTCGCTCACCGACTATTGGCGCGTCGATCCCGACAAGCTGCGCGCCATCTACGCCGCGCAGACCGCGCCGGGCACCGACCGCTTCCTCGTGCCGGGCAACACCTACGCGATCAACGAAAAGGCCTATGGCGGCTATGGCCTCGCCAAATTCGGCGGCGAGGGGTGGCGCGGCAATGTCGGCGTCCGGGTGATCCGCACCGACCAGACGTCGGAGGGTTTCATCATCGGCGGCGCGGCCCCCGAGTTCACCAACCCCTTCGGCGGCTTCACCCCGTCGACCGCGAAGCGCTCGTACACCGACGTGCTGCCGAGCGCGAACCTGTCGGTCGATCTGTCGGAGCAGGTCGTGCTGCGCTTCGGCGCGGGCAAGACGGTGACGCGGCCCGACTTCGTCGACATCACGCCGGGCGTCGATTTGAACGGCACGCTGTTGACCGGGCGCGGCGGCGATCCGAACCTCGATCCCTATCGCGCGAACCAGTACGACCTGTCGGTCGAATGGTATCCCGACCGCGAGACGATCGTCGCGCTGGCGCTCTTCTACAAGGACATCCAGTCGTATATCGTCAACACGACCTCGGTCGAAATCCTGCCCGGCGTGTTCGTGCCGGGGTCGCAGCCCGCGGGCTGCGTCGCGGCGGGGGGCGGCAATCCCAATCTGTTCAACTGCCCCTATCAGATCAACCGGCGCAGCAACGGCGCGGGCGGGCGCAACCAGGGCTTCGAAATCCAGGCGTCGCGCCCGATCTGGGGCGGGTTCGGCGCGTCGGCGAACTATACCTACTCCGACGCCAAGGCGAGCAACGGCGACCCGATCCCGGGCAATTCGAAGCATTCGCTGAACCTGACCGGCTATTACGAGACCGATCTAGTCAGCGCGCGGCTGTCGTATAATTACCGGTCGAAATTCTTCATCGACATCGACCGGGCGGCGCCGCTGAACCAGGCCGCGCTGTCGTCGCTCGACGCGTCGGTAAGCTTCAACCTGACCGACCAGATCGCGCTGACCGCCGATGCGGTGAACCTGACCAACGAGTCGATCGAGCAATATTCGGGCACCCCGGCGCGCCCGCGCGCGATCTATGACAATGGCCGGCAGTTCTATTTCGGCGTGCGCGCGAAGTTCTGATCCACCCCCAAGAGTGGTCGCAGGAGGCCCGCCGCGGTCCCGGGAAACCGGGGTTGCGGCGGGTTTTTTTGTTGGGGCGGTTTTGGGGTGGGGAGCGGACCTCGCCGATCCTCCCCGGAACGGGGAGGTGGCAGCCCGCAGGGCTGACGGAGGGGTCGAAACCTTGCGTCATGATGCACCGTTCCGACCCCTCCACCACCGCTTCGCGGCGGTCCCCCTCCCCGTTCCGGGGAGGAACTGGAATGGCAACTAACGCCCGTCAGCGGTCAACACATCCGCATCGGTAGCGAATGGCCGAAATGGGGTGGGGAGCGGTCATTCATTGTGGAGGGCCTTGGCCTCGCGTTTTGCCTTGCGACGTTCAGCTTCCTTCAGTCTTTCGCCATCCCAAAACCTGCGCTGGCGTTTCGCCCAGCGCCAATTCACGAAGGCGAAGGGCCAAGGTGTCCAAAGGAATGCGAACATCAGCCAGCCTGCTAATCCCTCGCGCAAAAGATATGGGCTGCACGGGTAGGCAACTAGCAGCGCAACTCGTGCTGATCGCCGTGTGCTATATTCGTCCAAAGGCAACCCGGTGCAGTTTGCAACAAACTGGGGGTTGAGTACGGCGATCAATAAACCGATGAAGATTGCAATTGCGGGCCACCAGCGAGAGAGTGGAATGCCTGACCCAATCTTCCTGAAATGCCGTTCTTCGTCGGTTAGCATGCGTCGCGCCATGCACGCTTTTCGCATTTGACCAGTATGTCCGCAATCGGTCGATTTCGGACATCGCATCCGCATCGGCCGCCCACGACGCAAAAGGGGTGGGTAGCGGACGTTGCGTTTGGCCCGACGCTACGTGATAAGGCGATTATGGGTATTCCAATCGATAGGGCGCGGGTCCGTGATTCACTTGCAGAATGGGCAAGCGAGGATGAACAGCGGCGGCTTTGGCTGTCAGACGGAGCAAACGGGGCTGAAGTATCGTCATTCTCCGAGGCTTGGGAGGGCCTGTTCACAGACACGGGACTTGGCAGCGACCTTGATCGCGGGCGCGTCGTTTTCAACGCATCTACCGATGCCATGCTCCAAAAGCTCGATACGTTGATTTCGAGAATCGATGCTGAAAGAACGCCCGATCAGATCATTGCCGACATCAAAATGCGGGAAGTGAGACTGCTCGCAGCTTCATTGCTGCCTCTTATCTGAACATCGTCTTAGAGTCCGCAACCGGTCGTTTCCTGCCGTTCGATCCTACCCGAGCGCCGACGAACGGCCGGAGCCTTCCATCATGTGCGCGGGCGCGATAGTGATGGTCGTCGCCAAGGGAGGAACGCAGCATGAAATGGTCGCCGATCATCGCCGGTATGCTGACGCTCGCCACGCCCGCTTCGGCGATAGCGAAGGACCTCGACCTCGCGAATGAATGCGCGCGGGTCAATCAGGTCTACCCTCGCCTGATGTTGGCATCGATGATGGAAGGCGACGTCAATTGCGGCGACCCCGACAGCGGCGAGTTCGTCAGTTGCTATGCCGACGAGACCCCGGCGGAGAAGATAGCGCGGGAACGGCGCCTTGCGATCCGTCAGCATCAGGAGGCGGGTTACAAGATCGCGAGCGAGGCGTGCGGCGCATGGGAAGCCAGCAAGGCCGACGGGGATGCGGAAAAGCTGCGCAAGGCGCTCGCCGACGCCCGGGCTGCGGATAGCTGGCGGCCCGAGCCGTGATCCGAGCCGCCCGTTCTCTCCGCCGTCCGCCTTGCGGGCGGTTCCCATCCCGCAAGCAGCGAGATTCCCGGAATTTCGGCAAACGCCGGGAACCCGGCCTTCAGGGCTTCAGATACTGGCTCGGCGGCACGCCGAAGGCGCGGCGGAACATCGCGGCGAAACCGCTGGGGCTGTCGTAGCCGACCTCGTAGGTCACCTGGGTGATCGAGGCGCCCGCGGCGAGCATCGACAGCGCCTCCATCAGCCGCACCTGCTGGCGCCAGACGGCGAGGCCCATGCCGGTTTCCTGTTTGAAGCTGCGCGTGAAGGTGCGGCGGCCCATCGCAGCCAGATTGGCCCAATCGTCGATGTCGCGCGGGTCCGACGGGTCGGCGATGATCGCGTTGCAGACGCGGAGCAGCCGCGGGTCGGCGGGCATCGACACCTGATAGGGGGCGTTGGGCATCAGCTCGATCTCGTCGAGCAACAGCCCGATGATCCGCCCCTCGCGCCCCGCGACGTCGTAGAGCGGCGGGAAGTCGCACGCCGCGAGGATCAGCGCCTTCAGGAGGTTCGAGACCTCGAACACGCGGCACTGCTTGCCGCGCTCGCCGGGCTCGCTGGGGAGGTAGAGCGTGCGGAGCGAGACGGGGCCGCGGCACGCGACCTCGTGCTTCATGCCCGCGGGCAGCCATACCGCGCGCTGCGGCGGGATGACGAAGCTGGTCTCGGGGGTGCGCACCGACATCACGCCGGCCGAGGCGTAGAGGATCTGGACATGTTCGTGGCTGTGCATCGGGTCGACGAAGCCCGCGGGATATTCATCCTGCAGCGCGATGACCGGACGGTCGAAGGCGAGAACGTCGACACTGTGCTTCATGGCCCGAACTCCACAAATATCAGTGGAAGCGATGTTACAGGCCTTCGCCGTCGCTGAACAGTCGTCGTGCGGGCAATGGCCTGTGCGGCGCGGTGATTGGCCCGAACGGGCGATAGGACCGGCGTCGCAAAAGCTATCAGGGTCGAAACGATTGCCCGGGGAAGGAATGCCGCATGTCTAAAGGCTTGAATGCCGTGCAAGCCGATATCGTCGACCCCGAGATTCGCCGTTTCGTCGATGCGATCAACGCCGCCTATGCCGAGTTGGGCGTGCCCGGGGCCGACATGGCGACGCGGCGCGCGGTGGCCGAGGAAGTGCGCAGGCCCTGGCGCGAGGCTGGCCCGATCATGGCCGAAAGCCGCGACATCGCGCTCGATGGCATCAGGCTGCGGCTGCACCGGCCGGTGGCGGACCGCGTGCTGCCCGTGATGCTGTACATCCATGGCGGCGGCTGGACCCTGTTCAGCATCGACACCCACGACCGGCTGATGCGCGAATACGCCGCGCGCGCCGGGATCGCGGTGGTCGGGATCGATTACAGCCTGTCGCCCGAGCATAAATTCCCGGTCGCGCTGGAGCAATGTTCGGCGGCGCTCGACTGGATCGCGGACAATGCCGAGACGCTGGGAGTCGATGCGGAGCGGGTGCTGATCGGCGGCGATTCGGCGGGGGCCAACCTGTCGGTCGCAACCTGCCTGCTGCGGCGCGACCAGGGCAAGGCGCTGCCCGCGGGCATGGTGCTCAACTACGGCGCCTTCGCGCCCGACCATCTGCCGAGCTATGCCCGCTTCGGCGGCGAAGGTTTTTCGCTCGAGGTCGGGGAGATGGATATCTTCTGGGACAATTATGTCGACGGGCCCGCGCAGCTGAACGACCCGCTGGTCGCGCCGCTGCGCGCCGGGCTGGCGGAGCTGCCGCCGGCGTTCGTCGCGATTGCGGAATGCGACATTTTGGCGGACTGCAACCATGCGTTCGCGGCGAAGCTCGCCGAGGCCGGGGTGGCGGTGCGCGCCGAAAGCTACGCCGGGGCGACGCACAGCTTCCTCGAGGCGATGTCGATTTCCTCGCTAGCGCGGCGGGCGCTCGATGAGCAGGCGGCGTGGATCGGCGAGATGGTCGGGCATGGCCGGGATCTTTGAACCGCGCCGCGCGGACGATCCCGCGCGGCTGATCGCCGCCTATCCGCTCGGCTGGCTGGTGTCGGCGAGTTTCAACGCGAGCCCCCTGCCCCTGATCGCCGAGACCGGTGCCGACGGCGCGGTGGTGTCGCTGTTCGGGCATTGCGCGCGCAGCAATCCGCTAGTGGCCGATTTTCGGGCCGATCCCAAGGGGCTGATCCTGTTCAACGGCCCGCATGGTTATGTGTCGCCCGATCTGGTGTCGAAGCCCGACTGGGCGCCGACGTGGAATTATGCGGTGCTGCGCTACCGCGTCGAGGTCGAGCTGGTCGAGGGCGAGACGCGCGACGCGATCGAGCGGCTGGTCGATGCGATGGAGGGCGGGAATTGGTCGACCGAGCGGGTCGGGCCGCGCTATGAGACGATGCTGGCGCATATTGTCGCCTTTCGGGCGCATATCCGTTCGGCCGAGCCCGTGTTCAAGCTGGGGCAGGACGAGAGCGCGGCGGGCTTTGCCGAGATCGCCCAAGGGCATCCCGACCGGGTGCTCGCCGAGTGGATGGAAGGACAGAAGTGAAGCTTTTCTTCGACGAGCGGCAGGCCGAGCATGCCCCCGAGCGCGAGCTGCACAATGGCGAGTTCGTGCCCTATGCCGAGAATATCGAGCGGCCGCGCTCGATCGTCGGGGCGCTGGACGACTGGCAGCCGGTGCGCGATTTCGGGATGGAGCCGCTGCTGGCGGTGCACGACGCCGACTATCTGGCTTTCCTCGAGCGCGCGTACGACGGCTGGGTCGCCGCGGGGCGGACGGGCGATGCGATCGGCTACAGCTTTCCGGTGGTGCGGCGGCGCGCGCTGAAATTCGCGCGGATCGATGCCGATATCGGGCTCTACAGCTTCGACGCCTCGACCCCGATCGCGGCGGGGACCTGGACCTCGGCCTATTGGTCGGCGCAATGCGCGCTGACCGCGCTCGACCGGCTGGCGGCGGGGGACAGGCATAGCTTCGCGCTGTGCCGGCCGCCGGGGCATCATGCCGGGCGCGACTATATGGGCGGCTATTGCTACCTCAACAACGCCGCGATCACGGCGCGGCAGGCGCAAGCGCTCGGGCTGGGACCGGTGGCGATCCTCGACATCGACTATCACCACGGCAACGGGACGCAGGACATCTTCTATGACGATGCGTCGGTGTTTTTCGCGTCGATCCATGCCGATCCGGCGACCGATTACCCCTTCTACTGGGGCCATGCCGACGAACGCGGCGAGGGTGCGGGCGAAGGGGCGACGCTGAACCTCCCGCTGCCGCGCGGGACCGACGGGGCAGCGTATCGGCCGGCGCTGGATAGGGCTTTGGCGGCGATTTCGGACTGGGGCGCGAAGTGCCTGATCGTGTCGTTCGGGGCGGATACGCACAGCAGCGATCCGATCTCGAACTTCCTGCTCGAGCGGCCCGATTATGTCGAGATCGCGGGGGCGATATCGGGGCTCGGGCTGCCGACTCTGGTCGTGATGGAGGGCGGTTATGCCGTCGGCGACCTGGGCGCGAACGTCGCGGCGTTTCTGTCGGGGTTTTGAGAGGCAAAGCCCTCTCCCCTTCAGGGGGGCGCAGGGTCGGTTGTGCCCCCGGCACAACCTTGAACGGCCGGGGGCCGTTCAACCCTGCACCGGTTGGGAGAGGGGGAATTAGTCACTCCCTCCCCTCTCAACTCCGGCTAGCCGGTAAACCGGCAAGCCTGCGTATCTCTCCCCTGAAGGGGAGAGAGCATCGGCCGCAATCCGTCAATTAAGGCTGAACCGCAGCGTTGCGCCCAAAGTGCGCGGGCGGGTGACCGAGCCCGCAAAGGAGAAGGGCGCGTTCAGGATGCCGTACTGGTTGAACAGATTCTTCGCGAACAGCCCGAGTTCGACGCGCTCGGCGACGGTCACCGAGGCGTTGAGATCGACGATGTGATAATCGCCCTTTTCGAGTGCCGCGCCGAACGCAACCGGCGCCGCCGACATATAGCGGTGCGCGATGCCGAAGCGCGGCTTCATCGGCGCGTCGGGGAAATTGAGGTCGATGCTGTTCGCGAGGATCCAGTCCGACGCGCCCGGCAGCTGCGTGCCCTTGGCATAACCGCCGCCCGGCGCGAAGCTGTCGGGCAGCAGCGACGAGAGCCGCGCGTCGTTGTAGGTGACGTTCGAGGCGAAGGTCAGGTTGCGCGTAGGGCGCAGCGTCAGGCTGATCTCGACCCCGTCGACGTCGGCGCCACCCCCGTTCACCGTATAGGCGTTGAAGGTCACCGGGGTGAACAGCCGCGCCTGGACATTGCCCCAGTCGATATGGAAGGCGGTGACATCGACGCTGAGCGTCTTGTCGATCAGGTCGAAGCGCGTGCCGATCTCGTAATTCTTGGTTGTGTCGCTCTCGAAGGTCAGCGGCAGCCCGGGGACCGCGGCCGAATAGACGTTGATGCCGCCGATGCGGAAACCTTCGGAATACAGCGCATAGACCATGACGTCGTCGTTGGGCTTGTACGTCAGCGAGACCTTTGGAATGAAATCCGAATCCTTGCTGGTGCCCGGCGCGAAGTCGAAGGGCGGGATCAGGTTGGCGTTGGGCAGATATTGCAGCCGCGGGCTCGAACGATATTCGAACAGGCGGCCGCCGACGGTCAGGGTCAGGCTGTCGACGATGTCGAACGAGGCTTCGCCGAACACCGCCTTTTCGGTGACGCGGTTGCTGCTGACGGTGCGCGTCGCGAGGTCGCCCGGCGCGAGCGTGTCGCCCGACTGGCCGCCGAACATCCCCGGATTGGCGTCGATATAGTCGCCGATCCCCTCGATGAAGGTGCCGTCGGTGTTGGCCGAGCGCAGGCGGGTGTAGTTGGCACCGATCAGCCAGCGGAAGCGGCCGGTGTCGGGCGAGGCGAGCCGCAATTCGCCATATTCGGTCTTCGACTTGCCGTTGCTGCTCGCGAGTTCGGGGGTGCCGGTGCGCGGGTCGTTGCCGCCGAAGATCGAATTGTCGAAGGCGAGATTGGCCTTTTTCTCGGTATAGCTGCCGATCGCGGTCAGCGTCGCGAAACCCAGATCCTGTTCGAGCTTCAGGCTGTGGAGCATGAAGCTGGTGTCCTGGAATTCGGCGACGTTCGTCGCGCGGTCGAAGGTTTTCGGCGGGCCGAAGATCACATAGGTCTGATCGTCGAGGTCATATTCCTGGTACATGCTGAGCGCCGAAATCGTCGTGCTCTCGGTCGGGGTGAAGACGATCGAGCCGCGCAGGCCGCGGACGCGCAGATCGTTGCTGCCGTCCTCGCCGAGCAGGGTGTTGTCGAGATAGCCGGCGTCGACGCGCTGGAGCGCCACGAGGCGCACCGCGAGCTTGTCGGTCGCGATCGGCAGGTTGACCATCGCCTTGACGCCGTAATTCACCTCGCCCGCGCGTTTGGTCGACGAGAGATTGCCCTCGAAGCCCGCGTCGAAGCCGCCGGGATCGGCCTCGTTGACGACATAATTGACCGCGCCGCCGAGCGACGAGGAGCCGAAGAGCGTGCCCTGAGGGCCGCGCAGCACCTCGACGCGGTTGACGTCGAAGCTGTCGACGTCGGGGATGACGAGCGGGAAGCCGGGCTCGATCAGCGGCACCTGGTTGAGATAATAGCCCGTCGTCGCCTGGTTGGCTTCGTGATAGGTGGTCGAGGCGATGCCGCGGATCACGACTTCGGATACGCCCGGCTGGTAGTCGTTGAAGACGACGCCGGGGACGCGGGTGATATAGTCGGAGAGGCTCTGCGCGTTGAGTTTCTGCAGCGTCGCTTCGCTGACCGCCGAGACCGAGCCGGGGACGTCGCGCACCGACTGTTCGCGCTTGGCGGCGGTGACGACGATCTCGCTGTCGTCCGACGGCGCGGCGGCGGCCTCCTGCGCCATCGCCGACGATGCCTGGCCGAGCGCCAGCGCCGAAATCCCCCACCATGCGACCCGCTTTACCGATGCAATGGACATGCTTGCCTCCCTGATTGCGACTGCGATGCAATTTCCGATCATCAAGCTATCAGGTTCAAACGGCGTGTCGGCGAGGGTCGGGCCATAATCGCGCGATATCGGGCCAGCGCCGCGCGACGCCCTGCGGGGGCGGCGCAGGCGATTTGCCCGAACGCTGGATTGGCGGGCCTGATCGGCGCAGTAAGCCAGAGGCCAGACCATAGACTGGATGCCGACGACGATCGGACGGGAGGAAAGACATGCGCGGTTTGGACGAGGCGACGCGGCGGCAGTTCCTGGCCGGCACGGCGTCGCTCGCGCTGCTGGCGCACACGCCCGGCTGGGCCAAGGCGCCCTTGCGCTGGCCAAAGGTCAAGCCGCCGGTGTCGCCGCGGATTTCGCATGTCATCGAGCAATTGGGCCGCACGCGCGACGACGCCTATTCGTGGATGAAATTCCTCCCCGCCGAGGGCGAGCGCACGCGCACCAACCTGCCCGCGCCGGTGGCGAAGATGCTGGGCGACGAGAATGAATATGCCGAGGCAGTACTGAAGCCCGTGCGTGCCGAGCAGGACGCGCTGGTCGCGGCGATGCTCGCGCGGTCGGCAGGCGCCGTGGCGGCGCCGGCGGTGGTGCGCGGCGGGTGGGCGTACAGCTCGGCGCTGCCCGAGGGGGCGGTGCATGCGGTGTATAGCCGGCAAAAGGGCGATGGCGCGGTCGAGACTTTGGTCGACGAAGCCGTGCGCGCCGAGGGCCAGCCCTATTATCGCAGCACCGGGCACCAGCCGAGCCCCGACCAGCGCTGGTTCGCATGGGCCGAGGACATCATCGGCAACGACCGCCACCGCATCTGCATCCGCGACAATGACAGCGGCGCGATCCGCACGCTCGTCGACAAGGATGCCTATGGTTATGGCGGGCTCGTCTTTGCGCCCTCGTCGCGCTGGCTGTTCTGGATCTGGCGCGACGCGCGCAACCGGCCGACGCGGCTTTATCGCACTTCGCTCGACGGCCAGACCACCGCGCTGGTCTATGAGGAGAAGGACCCCGCGATCTTCATGGGGGTCAAGCGCACCGCCGCCGACGGCTTTGTCGCGCTGACCTTGTCGGGACCCGAAACCGCCGAGGTGCGGCTGGTCGCAGCGGGCGACGAGAGCGGCGAGCCGCGCATCGTCTGGCCGCGCCAGAGCGGCGTGCGCTACGAGATCGACGAATGGGACGGCGGCCTGATCGCGGCGACCGACGCGGGCGATGCGTTCGACATGAAATTGCTCAAGCTCGATGCGAAAAGCTTCGAGACGGTGGCGACCTTGGTGCCGCACCGGCCGGGGGTGCCGATATTGCAGCTCCAGCCCTTCGCGGCGGCGCTGGTGCGGCTCGAGCGCGTCGAAGGATTGCACCAGCTCGTGGTCCAGCGCGCCGATGGCAGCGAGGACAAACTCGCGTTCGACGATCCCGCTTATGCGATCGAACTGCCCGCCGAACAGGATTATGCCGCGCCCGCGGTGCTGATCGTCCATGAATCGCCCAAATCGCCGCGGCGCTGGATTTCGGTCGACCTCGAGAGCGGCAAGCAGACGGTCGTCCAGCAGCAGGCGGTGGCGGGCTTCGATCCGGACGATTATGTCGTCGAGCGGCTGATGGCCCCCGCGCCCGACGGCGAGACGGTGCCGATCACCCTGCTCTCGCGGCGCGGCATGGCGAAGGACGGCACGGCGCCGCTGCTGCAATATGGCTATGGCGCGTACGGCATAAACAGCGACCCGCTCTTCTCGATCCCCGCGCTGGCGCTGGTCGACAAGGGGTGGCGCTATGCGATCGCGCATGTGCGCGGCGGGTCCGAGAAGGGCCGACGCTGGTTCCTCGGCGGGCGCAAGTTCACCAAGCGCAACAGCTTCACCGATTTTATCGCCTGCACCGACTATCTGGCGAAGGAGCGCTATACCGCCAAGGGCAAGGTCGTCGCTTACGGCCTGTCCGCCGGCGGCCTGCTCGTCGGGGCGAGCATGAATATCGCGCCGGGCCTGTGGGGCGGCGTGATCGCGAAAGTGCCCTTCGTCGATATGCTCAACACGATGAGCGACGCCGCGCATCCGCTGGTGCCGCTGTTCCGGCCCGACTGGGGCGATCCACTCGCCGAGGAGCGCGCCTACGACTATATCGCCTCGATCTCGCCCTATGAGAATGTCCGCGCGGCGCCCTACCCGCCCCTGCTGTGCACCGCGGGACTGAAGGACGACCGCGTGCCCTATTGGGAGCCCGCGAAGCTGGTCGCCGCGGTGCGGCACCAATCGACGAGCGGCAACCCGGCGCTGCTGCTGACCGACATGGACAGTGGGCACCAGGGCAGCGGCGATATCAAGAGCGAATATCGCGAATATGCGCTGTTCTGGGCCTTTGCGATGCGCTGCGTGGGTTAGCGTTGCGTAACCCCATATATTGGCATAGCATGTGCCAATATATGGGAGAGGATTCGCGCGATGAAGAGGCTTGGAACGAGCGCGCTGGCGGCGGCGCTGTTGCTGGCGCCCGTGCAGGCGGCGCCCCCTGCCCCCGCAGCGGCGGTCGAGCGGCCGAACATCGTCATCCTGCTCGCCGACGACTGGGGGTTCAGCGACGTCGGGGCGTTTGGGGCCGAATATCAGACCCCCAATCTCGACGCGCTGGCCTATGCCGGGATGCGCTTTTCGAACTTCCATGTCGCAGGGTCGTGTTCGCCGTCGCGCGCGATGCTGCAGACGGGGGTGATGAACCACCGCAACGGGCTCGGCAACATGCCCGAGACGATCCCCGACGCGCATCGCGGCAAGCCGGGATACGATACGGTGCTGAACCACCGCGTGGTGACGATCGCCGAACTGTTCGGCGCGGCGGGATACAACACCTACCTCACCGGCAAATGGCATCTGGGAAGCGATGCGACGCGGCTACCCGAGGCGCGCGGTTATGACCGCGCCTTCAGCCTCGCCGATGCGGGGGCCGACAATTTCGAGCAGCGGCCGATCGAGGGGCTCTACGACACCGCGGCGTGGACCGAGAATGGCAAGCCCGCGACTTTGCCAAAGGATTATTATTCCTCGACCTTCGTCGTCCAGAAGATGATCGACTATATCGACGCCGACCGCGCGAGCGGGAAGCCGTTCCTGGCGTCGATCAATTTCCTGGCGAACCATATCCCGATCCAGGCGCCCGACAGTGACATCGCGCGCTATGCGGCGATGTACCGCGACGGCTGGACGAAGCTGCGCGAGGCGCGCGCCAAGCGCGCGGCGGCGCTGGGCATCGTGCCCGCGGGCGCGCCGATGGTCACGATGGCGACCACCCCCGACTGGGCGAAGCAGAGCGAAGAGGAGCGCGCCGCGGCAGTGCGCGTGATGCAGGCCTATGCCGGCATGGCGACCGCGATGGACCGCGAGATCGGGCGGCTCGTCGCGCATCTCAAAGCCACGGGGCAATATGAGAATACGATCTTCGTCTTCCTGTCGGACAATGGCGCCGAGCCGACGAACCCGTTCGGCAGCCTGCGCAACCGGCTGTTCCTCGACATGCAGTACGACCTGTCGGCGGCAAATATCGGCCGGCGCGGCAGTTTCAGCGCGATCGGGCCGGGCTGGGCGAGCGCGGGGGCGTCGCCGCTGTCGGGCTACAAGTTCAGCGCCGCCGAGGGCGGGCTGCGCGTGCCGCTGATCGTGACCTGGCCAGGCAACAAGAATATCCGCGCCGGCGCGGTCAACGGCGGGCTGGCGCATGTCACCGACATTTTGCCGACGCTGACCGAACTGGCGGGGGTCGCCGATCATGGCGGCAGCTGGCAGGGCAAGGCGGTCGAGCCGGTGACCGGGCGCAGCCTGGTGCCGATGCTGGGCGGCGCGGCGGGGAGCGTGCACGGCGACGATCCGCTGGGGTACGAGCTGTCGGGGAACAGCGCCTTGTTCCGCGGCGATTATAAGCTGGTGCGCAATCTGGCGCCGACCGGCGACGGGAAGTGGCGGCTCTATAATCTGAAGAATGATCCGGGCGAGACGAAAGATCTGTCCGCGGCGGAGCCCGCGCGCTTCGAGGCGATGATGGCCGATTACCGCGCCTATGCGAAGACCAATGGCGTGCTCGACATGCCCGCGGGCTACACCGCCGATGCGCAGATCAACCAATATGCGTGGGAGCAGCAGGGCCGGAAGCGCGCGATCGAAGCGGGGCTTTGGCTGGGCGTCGGGATTTTCGCGCTGACCGCGCTGATCTGGGGCTGGCGGCGCCGGCGGCGGGCGCGGCGGGCGGCGTCAGGTGGGGTCTGAGACCGCCGCCATCAGCGTTTCGACCATATGCGCGGTGACCTGCCCCGCTTCCTCGGCGGTGAGGCCTTGGTCGTGGCGGAGCGCGCGCCAGGTCTGGAACGAGAGCGCCGCGCACAGCGCCTCGACGCTGAGCTTGTCGCGGCGGACGGCTTCGGGGAGCAGGCGCAGCGCATAGTCGCGCTCGAGCGCGACGACCTGGCCGTATTGCCCCATCAGAAAGGGCGACTGGTAGCGCTTGATGTTCGCGGCGAGGCGGAAGGGCAGCATCGTCTCGAACACGCGGATGCGGCGCCCGACGAGGTCGCGGACATCGTCGCGCCAGTCGGTGCCGGCGTAAGGCGCGTTGGCGATCGGCAGCACGCGCTTGGCAATGGTCTCGGACATTTCGCGGTAGAGCGTGTCCATGTCGTCGAACTGGCGGAAGACGGTGCGCAGGCCCACCCCCGCCTCCTCGGCGACGCGCGCCGCGCTGGGGGTCAGGTCGCCGCGGTCGATGAGGTCGAGCATCGCCGCGACGATGCGCGCGCGGCTCGACCGGCTGCGCTCGCGGCGACCGTCGACGCGCGGCTGCTCCGGCTCCTGCTTCTTCGAGTCCACCCTTGCTCCCATCGGACTTCGCTGGCCCGGATTGGCGCCGGGGTCAATGGCACCGAACGATCTTGCATCGTGCGGCACATAATGACACATATAGTGCCATAATATAGGAAACAATCGAAAGTCGGTGGGGCGATGGAGGATCGGGAGCTGGTGATCGCGGCGATCTGGGCGGGTGCGCTGCTGCTGTGGCTCGGCTTCTTGCTCTTCTACGACGGCCTGCGCCGCCCGCTGCGGCGCGGCGAGATCGACGCCTTTCTGGCGACGCTGGGCCCGCGCATGGCGGAGACCGGAAACGACGCCGAACGGCTGCGCGCCTTTCTCGAGGCCGACGACGGGCGCGAGTTCGTGATGCTCAACCTCGTGCGCACGCGGCCGGGGCCGGTGACCGATCCCGCGAGCGGCGAGACGCAAGAGGGCAGCGAGTGGCTGCGGCGCTATTCGGATCCGTTCGTGCGCGGGCTGATCGCGCGCGGCGGACATCCCTTGTTCGTCGGGCGCAAGGTCGGCGGCTATATCGATGCATGGAACACCGAAGCCGACCCCGGCTGGTCGCTGGTCGGCACGATGCGCTATCGCAGCCGCCGCGACCTGGTGCGGATGGCGAGCGATCCCGCGTTCCGCGCCGCGCATCCGGCGAAGTCGCTGGGGATTGCGAGCACCTTCTCTTTCCCGACGCAACGCCAGATCGCCTTTTATGCGAGCCCGCGCGTGACGGTGGGGCTGTCGCTCGCACTTGTGGCGGCGCTCGCGCACATATTCATATTGACAATCGAATAGGGCGGAGGGGTTCGCATGAAGAAGCGCTGGATCGCATTGGGCGTGGTCGCCCTGCTGGGGGCGGGTGGCTACTGGACATTCGAGGCGAACAAGTTCCGCCTGCCCGGCCTGCTGCAGGACTGGCGCGACCCGGTGCAGCCGAACCGGCCGGTGGCTTGGGCTGCCGGCCCCGCAGCCGCGCCGGCCGGCGAGCGGCGGACGAATATCATCCTGATCGTCGCCGACGACCTGGGCATCAACGACATCAGCCTGAACGGCGGCGGGGTCGCGGGCGGGATCGTCAAGACGCCGAACATCGACGCGCTGGCGCGGCAGGGCATGAATTTCACCACCGCCTATGCCGCCAATGCCACCTGCTCGCCGTCGCGCGCGGCGATGATGACGGGGCGCTATGCGACGCGCTTCGGCTTCGAATATACTGCGGTGCCGGTGCAATTTTCGGAGAATATGGCGCATGGCGACGGGGTCGGACCGCTGAAGGCGGTGTTCCACAAGGAGCTGATCACCCCCGACATCCCCGACTATCCCGACATGGGCGTGCCCGCGAGCGAGGTGACGATCGCCGAGGCGGTGAAGGCCGCGGGATACCACACGCTGCACATCGGCAAATGGCACCTGGGCGAGGCGCCCAAGCTGCAGCCGCACGCGCAGGGCTTCGACGAGAGCCTGGCGGTGCTGGGCGGCGCGGCGATGTTCCTGCCCGAGGACGATCCCGACACGGTCAACGCCAAGTTGCCATGGGACCCGATCGACCGCTTCCTGTGGGCCAATTTGCGCCACGCGGTGACCTTCAACGGCGGCGAGCGCTTCCATCCCAAGGGGCATATGACCGACTATTTCGCCGATCAGGCGATCGCGGCGATCGAGGCGAACAAGAACCGGCCCTTCTTCCTATACCTCGCGTTCAACGCGCCGCACACGCCGTTGCAGGCGACCAAGGAGGATTATGCGAAGCTGCCCCAGATCAAGGACCACAAGACGCGTGTCTATGGCGCGATGATCGCGCAGCTCGACCGGCGGATCGGCGACATCATGGCCAAGCTGAAGGCTGCGGGGATCGACGACAATACGCTGGTCATCTTCACCAGCGACAATGGCGGCGCCTGGTACACGGGCATCGCCGACCACAACAAGCCGTACCGCGGCTGGAAGGCGACCTTCTTCGAGGGCGGCATCCGCACGCCCTTCTTGATGCGCTGGCCGGCGAAGATCGCGCCCGGATCGACGCGCGCCGACATGACGGGGCATATCGACATCTTTTCGACCATCGCGGCGGCGGCGGGGGCCAAGCTGCCGACGGGGCGGACGGTCGATAGCGAGGATATCCTCGCGGGGCCGGCGAAACGCCCTGCCCTCTTCTGGCGCTCGGGCGACTATCGCGCGGTGCGCGCTGGCGACTGGAAATTGCAAGTGACCAAAAGGCCAGCGAAGGCGCGGCTCTATAATCTCGCGGCGGACCCGACCGAGCAATATGATCTCGCCGCCGCCGAGCCCGCGCGCGTGGCGTCGATGAAAGCGATGCTCGAGGCGCAGAACAAGACCATGGCGAAGCCGATCTGGCCGGGGCTGATCGAGGGGCCGGTGCGCATCGACGTGCCGCTCGACGCGCCGTGGCAGGACGGGCAGGATTATATCTACTGGACCAATTGAGCTTTCCCCTCCCCCTCGATGGGGGAGGCAGCGAGACTTGGCGACGCAGTCGCTTAGTCGCAGCGGTGGGGGTGCGGCTTCGGCCTGACACGGACGGCGCAAGGACGCGCCCTCTCCCTCATCCAACTTCGCCTAATCGCTTCGCGACAAGGCTGCGTATCCTTCTCCCATCGAGGGAGAAGGACGTCAGGGCGTGCCGGTTTCCTCGATCGTGAACCCGCTGTTCGCCAGTTGCAGCTCGTCGCCGCAATGGCTGCACGCGGCGACCATGTGGAGGTCGTGGCCGCACGGGCTGTGCGTCAGCAGCAGCGGCGGGCCGCGCTCGTCGGCGAACCAGCGGTCGCCCCATTGCAGGAGCGCGAGCAGCACGGGGTAGAGGTCGCGGCCCTTGGCGGTCAGGCGATATTCGACGCGGTCGGCGTGCGACGAATAGGGCACGGTCTTCAGGATGCCCTGCCGTACCAGCCGCTCGAGCCGGCCGGTCAGGATGTTGGTCGCCATCAGCGTGTCGCGCTGGATATCGTCGAAGCGGTTGATCGACGTGAACATCGCGCGGACGACCAGCGTCGCCCAGCGGTCGCCGAACAGCTCGATCATCGTGTCGACCAGCGGGCGCCCGCCCGGGCGGCGGACGTCGCCGTTGAAGCGGCGGCGCTCGTAATGCGGGATCACCTGCGCGAGCCCGGGGCCTTCGCGCCAGGCGACATCGCGCGGGTCGATCTCGGCATGGCAATGGCCGCACACCGGCACTGGCTCGGTCGCATGGCCGCAGGTCGCGTGGTGCAGGCGGACCTGGAAATCGCGCTCGGCGGCCTCCCACTTATGCTGCCAGCGCAGCATCATCAGCGCGTTGGGGAACTGGTCGCGGCCCTTTTGGGTGAGGACATAGTGAAAGCCGCGGCCGCCCGTCCTCGCCTTTTTGGCGAGGCAATCCTCGTCGACCAGCTTCTTGAGCCGGCCGTTGACGACCGAGCGCGCGAGGCCGGTGCGGGTCACGAATTCGTCGAAGCTGTGCGTGCCGAGGAAGGCCTGTTCCATGATCAGCAGCACCGGCACGTCGCCGACCACGTCGAGCGCGCGCCAGATCGAACAGGCCCTGATCGTGCGGTCGTGTTTCAAGCGCGTGCCATTCCTCGTTTCACCCCGCCCCTAGACCGGCGGCGCGGGGACGACAAGGCGGCCGGGTCGGGAGAGGGAGCGGTGCCCGCGTCCCCTCTTCCCTGGGGAGAGCCCCCTCAAAAACGCCCCGTCAGCTGCACCGCGATGGTGCGCGGGCGGTCGACGATGCCGTTATAGGCATTGCCGGCGTTGCGGGTGATCGTCGTCGCGAGCGGCATCGAGCTCGCGGTCTGCAGGATGCGCTGGTTGGTGAGGTTGCGGCCGATCAGCGCGATCTCCCACTTGTTGTCGATCTCGGCGAGCGCGAGGCGGGCGCCGAGCTTGGCATAGCTGTCCTGCCGCGTGCGCGGGTCGAGGTTCGCCGCGGCGATATAGGCCGAGGAGAAATCGACGTTGACGTTGAACGCGACCTTCATGCCCGACGTCACCGGGGTCGAATAATCGACGTTGAGGTTGCCCGACCATTTGGGGGTCAGCGCGTTGCGCTTGCCGGTATAGTCGCAGAAACCGTTCGCGCCGGGCGTCTGGAGATAGAAGCACTGACCGTCGGTGAAGTTGGTGAATTCGAAGTCGAGATAGGCGATCGCGCCGCTCAAGGTCAGCCCCTCGGTCAGCGCGGCGCGGAAGTCGGCCTCGATCCCCTGCGTCTTCGCCGCCGCGGCGTTGCGGACGTTGAAGTTCAGCGTGCCGTCGAAGATGTTGACCTGCAGATCCTTGTATTTGGTCCGGTAGGCCGAGATGTTGAAGGCGAAGTCGCGGCCCTTGTATTTCAGCCCCGCCTCGAAATTGTCAGCGCTCTCGTCCTGGAACTCGAAGGCGCCGGGCTTGGCGACGGTGGTCGAACCCGGCAGCGAGTTCGAGCGGATGTCGAAGCCGCCGGCCTTGGTCCCCCTGGCGTAGGAAGCGTAGAACATCAGGTCGTCGGTCACGTCGTACTGGGCGTTGACCATCGGGTTGAAGCTGTCCTCGCTCAATTTGCCCGACACGCTGTGCGCCTCGATATTGAGCGCGCGGAACACCGCGGCGACGACCGCCGCGGGGGCGGTGCTGAGCGGGCCCTGGACGATCGCGAGGGTGCGGCTGCCCTTCTTCTTCTCATGGTTGAAGCGCGCGCCGGCGGTGATGCGGAACCGGTCGCTGAGCGAGAGCTGGCCCTGCGCGAAGACCGAGATCAGGTCCGAGGTCTGGCTGTAGTCGCGGTCGTTGCGCGTGTCGCCGAGCGCGTTGAACGGCGGGCCGAGCGCGAGGAAGGTCGGGTTGAACAGGGTGAAGTCCTGCACGTCGAGCTTGGCATTCTGGTAATAGACGCCGCCGATGTAATCGAAGGTCTCGCCGCCCGGCGAGGCGAAGCGCAGTTCCTGGCTGAACTGGCGGTAATCTTCGCGCAGGTTCGTGCCGTCGAGGAAGCTGATGCCCGAGAAATCGACGTCGACGATCTCGCGCGTCTTGTAGTCGAGCAGCGACGAGATCGAGGTCAAAGTGTGGTCGCCGAGCTCGAGGTCGGCGTTCAAGGTCGCGCCGAACACCTTGTTGCGGCTCTGATAGCCGTTGTCGGCGCGGACATAATCGGGGGTCGTGTCGACGAAGAACGGCCCCTGGAAGACGGTGTTGTAATTGCCGACCGCGCCGAAGACGTCGCGCGGCTGGCCCTTCGCCTCGAAGTCGGCATATTCGAGCTTCAATTCGACCGCGAGCGGGCCGCCCTGGTCGAACTCGACCTTGCCGCGGACATATTTCTCGTCGACATTGGGCTCGTTGCGGTCGAGCTTGGTGTTGTAGAAATAGCCGTCCATCGACCGATAATAGCCGACGACGCGCGCCTCGACGCCGTCCGCGAGCGGACCCGACAGCACGCCGTTGAGCTGGAATTCCTTGTGGTTGAATTCGTAGAGGCCCGAGAGCGAGCCTTCGAATTCATCCGTAGGGCTGCGCGTGGTGATGTTGACCGCGCCGGCGATCGCATTCTTGCCGAACAAAGTCGGCTGCGGCCCGCGCAGCACCTCGACGCGCTCCATGTCGATCAGCGGCAGGCGCGACAGCTGGTCGCGGCCGTAATAGACGCCGTCGACGAACATCGCGACCGACTGTTCGAACCCCTTGTTGTCGCCCGAGGCGATGCCGCGGATCGCGATGCGGTTGGCGATCGCGGTCTGGGTGATCTTGAGGTTCGGGACCGCCGACGAAATCTGTTCGAGGTTGGTTTGGCCGTAATTTTCGATCTGCTTGCCACTGACCGCCGAGATCGAGATCGGCACGTCGGACAGCCCCTCGGCACGCTTCTGCGCGGTGACGATGATTTCCTCGAGTCCGCCATTGTCCTCGGTCGTTTCGGCGGCGGGCGCACTGTCCTGCGCAAAGGCGATTGCAGGGCTGGCGAGCGCCGATGCAGCGAGCAGCGCGACGAAATGCTTCTTCATGATAGTCTCCCTCCCACCATCGTCGGATCGACCCCCGCGATGTTTTTCTAGCCTTGCGACTCTTACCGTCTTTAAGTATCGTTATGCAAGTCAGATAATTTGGAGAGGATCGAGAGTGCCGAAAAGCGGCCTGCCACCAGCGTTGACGCGCCATTTGCGGCTCCCCGCGATCGCGGCGCCGATGTTCCTCGTCTCGGGGCCCGAGATGGTGATCGCCGCGTCGCGCTCGGGCGTGATCGGCAGCTTCCCCGCCCCCAATGCGCGCACCTCGGCGGACCTCGAGGATTGGGTCGGCCGGATCGATGCGGCGCTGTCGAACGATCCCGAGGCGGCGGCCTGGGCGGTGAACCTGGTCGTGCATCCGTCGAACAGCCGCCTGCCCGAAGACCTCGCCTGCGTCGTGCGCCACAAGGTGCCGCTGGTGATCACCGCGCTCGGCAGCCCCGCGCGGGTGGTCGAGGAAATCCATTCCTATGGCGGGCTCGTCTTCGCCGACGTCAATTCGGTGGGTTTTGCGCGCAAGGCCGCTGCTGCGGGAGTCGACGGGCTGGTGCTCGTCGCCGCGGGTGCGGGCGGGCATACCGGCGCGACCGCGGGTTTCGCCTTCGTCGAAGAGGTGCGGCAGTTCTGGGACGGGCCGCTGGTGCTCGGCGGCGCGATCTCGACCGGGCACGCGGTGCGTGCTGCGGAAATCCTAGGCGCCGACCTCGCCTATCTCGGCACCTCGCTGATCGCCTGCGCCGAGAGCATGGCGGTGCAGCCTTACAAGGATATGGTCGTCGCCGCGGGAGCCGAGGATATCGTCCCGTCGAAGGGCATCACCGGCGTCACCGCCAACTGGCTGAAATCGAGCCTGATCGCCGCAGGCTACGACCCCGCCAACATGCCCGAGGACAAGCGCCCGAATTTCTCCGACGCGCAGGACGATGCCAAGGCGTGGAAGAATGTCTGGTCCGCCGGGCAAGGCGTCGGCGCGGTGCGCGGCATCGAGCCCGTCGCGACCATCGTCGATCGCCTCGTTTCCGAATATGATGCCGCCGCCGCAAGGCCGCGCTTTGCAGTTGCCGAAGGAGTCATCGCATGACCGCCCAGCTTGTCGAGACGATCCAGACCACGATCCAGCCGAACGATCATCCCTATATGAAGGGTGCATGGCGGCCGACGTTCAACGAGTGGAACGCGATCTTCGCCAATGGCGATGCCGAGGTGATCGGAACGATCCCCGACGACATCGACGGCGTCTATGTCCGCACCGGCGAGAACCAGATTCACGAGCCGATCGGCCGCTATCACCCCTTCGACGGCGACGGGTTCATCCACGCCATATCGTTCAAGGACGGCCGCGCGAGCTATCGGAGTCGTTTCGTTCGCACCAAAGGTTTCGAGGCCGAGAAGGAAGCCGGGCGCTCGCTATGGGCGGGGCTGATGGAGCCGCCGCACAAGTCGACGCGCCACGGCTGGGGCGCGCAGGAGTGGCTGAAGGATTCGTCGTCGACCGACGTCGCGATCCATGCTGGCAAGATCATCTCGACCTTCTACCAGTGCGGCGAGGCGTACCGGCTCGATCCCTTCACGCTCGAACAGTTCGGTACCGAAAGCTGGGTGCCGCTCGATGGCATTTCGGCGCATTGCAAGGTCGACCTCGCGACCGGCGAGCTGTTGTTCTTCAACTATTCGAAGCACGCGCCCTATATGCATTATGGCGTCGTCGGCGCGGACAATAAGCTCAAACATTATATCCCCGTCCCGCTCGCCGGACCGCGGCTGCCGCACGACATGGCGTTCACCCAGAATTATACGATCCTCAACGACATGCCGCTCTACTGGAACGAAGAGCTGCTCGAGCGGAACCTGCACGTCGTGCAATTCCACCCCGACGAAAAGACGCGCTTCGCGATCATCCCGCGGCACGGGCAGCCCGAGGATATCCGCTGGTTCGAGGCCGAGCCGACCTACACGCTGCATTGGCTCAACGCGTGGGAGGAAGGCGACGAGATCATCCTCGACGGCTATTATCAGGAAGAGCCGATGCCGAAATCCTATCCGAACGCGCCCGAGGGGCTCGAACGGATGATGGCCTATCTCGATCAGGGGCTGCTCAAGCCGCGGCTCCATCGCTGGCGCTTCAATTTGAAGACCGGCGAGACGAAGGAAGAGCGGCTCGACGAGCGCGACCTCGAATTCGGCATGTTCAACCATCGCTATGCGGGCAAGCCGTATCGCTATGCCTATAGCGCGATCCCCGAGCCCGGCTGGTTCCTGTTCCGCGGGTTGGTGAAGCACGACCTCAATGTGCGGACGAGCGAATCCTACGAGTTCGGCCCCGGCCGTTTCGGCAGCGAAGCCCCCTTCGCCCCGCGCATCGACGCGAAGGACGAGGACGACGGCTATCTCGTCTCCTTCATCGCCGACCTCGAGACCGACACCAGCGAATGCGTGCTGATCGACGCGAAGAATGTCGCGGCGGGACCGGTGTGCCGGATCATCCTGCCCGAGCGCATCTGTTCGGGCACGCACACCGTGTGGGCGAGCGGCGACGATATCGGCATGGGCGAAAACAGCGTGCTGGCCGCCTGAGATGATCGTCGCGGGAGAGGATAAAAGGCGGCGGCATCGCGAGAGTGGCTGGTGGGGCGACGAGACCTTCGCCAGCCTGTTCGCGGCCAATGCGGCGGCGCATCCCGAACGGCTCGCGCTGGTCGATGCGCCCAACCGCGGCGACTTCGCCTTCGGCGAGCCGCAGCGGCTGAATTACGCCGAACTGGCGACCGAGATCGACCGGCTCGCGGGCGCGCTTGTCGCGGCCGGAATCGGCAAGGACGATGTGCTGCTCGTCCAGCTCCCGAACATCAGCGAGTTCGTCGCGCTCTATTTCGCCGCGGCGAAGATCGGCGCGATCGTCAGCCCCGCGGCGGTGCAATATCGCAGCCACGAGCTGAAAGGCATGATCGGCGTCGTCGAACCAAAGGCCTTCGTCTGCGCGACGCAGGTCAAAGGCTGCGACCATGCCGGCGTTGCCGCGCCGTTGCTCGAAGGTATCCTGCTAATGACCTTCGGCCCTGATGCGCCCGCGAATGCGCTCGACCTGTCGACCGCCGCGGGCGATGAAGCCGCGCTGGCGGCGCATGTCGCCGCGAACCCCGTCGATGCCGACGATATCTTCACCATCTGCTGGACCTCGGGGACCACGGGCGTGCCCAAGGGCGTGCCGCGCAGCCACAATCACTGGATCGCGGTCGCGGGCGCGGGGTATGAGGCGATGAAGGTCGGGCCTGGCGATGTCCTGCTCAACCCCTTCCCGCTGATCAACATGGCGAGCATCGGCGGGATCACCATGTGCTGGCTGACGAGCGCGGGGACGATGGTGCTGCACCACCCCTTCGATCCCGGCGTGTATTTGAAGCAGATCGCGACCGAACGGCCGAGCCTGACGATCGCGCCGCCCGCGGTGCTCAACATGCTGCTGCAAAATGAGGCGTTGCTCGCGTCGGTCGACCTCTCCAGCCTGCGCGTCATCGCCTCGGGTTCGGCACCGCTCGCGCCCGCGATGGTGCGCGGTTTCCAGGAAAAGCTCGGCATCATCATCGTCAACGTCTTCGGATCGAACGAGGGGATGAGCTTCATCACCGGCGAGGGCGACATGCCCGATCCCGACAAGCGCGCGAGCCTATTCCCGCGCCGCGGCACCTATCGGCGCCCCTATGGCGAGGGCCGCGCGCCCAATATCGAAAGCCGGCTCGTCCCGCCGGGCGGCGGCGATGCGATCGAGGCCGATGGCGTATCGGGCGAGTTACAAATACGCGGGCCGACCTTGTTCGAAGGCTATCACAACGCACCCGACCGCACCGCCGAGGCCTTCACCGACGACGGCTGGTTCCGCACCGGCGACCTGTTCGAGATTGCCGATGGGGGCGACTTCTACCGCTTTGTCGGACGCTGCAAGGATCTGATCATCCGCGGCGGAGTCAATATCTCGCCCGAGGAGATCGATCAGCTGCTCGGCGGCCATCCGCTACTCGCCGAGGCGTGCACCTTCTCGCTCCCCGACCCGACGATGGGCGAGCGGATCGGCCTCGCCTATGTCCCGCGCGGGGCGGAGGATGTCGGGATCGGCGAGGTCGCCGACTATCTGCGCGGCCATGACCTCGCGGTGTTCAAACTGCCCGAACGCCTGTTCCGCTTCGACGCCCTGCCGCGCAACGTCACCAACAAGGTGATGCGCAGCGAAGTGCGCGAAATGGCCCTCGCCACTCTCGAAAAGGAAGCCTGACATGGCGAAAGATGTGTTCATCCTCGGCGGCGCGCAGACCGACTTTTCGCGCAATCTCGAACGCGAGGGCGGCGGACTGTTCGAGCTGTTCCGCGACGTCGCCGAAGCCGCCTTCGTCGCGACGGGTATCGAGCCCAAGGAGGTCGAGACCGCGCATGTCGGCAATTTCGTCGGCGAATTGTTCGCGGGACAGGGCCAGCTCGGCGGCTTCTTCGGCCATGTTCACCCCGATCTCGCGGGCATCCCCGCGTCGCGCCACGAGGCCGCCTGTGCGTCGGGCAGCATCGCGATCCTCGCCGCCGCCGCCGAGATCGAGGCCGAGCGCTATGGGCTCGCGCTGGTGCTCGGCATCGAGCTGATGCGCAACGTCCCCGGCCAGCGCGCTGCCGAATATCTTGGCGCCGCCGCCTGGGCCGGCCGCGAGGCGCAGGAGGCGCGATACCTCTGGCCGTATATGTTCGCGCGCGTCGCCGAGGAATATGACGAGCGTTTCGGGCTCGATCGCGCGTATCTGCGCGGGATTTCGGCGAATAATTTCGCCAATGCGAAGAAGAACCCCAACTCGCAGACGCGTGGCTGGGCGGTCACCGACGATCATCTCGGCGAGAATGACGCGGTCAATCCGCTGATCGAGGGCTCGCTGCGCAAGTCCGATTGCGGGCAGGTCACCGACGGCGCCGCCGCGATCTTCCTCGCCTCGCGGGAGGTGGCCGAAGCTTATGCCAAACGGCGTGGCATATCGCTGGAGAGCATCCCGCGGATCAAGGGCTGGGGCCATGCCACCGCGCCCCTGCTCTACTCCACCAAGGTCGCGGACAGCCGCGGCGGCGACTATGTCTTCCCCAGCGTGCGCAAGGCGATGATGGACGCGCTGCACCGCGCCGGGATGCCCGATATCTACGCCTGCGACGGGGTCGAGGTGCACGACTGTTTCTCGATCACCGAATATATGGCGATCGACCATTTCGGGATCACCAAGCCCGGCGAAAGCTGGCGCGCGGTCGAGGACGGGACGATTGCCTTGGGTGGCAGGCTTCCGGTCAATCCGTCGGGCGGGCTGATCGGGCTCGGCCATCCGGTCGGCGCGACCGGGGTGCGGATGCTGCTCGACGGCTGGCGGCAGGTCACCGGAAACGCCGGCGACTATCAGGTCGAGGGCGCGCGCAATTTCGCGACCTTCAACGTGGGCGGCAGCGCGACGACCGCGGTCAGCTTCGTCGTCGGCACCTGATTTGACCGACGTCTATCTCTACGATGCGGTGCGCACGCCGCGCGGCAAGGCGCGGCCCGATGGCGGGCTCGCGGCGCTGAGCCCGCAGGAGCTGGTGCGGCAGCAGGCGGCGGCGCTGGCGGCGCGTTGCGGTGCGTTCGAGCCCGAAGCGCTGGTCCTCGGCTGCGTCACGCAGAGCGGGACGCAGGGCGGGCATATCGCGATGCTGGCGAAGCTGCACGCGGGGCTGCCCGACGGATGTGCGGCGCATAGTATCAACAATTATTGCGCCTCGGGGCTGTCGGCGATCGGCGCGGCGGTGGCGAAGGTCGCGAGCGGCGAGATCGGGCTCGCGCTCGCGGGCGGGGTAGAATCAATGAGCTCGGCGCCCTTCCTCGGCGACCGCGCGGGCTTTTACGCCAACGACGAACTGCCGCCGCGCGCGCGCTTCGTGCCGCCGGTGCTCGCGGCCGACCGGCTGGCGCACGCCGAGGGCATCACGCGCGCCGAACTCGACGCGGTCGCCCTCGCCTCGCAGCAGAAGGCGGCGACGGCGGAGGGTAATGCGGCGTTGCAGGCCTCGCGCATCGCCACGGGCGCGCTGACCGGCGAAGAATGTATAAGGCCGCAGACGACGGCGGAATCGCTCGCCGCCGCGCCGGCGGCTTTCGGCGAATTGCAGGCGCAATATGCAGGCGCGCTCGAGGGCGCGACGTTCGAGCCCCTGCACGCGGTCGCGCATGCCCCGCCGATCTGTGACGGCGCGGGACTGGCATTGGTCGGCGGTGTAGGGCTCGGGCCCGGGCCACGGGCGCGCGTCGTCGCCTTTGCCGAGAGCGGGGGCGATCCGGCGGCGTCGCTGACCGCGGGCTTTGCGGCGATGGACAAGGTGCTGGCGGGGTCGGGGCTGTCGCTCGCCGACATCGACCGGATCGAGTTTATGGAGGCTTTTGCGGTCACCATCGCCAAATTCCTGCGCGACCGCGATGCCGATCCGGCGCGGGTCAATGTCGGCGGCGGGCACCTCGCCAAGGGGCATCCGATGGGCGCGAGCGGGGCGATCCTGACCTCGTCGCTGCTCGATGCGCTCGATGCCGGCGGCGGGCGCTACGGGCTCGTCGTGCTCACCGGGGCGATGGGGGTCGGCGCGGCGATGCTGGTCGAGCGCCTGGGCTGATTTCCGGCTGGACAGGCGCGCGGCGGGCCCGCACAAGCCGCCAAGGAACCCGGCACAGGAGGCGGTCATCGATATCCAGCACGCACAGGCAGAATTTCGCGCAGCCTATCAGGGCGGCGCGCCGGGCGTCTTCGCGTCGGGACTGGCCTGGCTCGCCGCCGATGCGGCCTGGTATGTCTGGGGCGGCTTCTATGCCTTTGTCACGCTCTTCATCGGCGGCATGCTGATCATGCCGCTGGCGCTGCTGATCGCGCGGCTGTTCCGCGCGCCGAAGGTCAGCAAGGGCAATCCGCTGACCTTGCTGGGGTTCGAGGCGGTGCTGCCGCTGTTCGCGGGGCTGCTGATCGCCTGGGGGCTGATGCCGGTGTCGGAGAATTTCGCTTTTGCCGCCTTCGCGCTCGTCATCGGCGCGCGCTACCTGAGCTTTGCAACGATGTATGGCGACCGGCTCTATTGGGCGCTCGGGGTGGTGCTGTTCGCGATCGGCACCGCCTTTGCGATCCGGGCCGACCTGCTGCCCGTGCATGTCACGCTGGTGGTGGGCAGCGCCGAACTGCTGTTCGCGGCGCTGCTCTTCACGCGCTGGAACGCATCGCTCTCGCAAACATCGGCCGGTACCGGCCGCGCGGGCATCGCCTGAGCGTCAGGCGGTCGCCCGGCGCGCGGCCCACAGCCCGAAACCCGCGATGATCGCGTAGCAGATCAGCGGCACGACCAGCGCGAGGCGGAGGTCGATATCGGCGACCAGCCCGAACAGGAAGGGCACGATCGCGCCCCCGATGATCGCGGTGCACAATATGCCCGACGCCTGCGGCGTGCGCTCGCCGAGCCCTTCGGTCCCGAGGCTGAAGATCGTCGGGAACATCAGCGAGTTGCAGAAGCCGACGAGGATCAGCGCCCAGCCCGACAGCGCGCCCGTGGTCACCGCCGACAGGATGATCAGCGAAATCGCCCCCGCGGCGAAGGTCGCGAGCACGCGCCCGGGCTTGGCGAGCCGCAGGATGAAGCCGCCGAGGATGCGGCCGATCAGCGCGCCGAGCCAATAGATGGCGACGAGCTTGCCCGCAGCCTGGAGCCCCAGCCCCATCACGCTCTGGTCGCCGAGATAGGCGATGAGGTTCGAGCCGATTGCGACTTCGGCGCCGACATAGACGAAGATGCACAGCGCGCCGAGCTGGACGCGGCGGTTGTGGGTGAGCAGCTCCCACGTGCCTTCGAGCTTCACCGCGTCGGCCTTGGCATGGTCGAGCGCCGAACGATTGAACCAGAAGACCGCCGCGATGACGAGCATCAGGATGCCGAGCCACATGTACGCGGTGCCGATCGAGGCGCCTTCGGCGACGCGATAGGCCTGAATCTGCGCATCGGTCGAGGTTTCGGGGTCGAGCGGTTTGCTGTCGCCGAGCAGGAAGGTCGCGCCGCCATAGACCATCAGGAAGACGCCGACCGAATTGAACGCCTGTGCAAAGGTCAGCCGGCTGTGCGAGGTCTTGGCCGGCCCGAGCGTGGTGATGACGGGGTTCATCGCCACCTGGAGCACGGTGATCCCCGCGCCGATGCAGAAGAGCGCGGCGAGGAAACCCGGGTATGACGCCGCCGCGGACGCCGGGATGAACAGGAAGGAGGCGGCCGCGACGATCGTGAAGCCGAGCACGAAGGTGCGGATATAGCCGAGCTTCGACATGATGATCCCCGCGGGGATCGAAAAGGCACCATAGGCGATGAAGAACGCCATCTGGACGAGGTTTGCCTGCGCATGGGTGAGGTGGAACATCGACTTGAACTTGCCCACGAGCAGGTCGTTGATGTTCGTCACCCCGCCGAGCAGGAAAAACACCGCAAAGGCGAGGACCAGCACGATCAGCGTGCTGCCGCCGCCCCTGCCCGGCTGATCGGCCGCGTTCGAATCCGCACCCGTCGCAACGTTCGGCGCCAATGCCATGTCTCTCTCCCCGACCTTATTTATTTATCGCTTGGTGTCGTCATTTTGCCTTGGGCGGGCAAGGCAGATTCTCGCCGACCGCCTGAACATTCGTATGCAGCAGCGTCGCGGCGAACCCCTTGTCGGCGGTGACGCTGAGCGCATAGTCGAGCTTCTGGAGGTTGGCGCCCGCATCGGCGAAGCAGCGGAGCGGAATGCGGAACGAGCTGACCTGTCCCTTCGGCGCCGCCTTGACCCAGTCGGAGACGTCGAACGCCTGCCCGCCGAGTGCGACGGTCACCGGGCCGGTGCCGAGCGCGTCGACGCGCCATTCGACACGCAGCGCGAAGCTGTTGTTGAGCTGGCGCGAGAGATCGGCGTAGGGGCCGGAGAGGTGGAAGGCGGCGGGGCCGGTCCAGACGAAGCTCTTGCCATCCTCCTGCGCCTTCACGTCGACCGAGCGCGCGGCGATCAGCCCGCCGGGGCTGGTGACGGGCGGCGATTCGACCGGGCGCGCGCCGCCCGCGTCGGTAACCGTGAGCGCCCACGGGGAACGCGCGCGGCCGCCGGCGAAATAGGTCTCGACGTTGAGCGCGGCGGCGACGTCGATGCCGAGGTCCTCGGACAGCGGGCCGACAGGCTTGCTCTCGCCATATTTGAGGCCGTAGCCGGTCGCGAAGAGCGGCTTTTCGACCGGCGAACGCGCATCAGCGGGCCAGGCGAAGGGGAGCGTGCCGGTGAAAGGCCGCGCGGTCTTGCCGTCCTTGCCTGCGACCAGCACGTCGGCGACGCCCGCGCCCTGCGAGCCGGGCAGCCAGCCCGCGACGAAGGCGTCGGCGGCGTTGATTTCGGGGCTCGTGAACATCGGGCGGCCCGAGAGGAAGAGCGCGACGACCGGGATGCCCGCGGCCTTCAATGTCTTGAGCGTCGCCAGATCGGTGGCGTCATTGGGCTGATAATCGAGCGTCGGGACGTCGCCCTGGAATTCGGCGTAAGGCGCCTCGCCGAAGACGACGATCGCGACGTCGGGCTTTTCCTTATAGACCCCGCCGTCGGAGAGCGTCGCGACGCCGCCCGCGTCGCGGACCGCCTTGTCGAGGCCTTCCCAGATCGTCTGGCCGTTGGGGAAGTCGCCGCGCACGACGTCGGTGCCCTGCCAGCTGATCGTCCAGCCGCCCGACTGCATCGCCATATTGTCGGCGCCGGGGCCGGTGACGAGCACGCGCGCGCCGGGCTTGATCGGCAGTAGGCTGCCATTGTTCTTGAGCAATACGAGCGACTTGGCGACCGCTTCGCGCGCGACCGCGAGATGTTCGGGGGTGCCGAGCGCCTTGACCTGGCTGCGGTCGACATGACCTTCGGGAAAGAGGCCGAGCTTGTACTTCACGCGCAGGATGCGGCGCACGGCGTCGTCGAGGCGCGCCTGCGAAATGGTGCCGTCCTTTGCCTGCTTGACCGTGGTTTCGTAGAGGCCCTTCCAGCTGTCGGGCGCCATGAACATGTCGAGCCCGGCGTTGATCGACTGGGCGCAGTCGGTGACGCTGCATCCCGCGACTTGGCCGTGGCCGTTCCAGTCGCCGACGACGAAGCCCTCGAAGCCCATCTTCTTTTTGAGCGCGTCGGTCAGCAGCCCCTTGTTGCCGTGGTGCTTGACCCCCTGCCAGCCCGAGAAGCTGGCCATGACGGTGAGCGCGCCGGCGTCGATCGCGGCGGGATAGCCCATCGCGTGCTTGGCGATCAGTTCCTCCTCGTCGATCTTGGCGTCGCCCTGGTCCTTGCCCTCGAAGGTGCCACCGTCGGCGAGGAAATGCTTGGCGGTCGCGGCGACATGCGCGGGGCCGACGCTCTTGCCCGCGGCGAGCGAGCCCTGGAGGCCGATGACCATCGCCTTGGCATAATCGGCGATCAGCTTGGGATCCGCGGCATAGCCTTCGTAGCTGCGGCCCCAGCGGAGGTCCTGCGGCACTGCGAGCGTCGGGGCGAAAGTCCATTCGATGCCGCTGCCCGCGATCTCGGCGGCGGTGACCGCGCCGATGCGCTGGATCAGTTCGGGATCACGCGCGGCGCCGAGGCCGATATTGTGCGGGAAGAGCGTCGCGCCGGGGACATTGTTGTGGCCGTGCACGGCGTCGACGCCGAAGACGATCGGGATCGCGACGCCGTTCGCCTGCGGCTTCATCGAGACGGCGCGGAATTCGCCGACGAGCTTTGCCCAGTCGGCGGCGCTTGAGCGTTCGTTACCGTTCGGGCCGCTATTGCCTCCCGCAAGGATCGAGCCGAGCGGGTAAGTCTCAAGGTCCTTGGGCGTGATCGTGCTGATGTCGCCCTGGATCAGCTGGCCGACCTTCTGCTCGACCGTCATCTTCTTGAGAAGCGTGTCGATGCGCTTTTCGGTCGCGGCGTCGGTGATCGCTGCGGGGCTCTTTGCGGCGGGCCAGAGGTCGGGATGGACGCTTGCGGCACCAGTGTCGGCGGGCTGCGCCACTACCATCGTGGCGGTTCCCGCCAGCAAGAATGCCGTCGTCATGGCAAGTGCGGAACGCCGCATCGTCTCTCCCATCCCTATTTATCCGAACCACTATGTGAACGTTATCAAATGACGCTCTCGCATAGCAAGCGAAGGAAATCAAGCGCGCTATTCGGATTGCGTCAGCGCAGCCGCGGCATCGTCGCAAGGAGGAGCACCGCGACGCTCGCGAGGCCGGCGAGCAGCAGGAACAGCGCGTCGAAGCCGAAGCCGGGAACGAGCGAGATGGTGAGCCAGGGCATGATCAGCGACGGCACGGTGTTGGTGAGGTTGAAGAGGCCGAGGTCGCGCGCGCGATGCTCGGGGCGCGGCAGGATGCGCAGCGTCTGGCCGCTGTGGAGCGAGAGGAAGATCGTCGCGGCGATGCCGAAGACGACATAACTGAGCTTGGCCGCCAACAAAGTTTCCGACAGCGCCATGGCGGCGAGGCCGAGGCTGAGGATCGTCGCGCAGATGGCGAGGGGGAGGATCGGGCGGTCATTCCGGTCTGCCCAGCGGCCGGTGAGCAGCGCGAGGGGGACCGCGACGGTCAGGACGAGGCTGAACAGCTGCGCGGTTTCGCTGTCGGTGATCGCGGGCTCGATCGAGCGGAACCAGAAGAAGAGATAGGCGAAGAGCGCGGCTTCGGCGATCTGCACGAGCAGGCGCGCGAACCACATGCGCGCGACGATGGCGGATGGGCGCGACGGGGCTTCGTCGCTGCTCGGGATCGAGAGCTCAGGAAAAGGACGCGGGCGGCCGAGCAGCAGCACGGGGAGCACCGCCCCCGCGACGAGCAGCCCGACCAGCGCGAGGCGGGCGTCGGCACCGGCGAGGCCTGGGACCGTCACGATCGCGCCCGACAACGCGCCGAGGGCGGGCGAGAAGGCGAGCAGCCCGCCGAGCAGCCCCTTCTGATGATCGGGCACCAGATCGCCGCCCCAGGCCGACAGGGGGCCGAGCATCATGTTGAGCGCGAGCTGCCAGCCGATGATGATCGCGATCAAGGTCGGGACATCCTCTGCGAGCGGCACCGCAAGGAGCAACGCTATCGTCAGGATCAGCCCGGCGACGATCCAGCTGCGCCGGTTTTTCGTGCGGTCGCTGAGCCAGCCGAAGAGGACCCCGCCGGTGCTGGCGGCAATGGCGCCGAAGAAGGTGACGTAACCGAGCGCCTGGATGTCGCCCTGCCCCGCGAGCGCGGTCATCCGCACGGGGAGCAGGATCGTCAGAAAGGGCACATAGGCGATCGCCCCGCCCGCCGCGGCGAGCGCGTAGAGCAGCAGGAAGCGGGTCGACTGGCGGGGCTCGGACGCCTCAGCCATCATGCGCGGGCGCCGCGGTCGAGCCGCGCTCGATCAGGCTCCCCTCGACCACCGTCGGTTCGGTCGGGCGCGGGGCGCCGCGCTGCGCCGCGATGATCAGTTCGACCGCGCGCGACACCGTCGCGGCGATCGGCTGGTCGACCGCGGTCAGGCCCGGCGGGGTGAAGCGGACGATCGGGGTGTTGTCGAAGCTGACCAGCGACAGGTCGCGCGGCACGTCGAGCCCGCGATCCTGCGCGACTGCCAGCGTCGCGAGCGACATCTGGTCGTTGCTGGCGATGATCGCGGTCGGCGGATTTTCAAGGCCGAGCAATTGCTGCGCCGCGACCGCGCCCGACGCCGCGCTGAAATCGCCCTCGGCGAGCAGGTCGTCGGTCGGCAGGCCCGCCGCTTCCATCTCGGCGCGCCAGCCGTCGATGCGCCAGTGGCTGAGGTCATATTCGACCGAGCCCGAGATGAAGCCGATGCGTTTGTGGCCGAGGTCGATCAGGTGGCGCGTCGCGCGCGCCGCCGAGCCCTCGTCGTCCATCGTCAGCGCGATGCCGGCGTCGCCGCCGTGCGAGCCGATGCGCGCGAAGGGAATGCGCTGGCCGTGCAGCAGGCCCACGATCAGCGGATTGTCCGAGTGCGGCGGGGTCAGGATGACGCCGTCGGGCTGGAGCGCGGCGATGATCGCGCGCAGCTCGCGCTCGACATGGTCGTTATGGGTGTCGACCAGTTCGAAGATCATGCGGTAGCCGAGCTCGGCGCATTTGAGCATGCCGCCGAACAGCATCTGGTCGACCCAGTCGGTGCCCTCGCGCGCGTGCCAGTCGGCGATCGTGCGTTCGCGGTCGTTGATCGCGAGGATGAGGTAGGAGCGCGAGCCGCTCATCCGCTGCGCCGCGATCGAGGGGACATAGCCCAGCTTGTCGATCGACGCCTGGACGCGTTCCTTCATCTCGGGGCGGACATTGGGCTCGTCGTTGATCACGCGGCTCACCGTCTGCAGCGACACCCCCGCGTCGGCCGCCACATGCTTGATCGTCACCGACTGCCGCCGACGTCCCATTATTTCGTCTGGCCCCCATCCGCAGAACAGGCGGCCCTGCTAGCGGCATCCGGGCCGCATTGCCAGACGCGAACCCAGTCGATTTCGAAGCTTTTGGGATAGCCGCGGCCGTCGACGCCCTTTTCGGTGCGGCCCTCGGCAAGCCCGCCGCCGACCGCGAGGTTGAGCAGCAGATGGAAGGGGCGGTCGAAGGGCGCGTTGGGATCCTTGGAACCGGTGGTGCTCCAGTCGCCCGCGCGCTGGGTCGCGTAGACCTTGCCGTCGATGGTCCAGTCGATGCGGCCCGCTTCCCAGACGATGCCGAAGACATGGAAATCGTCGATCGGCGCGGGCAGCACGGTCTCGTCGCCTTTATGCTTGTTCGCGGGCCATTGCCCGCCCGAATGGAGCGTGCCGAGGATGCGGTTCTCGATCCCGCCGGGGCATTCCTTGCACTTGGCGCCGAGGTTCACCGCTTCGAGGATGTCGATCTCGCCCGAGGCGGCCCAGGTGCCGTAATGATGATCCTCGGGCAGCATCCAGATCGCGGGCCAGGTCCCCTGCCCCTGCGGCAGCTTCGCGCGCACCTCGACCTTGCCGTAGGTCCACGCCGCCTTGCCGCGGGTGACGAGGCGGGCGGAGCTATAGTCCCTGGTCGCGCGGGCGTTGGCCTTGGCGGGGTCGCCGCGCTGCGCCAGCGGGAAAGCGGGGCCGCTCGCGGCCTCCTTGCGCGCGGTGATGACGAGCCTGCCGTCCTTGACCGCCGCATTGTCCTTGCGGTCGGTGTAGCATTGGCGCTCGTTGTTGCCGCCGCCCCAGCAATCGACGTCATAATCCCATTTGCCGCGGTCGATCTCCGTGCCGTCGAAGTCGTCGGACCAGACGAGCTGCCAGCCGTCGGACGCCGCCGCGGGGGTCGCGGCCGCTGCGGCGAGCAGCAGGGCGAGCGCGGTCCTCATGCGGCCTGCGGGACGTCGGCGCCGCAATAGCGCGCGACATAGGCGTGATGATCGGGGAGCTTGGCGACGGTGTCGGCGACCTGCTGGCGGATCATGCCGAGCAGCCGGTCGAGTTCGTCGTCGCTGAGCTTGGTGGTGACGGGGTGATAGCTTTGCGGCTCGATCCCCTGCCCCATCATCACCTGCACCCAGCTGTTTTCGGCGAAAAGCTCCTCATTCTTGCGGAAGACGCGGCCGGTTTCGCGGAACAGCTCGATCTTCTGCGCGAGGCTGTCGGGGATGTCCATGTCGGCGCACTGGCGCCAGAAGGCGCTGTCGCGCCGAGAAGTGGCCTTATAGTGGAGGATCAGGAAGTCGCGGATCTGCAGATTGTCCTGCAACTGCTGTTCCTCATATTCGGCGATGTCGCGCGCACTGGGGCGGCCGAGCGGCAGCATGCGGATGAAGCGCAGCACGCTGCGCTGAATGAGGTGGATGCTGGTCGATTCGAGCGGTTCCATGAAGCCCCCGGAGAGGCCGACCCCGACGCAGTTGCGTACCCATTGGCGCCGGCGGATGCCGGTGGTGAAGCGCAGGAAATTGGGCTCGGTCAGCACCTCGCCCTCGACATTGCCGAGCAGGCGTTCGAGCGCTTCGTCGCGGCCGAGGTAGCGGCTGCAATAGACGAGGCCGTTGCCGGTGCGGTGCTGGAGCGGGATGCGCCATTGCCAGCCCGCGTCGTGCGCCATCGCGCGCGTATAGGGGACGGGCGGGCGGACGTTCGGCGTCTGGAGCGCGATCGCGCTGTCGCACGGCAGCCAGTGGGTCCAGTCGTCGAAGCCTGCGTGGAGCGCGCCCTCGATCAGCAGCGCGCGAAAGCCGGTGCAGTCGAGGAAGAGGTCGCCCTCGATACGGCGCTCGCCGTCGAGGATCAGCGCGGCGATGTCGCCGGTCTCGGGATCGAGCTCGACATGGCCTATCTTGCCCTCGACGCGGACGGTGCCGTCGCCCTCGGCCATCTGGCGGAGGAAGCGCGCGTAGAGGCCGGAGTCGAGCTGATAGGCGTAATTGGTGCCGTCGTTGGGCAAGTGGGCGAACTTGCCCGCCATCGCGGCGACCAGCTCCATGCAATAATCGTCGTAGCTCTGGTTGTGACCTTTGGTGCGCCCGTGCAGCCAGAAATGCTGGAAGCCCGCCGACCAGTGATCCTTGCCGGTCAGCCCGAAGCTGTGGAAATAGCGGTGCCCCTCTTCCTTCCAGTTGTCGAAGAGGATGCCGAGCTTGAAGGTCGCCTGCGTCGCGCGCATGAAATCGGCCTCGTTGATGCCGAGCAGCCGGTTGAAATTGACGAGCGGCGGGATGGTGCTCTCGCCGACGCCGATCGTGCCGATCGCCTCCGATTCCACCAGCGTCACGCTGACCGCGCGGCCCATGGTGCGCGCGATCGCGGCGGCGGCCATCCAGCCGGCGGTGCCGCCGCCCGCAATCACGATGTGCTGGATGGGCTGGGTCATCGGCTGAGCGTCCTCAAGAGGAAAGCGCGGAGGCGTCCGGCGCTTTCGGGGGTGAGCGGGGCGAGGACGCTGCGGGCGGCCTCGGGGATGTGGTCGGTGACCGTGCCGTCGTTTTCGAACACATAATGGTCGAAGAGGGCGCGCCACATCGCCTTGTCCTCGTCGGGCAGGTCGCGGATCGCGAGGATCGCGTGGTTGAGCGCCTCCTGCGGCTGCCCGAGGAAGGCGGGGGTGTCGCGCCACCAGTAATTGACGAGGATGTTGAAGGGATCGAGCCCCTCGACATGGTGCCACCACATCGACGGGATGAAGAGCGCGTCGCCGGGTTCGAGCTCGGCGACCTGCGCGGCCGCCATCGCCTCGGCGAAGCGCGGATGGGCGGCGAGGTCGGGGGCGTCGAAATCGACCATGGAGACCGCACGCCCTGCGGGGGTGTTGTCGATCGGGCCGAGGTAGAGATTCTTGTACTGGTCGGGCGGGAAGAGCGTGAAGCGGCGGCGCCCCGCGGCGCAGCAGGCGAGATTGTCGGGGAAGTCGTTGTGCGCGGCGATGCGCGTTTTCGTCCCCATCCAGATGCTCTTGAGCGGATTGCGGGTACCGAGGTCGAGCGGGTTGGCGGTATCGAGCCCGTCGAAATGCGCGGGGATGTCGATCGAGGCGAGATAGACGGTGCGATCCTCGCCGCGTTCCTCGGCGGTGTCGATCCCCGCGAAGATGTCGGGCAGCTTGCCCGTGCCGGTGCGGAAATTCATCGCCATGTCGGCATCGTAGAAGAGCCGCCCGTCGTGCCCCGGCGCGCCGATCGACACGGTGAAGGGACGGTCGCGGGCGTGACCCAGCAGATGCTGCCGCGCCGCGCGTGCCGAGGCCCTGCCCGCCCGCACCAGCGGCCAGTCGGCGACGAGGCCGCGCAGGATAAAGGGCTCGCGCGCGCCCGAGAGCAACGCGTCGAGCCCTTCCCCCTTATCATATGCGCGCTCTGCCACCCGGGCGAGCCGCGGATAGATGGCGCCGTCGCGCTCAGCCATGGCCGAGCTTCGCATTGCGGCGATCGACGAGCCCCGCGAGCTGCGACAGCGAGGCGAGCGCCATGAACATCGGCATCAGGTGGCCGTCGGCGTGGAGCTTGCCGAGCGTATCGGCATCGAGCGCGCGGAGCTTGGCCTCGTCGATGATGTGGAACCCGACGAGCGAATTGACCGAGCCGTCGTCGAGCGTCACCTCGAGCGTGAAGGGTTCGAGCAGATCATGGTCGGCGAGCGCGGCGAAGAAGGCGGGGCTCGCGCGATAGCCCTCGTCGAGCGCGCCGAGCTTTTCGGCGACATCCTCGAGATAGGGCGTCGCCTGTCCGTCGGCGTCGAACAGGCGAATGCCCTCGCCCCCCGCGGCGATGCGCGGGTGATCGAGGTCGATATGCACCTGCCCCGGCCCATCGCCGCTCGCCGGGCGGCCGACGAGGAAGGGCTGGATCGCGATCGACAGCGGGCGGTAGCGCGCGTCCCAAAGCTCGCCGTCGAGGAAGAGATTTTCGCCGTTCTCGAAGCCGAAGAGCGCGACCGCGATGAACGGGTCCTGCGGATTTTCGCGGCGGAAGAGGATCGGATAATGCGCCTGCACCTGGCGGAACTCGCTGGGCACCGTTAGCGTCGCCATCACCGCGTCGCCGCGCGCCGCGCCCGCGCGAGGATCGATGCGCAGTTCGCGGTGGGCATTGGTGTCGAGGGCGGCGTGCTGGGTCATGTATGGTCCTTCATTCGGCGGCGGTCGCCGCGGCCGCGCCGAGCGCGTCCAGATAATCGCGGTTGGTGGGAAGCGCGGCGGCGAGCGCGCGGGCGCGCTGGCGCTGCTCGGCGAGCGCGGCGGCGGCGCGGTCGCTCGATATGAGGCCCGGCGGCGGGGCGACGCCCATGCCGTAGAGGATATATTGGTGGCTCTCGGCCGAGAAAATCTCGTCGACCTGCGGGAAGTCCCACGCCGAGGGCGGCTGGTCCTGCCACAGGGTGAGCATCGCGGCGAGGGTCGCGGGGATATGCTCGGGGTCGCGCTGGGCGAGCCAATAGGGCTCGGGGCGGCGGCTCAGCACATAATGGAGCTTGAGGAAGTCGACGATGCGGTTCCAGCGATAGCGGAACAGCGCGTTGAAGCGCTGCGCGTGGATCGGCAGCACCGCGGCGCTCGCGGGGAAATTGTCGATGAGGGCATTGAGCGACAGCTCGATCATCACGATCGCTGAGGCCTCGAGCGGCTCGATGAAGCCCGCCGAGAGCCCGACCGCGAGGCAATTGCCCTGCCAGAAGCGCGCGCGGTGGCCGGTGGGGAAGCTTAGGCGGCGGACGGGGACGTCGGGGGCGTGCGGCAGTTGCTCGGCGATATAGGCGCGCAGCACCGCCTCGGCCTCGTCGTCGGAAAGGAAGCGGCTGGCGTAGACGCAGCCGATGCCGCGGCGGGTCGGCAGCGCGATGTCCCAGATCCAGCCGGCGCGGTGCGCGGTCGAGACGGTCTGCGAGGCGATAACGCTGTCGGGGTCGGTCGGCACCTGCGCCGCGAGCGCGCGGTCGTTGAAGAGCGTGTCGCTGCGATCGATCCATTCGACGCCGAGTTCGCCGCCAATCAGCAGCGCGGCGTGGCCGGTGCAGTCGAGGAAGAGGTCGCCCGCGATTTCGCCATGCTCGCGCGTGATCACCGCGGCGATCAGGTCGCCCTCGCCGCGCCGGACGCCGGTGACATGATCGGCGACATGGCGGACGCCGAGGCGCTGTTTCGCATGGACCATGAGGAGCGCGGCGAATTTGCCGGCGTCCAAGTGGTAGGCGTAATTGGCGGCGCCCTGATAGCCGGGCATCGCGCGCTGGCGCGGGGCAAGGTCGTGGTCGCACACCGCCGTCTGCGCGGTCATCGCCGCGGCGAAGCTTTGTCCGGCCTCACCCGCCTGCCACGCCGCGAGCAGCTCGCGCGCCGCCAGCGGCGGCGGCGGAGTGAAGGGGTGGAGATAGCGGTCGTCGGCGGCGCCGCTGACCCAGCGGTCGAAGCGCGACCCCTGTTTGAACGAGCCGTCGCAGGCGGCGAGGAACTCGCCCTCGTCGATACCGATCGCGGCGAGCGTCGCGCGCATCGTCGGCCAGGTCCCCTCGCCCACCCCGATCGTCGGGATGTTGGGCGCCTCGATCAAGGTCACGGAGAGCGTCGGCCGCGCGGCGGCGATGCGCGCCGCCGCCAGCCAGCCGGCGGTGCCGCCGCCGACGATGACCACCCTCTCCATCTCGCTCGTCATTGGGAACGTTCCTACGCGTTTCGCCCCGGCGCGTCACGCAAAAGAGCCGCGCCCCGGATGGAAGCGCGGCTCTCTCGCCAGGAAGCCTGCGGGCTGGCCCGCCTTAGAAGTTGAACCGGACGCCCGCCGCGTAGCGGGCGAAACCCGGCGACGCGAAGGCGACATTGTTCCGGTGGCGCAGATGCCCGCGGCGGCTCTCGCCGGTCAGGTTGATCGCCTCGACGAAGCCCGTGAGCCCCGGCATGAACTCGTAGCTGGCACTGGCATCAATCTGCCAATATTCCTCGACATAGAAGGGGTTGGGACCCGTTCCGGCGAGGAACTTGTCGCGCCAGTTCCACGCGACGCGCGCCTGCAGCCCGTTCTTGTCGTAATAGGCGACCGCGTTGGCGCTGTCCGAGAGGCCGGTCAGCGCGAACTGGGCCACCGTCGACGGCTTGGTATTGTCGTATTTCGCGTCGCCGCGGACGATCGTGTAGTTCAGGAGGACGCCGAAACCCGTGTCCCAGAAGCTGTGCTGGAGCGCGAATTCGAAGCCGTGGATCTTCGCCGACTGGTCGCTGTTGATCGGCGTTGCGATCTCGAAATTGAGCAACGGATCGTCGGGCGTGCTGAAGATGATGCCATCGCGCAGCCCATTGGCATCCTCGACCGGCAGGCCGGTGTTCGGATCGAGCCGCACCTGCACCGTGTTCGGATAGTTGCGGATGATGAAGTCGCGGATCTGCTGCGCGGTGGCATTGGCCCCGAGCGACGCGAGCGCGGCGTTGTAGCGCGGACCGAAGGCCGGGGTACGCAGCCCGAAGGCGTCCGAGTCGATGCGCGTCGACGACAGGAAGTTGGACACGCGCTTGTGGAAGAAACCTGCAGAGATGTAGCTTTCGCGCCCGTAATACCACTCCGCCGACAGGTCGATATTCTTCGACTTGTAGGGGAGCAGGCCCGGGTTGCCCTGGCTACCGCCGCCGCCGCCGATGCGGAACAGCGAGTCGATGGTGCGGCCGCCCTGCAGGCTGGCATAGTCGGCGCGGGTGATCGTGTGGCTGTACGACGCGCGCAGCTTCACATCCTCGATCGGTTCGATGTCGAAGTCGATCGCCGGCAGCCAGTGGTCGTAATCGCCCTTGAAGCGGGTGAAGTCCGAGTCCGGGCCATAGATGACGTTGAACTCGTTCGCCGCGACCCAGCTGGTCCCCGTCGGGATCGGCACCAGCGCCGAGGAGTCGACGCTGGTATGTTCGTAGCGGACGCCCGCGGTCAGATGCGCCTCGCCCGCGCCGACGTCGAACTTGGTGCCGACCTGGATATAGGGCGACAGCGTCTTTTCGGTCAGGCGGCGATCGACGGTGTAATTGGCAAGGCAGGTGCCCGGCATCGCGCTGCCCGTCGCTGGATCGCTGCACACTTCGTACAGATCCTCGATCAGGTCGGCCATGCGTTCGAAGTTGAAGGTGTAGAAGCTAGGGATGATGCCCGACGCCCCGTTCACGCCGCTGAACTTGTCGGGCAGCGTCTGGAGCTGGAAGATATCGTCGGGGATGTCCGACGGCGGCCCGGCACCGCCCCAGGTGTCGTTCTGGATAAAGCCATAGGCCGAGCGCACCTTGTTCTCGATGTACGAGATGCCGAAATCGATGCTGTCGAGGAAGGCGCCGTCGTGATCGTAGCGGCCCTTCAGCTGGACTTGGTCGATCGTGTCCTTGAAATAGGCGTTACGGAAGGCGTTGCCCGTCGAGCGGATCAGCCCCGCGTTCAGCGGATCGATGCCGGGGTGCATGTTGTAGGAGATCACCGGCAGATCGGAGTCGAAGTCGATCCGCTGGTTGGCGACGCCGAAGATCGCGTTGCCGACCGACACGCTGGTGCCATATTTGTTCGTCGGCTTGGACTCGGCGGTCGAGTGATGGAAATCGAGTTCCATCGTCATGCCGCCGGGCGCCTCCCAGGTGAGGTTGCCGCCGAGCGACTTGTTCTCGGTCCGGTTCGCGACGAGCGAGCCGCTGTACGACAGGTCCTTGTTCTCGCCGGCGCCAAAGGCTTCGGAATAGAAGATCGGGCCCGCGACGGGGCCGTCGGTCCAGCTGCTCGACGTGTTGTTGTGGTTGAACCACACGCCGACGTTGCTGTTCCGCACTTCGACGGTGTTGCGCGAATAGGTGTAGTCGATCGTCGCGGTGAGCGAGTCGATCGGGCGGAATTGCAGCACCGCCTGGCCGTTGATGCGCTCGCGGTTGATGTCGTTGAGGTCGTAGGAGGCGTTCTGCGGCACCTGGTAGACGTCGGTCGCATCGGGGCGGTTGGTGATCTGCGCGAAGCGCGGATCGGCCGGGTTCTGGGTCAGCGAACCCCAGTTGTTCTCATTGCCCAGATAGCCGTCGCGCCAGCCGACGTTCGCGGTGTTCACGCTGGCTTTGCGCTTCTGCCAGGAACCCGCGATCATGATGCCGATGCGGTCGTCAGCGAAGGTGGTCGAGAGGATGCCCGACACTTCTGGGGTGATCGGATTGCCCTCGTTGCGCGAGGTGTCGTAGACGCCCTTGACCGCGATGCTGCCCGACAGGCCCGGCTTGTCGAGCGGGCGCGGGGTCTTGATGTTGATCGACGAGCCGATGCCGCCCGAGGGAATGGCGGCGCGGCCGGTCTTGTACACCTCGACCGAGGCGATGCCTTCGGACGCGAGGTTGGCGAAGTCGAACGAACGCGACGAAGGCGCACTGGCGCCGTCGCCGAGCGACGAGGTCGGCATCGCGCGGCCGTTGAGCGTGACGAGGTTGAATTCGGGACCGAAGCCGCGAACGGTGACGAAGCTGCCTTCGCCGTTCGAGCGGTCGATCGACACGCCGGTGATGCGCTGGAGCGATTCGGCGAGGTTGGTGTCGGGGAACTTGCCCATGTCTTCGGACGAGATCGCGTCGACGACGCCCTGCCCTTCGCGCTTGATGTCGGCCGAGGCCGCCAAGCTGGCGCGGATGCCGGTGACTACGATTTCGTCGCCGTCGGTGGTGCCTTCCGCCGGCGGCGCGTCCTGCGCCAAAGCGACCTGCGCCATGCCCATCAGCGCCATGGCCGACGTGCCGGCCAGAATCCTGGCGAGCCGAAGCTTATGCGAAGCCTGCATCCCTTTCCCTCCCGTTTAACCGCTCGTTTTTCGGCGGCATTTCTTCAATGTGAACGTTATCTAAATGAGAACGTTCTCATTGTCAACGCGGGTCGCATTGCATTCCTATGCAATCGGGAGAGGCTTGGCGAGGCGCGGTGTGGCGCGGGCGGTAAGATGTCTCCGCCCGCCCCACACCCGGTCTCAGAGCATCGGGTAGCTGAGGCCGTAATAGCCGTAGACGGTCCGGCCATATTCGTCGGTATATTCGGGGGTGTCGTCGCGTGCGTAGCGCGGCGCGCCGGTGACCTGCTCTTTCGTCAGGTTGACGACATAACCGCCCTTGTCGGTGTCGTAGGTCAGCATGTCCCACGGCAGCGGATAATGGTCGCTGCCGAGGCCGAAGAGGCCGCCGAACTGGAGCACGGCATAGTCGGCCTTGCCCGAATATTTGTCGATCATGACGTTGGCGATGGTGCCGAGTTTCTCGTTCTGGGGATTGTAGACCGCGGTGCCTTCGACCTTGTCCGAGGCGATGAGGCGGTTGGTTTCAGTGCGTTCGAGCGTGTCGGCCATGATGTCTCTCCTGTGAAAGGAAGCGAACGACGACCGGAGGAGCCGGCCCCCGCCGCCCCCATGCCGACGCAACGGGGCGCAGCAGCAGGAGTTGCTCGGCTCACCGCAAAGGGTGGCGGATGTGCGGTCAGCGGCTCCAGCGCGCGAAGATCGCGGTGGGGAGCAGCAGCCCCCGCGCCTCTTCGCGGACCGCGAGTTCGCCGCATTCGACCTGGCCGGGCAGGTCGGCGAAGAGCTGGTTCAGCAGCTCGCCGATCGCCAGCGCCGACATGCGCACCGCATAGACGGTGAGGAAGAGCGCGCGGCTGTCGGCGTCGAGCAACTGGCGGCAGTCGGCGAGCAGCGGCGCGAGCCCCTCCTCGAGCTGCCAGCGTTCGTTGTTCGGGCCGCGGCCGAACTTGGGCGGGTCGAGCAGGATCGCGTCGTAGCGCCGCTCGCGCCGCACCTCGCGCGCGGTGAACTTGCCGGCGTCGTCGACGATCCAGCGGATCGGCTTGTCGCCCATATCCGCGAGCGCGGCATTTTCGCGCGCCTGCGCCACCGACTTCTTCGACGCATCGACATGCGTCACCGTCGCCCCCGCGGCGGCGAGCGCCTGGCTGCCGACGCCGGTGTAGCCGAAGAGGTTGAGGAAGGCGGGGTCTTGCTTGTCCGCGACCTGCGCGCGCAGCCAGTCCCACACCGGCGCCATGTCGGGGAAGAAGCCGAGGTGCCGGAACGGTGTGCAGCTCGCGGTGAAGCGCGTCTCGCGCCAGCCGAGCGGCCAGCCCTCCTGCGGCACGGGCTTGTTGTAATACCAGCGGCCGCCGCCGTCGTCGTCCGACGCGGGGACGAACTCGCCGTCGGCGGCGTCCCACTCGGCCTGCGGCAGCGCAGGCGCCCACATCGCCTGCGGTTCGGGGCGGATGAAGCGGAAGCGGCCATAGCGTTCGAGCTTGCGCCCGTTCCCGCTGTCGACCAGCCCATAATCGTCCCACGCCTCGCCGACGAGCGTGACGAGGGGGAGCAGGTCAGCCACGCGCGGCTTCCGCGAGGATGAAGGCCTTGACCGCGTCATAGTCGCCGGGGAGCTTGGTGTAGCGCTCCTCGCGCTCGAAGAGATTGCCGAGCCGCGCGGGCAGCCCGGGGCGGACGCCGGTCGCGCGCTCGACGGCCTCGCGGAACTTGGCGGGGTGCGCGGTCGCAAGCGTGACCACCGGAATGTCGGCGTCGAGTTCGAGCTGGCGCGCCGCGGCTAGGCCGACCGCGCTGTGCGGGTCGATGACCTGCCCGCCCTTTTCCTGCGCCCAGCGCAAGGCCAGCGACATGCTGTCGCCGTCGATGCTGGCACTGGAGAAGAGTCCGCGCGCGCTGCTCAGCATATCGGGGGGGATCGTCATCGCACGGTTCCGGTCGAACTCACCCATCATGCCCGTGATAGCGCCGCCGTCGCGGCCCGAGAGATCGAAGAGCAGGCGTTCGAAATTGCTGCTGACCTGAATATCCATGCTGGGGGTCGCGGTCGGGGTGACGGTACCGGCGCTGTAATCGCCGCTGGTGAGCGCGCGATGGAGGATGTCGTTGACGTTGGTCGCAACGACGAGCCGCGCGACCGGGAGGCCCATGCGCGAAGCGACATAGCCCGCGAAGACGTCGCCGAAATTGCCTGTCGGCACAGAGAAGGCGACGGGGCGGTCGGGGCCGCCGAGGCGGACGGCGGCGTAGAAATAATAGACGACCTGCGCCATCAGCCGCGCCCAGTTGATGCTGTTCACCGCCGAGAGCGTGACCTGGCTGCGCGCGTCTTCGTCGCCGAACAGGCGCTTCACCATCGCCTGCGCGTCGTCGAAGCTGCCGTCGATCGCGATATTATGGACGTTGGGCGCGAGCACGGTGGTCATCTGGCGGCGCTGGACGTCGCTGACGCGGCCCTCGGGGTGGAGCATGAAGATCTGGATATGCTCGCGCCCCGCGACCGCCTCGATCGCCGCCGAGCCGGTGTCGCCCGAGGTCGCGCCGACGATGGTGATGTCGGTGCCGCCGCCCGCGAGGAATTTCTCGAACAGCTGGCCGAGCAGTTGCAGCGCGACGTCCTTGAACGCCAGCGTCGGGCCGTGGAAGAGTTCGAGCAGCCAGTAGCGATGGTCGAGCTGGACCAGCGGGGTCACCGCATCGTGGCTGAAGCGGCCATAAGCCGCTTTGCAGAGCCCGCGCAGTTCGTCCTCGGAGAGCGCGCCCGCGACGAAGGGGGTCATCACGCGCACCGCGGTTTCGACATAGTCGAGCCCGGCGAAGGCCCGGATCTCGTCCTGGCTCAGCACCGGCCATTTGGCGGGCACATAGAGCCCGCCGTCGCCGGCGAGGCCCGCGAGGGTGGCGGCGCGAAAGTCGAGGGTCGGCGCGGAGCCGCGCGTGCTGATATAATCCATGGCGCCCCGCGCCTAGCCGCGTCCGGTCAAGGCCGCAAGCGGCGGCGCACGGCGATGACGTAGATGACGAGCGCGGCGATCGCGAAGAAGAACCATTGCCCGGCATAAGCGAGATGATTGTTCGGCGTATCGGCCGCCGAGGGCACCGCGCTCGGGCGCAATCCAGGCGCGGGGACATCGGCGACGAGCAGCGCGCGCGCGGGTATCGCCCTGCCCGTCAGCCGCTCGAGCATCGTCGGCTGTTCGGGGCCCGGAACGATCGTGCCCTGCACGATGCCGCCCTTCCACGCGGGCGTCTTTCCATCGGGCATGAAGTTGTCGGCGGTACCCATGTCGATCAGCACGCCCTGCCCCTCGGCGCCGGTGCGGCAGTCGGCGATCATGCGGATGCCGCTCTTGCCCGCGCGGTCGGTGCCGCCGCGCTGGTCCCAGCGCACGGGTTCGAGGCACGTCACGCTGCTCTTGCGATAGAGCATCGCATCGGGAACCGGCGGCAGCTCGGGATAGGTCACCAGCGACGACATCGCCATGTTGCGCTGGTAGAGCGCGATCAGCGCTTCCTTCTCGCCCTTGCGCTGCCACTGCCAGACGCCGAGCGCGATCATCGCCGTCACCGCGGCGAGCACGAGGATCGTCGGGATCACCGGCCAGCGGCGCGGCGTCGGGGGGGGCTCAGTCATCTTTTTTCTTCCCTTCGGCGGCCTCGCGCTGATGCTCGCTGGCGAGCAGCGCCGCCTTGCCGACGCGCAGGCCATAGATCACCGCGAGCACCGTCAGCGGCACCCAAAGGACGACATGCACCCAGAAGGGCGGGTTGACGAGCGTATCCAGCGTCAGGGCGGCCGCGATCAAGAGCGTGCCGATGATCATCGTCAAAAAGGCCGCGGGGCCGTCGCCGACATTGTAGCGCCCGCTGTCCATCCCGCACGACGGGCAGCGGTCGCGGAACTTCGCGGGCCATTCGAACAGCCCGGGCGCGCCGCATTCGGGGCAGAGGGCAAAAAGGGCAGCGCGCCAGACCGGCGGCTGCCCCTTTTGGCTTTGGTCTGGTGCCGCCACTTAGTGCGCGGCGACAGGTGCGCCCCAGCCGCCCCAGACATAGACGATGATGAAGAGGAACAGCCACACCACGTCGACGAAGTGCCAGTACCAGGCCGCGGCTTCGAAACCGAAATGCTGCTGCGGGGTGAAGTGGCCCTTGTAGCTGCGCACGAGGCAGACGATCAGGAAGATCGTGCCGACGAGCACGTGGAAGCCGTGGAAGCCGGTCGCCATGTAGAAGGCCGAGCTGTAATTGCTCTGGCCGAACGGGAACGGCGCATGGGCATATTCATAGGCCTGGATCATCGAGAAGACCGCACCCAGGATGATCGTCGCCCACAGGCCCTTCTTGAGGCCGTCGCGGTCGCCGTGGATCAACGCGTGATGCGCCCAGGTGATCGTGGTGCCCGAGCAGAGCAGGATCAGCGTGTTGAGCAGCGGCAGCGAGAAGGCGTCGATGACCTCGATGCCCTTCGGCGGCCACATGGTGATCGTCGCCGCGCCGTCCTGGCCGAAGAGCGAGGTCACGCCGTCGGCGGTGACTTCGATCGGCACCGGGAAGAGCGAGAAGTCGAACCACGCCCAGAACCAGCCGACGAAGAACATGACTTCCGACGCGATGAACAGGATCATGCCGTAGCGCAGGTGAAGCTGGACGACCGGGGTGTGGTCGCCGGCATGCGCTTCGTTGATGACATCCGACCACCAGCTGAAGAAGGTCGCGATCACGCCCATGAAGCCGAGGCCGAGGACCCATTTGCCGGCGGCGCCGAAATGATCCTCGTGCATGAACATGACGAGGCCGAAGAACATCACCAGCGCAGCGACCGAGCCGATCAGCGGCCAGACGCTGGGGTTTACGAGGTGATAGTCATGATGTTTGGCACCGGACATGGCGTGTTTCCCGTTTTTAGCAGCCCCAGCATCGCGATTCCCCATCGCCCGCCGGTCTTGTTAAGACTCTGTCGATGGCGGCCTTAGCTCGCCTTTTTGCCCTCGTCTACCGGCTCTACAGGGTGGAAGGTGTAGCTGAGGGTGATTTCCTGGATGTCGCGCGCGTCGGGATCGTCCATGATCGCGGGATCGACGAAGAACAGCACGGGCATGCGGATCTGCTGCCCGGGCTCGAGCTTCTGCTCGGTGAAGCAGAAGCACTGGATCTTGGTGAAATATTTGCCCGCCTGCGTCGGGGTGACGTTGAAGCTGGCGGTGCCGGTGATCGCGTGCGCCGACTGATTCTCCGCGATGAAGATCGCCATGTCGCGCGCGCCGACGCTGATCTGGTCGGTCGGATGCTCGGGCTGGAACTTCCACGGCAGGCCGGGCGACACATTGGCGTCGAAGCGGATCGACATGGTGTTGCTGAGCACCTGCGGCGTCGCGGCCGCGGCGGCGGCGTCGTAGCGCTGCGTCGTGCCGCCGAAGCCGGTCACGCGGCAGAAGAGATCGTAGAGCGGCACCGCGGCGAACCCCAGCCCGACCATCGACAGCGCGAGCAGGCCCGCAAGGCTGGCGGTCTTCGCATTGGGGGACAGGCGCGCGATCACTGGAAAATCTGCATCTTGGCGATGGTGATCGCGAAGAAGAGCACCGCGAGCGCGATCAGCAGCACGCCCATCAGGTTCGCGCGGCTGCGCTGGCGGCGGCGATATTCGGCCTCGTCGAAGGGCTGCGGTGCGTCGGGCTTTTCGAGATCGGTCATAGCGGCCACCAATGGTCGGCGACGACGGCGCCGAAGAGGATGAAGAGATAGGCGATCGAGAACGCAAAGAGGCGCTTTTCGGGGCGCATCATATCGCCCTCGCGCGTCGTGCGCGTGCCGACCTGGACCGACAGCGCGACGAAGACCGCCGACAGCAACACCGCGGTCCAGCCGTAGAGCGCGCCGGTGTAGCCGAGCGGCCAGGGCGCGATCGCGCCCGCCGCCATGATCACGGCGTAGAAGAGGATTTGGCGCCGCGTCGATGTCTCGCCCGCGACCACCGGCATCATCGGAATGCCCGCGGCGGCATAGTCCGAGCGCACGAACAGCGCGAGCGCCCAGAAATGCGGCGGGGTCCACAGGAAGATGAGGAGGAAAAGCAGGATCGGCAGCGGCGCGACGCTGCCGGTCGCGGCGACCCAGCCGATCAGCGGCGGAAAGGCGCCCGCCGCGCCGCCGATGACGATATTCTGCGGCGTCCGCGGCTTCAGCCACATGGTGTAGACGAAGACGTAGAAAAGGATCGAGACGAACAGCAGCAAGGTCGCCTGCCAGTTCGACGCGAAGAGCATCAGGAACAAAGAGAAAGCCGCGAGCCCGACGCCGAATTGCAGCGCGGTCTGCGGGTCGAGGCGGCCGGCGGGCAGCGGGCGCCCGGCGGTGCGCTTCATCTTGGCGTCGAGCCCCGCCTCATACCATTGGTTGAGTGCGCCCGAGGCCCCTGCCCCCAGCGCGATCGCGAGGATCGACGAGAAGGCGAGCACCGGGTGCACTTCGCCCGGCGCGGCGAGCAGGCCGCACAGCGCGGTGAACACCACCAGCGACATCACGCGCGGCTTGGTCAGCGCGAACAGGTCGCGCCAGTCGGCGGGAAGCGCCGTTTCGCCGTGGGTCAGGCTCTGCGCCATGTCTACTCCGGCCTACAGGGAAACGCCCCCTGCCGACAATGAGCAGGGGGCGGAACCGATCAGGCGATACGCGGCAGTTCGTTGAACTGGTGGAACGGCGGCGGGCTCGGCAACGTCCATTCGAGCGTCGTCGCGCCTTCGCCCCACGGATTGTCGGCGGCCTTCTTGCCCGCGAACAGGGCCCAGCCGATGTTCAGGAAGAAGAAGATCATGCCGACGCCCATGATCACATAGCCCCACGAGGAGACGAGGTGCCAATAGGCATAGGCTTCCGCATAGTCGGGGTAGCGGCGCGGCATGCCCTGCTGGCCCAGGAAGTGCTGGGGGAAGAACAGGACGTTCACGCCGATGAAGAAGACCCAGAAGTGCAGCTGGCCCAGGAACTCGCTGTACATCCGGCCCGACATCTTCGGGAACCAGTAATAGAAGCCGGCGAAGAGCGAGAAGACCGCGCCCAGCGACAGCACATAGTGGAAGTGCGCGACGACATAATAGGTGTCGTGGAACGCGGTGTCGGCGCCCGCATTCGCGAGCACGACGCCGGTCACGCCGCCGACGGTGAACATGAAGATGAAGCCCATCGCCCAGACCATCGGGGTCTTGAAGCTGATCGAGCCGCCCCACATCGTCGCGATCCAGCTGAAGATCTTGATGCCCGTGGGAACCGCGATGACCATCGTCGCCGCGGTGAAGTACATCTTGAGGTTCACAGACATGCCGACGGTGAACATGTGGTGCGCCCACACGATGAAGCCGACGACGCCGATCGCGACCATCGCATAGGCCATGCCGAGATAACCGAACACCGGCTTGCGGCTGAAGGTCGAGATGATCTGGCTGACGATGCCGAAGCCCGGCAGGATCATGATATACACTTCGGGGTGGCCGAAGAACCAGAAGAGATGCTGGTAGAGCACCGGATCGCCGCCGCCCGTGGCATCATAGAAGGTGGTGCCGAAGTTGCGGTCGGTGAGCAGCATGGTGATCGCCGCGGCGAGCACCGGCAGCGCGAGCAGCAGCAGGAAGGCGGTGACGAGGATCGACCACACGAACAGCGGCATCTTGTGCAGGGTCATCCCCGGCGCGCGCATGTTGAAGATGGTGGTGATGAAGTTGACCGCGCCGAGGATCGACGCCGCACCCGCAAGGTGGAGCGAGAAGATCGCCATGTCGACCGCGGGCCCTGCCGAGCCGCTGGTCGACAGCGGGGCGTAGACCGTCCAGCCGGTGCCCGCGCCGAGCCCGCTGCCGCCGGGGACGAAGCTCGACCCCAGGAGCATCACGAAGGCGACGAAGGTCAGCCAGAAGGACACGTTGTTCATGCGCGGGAAGGCCATGTCGGGCGCGCCGATCATCAGCGGCACGAACCAGTTGCCGAAACCGCCGATCATCGCGGGCATGACCATGAAGAAGACCATGATCAGGCCGTGCGCGGTGATGAGCACGTTCCACAGATGCTTGCCCTGCACCTCGCCCGCGGCGGGGTCGAGGAAAGCCGCCCAGCCCTGGAGATACTGGATGCCCGGATGCGCCAGTTCGAGGCGCATCATGCCCGAGATCGCCCCGCCGACGATGCCGGCGACGATCGCGAAGATCAGGTAGAGGGTGCCGATGTCCTTGTGGTTCGTGGACATGAACCAGCGGACGAAGAAGCCCGGCGTGTCGTGATCATGGTCGTCATGGGCATGATCATGGCCATGCGCGGGTGCAGTCGCTGCAATATCGGTCATCTGTCGGACCCCTTAGATTATTTCTTGGCGGCCGGGGCAGCGGCGGGAGCCGCAGCCGGCGCTGCTTCGGTCGTGGCGGGCGCAGCAGGAGCCGCGGCGGGCGTGGCAGCCGGCGTCGCGGCAGGAGCGGCAGCCGGAGCAGCCGCGGCGGGTGCCGCGGGCTTGGGCTTCGGATCGCCGCCCTTCGAGCGGACCCAGGCTTCCCACTTGTCGACGGGCAGCACTTCGACCGCGATCGGCATATAACCATGGTCGACGCCGCAAAGCTCCGAGCACTGGCCGTAATAGACGCCGACCTTGGTGGCGGTGAAGGTCGTTTCGTTGGCGCGGCCGGGGACCGCGTCCATCTTGGTCCAGAAGGCCGGGACCGCGAAGCTGTGGATCACGTCGGCACCGGTGATGATCAGCTTCACCTCGCGCCCGACGGGGACGACCATGCGGTTGTCGACGGCGAGGTGATAGGGCTCGCCCGCGGCCTTCGCCTGTTCCTCGGTCAGGATTTTCGAGACATATTCGGGGATATTCTGGTCGGGATAGGCATAGCCCCAATACCATTGATAGCCGGTGACCTTGATCGTCAGCGCTTCCTTCGACGGCGGCTCATACTGCGCGGCGAGCAGGCGGATCGACGGCACCGCGATGACCGCGAGGATCAGCACCGGGATCGCGGTCCAGATGATTTCGATGAAGGTGTTGTGCGTGGTTTTCGACGGCACCGGGTTCGCCTTGGCGCGGTAACGCGCGACGACCCAGAGCAGCAGGCCGAGGACGAAGAGCGTGATCACGGTGATCACCGGCAGCAGGATGATGTGGTTGAACCAGTAAGCCTGCTCGCCGATCGGGCTGACCTGCGGCTGGAAATCGATGCCCGCGTCGATCGGCTGGCCGACGCCCGGGGTGGGCTTCATCGGGACATAGGTCGCATCGCCCGCGGGAGCCGCCGCATCGGTCGCCGCCGCAGCAGCGGCCGGGGCCGCTGCAGCCGGAGCGGCCGCGTCGGGGGTGGCCGGAGCCGGATTCGCCGTGGTCGCCGCGACCGGGGCCGTGGCGGGTGCCGCCGCGGGCGCTGCCGCCTGGCCTGCGCCAACCGCGCCGAGCGACAAAGCCGCCGCGATTAATGCCGCGATTACAGGGGTTTTCAAGCTCTTCATAAGGATAGTGCCGCCCGTTGCCTGTTGTTCTTTTTACCACCCAACCCATAGAAAAACGGCCGGACATGCGTCGCGGCAGCCGTTCTGCAGGCTGAATCTTGCGGGCGCTATAGACCCGCTTGCCGCTTGCCTCAAGCATCTCTAACACTATTTTGCAGCGCGAGAAAAACCGCCGCTTTCACCCTGCCGACCATCGCGGACGGCGCTCATGAAAAAAGACTGATTCTCCCATGACCGACGACGAAATCCTGGCCGAATTCCGCGCCGCCGACGCGCTGCTGCAGGGGCATTTCCTGCTCTCCTCGGGGCGCCACAGCGAATATTATCTCCAGTGCGCGCGCGTGCTGATGGACACCGAGCGCGCCGGGCGCCTCGCGATCGCGCTCGCCGCCAAGCTGCCGCGCGAGCTCAAGCAGGCGATCGACATCGTCGTCTCGCCCGCGATGGGCGGCGTCATCATCGGCCACGAAATGGGCCGCGCACTCGGCAAGCCCGCGATCTTCGTCGAACGCCCGACCGGCACCTTCGAGCTGCGCCGCGGCTTCACGATTCCCGAGGGCGCGAAAGTGTTGATGGTCGAGGACGTCGTCACCACCGGCCTGTCGTCGCGCGAAGCGATGGCATGCGTCGCCGAGGCCGGCGGCGACGTGATCGCCGAGGCGGCGCTGGTCGACCGCTCGGCGGGGAGCGTCGACCTCGGCGTCCCCTTCTACCCGCTCGTCGCGATCAATTTCCCGACCTATGCCGAGGACGAACTGCCGCCCGAACTCGCCAAGACCAAGGCGGTGAAGCCGGGGAGCCGCGCGAATTGAGCAGCCGGCTGCGCCTCGGGGTCAATATCGACCATGTCGCGACGATCCGTAATGCGCGCGGCGGCGAGCATCCCGATCCGGTGCGCGCGGCGGAGATCGTCGCGGCGGTCGGCGGCGACGGCATCACCGCGCATCTGCGCGAGGACCGGCGCCATATCCGCGACGACGACCTCGCGCGCATCCAGGCCGCGACCGACCTGCCGCTCAATCTCGAGATGGCGGCGACCGAGGAGATGCTGGAGATTGCGCTCCGCCATAGGCCGCACGCGGCGTGCATCGTCCCCGAAAAGCGCGAGGAGCGCACGACCGAGGGCGGGCTCGACGCCGCGGGGCAGCATAATCATCTGGCGCCTATCGTCGCGCGCCTGTCCGACGCGGGCATCCGCGTCAGCCTTTTCATCGAACCCGACCCGCGCCAGATCGAGGCCGCGATGCGGCTGCGCGCGCCCGTCGTCGAATTCCACACCGGCCGCTATGCGCATGTCGAGGGCGAGGAACGCGTCGCGGAACTGCGCCGTATCGCCGACGCCGCTGCGCTCGCGTGGAAGAACGGCATCGAGCCGCACGCGGGGCACGGGCTGACCTATGAGAATGTCATCCCCATCGCGGCGATCCCGCAGCTCGCCGAGCTCAACATCGGCCATTATCTGATCGGCGAGGCGATCTTCACCGGGCTCGAAGATGCGGTACGCCGGATGCGCGACCTGATGGATGAGGCGCGCGGATGAAGCCGCCCGGACATACGCTCCTGCTCCTGTCCGGCATTCTGAAGCTTGGGGGGCTGCTGCTGATCCTGCTGATGTTCGTTAGTTTCGGATGGGACTGGGCAAATGGTCGCCAGGCAGCGATCCCGCCGGTCCTACTCGTCGCGATCCCCGTGACGCTCGCTGCGCAGCTCGCCGCCTGGCTCGGCTGGCGCTACGTCACGCGCGGCGAAACCGGAGATGACGGCGCATGATCATCGGCCTCGGCTCCGACCTCTGCAACATCGAGCGGATCCAGAATTCGCTCGACCGCTTCGGCGAGCGGTTCGAGAAGCGCGTGTTCACCGAGGTCGAGCGCGCCAAGGCGGCGCGGCGGCCGTTCACGCGCGCGGGCACCTATGCCAAGCGCTTCGCCGCGAAGGAGGCTTTCTCCAAGGCGGTCGGCACCGGCTTCAAGCGCGGGGTGTTCATGAAGGACATCGGCGTCGTCAACGCCCCCTCGGGCGCGCCGACGCTGGCGCTGACCGGGGGCGCCGCCGAGCGGCTCGCGGCGATGATCCCCGCCGGGCACAAAGCGCATATCCATCTGACGCTGACCGACGACCATCCCTGGGCGCAGGCCTTCGTCATCATAGAGGCAATCAAGGACTGACATGGCCAAGACCAAGGACAAGGGCGAGGAAAGCTGGGGCAAGTTCATCCGCGACATTGCGGTGATCCTGCTGCTCGTGCTCGCGATCCACAGCTGCGCGGCGAAGCCCTTCTATATCCCGTCGGATTCGATGATGCCGGTGCTGCGCAACGGCGACCGGCTGCTGGTCAGCAAATATCCCTATGGCTGGTCCTATGCCTCGGTCAGCTTCCACCTCGCGCCGAAGATGGCGGGTCGCATCTTCGCCACGCTGCCCGAGCGCGGCGACATCGTCGTGCTCGAGCATCCGGTCGACCGGACCGACTATATCAAGCGCGTGATCGGGCTGCCCGGCGACACGATCGAGATGCGCGACGGCGCGCTGATCCTGAACGGGACGCCGGTGAAGCGCGAGGTGCAGCCGATGATGGCGATCCCCGTCGATGCCAACACGCCCTCGTTCGACAGCAGCCTGAAGAGCCTGGTCCGCATCGACGCGCAGGGGCGCGAGACGCTCGAGCTGCCCATCTACCGCGAGACGCTGCCCGGCGGCGCCTCCTACGACACGATCGACATGGGTGATTACGAGGTCGATCATTTCGGGCCGTACAAGGTACCCGCGGGGCATCTGTTCCTGATGGGCGACAACCGCGACGGCAGCGCCGACAGCCGCGTCGCGGTCAGCCGCAAGGGGCTGGGCGGCGGCGTGCCGTTCGATGCCATCGCGGGGCGCGCCGAATTCGTCACCTTCTCGACCGACGGCACCGCCGAATGGTACAATCCGATCAGCTGGTTCAGCGCGCTGCGTTCGGGCCGCGCGGGAACCGATCTGACGCCGGAGCGTGAGGGCAGCTAGGGCTTAGGGAGCAAGCGGCATGGCGGAAACCGACGCACGGGCACGCGCCAAGGCCAAGGCCGAAGCCCCCGGCCCCACCGAGATCCGCAGCCAGCTGGTCCGCACCGAATTGCTGAAGGCCGGCACCTGGCTGGGCCTCGCGCTGCTGATCGGCGTGTGCATCGTCCTCGTCCAGCCCATCCTGCTGATCTTCGCGGGCATCGTCGTCGCGGCGATGCTCGACGGCGGCACGCGGCTGCTCGGCCGCGTCCTGCCGATCGGGCGCGGGTGGCGGCTGCTGATCGTCTGCCTGTCGCTCGTCGCTTTCCTGGGCTGGACGGTGATGTTCGCGGGGTCGCAGATCGCCGACCAGGCCGCGACGCTGCAGACGGTGGTCATGGCGCAGATCCAGCGCATCGCCGCCTGGGCCAGCGAGCATGGCATGGGCAATATCCAGCTCGACGCCAAGACGATCGCCGACAATCTCGCGGGCACCGTCGGGCGCGTCACCGCGGCGGTGGGTTCGGTGCTCGGCGCGCTGACCAGCCTCGTCATGATCGTCGTGCTCGGCATCTTCATCGCGATCGAGCCCCGGCTCTACGAGCGCGGGGTCGCGTGGATGCTGCCGATGAAGAGCCGCGAGAATTTCTACATCACCACCGCGCGCATGGGCTTCACGCTGCGCCGGCTGATGGCGGGGCGGCTGCTCGGCATGGCGGTCGAGGGCGTGGGGACGTGGCTCGCCTGCCTCGCCTTCGGGGTGCCGATGGCGGCGCTGATGGGGTTGCTCACCGGGCTGCTCGCCTTCATCCCCAATATCGGCGCGATCCTGTCGGGGGTGCTGCTGGTGCTCGTCGGCTTCTCGGCGGGCACCGACACCGGGATCGCCGCGATCGTCATCTATTTCGTCGTCCAGACGGTCGACGGCTATCTGATCGTGCCGATGGTCGCCAAGCGCACGGTCGACCTGGCCCCCGCGCTGGTGCTGGGGGCGCAGATATTGCTGGGCGCGTTGCTCGGGGTGATGGGACTGGCGCTCGCCGACCCGATCGTCGCTATGATCAAGGTCGCGCTGGAACGCGAGGCCGAACGCAACGCGGGCGCGGCGCCCAAAGCAAAAGCGGCGGCAAGCCCCTAGGCCGCCGCCGCTCTGGCAAATTCAGTCTGACCGCGATCAGGGCTGCGGCGGGACTTCGCCCGGCGGCGGGGCGCCCGGACCGCCGGGAGCGCCGCCCTGCATCTGCTGCATCATCTGTTGCTGCTGCATCATCTGCTGCTGCATCGCGCGAACTTCGGCCTCGGTGCGGAAGTCGAGCAGTTCGACGTCGAAATGCAGCGTGCTGTTCGCGGGGATCGGCCCGGTCGCATTGTCGCCGTAACCGAGCGCGGGCGGGATCGTGATCTTGTACTTGCCGCCCTTCTTCATGCGGACCAGCGCCTGCGAGAAACCGGGGACGACCTGCGACACCTGCATCGGCGCCTGTTCGTTGGCGTCGAAGACGGTGCCGTCGTCGAGCTTGCCCTGATATTTGACGAGCACGACGTCGGCCTTGGTCGGGCTGAGGCCAGTGCCTTCCTTGACGACCTCGAAGTCGATGCGCGGGGTCGATTTGACCGCAAAGCCGATCGCGACCGCGATCAGCGCCGCGACGCCGAACCACATCAGCCACAACCCGCCCTTGCTCACCGGGCGCAATGGAACCGTCGTCACGCTCATCGTCTGATCCTTCCCCTGCCCCCCAAGATCTTTGGCGCGGCAAAAATGTTGCGCCCGCCTATAGGCGTGGCGGCAAGGGGCGGTCCAGAGGGAAGTTGGCGGGCGGGGCGAAGCGGTCGGCAGCTTTGGGATGGGAAGCGGACCTAAACCCCTCCTCTTCAGAGGAGGGGCAGAGAGACTTGGTCCGGCACAGCCGGGCCTTTAGTCGAGCGGGGTGGTGGCGGGAAGCCCACGCCCAGCCTCAAACACCACCCCGCTGCGACTAACGAACAAGTTCGTAAGTCTCGCTGCCCCTCCTCTGAAGAGGAGGGGTTGAGAAAGGTCCGCAACTACCCGAATCCAGCCACCTCCGACCCCAAACGAAAAAGGGCGCCGCGTTGCCGCAGCGCCCCTTTCACGATCAGGATCCCGAGCGGGAGGACGGGTCTTACTTGATCCCATCGCGCTCCATCCGCTTGCGCTCCATCTTGCGGGCGCGGCGGACGGCGGCGGCATGCTCGCGCGCACGCTTTTCGCTCGGCTTCTCGTAGTGACGGCGCAGCTTCATCTCGCGATACACGCCCTCACGCTGCAGCTTCTTCTTGAGCGCGCGAAGGGCCTGGTCGACATTATTGTCGCGAACGATGATCTGCATAAAGTGTCTCGACTCCTGTTCGTCAAAACGACCCTGACCGGGAGGATATCCGGTTCGCCATGGGTCGCCGATATTCGGGCAATAAAAAGAGCGCCGCGAACCCGCGACGTTCCGATGGAGCGCCACTAAAGAGATTCGCGGCCAAATGCAAGCCCCTGCGCGCCCGCAGGGGCCGAAAAGCGGGTTATTGGTTGCCGCGGCGCCGCGTGTCGGGCACCTCGGGCCCCGCACCCGGCTGCTGCGTCGCGAGCGGCATCGGCGAGATCGCGACGCCGAAGAGCCGCCATTTGCCGTTGTACCACTGGAATTCGAAGTCGAAGGCGACCGCGGTCGGACGCAGCCCGAAACTGCCGCGCACGCGCAGCACATTGCCCTGCCCGACCTGCGGCGCGCCGTTGTAGACGGGCGCCAGCAGCAGGCTGTTCGACAGGTCGACGCGATTGTCGCGCAGCGAGGCGAAGATCTGCGCCAGCCGCGACGGGTCGTTGGCGATCTGGAACGCCGGCGAGCTGATGTCGCGCAGCACCGAATAATTGCCCGACTGGTTGGCGTGGTCGATCGCGGTGATCGTCGACCAGATCAGCTTCGCGAGTTCGAGGTCGCCGGGCACGGGCATCGCCGCGACCGGCGGCGGCGCGGCGGCACCGGTCTGCGTCTGCGCCTGCGCCGGCGCGGCGATCGCGAGCAGCGCGGCGGACAAAGAAAAAGCGGCCGCTTTCGCGCCGCGCTTCGAAGGGATGATGCTGTCCATAAAATCCATCATGAAAGGGCGATGCTCCCTTGGCAAGGAAGCATCGCCCGATTTCATCCAAAGCTTACCAGACGACCTGGAAGCCGCCGCGTGCGCCGATCTCGCCCGAGTCGAAGCCCGCGCCGACGCCGGCCGAGAAGGTGGCCTTCTCGCTGATCCGCGCGGTCAGCGCGACCGACCCCGCGGTGCGGTCGTTGTAATAGCCGATGCCGCCCGACAGGCCGAACTTGGCATCCGACGGGAGCGACGGGGTTTCCATCGACAGCGCCAGCGCGACGCCCTCGTTGGCCAAACGCGCCTGCCGCGCATTTTCGCCCGACTGCGCGAACAGCGTGTTGATCTGGCCGGTGTGGATGGCGGTCAGACCCTGCAGCGCGGTGACATTGGCGTTGGTCGCAGCGAGCGCCGCGGCGGTTGCCAGGCTGGCGACCGTCGGGCCCGCGCCCAGCGTGCCCGACGCATCGACGGTGGCGACGCTGATCGTCCCCGTCTGCGCGGCGGTGCTGGCGGCGATGTCGCCGACCGACACGCTGCTGCCCGTGCCGCCCAGGCGGACCTGGTTGGCGCGGGTCGTGGTGGCGCCGAAGCCGATCGCGGTCGAATTGTCGAACGCCGCGACCGAATTCTTGCCGACCGCGGTCGACTGGATGCCGGTCGCCTGCGCCTGATGGCCCGCCGCAAGGCTGAGGTTGCCCGACGCGACGGCCTGCCAGCCGAACGCCTGCGCGCCGCGACCCGAAGCGACCGATTCGGCGCCCACGGCGGTCGAATGGAAGCCCGAGGCGTTGGCGAGCTGGCCGACGGCGACGGCGTCTTCGTCGGTCGCGCTGGCGTTCTGGCCGATCGCGGTCGAGGTGGTGCCGGTCGCGACCGAATCGCTGCCATAGGCCGCGCTCTGCGCTACGGCCGTCGCACCGACGCCCGTCGCGACGCCGCGATTGCCGGTCGCCGAGGCGCCTTCACCGATAGCGATCGCCTGATCGGCTGCATTGGCGATCCGGCCGATGGCGACGCCGCCGGCGGCCGCCGTGGCATTGGTGCCGACCGCCGTGGCATCGACGGCAGCCGTTGCAAAGTTACCGACCGCCGTCGCATTGTCGCCGGTGGCGCTGGAGCTCTTGCCGACCGCGGTCGCCTGGATACCCGTCGCACTGGCCTGATGGCCGAGCGCAGTGCTGAGGTTGCCGGTCGCCGACGACTGCCAGCCGAAGGCCTGCGCACCGCGGCCCGAGGCGACCGATTCGGCGCCGACCGCGGTCGAGTGGAAGCCCGAGGCATTGGCGCCCTGCCCGAAAGCGGTGGCATCCTCGTCCGTCGCCTGCGCGCCGACGCCGACCGCAGTCGATTGCAGCCCGGTGGCGTTGGCGAGCACGCCGACCGCGGTCGACTCGTTGCCCGACGCGTTCGAGTTCGAACCGATCGCGCTCGACAGGCCACCCGAGGCGTTGGCGAGTTCGCCGACTGCGCTCGAGAAAGCGCCCGATGCGGTCGCGAACGAACCGTTCGCGGTCGAGGCAAGGCCCGTCGCCTGCGCGCTCGCGCCGGTCGCGACGCTGAAGGTGCCCGATGCCAGTGAATTGGCGCCGACGGCGGTGTCGTCCTGGCCGCTGGCGGTGGCATTGTCGCCCGTGGCGGTCGCGCGGATGCCAGAGGCGTCTGCCTGACGGCCGGTCGCGACGCTGAAGTTGCCCGTTGCCGACGACTGCCAGCCGAACGCCTGCGCGCCGCGGCCCGAGGCGACCGATTCGGCGCCGACGGCGGTCGAGTGGAAGCCCGTCGCCTGCGCGAGATCGCCCACCGCGACCGCATCCTCGTCGGTCGCATCGGCGTCGTTGCCGATCGCGAGGCTGGTCTGCCCCGTCGCGGTCGTGTTGCGGCCGATCGCGATGCTGCGGTTGTCGGCGGTGGCATTCTGGCCGACCGCGGTCGAGCCGGTGTTGGTCGCGGCCGCGTTCGAGCCGATCGCGGTCGATCCGGCGCCCGTCACGCGCGCGTTGGGGCCGCAGGCGAGCTGCGAGTCGTTCGACGAAATCGCACCGCCGTCGGTGTCGCCGGCATCGGCGACGCCATTGTTGTTGGTGTCGAGAATACATTCGGCCGCCTGTGCAGGCGTCGCCGAAAAGGCCGAATAGGCCGCCAGCGCCATTACCGACGCGGACAGTTTCACCATGGTACGCATTGTTTCTCACTCCCCAAAAACACGAGCAGCGGAATGGCCGCATCGTGCAATTCTATGCGCTGCAACCAGCATGAGGGGATGGCCGGGTCGGACCACACGCACACATCCAGGCGGACATCATCGTCTCTTTCGGACGAATGGAAGCCCCGCAGCTCGACCCTGATTCGAAGCCTGACTGTTAACGCCAGGTCCGTCAACGTTTTATCGCTTTTGTTAACCAGTTGGCCGCAGCCGCCCGCGGGATTGTGCACGCGCCCCAGCCTGTGGCATAGGTGGCACAACGAAACCGACTGCGAGAGGATCAGGCGATGGCGACCCAGCTGAAGCGCAACAGCAAATATAGCGAAGCCGAATGGACGGCGCGGCAGGAACTGGCCGCCTGCTACCGCATCTTTGCGATGATGGGCTGGGACGAGATGATCTTCAACCACATCACGGTGAAGCTGGAGGACCAGGAAGGCGCCTTCCTGATCAACCCCTATGGCATGCATTTCAGCGAGGTTACCGCCTCCAGCCTGATCAAGATCGACATCGACGGCAACAAGCTGGACGAGGATAATCCCTGGCACGTCAACAAGGCGGGCTTCGTCCAGCACAGCCTGTTCCACCGCGTCTTGCCCGACGCGCATGCGATCATCCACACGCACACGACGGCGACGATGGCGGTGTGCGGGCTCGAGGGCGGGCTGCAGCCGACGAACTTCTATGCCTGCAACTTCATGGGCCAGCTCGCCTATCACGACTTCGAGGGCGTGACGGTGCGCGAGGAGGAAGGCGAACGGCTGGTCGAGCATCTGGGCGACAAGCGCATCCTGATGCTGCGCAACCACGGCCCCGTCGTGATGGGCAAGTCGCTGACCGACGCCTTCATCAAATATTGGGCGCTGCAGCGCGCGTGCGAGATCCAGCTCGCGACGATGAGCATGGGCAAGCCGATCCTGGTCGACGAAGAGGTGATCAAGGTCCACCAGCGCGACCTGTATATGGCGGCGATCCCCGGCCAGTCGGGCAAGGCCGAGTTCGACGCGATGGTGCGCAAGGTCGACAAGATCGACGCGAGCTGGCGTGACTAATCGGACGGGGCCGCTATCAGGGGCCTTATGACGCGCTTTTCGGTCAACGACCGCCCGATCGAATATCGGATGGATCCCGAGACGCCCCTGCTGTGGGCGCTGCGCGACGCGTCGAACCTGACGGGGACCAAATATGGCTGCGGCACGGGCGATTGCGGCGCCTGCACCGTCGACATCGACGGCGAGGCGATCCGCAGCTGCCTGGTCACGATTGCCGAATGCGAGGGCCGCTTCGTCACCACGATCGAGGGGCTGACGCGCGACCGCAGCCATCCGGTGCAACAGGCGTGGGTGGCCGAACAGGTGCCGCAATGCGGTTTCTGCCAGTCGGGGATGATCATGGCCGCGGCGGCGCTGCTGCGCACCAACAGCAATCCGAGCGATGCCGAGATCGACGCGGCGATGACCAACATCTGCCGCTGCGGCACCTATCCGCGCATCCGCGGCGCGATCAGGCGCGCGGGGCGCGTGCTGCGCGGAGAGGAACGCATCGCCGCCGCGCCGCCGCCGGGCATCCGCCCGCAGGACGCCGCGGGCGCGGTGCCCGCGATGCGCGCACCGCCGGAACGCTGAACGCCCTCGCCCGTTCATCTAGCTGAACCACAGGCAACAGCGCGGTCAGCGATGACTCATCTTGCCACCCGTAAATATCGGTTCATCTTCCCGGTCGGCCGTCCGCCGCCCAAGGGAAACCGAGGAGTAAGGCAAGATGAAGAAGTTTATCGGAGGGTTGCTGATCGCCGCGACGATGCTCACGCCGGTTGCGCCGGTGTTTGCGCAGGCGCGCGAAGGCCAGCAACTGGCGCAGCGCGGCGACGGCGATCGCGGCAATCGTGGCGGCAACCGCGGCGGCTATAACCGCGGCGGAGGCGGCGAGCGTGGGCAGCGTCCGCAGGCGCAGCGCCCGCAACAGCCGCAGGTCCAGCGTCAGCGCGACGCCGCCCCGCGTCCGCAGCAGGCACCGCAGCGCCGCGACTGGTCGCAGAACCGCGACAGCGGCAATGCCCAGGTGCAGCGCCAGCAGGTGCAGCGCCAGCAGGCGCAACGTCAGCAGGCCCAGCGTCAGCAGGCCCAGCGCCAGGGCGGCAACGTCTATGATCGCAACCGCGACGGGCAAATCGACCGCCGCTGGGACCGCAACCGCAACGGCCAGGTCGACCGGCGCTACGATCGCAACGACAACAACCGCGTCGACCGGCGTTACGACCGCAATCGCAACGGCGACCTCGACCGTCGCTGGGATCGCAACAACAACAATCGCATCGACCGGCGCGACCCGCGGTACGACCGCAACCGCGACGGCCAGATCGACCGGCGTTACGACCGCAACGACAACAACCGCGTCGACCGCCGCTATCGCGACAACGACCGGCGGAACAACTGGAACCGCGAATGGCGCGGCGACCGCCGCTACGACTGGCGCGGCTATCGCGACCGGAACCGGAACTATTACCGCCTGCCGCGCTACTACAACCCGTATCGCAACCGCGGCTACACGCGCTTCAGCATCGGCTTCACGCTGGGGTCGCTGTTCTACGGCCAGCGCTACTGGATCAACGATCCGTGGTACTACCGCCTGCCCCCGGCCTACGGCGGGTATCGCTGGGTGCGCTATTACAACGATGCGCTGCTCGTCGACACCTACAATGGCGAAGTGGTCGACGTGATCTACGACTTCTTCTGGTAATTTCCTTTCGGTTATCAGACGACAAACTGAGGGGCTGGTTCGCCAGCCCCTCTTTTTATGCGCTTGCCCTCCCCCGTCCGGCGCGCCACCATGGCGTTACAAAGCAGGGGAAAATCGGATGCGTAAACTCGGACTCGTCGCCGCGGCGACGCTCGCGCTCATGGGCGGCACAGCCTACGCCAAAACCACCGTCATCTATGCCGGACGCGTCATAACCGATGCCGACAAGCCCGCGCTCGGCGCGTCGACGGTCACCGTCACCGACGACCGCATCGTGTCGATCGTCGAGGGCCGCGCGCCCGCCCCGGCCGACGCCGAGATCGTCGACCTCGGTGACAAGACCCTGCTGCCCGGCCTCATCGACCTCCATGTCCACCTGACCGGCGACCCCGGCGGCGATTATCGCAGCGAGGCGGTCGATCCCGACGAATGGGGCGTCGTCGTCGGGGTCAAGAACGCCGGCATCACGCTGCGCGCGGGCTTCACCACGGTGCGCGAGGCGGGATCGGCGCAATATACCGCTTTCTCGCTCCGCCGCGGCACCGCGAACGGTTTCATTCAGGGGCCGCGCATTGTCGCCGCGGGACCGGCGCTGTCGATCGTCGGCGGTCACGGCGACGTCACCGGCTTTCGCGAGGACGTCCACGGCGTGCTCTTCCAGGGCTATACCTGCACCGGCGCGACCGAATGCGCCGAAAAGGTGCGCAAGGCCTCGCGCGCGGGCGCCGACATCATCAAGATCACCGCGACCGGCGGCGTGCTGTCGCAGCAGGGCCGCGGGCTCGAAGGGCATTTCAGCAAGGCCGAGCTCGACAGCATCGCAGCCACCGCGCATTCGCTGGGCCTCAAGGTGATGGCGCATGCGCATGGCGCGCGCGGGATCGAGGATGCCGCGGCGGCGGGGATCGACACGATCGACCACGGCACCTTTGCCGACGATGCCGCGCTGAAGGTGATGAAGGCCAAAGGCAGCTATCTCGTGCCCACGCTGATGGCGTTCGAGGGCGTGAAGGCGCGGCTCGGCAAGAACATCTACACCCCGACGGTCGAGGCCAAGGTCCGCATGACGATGGGCAGCGTCGGCAAGGCGGTCACGCGCGCCAAGGCGCTGGGCGTCCCCGTCGCCTTCGGGACCGACGCGGGGGTGTTCGAGCATGGCCTGAACGGCGGCGAGTTCGCGCTGCTGGTGGCCAACGGGCTGACCCCGCGCGAGGCGCTGGCCAGCGCGACGACGGTGGCGGCAAGGGCGCTGTCGATGGAAGGCGAAATCGGCCGCATCGCGCCGGGCATGTCGGCGGACCTGATCGCCGTCTCGGGCGACCCGCTGGCCGACGTACGCGTGCTGGAAAAGGTCGACTGGGTGATGGCGCGCGGAAGGATTGCCGACTGAGGCCACGCTCAAGCCGCGCGGTCGATCCGTGCCCGCACCGGCGCCGGCGACGCGTTGCCGATCAGCGCCGTGATCTCGACCGACTGCGCGAATTGCACGCCGACGCGGTTCTGCTCGGACCAGCGCGCCTCGGCGTCGAGGATGAGTTCGGGGCCGAATTCGAGACGGAAGACCGTGCCCTCGGGGACGTTCCACAGCCCCTCGATCAGCGCGCCGCGCGTCGAGACGTTGCGGATGATCGCCTCGTAGCGATAGCCGCCGCTTTCGACATGGATCGTGCGGAAGGTCAGCCGGCGCGGTTCGCGCGCGCTCTTGTAGCCCTCGGCCGACACGCGGCCGCCGCCGGTGCGCAAGAGGTCGAGCGCGTCGGTCAGTGCCATCGGCTTGCCGTAGATATAGCCCTGGACATGGCTGCAACCCAGACCGCGGATCAGGTCGAGGTCGTCGTGCGTCTCGACCCCCTCGGCGGTGGTTTCCATCTTGAGCGCCGCGGCGAGGCCGACGATCGACGAGATGATCGCAGCGTTCATGCTCGTCTTGTCGGCGGCGCCGCGCACGAAGCTCTGGTCGATCTTGATCTTGTCGAACGGCGCCTTCTTCAGATAGCCGAGCGCCGAATAGCCGGTGCCGAAATCGTCGAGCGCGAGGCGCACGCCGGTGCGCTTCAGCCGCTGGAACATCTCGAGATTTTCGGGGCTTTCATCGAGGAAGATGCCCTCAGTGATCTCGAGCTCGAGCTGGTCGGGGCGGATGCCCGCCGCCGACACCGCGCCCATGATCGTCGCGGGCAATTTCTCGTTCGCGAACTGGCGCGGCGAGACGTTGACCGCGACGCGGTAGTCGGAACCGAAGCGCGCGATGGCGTCGCACGCGGAGCGGATGATCCACTCGCCGATCGGGATGATCAGGTTCGATTCCTCGGCGATCGGGATGAATTTCGCCGGGCTGATCATCTCGGCGCCGCCGCGCTGCCAGCGGATGAGCGCCTCAAAGCCGGTCACGCGTTCGCTCGCGACGTCGACGATCGGCTGGTAGACGAGGCGCAGCTCGTCCTTCGCCAGCGCGTCGCGCAGCGCGTCCTCGATCGCCTTCCTTTCGCTCGCCTGATCGTGCATCGCATCGGCGTAGAAGCGATAGACGCCGCGCCCCGCATCCTTCGCGGCATAGAGCGCGAGGTCGGCGTTGCGCACCAGCGCCGACGAGGGCACGCCGGCGCCGTCGGACACCGAGATGCCGATCGACGAACCGATGCGCACCTGCTCGCCCTCGATCGAGAAGGGCTTGGCGAGGCTGAGGATGATCGAGTTGGCGATATTGGCGAGCTTGTCGGCCTGGGTGATCTGCGGCAGCACGATCTGGAACTCGTCGCCGCCGAGGCGCCCGACCTGCCCCTTGTCGCCGATGATCTGGGTCAGCCGCGCCGCGACCTGCTGGAGCAATTGGTCGCCGACGGGGTGGCCCAGCGTGTCGTTGACCGCCTTGAAACGGTCGAGGTCCATCAGCAGCAGCGCGCAGGGCTGCGGCTGGCCGATATGGTTGCGTAGCGCGCGTTCGAGCAGGTCGGTGATGTGGAGCCGGTTGGCGAGCCCGGTGAGCACGTCGTAGCGCGCGAGCTGGTTGATCTCGCGCTCCGACTTCTTCTTTTCGGTGAGGTCGGTGCCCGACCCGCGAAACCCCTGGAAATTGCCGAGCTCGTTGCTGATCGGATGGCCCGAGATCGACCACCAGCGCTCCTCGCCCTGCACCGCAGCCTGCACGGTCAGCTCCTTGAATGGGGTGCGCGACGACAGGCTGAACCCGAGCGTGCGCTCCTCGCTCTCGTCGTTGCCGATGCGCTTCCTGATGATGTCGGTGAAGGGTTTGCCGATCAGGCTGCTCGCCGGGCGGCCGAGCTTGGCCGCGACGGTCTGCGAGATATAGACGAGCTGGCCGTGGCGGTCGGTTTCCCAGAACCAGCCGCGCCCCGCACGCTCGAAATCGCGCACCAGGTTGAGCGCGCGCTGCTGCTCGTTCGCCGCCTTGTGCTTGGCGCGCCGGGTGCGGGTCTGGTGGCGGGCGTCCTCGCGCACCATCACGATCAGCAGCAGCAGGAAGATCATCGCGGCCAGCGCGAAGGGCACCGACGCCTTGCCGATCGCGCCGCCGAGCGCGGTGGCGCCGGCGAAGGTGAAGAAGGCCGGCCGCGCGATCGCCACCGCCGACGCCGCGACGAGCACGGTGCCGACGCGAATCGCGGCGAAAGCGTCGACATAGGGGCCGCTCCCCATGCCGCCGCCGTTCACGAACATCGCGATGCTGGTGAACAGCGTGCCGAGCGCGATCAGTCCCATCACCGCGGTGCACCAGAGGCCGATCCGTTCGGGCAGCCCGCGCCCCGGCGCGCGCGACAACTGCCCCATCACGGTCAGCGCGAGGTCGCATCCGATGCCGAGGCCGAGCACCAGCCACTGCGACGGGCGGTCGAAAAAGCCCGGAAGTCCGGGAAAAAAGGCGCAGGCGAAATAGACGAGGACGCGGCTGACGAGGACATAATGCCACAGCTGTGCGACGCGCGTCAGGCGCGTCACAAATTCCGGTGAATCGAACAGCGATTCGTCAGGCGACGCCTCGCTGGCCACCGGCCTCACTATGGCCCGCTTCAACCCCAATCCCGCAGTTCCCGTAACAGTCGGTCCTTTGTGCGATTTCTGTGCCAGAAAGGGGTTTCCAAAACCTTATGCGCAAGGGAGGTAAAGCCACGTAATTGCTCCATTATGGGAGGGATTGGGTTTTTCTTCGCAACGGACTATAGTCGCGCCATGCCTGCCGTCCGCCTCCTGCCGCCGACCCAGTTTTTCAGCCGCGACGAGTGGACCGCGATCACGCGCGTCTCGCCGTGGCGCGGCATCTGGCTGGTCGCGCACGGCTGGCTGGTGAGCATCACCGTGATCGGCCTCGCCGCTTGGCTCGCCAATCCGCTCGCCTGGCTCGCGGCGGTGATCCTCGTCGGCGGGCGGCAGCTGGGCTTCGCGATCCTGATGCACGACGCCGCGCACGGCGCGCTGCACCCCAATCGCAAGCTCAACAATTTCCTCGGCGACTGGCTGACCGGCGCGGCAGTGGGATCGGATTTGATCGCGTATCGCACCTATCACCTGCAGCACCACAAATTCACCCAGCAGGCGGAGGATCCCGACCTTCTGCTGTCGAAGCCCTTCCCCACCACGCGTGCCAGCCTTTGGCGCAAGGTGCTGCGCGACCTGACGGGGCAGACTTTCTTCAAGCAGCGCGTCGCGCAATTCGGGCTGGCGATGATCGGGCTGAAGGCGATGCTGCGCGGCGAGAAGGCCGGGAAGACCGGCGCGAGCACGCGCGCGGGCACGCCGTTCAACAAACAGTCCGACGACGGGGTCACCGCACCCGCGGTCGATGCCGCGGGCGCGATGGCGGTGACGCGCGCGGTCGGGCGTTTCCTGGCGGTGCAGGCGGTGCTGCTGGCGCTGTCTTTGCTGCTCTATGGCTGGACGCCCTACCTCCTGTGGCTCGCGGGGCTGGCGACGACCTTCCAGCTGTACCTGCGCATCCGCAACATCGCCGAGCATGCGTGCACGACGACGGGCAGCGACGATCCGTTCAGCCATGCGCGCACGACGCGCGCCGGCTGGATCGCGCGCGCGACGGTCGCGCCCTACTGGGTCAATTATCACGCCGAGCATCATCTGTTCATGGGGGTGCCCTGCTACCGGCTGCCCGAGGTGCACGCCGCGCTGGGCCGCGCGGGCAAGCATGAGGCGATGACGATCGCGCCCGATTACGCCAGCGTCCTGCGGCAGGTCACGTCGCGGCCCGCGGCCGCCTAGTCCGCCAGCACCAGCAGTTCGTCGGCGAGCCAGCGGCCGAGCCACGCCGCGAGCGCTTCCATCGCCGCCGCCTCGCCTTCGGCCTCGATCAGCGCGGCGCTGAGGTCGGTGAAGCTGGCGCCGCTGTGAAGTAGCGCCAGCGCACCGGCCTCGTCAGCCATAAGACTGCGGAAGCGCGACTGCGTGCCGTCGCGCCATATCAGCAAGGTCGCGGCTTCGGGCAGGGCCTCGACCTCGGGCGGCTCCTCGTCGGCGTCGAGGCTGCTCCACAACGCCGCGACATTGTGGCGGACGGGCAGCAGAGTCGCCGAAGGGTGGAGCGTCAGCCGCCGTTCGATCCACGCATCGCCGAGTTCGCCCACCGCCGCGGCATCGAGAGGCGCGGTGTCGGCGGCGTCGAACGCGTGGCGCAGCGCCCAGTCGAGCGCCGCCAGCTCGGCAAGTTCGCCGTCGTCAGGATAGTGAAGCGCCATAAACGCAGGAAATCGCTCGCCATAATAGCGCAAGTTGCGCGTGTGCGACGGAAACGCATCGACATAGGCCTCGGCCAGATTGTCGAACTGCTCGTCGCCGACATAGGCGTGGAGCCGCTCATAATGGTCGGCGAGCACGCCGGTCAGGCTGGAGCGGTAATTGTTGCGGTAGATGGCGAGGCGCTTGGCCGCGCCGACGCGGTTGTCGTCGACGATCAGCGCCTCGGCCGCGGCGTCATCGGCAATGACGCCCGCGAGAAAAAGCGCCTGCATGTCGCGCAACGCCTCAGCCATGTACCGGCTCCAGTACGCGCGCGGCGAGCGCGCGGGCGCGATCGAGTTCGGCGACGACGTCGGCCAGCGGCGGGATATGGTCGTCGCGCTCGATCATCGTCGCGACCGGGCCGAACATCCGGACCGCGTCGCCATAGAGGTCCCACACCGCGTCGCAGACGTCGGCGTCGTGCGTGTCGATGACATAGTCGCCCATGTCGCTGTGCCCCGCGAGATGGATCTGCTGGATGCGGTTCGCGGGGAGGCCGGCGAGATAGTCCTGCGGGTCGAAACCGTGGTTGCGCGCGCTGACATAGATATTGTTGACGTCGAGCAGCAGCAGGCAATCGGCGCGCGCTGCCATTTCGGCGAGGAAATCCCATTCGCTGCGGTCCGACGAGCGGAAGGTCACATAGGAGGACGGATTCTCGATCACGATGCGGCGGCCGAGAAAATCCTGCACGCGGCCGATGTTATCCACGACGCAGTCGAGCGTGGGCGCGTCATAGGGCAAGGGCAGCAGGTCGTGCGTGTTGTGCGCGTTGATCCCGGTCCAGCAGAGATGGTCCGAGATCCACAAGGGCTCGACGCGTTCGGCGAGCGCCTTGAGATCGCGCAGATAGCCCATGTCGAGCAATTCGGCCGAGCCGATCGACAGCGACACGCCGTGCATCACCACCGGATAATCGGCGCGGATCGCATCGAGCATCGCCAGCGGCTTGCCGCCGGGAACCATGTAATTTTCGGAGATGATCTCCAGCCAGTCGACCGGCTGCGGGCCGGCGATAAACTCGGCATAATGTTCGGGGCGCAGCCCCAAGCCGAAGCCGGGCGACGGCGCGGTTTTACTGTCCATCATCGGCTCCGTCGGTGGTGCGGCAGGCCCGGATCCGCCGGGCCTGCCCACAACCCTTGTCAGACGACGATCTTGCCGCCGTCGGTCAGGCACTTGCCCGCGGCAAGCTTTTTCCAGCCCTTGCCCTTGCAGGCGTTCGCGCCCTTGCAGCTGTTGCCCGCCGAGCCGCAGCCCGACGCGCCGCCGCACGAGCTGGCGTCGGTCTTGCAATCCGATGCGCCCTTGCAGCTGTTGACGCCGGCGCATTTGACTTCGTCGGCGGCACCGATGGTCTTCGACTTCGGCGCTTCGCCGGCGAGCGCGGCGCCCGACAGTGCGAGCGCAGTGGCCGACGCGGCGATGAGGCCGGCAAGTTTGTTGGTGGTCATGAGATCGTCCTTCCCTTGATTGCGAAAATAAAGGTGGGGCGAATCGCTGCCCCTTGGCCTTTGTCACACGACCCGGGAGGGTTCTGGCATGATCTCGATCACAGATGAAGACAATCCTTCCCGCACGGCGCTGTATCGCCGTGCGGGAAGATTGGCCCGATCAGCCGATGTCGCCGATCACGCCGCCGTCGTTCAGGCATTTCGCCGCCGGCATGGCCTTGAAACCATGGCCCTTGCAGCCATTCTGGCCCTTGCATTCGTTCGCGGACGTCTTGCAGTCGGCGGTGCCCTTGCAGCTGTTCACGCCATAGCAGTGGACATTGTCCTTGGCGCCGAGCGCCTTGCCCGAACTGCCGGCCGGGGCGTCGGCGGCGAAAGCGGCGCCGGTCAGCGCGAGCGCGGTGGCGGAAGCGGCAATCAGGCCGGCGAGTTTGCTGTTGGTCATTGGTTCGATCCTCCAAAATATGTCTGATGGAAGAACGAATTGCCCTCCCACATCTGCTTATTCCGATGCGAACGAAGGGAAGTTACAGCGGGCGGTGCCGCGACGAAATTTTCAGCGCGCCGCCGCGACGAAGCGCCCCGCAGCACGGTCTTTCTCGGTCGTTGCCGGATCGAAAATCATCCCGTTCATCGCGATATGGACGCCCGGCGGCAGCGTCTGTGCCGCCGCCAGCGCGAAGCCGACGTTGAATTCGGCATCGCTGGCGCGCACCGACGCGGGCTGCATCGCGCCGGTCATGACGATCGTCTTGCCCGCAATCCCCGCGAGCACGCGCCCGGTGACCACCATCGTGTCGGTGCCGTGGGTGACGAGGATGCGCGTGGCATCGCTCGCGGCAACCGCAGCGCGGATCGCCTCGCGGTCGGCATCGGTCAGTTCCAAGCTGTCCTTGCGCATCAGCTGGGTGACGCGGTGCGGGACATGGACGTTGTTCTCGCGCAGCATGTCGGGGATCGCCGCGGGGCCGATCTGGAATTCGCTGAGCGCGTCGAAATAGACTTTGTCGATCGTGCCGCCGGTGGTGAAGATGTCGATCACGCGCACTCGTCCTCGATGGGCAGCGCGGGCGTGCCGTCGGGCGCGGCGAAGGGCCGCTTGAAGGTGAAGGCCTCGGCGCTCGGGCCGTTCGCTTCGAGCATCGCGATGCGCGCCATGCCCTCGGCGACGGCCGGGCGATGCCCCGCTGGCACCCACCAGAGCGCCTGATAGGTCGCCATATGGTCGAACCATTCCTTGCGGCGCTTCATGATCGTCAGGTGATCGGGGGTGCGATAGACATAGGCCGCGAGCGCATCGATATCGCGCCACACCGACATGTTCGCGATCAGGTGCGGGTCGTCGGTGACGGGAACGTCGGTGGCGTTGTTGCCCTCGCCGGTGAGTCGCCAGATGAAGCCTTCGGCGGCCTCGGCAACGGCATTCACATGGTCGAGCGCGTCCATGAAATCGCGGTTGGCGACATGGTCGGGCGGCAGGCGAAAGCGGCCGATATTGATCTGCGCGAGTTCATAGGCCGCCATTCCCAACCTCCTTCATTTCCGTTCGCATCGAGCGAAGTCGAGATGCCCCTCGACCTTGCGCTGTCCCGATGGGTGTCTCGACTTCGCTCGACACGAACGGGTTTTCAACGTCTTTTCAAGCCAACGCCTCGGCGATCAGCCGCCGCGTGTTGGCGATGCCGAAGAGCGCGATGAAGCTGCCCATGCGCGGCCCGGCGCTCGAACCGAGCAGGGTCTCGTAGAGCGCCTTGAACCAGTCGCGCAGGTTCGCAAATCCGTACGCTTCATTCTTGCCGATCTCGTAGACGATATTCTGGATATCGTCGGCCGAGGCGTCGGCGGGCAGCGCCGCCAGCTTCGCATCGAGCTCGGCGAGCGCCGCGCCCTCGCCGCCCGCGGGCTTGCGGCGATTGAGCGTCGGCGCGACATAGTCGCGGTTATACGCCATTGCATTGTCGATCAGGCCGTCGAGCTCGGGATAGGTTTCCGCATTCGCACCCTCGACATATTGGCCGAGGTAGCGCCAGATCTGCTCCTTCGACGCGTCGGCGCCCATCACGCCGACGAGGTTGAGCAGCAGCCCGAAGGTCACCGGCAGTTCGGCAGACGGCATGGCTTCGCCGCGCGCGACATGGACATGATGCACGGGGTTGCCGAGCTTCTTGTCGCCTTCCTGCGCCGGATAATTGCCGCGCATCTGGAGATATTCGTCGACCGCCTTGGGGATCACGCCGATGTGGAGCTGCTTCGCCGCCTTGGGCTCGCGATAGGCGAAGAAAGCCAGGCTCTCCTCGCTGCCGTACGACAGCCATTGCTCGAGGCTCAGGCCATTGCCCTTCGACTTCGAAATCTTCTCGCCCTTTTCGTCGAGGAACATCTCGTAGATCAGCCCCTCGGGCTTCTGCCCGCCGAGCGCGCGCGCGATCTTGCCCGACTGGACGCCGCTGTCGGTCAGATCCTTGCCGTACATCTCGTAATCGACCCCGAGCGCGACCCAGCGCATCGCCCAGTCGACCTTCCACTGCAGCTTGGCACCGCCGCCGAGGATTGAGTGGGTGATCGTCTGCCCCTCGTCCTCGAACGACACGAGACCCTTGTCGGCGTCGACCACCGTCACCGGTACCTGGAGCACGATGCCCGAGGTCGGGCTGACCGGCAGGATCGGCGAATAGGTCGCGGCGCGCTCGGCGCGCAGCGTCGGCAGCATGATGTCGAGGATGTCCTGGTTGTGGCGCAGGACATTCTTCAGCGCCTCGTCGAAGGCACCCGACTTGTAGCGCTCGGTCGAGCTGACGAACTCGTAATCGAAGCCGAAGCGGTCGAGAAACTCGCGCAGCATCGCATTGTTATGATGCGCAAAACTCTCGTACTTGCCGAAAGGATCGGGGATCGCGGTCAGCGGCTTGCCGAGATGCGCGGCGAGCATCTCCTTTTGCGGCACATTGTCCGGCACCTTGCGCAGCCCGTCCATGTCGTCGCTGAACGCGACGAGGCGCGTCGGCGCGCCGCCGGTCAGCGTCTCATAGGCGCGGCGGACCATCGTCGTGCGCAGCACTTCGTTGAAGGTCCCGATATGCGGCAGGCCCGAGGGGCCGTAACCGGTCTCGAACAGCACGGGATCGCCGCCGGGTTTGCCCTGCGGATAGCGTTTCACCAGCTTGCGCGCTTCCTCGAACGGCCAGGCCTTGGACGTTTGCGCGGGTTCGCGCAGCGAAGGATGAAGGTGCAAGTCAGTCATGGCGCGCGCCATAGCGGCAAGCGACGGCAGGACGAAAGGCAAAAGTGCGAGCGGGCTTCGACGATCCTCCCCGGAACGGGGAGGGGGACCAGCGAAGCTGGTGGAGGGGCACGTGCGGTCCAGCGCGGCGTACGACCTCCCGTGCCCCTCCACCACCCTGCGGGTGGTCCCCCTCCCCCGTCGGGGGAGGATCGCCTTCGATCACCCCCGCGGCTGCACCGCGGGCATGAAGCCGCTCTTGCGCAGCAGCGCCGCCGCGATCAGCGACACGAGCAGCCCCACGGGCAGGATTTCGGTGAAGGTCAGCGCCATGCGGAACAGCGGGTTCTTGTACTGCTCGGCCATGGCGTTCATCTCGGCCGAGAATTTCGCGATCTCGGCCGCCGGTTTGCCCGCGGCGCGCATATCCTCGACCATGCTCGCCATATATTCGGCCATGAAGGTCCCGCCGGTCTGCCACATATAGACCTCCCAGCTGAGCACATAGAAGAGCGACGCCACGCCCGCGATGCCGAGGCCGACGCCGAAGGCCTTGCCGAAACCGATCACGCCGCCGAGGTTGACGTCGCGGTAGCGCTTCACCCCGACGAACACGAAGATCATCGCGGCCAGCATCGACAGATAGCCGGCGACCATGCCCAGCGTCCCATGGTCGGCGACGAAGGCAATGCTGGTATACATGCCGATGATGACGATGACGCCCGCGATGGCGCCGTAGACTGCGATAATCCTGCCCATGATCATTCTCCCCTGTTGGTGGATGCCATGCAGGGTGCCTCCGGACAACGGCCGAAATCCATCGCCCAAAGGGGTGATTTGGCGGTTGTCGCCCGATTTTACGGCAGGATGTCGAGCGACCGCGCCTTCTGGATCGCCTGCGTGCGGCTGGCGACCTCGAGCTTTTCATAGACGCGTGCGACGTGGGTCTTGACCGTATTGGGCGAGATGTCGAGCTGGCGCGCGATCACCTTGTTGGCGTGGCCCGCCGCGAGCATGTCGAGCACCTCGCATTCGCGCGCGCTGATCCCGAGCGCGGCGATCGCCGCCTCGTTGCGGACGAAGGCGGTGCGCGGGCGCGCGGTCAGCCGGTTGCCGACCCAGACACCGAGCGCCACACAGAGGATGGCGATGCAGACGATATAGAATTCGCTCGACCAGCGATGGACGACATGTTTGTAGTTCAGCCATTCGAGCAGGAAGGCCGCGGCGGCGAGCGCGATGCCGTAGAGGATGATCGGGCGGACCATGGCGCCCGGTAGATCATCCCCGGCAGCGGCTGGCAACAGGCGGCTCAGCCCTCCCAGCCCCTGGCGCTGTCGGCGACGATATGGAAATCGACGCGGACCGCGCCCGCGCGCTCGAACTGCAGGACGATCGGCACGCTGCCGCCGACGGCGAGCGGCGCCTTCAGCCCCATCAGCATCAGGTGCAACGGCGTGCCGGGCTTGACTTCGGCCCGCGCGGCGGGGGTGATGTCGAGCGGCCAGACATTGTCCATCGACAACTTGCCCTCGGCGCGGGTGACGCGGTGCAGCTCGACACGGTCGGCGCAGGTGCAGCGCGCGGAGAGCAAGCGCTCGGGCGTCTCGCCCATATTGGCGATGGCGATATAGCCCGCGGTGTCGCCGCCCGCCTCGGGCGCATCGCGGACGATCGCGCGCGAAACCTGCAAATGGTCGAAGGCGATCGTGCCCGGCGCCGGGACAGGGCCGGTGGCGCCAAATTTCATCGCGAAGAGCGGGGTCCAGGCCTCGCCTTCGCGTTTTTCGGATTCGGCGGAATAGCCACCCGCGGGGTCGAAGCGCAGCTTGTTGCGGATCGCGATCCCCTTGCCCGCGGCGCCGACATAGTCCTCGTCGGGAAAGTCGAAGCCATCCGCGACGGGGATCGCCTGCCCTTCGCTGTACCCGCCGTCGCCGGCGAAATAATGGTAGCGGATCGTGCCGCTCTTCGCATCGCGGCGATAGACGCTGATGCCGCCATAGGGCTCGGTCCCGCCGGTGACGACATGCCGGTCCTCCATCGCGGTGCCGCCCTCGACCAGCCGGTAGCAATGCGTGTCGCGCGCTTTGCCGCCGGGGAATTCGGCGGTCCAGCAGCGGCCGAGCAGCGGCGCGAAACGGTCGGCAAGCGTGGGTTGTTCCTCGGCCACGGCGGGCGAGGCCCCGGCCAGCAGGGCGGCGATCAGCATGGCTTGGCGCATATCTTCTCTCCCCCAAGTTCCGGGGCGAGACTATCGCGACTTGAATGATCGATCAAGTGGATGATCGCGCGAACATCGTTACCGTATTATTTACCATCTTTGCCTAGCTTCGGCGCATGACCAGCACCGTTTTCCCTCGCCCGCGCCAGCACAAGCGCACCCCGGTATCGCTCGACGTCACCGTCAACGGCGTGCTCAACGTCGTCGAGGGGCGGATCACCGACCTGTCGGAGGGCGGCGCGCGGATCGAGGGCGGCGTGATCATGCCGGTGCGCTCGCGCTGCGAGGTCCATTATGGCGGCCAGACGGTCTATGCGATCGTGATGTGGGCCGAGGTCGACCGGATGGGCGTGCGCTTTCCCTACGAGCTCGTCGACGGCCCACTGTACAACGCGCTCGAACGCGCGCGGGGCGCCTGGTCCACCGAGCCGGCGCAGATCTTCCGCAGCATGCGCCCGGCGACCTTCGGGCGGCGCGGGTTGAGCTGAACCGCCAAGGGCGGCGTTCGGGCGAGAAGCTGCCATTCAGGGAAAATGCTCTCTCCCCTTCAGGGGAGAGATACGCAGGCTTGCCGGTTTACCGGCTAGCCGGAGTTGAGAGGGGGGTGGATGCTTCCCCCTCTCCCAACCCTCTCCCCTGAAGGGGAGAGGGCTAAACGCCCGCTCCCCACCCCAAAACCGCCGCCCTCAAAAAAGGCCTTTCCTAATAAATCCGGCTATGCCACCATCGATCTCGACTCTTCCGCGCGGCGAATACAGCGGCCTCCAAGGGCTCTATCCGGGAGCCGCACAAGGCTGAACTTTCCTGAACTTTGGAACCAGGCAAGGCGGGCTCCCCACCCCAAAGCCGTCACCAGCCCCACACCCCCACCCATGCCGCGTTCCTCTTTTGTCCCTACCCTGCGGCGATGCTCGCTCCCCTGCCCATCCCCGCGATCCATGCGAGCCATGTCGGCATCTGGCTGGCCGACGGCGAGGGCCGCGCGCGGCGGGTCGATCGCGGGGCGGCGATCGCGGCGGTGGCCGGGACGCCGCATATCTTCCTCAATGCACCGCTGACCGGCGACCGGCTCGGCTATCCCGAACTGTCGGGGCTCGACCTGCTCGAGCTTTTCGCTTTCCTGTTTCCCGCCCGCTTCGCGGTGCCGACCCCGGTGGGGCTTGCCACCGCGTTGGGGCTCGAGGCGCCGCAGCGCGAGGACGATGTCGCGGCCTTCCTGCCGCTGGCCGCCGCGGCGATGCTCGCCAGTCTGGACGATCCCGCCTGGCCCGAGCGCGAAGGCGCGTGGCACGGGATGCAGGCGCTGGCGCGGCAGCGCTGGCCGTGGGCGCCGCTGGTCCAGCCGCGGCTGTCGGCGCCGGACAAGGATGAGCGTTGGCTGTTCACACGCCTGCCCGAGTGGGAGGAGGGGCCGCCGCGCCCACAGCCGCGGCAGGTGAATGTGAATGCCGACGACGTGACCGCGCGGCTCGACCGGCTGACCGGCGACGGCGCCGAGCGCCGCAGCGGGCAACAGGATTATGCGCGCGCCACGGCAGGAATCTTCGCCGCGCGCGAGCGCAAGGATGCGCCGCAGATGCTCGTCGCCGAGGCGGGCACGGGGATCGGCAAGACCTTGGGCTATCTCGCCCCCGCCAAGCAGTGGATCGACCAGTCGGCGGGCGCGGTGTGCATCTCGACCTTCACCAAGGCGCTGCAGCGGCAGCTCGCGCGCGAGACCGAGCGGCTCTACCCCGACGCCGCGACGCACCGCGAGAAGGTGGTCGTACGCAAGGGGCGCGAAAACTACCTCTGCCTGCTCAACCTCGAGGATGCGCTGCAGGGCGGTTTTTCGGGGCGCGCGGCGGTGCTCGCGCAGCTCGTCGCGCGCTGGGCGGCGTATAGCCGCGACGGCGACATGGTCGGCGGCGACCTGCCCGGCTGGCTGCCCGCGCTGTTCCGCCGCAACGGCACGACCGCGCTCACCGACCGGCGCGGCGAATGCATCTATGCCGGCTGCCCGCATTTCCGCAAATGCTTCATCGAGCGCTCGGCGCGCGCCGCCGGACAGGCCGACATCGTCATCGCCAACCATGCGCTGACGATGGTGCAGGCGGCGCGGCCGCGCGACGGCGGGGCGCCCGCGACGCGGCTGATCTTCGACGAGGGCCATCATCTATGGGACGCCGCCGATTCGATGTTCGCCGCGGCGCTGACGGGGCAGGAGGCGATCGAGATCCGCCGCTGGGTGCTGGGACCCGAGGGCAAATCGCGCGGGCGGCGGCGCGGGCTCGCCGCCCGGCTCGCCGATGTCGCGAGCTATGACGAGGCGGGCGACAAGGCGATCCAGGCGGCGATCCAGGCGGCGGGCGAACTGCCCGGCGACGGCTGGCTCGGCCGGCTGGCGGAGAATGCGCCGTGGGGCGCGGTCGAATGCTTGCTCGCGGCGGTGCGCGGGCAGGTCTACGCGCGCGGGATCGATGCCAAGGGCGACAGCGGTTACGGGCTCGAGACCGAGCTCGCCGATCCCGACGCCGAACTGGTCGCCGCCGCGGCGAGCGCGAGCGACGCGGTCGAGGCGCTGCTGCGCCCGCTGATGGCGCTCGGCAAAAGGCTCGACGCCTTGATCGAGGATCCGCCCGACTGGCTCGACGGGCAGGCGCGCGCGCGCGTCGACGGCGCGCGCCACAGCCTGGGCAACCGCATCGACACGCTCGGCGCGTGGCTGTCGCTGCTCGGGCGCGTCGGCGGGCCCGCCGATCCCGATTTCGTCGACTGGCTCGCGGTGAACCGCATCGACGGGCGCGAGGTCGATGCCGGGCTGCACCGCCACTGGCTCGACCCCGCCAAGCCGATCGCCGACATCGTCTATCGCCCCGCGCACGGCGTGCTCGTCACCTCGGCGACCTTGCGCGGGTCGAACGACTGGCACGACGCCGACATTCGCACCGGCGCGCGGCACATGGACGGCGGGGTCCAGCATTTCGCGGTGCCGAGCCCCTTCGACTATGCCCGCCAGTCGGAGGTCATCATCGTCACCGACATCGCGCGCGGCGACCTGCCCGCGCTCGCGGGGGCGTACAGCCGGCTGATCGAGGCGTCGGGCGGCGGCGCGCTCGGGCTGTTCAGCGCGATCCGGCGGCTGCGCATCGTCCATGCGCGCATCGCCGACCGGCTGGCGCGCGCGGGACTGCCGCTGTTTGCGCAGCATGTCGACCCGCTCGACACCGGCACGCTCGTCGACATCTTCCGCGCCGACCCGCACGCCTCGCTGCTCGGCACCGATGCGCTGCGCGACGGGGTCGATGTCCCCGGCGATTCGCTGCGGCTGGTGGTGATGGAGGGCGTGCCCTGGCCGCGCCCGACGATCCTCCACGCGGCGCGGCGGGCGGCGCAGGGCGGCGCGCGCTACGACGATATGGTGATCCGCGGGCGCATCGCGCAGGCCTTCGGCCGCCTGATCCGGCGCAGCGACGATTATGGGCAGTTCGTGATGCTGTCGCCGAGTTTCCCTTCAAGGCTGCTCTCGGCCTTCCCGCCCGGCACGCCGATCCGCCGCCTGCCGCTCGACGAGGCGGTCAATCATGTCGCCGCCGCCAATGTCGAAAGAAGAAAAACCGCCTTTCGCGCCTTTTCACCGTCATAAGATTGCGGCACAAGGCCTCGAACCGAGGGGAAAGCGCGAGCGGCGCGGGGAGAGATTTTGAAGACGCTGACGATCCTGCGCCACGCCAAATCGGGTTGGGACGCCCCCGTCGAGCGCGATTTCGACCGCCCGATCAACGCCCGCGGCAAGCGCGGCGCCGACCTGATCGGCCAGTACCTCAAGCGTCAGGGGTTTCCGGTCGACCGCATCATCGCCTCACCCGCGGTGCGCGTGACCGAGACGCTCGACATCTTCCAGCCCGCGGCGAACCTCGACGCGATCGAGCCGCATTGGGACCGGCGCATCTACCTCGCCTCGGCGGCGACCCTGATCGACACGATCCGCGACACCGGGCGCGACGCCGAACATCTGCTGATCGCGGGGCATAATCCGGGGCTGGAGGACCTGATCCTCGAGCTGGTGCCCGAAAGCGAAGGCGATGCGCTGCGCGCCGCGGTCGAGAAGAAATTGCCGACCTCGGCGATGGCGCGGCTGGAGATCGACATCGCCGACTGGCACGACCTCGACACGAAACAGGCGCGAATCGTGAACTTCATTCGGCCGCGCGATCTGGACCCGGCGCTGGGTCCGGCGATGGACTAGGGACTAGACCAGCACCCCGATCGCCTTTGCCAGCCGCTGGCGCAGTGCGATGAGGTCGGCGATCGGCACACCCGATTTGCCCCCCGCCGGCGCCGCCGCCGGATCGAGCTCCTCGCGTGTCAGCGGCGCGCGCGGCACCGCTTCTTCCTTGCCGGTCAGCGCCTTGCGCGCGCCTTCGACGGTGAAGCCCTTCACATGGAGCAGCTCGTGGATTTTCTCCGCAAGCGCGACGTCCTCGGCGCGATAATAGCGGCGGCGGCCCGAGCGTTGCAGCGGCTTCAACTCGGGGAAGCGCGTTTCCCAATAGCGCAGCACATGGGTGGGCACGCCGATGCGGTTCGCCAGCTCGCCGATCGCGAGCATGGCGCCGTCGGCCTTGCCGCCGTCATCATATTCCATGCTTTATCCGCCCGCGACGCGGCCGCGCATCGACTGGCTGGCGCGGAAAGTCATCACCCGCCGCGGCAGGATCGGAACCTCGACGCCGGTCTTGGGATTGCGGCCGATGCGCTGCGCCTTGTCGCGCAGCACGAAGGTGCCGAAGCCCGAAATCTTGACATTCTGCCCGTCGGCGAGCGCATCGGACATATGGTCGAGGATCGATTCGACGATGCTCGCCGACTCGTTGCGCGACAATCCGATCTGATGGTTGATCCGCGCTGCGATGTCTGCGCGGGTGAGCGTGCCTGCTGCCATCCTAGTCCCTCCCCTGACGAAGCAAATGCCCGATGGGGTCCCGCCGGTCCCCCACCGTCGCGAGTCCCACCGCGCCTATGTAACAAAAGCGAATTAATCCGCCAAACTGAAACGGATGGAGCGAGGAGTTAAAGCGGCGAGCGCTTGGTCAGACGCGCAGGACCGCGGCGCCCCAGGTGAAGCCGCCGCCCATCGCCTCGAGCACGACGAGGTCGCCGCGCTTGATACGCCCGTCGCGCACCGCGAGGTCCAGCGCCAGCGGCACCGAAGCGGCCGACGTATTGGCGTGCTGATCGACGGTGAGCACGACGCGTTCGGCAGGCAGGCCCAGCTTCTTCGCGGTCGCGTCGATGATGCGCTTGTTCGCCTGGTGCGGCACGACCCAGTCGATCTGGTCGGCGCTGAGCCCGACGTCGGCCATCACCTCGCCGAGCACCGAGGCGAGGTTGGTCACCGCGTGGCGGAACACCTCGCGGCCCTGCATGCGGACATGGCCGACGGTGCCGGTGGTCGAGGGGCCACCGTCGACATAGAGCATGTCGCAATATTTGCCCTCGGCGTGCAGCCGCGTCGCGAGGATGCCCTGATCGTCATTGACGTCCTTCGCGGACAGCACAACCGCGCCCGCGCCGTCGCCGAAGAGGACGCAGGTCGTGCGGTCTTCCCAGTCGAGGATGCGGCTGAAAGTCTCGCTACCGATCACCAGCGCATGCTTCGCCGCGCCGGTGCGCAGCATCGAGTCGGCGACCGACACCGCGTAGAGGAAGCCCGAGCAGACCGCCGCGACGTCGAATGCGATGCAGTCCGGCGCGCCGAGGATCGCCTGCACCTTGGTGGCGCTGGCGGGGAAGGTATTGTCGGGGGTCGCGGTAGCGACGATGATCAGGCCGATGTCGGCGGGCTCGAGGCCCGCGGCCGCCAGCGCCTGCTTCGCGGCGTCGGCGCCCAATGTCGCGGTCGTCTCGTCGGGTTCGGCGATATGGCGGAAGCGGATGCCGGTGCGCTCGACGATCCACTCGTCGCTGGTGTCGACGCTCTCGGCGAGCTCGGCGTTCGAGACGCGCGTGCGCGGCAGCGCCGAGCCGGTGCCCGCGAGAATCGCGCGCAGGGTCATGCCGCGGTGTCCCGGCGGAAATTGGCGAGATCCTCGGTCACCTGGCGCGTGATATCCTTTTCGACCAGCTCGGCGCAGACATGGACGGCGTTGGCGACGCCCTTGTCGTTGGCGCTGCCGTGGCTCTTGAGCACGACGCCGTTGAGCCCGAGGAACACCGCGCCATTGTGGTTGTTGGGGTCGAGATGGTGGCGCAGCAGCTCGGTCGCGGGGCGCGAGATCAGGAAACCGATCTTCGAGCGCACCGAAGAGGTGAAGGCGCGGCGCAGGACGTCGGTGACGAAACGCGCGGTGCCCTCGATCGTCTTCAAGGCGATATTGCCCGAAAAGCCGTCGTGGACGATGACATCGACCTCGCCGCGCGACAATTTGTCGCCTTCGATGAAGCCCGTGAATTCCATCGGCAGGTGCGTCGCGGCGCGCAGCAGGGCGGCGGCCTCGCGAATCTCGTCGGTGCCTTTGAGTTCCTCGGTGCCGATGTTGAGCAGCGCGACGCGCGGGCGTTCGAGCCCCATGACGGTGCGCGCATAGGCGGCGCCCATCACCGCGAACTGCGTCAGGTTGTTGGCGTCGCAGTCGGTGTTGGCGCCGAGGTCGAGCATCACGACGTCATTCTCGCCGAGCGAGGGCAGCAGCGCCGCGAGCGCGGGCCGGTCGATGCCCGGCATCGTGCGCAGCGCGAGCTTGGCCATCGCCATCAGCGCGCCGGTGTTGCCCGCCGACAGCGCGCCGCCGGCGTCGCCGCGCTTCACCGCGTCGATCGCCAGCCCCATCGAGGTGCTCTTCGCCTTGCGGATCGCCTGGCTCGGCTTGTCCTCGCCGGTCACCACGCCATCGGTGTGGATAATGTCCGACGCGGCGCGCAGGTTCGGATGGTTTTCCAGCGCCGCCTTGATCTGCACCTCGTCGCCGACGAGGAGGAAACGCAGGCCGTCGTGCTGGTGACGCGCCATCGCGGCGCCGGCGAGCATTACGCGCACGCCGACGTCACCGCCCATCGCATCGATCGCGATTCGCGGTGTGAGGCTCATCCGAACGCTTTCCGGTTAGGGCTTAGGCGCCGACCGAGACGACTTCGCGGCCGTTGTAATGGCCACAAGCGTTGCAGAGGTTGTGCGGGCGCTTGAGTTCGCCGCAGTTCGGGCATTCCTGATAGGCTTCGACCTTCAGGCTGTCGTGGCTGCGACGCATGCCGCGCTTCGAGGGCGAGGTTTTTCGCTTGGGGACGGCCATGATATTTCCTGCATATTTAGACGTTTATACGAATCGGCTACCCGGATTTGTCGCCCCCGTCGCCGGGAATGACTGGCCCGCCCGCCGTGCCGAAGCCCGTCCTGCCTTGAAATGACAAGAAAATCTTCTGCCGGAGGGTGCCTCAACGCCTGTCGGTGTCGGGTGCCGGATCGGGCGGGGCTATAGCGTTTTTGCCCGCAAAGGCAACCCCCGAGCACGGCTTGCCGCACGCGCGCCGGAATGCCACATGTCGGCCACCGCCGCGCGCTTCACGCCGCGGCCAACGATATGGGGGAAGCGAGATGACGATATTGCCGATCAGCCTGACGATCGCCGCGGGGGCGGCGCTGCTCAACCTGTGGCTCACCATGCGCGTGGGGCGCGTGCGCGGACAGGAAAAAGTGTCGATCGGCGACGGCGGCAACGACCGGTTGATCCGCCGCATGCGCGCGCACAGCAATTTCGTCGAGAACACCGCCTTCGTGCTGATCCTGCTGGCGCTCGTCGAACTGGGGGTCGGATCGTCGACCTGGCTGTGGGCGGTCGGCGCGCTCTACCTGATCGGGCGCATCCTGCACGCGATCGGTATGGACGGCATGATGTGGGGCCGCATGGTGGGCACGACGATCACCATGCTGGTCCAGCTGGGGCTGGCCGGATTCGCGCTGTTCACCGTCTATTCGGCGCCGACCAACATCACCTCGACGGTGACCGAAACGGTGGTGGTCGACAAATAGGGAGGGATTAGGCGCCCATCGCCATGTCGCTGACATAGGGGTTGGTGCGCCGTTCCTGGCCGAATTTGCTGTGCGGGCCGTGACCCGGCAGGAAGACTGTCTCGTCGCCGAGCGGCCAAAGCTTCTGCGTGATCGAATCGAGCAGTTGCTGGTGGTTGCCGCGCGGGAAATCGGTTCGGCCGATCGAGCCCTGGAACAGCACGTCGCCGACGATCGCGAGCTTCGAGGGCTCGTGATGGAAAACGACATGGCCCGGCGTGTGGCCGGGACAGTGGATCACGTCGATGCTGAGGTTGCCGACGGTCACCTTGTCGCCGTCGTCCAGCCAGCGGTCGGGCTCGAAGGGCTCGCCCTCCATGCCGAAGCGCTCGCCCGCGGTCGCGAGCCCCTCGATCCAGAAGCGGTCGTCCTCGTGCGGCCCCTCGATCGGCACGCCGAGCTCCTGCGCGAGCACGCCCGCCATGCCGCAATGGTCCATATGGCCGTGGGTGACCAGAATCTTCTCGACCTCGACCCCGGTCTGGCGGACGGCCTCGCGCAGCTTGTCGAGATCGCCGCCGGGATCGACGAAGGCGGCCTTGTTGGTCTCGGTGCACCACAGCAGGGTGCAGTTCTGCTGAAAGGCGGTGACGGGCACGATCGCGGCGCGCAGCGGCGGATTGGGAGCGTTCATGGCTTGCCATGTGGGCAAAGCCGACGGGATTGGCAAGGTTTTGCCGACCGCGCCTCAGCGCAGCGTCATCGTGTCGCCCTCGACATTCACCGCGTCGAGCTTGGCGAGATAGCTTTGCCCGAGCAGCGAGACGCCCATGTCGGCATCGACCACCGCGGCCTCGACGCGGCGCACCTCGATGCCGTCGATGTCGACGCTGTCGAGCACCACGCGACGCATCGGGACGTCGCCGCCGGCGGTGCGCGCGGTGCCCGCGACGGGCAGGCCGTCGACGTCGATCCCGATCGCCTCGGCGTCGCGGCGCGTCAGTGCGACGACCGAAGCGCCGCTGTCGACCATCATGCGGATATTGGTACCGTCGACATTGGCGTCGGCATAGAAATGCGAATCGCCCGCGCGGCCGAGCCGGACCTCGCCCGAAGAGACGACGCGCGCGTCGCCCGACGACCAGCCCCCGCCGCCGCGCTCGCTCCAGCCGCCATCGTCCTTTGGCTTCGCCGCGGCAATCTCGGGACCCTGCGAATCGGTCGAGCGAATCGCCACCCCGGCCACGCCGACCGATATCGCCGCGATGCCCGCGACCAGCAGGATGAAACGCCCCAGCATGGCCCTATCCTGACCCAATATCCTTGGTTTTGCGTTAAGCGCGGGTCAGGATCGCCCTGCCCCCGGCTGTTCGATGAAGGCACGCCAGCCCGGCGCCTCCTCGCGCATGTTGAAAACAATCCGCGCGCAGGCATAGCGGCCCGGCGCGTTGTCGGCCTCGCGCGCGGTCGCGGGCCAGGCGCCATCGCCGCCCGCCGACCAGCAGACAAGCGCCTCGGCCTCATCCCCCGCCTCGATCGCCGCGCGTTCGCCAGCGTCCAGCGCAGCGGGCGCGCTCCAGCCGAGGATGCGCTGGTGGGTGAAGCCTTGCGCAAAGAGCGCGTGCCGGAACGGGCCTTTCGGATCGGCGAGCAGGCCGCGGACGCGTGCGCGGTCGGCGGCGGCGAGCCACTGCCCGCCGAGCATCGGCCCCCAGCGCGCCTCGTCGCGCGAGCGCAGCGCCGCGACGAGTTCGGCGGCCGCCGCTTCGAACCGCGGCGTCCACACCGAATCACTGGCGAGCGGCGCGAGCGGCGACGCGGGCGACGCCGCCTCGGCTTCGACGGGCAACAGCGAGGCCGGCGCCGCATGGGCGGGCGCAGCCAGGGCGAAAGCGGCGACGAGCGCCGACGGCATCGACTTCGCAAGCATGGCGGTCAGCCTAGCAGCAAAGCCTGTCTCTGTCATGACTCGACCGCGAGCCCCGCGCGCATCCAGTTCGGCGCGCCGGCCGGGTCGATGGTCTCGACGCGGCGATGCTCGACCGACAGGCCGAGGTCGGAATAGGCGACCAGTTGGCGTTTCTCGTCGGCGTCGGCCAGCGGCACGACGACGAGCCGCCGGTTGACCTTCTGCCGCCAGTTCATCCGCGCGGTATTTTCTTGCCCGACATAGCAGCCCTTGGTGAAGCTGACGCCGTTCAGCTCGGCAGCGTTGCATTCGAGCCAGAGCGTCGCGCCGTCGCCGAGTTCGGCACGGCCCTCGGTGACCCCGAGCGACAAGCGGTGGGCGCGCCATGCGGCGTCGGCGCCCTCGCTTTCGTCGGCAGGCGCGAGCCAGCGCTGGCCGAGGTCGGCGAGGCGCGGGTCGACGACGCCGAGGTCGCCCTCTTTCGCCCAATGCACTGCGAGTGCCTCTTCGGGCGCGATCGTGATCGCGCGGCGCAGGCGGTAGAGCGTCAGACGCTTGGTCAGGTCGGCGGCGGCGGTACGCTCGCAATCGATCAGCACATCGTCGCCGTCGCCCCAGATCAGGAAGTCGAACAAGGCCTTGCCCTGCGCGGTCAGCAGCGCCGCCCATACCGGCAGATTGCCCGAGGTATCGTTGGTGACGAGCCCCTGCAGGAAGCCGCGGACGTCGTCGCCCGACAGGCGGATCAGCGCGCGGTCGTGAAGGGTTGTGTTGGGCATTCACCGACAATAGGGAGCGCGGGAACCAACTTAAAGCCCCTCCCCTTCGCGAGAGGCGGAGATTGATATGACCGACCGCCTGACCATCCGCCGCCCCGACGACTGGCACGCCCACCTGCGCGACGGCGCGATGCTCGATCATGTCGCGAAATATACCGCGGCGCAGTTCGCGCGCGCGATCATCATGCCCAACCTGTCGCCGCCGGTGACAACCGCGAAGGAAGGCGCCGCCTATCGCGACCGCATCCGCGCCGCGGTGCCGGGCATGGACTTCACCCCGCTGATCGTCGCCTACCTCACCGACAACAGCGACCCCGACGAAATGGCACGCGGCCACAGCGAGGGCGTGTTCACCGCGGCGAAGCTCTACCCGGCGCACGCGACGACGGGCAGCGCGCATGGCGTCACCGACATCGGCAAGATCATGCCCGTGCTCGAGCGGATGGCCGAGATCGGCATGCCGCTGCTGATCCACGGCGAGGTCACCGACCATGACGTCGACATCTTCGACCGCGAGGCGGTCTTCATCGAACGCACGCTGAAGGGGCTCGTCCGCGACCTGCCGAGCCTGAAGATCGTGTTCGAGCATATCACGACGTCCGAGGCGGTCGATTTCGTCGAGGCCGCGCCCGCCAATGTCGCTGCGACGATCACCCCGCAGCATCTGCATATCAACCGCAACGCGATGCTCGTCGGCGGCATCCGGCCGCACGCCTATTGCCTGCCGGTTGCCAAGCGCGAGCAGCACCGGCTTGCGGTGCGCGCGGCAGCGGTGTCGGGCTCGCCCAAATTCTTCCTCGGCACCGACAGCGCGCCGCACGCGGTGCACACCAAGGAAGCCGCGTGCGGCTGCGCGGGCATCTTCAACGCGCCCTATGCGCTCGAGAGCTATATCGCGGTGTTCGACGAGGAAGGCGCGCTCGACAAGTTCGAGGGCTTTGCCAGCGAGCATGGCCCGAATTTCTATGGCCTGCCGCTGAATGGCGGGACGATCACGCTGGAACGCGGCGAGACGGTCGTGCCCGAACGCTGCGGCGAGGTGGTGCCCTTCCACGCGGGCGAGACGCTGGGCTGGCGGCTGGTCTAAGCCGCAGGCATCATCCGCTCGGCGCGCATCTTGCGCCACATGTCGAAGCTGAACACCGCGATGCTCGTCCAGATCAGCAGGAAGCAAGCGAGCTGCGCGGGCTTGAGCGGTTCGTCGAAGACGAAGAGGCTCAGGAGAAACGCGATGCTCGGCGCCAGATACTGGACGAAGCCGAGCGCCGCGTAGCTCATCTTGCGTGCCGCGGTGGCGAAGAGCAGCAGCGGCACCGCGGTGACCACGCCGCCCGCCGCGAGCAGCCAGCTGATCCCCGTGTCAGACGCGAAACCGCGCCCGTCGCCGAGCCAGATATAATAGGCGGCCGCCGCGAGCGAGAGCGGCAGCAGCAACGTCGTCTCGATCGCGAGCCCCGGCAGCGAGCCCACCGGCGCGACCTTGCGGATCAGGCCGTAGGTGCCGAAAGTGACCGCGAGCGTCAGGCTGATCCACAAAGTGTCGAGCGCGCCCGCGAGCAGGATCGCGACGCCGACGCCGGCGATCGCCACGGCGACAGCCTGGAGCCGGCTCAACCGCTCGCCGAGGAAGATCATGCCGAGCAGCACGTTGATCAGCGGGTTCAGATAATAGCCGAGGCTGGCCGCGAGCACATGGTCGGTGAAGATCGCGAAGATATAGACGAGCCAGTTGACCGCGATCAGCACCGAGCTCGCGAGCAGCAGGCGCAGCGCGCGCCAGTCCTTCAGCGCGGAAAAATATTCGCCGATCTGGCGGCGGAACGCCATGATGAGGAAGCAGAGCGGCAGCGACCAGACGATACGCTGCGCCAGTACCTCGACCGGCGGCACCGTCGTGAGCAATTTGAAGAAAAGCGGGACGAACCCCCAGATCGCATAGGCGCCGAGCGCATAGGGCAAGCCGCCCTGATTGCTCCCCGCGGGGGCCGGTGCCTGGGCCATGTCGGAAACCGCTGCTTAGGTCAGATGATGCCGCCGCCCAGCATCAGGCGGATCACGCCGATGACGATGACGACGATATTGAGGTTCCGACCGCTCGTCTTGTCCGACATCGCGCCGAGCGCGAGGCCGACGACGGCGAAGGGAATGATCACCCAATTCGCCCAGCCGAAGAAGGGAATGAAGGCGAAAACCGCGAGAATGAGCGCGATGACGCCGATGATGAGCGAGCCGATGTTGAGCATGGCCCGAGTGTCGCACGGCGCCCCGCGTCCGGCAAGGGGGCTGTTTCACGCGACTCGCTTCATCGACGATATGGCTCGCTTCGTCTTGTTGCCGGGCGTTCATGCAACGCCCGCCGCGATCGGCTCGTTCTCTCCTCGTAGCGCCCGATGCCACCGTGCGGGGTCGGGACGCCGAACCAGGAAAGGACATTCCAATGCGTATTATGACCAAGGGCCTGCTGGGCGCCTTCGCCGCGATCAGCGTCACCGCGACGACGCCGCTTTATGCCGGCATCACCGCGGCCCCGGCCAAGAGCGAGGGCTTTTACAAGCTCGATCAGGAAAGCGGCTTTCACAAGCGCAACAAGCGTCACCGCCATTATGCCGACCAGCGCGTCGGTGCGAACACGCGCATCTGGCGCGGCGACGATGGCCGTTATCGCTGCAAGAAGGACAATGGCACCACCGGCCTGCTGATCGGCGGTGCGGTCGGCGGGCTTGCCGGCCACGAGATCGCGGGCAACGGCGACAAGCTGCTCGGCACCGTGCTCGGCGCCGCGGGCGGCGCGCTGCTGGGCCGCGAGATCGACCGCGACAAATATCGCTGCCGCTAAGCGGTAGGGTTACCGTTACGGGTGCGGGTCCGAGACCCCTCCGCCCGCATACGTGATGGAAGAGGGCGTCGGTCGCAAGGCCGGCGTCCTCGACTGTTATGGGGGGCGTCATTTTCCGGGCGGGAACCGACAAGCCACCTATAAATCCCCGTTCGTGTCGAGCGAAGTCGAGACACGTGAAGGCAGGCGCTCTCCATAGGTGTCTCGACTTCGCTCGACACGAACGGAAATAGAGTATGGTCCGCAGACCACCGCCCCTCAAAGAATCTCGTAGACTTTCTCCATCGGCCGGCACAGCCGCACGCCCTTGTCGGTCTCGACGAAAGGCCGTTCGACATAGGCCGGATTCGCCGCCATCGCGGCGACGATCGCATCCTCGCTCCACTCGGTCACCCCGCGCTCCTGCGCGTCGGTCCCGCGCAGGCGGAGCGCGTCGCGGGCGCTGAGGTTCGCGGCCGCGAACAGCTGGCGCAGCTTGTCGGCCTCGTAAGGAACCTTCAGATATTCGACGACGGTCAGCTCGACGCCGGGGGTTTCTTGCAGCACGGCGAGCGTCTTGCGCGAGGTGCCGCAGGCGGGGTTGTGCCAGATGGTTGCCTTCATGCCCCCGCCCTATCGCGCCGAAGGTTGCCGTGTAAACCCGCCGTTCATGGCGATTATGCCACAGTTCGCGGTATGACAAACGCATTGCGGCTTGCCTTTGCAAGCGAAGCTGCGGCTAATAGCCCCACGAGGGATCGCCAGAGGCGACAGACGGGGTTGGGTTGCAAGTGAACAAACTGATCGATCGCCGATCGATGCTGGGTGCGGTGGCCGCCGGTGCGGGTGCATTGGCCGCGATGCCGCTGCGCGCGCAGTCGCTGCCGGGCTGGATCCAGCAGCCGGCGCCCTTCGCGCCGCCGCCGGTCGACTATGTCGCCGTCGCCAAGGCGCAATTGGGGCTGCAGGGCCGCAACATCACGCAGACCGACCGCGTCGGCATCGTCGATTTCGGTCTGCCCTCGTCGCGCCCGCGCTTCGCGCTGGTCGACATGGTCGCGGGCAAGGTCGACATGTTCCCCGTCACCCACGGCCGCGGGTCGGACCCGCAGCACGACGGCTGGCTCAAGAGCTTCTCGAACCGCGTCGGATCGCTCGCAAGCTCGCGCGGCGCGTATCGCACCAGCGACTATTATTGGGGCGCGAACGGCTCGTCGATGCGGCTCGCGGGGCTCGAGCCCGACAATTATAACGCCGATGCGCGCGCGATCGTCGTGCACGGCGCCTGGTATGCCGAACCGTCGCTGATCGCGACGCAAGGCAAGCTGGGGCGCAGCGAAGGCTGTTTCGTCTTCGGCGAGGAACTGCTGCCGCTGATCCTCTACAAGCTGGGGCCGGGGCGGCTGCTGTTCGCCGACAAATTGAGCCTGCCGCCACCGGCACCGGTGCCGTTCGAGCTGCCTGGCACGCCCGCGCCGGGGACGGAGAATATGGTGCGCGCCGGTGCGCAGCAGGGTGTGTTTCCGACCAAGGCGGATTGATCCACTCCGATCCTCCCCACGCGAAGCGATGGGGAGGTGGCAGCCCGCAGGGCTGACGGAGGGGTTCGACGCCGTCAGGCGTCGGTGCAACCTTTCAACCCCTCCACCACCGCCTGCGGCGGCGGTCCCCCTCCCCATCGCTTCGCGTGGGGAGGATCTAAGCGGACTTAATTCCCGACGCTGACCCCAGCCGCCTTGCTCGCCACGGTCGGCACCACCGGCGGCGCGATCATCGTCGCGGCTGGGCGGCCGGGCTTGGCGAAGCTCGCCACCACCGGCGCGTCGCGGCCGTAGATGTCGGCGAGTTTCTTCACCCCGCCCTTGTCGCCCGGGATCATCGTCCAATAGGCGACATAGACGGGGAACGGCTTTTCGAAGCCGAAGCGCGTCGTCTCGCCGCTGGCGATCGCCTCGCCGAATTCCTCGGGGGTCTTGCCGGCGAACCACACGGTCATCAGGCCCGAGAATTTGAGCGCCTTTTCGGTGCGGATGCAGCCGTGGCTGAATGCGCGCGTCGCCGAGGCGAAGGCGCCCTTTGACGGCGTGTCGTGCAGGTAGATGGCGTGCGGGTTGAGCATCTCGAGCTTCATCATGCCCAGCGCGTTGTTCGGCCCGGCCTTCTGCACCACCGACAGGCTCTTGCCGCTGCCGGTCCAGGTATAGCCCTGCGCGCGCGCCGAGGCGGGGTTGTTCGCGATCGTCGCGCCGATGCCTTCGTTGATGATGCTGCGCGGCAGCGTCCAGGTCGGGTTGACGATGACGCCCGTCGCCATCGGGTTGAGCTGCGGCGTCGCGGTCGACGGCTTGCCGACCACCGCCTTATGCTCGCCGATCTTGACCCCGTCGAAGATGACGCGGGTCTGATATTCGGGGACGTTGGTGACGATATAGGTCGGCCCCAGGTCACGCGGCATCCAGCGCCAGCGCTCCATATTGACGCGGATCGCATTGGCGTCGGCGGTGGTCTTGGCGTTCGCGAGCGCGGCCTTCAGCGCCGCGAAATTGGCGTGCACCGGCTCGAAACCCGCGAGCGTCTCGGGGATCGTCCCTGCGAGGAGCGCCGAGGTGAGCATCGAGACGAGCGGCATGCTGTCGCCGTCGCTGTCGGTCATGAACCACTGTTTGCGCGCGGCGTTGGGCGTGCGCCCGTCGCGCAGATGCGTCGCGAGCAGCAGGAAGCTGTCGGTCGCGACGCGGTCGAGATGCGCCTGGTCCTCGCCGATGATCGCCGCGGCGAGGCCCTGCGGGTTATAATCCTTGGCGAACAGCCCCTCGGCGCCGGCCCCCTCGATCGCGCGGAGCAGCGCCTCGGCATTGGCTTTCGACCAGCTCGGCAGGTTGGCTTCGGCGGCGCTTTCGATCTCGGGCGCGTCGTCGGTGACCTTATCGGGCTGGACGACGACCGAGTCTTCCTTGACGTTCGTCGTCTGGGCGAGCGCGGGGGTCGCCGCGAGCATCAGCGGCAGGATCAGAGGGGCGGCGATGGGGGGGATTTTGACCATAGGCCAAGGGCTATAGTCAAAAAACCGCGCCAGTTAAAGTGATGCGGCGCACAACTCGCCGCGAATAGTCGCGGCCTGTTGCTGCAGCTTCGACGTCAGGCCGAAGCGTCCTCGTCCTGCCGCGCCAGCCATTCCTCCAGCCACTTGATCGTATAATCGCCGTGGATCACGTCGGGGTCCGCCAGCAGCGCCTGGTGCAGCGGGATGTTGGTCTTGACCCCGCTCACCACCATTTCCTCGAGCGCGCGGCGCATGCGCATCATGCAGCTTTCGCGGCTGCGGCCATAGACGATCAGCTTGCCGATCATGCTGTCATAATAGGGCGGGATCGCATAGCCGGCGTAGAGCCCGCTATCGACACGGACGTGCATGCCGCCCGCGGGATGATATTGCGTGACCTTGCCCGGCGAGGGCAGGAAGGTGCGCGGATCCTCGGCGTTGATGCGGCATTCCATCGCATGGCCGCGGAATTCGAGATCCTCCTGCCGCACCGACAGCCCGCGACCATCGGCGATGCGAATCTGTTCGCGGACGAGGTCAAAGCCGGTGATCATCTCGGTCACCGGATGCTCGACCTGGATGCGCGTGTTCATCTCGATGAAGAAGAATTCGCCATTTTCCCACAGGAACTCGATCGTGCCCGCGCCGCGATAATGCATCTTGGCCATCGCGTCGGCGCAGACTTTGCCCATGCGCGCGCGTTCCTCCGCCGAGATCACCGGTGACGGCGCTTCCTCGAGCACCTTCTGGTGGCGCCGCTGGAGCGAGCAGTCGCGCTCGCCGAGATGAATGGCATTGCCCTGCCCGTCGCCGAAGACCTGGAATTCGATGTGGCGCGGGTTGCCGAGATATTTCTCCATATAGACGGTCGGGTCGCCGAACGCCGCCGCCGCTTCGGATGAGGCCTGACCCATCAGGCTTTCGAGGCTGTCCTCGTCGGGGACGACCTTCATGCCGCGCCCGCCGCCGCCCGAGGCGGCCTTGATCAGCACCGGATAGCCGATCGCCTCGGCGAGCTTCTTCGTCTCCTCGCTGAAGGTCACCGCGCCCGGCGAACCTGGAACGACGGGAAGACCCAGCGCGACCGCGGTGCGCTTCGCCTCGACCTTGTCGCCCATGGTGCGGATATGCTCGGGCTTGGGCCCTACGAAGCAGATATTGTGCGCCTCGATGATCTCGGCGAAACGGGCGTTTTCGGACAGGAAGCCGTAGCCCGGATGGATCGCGTTGACGCCCGTCACCTCGGCGGCCGAGATGATCGCGGGAATGTTGAGATAGCTGTCCTTCGCCGCGGGCGGGCCGATGCACACGGCTTCGTCGGCGAGGCGGACGTGCATCGCATCGGCGTCGGCGGTCGAGTGGACCGCGACGGTCTTGATGCCCATTTCGTGGCACGCGCGGTGGATGCGCAGCGCGATCTCGCCGCGGTTGGCGATCAGAAGCTTTTCGATCGACATATTTGGGCTCAGCCGATGGTGAACAGCGGCTGGTCGAACTCGACCGGCTGGCTGTTCTCGACATGCACGGCCTTGAGCGTGCCCGACGCCGGCGCGGTGATCGGGTTCATCACCTTCATCGCCTCGATGATCAGGATGGTGTCGCCGGCCTTCACCGCCGAACCGGGGGTGGCGAAATTGGGCGCGCCGGGTTCGGGCGACAGATAGACGGTGCCGACCATCGGCGACTTCACCGCGTCGGCGAAATTGTCGGCGGCGGGCGCGGCCGGAGCGGCGGCAGCCGGGGCTGCGGGCGCCGCAGCGGCGGGCGCCGCGACCGGCGCGGGCGCGTAAGCGACGGGCGCCGCGGCGGCGGTCAGCGTGCGCGCGACGCGCACCTTGCGGTCGCCGTCCTCGACCTCGATTTCCGAAAGTTGCGTATCGTCGAGCAATTCCGCGAGCGCACGGACGAAGGCCGGATCGATGTTGATGCCATTATCCTTATGGTCACCCATGATGATTTTCCTGCTTGTTGCGGCGTCTTTCATGACGTGAAGACGCGCGGACCCCTGTTTTCGATGCCGCCTCTTGTCAGAGAGACGCGGCGGCGTCCAGCGCCAGCGTGTAGCTGTCTGCGCCATGCCCCGCGAAATGCAGCGCGGCGGCGATGCCTACATAGCTGATATGGCGAAAGGATTCGCGCTTCATCGGGTCCGAGAGGTGGACCTCGATCACCGGCACCTTGATCGACTTGATCGCGTCGTGGATCGCCACCGACGTGTGCGTATAGCCCCCGGCGTTGAGCAAAACCGCCTTCGCGCCCGCGACATAGGCCTCATGCAGCCAGTCGATCAGCACGCCCTCATGGTTGGTCTGGCGGCATTCGAGCCGCAGGCCGAGCCCGTCCGCCTGCGCCTCCAGCCGCGCATGGATCTCGTTCAGCGTATCATGGCCATAGATTTCGGGCTCGCGCGTCCCGAGCAGGTTGAGATTGGGGCCGGAAAGAACATAGACGGTCGGCTTGTCGGTCAATGCACGGTCTTTCGGTTGCTAGGATGTGCGCTCCCCCTATATGGGCTGCTCGGCAAAAGGCAAAGCGAGGCGGACACTCCCTTGATCTCGATCATCCTCAACGGCGACCCGCGGCAGGTGCGCGCAGGCAGCATCGCCGATCTGGTCGCGTCGCTGGGGCTCGACGTGAAGAAGGTCGCGGTCGAGCGCAACCGCGAGATCGTTCCGCGATCGACCCTTGCCGACGTCGCGCTCGCCGAGGGCGATGCGCTGGAAATCGTGCATTTCGTAGGAGGCGGTTGTTGACCGACAGTTGGAGCGTTGCCGGACGGACTTTCACCTCGCGGCTGATCGTGGGGACCGGCAAATATAAGGATTTCGAGCAGAATGCCGCCGCGGTCGCGGCGTCGGGGGCGGAGATCGTCACCGTCGCGGTGCGCCGCGTCAATGTCTCGGACCCGACCGCGCCGATGCTGACCGATTATATCGATCCCAAGAAGATCACTTATCTGCCCAACACCGCGGGCTGCTTCAACGCCGACGACGCGATCCGCACGCTGCGGCTGGCGCGCGAGGCGGGCGGCTGGGATCTGGTGAAGCTCGAGGTGCTCGGCGAGGCCAAGACGCTCTACCCCAACATGCGCGAGACGCTCGAGGCGACCGAAGTGCTCGCGAAAGAGGGCTTCCTGCCGATGGTCTATTGCGTCGACGATCCGATCGCGGCGAAGCAGCTCGAGGACGCCGGCGCGGTTGCGATCATGCCTCTGGGCGCGCCGATCGGGTCGGGCCTCGGCATCCAGAACCGCGTGACGATCCGCCTGATCGTCGAGGGCGCGTCGGTGCCCGTGCTCGTCGATGCGGGCGTCGGCACCGCGAGCGACGCCGCGGTGGCGATGGAGCTCGGCTGCGACGGCGTGCTGATGAACACCGCCATCGCCGAGGCGAAGGACCCCGTGCTGATGGCGCGCGCGATGAAGCGCGCGGTCGAGGCCGGACGCGACGCTTACCTCGCAGGGCGCATGGGGCTGCGCAAATATGCCGACCCGTCGAGCCCGCTGGCGGGGCTGATCTAGGAGCCAAACGGGTAATACCCGCCGCGCCGCTTGATCGCGCTCGCGCCGTCCCTATCGCTGCCCGCGCCACGATAGCAGGAGGGGCAGATGCGCGGATTGCGATGGCTGGCGCTGGTCGGTGCCGCGATCCTGCCCACGGCGGCCCATGCCAGCCCGGAAGTCGTCGATCAGCTGGAGCCCGAAGGCGGCCAGTGGGAGGTCGAATGGCAGGGCTATTTCGGCGGCGAGGGCGAGCAGGGTTTCGAAGCGCTTTATGGGTTGAACGACCGGATCGCGATCGGCGCCGAGGTCGAATTCGAAGGCCCGCGCGACGGGTTCGAATTCGAGGAAGTCTCGGCGGTGATCCTCTACCGCATCGCCGATCCGGCCGACAAGCCCGTCGGCTTCGGGCTGCTCGGCGAAGTCTCGATGGCACGCGGCGGCGCCTTCGCGGGCTTTGCCACGCGCGCGATCGTCGAGCGGAAAAGGGCCGGCTGGTAGCTGCAGGGCAATGCGATCCTGCGCCACAAGCGCGAAGACGGGCTGAAGGGGACCGGGCTCGCCTATGCGGCCTCGGCGCAGGCCGAGGTCGCGGACGAGGTCTGGCTGGGGGTCGAGGCGTCGGGCCAGCTGGCGCGGCTGTCGGGCGATCCCGCGCTGGCGCCCGAGGGGCACCATTATGCGGGGCCGAGCCTGACCCTCGAAAAGGATATCGGTGCGGACGGCGAGGTCGAGTTCGGGCTGGCCTGGTTGCAGCGACTGTCGGGGGCGATGCGAAGTCCGGGCCGCGGATATTCGTCCAGTTCATCTTCTGACGCGGCGGAAACGGCTTGGCGAATAGCGGCCCGGCCCGCTATTCGAAGCGCCCCATCCGAGGAGCGCCGCCTTGAAGTCCCTGCCCTTTTTTGCCACTGCCCTGCTGCTTCTGTCGGCGCCCGCGACCGCCCAGCCGGTGTTCGACACCCATGTCCATCTGTGGGACGGCGAGAAATCGCTCGGCGAATATCAGGCGCAGGTGAAGGCCGCGGGGCTGACCACCAGCGGGCTCGGTGTCATGTGGTTCGGCGGACCCAACCAGGGTCGCGAGGGCAATCCCGCGGACATAGTCGCGCGCAACGATGCGCTGATCGCGCTGGCGGCGAAGCATCCGGGCGTGGTGCCGATCGCGACGGTGCATCCTTATGACGGCCAGGCGGCGCTCGACGAACTGGCGCGCGTCGCGGGGCGCGGCGTGCGGATGCTCAAGATCCATCCGCATACCCAGCGCTTCGACCCCGCCGACCCGCGCGTGCTGACGCTGGTCAAGCGCGCGGGCGAACTGGGTCTGATCGTCGTGATGGACAATGCCAATATCGTCCCCGGCGGCGACAGCGAGAAATTGTTCAACCTCGCCCTGTCGGCGCCGAAGACGACATTCGTCTTCGCGCATATGGGCGGGCTCAATTTCCGTTTCTGGAACATGCTGAAGCTTGCGCGCACCGCCGAGGGATTGTTCGGCGACAATGTCTATTTCGACATTTCGGCGATGGTCGTGATCGCCGCCGACGCGCCGATCGAGGAAGAATTCCTCTGGACGATGCGCAACGTCGGCATCGACCATATCCTGCTCGCGTCGGATTATCCGCAATTCTCGCTGAAGCAGACATTGGATGCGTTTGAGCGCCTCGACCTGACGGCGGAGGAAAAAGCGAAGATCCGCTCCGGCAACGCCCGTTCGCTGCTGGGCTCGCAGCCCTAACCTAAGTTAAAATGGCTTTGCGATGAACGGTTTAACCCGTTTCGCGGAACATGAGCCATGCCTACGTGTTGATCCTGCAAGAGGCCTTTCCCCTCTCGGGCCTCTGACGAGAAAGGATATTTCCCCATGGGTGAACTCAAGGAAAAATCGAAAGGCATCGCCAACGAGGCCGCCGGCAACGTCAAGCAGGCTGTCGGCAAGGCGACCGACAACGAGCGGCTGCGCGCCGAAGGCGAAGCGCAGGAGCGCAAGGGCGAGGCCCAGAATCTGAAGGGCAAGGTCGCGGGCGCGCTCGGCGACAAGATCTGAACCCCCTTTCCCGACGAAGTCCGCTTCGTCACGCACGGAAAAGGCCCCGGAGCGATCCGGGGCCTTTTTCACGTCCGCAATGGATGGGGGGCTCAGCGGCCGCCCGAGGCCACCAGGTCAACGTCGGTCATTCCGCCGTCGGCGCGCGCCATCACGACATAGGCGAGGTCGCCCTTGGTGCCGCCCAGCATATGCTCTCTGCCGTTGACGCGGTGGTCGCTCGAATAGCCCGCGCGCACCGCCATGGTGTGATAATAGTCGAGCACCGCCTGCAGCGACGCCGCGGTCTGGAAATTGACCACACGGATATTGCACTTGCCGCCCGCGATCCCCGCGGCCTCGCGCAGCGTCGCGCGCGGATACACCTTGAACGCGGCGGGCAGGCGATCGGCCCAGGCGTTGTTGTAGGTCAGCTTGGCGTCGCAGCTGCCCTTGGCCTGATCCTTGGCGAGCGCGCCGATGGTCACCGGGCGTTTTGCGTCGCAGCCGTCGCAGCCGGCTTCGAAGGGCAGCGCCTTGGGCGCGGCGAGCAGCTTGCCCGCGCTCAGCGCCGCGGCAGCCTCGGCGGCGGTCGCCGCCTTGCCGCCCGCGACCGCGGGGACGCCGCCGGCGACCGGCTGGTTGCCCGGGGTCACCGCATTTTTGTTCGCCTGGCCTGCCAGCTTGGGGTCGACCATGATCTTGTCTTCGAGCGAGCCCTTGATCGCCGGATCGGCGTTGGTCAGCCCGTCGTCGAGCGGCGACAGTTCGGCTTTCGCATCGGGATTGTCCCGGCACCCCGCCAGCGGGGCCGTCGCCATCAGCAGGCCGGCGACCAGCCATTTACCGCGCAAGATCATCGCTAACACTCCCTTAACAGACCAAAGGGAATGCCCGATCCTGGTAAAGAAGGCGCGAATAAAGAGTCTTAATGGGTAACGCTTTGTTAGCCGAAAACTGTCTCGCCCTGAGACGTATTCGGGGCGCAGCGAATGAGGCGCGACGTTTCCACAGCCGCTTGGCGATGCTTCACCGCCTGCCGATAGACGGGGTCGGTGACCATTTCCATGAAGGCTCCGCTATTGGGATATTCGGCAATGAACATCGCGTCCCAGCGCTCGCCGTCGGGGCCGATCAGCATCGCCTCCATGCTGCCGCGCCAGACGATCGCGCCGCCGACGCGCTGGAATATCGGGCCGCTGTCGATGCCGTAATGGCGATAGGCCTCGGCCCCCGAAAGCCCCTGCCCCGCGAGCGCGTGGCCTTCCTCATAGGTCGCGCGCTCCTTGAAGCGCACGAGGTTGAGCATGTGGATCTTCGTATCGCGCGGCAGCGCCTTGAAGGCGTCGAACTGCGCGCGTTCGGGGTCGACATGGTTGTCGGTCATGGCAGGAACTCCTTGCGCTTCACGCGCCAGGCGTCGGCGCTCTGCGTCCAAGCATCGACCGGCGCGTCCTGAAAGGGTTCGGGCAGCCGCGTCGTGCCGCTGTTGGTCGCGCCGAGCCGCTTCGCCAGCGCCTGCGAGCGGGTGTTGGCGGGGTCGATGCTGTGCATCAGCTCGGGCCATTTCAGGAATTCGACCGCGAAATCGCACGCCGCGACCGATCCTTCGAAGGCATAGCCCTTGCCCGCGAATTTCGCGCGCACGCCATAGCCGATCTCGGGCGCGGGCCAGCCGTCGGGCTCCCACGGCCCCAGCCGCCCGACCCATTCGCCGCTCGCGCGCTCGATCACCGAGAACATCGAGAAGCCGCGGATGTGCCAGGCACCCGCGAGCGTGCACCACAGCCGCCATGCCTGCGCGCGCGGCGCGACGCCGCCGATGTAGCGCATCGTGTCTTCCTCGGCGCACATGCCGGCGAAGGCGTCGAAATCCTCGGTCGCGGGCGGGCGGAGGATCAGACGCTCGGTGACGAGCAGCGGGCCGTTGAGCATCTTGTCCTCCCCTGTGTGGCCGACGCTTCTGCGGCAGGACGTGAGGGAGGGCAAGCGAAAGCGGGGTGCCGCCGCCTAGCCCGCCGCGATCCGCCCGCCCGCGATGCGAAAGCGCGTCACCGGGCCCGGCATGGCGTCGAACAGCGCCGCCTCGGTCCCGGTCAGCCACGCCTGCCCGCCCTGCCCCGCGAGCCGGGCGTAGAGCGCGGCGCGGCGTGAGGGGTCGAGATGCGCGGCAACCTCGTCGAGCAGCAGGATCGGCCGCTGCCCGCGCAGCCGCGCGACGCAGTCGCTGTGCGCGAGCACGAGCGAGAGCAGCATCGCCTTTTGCTCGCCGGTCGAGCAGCGCGCGGCGCTGCGCCCGCTCGCTGCGTGGACAGCGGACAGGTCGTCGCGGTGCGGCCCCGCGGTCGCGCGGCCGGCGGCGGCGTCGATGCGGCGGCGCGCGGCGAAGAGCGCCTTCAGTTTCTCCGCGGTCCAGACCGCCTCGCGCGGCGCGCCGTCGGCATCGACGAGGGTCAGCAGCGGGCGCGCAAAGGGCGCGTCGGGCTGCGCCGCGAGTTCGGCCGAGAGCGCCGCGAGCGTCGCCTGCCGCGCCGTATCCATCGCCGAGCCATGTTCGGCGAGCTGCGCCTCGAGGCTGGCCAGCCATTGCTGGTCGGCGCTGGCGAGGTCGGCGAGCAGCTTGCTCCGCGCCCGCAGCGCCGCTTCGTAGCGATTGCCATGCTGCGCGTGGGGCGGGTCGAGCGCGAGCACCAGCCGGTCGAGGAAGCGCCGCCGGTTGCCCGCGGTCTCCACAAACAGCCGGTCCATCGCAGGGGTCAGCCACAGCACCGCGAGCCAGTCGCCCAAGGCCGTCGCCGCCGCCGAGGCGCCGTTGATGCGCACGATGCGCCGCCCGGGGTGCGCGGGCTCGATCCCGGTGCCGAGTGCGACCGGCGCGAGTTCGTCGCCCGCCGACACTTCGGCGAACACCGCGAAGCCGCCGGTCGCTCCGTCGCGCACCATGTCGGACAGCGCCGCGCGGCGCAGCCCGCGGCCGGGTGCCAGCAGCGAGATTGCCTCGAGGATATTGGTCTTACCCGCGCCATTGTCGCCGTGCAGCGCGACGAGCCCCGGCCCGGCGCCCATTTCCGCCGCGGCATGATTGCGAAAATCGGTGAGCGAGAGGCGCGCGATCGTCATCTGGAGCCTGCCCTAGGGGATTTGGGGAAGCGAAGAAACGCAGAGTTTTCTCCGTTCGCCCTCCCCGTCATTCCCGCGAAGGCGGGAATCCAGCTTTCCGCCGACGGTGCAAGAACGAGCGGGATCCCCGCCTTCGCGGGGATGATGGATAAAATTTCGCGCGACGCCGCTAACCCATGTTAGAATTTTCCATTCATCGGGAATTAATCCCGATTTGGCGCATTTTTCGCGTTGAAATAATCTGTCGATTTCCAATAATCCGCCAAAAACCGCCGCGAAAGCAAATTGGCACGCCTCCTGCATTACCATTGGCATCCACCGGATGGTCCGGTCGGAAGGTTACAGGAAGGACAAAATCATGGCTCACTTCAACGTTCACGCCGTCAAGAGCTACGCGCTCGCTGCTTTCGCTTCGGTCTATGCCTCGGTCATGCTGCTCGCGATCGTCGGCCAGAATGGTGCGCAGGTCGGTTCGCTGGTCATCTGACCGGCGGACCCCCACCACCCACCGAAACGCCGGTCCCTCGGGCCGGGATGGAAAGGAAAGAAATGAAACAGGGTTTTCGCAAGAATCGTCGCGATGGCATGGTCTTCGGCGTCTGCGCCGGCATGGCCGACCACTTCGGGATCGACGTCTTGTGGACGCGCGTCGGCTTTGTCGCGCTGACTTTGCTGGGCTTCGGCCTGCCGCTGCTGCTCTATATCACGGTTGCGATCCTCGCGCCCTAAGCAGCACCGGGCCGGGACGCCTTTCAGGCGCAGTCGCATCCGGCCCGCATATTCCCAAGATCGAAGGCCCGCCGGCCCAACCGGCGGGCCTTTTTCATTTGACCCGCACGGTGAAATCATAGGGCAAATAGAGGAACACCTCGGTCGGGCTGGCCTGCGCCCAAGCCAGCTGCTCGTTGAGCCCGCTCACGTCGACGCCATAGTCGGGACCGAACGCCGCCGCGGTCTTCAGCGCCTCGGCCGCGACCAGCTTGACGATCTCGGTGCGATACTGGTCGGGGTTCTTGATCGTCAGCGTGATGCCGCCGCGCTTCTCGATCAGCGCGCGGCCGTTCGGCGGCACTGCCTTGATGAAACCGTCGATGCGCTCCTGCGCGCTGCCGACCGAGCCGGCGAGCCCGGCTTTGACGAACAGGCCGATCTCGCTGGTGTCGGGCCGCCCGCCGCGCTGGAAGACCAGTCCCTTGTAGTTGGCGAGCGTCACCTTGGTCAGTTCGAAATCGCCCGTCACCAGTTCGACCCCGCCGCTCTCGGCGCGCCGGATCGCGGCCTCCAGCATGGCGTGAATCTCGCGCTTGCGGACATCCTCCTCGCGCGAGTCGGAGGTGAACTGCACGCGCTGGATCGCGCTGTCGGCGGTCCGGCGCAGCCCGACCACGGGCTGTACATCGGCAAGATAGCCCGCCGAGGCGCGCTGCGCGGTGACGACGACTTCGCCCTGGATATTGCTGTTGTCCTGCGCCAGCGCGCTGCCGCCCGACGCCAGCGCCAGGACCGCGGCCGCCATCCATGATTTACCGATGCGCATGATACCCTCCTCCTTCGCGATAAAAACGCGTCCCGGTGCGGAGGATATCAAGCGCGGGCCTGCCGGAACATGAACGGCGACGTCGACCAGACTCGCTTCAACGATCCGGTGCGAGCATGTGGTCGTGTCCACAATGACCGCAAGTCTTGCGTGGCCAAGGCGTCGACCATGCCATCAACCCCTTGTTGCTGAGAAACGGCGAAAGCCCGCAATCAGGGCACCGGAAAAGAAATAGCGTGGCGCCGCCGTGCGCCAGCCAGAATATTGCCCCGACTGCGACCCCCGTCTCGCCGAACGCGGCATCCAGTGCCGACATCCACAACGGAAATGTGAAGAAAAGCACGAAGATCCAGACCATGAACCAGCGGGCTTTGACGTAAAGCGGCATAAGGCGATCATCGCGTGCCGAACTTCGCGACGCAACGTCAAATTTCCCGATCACTGGTGATCAAAGCAAAAGAAAAAGCCCCGCCGGATCGCTCCGGCGGGGCTTGTTTCATTAGTCGAAGGCCTAGAGGCCGAGGATTTTACTCCTCGTCGCCACCCTCCGGCCGGTCCAGCACCGCGACGTCGTCGGTGGTGAAGTCCTCGCCCTGGACCTTGCCGAGCGGATCGTCGCCGATCGCGGCTTCGGGGCCCTGCGCCAGTTCGGCGGCATGCTCTTCGGCCGCGGTCTGCGGCGCGATCAGATGCTCCTGGTTGGCGCGCATCGCCGCACGCAGCGCCGCGTCCTTCGACGAGGCGGTGACGCGGACGCGGTTCATGGCAGCGCCGGTACCGGCCGGGATGAGGCGGCCGACGATGACATTTTCCTTGAGGCCCTGCAGCGAGTCGATCTTGCCCTGCACCGACGCTTCGGTGAGGACGCGGGTCGTCTCCTGGAAGGATGCCGCCGAGACGAAGCTGCGGGTCTGCAGCGACGCCTTGGTGATGCCGAGCAGGACCGGACGGCCCTCCGCCGGCACGCCGTTCTTCGGCAGCTTGGCGTTATATTCCATCATCTCCAGATAATCGAGCTGCTCGCCCGGCAGCAGCGTGGTGTCGCCGCCCGACGTGATCTCGACCTTCTGCAGCATCTGGCGAACGATCACCTCGATGTGCTTGTCGTTGATCTTCACGCCCTGGAGTCGATAGACTTCCTGGATTTCCGCGACGAGATATTCGGCCAGCGCCTCGACGCCCATGACGTCGAGGATGTCGTGCGGGTTCGGCGAACCGCTGATCAGCGCGTCGCCGCGCTTGACCATGTCGCCTTCCTGCACTTCGAGGACCTTCGACTTGGGAATCAGATACTCGATCGCATCGCCTTCTTCCGGAACGATCGCGATCTTGCGCTTAGCCTTGTAATCCTTGACGAATTCAATGCGGCCGCTGATCTTCGCGATAACGCTGTTGTCCTTCGGAATGCGCGCTTCGAACAGCTCGGCCACCCGCGGCAGACCGCCGGTGATGTCGCGCGTCTTCGACGCTTCGCGGCTGACACGCGCCAGAACGTCGCCCGCCTGCACTTCCTGACCGTCCTCGACCGACAGCATCGTGCCGACCGCGAGCAGGTAGCGCGCGGCTTCGCCCGACTGTTCGTCGAGCAGGGTCAGGCGCGGCTGCAGATCTTCCTTCTTCGACCGCCCCGCTGCACGATATTCGATCACGACGCGCTGGGCGATGCCCGTCGCTTCGTCGACCTGTTCGATCAGCGTCTTGGTGTCGGCGAGATCCTGATACTTCACGATCCCCTGCTTTTCGGTGATCAGCGGCATGGTGAACGGATCCCATTCGGCAATCCGGTCGCCCTTCTTCACCTTCTCGCCGTCCTTGAACAGGATCTGCGCACCATAAGGCAGCTTGTGCGTCGCACGCTCGCGGCCCTCGGCGTCGATGATCGCCAGTTCGCCCGAACGCGACAGCGCCAGACGGCGGCCGCGCTGGTCGACGATCGTCGCCATGTCGCGATATTCGATCGTGCCGTCCGAGATCGCTTCGGCGTTCGACTGCTCGTTGACCTGCGCCGCACCACCGATGTGGAAGGTACGCATGGTCAGCTGGGTGCCGGGTTCACCGATCGACTGGGCGGCGATGACGCCGACCGCTTCGCCGATGTTCACCGGGGTCCCGCGCGCGAGGTCGCGGCCATAGCATTTGCCGCAGACACCGAGCGTCGCTTCGCAAACCAGCGGCGAACGGATCTTGACCGACTGGACTTCGGCTTCTTCGATCCGCGCGGTCGTGGCTTCGTCGAGCAGCGTGCCGATCGGCGCGATGATATTGCCGTCCTTGTCGGCGACATCCTCGAGCGTGGTACGGCCGAGGATACGCTCGCCGAGCGAGGCGATCGTCGAACCGCCCTGGATGATCGCACGCATTTCCATGCCGCGTTCGGTGCCGCAATCTTCCTCGATCACGACGCAGTCCTGCGACACGTCGACCAGACGGCGGGTCAGGTAACCCGAGTTCGCCGTCTTGAGCGCCGTATCGGCCAGACCCTTACGCGCACCGTGGGTCGAGTTGAAATACTCGAGAACGGTGAGGCCTTCCTTGAAGTTCGAGATGATCGGCGTTTCGATGATCTCGCCCGACGGCTTGGCCATCAGGCCGCGCATGCCGGCGAGCTGCTTCATCTGGGCCTGCGAACCACGGGCACCCGAATGCGCCATCATATAGATGGAGTTGATCGGGGCCAGACGGCCGTCGTCCAGCTTCGGCGTCGCGCGGATCTCGTCCATCATCGCGTTCGCGACCTTGTCCCCGCACTGCGACCACGCGTCGATGGCCTTGTTATACTTCTCCTGCTGCGTGATCAGGCCGTCCTGATACTGCTGCTCGAAGTCCTTCACGAGGGCGCGGGTCTCGTCGACCATGCCTTCCTTCGACGCCGGGATGATCATGTCGTCCTTGCCGAAGGAAATGCCCGCCTTGAACGCGTTGCGGAAGCCCAGCGCCATGATGGCGTCGGCGAACAACACGGTCTCTTTCTGGCCGGTGTGGCGATAGACCTGGTCGATCACGTCGCCGATTTCCTTCTTGGTCAGAAGGCGGTTGACGACGTCGAAGGGCACGGTGTGCGACTTCGGCAGGCATTCGCCGATCAGCATGCGGCCCGGAGTGGTCTCGAACCGCTTCAGATACTCGTTGCCATTTTCGTCGGTCTGCGGAACGCGGCTGACGACCTTGGTGTGGAGCGTCACCGAACCGGTGAACAACGCCTGGTGCACCTCGGCCATGTCGGCGAGCAGCATGCCCTCGCCCGGCTCGCCTTCGCGCTCCAGCGAGAGATAGTAGAGACCGAGGACCATGTCCTGCGACGGAACGATGATCGGCTTGCCGTTCGCGGGGCTGAGGATGTTGTTGGTCGACATCATCAGCACGCGCGCTTCGAGCTGGGCCTCCAGCGACAGCGGCACGTGGACCGCCATCTGGTCACCGTCGAAGTCGGCGTTGAACGCGGCGCAGACCAGCGGGTGAAGCTGGATCGCCTTGCCCTCGATCAGCACGGGCTCGAACGCCTGAATGCCGAGGCGGTGGAGCGTCGGGGCGCGGTTCAGCAGGACCGGGTGCTCGCGAATGACTTCGTCGAGGATGTCCCAGACTTCCTTGCGTTCCTTTTCGACCCACTTCTTCGCCTGCTTCAGGGTCATCGACAGACCCTTGGCGTCGAGGCGCGCATAGATGAAGGGCTTGAACAGCTCGAGCGCCATCTTCTTCGGCAGGCCGCACTGGTGCAGCTTGAGTTCGGGACCGGTCACGATGACCGAACGGCCCGAATAGTCGACGCGCTTGCCGAGCAGGTTCTGGCGGAAGCGGCCCTGCTTGCCCTTCAGCATGTCCGAGAGCGACTTCAGCGGGCGCTTGTTGGCACCCGTGATCGTGCGACCGCGGCGGCCGTTGTCGAACAGCGCGTCGACGGCTTCCTGCAGCATGCGCTTTTCGTTGCGGACGATGATGTCCGGCGCGCGCAGCTCCATCAGGCGCTTCAGGCGGTTGTTGCGGTTGATCACGCGGCGATAGAGGTCGTTCAGATCCGACGTCGCGAAGCGGCCGCCGTCGAGCGGCACCAGCGGGCGCAGTTCGGGCGGGATGACCGGCACGACTTCGAGGATCATCCACTCGGGGCGGTTGCCCGATTCGATGAAGCTCTCGACGACCTTCAGGCGCTTGATGATCTTCTTGGGCTTGAGTTCCGACTTGGTCGTCGCGAGCTCTTCCATCAGGTCGACGCGTTCCTGCTCCAGATCGAGATTCTCGAGGAGCACGCGGATCGCCTCGGCGCCGATGCCGGCCGAGAAGGCGTCTTCGCCATATTCGTCCTGCGCGTCGAGCAGTTCGTCTTCGGTCAGCAGCTGGAACTTCTCGAGCGGGGTCAGGCCGGGCTCAAGAACGATATAGGCTTCGAAGTAGAGGACGCGCTCGAGCTGCTTCAGCTGCATGTCGAGCAGCAGGCCGATGCGCGACGGCAGCGACTTCAGGAACCAGATGTGCGCGACGGGCGCGGCGAGCTCGATATGGCCCATGCGCTCGCGGCGGACCTTGGTCACCGTGACTTCGACACCGCACTTCTCGCAGACGATGCCCTTGTATTTCATGCGCTTATACTTGCCGCACAGGCACTCATAATCCTTGATCGGACCGAAGATGCGCGCGCAGAACAGGCCGTCGCGCTCGGGCTTGAACGTGCGGTAGTTGATCGTTTCGGGCTTCTTGATCTCGCCGAACGACCACGAGCGGATACGCTCGGGGCTCGCGATGCCGATCTTGATCATGTCGAAGGTTTCGGGCTTCGCGACCGGGTTCATGAAGTTGGTAAGCTGGTTCATATTCTAGCTCCATCTTCCCCTCTCGCGCGGCGCGAGAGGGGTGAGGAAAAATCTTATTCGGCGGCTTCGGGAAGGGCTTCCGGACCCTCGTCATCGTCTTCGTCCGCATAGGACGAAAGTTCGACGTTGAGGCCCAGCGAGCGCATTTCCTTGACGAGCACGTTGAAGCTTTCGGGAATGCCGGCCTCGAAGGTGTCGTCGCCCTTGACGATCGCTTCGTAGACCTTGGTGCGGCCGATCACATCGTCGGACTTCACCGTCAGCATTTCCTGAAGCGTGTAGGCCGCGCCATAGGCCTGGAGCGCCCAGACCTCCATTTCACCGAAGCGCTGGCCGCCGAACTGCGCCTTACCGCCCAGCGGCTGCTGGGTGACGAGGCTGTACGGCCCGATCGAACGCGCGTGGATCTTGTCGTCGACCAAGTGGTGCAGCTTCAGGATATACATATACCCCACCGTCACCTTGCGGTCGAAACGGTCGCCGGTGCGGCCGTCGTAGAGATCGACCTGACCCGAGCGGTCGAGACCCGCGCGTTCCAGCATCGCCGACACATCGCCTTCGCGCGCGCCGTCGAACACCGGGGTCGCGAAGGGCACGCCCACCGACAGGTTTCCGGCGAGTTCGACGACCTCTTCGGTGCTGCGCGCCTTGATGTCGTCGGCATATTCGTCGCCATAGGCCTGCAACAGCGCCTCGCGCACCGCTTCGGGCGGAGCGCCCGCCTCGGGCTCGGGGTTGGCCATGCGCCAGTCCTCGAGCGCCGCGGTGATCTGGCGGCCGAAACCGCGCGATGCCCAGCCGAGGTGCGTTTCGAGGATCTGCCCGACGTTCATGCGCGACGGCACGCCCAGCGGGTTGAGCACGAAGTCGACGTGCGTCCCGTCTTCCAGGAACGGCATGTCCTCGATCGGCAGGATGCGGCTGATGATGCCCTTGTTGCCGTGACGGCCGGCCATCTTGTCGCCCGACTGCAGCTTGCGCTTCACCGCGACGAAGACCTTGACCATCTTGAGCACGCCCGGGGCGAGTTCGTCGCCGCGCTGCAGCTTTTCGACGCGGTCTTCGTATTTCGCGCTGATCCGCTTGATCGCGTCGTCATACTGCGCCTTGATCGCTTCGAGAGCGGTCTGGGCATTGTCGTCGACGACGGCGAGCTTCCACCAGTCCGAACGGTCGAGGTCGACGAGCATCTGCTCGCTGACTTCGTCGCCCTTCTTCAGGCCCTTGGGAACCGCGCTGGTCACCTGACCGATCAGCAGGTCCTTGAGGCTGGAGAAGGTCGCGCGGTTGAGGATCGCGCGCTCGTCGTCGGCGTCCTGCTTCAGGCGCTCGATCTCTTCGCGTTCGATCGCGATCGCGCGTTCGTCCTTGTCGATACCGTGGCGGTTGAAGACGCGGACTTCGACGACCGTGCCCGACACGCCCGGCGGCAGGCGGAGCGAGGTGTCGCGCACGTCGCTGGCCTTTTCGCCGAAGATCGCGCGCAGGAGCTTTTCTTCCGGCGTCATCGGCGATTCACCCTTGGGGGTGATCTTGCCGGCCAGAATGTCGCCCGGGCCGACTTCGGCGCCGATGTAGACGATCCCCGCTTCGTCGAGGTTGCGCAGCGCTTCCTCGCCGACATTCGGGATGTCGCGCGTGATGTCCTCGGGCCCGAGGCGCGTGTCGCGGGCGGTGACTTCGAATTCCTCGATGTGGATCGAGGTGAAGACGTCGTCCTTCACGATGCGTTCGGAAATGAGGATCGAGTCCTCATAGTTGTAGCCGTTCCACGGCATGAACGCGACGAGCACATTCTTGCCGAGCGCCAGTTCGCCGAGCTCGGTCGACGGACCGTCGGCGATGATGTCACCGGCGCGGACGACTTCGCCCACCTTCACCAGCGGACGCTGGTTGATGCAGGTGTTCTGGTTCGAACGCTGGAACTTCTGCAGGCGATAGATGTCGACGCCCGACTTGCCGGGTTCGACCATGTCGGTCGCACGGATGACGATACGCGTCGCGTCGACCTGGTCGATGATGCCGCCGCGGCGCGCCGCGATGGCAGCGCCCGAGTCGCGCGCAACCGTCTCTTCCATGCCGGTGCCGACGACCGGCGCCTCGGCGCGGATCAGCGGAACGGCCTGGCGCTGCATGTTCGAGCCCATCAGCGCGCGGTTGGCGTCGTCGTTTTCCAGGAACGGAATGAGCGACGCCGCAACCGAGACGAGCTGCTTCGGCGACACGTCCATCAGCGTGATCTGGTCGCGCGGCGCCATCAGGAATTCGCCCGCTTCGCGCGCCGAGATCAGCTCGTCGATGAAGCTGCCGTCGGGGTTGAGGTCGGCGTTCGCCTGCGCGACGGTGTGCTTCTGCTCTTCCATCGCCGACAGATAGACGACCTCGGTCGTCACCTTGCCGTCGATGATCTTGCGGTACGGGGTCTCGATGAAGCCGTATTTGTTGACGCGCGCGAAGGTCGCGAGGCTGTTGATCAGACCGATGTTCGGGCCTTCGGGCGTTTCGATCGGGCAGATACGGCCATAGTGGGTCGGGTGAACGTCGCGGACTTCGAAGCCCGCGCGTTCGCGCGTCAGACCGCCCGGCCCAAGCGCCGACACGCGGCGCTTGTGGGTGACTTCGGACAGCGGGTTGGTCTGGTCCATGAACTGCGAGAGCTGCGACGAACCGAAGAATTCGCGCACCGCGGCCACGGCGGGCTTCGCGTTGATCAGGTCGTTCGGCATCACGGTCGACACGTCGACCGAGCTCATGCGCTCCTTCACCGCGCGTTCCATGCGCAGCAGGCCGACGCGATACTGGTTCTCGAGCAGCTCGCCGACCGAACGGACACGGCGGTTGCCGAGGTTGTCGATATCGTCGATTTCGCCCTTGCCGTCCTTGAGGTTCACCAGTTCCTTGACCACGGCAAGGATGTCCTCGCTGCGCAGCGTGGTGACCGTGTCCTCGGCGTCGAGGCCGAGGCGCATGTTGAGCTTGACGCGGCCGACGGCCGACAGGTCGTAGCGCTCGGGGTCGAAGAACAGGCCGCCGAACAAAGCTTCCGCGGTTTCACGCGTCGGCGGTTCGCCGGGGCGCATCACGCGGTAGATGTCCGAAAGCGCCTGGTCGCGGTCCTCGGCCTTGTCGGCCTTCAGCGTGTTGCGGATCCAGGGACCGGTGTTGTTGTGGTCGATGTCGAGCAGGACGAGCTTGTCGATGCCCGCGCCGTCGAGCTTCTCGAGATTGTCGGCGGTCACTTCATCGCCGGCCTCGATGTAGATCTCGCCGGTCGACTCGTTGATGAGGTCATAGGCGCTGTAACGACCGAAGATTTCCTCGGTCGGGATCAGCAGCGTATCGAGACCGTCCTTCGCGGCCTTGTTGGCGAGGCGCGGACTGATCTTGTGGCCGGCAGCGAAGACAACTTCGCCCGTCTTGGCGTCCACCACGTCGAAAGCGGGCTTGGCACCGCGCCAATTCTCGACCTGGAAGGGCACGCGCCAGCCGTTCTCGGCGCGCTCGAAGACGAGGCGGTCGTAGAAATGGTTGAGGATTTCCTCGCCCGACATGCCAAGAGCATAGAGGAGCGACGTCACCGGCAGCTTGCGCTTGCGGTCGATACGGACGTTGACGATGTCCTTGGCGTCGAATTCGAAGTCGAGCCACGAACCGCGATACGGGATCACGCGCGCGGCGAACAGGAACTTGCCCGACGAGTGGGTCTTGCCGCGGTCATGGTCGAAGAGCACACCCGGCGAACGGTGCATCTGCGACACGATGACGCGCTCGGTGCCGTTGACGAAGAAGGTGCCGTTCTCGGTCATGAGCGGCATGTCGCCCATGTAGACGTCCTGCTCCTTGATATCGAGGACCGAGCGGGTGTCGGTTTCGCTGTCGACTTCGAAGACGATCAGGCGCAGCGTGACCTTCATCGGCGCCGCATAGGTGATGCCGCGCTGACGGCATTCCTCGACGTCGTATTTGGGGTCTTCGAGTTCGTAATGGACGAAGTCGAGCTCGGCGGTGCCGGCGAAGTCGCGGATCGGGAAAACGCTGCGCAGCGTCTTTTCGAGGCCCGAAACATAACCCGTCGAGGGATCCGAGCGCAGGAACTGCTCATAGGATTCGCGCTGCACCTCGATGAGGTTGGGCATCTCCACCGCTTCGTGGATGTTGCCGAACAGCTTACGGATTCGCTTGCTTGCGGTTGCTTCGAGGGCCTTGCCCACCGACTTCGCCTTGGTCGCCATAAGTGATTGTCTCGCCTTGATAAATTAGCTCGCGGACGCGATAGAGACGCAAAAAGGCCGCAAGCAACCGTTGCCGGTTTACCGCAGCTTCTCGACGCATCTCGAAATCCCCGCCGACCTATCCGTACAGCCTGCCGCGCAAAGTCAGGCTCTATCTCGGACGGTGGGGTGTGCGGGCGATATAGGTTTCGGGTCCTATTTTGTCAACGCGGGGGTGCCCAGCCTTGCCCGCGCATGACCGCGCTGCGCGAACGCGCGGCGTGACGACGGTCACGCGCCATCGGGCCGGTTCGGGTGCAGGCAGGATGCGGCAAGCGATCGTCGCTCCTGCCCTGTCAACACCAACTTGTTAGGAAATCGAAATGAAAGCACTCAGCTATCTGATCGGAGCCGCGCTCGTCGCCTTGCCGGCTGCGGCATCGGCACAGGATGAGGATCCGCGCGAGGCCGCTCGCAAAATGACCGAGCAGTCGATGGCCAAGGCCCTTGCCGAAAAGGCCCGCAACGACGCGATCGTCGAAAAGCAGCGCGAGGCCGAACGCGCCGCCAAGGCGAAAGCCGCCAAGCCCACCCCCACGCCCCCCAAGGGCGTGATCCAGCAATAACAGTGCTCGCGGCGTGGCGGGGCCCGCCATGCCGCGATCGCTCAAACGCTATGGGCGTAGCCCATCGATCTTGCGCTCGATGCGGTCGAGCCGCGCCGCGAGATCGCCCCCATCGCTCCCGCTACCCGGCAGCCGCAGCACCGGGGTCACATAGATGGCGACCTGCGCGCGCACGGCGTCGAGCGATTCATAGTCGCGCGCGCCCAGCACGAGCATCTGGTGCAGCAGCCACTCGATCAGCGCCTCCAGATCGTCGGGGGGCGTCCAGCCGCCCGAGGCCATCGCGCCCTCCAGCATCGAGCGCACCACCGCACCGGTGATCGACTTGTGCGCAGCAAGGAAGATCGAGAAATCGTCGTGGAGCAGCCCGTCCTTGGCGACCTTGTGGATCCACGGCGTGTTGCAGATGCTGAAGATACCCCCCGCGATCACCTGCTCCAACCGCTCCTCGAGCGGACCCAGCCCGACCGCGATCTTGCCGCTCGCCTCCAGATATGGCCCCGCCATATGCTGGAGCAGCGCGAGCATCAGCCCGTCGCGGTTGCCGAACCAGCGATAGAGCGTCGCGCGCGACACCCCCGATTCGCGCACCACATGATCGATCGTCGTGTCGTGGAAACCGACGCGCGTGACGACCTCGATCGTCGCGTCGAGCACCGCCGCCTTCGCCGCATCATGCCCCGCGCGCCGCGCAATTGAGCCGATTGTCGCGATCTTCGCCTCCCTCATGAGACGGTGCGGCTAACATATCGCACCCTTTGAGGCAAATGCTTGCGCTTGTCTCACTTAGTGTGATAAGTCGCCGACATTGTCTCGCGGATCACAGACCGGCAAAAGCCGGTGGCGCGGGGCGGAGGGAGAGAAAAATGAAACTGCGCACACTGTCCTGGCTGCTGGCGAGCGCCGGCCTGACGATCACCACCGGAGCGCTGGCGCAGGAAGCCGCACCGCCCGCCGACACAGAAGCGTCGCAGGGCGGCATCGAGGACATCGTCGTCACCGCGCGCCGTACCAGCGAGGCCGCGCAGACGATCCCCGTCGCGATCACCGCTTTCGGCTCGCAGCAGCTCAGCGACGCCAATGTCGAGGGGATCGCCGACATCGCCAAGCAGACCCCGAATTTCTTCGTCCAGACCTCGAGCGCCGACCCCACCGGCGTGCTGCTCACGATCCGCGGCCAGTCGCAGCAGGATTCGATCCTGACGATCGAATCCCCCATCGGCGTCTATGTTGACGGCGTGAACTATATCCGCTCGTCGAACCTCGAGACCGCGCTGTTCGACACCGAACGCGTCGAGGTACTGCGCGGGCCGCAGGGCACTTTGTTCGGCAAGAACACCACCGGCGGCGCGATCAACATCACCACGCGCCAGCCCGACCTGTCGGGCGTCGGCGGTTATGTGCAGGCGAGCGGCGCGACGCACGACCGCTACGACGTCGGCGCGGTGCTCAACCTGCCGCTGATGACCGACAAGCTAGGCGTCCGGCTCGTCGGGCGCTGGCTCGACAATGGCGCGCTCGGGGTAAACGGCCTCGGCGACGGCATCGGCGGGCGCGAGCAGGTCGCCTTTCGCGCCAATACCTTGTTCGAGACCGACAGCGTCAGCTGGGCGATCTCCGCCGATTATACCCGCACCAAGGGCGACGCGCCGGTGAGCAAGCTCGCTTTCGTCAGCCCCTTCCCCAGCCCCGCGCCGGGCACACCCAACCCCGCCCCCGCGCTGATCGACATCGCGATCAGCCAGGGCATCCTCAACCCCGCGCTGCTCGCCGATCCGGTCGCCAACGGCGCGGCGATCGGCGCCGCGCTCGCGCAGGCACGGGCGCTGTTCGCCAGCCTGATCGACCGGCGCGGCTTTTACGACAATGACGCGACGGGCCTGCAAGGCACCTATGCGCGCACCTATGGCGTCAGCTCGAACCTGGCGGTCGAGCTGACGCCAACCTTGTCCTTCCGTTCGATCTCGGCGGCGCGCTGGCTGAAACGCTCGCTCGACGTCGACCTCGACTCATCGCCCTACACCCTGCTCGAAGCGAGCCTCGCGAGCCGCGCCAAGAACCTCAGCCAGGAATTCCAGTTCGCCGGCGACGGCAGCCGGCTCGACTGGATCGTCGGCGCCTATTTCAACGAGGAAACCGGCCGCGACACCTCGCGCGCCACCGCGCTCGGTACGATCAATCCGGCGAACCCCAATTTCACCGACGGTTTCGTCAAGAACAGCAGCTGGGCGGTGTTCGGCCAGTTCAACTACGACCTCACCGACACGCTCCGTTTCACCGGCGGGCTGCGCTGGACCGAAGAGAGCAAGGAATTGCGCTCGTTCAACCGCTCGACCCCCGGCGGCGCGGTGTGCAACATCCCGGTCGCGCTGCGGCTCGGCGGCACCTGCCAGGCGCGTTTCAAGGACGGTTTCTCGGATTACTCCTATCTCGCCAGCCTCGACTGGACGCCGCAGAACGGGCTGCTTTTCTATGCGCGCACCGCGCGCAGCTTCAAGGGCGGCGGCCAGAACCTCCGCGGCACCGGCACCGCCGACAGCTTCGCGGCGTTCGCACCCGAAACCGTCACCGATTATGAGGTCGGCACCAAGCTCGACCTGCTCGACCGCCGGCTGCGCATCAACGCCGCGATCTTCCAGGCCAATTACAAGGACATCCAGCGCACCATCGTCCAGGCGGCGCCCGGCGGCGCGATCGTCAGCCTGGTCACCAACGCGGCGCGCGCGCGCATTCGCGGCGGCGAGCTCGAAGTCACCGCGATTCCGGTCGAGGGGCTGACGCTGTCGGGCAGCGTCGGTGTGAACGACGCCAAATATCTGGACTTCACCGACGTCACCGGTGACCGCTCGGGCGAGCCCTTCCAGTTCCCCAAATACAGCTATCGCCTCGGCGCCACTTACGCCGCGCCGCTCGATTTCGGGAACCTCCGGCTCAGCGTCGACTGGACGTGGCGCAGCAAGACCCAGCTGGTCGGTTCGGCGATCTACCGCGACAGCCTGAACCAGCCCGCCTACGGCCTGCTCGGCGCGCGCGCGGCGCTGACCGTCGACAGCGTCGGCACCGAGATCGCGGTGTTCGCGACCAACCTTACGGGCAAGCGCTACGCGGTGTCGGCGGTGCAGTTCGACAACAGCCTGGGGTTCAACACGATCTACGCGGGCGAGCCGCGCGTCATCGGATTGCAGCTGACGACGCGCTTCGGGGTCGAGTGAGCCCGAGGCGGCGAATTTGAGCTAAATTAACAGCGTTAACTCGGTTCGCGGGGTCGCCTCCAGGGCGGCTCCGCGGACGATTTCGGGTAATTTCCGCAATAGTCGGCGCAGCCGCTTCCCTCAGCCGCCCCATCTGCTAACGCGTGTCGCGACGCGGGCGCTCCCTCTGTCCGCCACCCGGGGAAGATTGTGCGCGTCCGCGATTTCCTGCTCCTTGTTGCCGTGTGCCTGATCTGGGCCTTCAACAATGTGCTGAGCAAGATCATCGTCAGCAATTGGGCGATCCCGCCGCTTTTCTATGTCACGATGCGCTTCGCGGTGGTCGCGGTGGTGATGCTGCCCTGGCTGCTGCCGATGCCGCGCCCGGCGTGGCGGATCGTCGCGATCGCGCTCTGCCTCGGCGGCGGCAGTTTTGCATTGCTTTTCATGGGCCTGCAAACCACCTCGCCCTCCGCCGCGGCGATCGTGCTGCAACTCGGCGTACCCTTCACGATGCTGCTGTCGGTGCTGATGCTCGGCGAGCGCATCCATTGGCGGCGCGGCATCGGCATCGCGCTGACGCTGATCGGCGTGCTGATCGTCACCTGGCGGCCGGGCTTTGCCCTGTCGCACGGGCTGTGGCTGGTCGCGGCGTCGGCCTTCTCGGGCGCCGCAGGCGCGGTGCTGATGAAGCAGGTCGACGACGTCACCCCCTTCCGCTTCCAGGCATGGGTCGGTTTCGTGTCGGTGATCGCGCTCGGCTTCGCCTCGGCGACGGTCGAAACCGGGCAATGGGCCGCGGCGATGGCGGCGGGCTGGCCTTTCGTGGCGGCCGTCCTGTTCACCGCGCTCGTCGTCTCGGTCGGCGCGCATTCGGTCTATTATCACCTGATCCAGCGTTACGAAGCCAATCTGCTCGCGCCGCTGACGCTGATGACGCCGCTGGGGACGATCGGCCTCGGCGTGCTCATCACCCACGATCCCTTCGACCTGCGCATGGGCGTGGGAGGAGCGCTTGCGATGATCGGCGTGCTGATCGTCGCGCTGCGGCGCAAGCCGGCTACGGAGTTGCTGGTGGAGCGCGAGCTTCGGTAACGTCGGCTTTGGGGTGGGAAGCTGCCTTTGCCTTATTCCAAAGTTCAGGAAAGTTCAGCCCTGTGCGCCTCCCGAATAGAGACCTCGGAGATGGCCGTATTCGCCGAGCGGAAGAGTCGAGATCGACGCTGGCATAGACGGATTTATTAGGAAAGGCCTTTTTTGAGGGCGGCGGTTTTAGGGTAGGAACAAGACAATCATCCCCACTTGTGGGGAGGATTGCTTTCGTCCGCTAACGCCCGAAAGCGGTCTTACGCCGCCATGCGCAGGCGATTTCGCCCCTCGCGCTTGGCGACGTACAGCGCCTCGTCGGCGCGCTGGAGCAGTTCCTCGACCCCCGCCTCGTCGGCATAGACGGCGACGCCGATGCTGACCGTCGCGGGGGGGACATTATCGGTCGAGCGGCCGCCGCCCTCGATCGCCTGGCGGACGCGTTCGGCGACCAGTTCGGCGGCCTGCGCGCTCGAACGCTGCAGGATGCACACGAATTCCTCGCCGCCGAAGCGCCCGACCATATCCTCTTCGCGCAGCACCGCCTTGGCGCGGTGGGCGACGCGGCGGATCACCTCGTCGCCGATGCCGTGCCCGTGGACGTCGTTGATCCGCTTGAAATGGTCGATGTCGAAGATCGCGACCGCCAGCGGCGCGCCATTTTCGCGCGCGCCGACCAGCGCGCGTTCGAGAAAGGCGAGCGTGTGGCGGCGGTTGGGCAGCCCGGTCAGCGCGTCGGTGTTCGCCGCGGCCTCGGCGACGCTCCGCGCATCTTCCAGCATCCGCGCATTTTCAACGGTTTCGGTGACATCCTGGATCGTCCCGAAGATGCCGACCGGCTTGCCGCCGCGGCTATATTCGATCGAGCCGTGCGACGAGATGTCGCGTACCTCGTCGTCGGGGCGGATGATCCGGCCCTGGAATTCGAACGGCGCCCCGGTGAGCGCGGCCTGCTCGAGAACCTTGCGCATGCGCGTCGCATCCTCGGGCATATAGAGGTCGAGGCTGCTCTGCACCGTCATCACCGTGCCGGGCTCGATCCCGTGGATGCGATAGGCCTGATCCGACCATTGGATCGTCCAGCGGATGAGGTCGACGCGCCAGTGGCCGACCAGCGCCGCCGCTTCAGCCTGGAGCAGCCAGCGATTGCTTTGTTCGAGCCGTTTCGCGAGCCGCTGGCGCCCGACGAGCAGCGCGGCGAGCGGCAGCGCGGTGCCGAGCAGGGTCAGCAGATAGAATTGCAGGAACAACACGATCGTCGTCGGCGACTTATCCATATTCGCGATCGGGCCAAGCCCCTGGCTCGTCATCAGCGACGCGATGATCGTGACGATGAACACGCTGCCCGCTGCGCCGAAGGGCCCGAGGCGATAGGAGGCCGCGACCACCGCGACGCAGGGGATGAAGGTCACGGGATATTCGGCCTGCGAGAAGCAGATCGCGGTCACGGCCGCCGCGAGCGTCATCATCACCACCGATTCGACGATCGTCGAGCGGTTGGTGTGGCGCAGCAGACCCGATTCCGCGAGCCGCATCAGCATCACGACGGGCGGCGTCACGATCAGCATGCCGAGCGCTACGGTGGTCAGCCACGAACGGAAGAATTCGAAATCGCCGCCGGTCAGCAGCGTCGCGAGCCCGGCGCTGGCGAAGCTGCCGGCGATCGCGCCGACGCAGAAATTGCCGACCGAGCGCGTCGCCATGAACGACAGCACGCCCTTTTCGCGGCGATTGATGAGCCACAGCGCGACCGCGCCTTCGGCGACATTGGCGGTGGTAAAGGCGGCAGACAGCAGCGCCGGCGCGCCGCTCAGCATGTTCGCGGCGGTGCTGGCGACGATCATTCCGCCGAACGACGCAAGACGCGCGCGCGGCGCCATCAGCAGCAGCAGCGCAAGGAAATAGCCGCTCGGCGGCCACACCGCGGCGATATTGTCGGCGCCTTTGGTCGCGTACAGGGACAGGCTGGCGAGCAGGAAATAGCCCAGCGCCGTCAAAAGGGACCAGAACAGCGTCTCGACCGTGGGGGGTAGCGACCGCTTCATGCCCGCGATTCTCGCGCGAAATGGCAAATAAACCGCTAAGATTTCGCGGCTTGCGGCGAACCGAGCAGGCCGAACGCGTCAGGCGACCCCGCCGAAGGTCAGCCCAACGACCTTCTCGACCATCGCCTCGTCCCAGTCGATCCGCCGGTCGAGCACCAGCATCGCAAGCCCGTGGACCAGCGCCCAGGCGTGCAGCGCGGCGACATCGGGATCCTTCACCCCCGGCAGCGCCTCGCCGACCCCGGCGCGCAGCAGGTTGTACGCGACCTCGCCGCCGTCGCCGCCTTCCTTGCGCTCCGCCATCTGGCGCGTGAAGCTCAGGCGAAACAGCGCCGGCTCGTCGTGCGCGAAGCGGACATAGGCGATGCCCGTCGCCTTGAACCCTGCCGAACCGCCGCCCGCCTTCAGCCACGCTTGCGCCTGCAGCGCGCCGAGCCGCCGCAGCCCTTCGTCGGCGAGCGCGTCGAGCAGCGCCTCCTTGTCGGGAAAATGGCGGTAAAGTGCGGTCGCGCTGACCCCGACGTCGCGCGCCAGCGCGCGCAGGCCGAGCTCGCCGCCCTCGCCATCCTCGATGCGCTTGAGCCCCGCGGCGATCACCGCCGCGCGCAGGTCGCCATGATGATAAGCGCCCGCCGCCTTCGCGCCGTCGCTTTTTATGTTGACACTGTTATCTTTGTTCGCCATCATGTTGCCACTGTAAACATACCGAGTCGGTCGCGCAACCCCGAAAGGACGCGGCCCTTGTTCCAACCTCTCCCCCGCTTAAGGAGCAATCATATGGCCAGCAACGTAGAAAGCCTGATCCGCGGCGCCGTCGTCAAAGGCATCGGCAAGGTCGCCGACTTCAACCGCAAGCGCCTCCCCCGCCCGACCGACGCGCATCCCTTCCTGACCGGCATCCACAAGCCGATGACCGACGAAGTCACGCTCGAGGAACTGCGCGTCGACGGCGAAATCCCCGCCGCGCTGACCGGGCGCTATCTGCGCAACGGCCCCAACCCCGCGATCGCGCCCGATCCCGCGAGCTATCACTGGTTCACCGGCGCCGGCATGGTGCACGGCATCCGCATCGAGGGCGGCAAGGCCGACTGGTACCGCAATCGCTGGGTCCGCGGCAGCGAGGCGTGCGAAGCGCTGGGCGAGGAACTGCCCCCGGGCCCGCGCCACGAGACCAACGACGCGCCCAACACCAATGTCGTCGGGCTCGTCGGCCGCACCTTCGCGATCGTCGAGGCGGGCGGCAAGCCGGTCGAGCTCGGCTATGAGCTGAACACCATCGCGCACAACTCCTTCGACGGCACGCTGGTCGGCGGCTATACCGCGCACCCGCATCACGACCCCGTCACCGACGAGATGCACGCGATCACCTATCGCGGCGACGAGCCCAACAAGGTGTGGCACGTCGTGCTCGACAAGGACGCGCAGGTCACCCGCGAGCTCGCGATCCCCGTCAGCGACGGCCCCTCGATCCACGACTGCGCGATCACCGAAAATTACGTGCTGGTCCTCGACCTGCCGGTCACCTTTTCGATGAAGATGCTGCTGTCGGGCTATCGCTTCCCCTATGCGTGGAACGAAGCGCATCAGGCGCGCGTCGGCCTCCTCCCCAGGAAAGGCGGCGCCGAGGAGATCGTCTGGGTCCCGGTCGAGCCCTGCTATGTCTTCCACCCCGCGAACGCCTATGAAACCGGGGACGGCAAGGTGATCGTCGACGTCGTCGCGCACGAAACGATGTTCGCACAGTCGAAGCGCGGCCCCGACAGCGAGAAATCGCGCATGGAACGCTGGACGATCGATCCGGCGGCCGGCACCACGACGCGCGCCGTCATCCACGACCATGCGCAGGAATTCCCGCGCTACGACGAGCGGCTGACGACGAAGCCCTACCGCTATGTTTACAGTGTTGCCATTCCCGACGGCAAGTCGACCGAATGGGCGCTGGCCGAGACGAAGCTGTTCCGCCATGACCTGACCGCCGGGACCACCGCCGCGCATGATTTCGGCCCCGGCCGCCACCCCGGCGAGTTCGTCTTCGTCCCGCGGAGCGCGACGGGGGCCGAAGACGACGGCTGGCTGGTCGGGCTGGTCGTCGACATGAACGACGAGACCACCGACCTCGTCATCCTGAACGCCGACGATTTCACGGGCAAGCCGCAAGCGGTGATCCATCTGCCGCACCGCGTCCCGCCGGGCTTCCACGGCAACTGGGTCGCCGACTGACGCCCAAGGCGTTGAAAGCGGACAATTTCGGGACCGGCGTCACCCCGTTGACGCCGGTCCCTTTTTTCCGCCATGAGGGTCGCCATAAAGGAGATTCCGCATGACCCGTTTCGCCCGCCTCGCAGCCGTCGCTGCCGGCCTCACCCTGCTGGCAAGCCCGCTCGCCGCGCAGGATAAATCCAAGACGATCGAGGGCACGCTGACCCTGTTCGAGGGCCAGAAATTCGACGGCGATTCCTATCGTCTCGAAAAGGACGACCCTTCGCTGCAGCACGACTTTCTGGTCGGCAGCATTGCCGTCTATCCCGGCGAAGTCTGGGAACTGTGCGACAAGCCCAAGTTCAAGGGCAATTGCCTGACCATCTCAGCCAACGAGACCGGCATCGGCAAGGCGATGATCAGGTCGGCCCGCGTCAAGCCCAAGCAGTAAGTCCGTAGCCGGCCGCTGCGGCGGCCGGCGCTTTGCCATGATCGCCTCGGTCGCGCGCAGCGACCTTTCGTTGTCGACATCGACCGCGGTCGCGCCGTCGCGCACCAGCAGCGGGGCCACATCGACCTTCAGATGCCGCGAGATGCGGCGGAAGATATGGTGGATCGGCCCGAGCCCGAAGCGGAAGCGCAGCAGGTTGATCAGCCCGAACGCCTGCATCACGCGCACCGGCTTCTTGACGAACTGCCCGCCGCCGCGGAACGCCTCGGCGGCTTTCAGTGCGCCGCGATGGCCGATCCAGTAGCTGTTGCAGTTCGACACCGCGACGTCCGAAAATTCGTAGAAGCGCCGCTGTCCCTCGGGATGCGCGGCAAGCACATCCGCGCGCCGCGCGAGCGCCACCCCGGCCTCGACGCCCAGCCGCGCGGCCTCGGCGCCGATCTCGGCGATGGTTTCGGGGGTCAGCAGGCAATTGTCGGCGGTGGTGATCAGCAGCGGAAAAGCCGCCTGCTGAGCAACCGCGAGCACCGAATCCGCCAGATTGTCGGCGGCGCCCACGACGACCAACCGGTCGCCGAGGCTGTCGACGATGATATCGCCGAGATCGTCGGCGAGCCCGTCATGATGGCTCGACACGAAGATCGTCGCAGCGTCGCTCTGCGCGGCGCTGGCGAGGACATGCGCGATCATCGGGCGCCCCGCAACGGGCACCAGGCATTTGTCGGCGACGCCATGCGCCTCCGCCAGCGCGTCGACCGCGCCCGGACGGCGGCCCGCGAGGATCAGGATCGAACCCAGCTTGGCAGGCATTTCGGTCATGCCGCGTCCCTCCGCGCCGCCGCGGGCACCAGCTGGCGCAGCATCGATTCGGCGACGATCGTCTCGATCAGGTCGGCCTGGGTGAAGCCCGCGGCGACCGCGGCGCGGCCGAACACTTTTTCGGACCAGAGGTTGCAGTTGAGATTGACCTCGAGCAGCCGCACCTCGCCGGTTTCGAAATCGACGCGGAACTCGAAGCGCCCGAAGTCGAAGGGGCGGAAGATTTCGGCCATCTGCACCGTCAGCGCGGCGATCCGTTCGGCGATTTCGGGCGCGTCGAGCAGTTTGAGGCTGTATTTGGCGCTGCGGTCGATCAGGTCGCGCTTTTCCTGGTAGGTCCGCAAATGCGTCGGGTCGGCCTGTTCGAAGATCATCATCGGCAGCATCGCGGGGGCGCCGTCCAGCGTGATCACCGGCACCTCGACATCGCTGCCCGCAATGAAGGGCTCGACGATCGCGTCGTGGTCGAGCGCATGGATTTCGGCGACTGCCTGCGCGAGTTCGTCGCGGTCGTGCGCGTCGCGGATGCCCCACGAGGCCGAGCTGTTGTTGGGCTTGATCACCCAGCGCGCAGCGGGCGGGCAGCGCGACACATCGATCGGGGCGCCGCGGCGGAACAGCGCCCAGGGCGCGGTCGGCACGCCGCGCGCCGCGGCCTCGAGCTTGGTCAGATGCTTGTCGTCGGACAGCCCGCGCACGATCGGCGAGGCGCCCACATAGGGCAGGCGCAGCCGGTTGCAGAGCAAAGGCAGCAGCATTTCCGAATTGAAGAAGCCGCCGCGGTTGAGCAGCGGGAAGACGAAGTCGGCCTCGGGCTGGTCGAACAGCGCGGTGTAAGAGTCGGCGACGACCAGCGGCAGGCCGAGGCCTTCGAGGATCTCGCGGATCTCGCGGTGATAGAGCGCGTGATTCCCGTCGTCGGGGTGGAGGCCGCCGGTCCAGCGCGCATGTTTGGCGATGAACAGCAGCCGCTGGTCGCGGAGGGCGTCGGTCAGCCGGGTCGGCTCGAGATGGGTCGTTCGCATATGTCGCTTCGACCACAGCGAGGTTGCACCGCGATGACCTTTCGGTGACGGCGCTGACACCAAAGCGCAAGATCACTGTCATCTCGCGCGCCTAGATGCGGGGTCCTTCCCCTTCCCTGCACAGGACCGCACGCGCATGTTGCTCAACGTCATCGCCGCCGACGAACCCCGCCTTTCGCCGGGCAAGCGCTATGCCGCCCGGCTGGCGAGCGCGCTGACCAGCGGCGGCGACGCACGCATCCGGCCCGACGCCACCGGGCGCAACCAATATTACGCCAGCGTGCGGCCGTCGGACGCGCTCGCTTATGGCTCGTCGACGATCAGCAGCATTTCGGAGCACGCGTTCCGGACCCTGCTCGACCGCTGGCATCACGGGCTCGACCGACCGGTTCCGTCGGACGATTATGCCGAGGGGCTCGCGATCCTGCGGCACAAGCTGGTCGAGGCGCACGGCCATGCCGATACGCGCGTGATCTTCGCCGCATCGGGCACCGACCTCGAATATGCGGGGCTCGCCACGGCGCGGGACGGGCGGCCGATCACCGCGGTGCTGCTTGGGCGCGACGAGGTCGGCAGCGGCTGCGTCCACAGCGCCGCGGGGCGCTTCTTCGCCGACGAAACCGCCACGGGCGCCCGCGTCGTAGTGCAGGCGGCGATCGACCCGGCCTTTGCCGGCACCGAACTGGTCGATGTTGCGGTGCGCGATGCCTCGGGCACCCCGCGCGCCTCGCCGGCGGTCGCCGACGAACTGTCCGCCCATGTCGAACGCGCCGCCGCAAGCGGCCGCAAGGCGGTCGTCCATGTCGTCCACGGATCGAAATCGGGGCTGACGCTGCCCGCGCTCGCCGACGTCGAGCGGCTCGTCGCGGCGCATGGCGAGGCGATGACGATCGTGGTCGACGCCTGCCAGCTGCGCATCGCCCCCGCGGTCGTCCGCCGCTATCTCGCGCTCGGCTGCGTCGTGCTGCTGACCGGGTCGAAATTCGCGGGCGGGCCGCCGTTCAGCGGCTTCGCGCTCGTTCCGGCCGCGGTCGCGGCGCGCGCGCTGCCGCTGCCCGAGGGCTTTCGCCGCATCGCGACGCGCGCCGAGTGGCCGGCCGAATGGCCGGGCGCCGAGCGGCTGCCCGCGCTCGGCAATTTCGGGCTGCTGCTGCGGCTGCAGGCGGCGATGATCGAGATGGAGCGCTTCGCCGCGCTGCCCTGCGAACGGGTCACCGAAGTCACCGCGCGCTTCAGCCACCATGTCATGCGCGTCGTCAAGCGGCTCGAACTGGTCGAAGTGCCGGGCGCCGGCGGGACGTCGTGCCTCGCGACCGAAACCCTGCGCACGCTCGACCTGTCGGCGCGCTGGCCGGGGTGCGATTTCGCCGCCGCGCGCGAAATGCACCGCCGCATCGCCGAGCAATCGCGTCCGTGGCTGGGGCACGAGATCCGCCTCGGTCAGCCGGTGCGTACGCATCTGCTCCCCAATGGCGAAGCCGCCGGGACGCTGCGCCTGTCGCTGTCGATGCCGCTGATTTCGGAGCTGGCGATGCTGGCCGATCGCGCGCTAGACGAGCGGCTCGACCGCGACATGTCGCTGGTCGGCGCCGCGATCTCGGCGGCGGCCGCCCAGACGCTGGGGACGCCGCACGCGACCCCGCTCGGCTGAACGCGGAGACGACCCGAGGGTGCGATAAAGCGCGTCCGATTCTTCGTCACGCCGATGCGGCGCCACGGTTCGCCGTGAAAATGGCCCCTTTCGGGCAGCGCTTTTGCGGGGGCGCTCGTTGCTTGGTCACTATGACGAAGAAACCGACCCTCTCCCGCCCCGCCGCAAGCGCGATTGCCGCGTTTCTGGCCCTTTCCACCCCTGCCGCGCTGGCGCAGACTGCGCCCGTCGCCGAACCCGCGCCGCCGACCGTGATGGCGCCGCCCGTTGCGCCGACCGCGCCGACGACGGTCAACCCGGTCGCCGCCCCGGCCCCGGCGCCCACTCCGGTGATCCGCGTCCCGCTCGACCTTCCTGCCGAGCCCGCCGCTGCCGCAGCGCCGCGCCCTGCCGCCAAGGCAGCCCCGCGCCCGACTCCGAAGGCTGCGCCGCGCGCCGCCGCTGCCGAACGCACGGCACCGCCCGCTGCGGCTCCCGCCGAGGCCGCACCCGTCGCCGCCACTGCCGCTGCCGCGAGCGCGCTCCCGGCCGCCGAAGTCGCGCCGGTCGCACCGGTGGTCGACCCGGCACCCACCGCGGTCACGACCGAAACCGCCCCGGCCACTGACGGCTTTCCTTGGGAGCTCGCCGGCGGTGCCGCGGCGCTGCTGCTCGCAGGCGGTATCGGGCTGACCTTTGCCCGCCGCCGTCGCCGTGCGGTCGCCGCCGCCGACGCCTGGGAATTCCGCGAGGCCGACGCCGAGACCGAATGGGTGCCGACCGCCCCCGTCACGGCCCCGGTTGCTGCGCGCGAAGCCGAACCGATGGTCAACCCCGAGCCGATCCCTGCCCCCGCCCCAGTCGAGGAGCCCGTGCGCCGCACGACGCCGAGCTTCGCCGCCGCGCCCAGCGGCAGCATGGGGCGCCACGAGGCAATGGCGCTCGTCGGCCCCACCGCCGACAACCCGTTCGAGACGCTGTCGAAGCGCCTGAAGCGCGCGCGCTTCCTCGATCGCAAGGAGCGCCTGGCCTATGAAGCGACGCTCGCCGGCGAACAGACTGTGGCGAGCGAGCCCGCCGAACCCGCGCGCAAGCCCGTCAGCGCTTGGGAAATCGCCCAGCGCCCGGCTCCGGCCGCCGCGCAGCAGGACGTCCGCCGCCCCGAACCGGTGCAGCGCGGACTGTCGCACGGCTTCCGCCGTCCGGACTTCGCCCGCAAATAAGCGGGCTGGCCCTCGGGCATGAAAAAGGGCGGTGCCTCGCGGCACCGCCCTTTTCTTTGCGTCGGAACCCGCCGGCGGACCGGCGGGGACCCGCGAACCGATTACTTCAGTTCGACGGTCGCGCCGGCGGCTTCGAGCTTCTTCTTCAGCTCTTCGGCTTCCGCCTTGCTCACGCCTTCCTTGATCGCCTTGGGGGCGCTTTCGACGAGCGCCTTGGCTTCGCCGAGGCCCAGGCCGGTGATCGCGCGGACTTCCTTGATCGCGTTGATCTTGTTGCCGCCGTCACCGGTCAGGATGACGTCGAATTCGGTCTGCTCTTCGCCGGCGGGAGCAGCAGCGGCAGCGGCCGGAGCGGCAGCAACGGCAGCGGCGGCCGAAACGCCCCACTTTTCTTCGAGCATCTTCGACAGGTCCGCCGCTTCGAGGACGGTCAGCGCCGACAGTTCTTCAACGATCTTAGCAAGATCAGCCATGTTCATTCTCCATCAGAACCGGGATATCCCGGCAGTCGTTTCAAGGGTTAGTTCAAAATCACGCTGCTTCTTTGGCGGCATATGCACCAAAGACCCGCGCCAACTGGCCCGCCGGGGCTGCGGCAATCTGCGCAACCTTGGTGGCCGGAGCCTGCACCAGACCGATGATCTTGGCGCGCAGCTCGTCGAGCGAGGGAAGCGAAGCCAGCGCCTTCACGCCGTCGACGTCGAGGACCACGTCGCCCATGCCGCCGCCAACGATCTCGAGCTTGTCGTTGGTCTTGGCAAATTCCACCGCGATCTTCGCCGCCGACACGGGGTCGGTCGACGTCGCAAGCGCGGTGGGACCGGTCAGCAGATCGCCGATACCGGTGTAGGACGTGCCATCGAGCGCGATTTTGGCAAGACGGTTCTTCGTGACGCGAAACTCGGCTCCCGCATCGCGCATCTGCTGGCGCAGCACCGTCGACTGGGCGACGGTCATGCCGAGGTTGCGGACGACCACAACCGCGGCAGCTGACGACAGCGTAGCGTTCAGCGAGGATACGGCTTCGGCCTTTTCCGTACGATCCATGCCTATACTCCACTCATCTGCCCGGATGCACGGGCGCCGGAACGCACGCGCCGCCGGGCGGCTACAACACGCACGGGGCGTGGCGAGCCGCAGCTCGCCTGCCTGTACGCAACGATGTCCGATGGGGTCGGTCAAGCCGCTGGCGCCTGGCGTGCAGGCGGGCGACCGATAAAGACTTTTCCCCGTCTCGGCTGGAAATTAAGAAGGGCAAATTCCCTTCACCAACTGTCTCGGACGGAATTGCCGCAGCCCCGATAAATCCGGGTCCTTGGCAATGCGCGGTCGCCAATAGCGGCGGGGCCGGCGAAGTCAAGCCGCAATAGGCGGAAAATCACCGGAAATTGTGCCGCGAAGGCATGACTTCACATGCAGAACGGTCCTGACAGGGTGCGGCGAATCTGCTAGATTGCCGATATTCGGATGCACTCCCCCCTTGCATCGACCGGCACTTGAGGAGGGAAATTTGCCATTTTCGAATTGGTTCGGCGGTCGCCGCGCCGCGCAGCGGCTGGCGGACGATCTCGACGCCTTGCAGCAGATGCGCTTGAAACACGGCGACAACACGCGCGCCGAACTGGAACGGCGCGCGGGTGATCGCGGCCTCACCGGGCGCGACCGGCGGCATTGGCAGCGACTGCTGGCGCTGGCGCAGGAAGACGGCCTCTAGGGGCAGACCCGCGGATCAGTCCGCCTCCAACACATCGATCCAGCTTTTTCGTCCGCTGTCTCTTGCGCAATTGCAATAAAGATATATCTTAGAGCTATCACGAATCACGCTAAGGATGACCTTATGCTTTATTACGGACATATGGGCGGGCGCAGCTGCGGCAAGCGGCATGGGATGCACCGCGGCGGGCGCGGCCATGGTTTCGGCGGCCGGTTCGGCCAGGGCTTCGGGCGCGGACACGGCCGCGGCCACCGCGACGACGATGGCGGTCGCGGATCGCGGCGGCGGATGTTCGACAGCGGCGAACTCCGCCTCGTGCTGCTCAAGCTGATCGCCGACGAACCGCGCCACGGCTATGACCTGATCCGCCGGATCGAGGAACTGACCGGGGGCGCCTATGCACCCAGCCCCGGCGTCATCTACCCCACCCTCACCCTGCTTGGCGACATCGGCCAGATCGCCGCGCAGGAAAGCGACGGCGCCAAGAAGCTGTTCGCGATCACGGCCGACGGCCAGGCCGAACTCGACGCCAACGCCGAACTCGCCGAGGCGCTGATCGCGCGGCTGTCGGCGGTCGGCGACGAGCGCCAGCGCACCGACAGCGCGTCGGTGCGCCGCGCGATGGGCAATTTGCGCGCGGTGCTGGTCAACCGCCTCGGCGACCGCGACCTCGATGAAACAAAGCTGCACGAAATCGTCGCGCTGATCGACGAGGCGGCGCAGAAGATCGAGCGGCTGGCATGAGCAGCGCGATCGCCAACGTCCCCACCGCGCACGCCGGCAAATATCTCCAGCAGCTGTGCAAGCATTGGCAGCACAACCTCGCGGTCGAATTCACGCCCGAGCACGGTACCGTGACCTTCCCCAAGGACGCGCGCGGCGCGACCTGGGATGGCGACGCACTGGTGACCTTCGACGCCGGTGCCCAAGCGCTGACGGTGCGCATCGACGCCAGCAGCGCGGAGCATGTCGCGGCGATGCAGGGCGTCGTCGCGCGCCACCTCGACCGCTTCGCGTTCCGCGAGGCGCCGCTGGCGTTCGATTGGGCGGCGGGCTGACTCAAAACCCCCGTCATCCCGGCGCAGGCCGGGATCTCGCCGGCGCGTTGGAAAGCTAGGTCGAGACCCCGGCCTTCGCCGGGGTGACGGGTAGAACATATCGTTTCTCGATATTATCGATTGACGATAAGCAAATCGCGATATATATCGTTCTTCGATAATTGATCTATCGGAGAACGATATGCCAAACGACCATAGAACCTTGCTCGGCGTCACGCGCGCGCTAATGTGGCTGATGCTCGCGCTGATCGCCGCGGCTTTCCTGTTCGTTGTCGGCTCGGCCGGGGCGCTCGCGGTCATGTGGCCCGAGATCGCGGCCGAAGCGAAGAACAGCCAGGTCTTCCTCGACGCCGCGAACATCCGGCCGCAGCTCTTCGCGCTGCTCGCCATCCTCGCCGCGGTGCTCGCGGTCGCGGTCTACATCATCCGCAAGCTCCAGGCGCTGGTCGCCAGCGCGGCGAGCGATCCCTTCATCCCCGCCAACGCCGCGCGGCTGCGCCATATCGGCTGGGCGCTCGTGGCGGTGCAGTTGCTCGCGCTGCCGCTCGGTTGGGTCGCGCGGAGCATCGCGGTGTCGACCAGCCAGTTCGCCGACATGGGCGGCATCAACCTGCAGAGCATCCTCGCGATCCTGCTCGCCTTCGTCCTCGCCGCGGTGTTCGAACGCGGCACCGCGATGCGCGACGAACTCGAGGGGACGGTCTGATGGCGATCGTGGTGAAACTCGACGACCTGCTCCACGCGAAGCGGATGACGCTGACCGACCTTTCCGACCGCATCGGCATCACGCTGGCGAACCTCTCGATCCTCAAGACGGGCAAGGCCAAGGCGATGCGCTTTTCGACGCTCGAGGCGATCTGCACCGAACTCGAATGCCAGCCCGGCGACTTGCTGGCCTTCGAAGCCGATAGCTGAACACAGCGCGGCGCCCCCTCGCCCCGCTGCCGCTTCTCCCCGGGGCGGCGGCGGGGCTTTTGCCTTTCGGGAACGCGATGCCGCTGCGGGCGTTCGATGATGGAGGCGGTCGTTTCGGCCGCTTTTTGTGTGAAAGGAAAATCCGTGTCCGATGCCCAGGGGCTACTCTGCCCGACCTGCCGCGTAAATCTGACGATGTCCGAGCGGCAGGGGATCGAGATCGACTATTGCCCGCAATGCCGCGGCGTCTGGCTCGACCGCGGCGAACTCGACAAGATCATCGAGCGCAGCGAGGGCGCGAACGCCCCTGCCCCGGCCCCGCGCCAACAGGCCGCCCCGCCGCAGCCGCAATATCGCGACCATGGTGAACGCGGCTATGACGACCGCTATTATGGCAAGCCGCACAAGAAGAAATACAAGAGCTTCCTGAGCGAGCTGTTCGACTGATCAGCCCGCGACAGCGTTGCGCCGGGCGTAGAGGAAATAGACAGCGAGCCCGACGACGTTCCAGATGCCGAACCAGATCTGGGTCTGCGCGGGCAGGCTGACGAAGAGGTAGAGGCAGCCGAACACCGCGATGCCGCCGACCACCCATGGCAGCGGGGTGCGGAAGGTGCGCGGCGCGTCGGGGGCGCGGCGGCGCATGATCAGCATGCACACCGACACCGCGGTGAAGGCCGCGAGCGTGCCCGCATTCGCGAGCGCGGCAAGCTCGTCGAGCGGAATGAAGCCCGCGAGCACCGCGACGACGAGCGCGGTGAAGATGGTGATGCGCACCGGCGTCCCGCGCGGCGACAATGCGGCGAGCGACTTGGGCAGCAGCCCGTCGCGCGCCATGGTAAAGAAGATGCGGCTCTGGCCGTAGAAAAATGCCAGGATCACCGTTGGCAGCGCGATCACCGCCGACACGCCGAGATAGTATGCCGCCGTGGGGCTGCCGAGATCGCGCAGGATCAGCGCGAGCGGCTCGGGGCTGTTGGCGAATTTGCTGTACGAGATCGCGCCCACCGCCGCGACCGCGACCGCGATATAAATGAGCACGCAGACGAACATCGATCCGACGATGCCGATCTTGAGGTCGCGGTCGGGGTCCTTCGCTTCTTCGGCGGCGGTGGCGATGGCGTCGAAGCCGTAGAAAGCGAAGAAGATGATCGCCGCCGCGGCCATCACCCCGCGCTCGACCCCGTCGGGGCCGATATGCTTGGCGAAGCCATAGGGGCTGAAGGGCTCGAGATTGGCGGCGTCGAAGGCGGGCAAGGCGACCGCGACGAACACGCCAAGCGCGATGATCTTGACGATGACCAGGATCGCGTTGACCGTCGCGCTCTCGCGCGTGCCGAACAGCAGCATTCCCGCGACGATGGCGATGATCGCGATCGCCGGCAGGTTGACGACACCACCGAGTTCGGGCCCCTGCATCAGCGCCATCGGAACGCCGAGCGACGCCTCGAGCAAGGGTGCGGCATAGCCCGACCAGCCGACCGCGACCGCGCTGACCACCAGCGAATATTCGAGGATCAGGCTCCAGCCGACGATCCACGCGATGAGCTCGCCGATCACGACATAGCTATAGGTGTAAGCGCTGCCGGAGGCGGGGATCATCGTCGCCATTTCGGCATAGGCGAGCGCGGCGCAGGCGCAGATCAGCCCCGCGACCGCGAAGGACAGGATGACCGCAGGCCCCGCCTTGTCGGCGCCGACGCCGATCAGCGTCAGGATACCGGTACCGACGATCGCCCCGACCCCGAGCGCCACGAGATGCGGCCAGCCGAGGGTGCGCGCGAGCGCAGGCCCCTTCTGCCCCTCCGGTACGATGGTCTTGCGGCGCAGCAGGCTGTCGGTCATTCGGGCTCCCCTTGTTTTGGTTGCTTGTGAAACGGGATGGGGGCGAAGGCAAGCGGCGCCGTCAGTCGGCGCGAGCAACGACGGCGGCGCGCGCGGCCAGCCCCGCCGCGAACAGCGCGGCCAGCGCATAGGCGACCAGCGCCGACCACATCACGGTCCGCGCCCCGGCGACGGCGCCCGCGACCAGCGCCGTCCACAGCCAGAGATGCCCTAGCCAGCGGCCATCCCCCTCACCGCGCAAAGCATTAGCAATCTTGTGCCCCATCTGGACCAGCGTTCCGGTCATATAGGTTACCCCGACGACGGCGCCGTCCTGCCCCGAGAGCGCCGCGTTGACGACCCCCATGGCCAGCGCGAGGCAGATCACCGGCGGCCAGCCCGGAAGCACGGCCCGCAGCCCGATCGCCAGCAGCAGAAGCGCCGCCACGAGCGCGAGGACGACGGGCGAGCGGCGCGGGCCCGCGCGGGCCGCAACGAGCGATCCTGCCACGACCCCTGCAACGAAGACCGCGATAATACTGCCCGCGACGGCCGCAGCGCCCTGCCATTGGGCCAGCCCCACGGCGAGCCGGGTCGAATTGCCCGTCATGAAGGACACGAAGAAACCCGACGATTCGACGAACCCGATCGCATCGACGAAACCCGCGAGGATCGCGATCCCGATCGCCAGATGCTGATGGGCCCGTTCGAAGCGGATCATCGCGTCAAAGCAGAGCCTCGATCGCCTCGGCCAGTTTCGCGTCGCGCTCGGACAAGCCATCCGCGTCATGCGTGGTCAGCAATATATCCACCCGATTGTAGACGTTCGACCATTCGGGATGATGGTCCATCTTCTCCGCGATGATCGCGACGCTGGCCATAAAGCCGAAGGCCTGTGCGAAATCGTCGAATTTGAAGCGGCGGGTGATCGCGTCGCGCTGGGGCTCGTGCGTCCAGTCGGGGAAGCGGACGAGCAGCGCGGCCCGTTCTTCGTCGTCGAGTTTCCGGACCATCGCTTCGTCTCCCCGCTGGTAATGGCGCGACGCTCCCCATAAGGAAGGGCGCGATGAGCGACAAGAGCAGCCTGCGCGCCGGTTGGACCGGCACCGCCCCCGACGCCGACGCGCTGTTCGCGCTGGCCGAGGCGGCGTTCGAGACGATGCCCGACATCTTCAAGCCGCATTTGAAGGGCGTGGTGATCGCGATCGAGGAATTCGCCGAAGACGAAGTGCTGGCGTCGCTCGATATCGAGAACCCCTACGACCTCACCGGCCTCTACGAAGGGCGGCCGCTGACCGAGCGCAGCATCGATACGAGCGGCGGCATGCCCGACCGCGTCACCCTCTATCGCATCCCGATCCTGGTCGAATGGATCGAGGGCGGCGAGCGGCTCGACTGGCTGGTGCGCCATGTGCTGATCCACGAGTTCGGCCATCATTTCGGGCTGTCCGACGACGATATGCACGCGCTGGAAGATATGGCGTGAGCATGTTGCTGCGGCTGGACGATGTGGCGTGCATCCGCGGCGACCGGCTGCTGTTCGAGGGCCTGTCGCTCGCGCTGGCGCCCGGCGAGGCCCTGTGGCTGCGCGGACCCAACGGCGCGGGCAAGTCGAGCCTGATCCGGCTGGCGGCGGGGCTGCTGCGACCCGCGGCAGGGACGGTCGAGCGCTTCGGGCGCGCCGCGCTGATCGACGAGGCGGCGGCGCTCGACGCCGAGCTGCCGCTGCGCCGCGCGCTCGATTTCTGGGCGCGGATCGACACGGTCGACGGCCACACCGTCGATCGCGCGATGGACGCGATGGCGCTGCATCCGCTCGCCGAAGTGCCGGTGGCGATGCTGTCGACCGGGCAGCGCAAGCGCGCCGCGATGGTGCGCGTGATCGCAAGCGGGGCGCCGATCTGGCTGCTCGACGAGCCCGCCAACGGCATGGACGATGCGGCGCAGGCGCGGCTGGTCGCGGCGATCGCCGCGCATCGGACGAACGGCGGCGCCGTGCTGCTCGCGTCGCATTTCGCGCTGGGCGTGCCCGACCTCGCCGAGCTCGACATGGGCGCGCTCGCGTGACGATGCTGATCGCCCTCTTCTGGCGCGACCTTCGCCGCGCATGGGGCAGCGGTGCGTTGTGGCTGCCGATACTCTTCTTCCTGCTCGTCGCGACGGCCTTTCCCTTCGCCGTGGGTCCCGACGCGCCGCTCTTGCGCCGCGCGGGCGGCGGCATGGTGTGGGTCGCGGCACTGCTCGCGGCGCTGCTGCCGATCGACCGGCTGGTGCGCCCCGACCACGATGCCGGGGTGCTCGACCAGCTCGCTGTGCGCGGCGTCGCCGACGAAGTCGTCGCCGCCGTGAAGATCGGCGCGCATGCGATCGGTTTCGGGCTGCCGCTGCTGATCGCGCTCTTCCCGGCGGCAGCCTTGCTCGCGCAGGACATCGCACGCGTCGAGACGCTGGCGACCGGAATCGCGATCGCCGTCCCCGCCCTCGCCTCGCTTGCGGTGCTGAGCGCGGCGCTGACCGCGGGATTGAAGGGCGGGAGCGCGATCGGCGGGCTGCTCGTGCTGCCGCTCGCGGTGCCCTTGCTGATATTCGGCGCGGGGATGCTCGACCCGTCGGGGCGCGGCGCGGTGAAGCTGCTCGGCGCGGTGAGCCTGTTGCTGACGGTAATCGGGCCCTTTGCCGCGGGCGCGGCGCTGCGGGGGCTGCGCGAATGACGCGCCAGTCGCTCGCGCATGTCGCGCTGGTGGTGCGCGACTATGACGAGGCGATCGATTTCTATGTCGGCACGCTTGGTTTCACGCTGGTCGCCGACGATTATCAGCCGGCGCAGGACAAGCGCTGGGTGCTCGTCGCGCCGCCGGGCAATCCGCCGGGCGGCGCAACGATCCTGCTGGCGCGCGCGGCGAATGCGGAGCAGGCCGAATTCATCGGCAACCAGTCGGGCGGGCGCGTTTTCCTGTTCCTGCAGACCGACGATTTCGCCCGCGACTATCAGAAGCTGCTCGACAGGGGCGTGCGGATCGAGCGTGAGCCGATGGACGCCGATTATGGCACGGTGGCGGTGTTCCTCGACCTTTATGGCAACAAATGGGACCTGATCGAGTTTCGCAAGCCGGGATGAATGACCGGCGAGTTTCGCGCGGAAGTTGACTAAGTTGACGCCCCATCGCGTGCGCGAACAAGGGGTTAGCGGTCGGCGCATGGCGTTGCGGATGGGCATGGCCTTCATCCGGCAGGGTAGATCATGGCGGGATTTATTAGGAAAGCGGTTTTTGCGGGGGTTTGGGGGAAGTCCGCGCCCCACCCCAGAGCCGACCTCAAAATATCGCGCCAATAGTCCGCAACCACCCTTCCCTATTCGTAGCCGCAGGCGCAGTGTCCGTGCCAATTCGACTCCGGGGGGAAGCGATCATGTCCGATGCCGCCAAGGCCGCGATCACCAATATCTTCGTGCTGATGCTGGAGAATCACTCGTTCGACCAGATGCTCGGGCGGTCGGGGCTGCCCGGACTGCAAGTCGCACCGCCGGACGCGTCTAACAGCTATAACGGCCGGCGCTATCCGCTGACCAGCCCCGCGCCCTGGTCGATGACGACCGATCCGGGGCACGAATTTCCCGACGTGCTCCAGCAGCTCTGCGGCGCCGAGGCCGCCGCCGCCTATCTGGAAAAGTGCGACAAGGGGACGAAGAAGGACCCGCACCCCGTCGATTGCAGCCAGTGCCATTATCCCGCGATCGACCTCAGCGGCTTCGTCAGCAGCTATGCGACCTCGACCAGCGAGGCGACGGGCACGCCCGATTCCGCGCATTATGGCGACATCATGGGCTGTTTCGACACGGCGGCGCAACTGCCGGTGCTCTACCGGCTCGCGCAGGAATTCGCGGTGTGCGACGCGTGGCACAGTTCGCTGCCCGGGCCGACCTGGCCCAACCGCTTCTTCGTCCATGGCGGGTCGTCGGCGGGGATGGACGTCAGCCCCGAGATGAATAGCGAACTGCCGTGGGAGACGCTGCGCGGCTTCGAATATGAGAATGGCTCGATCTTCGACGCGCTGAAGGCGGCGGGGCATCGCTTCCGCCTCTACCAGGACAAGAGCAACGCGTTCAGCGACAAACCCTCGCCCTGGTGGCAGGGCGGCTGGATCTCGCAGGTCGCGTCGCTGAAGGGGCTCAGCCTCGCCGACATCTGGTCGCTGGGCTGGTTCAAGGGCGACGTGCACGCGCGGCGCGCCGACGGCAGCGCCGCCTATGCCGAGATTCCCTATACCTTCATCGAGCCCAATTTCGGCGCGAGCTTCTTTTCGAAACAGCACGACCCCGACGGCCGGAGCTTCGACGGCCCGCGGTACGTCGGCGGATCGTCGCAGCATCCCGAGGATGATTGCTACGGCGGCGAGGCGCTGATCAAATTCGTCTATGAGACGATCTTCGGCGCGGAATCGCCGATCCGCGACACCAGCCTGCTGATCGTCACCTATGACGAGCATGGCGGCTTCTACGACAGCGTCGCGCCGGGCAAAGCCCCGCCGCCGATCGACAAGACGCCCGAGGGGCAGGAATATCTGAACCGCTATTGTTTCGATTTCAGCCGCTACGGCGTGCGCGTGCCCGCGGTGATCGTCTCGCCGTGGGTGCCCAAGGGCAAGGTCGATACGACGCTCTACGACCACACGTCGATCCTCGCGACGCTGCGCACGAAGCTGGGCCTCAAACATCTGACCGAGCGCGACCGGCAGGCGAACGACCTGTGGGACTTGCTGAGCGAGCCCGCGCCGCGGGCCGATATTCCGGCGGTGCTGCCCGATCCGGTGAAGCCGCCGGCGCGCGCCACCCCGCCGTCCTCGCCGCCGGACGACCAGCCGCTGCCGCGCTCGGGCAATATGATCGGCTTCCTGCACGTGCTGCTGAAGGCCGAGATCGAGCTGGCCGAGAAGAACGGCGCGCGCGCCGTCGCCGACATCGTCGCCGACTTCCACCAGATGACGACGCACGCGCATGCCAGCGCCTATGTCGCGAAGATGAAGGCGATGCTGGACGCGCTGGAAACGCGCTAGGCGGGCGACGACAGCTTCATCAGCACGAGCCCCGCGACGATCAGCAGCGCGGCGAGGATACGCGTCGCGCTCGCCGCCTCGCCGAGCGCCGCGATGCCGACGACGAAGGCGCCGACCGCGCCGATGCCGGTCCAGATCGTATAGGCCGTGCCGAGCGGCAGCGTCCGCATCGCGAGCGCGAGCAAGGCGAAGCTGGCGATCATCGCGGCGATCGTCACCGCGGTGGCGCCGGTGCGCGTGAAGCCGTCCGATTGCTTCATGGCAAAGGCCCAGACGATTTCGAACAGGCCGGCGATAATGAGGTAGATCCATGCCATCGGGCAGCCTCCTTCAAAGACTGCCGGGCCGTCCCGGACCTGAAAACCCGCGAATGCGGGCGAGGACGTGGCCTCTTGGTCGTGGCCTGGCAGGGGCAGCAGGACTCGAACCCGCGACCCTCGGTTTTGGAGACCGATGCTCTACCAACTGAGCTATACCCCTAGGCCGGAGTGCGCCCTTAGCCGGACCGCACCGCGTGGGCAAGCCTTATGGCGATGCATAGCTTGCAAAGCATCGCTCGCCTGATATGCGGCCTTGCATGACCGCCGCCGCCGCATCCGATCCGCCGCAAAATTATCTCGGCGGGATCGCGCTCCGGCTGCTCGCGATGCTGAGCCTGTCGGTGATGTTCGTGCTGGTCAAACATATCTCGGCCGCGGGCATCCATCTGGTCGAAAGCCTGTTCTGGCGCCAGGCGCTGGTGCTGCCGTTGCTCGCGATATGGGGGATGACGCATGGCGGGCTGTCGATGTTCGCGACCAAGCGCCTCGGCATCCATGCGCGGCGCGCGATGATGGGGCTGACGGGCATGGCGCTCAATTTCGGCGGGATGATCTTCCTGCCGATGGCCGAGGCGACGACGATCAACCTGTCGGTGCCGATCATCTGCGTCTTCCTGGCCGCCGCGCTGCTCGGCGAGCGCGTCGGGTGGCAGCGCTGGGCGGCGGTGATCGTGGGTTTCGTCGGCGTGCTCGTGGTGCTCAACCCGACGACCTTGCTGCTGCAGGGGTTCGAGGGCGATCATGGGTTGGGCACGCTGATCGCGCTCGGCGGCGCAGTGATGACCGCGCTGATCACGATCCAGGTCCGCGACCTCGGTCGCACCGAAAGCGCGATGTCGATCGTCTTCTGGTTCAGCCTGATCTCGATGCTGCCGCTGGGCCTCGCCCTTCCCTTCGTGATGACATCGCACAGCGCGGGCGAATGGGGGCTGCTGGTCGGGCTCGGGCTGCTCGGCGCGGTGGTGCAATTGTCGCTGACCGGCGCGCTGCGCCTGGCGCCGGTGTCGGTGGTGACGCCGATGGACTATTCGAGCCTGCTGTGGTCGATCGCCTGCGGCTGGTGGTTCTTCGGCACCCTGCCCGCCGACACGACGTGGATCGGCGCGCCGCTGATCGTCGCGAGCGGCCTCTTCATCGCGTGGCGCGAGCATCGCCTGCACATCGAACGCCAGAAGGATATCGCCGCATGACGCTCCCGATCCTCTATCACTGCGCCGACGCCCGTTCGCTCCGCTGCCTGTGGGCCGTCGAGGAGGCGGGGATCGACGTCGACCTGCGCGTGCTGAAATTCCCGCCGCGCGCGTTCGAGCCCGACTATCGCCCGGTGAACCCGTTGATGACGGTGCCCGGCTGGATCGAGGATGGGCGGCTGATGACCGAATCGGCCGCGATCTGCGAGCGCATCGCGGAGGGGACGAGCCTCGAGGTGCGCCGCGACGAGGCGGACTATTGGGATTGGCGCAACTGGCTGCACAGGAGCGACGCCACCCTCACCTTCCCGCTCGCGATCATGATCCGCTACACGCGCGTCGAGCCGCCCGAACGGCGGCTGGCGCAGGCGGTCGACGATTACAAAGCCTTCTTCGGCGGGCGCGCGAAGAGCATCGAGGCGGCGCTGGGCGACGGGCGCGAATGGCTGGTCGCGGGGCGCTTCACGATTGCCGATATCGTGATCGGCTATGCGGTGTTTCTCGCGACCACGCTGGGAGCCGACGATGTGCTCGGCGACAGGACTAGGGACTGGCTGGCGCGCTGCATGGCGCGCGACGGGTTCGTTCGGGCGCGCGAGCGGCAGATCGCTGCGCCCTGATCGCGCTCTCCCCCGATTTCTTTTGGGATTGCCGCATCGGCGCGGCGGGCTAGGTTCGACGCGATCACAACCGCTCTTCGGGGTAAGAGATGATACGAATCCGGATGACGCCGCTGTTGCTTTCCGCTGCCTTGCTGGCGCCGCAGTCCGCACAGGCGCAAGCCCCGTCGGGCTGGACGCGGGTCAACGACGGGCTGCCGGCCGACGGCAGCGCGGCGTCGACCATCGAATATCTGCTGACCCGACTGAGGCTGGAGACGGTGCCGACCCAGCCGAGCGACATCGACCATGACGCATCCTATAAATTTACCGGTTCCTCCTGGCCCTTCGGCTATTTTCAGGGCGGCGACGGCGCCATCAGAAATCACAGCTTCCCCTTTCACCCGTCGGCCGACTTCGAAAACGTCTGTACGGCGCTGATCGACGGGGAAATCGCGCGCGTGCTGACCGACGACGTGCGCAAGGGGCTGGGCATCAATCTGCGGCCGGTTTCCATGGCCAAAAGCTGGCTCCTGCCGGTCGAGGAGCGTCCGGCGGACCGCTATGCGCGGCCGCTGGTGCTGGCTTCGCGAACGACATGGGACAAGGAGCAGCATGGCGACGCGACCTTCTACAATGTCGTGCTCACGGCCGGAGCACCGGTCGATCAGGAAAGATTTCCACCGGACGAGGGCGATCGGCCCATAAGTTCGGATTGGGCGAACCGCGTGCTGACAACGATCACCTATCGCAGCGACAGGGGCGAATGCTTCATGGGCGGCCATTGGGGCGGGCTGCGTGTCCGGATTCCGATCACGATCGGCGCGCGCGACATCAAGGCGCCCCAGCAAACCGCGGCGGCACCCAAGCTCAAGGAAAACACCGTCGCCGCGCCCAAGGGCGGCAACCCTGCGCTGGTGCTCACCCGCACCGGCCCGCCGGCGCCCAAACCCGAAGCGCCGAAGGCGATCGTCTACAAGCCCGGGGTGCGGCCGACGCCGCCCGTTGCGCCCAAGCTGCCGCCCTGCCCCAAGGGCATGGGCTGCGCCATTCAGGAGGACGGCCCGCTGACCGCGGAGGGCATCGCGTATCGGCAGCAACTGGCCGACTATGAGGTCGCGTTGAAGGCGTTCGAAGCCGACGAGGCGGCGAAGCGCCAGGCGGTCGCCGACCTCAACAAGCAGAAGCAGGCCGAATATTCGGCGAACCTCGCCGCGATCGAGAAGCAGCGGACCGACGCACTCGCGGCGCGCGATGCCAGGATCGCCGCCGACAAGGCCGCCTATAACGCCGCGCTGAAGGCGCATCAGGACGAAAGCACCCGGCTGGCGCGCGAACATGAGGCGGCGATGGCCGAGTGGCGGCGCAAGACCGCGGCTTGCCTTGCCGGGGATATGTCGCAATGCGCGAACAGCGGCGACAAATAGGCTGACGCCGCGCCCCGGGAGGAGCGCAGGATGGATCTGGGACTGGGCGGCGAGCCGATCGTCATCGTCGGCGGCACGCAGGGCATCGGCTATGCGACCGCGGAGCTGCTTGCCGCGGAAGGCGCCGCGCTGGCGCTGATTGCGCGCGATGTCGAGCGCGGCGAGGCGAAGGCGGCGGCGCTGCGCAAGCTCGGCGCCGACGTCATCGTGCGGGGCGCCGACGCGACGCAGCCGGGATCGGCCGAAGATGCGATCGCGTCGGCCGCCGACCATTTCGGTCGGCTCTACGGGCTCGCGGTGACCGCAGGACCGGTGCTCAGCCACGGTAGCTTCGAGGAGGACGGCGACGCCGCGTGGGAAGCGAGCTTCCAGGCGGTGCTGATGACCAGCGTGCGTGCGTGCCAGGCGGCATTGCCGGTGATCGAGGCTTCAGGGGGCGGCGCGGTGGTGCTCACCGCTTCCTATTCGACGCGCGCGGCGGCGGCGCATCTCTATCCCTATGTCGCGATGAAATCAGGGATAGCCGCGCTGTCGAAGAATCTCGCCATGGCCTATGGCCCCAAAGGCGTGCGCGTGAACTGCGTCGCGCCGGGCGCGGTGGCGACCGAGGCGCTGGATAGCGCGACCGAACAGGCGGTCGCGGCCTATGGCGGCGATCCGGGCGAGGCGCTCGACCGCTGGATGCGCGAGCAATGGGGAATGAAGGTCGCGCTCGGCCGCGTCGGTCGCCCGCACGAACTCGCCGACCTGTTTGCCTTCCTGCTGTCGAAGCGCGCGGCCTATATGACGGGGGCGATCATCAACCAGGACGGCGGGACGCAGTTTTTCTGATCAGAACCACATATCCCTGACGACGCGCCCATCCGACGGCAGATCCTCGAAGCTCTCCAGCCCCTCGAAATGGTCGATCGGCAGATCGGCGACCGCATCGGGGTCGGCCAGCCGGATATTGACCGCCATGCGGCGCCGGCCATCCTCTTCCAGCCGCAGCCCGCGCCAGGCGAGCAGGCAGCCGCAGGTCGGGCAGAAGTGGATTTCGAGCGCCGGGTCGGCCTTGCCGACGCGGGTGAAAGTCCGCGTCGCGCCGTTCAGGACGATGCGCCCGCCCTCATAGTCATAGGCCCAGAGTGCGCCGTAGCGGCGGCACAAAGTGCAGTTGCACGCGGTGATCGAGCCCGGATCGCCGGTCAGCGTCCAGCCCGCGTGGCCGCAGAGGCACGTCCCTTCGAGTGCGGTCAATTGACCATTCGCTCATAGCCCTCCCAATAGGGGGCGCGGAGGTCCTTGCGCAGGATCTTGCCGCTGGCGTTGCGCGGCAGCGCTTCGATCACGTCGATGCTGCGCGGGCATTTGAAGGGCGCGATGCGCTCGCGGGTCCAGGCGATGATGTCGTCCGCATCGACGCTCATCCCGGGCTTGGGGACGACCACCGCCTTCACCGTCTCGCCCCATTTCTGATCCGGGATGCCGATCACCGCGACCTCCTGCACCGCCGGGTGGCCGAAGATCGCGCTCTCGACCTCGGCCGGATAGACATTCTCGCCGCCCGAGATGATCATGTCCTTCATCCGGTCGTGGATATAGAGATAGCCGTCGGCGTCGAGATAACCCGCGTCGCCGGTGTGGATCCAGCCGTCGGCGGTCATCGTCTTCGCCGTCGCCTCGGGCAGGTTCCAGTAACCGATCATATTGTTCGACGAGCGAGTGACCACCTCGCCCACCTCGCCCACCGGCAGTTCCTGCCCCTCGTCGCCGAGGATGCGGATTTCGACGCCGGGCAGCGGCTTGCCCGCTGAGCGCATGCGCTGGTTGCCCTCGGGATCGTGATCCTCGGGCGGCAGCATGCAGATGGTGCCCGTCGTCTCGGTCATGCCATAGGCCTGGATGAAGTCGGCGCCGAACATCTTGATGCACTGGCGGAGCAGCTCGAGGGGGATCGGCGCGGCGCCGTAGAGGATATATTTGAGGCGGCCGAAATCGGTCTCGGCGCAGCGCGGATGCATCAGCAGCATCTGGAGCGCCGCAGGGACGATGAAGAAGCGCGTCACGCCGTGATGCTCGACCGCGTCGAACACACCGTCGGGGTTGAATTCGGCAAGAACGACGCCGGGAAGCCCCGCCGCGAGCGCCATGATGCCGAGCCCGGTGCCGCCGATATGCGCGCAGGGCATGGCGACCAGCACCGCCTCGTCATCCTCCCATTTGGTGTAGGGCATGTCGAGATCGCTTGAGTTGCGGCGGAGCGCGAAGAGGTTGCGGTTCGACAGCACCGCACCCTTGGGATTGCCGGTGGTGCCCGACGTGTAGAGCTGGAGCACCGCATCGTCGGGGCCCGATCCCTCGAAGGCCGCACGCGGAGTAGCGGCGATCAGCGCGCGCGCCTCGGCATCGCCCAGGATTTGCGGATCATGCTCGAGCTTGCCTGCGAGCTGCTGCGGCACGGCCTCGAAGCCCGGGCCGGTGAAGAGCATCTTCGCGCCGGTGTCGTTCAGCACATAGGCCCATTCGGTGGGCGACAGCCGCCAGCCGATCGGCGCCATCACGATGCCCGCGCGCGCCGCGCCGAAGAAGAGCTGGAAATAGAGGTCGCTGTTCTTGCCGATCCACGCGATGCGGTCGCCCTTTTCGAGCCCCGCGGCGAACAGTGCGCTCGCGACCTTCGCTGTCGACTCGTCGAGCTCGGCATAGGTGTAGACGCGATCCTCTTCGCGCAGCGCGACGCGGTCCGGCCGGTCGGCCGCCCAATGGGCGATGAACTCGTCGAAGGTCAGAAGGTCGGCCAAATCTTTCATTCAAACTCTCCCGGATGCCGTTCGCGGCAATTCTCAAGCCTGATAACAAACGCGCGGGCGGTTTGACAAGCGGTGCGCGCGCCCTGTGTCGCTACGCATCTTGGAGATAGTTCGAAGCCTATGCAATCCCGCGCGGCGGCGGGCGTTGGTCGAACGCCGTCGCGCGTTGGGCGGGCGGCGATTGCATCGCCCGCGCGCCAACTTATTGCGAGACTTGGGCAATCCCTCTATGGTGGATTATCGAAATAACACAGCCGGGCCGCGGCCCGTACGGAGAATCATGTGACCAAGACCCGCCTGTCGATCCTGCTGCTCGCCTCGGCGCTGGCGCTTCCCGCCGCCGCGCAGACGAACGGCGATCCCGAGATCGTCGTCACCGGCCGTTCGCTGAAGGAAACCGCCGACGCGCTGGCGGCGTGCCTCGCGCGCAACTGCCCGCCCGACGAGGATGTCGCGGCGAGCCTGGCGCATGCCGAAAACCAGCTGCTCGAAGGCGATTACAAGGATTCGCGTACGACGCTGTTGAAGTCGATCGGGCGCAACCGCAAGCATGGCGACAAATTTCCGGTCGAGGTATCCGACCTGTTCCGCGCCAACAGCCGCGTCGCCGAGCATGTCGGCGAGGCCAAGAATTTCCAGCTGTCGGTGCTCGACATGCGCAACACGCTGAAATCGGGGCTGGGCGAAAAGGACCCGCGCGTGATGGTCGCGCAGATCGAGGTGGGCGACAGCCGCGCCAAGCTGGGCTTCCCCGACGAGGCCGAGCGCATCTACCAGGATGTCGAAAAGCAGGCGCTGGCCGACGGGCAGAACCGCGTCGCGATGTTCGCGCGCGTGCGCCAGGCCTTGCTGGCCCAGACGCGCGCCGAAGCGTCGAATCTGGAGAGCGACCGCAAGGATGCACGCGCGCTGCTCGACGACATCATCCGCAATCCGCTGCCCGGTGCCGAGGAGTTTTCGATGGCGGCGCAGGTGATGCGTGCGCGCAACGATCGCAAGAAGGGCGACGCAAGCTCGACCGAGGCGATCCTCCGCGAATTCGCCGAGCGCGGCGGCGCGACCCGGCCGGTGCTGCTGTTCAGCGAGCCGATCAAGCGCATCGACCTGTCGCAGGACTTCGGCAACGAACAGCCGCCGGCCAACACGCTGCAGCGGCTGACCGCGCTCAACAGCGTCGGCAAATGGGCCGATGTCGGCTTCTGGATCAACGCCGACGGGCGGGTCAGCGACGTCGAGGTGCTGCGCGCCGACGGCACCAAGCAGTGGTTGAAGCCGGTGTTCGACCAGATCAAGACGCGCGTCTATGCGCCGCTACGCCGCAGCGACAATGATGCGAGCCCGGGCTTTTACATGATCGAGCGCTACACGCTGACCGCGCGCTGGACCGACGATGCGACGGGCACCAACATGCGCCGCCGCGAGGCGACGCCGCGCATCGAGCGACTGGACATCACTCCCGACAATTACCAGCGCCCGGTGGCGGACAGCGACGCCAAGAGCTGACCCGTACGGCTTGACGCTGGGGCGGCTTCATGAGACCCTTCGCGCTACCATAGCGTGAAGGGAGGAAGCTTATGCGCCGTCTCGTTTTTCTCGCCCCGCTCGCCGCGACGCTCAGTGTCGCGCCTGCGCTTGCCGCCGACAGCGACGGCCCCATCATCGTCACTGCGCAACCGCTCGCCGAGACCGCCGCGGCGCTCGCGGCCTGTCTCGCGCGCAATTGCCCGCCCGACCAGGACATCGCCGCAACGCTCGCCCACGCCGAAAACCAGTTCGTCGCGGGCAGCTACAAGGCAGCGCGCACCACGCTGCTCAAATCGATCGACCGCAACGAGGCGCATCGCCGCGCCTTTCCCGTTCCGGTGTCCGACCTCTACCGCGCCAACGGCCGCGTCGCCGAACATGTCGGCGAGGCGCGCAGCTTCCAGTCGTCGGTGCTCGACATGCGCGACACGCTGCGCGACGGGCTGGGCCGCGACGATCCGCGCGTGCTCGGCGCGCAGATCGAGGTCGGCGACAGCCGCGCCAAGCTGGGCTTCCCCGACGAAGCCGCGCGTATCTTTGCCGATGTGGAAAAAGAGGCATTGAGCAACGGCCTCAACCGCATCGCCATGTATGCGCGGCTGCGGCAAGCGGTGCTGGCGCAGGTCAGTGCCGAGGACAGCAACCTGCCCGCCGAACGCAAGCGCGCCCGCGCGATGCTGGAAGCGATCGTCGCCGATCCCCTGCCCGGCACCGACGATCTGCGGCTGGTCGCGCAGGTGTCGCTGACCCGGATGGACCGCAAGGCCGGCCGCGAGGAATCGACCGCGGCGCTGATGCGGCAATTCGCCGAGCAGGGCGGCGCGACCCGGCCGATCCTGATCGCCGCCTCGCCGATCAAGTCGCCCGGCATCGACACCGTCCGCAACGCCGCGAACCAGAGCCTGGCCGACAACAGCACCAGCGCCGGCTTTCTCACCATCGCGTCGGGCGACACCTCGCGGCGGCTGGTCGCACTGAACTCGATCGGCAAATGGGCCGACCTCGGCTTCTGGGTGACGCCGTCGGGCAAGGTGTCCGAGGTGGAGGTTTTGCGTTCGAGCGGCGGGACGGGGTGGCTCGATCCCGTCGTCACGCATCTGGAGGGCCGCGTCTATGCCCCGCTCAAGGCGAGCGCGGACGGGGTCAATCCGGGCTTCTACATGGTCGAGCGCTATTCGCTGACGGCGCGCTGGACCGACGACGCCACGGGCACCAACATGCGGCGGCGCGAGTTCATGCCGCGGATCGAACGGCTGGATATCACGCCCGAAAATTACGGACGGCCGGTGACCGACGGCGCCTAGGCGGCGCGGCGGAAGAGCAGCATCAGATTGTTCGCGGGCATCGCGCGCCGTTCGGCGAAGGCGAAGCCCGCGGCGGTCGCGGCGGCCGTGACCGCATCGGTATCGCGCAGACCCCACGCGGGGTCACGAGCGCGCAGGCTGGCGTCGAAGGCCTGGTTGCTCTCGGCGGTCGGCACGCCGGGTTCGACATAGGGCCCATAGAGGATCAACGGCGCGGCGGGCGCGAGCCGGCGCGCAGCACCGGCGAACAGCCCGACCGTCGCGGCCCACGGGCTGATATGCACCATGTTGATGCAGAGGACCGCGTCGGCGCGTTCTACCGGCCAGGCGGGTGCCGCGGCGTCGAGCGCCAGCGGCGGCGCGACATTGGGAAGGCTGGCCTCGGTCCGCCAAGCGGCGATCGACGCGAGCCCCGCGGGGTCGGGGTCGCTCGGCTGCCAGAGCAAATGCGGAAAGGCGGCGGCGAAATGGACGGCATGCTCGCCCGAGCCGCTCGCGACTTCGAGGATCGTGCCCGACGGCGGCAACCAGTTGGCGAGCACCTCCACGATCGCATCGCGGTTGCGCGCGGTGGCCGGGGCGTGGCGCTTCGCCGCCGCCTCGCCCGCGTCGCCCGGCATCCAGGGCTGCGAGGTCACGCCTTCGCCTGTGCCCGCGCGCGGCGTTCGCGCACGACCAGCCAGGACAGGAGGCCGACCGGGCCGGCCATCAGCGTCAGGAACAGGAAGGGGATCTGCGCGATGCGGCCGAACCCCTTGTTGTCGGCGTCGCGCGCGATCCAGAGGCCGGTGAACAGGTCGAAGGCGAGGTAATGGATCCAGCCGAGCGTCGTGCCGCCGGGGGTCGCGAACAGCTTCATGACGCCGGCGAGCGTGGTGAAGCTGCTGCCGCCGGGGCCGCCCTGGTCGATCGAGCCGGTCAGGAAGCCGATCAGCAGCACGGCATAGGCGAGGCAGAGCAGGAACACCCCGGCATAGAGGATGAGCGCCAGGATCTTCGGGCTGCGCGGCAGCGCGGCGAGCGCGATCCAGCCCGCGATCGCCCAGTAGTTGGCCAGCAGAAACAGCGTATCCCAGCTCATGCTTCATTCCCTTGTCCGGCCGGTTCGGCCCAGCGGTAGCGCGCGGCGAAAAGCCCGATGGTCAGCGGCAAAGTCGCATAGACCATCGGCGCGAAAGGTACGGTGGCGCGGAAAAAGGTCAGCGCCGTCGACACGATCCCCGTCGCGGCGAGGATCGCCCAGATGATGACCTGGCCATAGGCTTCGCGCTGTCCCTGCGCATCGAGGGCGGGGTTGCGCCGCGCGGTGTGGAACAGGCCCGCGGTCAGCGCCGACATCAGCACGAAACCCGCGCCGTAAAGCGCGAACATCTGGCCCAGGCGGCCGTCATAATCGTCGGCATTGCCCGAGATGAACGCGGCAAAGCTCGACGCCATCGCGCGCAGCGGGTGGACGTAGAGGAGCACGGTGAAGACGAGCGCGAGCGTCAGCAGCAGGAAGCGCCAGTCGCCATTGCCCGCCATCCGCCGCGCGCGGACATGCGCGAGCCAGAACATCGCGATGATCGCAAAGGCGATGACGAAGCTCGGCGCACCCGCAAGCGCCGCTTCGAGCTGGCGATAGTCGGGCGCCATGCCGCCGGTGCCTGCGACCATCAAGGTGACCGCGAAGGCAAAAGCCGCATCGGTGAACGCGTCGAGCCGGTCCTGTCCGCTGGTCATGCCGCTTCCCCCTCGCGCGCTTCTTGCCAGCGCTAGAGCAGCGCGCCAAGCCCGAAGAACAGCAGCGCGCCGAACAGCGTGACCAGTCCGGCGGCGAGGATCAGCAGGGTCAGGCGTGCCGCCGCATAGCGCCGCGTCGCGAGGAAAGCGGCGGCGAAGCCCAGCGCCAGCGCGATCAGCGGCGCCCAGAGGAAAGCCCACTCATAGCCGAACTCGCGGCGGACGCGCACGAGTTCCCACTGCTCGACGACAAGGCCGTAGAGCGTGATCGCGGCGAGCCAGACGGCCACGAAGACCGCGGCGAACAGCGCGCCGCCGATGAGGCACCCCATCCCGGCGCGCGGCGGGCGTCCGTCGGCCGGTTCGTTCAACTGCCGCCGATCTCGCTCAGCGACGGTTCGCCCGGCGCGACCGCCGGTTCGCTCCACGCCAGCACGGGTTTGCGCGCCGCCAGCGTCTCATCGAGCCGCGCGCGCGGGGCAAAATGCGGGGCCGACTTGAGCGCCGGATCGCCGTTCTTCGCACGCAGCGCGACGCTGCGCAGCGCCCCGATGAACTGGTCGAGCACCGCCTTGCTCTCGGTCTCGGTCGGTTCGATCAACATCGCACCATGGACGACGAGCGGGAAATAGACCGTCATCGGGTGATAGCCCTCGTCGATGATCCCCTTGGCGATATCGAGCGTCGAGAAACCCTTGGCGAGGCCGTTGTCGGTGAACAGCGCCTCATGCATGCACGGACCCGAGCCGCCGAAGGGCGCTTCGAGCACATCGTCGAGGCTGCGCAGGATATAATTGGCGTTGAGCACCGCATCCTCGGCGACCTGCTTCAGCCCGTCGGCGCCGTGGCTGAGCATATAGGTCAGCGCGCGGGTGAACATGCCCATCTGGCCGTGGAAGGCGGTCATGCGCCCGAAGGTGTCGGGATGCTCGGCGCCCGCGCTTTCCTCCTCGACCAGCTTGAACGAGCCGTCGGCGTAGCGCGCCGCATAGGGGATCGGGCCGTAGGGCGACAGCGCCTCCGACAGCACGACCGGGCCCGAACCCGGGCCGCCGCCGCCGTGCGGGGTCGAGAAGGTCTTGTGCAGGTTGATGTGCATCGCGTCCACGCCGAGGTCGCCGGGGCGGACCTTGCCTACGATCGCGTTGAAATTCGCCCCGTCGCAATAGACGTAACCGCCCGCGGCATGCACCGCGTCCGAGATTGCCTTCATGTCGCGCTCGAACAGCCCGCAGGTGTTGGGGTTGGTGATCATCACGCCCGCGACGTCGGGGCCGAGGCGCGCCTTCAAGGCTTCGAGGTCGACGCGGCCCTCGGGGGTCGCGGGTATGTCCTCGACGGTGAAACCCGCGAACGCCGCGGTCGCGGGGTTGGTGCCGTGCGCGCTTTCGGGGACGAGCAGCACGCGCCGGTCCTCGCCGCGCGCTTCGAGCGCCGCCTTGATGCAGAGAATGCCGCAAAGCTCGCCATGCGCGCCGGCCTTGGGGGTCATCGCGACGCCGTGCATGCCGGTGAGCTTGATCAGCCACATCGCGAGTTCGTTGATCACCGCGAGCGCGCCCTGCACCGTTTCCTGCGGCTGCAGCGGGTGGATGTCGGCAAAACCCGGCATCCGCGCGACCTTTTCGTTGAGGCGCGGGTTATGCTTCATCGTGCACGACCCGAGCGGGAAGAGGCCGAGGTCGATCGCATAATTCTGGCGGCTGAGGCGGGTGTAATGGCGGATGGTCTCACCTTCGCTGAGCCCCGGCAGGCCGATGCTGTCGGTACGGCGCAGCGCATCGACGCGGTCGGAGACGGCGTCCCACTCGGTCTCGACGACCCCGCCGAGCGAGGCGTGCAGGCCATCCTCCCGGTCGAAGTCGACGCCGGTGGTCTCGGTCGAGCCGATTTCGAAGATCAGCGGCTCTTCGAGCATCAGCGCGCGATTGCCGGTGAAGGTCGTCGTGTCGTCGGCGCCGCCCGCGTTCATTTCGGGGCGCCAGCCGGATGCGTTGGGCGTGCTCATGCCAGCACCTCCTTCAGCGCTGCGGCAAAGGCGGCGATGTCCTCCGCGGTGCAGGTTTCGGTGACCGCGACCACAAGGCCGTTTTCGAGGCCTTCATTGTCGGGGTAGAGGCGGCCGAGCGATACGCCGCCGAGAATGTCGCGCTCGGCGAGCTGGTGGACGACCGGCCGCGCCGCGGTCGGCAGCAGCAGCGTGAACTCGTTGAAGAAGCTGCTGTTCAGCACCGAGACGCCCGGTACCTTCGCCAGTTCGGCGGCAGCCGCTTTCGCCCGGCCGTGGTTGATCGCCGCGAGCTGACGCAGCCCCGCCTCGCCGAGCAGGGTCATGTGGATGCTGAAGGCCAGCGCGCAAAGGCCGCTGTTCGTGCAGATGTTGCTCGTCGCCTTTTCGCGGCGGATATGCTGCTCGCGCGTCGACAGCGTCAGCACGAAACCGCGCTTGCCATTGGCGTCGACCGTCTCGCCGCAGAGGCGCCCCGGCATCTGGCGGACATATTTGGCCTTGCACGCGAAGAGGCCGACGTACGGGCCGCCGAACTGCAGGCCGACGCCGATCGACTGGCCCTCGCCGACGACGATGTCGGCGCCCATCTCGCCGGGTGCCTTGATGAGACCGAGCGCGACGGGTTCGGTGACCACCGCGATCAGCAGCGCGCCCGCGGCCTGGCATGCCGTGGCGAGCGCCGCCATATCGTCGATGCGGCCGAGGATGTCGGGATATTGGACGACGACGCAGCTCACGTCCTTGTCGACCGAAGCGGCGAGGTTCGCCCAGTCGGTGCCGGGCACCAGTTCGGGATCACCCTCGACGAGCAGGTCGCCGGTATATTTCGCCATCGTCCGCGCGACGCTGCGGTAATGCGGGTGGACCCCGGTCGAGAAGAGCGCCTTGGCGCGCTTGGTGATGCGGCGCGCCATTACGACCGCCTCCCAGCAGGCGGTCGAGCCGTCGTACATCGACGCATTGGCGACGTCGGTGCCGAGCAGGCGCGCGACCTGGCTCTGAAATTCGAACAGCATCTGCAGCGTGCCCTGCGCGATTTCGGGCTGGTAGGGCGTGTAGGCGGTGAGGAACTCGCCGCGCTGGATCAGATGGTCGACGCTCGCCGGGACATGGTGGCGGTACGCGCCCGCGCCGAGGAAGAAGGGCCCGTCGCCCGCCGCGCGGTTGCGCCGCGCGAGAGCGCCCATATGGCGCTCGACCGCGAGTTCGCTGGCCTGGTTGGGCAGATCGGCGATCGGGCCGTCGAGCCGCGCTTCGGCGGGGACGTCGACGAAAAGGTCGTCGATCGACGCGGCGCCGATGACGCCGAGCATGGCCGAACGGTCGTCGGCGGTGAGCGGGAGGTAACGCATTTTGGTCTCCTAAGCCCCTCCTCTTCAGAGGAGGGGTTGGGGTGGTGGACACCGGTGCAGGTGCACCACCCCGCTGCGACTAGCGAGCAAGCTCGCAAGTCTCGCTGCCCCTCCTCTGAAGAGGAGGGGGCACTGAGGTCAAAGATTGTCGCAGAAGGCCTTATATTCGGTCGCGTTCATCAGCGCGTCGAGCTGGCCCTTGTCGCCGAGCGTCATGCGGAAGAACCAGCCTTCGCCCTCGGGATCGCTGTTGACCAGCGCGGGGTCTTCCTCGAGCTGGCCATTGCCTTCGGTGACGGTGCCGTCGACCGGGGCGTAGACGTCGCTCGCCGCCTTCACCGACTCGACGACCGCGGCGTCGCCGCCCTGGCTGAGTTCGGCGCCGGTGTCGGGGACCTCGACGAAGACGATGTCGCCGAGCTGGCCCTGTGCGAAGTCGGTGATGCCGACCGTCGCGACGTCGCCGTCGACGTCGATCCATTCATGCTCTTCGGTATAATAACGCGGCATCGGTCAGCCTCCCTGTTTGCGGACATAGCGGTGTGGAACGAAAGGCATCGCGGTAACGGTGCAGTGCACGCGCTTGCCGCGGACCTCGGCGGCGACCGACTTGCCGGGGACGGCATGGTCGCGCGGGACATAACCCATGGCGATGGGGGCGCCGACGCTGGGGGCGAAGCCGCCTGACGTCACGACGCCGATCTCGTCCTCGCCGTCGAACAGCTTGGCGCCCTCGCGCACCGGCAGCTTGCCGTCGACGAGCAGGCCGACGCGCTTGCGCGGCGGGCCGTCCTCATAATGGCCGAGGATGCGCGCCGCGCCGGGGAAACCGCCATGTTCGCGGCGGCGCTTCTGGATCGCGAAGCCGAGGTCGCCCTCGATCGGATCGATGGTCGGGTCGAGGTCGTGGCCGTAGAGCGGCAGCCCGGCTTCGAGCCGCAGGCTGTCGCGCGCGCCGAGGCCGATGGGTTTCACCTCGGGCTCGCCGCAGAGGAGGTCCGCGACCTGCTGCACCTTGTCGGCATCGACCGAGATTTCGAAGCCGTCCTCGCCGGTGTAACCCGAGCGGCTGATCCACGCGTCGATGCCGCCGATCTGGTAGGGCCCGCCCATCATGAAGACGAGCGCGTCGAGCGGCCACTGGCCGGTGGTGTGGCGCTTCAGCGCGTCGAACGCCTTGGGGCCCTGCAGCGCGAGCAGCGCGCGTTCTTCGAGATGGTTGATCGTGATCGCGTCGGGGAGTTCCTCGCGGAGATGCCCGATATCCTCCCACTTCACCGCGCCGTTGACGACCATATAGATGCCCTCGGGCCAGCGGCTGAGCATCAGGTCGTCGAGAATGCCGCCGTCCTCGGCGAGCAGCAGCGAGTAGCGCATGCGCCCGACCGCGAGGTTCTTGACGTCGCCGGGCAGCACCGTCTCAAGCGCGTCGTCGAGGCCCTCGCCCGAGAGATAGAGCTGGCCCATGTGGCTGACGTCGAACAGGCCGGCATTTTCGCGGGCCCATTGATGTTCGGCCATGATGCCCTCATATTGGATCGGCATCCAATAGCCGGCGAACTCGACCATGCGACCGCCCTTGGCGCGGTGCCAGGCATCGAGCGGCAGGGTCGCGGTGGCGACCTCCGCACCTTCACCATCTTCTCTATCATCGCTCATATCGCGAACTCCCGTCGTGAGCACGGCAAGGAGCGGCGCGGGTGCCGCCTTGTCGCCATGCCCCCTCTGTCACGGGAACCTGAGAGTTTCCCCCATGATATCATGGGGTTACCCCTTCGGTGGTTCCAGCAAATAGCCGGAACGCTTTCCAGAGTGTCCGTTCCAGCCTGCGCGGTCCGCTTGACCTGAGAGTTTCCGGGGCGGTTGCTCCTTCGGTGGCGAGGCGCGGGTTGCCCCGCCCTCGCGCTCTCCCGCGCGGCCGGTCGAATCCCTTGGGAGGATGCGACAGACACCCGAGCCTTGGCGGGCGCCTTTCGCAGAGTCAATCGGCGAGCCGCCGCATCGCGTCATTTTCGTGGATTCGCACGCCGGGCTGCGCGATTCCGATCAGCGCGACGATCGCGCGCGCGACCGCATCGCCGTGGATCGAGCGGTAGCGGCGGAGGCTGCCGTGGAGCAGCGCATCGGTCAGCGGCGCCGCGACCATCGCTATCCCCTCGCCCAGCCTTTTGGGCCCGGCGCGCTCGCCCATCAGCAGCCCGGGGCGCAAGATGTCGAGCCGCTCGAAGCCGAGCGCGCGAAGGCCGTCCTCGGTCTCGCCCTTGGTCTTGAGATAGAAGTTGCGGCTCTTCGCCGAAGCGCCGACCGAGCTCACGACGATCATCTGCCGCGTGCCCGCCATCCGCGCGCCGCGCGCCGCCGCGAGGATCAGGTCGTGATCGACGGCGCGAAAGGCTGCCTCCGACCCCGCCTGGCGGATCGTGGTGCCGAGGCACGAGATGAGCGTCGCGGGGCGCTCGACCGCGACGATATCGGCCCAGCGCTCGGGCGGCGCGACGAGCAGCGCGTGCTGTTCGGGCAGGCCCTCCATCTCGCGCCGCGCGAGGATGGTGAGCGGGCGCTCGCCGGCCTGGGCGATCACCGCCTGCCCGATCATGCCGGTCGCGCCGAGGAGCAGGGTGCTGTGGGTCGTCATGGGTGCGAGCTTATAGGCATCGCGAGGCCATGGCGAGAGGGTGTACCGGGCCGCGACGTTGGTGAGATTTGTTTCGCGCAAAGACGCAAAGACGCAAAGATGTCGTGCCTGCCGCGAAGCGGCTTTTTCCCCCATCGTTGGTTGGAGCCGCGGCGAGGATAGAAAAAGCGGCCTTACAGCCGCGCACCATCTTCTTCGCGTCTTTGCGTCTTTGCGCGAAATATGGCGGCGCTGCCCGCGAAAGCCGCCGGATCAGGCGTGCGCCAGCGCTTCCGGCACTTCGCCGCGCCCGAAGATTTCGGCGTAGCGGTCGATGGCGAAGCGGTCGGTCATGCCGGCGATATAATCGCCGATGTGGCGCACGGTCGCGCCCTTTTCGTGCGGCAGGCGGGCGGACCAGTCGGCGCCCATCAGCCGCGGGTCGGCGGCATAGGCGTCGAACAGGCGCGCGATGACCTGGTTCGCGGCCTCGGCGGCGGCGAGCTGTTCGGGGTGATGGTAGAGATTGGCGTACATGAAGCGCTTGAGATCGCGCTCCGCCGCCGCGAGTTCGGGCGAGAAGCCGCCGAGCGTGCGGCCCGCCATCCGTACCTCGTCGGCGCCGGTGACGCCGGCGTCGGCGACATTGGCGGTCGTCGCGGCGATCACGTCGTTGACCATCACCCCGATCTGGTCGCGCACCAGTTCGCGCAGCAGCCGCTCGCGCGGGGCGCCGGGGAAGCGTTCCTCGACGCCGGCGAAATTGGCGGCGACGAAGGGCTGCGCCATCAGCTGGTCGAAATCGAGCAGCCCCGCGCGCAGCCCGTCGTCGATGTCGTGATTGTCATAGGCGATGTCGTCGGCGACCGCCGCGATCTGCGCCTCGAGGCTGGCGTGGCTGTCCAAATCGAGTGCGAAACGCGCGTCGATCTCGGCGAGCGCCCAGCCGGGGTTCGTCACCGGGCCATTATGCTTGGCGAGCCCCTCGAGCGTCTCCCAGGTGAGGTTGAGCCCGTCGAAGCGCGGATAGGGGCATTCGAGGCAAGCGAGCGTGCGCAGCGTATGGCCGTTGTGGTCGAAGCCGCCGTGCCCGGCCATCGCGGCCTTGAGCGCATCCTCGCCCGCATGGCCGAAGGGCGGGTGACCGATATCGTGCGCGAGGCAGAGCGCCTCGGTCAGATCCTCGTTGAGTCCCAATGCGCGCGCGATGCCGCGGCCGATCTGCGCGACCTCGATGCTGTGGGTCAGGCGGACGCGATAGTGATCGCCGTCGGGGGCGACGAAGACCTGCGTCTTGTGGCGCAGGCGGCGGAAGGCGATCGAATGGATGATGCGGTCGCGGTCGCGCTGGAAATCGTCGCGCGGCCCGCGCACGACGCGGCCGACCTCCTCGTGCAGGCGCCCGCGGCTCTGTTCGGGACGGCTGGCGCAGTCGGCGACGGTCATTTGACCGGATCGACTTCCTGGCCCGCGTCGCTGTTGAAGAGGAAGCCGTCGCCGCCGGCTTTCTTGTAGTCGGCGAGCCAGGCGTCGGCGCCCTTCTTGTTCGGAAAAGGCCCGACGAGCAGGCGGCGGGTGCGGCCCCATTCGGTGCTGGCGCCCGACTTGCCCTTAAACAGCGCGGCATTCTTCTTGGCGAATTTGCCGTAATCGAGCGCGAGCGCCTTGGCGTTGGCGCCGGTCGCGATCTGGACCCAGAGGCGCGCAGGGTTGGCTTTCTTTTCAGCGGCTTCGGCCTTGGCCTTCGCATCGGCTTCCGCTTTCGCCTTGGCAGCGGCATCGTCCTTGACGCGCTTGGCCTCGGCCGCCGCCTCGGCCTTGCGCTTGTCTTCGCGGAGCTTGGCGAGCGTGGCGCCATCGACGGCGTCGGTCGACGCGGCCATTTCCTCGGCGGGGATTTCGAGCGAGCCGACGATGTCGGCTAGCGAGGCGAGCGGTGCCGCCGGGGTCGGGGCGAAGGTCGGCGCGGCGGAGACCGCCGAGGTCGGCGGGGGTGCGGCTTCGGCGGCGGCGAGCTCGACGGGCTGTGGGGTCGCCGCGGCGGGCGCGGGCGTCGGGGCCGGGGTTGCGACCGTGGCGGGTTGGCCGATGTCGGAAATCGAGAAGCCGGGGCCGACGGGGCCGCTGTCGCGGATCGCCACGCCGATCGGGGCCGACGGCGGCGGCGCGGCTGCCGACGGCGTTGCAGCGGGCGGCGGTGCGGGGGTCGGCGCAGGAGTTAGCGTCGGCAGGATTGCCGCCGGCAGCGTCGAGGTCCCGGCGACGGTCGCCGGCGGGGTCGCGGCCGGGGCCGGCGTCGGGGCGGGCCGCGGCGCCGGGGTCGGCGCGGGCGTCGGGGCCGGGCGTAGCGGGGTCGCGGCGGCGACCTGCACCGTCGGCGGCTGGCGCGGCGGGACCGCGGAGGGCGGCGGCGGATCGGGCTGGCGGCGCACGCTGACCGCGGGCGGGGTCGCGGTGGCGGTGGTCAGCGTACCGCGCGCGCGTTCGCGCTCGCTCGGGCGGCGGCGGTCGGGCTTCGCACTGGCCGGAGCGGGCGTGGCGGCGGGCGGCGGGGTCGCCACGGCGACCTGCACGGGCCTGCGCGGCGGGCCGAGATTGCCCGAGGGAAAGCGCCCGAAATGCGCGGCGGCGGCCTGCTGCGCCGGGTTCAGCCGGTCCATCTGGGTGAGATAGGGCAGGATATTCTGCGCGAGTTGCGGTGGCATCGTCGCGTTGACGATCTCGGTCGCCTCGCCGTTGCGGCCGGCGATCGCGAGGATCATCGCACGCATGCGCCAGGCGCCGCGATCCTGCGCGCGCAGCTGGCCCGCGAGCAATTGCACGCCGCGGTCGGCCTCGCCCGCGATGCCGAGCGACAGCGCGTAGCGGCGCAGCGTCTCGTCATTGGGGGCGAGCGACAGCGCGAGCTGGTAGTCGCGCTGCGCCGCATCCTGCTGGCCGAGCAGGTCGCGCGCGAGCCCGCGGTCGGCGAGGAACAGCCGTTCGGGGGCGCCGAGCAATTGCGCCTCGCCGAAATAGTCGAGCGCGCGGGTCGGATTTTCCATATGGACCATCGCCGAGCCCATCGCCGCCTTCACCGCGCCGTCGCGCGGGTTCGCCTGTTCGGCGCGGGTCAGGAAACCCAGGGCGGCGCGATAATCCTCGAGCTCGACCGAGGCGCGCCCGGCGTCGAGCAAGGCCGGGCCGTCGGTGCTGTTCGCGGCGATGCGCGCGAGCGCCGAGGACAGCAGGGTCCGCGCCGCGGTGCGTTTTTCCATCGCCATGCGCGTCGCGGCATCGGGTTGCGCCACCTGCGCCGGGGCGGCGGGCACGAGCGCGGTCGCGCCGAGCAGCAAGGCCGCGAACGCGGCGGCCCCATGCCGTACGCGTCCCGGCCCAGTGCGCACACCACGCGTCTTCATCGATCGCCGCATGGGCACATTCACATCCCGATTTCCGGGCCGCCATGCCCTGGCGGCGGCCTGATACGCCCTGTTACTGGTTGTTCTGGCGGCCGAGGAAGCGCGGGATATCGACCCCGTCTTCCTTGCCCGCCTCGTCGCCCTCGGCCGACGCGGCGCCGCGCGAGAGGCGCGACATGCGTTCGAACAGCGTGCCGCCGCCGATGCCCCGCGACGGCGCTTCTTCGGCGGGAGCCGGCGCCGGGTCAGCGGCTGCGGGCTGCTGCCACGGATCGGGCGTCGCTTCTGGTGCGTCGAGAACGAGTTCGTCGGCGGTGTCGTCGTAGGTCGCGGCGACGTTGGACAACTCCATCGGCTCGTCTTCGTAGCTCGCGGCGGGCGCGGCGGGCTCTTCGACCGGTTCCGTATCGCCGAGCGAGAAGCCCGGCGTCGGATCGGGCTCGGCGGGCGCCTCAAAGGCGGCTTCCTCGACCGGCTCCTCGGCGACGGGCGCCGCGGCCGGGACCGTGCTGCGTGCCGGGGCGAAGGAGAAGCTGCGCGTCGCGGCAGGCGCCGGAGCGGTCTCGCCAGTGCCGTCGATACCGGTCGCGACGACCGACACGCGAATCTTGCCGTCGAGCGCGTCGTTGAAGGCGCTGCCCCAGATGATGTTGGCGTCGGGGTCGACCAGCTCGCGGATGTGGTTCGCGGCTTCGTCGACTTCCATCAGGCGCATGTCCTCGCCGCCGGTGATCGAGATGATGACGCCCTTGGCGCCCGCCATCGAAACGCCGTCGAGCAAGGGGTTGGCGATCGCCTTTTGCGCGGCTTCGAGCGCGCGGCCGTCGCCTTCGGCCTCGCCGGTGCCCATCATCGCCTTGCCCATTTCGCGCATCACGCTGCGCACGTCGGCGAAGTCGAGGTTGATGAGGCCGGGCATGACCATCAGGTCGGTGATGCCGCGCACGCCCTGCTGCAGCACTTCGTCGGCCATGGTGAACGCTTCCTTGAAGGTCGTGTTCGGGTTGGCGACGAGGAAGAGATTCTGGTTGGGGATGACGATGAGCGTATCGACATGGTCCTGCAGCTCGGCGATCCCGGACTCGGCCGAGCGCATGCGCCGCGCGCCTTCGAACATGAAGGGCTTGGTCACGACGCCGACGGTCAGGATTCCGCGGTCGCGCGCGGCCTTGGCGATCACCGGCGCCGCGCCGGTGCCGGTGCCACCGCCCATGCCGGCGGCGATGAAACACATATGCGCGCCGTCGAGTGCGTCCTCGACCTGCGCGATGCTTTCCTCGGCCGCGGCGCGCCCGACCTCGGGACGCGAGCCCGCGCCCAGCCCCTGCGTGATCTGCGTCCCCAGCTGGATCCGCCGTTCGGCGGGCGAGGCGTTGAGCGCCTGCGCATCGGTATTGGCGACAACGAAGTCGACGCCTTCGACGCGGGCCGCGATCATGTTGGCGATGGCATTGCCGCCCGCGCCGCCGACGCCGATCACCGCGATCCGCGGCTTCAGCTCATCGACCTGCGGCGGGCCAATATTGATGCTCATCAAATAATCTCCCTGCAGCGGCGAACCGGTGCCGCTTCCTCACCTTGCGACCCATGGGCGGTGGTCCGGCCGCCCCCATATCTAGTAACGCATTGCACTATTGTGACGCTAGAATCACCCAAAAAATTAACCCTTTCGGCACTTCTGCATTCAAAAACTGCTTTTCAGTGCGGCCATCAGACGGTTGATGATTCCGGTGCTGCGCGGGCGATAGACGTCCTGCGCCATCATCGGCAGGTCGCGCAGGTCGACGGGGTCCGACGCGGCATATTGGACGAGCCCCGCGAGCGTCGCGAAGGCGGGTCCGGCGTGCGCGTCGGGCAGCCCGATCAGCCCCTTGGGCCGGCCGACGCGCGACGCGCGGCCGAGCGCGCTCTGGGTATAATCGGCGATGCCCTTCAAATCGGCGCCGCCGCCGACGAGCACGACCTGGCGTCCGATGGGGCCGACGAAATGCAGGTCTTTCAGCGTCCTGCCGATCTCTCCCATCATCGCGTCGAGGCGCTGACGGATCACCGAGACGAGCTGGGCGCGGTTGATGCGCGGCGATTCCGAGCCCGAGGGGGCGCCGGGTTCGAGGTCGATGACCTCGTTATTATCGCGCGGGGACGCCGAGGCCGAGCCGTAGAAATGCTGGAGGCGCTGCGCCTGGCTGCGGCGGATGCCGAAGGCCGAGGCGATGTCGTCGGTGATGTCGCTGGCACCGAAGGGCAAAGACACCATCTCGACGAGCATGCCGCCGGCGTAGAGCGAGACGGTGGTGACCGCGGCGCCGAGTTCGACGAGCGCGACGCCGAGGTCGCGTTCCTCGTCGGAGAGGCAGGAGAGGCCCGCGGCGATCGGCGACGCCACAACCGCGTTGACGTCGAGATGCGCCTGGCGGACCGCGGCCTCGAGGTTCCGCACCGGGGCGCCGTCGGCCATGATGATGTGGATGTCGACGCCGAGGCGGTCGGCGTGGAGGCCGATCGGGTTCTTGACCCCGGTGAGGCCGTCGAGCGTGTAGAGCGCGGGCTGGGCGTGGAGGATCATGCGGCCTTCGGGATCGATGCCCGCGCGGCCGGCGGCGAGGAGGTCGTCGACATCCTCCTGCTCGATGCGATGCCCGCCGAGCTCGCTTTCGATCGGCGCGACGTCGCTCAAGAGACTACCCGCCGAAAAGGCGACCCAGACGTCGTCGATGTTGAGCCCCGCGATGCGCTCGGCCTGTTCGATCGCCTCGCGCACGACATGCTCGGTCTGTTCCATGTCGGCGACATAGCCGCGCTGGACCCCGCGGCTCTCGCGCTGGCCGGTGCCGAGGACGTGGAGCGCGCCGTCGGCGGTCTGCCCCGCGATCAAGGCGCACACCTTCCACGACCCGACGTCGAGCGCGGTGATGATCTTCTCGATCCGCGGCGGGGCCATGGCTCCTATCCTTCCTCGGCCGCGGTCGCGGCGGCCAGCGCGTCGGCGGCGGCGCGTGCACCCTCGAGCTTGGCGGGCGCCACCTGTCCCTCGTGCGGCAAGCGTAGCACGAAACGTTCGGGGTCGCGCATGTCGAAACGCAATATACCGCGCCCGAGCAACCGGTTGGCGCCGTCCATATGCGCGAATTTGGCGAGCGCCTTCTTCGCCTCGCCCTCGCCCTCGGGCAGCGACAGCGTCTCGCCGCTGCGGAAACGGAGATCCCAGCGGCGGTCGCCGACCCAGGTCGCGCCGGCGAGCAATTCCTTGAGGCTGCTGGCTTCGGCGAGCAGCCGGTCGAGGTCCTGCGCGCGGGTGTTGGCGCGCGGGCCGATGACGAGCGGCAGGTCGGGCATCGTCGCGATGGTGACGGGTTCGAGCACGACGCCCTTTTCGTCGATCAGCGACAGGCGATTGTTGTGCTGCCAGATTGCGGCGGGGGTGCGCTCGACGATATCGACGACCAGCGTGTCGGGCAGGCGGCGCGAGACGCGCGCATCCTTGATCCAGCCATATTTCATCAGGTCGGCGCGCACGCCTTCGAGGTCGAGCGCCGCCATCGAGCGGTCCTTCTGCGCGAGCGCGATGTCGTAGACCTTGAGCCGGTCGATGCGGTCGGCGCCGACGACCTCGACCTTCTTGACCTGGAAGCCCGCGCGGCCGACCGCTTGGGCATATTCCTCCTGCACTTTCGCCGTCACGCCGGTGGCATGCGCGGCGAGGCCGACGACCGCGAAGAGGCCGATGCCGATCGTCCAGTTGGCGACCTGCTGCAGCCGCTGCGGGCTGATCGGCAGCGCGTTAATCAGCGCGTCGATCCGCGACGTCCGGATCGTCTTGCGCTTCTTGGGCGCGCGCGCCGGGCGGCGCGGGGCCGAGGTCGGCCGCCTGATCTTCTGGCTCATAATGCTTCCCCCACGATGCGTTCGACCAGTTCCGCATAGTCCATGCCGATCGCGCGTGCCTGCTCGGGCACGAGGCTGAGCGGCGTCATCCCCGGCTGCGTGTTGACCTCGAGCAGGAAGATGCCCGCGAGGCCATGTTCGTCGTCCCAGCGAAAATCGGAGCGCGAGGCGCCCTTGCAGCCGAGCAGGCGGTGCGACTGGACCGCGAGGTCCTTCATCCGCTGCGCGACGTCGTCGGGCACCTCGGCCGGGCAGACATGTTCGGTCAGCCCGTCGGTATATTTGGCGTCGTAATCGTAGAAGCCCGACTTGACGCGCAGTTCGGTCACCCCGAGCGCCTGGTCGCCGAGCACCGCGACGGTGAGCTCGCGGCCCTTGATGAAGGGTTCGGCGAGCAGGCGGTCGAACTCCTGCCACGGGCCGACGGCCTCGCGCGCGATCGGGTTGCCGTAATTGCTGTCGTCCTTGACGATCGCGACCCCAACCGACGAGCCTTCGTTGACGGGCTTCAGCACATAGGGGCGCGGCAGCGGGTCGACCGCGAACAGGCTCTCGCTGTCGACCATCGTGCCGGTGGGCATCGGGATGCCGTGCGGGACGAGCGCCTGCTTGGTCAGTTCCTTGTCGATCGCGATCACCGAGGTGACGAGCCCGCTGTGGGTATATTTGAGCCCCATCAGGTCGAGCATGCCCTGCACCGTGCCGTCCTCGCCCGGGACGCCGTGGAGCGCGTTGAAGACGACATCGGGCGCGGCGTCGGCGAGCTTGCGGGCGACGTCGCGGTCCATGTCGATGCGCGTGACCTTATGGCCGCGGCTTTCGAGCGCGTCGGCGACGCCGTTGCCGCTCATCAGCGACACTTCGCGTTCGGCGGACCAGCCACCCATCAGGACGGCGACATGCCACGGACCCCGGCTCACTTCGCCACTCCCACGCGTTGAATCTCCCATTGCAGCTCGACGCCGCTCTTTTCCTTCACCCGGCGGCGGATTTCCTCGCCGAGCGCTTCGATGTCGGCGCTCGTCGCGTCGCCGGTGTTGATCAGGAAATTGGTGTGCTTCTCGCTGACCTGCGCGCCGCCGACCGCGAAGCCGCGGCAGCCGGCTTCGTCGACGAGTTGCCACGCCTTGTGCCCGTCGGGGTTCTTGAAGGTCGAGCCGCCGGTCTTCGAGCGCAGGGGCTGCGACGCCTCGCGGCTCGCCGAGATGCGGTCCATTTCGGCCTGGATGGCTTGCGCCTCGCCGGGGCGGCCCCGGAAGGTCGCGCCGACGACGACGGCGCCTTCGGGGAGTTCGCTGTGGCGGTATGTGTAGCCGAGGTCGGTCAGCGCGAGCGTGCGGCGCTCGCCAGAACGCAGGACGATGTCGGCGTCGACGAGGATGTCCTTGACCTCTCCCCCGTAAGCACCGCCGTTCATACGCACGAAGCCGCCGACGGTGCCGGGGATCGAGCGGAGGAATTCCATGCCGGCGATGCCCGCGTCGCGCGCGGTCGAGGAGACGAGGATGCCCGACGCGCCGCCGCCGCAGCGCAAGGTCGTGGCGTCGATGGCCTCGACCTTGGCGAAGGCCTTGCCGAGGCGGACGACGACGCCGGGAAAGCCGCCGTCGCGGACGATGAGGTTCGAGCCGAGGCCGAGCGCCATCACGGGGATGGCGGGGTCGAGATCGCGGAGGAAGTCGGCGAGGTCGTCGGCGTCCCTGGGCTCGAAGAGCCAGTCGGCGGGGCCGCCCGACTTGAACCAGACGAGCGGCGCCAGCGGCGCCTGTGCCGTCAGCTTGCCGCGCACGGCCGGGAGGGTGGCAAGGTCGCTCACAACCACACCGCTTCTCCGTTCGTCCCGAGCGAAGTCGAGGGACGCCTGGCGCTGCGTTGGCGTGTCTCGACTTCGCTCGACACGAACGGAGGTGGGATGAGGAGGGAGAAGTTTGTCACGCAGCGCCCTCCACCGCGCTCGCCAGGCCCGCGGCCATCTTGGTGATGTCGCCGGCGCCGAGGCAGATGATCTTGTCGCCCGCGCCGAGATCGCCCGCCGCGATGCTGGCGGCGATGCTCGAGGCCAGCGCCGCCGCGTCGACGACGGTCGAGGCCTGGCGGTGCCCGCGGTCGCGGAGGCCCGCAACCAAGGTATCCGACGACACGCCCTCGATCGGCGCCTCGCCCGCGGTATAGACCGGCAAGGCGAGCACGATGTCGGCGTCGTTAAACGCCTGCTGGAAATCGTCCATATGGTCGCGCAGGCGGGTGAAGCGGTGCGGCTGGACGACCGCGACGACGCGCCCGGCGCCGACGCCCTCACGCGCGGCCGAGAGCACGGCGCGGATTTCGACCGGGTGATGGGCGTAATCGTCGATGACGGTGACATTGCCCTCCCCCGCTGCAATCTCGCCAACCTTGGTGAAGCGGCGCTTGACCCCAGCGAAGCCGTTGAAGCCCGAGACGATCTTTTCGTCCGAAACGCCCATGTGCAGCGCCACCGCGATCGCCGCGAGCGCATTCTGGACATTGTGGCGCCCCGACATCGGCAGGTGGATGCCCTCGATCGTGCGGCTGTTCCCGTCGCGGTCGCGCACCACGACGTCGAAGCGATTGCCGTCGGGGCCGGGCGTGACATTGGTGCCGCGCACGTCCGCTTGGGCCGAGAAGCCATAGGTCACGATGCGGCGGTCGCGGATGCGCGGGATGATCGCCTGCACCTCGGGATGGTCGAGGCAGAGCATCGCGGCGCCGTAGAAGGGCACATTCTCGATAAATTCGACGAAGGCGTCCTTGATCGCGTCGAAGCTGCCATAATGGTCGAGATGTTCGGGATCGATGTTGGTGACGACCGCGATCGTGCCGTCGAGGCGGAGGAAGCTGCCGTCGCTCTCGTCGGCCTCGACCACCATCCAGTCCGAAGCGCCGAGGCGCGCGTTCGAGCCATAATTGTTGATGATGCCGCCGTTGATCACCGTCGGGTCGATCCCGCCCGCGTCGAGCAGAGCCGCGACGAGGCTGGTCGTCGTCGTCTTGCCGTGCGTACCCGCGATGGCGACGGTCGATTTGAGGCGCATCAGTTCGGCGAGCATTTCGGCGCGGCGGACGATGGGGATGCGGCTGGCCAAGGCAGCCTCCACCTCGGGGTTGCCGCGCTTGACCGCGGTCGAGGTGACGACGACCGCGACGCCGTCGACGTTCGAGGCTTCATGGCCGATGCTGACCTTGATCCCGCGCTTGCGGAGGCCCTCGATCACATAGCCGTCGGCGATGTCGCTGCCCTGTACCTGATAGCCGAGATTGTGCATCACCTCGGCGATGCCCGACATGCCGATGCCGCCGATGCCGATGAAGTGGATGGTGCCGATGTCGGTCGCGACGCCGCGCATCATTTGTCTCCCGAACGGGTGGCGGCGACGCCGGCGGCGACCGCGGCGCTGCGCGATTTCGAACCGACGCGGATCACATCCATCATCGGCGGCGCGGCGAGCGATTCGACGAGGTCGGCGAGGTCGCGCGTGGCGTCGGGCAGCCCGCAGCTGGCGGCGCGGCTCGCGGCTTCCTCGAGCGCGCCGGGTTCGAGCGCCATGCGCTGGATCTGCTTGGCGAGCGCCGCGGGCGTGAAGTCCGGCTGCGCGAAGGACACCGCGCCGCCCGCCTCGACCAAGTCGGCGACATTATAGGTCTGATGATTGTCCATCGCGTGCGGATAGGGGATGAACACCGCGGGGCGGCCGGCGCAGGCGAGTTCGGCGACGGTCGAGGCGCCCGCGCGCGCGATCACCAGATGCGCCCAGCGCATGCGATCGGGGATATCGGCGAAGTAAGGCGCGCATTCGGCGGCGACGCCGAGCTCGGCATATTTGGCGCGCACGCCCTCGAGGTCGGCCTCGCGCGCCTGCTGGACGATCTGCAGCCGGTCGAGCAACGCGCGCGGCAGCATCGCGATGGCGGCGGGGACGACTTCGCTGAGCACGGTGGCGCCGAGGCTGCCGCCCACGACGAGCAGGCGGAGGATGCCGTCCTCGGGGAGCGGCGGATGGCCTTCCTCGCGAATCGCGATGACTTCCTCGCGCACCGGATTGCCGGTGAGGTGGCGCTTTGCCTCGCAGCTGGCGGGGAAACGATGGATATTGCGATAGGCGACCGCGATGGCGTTGACCCGCCCCGCCATCAGCCGGTTGGTGCGGCCGAGCACGGCGTTCTGCTCGTGGATGACGCTCGGGCGCTTCGTCGCCTTGGCGGCGAGCAGGCTGGGGAGCGAGGGATAGCCGCCGAAGCCGACGACGACGGCGGGATCGAAGTCGTCGATCAGGTCGATCGCCATGCGGCGCCCCTTGCGGATCGCGAGCGCGGCCTTGACCCAGCCGATCGGTCCGCCCGCGACGCGCCCCGCGGGCAGGACATGCGCCTCGAGCTCGTCGGGCTTGCCCGGAATGTTGAGCCCGCGGTCGTCGCTGACCAGCGCGACGCGGTGGCCGCGCGCGATCAGCTCGCCGGCGAGGGCGTAGGCAGGCAGCATATGTCCCCCCGTCCCGCCGGCGGCGAGAAGGAAGTGGCGCGTTGCGGTCATTTCTTGTTCCAGTTGCGGGTGAGCGACACCCGCGCGGCATAGGGGTTCCGCCGGGTCAGCGACAAGAGCAAACCCATGCCGATCGACAGCGCGATCATCGACGAACCGCCGTAGCTGATGAAGGGCAAGGTCATGCCCTTCGACGGGAAGAGCTGGGTGTTCACCGCCATGTTGATGATCGCCTGACCCCCGAATTGCGCGACGAGGCCCGCGACGGCGAGGATCAGGAAGCTGTCCTCCTCGTCGAGCAGGCGGACGAGCACGCGGACGATGATCGCGAGATAGAGGATCGCGATCGCCATGCAGGCGATCATCCCGAACTCCTCGCCGATGACCGAGAAGATATAGTCGGTATGCGCCTCGGGCAGCTGGAACTTGGCGAGGCCGGCGCCGGGGCCGGTGCCGATCAGGCCGCCTGCGGTGAGCGTGGCGTGCGCCTTGTCGACCTGGAAGCTGTCGCCCTCGGCGAAGAGCCAGATGTTGATGCGCTGCTGCGCGACCGGGTAGAAGAAATAGGCGAGGACGATGCCGGCGAGGCCGCCGCCCGCGAGCATGCCCATGATCCGCATCGACAGGCCGGCGACGAGCACGAGGACGAGCAGGGTCGCGACGAAGATGATCGTCTGGCCGAGGTCGGGCTGGCCCATGAGCAGCAGCGCGATGATGCCGGTGAGCACGAAGGCGAGCGGCACGACGGGCAGGCTCTGGTCGTGGAGGCGGAGCGAGAGGACCCAGGCGAGCGAGACCGCGAAGAAGGGTTTCAGAAACTCCGAGGGTTGAAGGCGGAAGACCCCGCTGCCGAGCCAGCGCTGCGCGCCGTTCACCTCGGTGCCGATCAGCGGCACGAGGAAGAGCAGCACCATGAAGACGATCGTGCCGTAGATGGCGAAGCGCCGCGCCTGCGCCTTGGGCAGCATCGACACGCCGAGCATGACGGGGACGCCGAGAATCACCCACATCAGCTGGCGATAGAAATAATAGAGCGGGTCGAGGCTGGAGGTCGAGGTCGAGAGCTTCTGCGCCGCGACGGGCGAGGCCGCGGTCACCGCGACGAGGCCGATCGCGATGAGCATCGACACGAGCAGCAGCAGCACGCGGTCGATTTCCCAGAACCACAGGCCCAGCGGCGTGCGGTCGGCGCGGCTCAAACGCGGGCCGCGGCGCTTCACCGTGCGTGTGGTGGTGGCGATGACCGGCTTTTCCCCCGTCGCGTCCATATTGTCGAAACCCCCGCTCATGCCCCGAACCCTGACCAAAAATTTTCCGTTCGCGTCGAGCGAAGTCGAGACGCCCATCGTCCGTGCACGGCTTCAACGTGTCTAGACTTCGCTCGACACGAACGGGGATTGGAACGCATCATGCCCCGAATGCCCTGACGATGCTGCGGAAGCGGTCGCCGCGCTCCTCGTAGCTTTTGAACTGGTCGAACGACGCGCAGGCCGGCGACAGCAAGACAATGTCGCCGGGCTCGGCCACCGCCGCGGCGCGCGCGACCGCGGTCGCGAGATCGCCCGAGCGGTCGACCGGGATCGCGTCGCCGATCTCGTTCGCGAAAGCCTCCATCGCCTCGCCGATCAGATAGGCGCGCTTGACGTGGCCGAACCAGGGCGCGCAGGCCGACAGCCCGTCGCCCTTCGCCTGTCCGCCGGCGATCCAGTGGAGGCGCTGGTCCGGCGCCGGCGGAAAGGCCGCCAGCGCCGGTGCAGCGGAAGCCGCGTTGGTCGCCTTGCTGTCGTTGTACCAGCGGACGCCCGCGACTTCGCCGACCCATTCCATGCGATGCGGCAGCGCGCTGTACGTCGCGAGCCCCCGCTCGATCTGCTCGTCGTTCAATCCCAGCACGCGGCACACCGCGATCGCGCAGACGGCATTCTGCGCGTTGTGCGGCCCTTGCAGCGCGGGCCAGCGCGTCTGATCGGCGGGATCGATATCCTTGCCCGAGACGCGGTGGAGGCGGTGGTTGATGCGCCCCGCGATGATCTTCGACGGGTCGTCGTCGGTGGCGACGATCGCGACCTGGTCGCGGTGCTGCAGGCTGAACAGCCGCGCCTTCGAGGCGGCATAGCCCGCGAAACCGTCGTAGCGGTCGAGATGGTCGGGAGTGATGTTGGTGAGCACCGCGATGTCGCAGGCGAGGCTGTGCGAAAGGTCAATCTGGTAGCTCGACAGTTCGAGCACATAGACCCCGCCTTCGCCAAGCGGATCGCGCGACAGGATCGGCAGGCCGATATTGCCGCCCATCAGCGCGGGGATGCCGGCGCTTTCGAGCATATGGGTGACGAGCGCGGTGACGGTCGACTTGCCGTTGGTGCCGGTGATGCCGACGACCTTGTGCGGCGGCAGGTCGTGGCGCGCCTCCGCGAAGAGCTCGATGTCGCCGATGACGGGCACATGCGCCTCGCGCGCGTGCGCGGCGATCGGGTGGCGGTTGAGCGGCACGCCGGGCGACACGACGACGCCCGCAAAACCGATCAGGTCGATGTCGAGCGGGTTGCCGATGTCGGCGCCGAGCGCCATCGCCTCGTCGCGCGCTTCCTCCTTGTCGTCCCAAGCGGTGACGCCCGCGCCGCTGGCGACGAGCGCCTCGACCGTCGCGAGCCCCGAGCGCGCCAGCCCCAGCACCGCATAGCGGCGACCGGCAAAGGCGCGGCTGGTGATCACCGGAGCTTCAGCGTCGCGAGCCCTGCCAGCGCGAGCACGATCGAGACGATCCAGAAGCGGATCACGACCGTGGATTCGGGCCAGCCGAGCTGCTCGAAATGATGGTGGATGGGCGCCATGCGAAAGACGCGCTTGCCGGTGCGCTTGTACCAGAAGACCTGGATGATCACCGACAGCGCCTCGACCACGAACAGCCCGCCGACGAGGACGAGGACGAGTTCGTGCTGCGCGGTGACCGCCATGGTCGCGAGCGCGCCGCCCAATGCAAGGCTGCCGGTGTCGCCCATGAACACCGCCGCGGGGGGCGCGTTGAACCACAGGAAAGCGAGGCAGGCGCCGATGATCGCCGCGGCGAAGATCGCGAGCTCGCCCGCGCCGGGGACATGCGGGATGCCGAGATATTCGGCGAATTTCACGTTACCCGAGAGATAGACGATGACGAGGAAGGTCAGGCTGGCGATGATTACGGGGAAGGTCGCGAGCCCGTCGAGCCCGTCGGTGAGGTTCACCGCATTGCCGAAGCCGACGATCATCACCATCGCGAAGACATAATAGAGCGGACCGAGTTCGAGCACGATGCCGCTGAAGAAGGGGAGATAGAGGTCGGTGCCGGTGCGCGAGACGATCAAGGTCACCGCGACGCCCGCGATGATGAACTCGATCAGCAGGCGGATCCGCCCCGGAATGCCGCGGTGGCTGGCCTTGGTGACCTTGTCGAGATCGTCGAGGAAGCCGACCACGGCGAAACCGCCGGTGACGAAGAGGCACGCCCAGACGAAGCGGTTCGAGAGATCCATCCACAAGAGCGCCGAGATCATCAGCGAGATGAGGATCATCAGCCCGCCCATCGTCGGCGTGCCCTTTTTCGCGAGATGGCTTTGCGGGCCGTCGTCGCGGATCGGCTGGCCCTTGCCCTGCCGCATGCGCAGCATCAGGATGAAGCGCGGCCCGATCCACAGCCCGATGATCAGCGCGGTCGCGACCGCGGCGCCCGAGCGAAAGCTCAAATAGCGGATGAGGTTCAGGACCCCCGGAAAGCCAAGCCATTCCGCCAGCCAGTATAACATCAGTAATCCCCGTTGGTCAGCGCCGTCACCAGATGCGACAGGCCAACGCTGTTCGACCCCTTGACCAGCACGGCATCGCCGGCGCGGATCAAGTCTTTCAGCCGCTCCCTGGCGGCTGCGTGGTCGGGCACATGCGCGAAATCGATACGCCCCTCAAGCGCTTTGGCGAGCGGCGCCATCTCCGCGCCGACGAGCAAGGCGAAATGCACGCCTGCTGCGACGAGCGGAGCCGCGAGCCCCGCATGATAGGCCTCGCCGCCGGGGCCGAGCTCCTTCATCGCGCCGAGAATCGCGACCTTGCGTGTCGCGGATTCGGTGCCGAGCTGGCCGATCGTCGCGACCATCGAGGCGGGATTGGCGTTGTAGCTTTCGTCGATGAGCAGGATATGCCCGCCATCGACCGCCAGACGGTGGCGTGCGCCGCGCCCGGCGAGCCCCGCCATTTCGGCGAAGGCGAGCCCTGCGGCGGGCAGGTCGCCGCCGACGGCCTTGACCGCGGCGAGCACCGCCATCGCGTTCGACACCCAATGCGCGCCGGCCTGCGCGATGGTGAAGCAGAGAAGCGCGTCCTGCACCTGCGCGGTGACGAGCGAGCCGCCGCGCCCATCGGAGAGCCAGTCGACCGCGCGCACATCGGCGCCCGCGCCGAGCCCGAAGCTCACGACATGGGCCGCGTGCTTCTCGGCCTTGGCGCGGAGGCGTTCGTAATGCGGGCTGTCGAAGGGGACGATCGCGGTGCCGCCGGGCTCGAGCCCTTCGAAAATCTCGCCCTTGGCGTCGGCGATCGCCTCTTCGCTGGCGAAGAATTCCATATGCGCGGGGGCGATGGTCGTGACGATGGCGACGTGCGGGCGGACCATTCGGGTCAGCGCGGCGAGCTCGCCCGCGTGGTTCATCCCCATCTCGAACACGCCATAATCGGCGGTCGAAGGCATGCGCGCGAGGCTGAGCGGCACGCCGACATGGTTGTTGTAGCTCTTGACCGAGCGGTGCGCCTTGCCGGGGCGGAAGCGGTCGAGCGCGGCGAAGAGCGCCTCCTTCGTGCCGGTCTTGCCCGCCGAACCGGTGACCCCGATGATGCGGCCGTGGCAGCGCGCGCGCGACGCGAAACCGAGCGCGTTCAATGCCGCGACACTGTCAGCGACGCGGACGTGCGGGTGATCGATGGGGGTTTCGCAGACGATGCCCGACGCGCCGGCGGTGATCGCCTTGTCGATGAACCTGTGCCCGTCAGTCGCTTCGCCCTTCATCGCGACGAAGAGATCGCCCTTGCCCACCTCGCGCGAGTCGAAGGCGACGCCGTGGACGGTGAAGTCGGCGCTGGCGGTGCCGTTGGTCGCAGCAGCGATGGCGCGGGCGGTCCAGAGCGGGTTCATGCCGCCGCCTCGCGCGCGACGGTCACGTCGTCGAAGGGGATGACGCGCATTGCGTCGGCGCGGCCGATAATCTGGCCCTGTTCGTGGCCCTTGCCCGCGATGCAGACGATGTCCTCGGCGCGCGCCTCGGCAATCGCAGCGGCAATCGCGGCGCGGCGGTCGCCGATGACCTGCGCACCGGGGGCACCTGCTGCGATGGCGGCGCGGATGTCGGCGGGATCTTCGCCGCGCGGATTGTCGTCGGTGATAATTGCCACATCAGCCTTGGCGGCGGCGACCTTGCCCATTTCGGGGCGCTTGTCCTTGTCGCGGTCGCCGCCGGCGCCGAAGACGAGGATCAGGCGGCCGGTTGCATGTGGGCGCAGCGCGTCGAGCGCGGCCTCGATGGCATCGGGGGTGTGGGCATAATCGACATAGACCGGTGCGCCCGACTTGGTGATCGCGGCGCGTTCGAGGCGGCCGCGCACCGGCTGCAGGCGGCCGAGATTGGCGAGCGTCTGGCCGACATCGCCGCCGGTCGCGATCACGAGCCCCGCGGCGACGAGCGCATTGGCGACCTGATAGGCGCCGATCAGCGGCAGCGTGACTTTCTGCGCGAGCGGTCCCGCCTGGATCAGCAGCGACTGGCCGAGCTGGGTCGGTTCGCGGCTGACGAGGCGAAGCTCCTCGCCATGCTGGCCGACGGTCAGGATACGCAGCCCGCGCTGCTTCGCCTCATGCTCGGCGGCGGGCGACCAGATGTCGTCGTTCCAGATGACGACGGCGCCCGCGGGGTCGACGACCTCGCGGAACAGCCGCATCTTCGCCGCCATGTAGCTGTCCATGTCGCCATGATAGTCGAGATGGTCGTGGCTCAAATTGGTGAAGGCGGCGGCCTTCACCGGCAGCCCCTCGGTGCGGTACTGGTCGAGGCCGTGGCTCGACGCCTCGAACGCCGCATGCGTCACGCCCTCGGCGGCGAGCCCCGACATGTTCGAGAGGAAGGTCACGATATCAGGCGTGGTGAGCCCGGTGACGACGCGGTCGTCGCCGGTGGTGACGCCGAGGGTGCCGATCGACGCGGCGTGGAAACCCGCCATGCGCCACAGCTGGCGCGTCATCTCGACGGTCGAGGTCTTGCCGTTGGTGCCGGTGACCGCGACGCAGGTCGCGGGGAATTTGTGGAAGAAGCGCGCGGCGATGTGCGCGAAGGCGCGGCGCGGGTTGGCGTCGGCGATGTGGACCGCGCCCGCGACCTTCGCCTCGGGCCGCGCGACCACGGCGATGGCGCCGGCTTCGATCGCGGCGGCGATGAAATCCTCGCCGTTGAACTTTTCGCCGACGAAGGCGCCGAAGATCGTGCCCGGCGCGACCTTGCGATGGTCGATCGCGAGGCCGGTGACGACGGGGTCGGCGCCCTGCAGGTCCTGATTTTCAAGCAGCGCCGCCAGACGCATTATTCGCTTTCCCCGTTTTTCCAGAGCAGCGGGGTCAGTTCGGACACGTCGACGTCGCGGCTTTCGTCGGGGAAGACGCCGAGCATCGGGCCCGCGCGCATCACCACTTTCTTGACCACCGGCGCGGCGGTCCAGCCCGCGGTGCGCTGGCCCGAGCTATAGGCATTGCCTTTGGGCTCGTCGACCATGACCACGACGACATAGCGCGGGTTGTCCATCGGGAAGGCGGCGGCGAAGGTCGCGACGACCGAGCTGCGGTTATAGCCGCCGATGCCGGGCTTTTCGGCGCTGCCGGTCTTGCCGCCGACGCGGAAGCCCGGGGCGTTCGCCTGCTTGCCGGTGCCGTCGGAGACGATCAGGCGGAGCAGCTGGCGCATGCGCGCGCTGGTCGCAGCCTTGAACACACGGCGGCCCTGCGGCGGCGCCTTGTCGCCGAGCTTGAGCATCGTCGCGGGGCGATAGATGCCGCCGTTGACCAGCGCGGCATAGGCGTTGGCGAGGTGCAGCGGGGTCACCGCAATGCCATGGCCATAGCTGGTCGTCATCGTCGTCAGCCGGCCCCAGTCCTTGGGCCAGAGCGGGAAGGCGCGCTCCTTCATCTCGATGTCGGGGCGGCGGTCGAAATGCAGCTCGCGGTAGAGATGCTCGAGCTTTTCCTTGCCGAGCTCGTCGGCGATGCGCGCGGTGACGATGTTCGAGCTGTGGATCAGCGTCTCGGGCACGTTCAGCCAGCGGCGCGAGGGGTGGCTGTCGCGGATGCGGAAACCCGCGATCGCGAGCGGCTCGGTCGCGTCGTAGCGGCGCGCCATGCTGGTCACCGAGCCATTGTCGATGGCGGCGGCGATCGACAGCGGCTTGAAGGTCGAGCCGAGCTCGTAGAGATTATAGGTCACCGCGTTGCGGCGCGTCGCGGGGTCGCTGCCGGTCAGCTTGTTCGGGTTGAAGGTCGGCAGCGAGGTCATCGCCATGACTTCGCCGCTGTGGACGTCGAGGATGATCCCCGCGCCGCCGATCGCCTCGAGATTGGTGACCGCCGAACCGAGTTCGCTTTCGAGCACGCCCTGGACGCGCGCGTCGATCGACAGCTGGAGCGGCTGGCCGCGCGTCGCCGGATTGGTCAGCCGGTCGTCGAAGGCGCCCTCCATGCCGGTGACGCCCTGCCCCTCGGCATTCAAAAAACCCAGCGTGTGCGCGGCGAGCGAGGTCTGCGGATAGAGCCGCTCCTTCTCGCGCGGGAAGTCGAAGCCGATCTCGCCGATCGCGTTCACCGCCGCGACTTGGTCGGGCAGCGCGCGGCGGCGGATATAGGTGGCGCGCGGGCCGCTCAATTTGGCGAGAAACTCCTCGCGCGGGGTGTCGGGGAAGATCTTGACCAGCTCGTCGGCGAGATATTGCCGGTTGTTGAGCAGCTTCGACGGCACGACGCGGATCGAATAGCCGTCGATCGTACGCGCGAGCGGGACGCCGTTGCGGTCGACGATGTCGGCGCGCGCGGGGACGAAGGCGTTCGACGCGGCGCGCTGCGGCCCGGTGTCGAAGGCGACGAACCACAGGAGGCGCAGCGACACGAGGAAGATCGCCGCCATGAACAGCAGCATCAGGATCATCAGCCGCTGCTGCGCGGTCAGCAGCAGTTGCTGCCGGACCCCGGCGGTACGGACGCGCGTCGGACGGACGACTACCGTGTTCATCGGTTCTTGCTATCCCCTGCTTCGGCGGCGGCGGCGCGCTTGAGGTCGGCGAGCGTCGCCTCGGAAAGGAGCTGGTCCTCGATCATCTTCAATTGCTCGCGGCGGCGCGTCGGCGCCATGCGCGGGGCGACGTCGGACTGGACCGCGGCGGCGACCTTGACCGGCGCGGGCTTCGTCGCGGCGGCGGGCGCGTCGCTGGTCGCTGCAGGCTTGGCCTTGTCGGGGATTGCGACGGGCGAGACCATCGCCATCAGCACCGGCGCGACCTCGTTGGCACCGCGCGCGCGCGGCACGCGGCCGAGCGAGGCGAGCTGGCGCTCGTTCTCGAGATACTGGCTGGCCGAGGGCGCCGAATAACCGAAAGTCTCGGCATTCCACTGCTCGAGCTGGCGCATCGAGGCGCGCACCGCGAGTTCGGATTCGAGGTAGCGGATATTGCTTTCGGTCCGGTCGATCTGCTGGTTGATCCGCGCGAGTTCGCTGCGCGTCGCCGCGACCTTGAGCGACACCGGATAGAGCATCATCGCAAAGATCAGCACGAGGAGAACCAGGCCGATCCCCTGAAGCTTGCGCGCGGCCATCAGCATGACAGGGCCTCCTTTGTCGTCGGACTCTCGGACCAGGCGGGGGCGGTGGTGCGCACCGCGCTGCGAAGCGTCGCCGAGCGCGCGCGCGGATTGCGCGCTTCTTCGGCCTTGCCCGGGCGCACCTTGCGCGCCGGGGTGAGGAAAGTTGCGGCCCGCGCCGGAGGGGCTAGCGCGGGCCGGTGGCGCGAAGCGCGGACATCGCCACCGCTGCGTTCGCGCAGGAAATTCTTCACGATGCGATCCTCGGTGCTGTGGAAGGAGACGACCGCGAGGCGGCCGCCGGGGCGGAGCAGCCGCTCGGCGGCGTCGAGCCCTGCGGCGAGTTCGTCGAGCTCGCCGTTGATGTGAATGCGAATGGCTTGAAAACTGCGCGTCGCGGGGTCCTTGGGGGCGCCGGGCGGGTGGCGTAGCGCCTTGCGGATCGTCGTCGCGAGCTCGGCGGTGCGGGTGAAGGGGCGGTCGGCGACGATCGCGCGCGCGACGCGGCGCGACTGGCGCTCGTCGCCATAATGAAAAAGCACGTCGGCGATCTCGGTCTCGTCGGCGCGGTTGATCCAGTCGGCGGCGGTCTCGCCGTCCTGCGACATCGTCATGTTCAACGGACCGTCGTTCTGGAACGAGAAGCCGCGCTCGGCGCGGTCGAGCTGCATCGACGAGACGCCGATGTCGAAGACGATGCCGTCGACCGTGGCGATACCGCGCTCGGCGAGCAGCCGGTCGATCTCGCCGAAGCGGCCGTGGATCAGCGTGAGCTTGCCGCCTGCCTCGGCGACGAGCGCCTGGCCTTCGGCGATCGCGTCGGGATCGCGGTCGCAGGCGACGACATTCGCCTCGGCGGCGAGCAGCGCGCGCGTATAGCCGCCGGCGCCGAAGGTCGCGTCGACATGCGTTTCGCCGGGCGTGATGGCGAGCGCCGCGACCACCTCGTCGCGGAGGACGGGGTCATGGCGCGGGTCGCGAGGAAGGTCGGTCATTTGCGCCCCTTCCCCTTGTTGGCGTCCCATGCTGCGGCGACGCGGCGGAGGCGCGGGTCGGCCTCGTCGCACTGCGCGATGAAGGGCAGCCACCAGATTTCGAAGCGGCGCCCCGCGCCGACGAAGGCGCAGGCGCCGCCGTCGAAGGCGAGCTCGGCCTCGTCGAAAGGATTGTCGCGGTGCGAGAAGGTGGGCAGGAAGCGGCCGCTGTCGTCGAGCGTATAGGGCTTGGTGAAGTCGTAGCGCGCCTTGTAGGCGGCATCCTCGGCGAAATCGCCGCCGCGGCCTTCGATCACCTGGCGGCCGTGCTCGATCTCGTCGGCGAGGCGGTCGAACTGGTCCTGGCCATAGGCGACGAGGCAGGGCAGCACCTCGTGGTAGCCGACCCAGAGCACGCGCTGATTTTCCGCATTGAGGGGCACATTGTTGCGGAATTCCGAAGGGACGGCGATGCGCCCCTTGCCATCGATCGCGGCGAATTCGGTGCCCGAATAATTGCCGGGCGTCACAACCGCCATCGATCCGCCCCCCTTCCTGACACCCCGGGCAAAACTTCCCCGATCCCGGAATCGCGAAATTCCGAATCCAACGGCTCAGGCGGAGATTGCCCCTCTCCGATTCCTGCCTATCAGCAAGCCGCTGGGGAGAAAAGGGGTAAATTCGGGACTGATCGGGAAAATTGGGCATCAAAACGGGGTGAAATCGGGCGCAGGCGGTCGAAAAGGGACGCGCGCGGACGCACGCGCCCCACCGCGACGAAGCTGTGGAAAACTGCCGGATATTTTTGAGAGGCGCGGATTAGCGCGGTTTTTGGGCGATCCAGACGGGCTGGAGGAACGGCGCGCGATAGGCCGGGCCGTCGAGGCGGGCCGCGATCCACTCGATCGTGTCGGCGCGGCGCAGATGCGGCAGGTCGCCGACGAGCGGTTGCCAGAGCGGGGCGAAGAGCAGGTCGGCGTCGCCGACGAGCCACGCCTCGCCCGCGCCGACTCGGCAGCGGAGGATTTGAGTGTCGGCCTGCGCGGTGCAGCCGGGCGGCGGCGCCTCGAAGCGCCCGGCGCTGAACAGGCGCAGGCGGCGGCCGTCGACGTCTACATCATGCGCCTCGGCTTCACCCGTGGGCGCCGCACCGAGCGTGATCCCCCAATGATCGAGCAGCGGGGTGAGCAGGCTGGTCACCGGCGGGTTGCGGCTGTCGCCCGTCGGATGCGGCGCGGGCCAGCCCGACAGCGCGTCGGCGAGGATCACCGCGCGCCCGCCGCCGCGCACGAAGGCGTCGATCGCGACCAGATCCTGCGGCGAAAGCGCGCGCGGGTGCGCGAGGAACAGAACCGCGCCCGCGGGCGGGACATGGTCGGCAAGGCTGTCGACCAGCGCGATGCGATGGGTTTGTTCGAGGCGGACGAGCGCGGGATCGTCGGCGGCGCCGCGTTCGAGCATCGCCGACAGGTCGCCCTCCCCCGCCCAGCGCAGCGGCAGGCCGCTGAGCATGGTCACCGGGGTGTCGGACGCGGGTTCCTGATAGAGCGCGGCGAGCGCGGCGTGGCCGGCGGCGAACCAGAGGATGGCTGCGAGCTTGGCGATCAGCGCCTTGGCGACGAGGCGCCTGGCCGCGCGCTGGACGATCCAGTCGGCAAGCGCCGCCGCCGCGAGGCCCGCGAGTGCGGTGACGGCCACTTGTGCCCACGGCAAGCTGTCCGCGATGGCGAGACTCAGCAGGCCCTGCCCGACTAACAGCGCCGCCAGCGCAGTCAGATTGGCGCGGATGCGATCGCGCGGCGCATCGGCGCGCCCGAACCAGGCGAGCGGCAGCAGCGCCGCGAAGATCCAGGGGACCACCAGCGCCGGATCGATCCGCCCGAGCAGCATCTGCCCGCCGAGCAACCACGCCAGCACGAGCGCGAGCAGCGCGGTGCCGAGCGGCCGCCAGAGCATCGCCAAACGTCCCGGCGTCACTGGCCGGTCTTGTTCCGCGCGCGCTGGAGTTCGGGATCGGGTTCGAGGTCGGGAACCTTCGCCGTCGTCGGCGCCAGCGGCACCGCCTTGGCGGGCGCATTGACCGTCGCGGCGGCGGGGGTCTGCCCGTCGGTTGGGGTCGTCACCGGCTGGACACCGAGTTCCTCGAGAGGCGCGCCCGTGCCCGCATCGGCCTGGCCCGTGGCGGCAGCATTGGCGGTCGCGGCGGCGTCACCCGCGACCTGTTCGCGCGCGCGGTCGCCGATAAGCCCGGCGAGCCCGACGAGCAGCAGCACCGCCATCACCCCGGCGATGCCGATCTGCAGCCGCCGCATCGAATCGCTCGGTCCCCAGGGCTCGGGTGGCGGTGCGGAGATCGGGGGTTTCTTCATGTTCATGCCGCCAGCCCCTTCGATGCGAGCCATTCGGGATTGTAGAGCGTCGAGAGATAGCGGAAGCCGCTGTCGCAGAGGATCGTCGCGATGCGCTTGCCGGGGCCGAGCTGGCGCGCGAGCGCCATCGCGCCCGCAACGTTGATCCCCGACGACAGGCCGAGGCACAGCCCCTCTTCGTCGAGCAATTGGCGCACGACGTCGAGCCCTTCGGCGTCGGAGATGCGGAACTGCGTGTCGATCGGCGCGCCTTCGAGATTGGCGGTGATGCGGTTCTGGCCGATCCCCTCGGCGACGCTCGAACCCTCGGGCTTCAGCTCGCCGCACTGGTAGTAGTTATAGAGCCCCGCGCCGTGCGGGTCGGTGAGCGCGACGGTGATCGTCTCGTCCTTGGCCTTGAGCCCGAGCCCCGTGCCGGCGATCGTGCCGCCGGTGCCCGCGGCGCAGGTGAAGCCGTCGATGCGGCCCTCCATCTGCTCCCAGATTTCCTCGGCGGTGCCGAAGATATGCGCCTTGCGGTTGGCGATATTGTCGAACTGGTTCGCCCAGATCGCATTGCCCGTTTCCTCGGCGATGCGGCGCGAGGTGTGGACGAAATGGCCGGGGTTGGCGAAGGGCGCGGGCGGGACGAGCACCAGTTCGGCGCCGAGCGCACGGATCGTCGCCATCTTCTCGGCGCTCTGGTTGTCGGGCATGACGATGATCGTCTTGTAGCCCAGCGCATTGGCGACGAGCGCGAGGCCGATGCCGGTGTTGCCCGCGGTGCCCTCGACGATCGTGCCGCCGGGCTTCAGGCTGCCGTTCGCCTCGGCGTCGCGGACGATGTAGAGCGCGGCGCGGTCCTTCACCGATCCGCCGGGGTTGGCATATTCGCACTTGCCCCAGATTTCGCAGCCGGTCGCTTCGCTGGGGCCTTTGAGCAGGACAAGCGGCGTGTTGCCGATCAGCTCGAGGCTGGTTTGCGCAATGGTCATGGCGCCTGATCTAGGGCGGCGGCCCGTGCGTCGCAAGACAGCTTCTGTTGGGTGGGGGCAGGACGGGCTTTGCCGGAGAGGCGGTTTTGGGGTGGGAAGTGGACTTAGATATCCTCCCCATCGACTTGCGATGGGGAGGATTACTTGCGTCGCGTTTCGCCCCATCCCCCCTCTCCCACCCTTCCCATCGACGGACGGCACCCTGGTCCCGACGAACGGCGGGAACTGGCCCTTGCCATTGTAACAGTATATCATTACTGCCGCCCCGACAGTCGCCAACCAGAACAGGAAAAATCTCCCCATGCGCTTGCTTGCTTCCGCCGCCTTTTCCCTCGGGCTGGTGCTCGCCGCCCCCGCTTTCGCGCAGGAGCGCGGCGCCGCCGGCAGCGACGACGATATCCACACCGGCGACCCGATCATCGTCACCGCGCCCTATGTCCGCAGCCTCGACATCCTCGGCAATGTCTCGGTGCTCGAGGGCGAGGAGCTGGCGCGCGACATTCGCGGGCAGATCGGCGACACGCTAACCCGCCAGCCCGGCGTGTCGGCGACCAGCTTCGCCCCCGGCGCCTCGCGCCCGGTGCTGCGCGGCTTTTCGGGCGAGCGCGTGCGCGTGCTGACCGACGGCATCGGGTCGATCGACGTGTCGAACACTTCGGCGGATCACGCGGTCACCATCGACCCGCTGACCGTCGAGCGCATCGAGGTGCTGCGCGGCCCCGCGGTGCTGCTGTTCGGCAGCCAGGCGATCGGCGGCGCGGTGAACCTGTTCGACCGGCGCATCCCGCGCAAGGTGCCGACCGACCATGTCCATATCGACGCGATCGGCGGCTATGCGACCAACGCGAACGACCGCAACATCGGCAGCTCGATCGACGTCGCGCTGGCGCCGAACATCGTCGCGCATGTCGACGGCAGCTGGCGCAAGACCGGCGACGCGCGGGCCGGCGGCTATGTCTATGCCCCGGGCATCCGCGGCGACCTGCTCCACCTCGCCGAGCATGAGATCGAGGAAGGCCATGCCGACGAGGCCGCCGAACTGACCGCCCAGGCGAACAGCCGCGGCAAGATCCCCAACACCGCAAGCGAGACCTGGACCGCCGCGGGCGGGCTGTCGCTTATCAACGACGGCGGCCAGCTGGGCATCTCGGTCAGCTATTACGACAGCAATTACGGGGTGCCCGACCGGCCGAACACCGCGCACGAGCATGAGGGCGAAGAGGAAGGCGACGATCACGGCCACGAGCATGGCGAAGGCCCGGTCACCATCGGGCTGAAGCAGTGGCGCGCCGACCTGCGCGGCGAGGTCGAGATGGGCGACGGTTTCTTCGACAAATTGCGCATCCGCGCGGGCTATGCCGATTACCAGCACACCGAGTTCGAGGGCGACGAGGTCGGCACTGTCTTCTACAACAAGGGCGTCGAGGGCCGGCTCGAGCTGGCGCAGAACGACCGCGGCGGCTGGCGCGGCGCGAGCGGGGTGCAGTATAGCCACCGCGATTTCGACGCGGTCGGCGCCGAGGCCTTCGTGCCGCGCAACCTGACCGACCAGTTCGCGGTGTTCACGCTGCAGGAGTTCGAAGCCGGGCCGCTCGGCCTCGAAGCCGCGGGGCGCTTCGAGACGACGAGCGTCCGCGCGCCGGCGCTGGGCATCGAGCGCAATTTCGACAGCTTCTCGGGCGCGCTGGGCGCGACCTACGACATCAGCGAAAGCGCCAAATTCGGCGTGTCGGTGGCGCGGGCGGTGCGCGCGCCGTCGGCGGAAGAGCTGTTCTCGAACGGCCCGCATGTCGCGACGCAGAGCTTCGAGCTTGGCGATCCCAACCTCAAGCGCGAGGCGAGCTGGGGGGCCGAAGCCTCGTTCAAGCTCAAGACCGACGCGTTCAACCTGAGCCTAACCGGTTATTCGAACTGGTTCGACGACTTCATCTATTCGGCCGCGACGGGCGCCGAGGAGGACGAGCTTCCCGTCTTCCAATATTTCCAGCGCGACGCGAAGGTCTATGGCTTCGAGGCCGAGGCGAGCGCGCGGCTGGCGCAGATCGGCGGCTTCAACATCGTCGGCGACGTGACCGCCGACATGACGCGTGCGAAGATCAAGGGCGCCGGGCTCGACCGCAACGTCCCGCGCATCCCGCCGCTGCGCGTGCTCGGCGGGCTCGAAGCGCAGGGCGAGCGCCTCGACGCGCGCGCCGAGGTCGAATGGACCGACGACCAGAACCGCGTCGCGCAGTTCGAGACGCCGACCAAGGGCTTCACCCTGGTCAACGCGTCGATCACCTGGCGCCCGCTCCCCGACACCAAGCATCTGTCGCTGACGCTGGCCGCGAACAATATCTTCGACGTCGATGCGCGGCGCCACGCGAGCTTTACCAAGGATTATGTGCCGCTCGCCGGCCGCGACATCCGCCTGACCGCCCGCGCGAGCTTCTGACCCCTCTCCGAAGGGTCGCTCGGGAGGGAGGCCGGGTCCGGCACCGCCGCCGGACCCGGCCGCTATCTGGGGGCGGAGAGTTGGCTCTCCGGTCCGATCGCAACAGGCTCTATGCCGAATTCGGCGTAGAGCCTGTTGAAGATCCCGGTGTCTGAGACCGGAAGCAATGTCTCTATCTCGCTTAGCTCGATAAAGCGCTTGCCGTCGTATTCGATATATTTGCAGCGGGCCTCGATACGCAGCGGCACGTGGAAAAATTTGAACCTGCTCGACCGCGCGACCTCGGCAATCCTCTCGTGGCCCTGATATCCGGCGGACACCGGGACAGGCTGTCCATTCGAGAGTATGGCCCCGCCCCCATCGACCGGCGAGGCAAGAAAATCGGCTGAAAGGTGGCCATCCTTGCACGCCGAGACCTTTTCGTCGGCCTTGCAGGCCGCAAGCCCGGCCAACAGAAGCGAGGTCGCGGCGAACTTCCAGATCATAGGATCATTCCGTCCGCCGCGGCGACAAGCTCAGGACAGCATCGCCATGCCGCCGTTCACGTGCAGCGTCTGGCCGGTGACATAGCCCGCTTCCTTCGAGGCGAGATAGACGACCGCGGCGGCGATATCGTCGCCCTCGCCCATGCGGCCCGCGGGGATGCGCGTGTTGAGCGCCTCCTTTTGCGCGTCGGGCAGGTCGGCGGTCATCGCTGTGGCGATGAAGCCCGGCGCGACGCAGTTCACGGTGATGCCGCGGGTGGCGAGTTCCTGCGCCAGCGCCTTGGTCATGCCGGTGACGCCCGCCTTCGACGCGGCGTAGTTCGCCTGCCCCGGATTGCCCGTCGCCCCGACGACGCTGGTGATCGAGACAATGCGTCCGAAGCGCGCCTTCATCATCGGCTTCGCCGCGGCGCGCGCGAGGCGGAAATTGGCCTCGAGGTTGATGCGGATGACGTCGGACCATTCGTCGTCCTTCATCCGCAGGATCAGATTGTCGCGCGTCACGCCGGCATTGTTGACGAGGATGTCGAGCTTGCCGAGAGCCTCGACCGCCGAGGGGACGAGCGCATCGACTTCGGCGCCGTCGCCGAGGTTGCACGGCAATGCGACATGATCGCCGCCGAGGCTGTCGCAGAAGGCGTTCAGCTTGTCGGCATTGGACCCCGAAACCGCGAGCCTTGCGCCCTGCGCCGCGAGCGCCTGCGCAATGGCCGAGCCGATACCGCCCGAAGCGCCGGTAACGAGGGCAGTCATGCCGGTGAGATCGAACATCTGGGTCAGTTCCTTCATTGGTTCACGCGGAGCCGCGAAGACGCGGAGGGTTTATGATCGTTCACGACGCGCCGGACACCCTCCTTGAGCGTGGCGCCGCCGAAGTTGATCAGCAGGCCGACCGCTTGACCGGTGAGGCGCAGATAGGTCAAGAGTTGGTTGCCATGCGCGGCGTTGAGCTGGTCTGCGGGTTTAGTATGAAAGTCAAACGATGAGAATCGCTTATCGAAAACTTGAGCGAATTCCGGCGTAAATGATGGCGAAAACCAGCGTTCCGCAAAGATATATCGCTCCGCCGCGCCAGTCGTCATTCTCCACCTCAATGCCATCAGGAACGTCCCCGGCATGTTCGTACCAAGAACGCCGGAAGTGCCTCAGCCAGAGCCAATATAATATGGCTGTGCCGGGAATTGCCGCGAGCGGGACATATATCGAAACCGGGTTTTCGGTATCGAACGCCCACGGCATTGCGCCGATCAGATAGGATGGGATCATCGTGAGCAAGGTCCGACGCTCAGGTCTTGATTTGAGGCCGACAAGAAAGCTGAGAACATAGGAGGCCACGCCGACCACGAACGCTGCGACCATGCCGATCATAGCAGCAGCCGCGATGAAACCCTGCCAGTCCTCCCCCATTTCTTGCCCCCTCTGCGCCCCTGCGCGCAAAATCTTCTACCCCGACCGGCCACCTCCACGCGGCGTGAAGTCGATGCGCGTCTTCTCGCGCACCCTCCCGCCGTGCCAGCGGCCCTCCACCAGCTCATAGCCCATCAGCGCGAAGATGCGATCGCCAAAAAACACCGGGCGCGCGTTGCCGTACCAGTCGACGCACGAGGCGAGGCAATGGTCGTCGCGCTCGCCGGGGCGCGCGTCGAGTGTGCCCGCGAGCGACAGGTCGCGCGCGGCGCGGCGGAGGTAGAGGATCGACGCGGCGCTGCCGAGGAACCTAGTGCCGTCGTCGCTGCCGCGCATCACCGGCAGGCCGAGCAGCCCGTCGTCGCCCTCGCTGCCGGGGTCGGGGCGGTAGAAGAAGGCGTGGCTGCGGTTCTCGCCCTCGGCGGCCGCGGGGAAAGCGTAGCGGCTGGCGAGCCGCGGCGTGCCGTCGAGTGCCACCGTCGTGAAGGTCAGCGCGCCGCCATCGCCCGAGCCGACGATGATCGCGTCACGGCCCATGATGTCGATGCGTCCGACCTGGTGCCCCGGATCGAGCGGCACGACCTTGCCGCCTTTGACGGGCACGGCGTAGAGCGCGGCCTGTTCGCTGCCCTGCTTGCGCAGGTCGCGGCGGACGCGGCCGCCCGCGTAGAGCAGCCAGTCGCCGACGAAGCGGTTCTGCCGCTCCCAGCCCTCGACGCCGGGCAGCGCACGGAAGTCGGCGGGCTTCACTTTATCGCCGCCGTCGCCGAAGCGGTTGGCGCCGAGGTGGAGCAGCGCCATGTCGCCCTCGTCGTCACGCTCGGGCGCCCACATTGCGTCGCCGCCGCCCTCCGCCATCGTCAGGACGTTGAGCGAGCCGTCACCTTCCTCGCGGAAGGAGAATTGGTCGAGCGGCATGCCCGCGACCTCGACCGCCTGCGGCGCGTCGCCGTCGAGCGGGATGCGGTAGAGCATCGCGCGATTGTCGCTGTCGTAGCTCGTGCCGAGGCCGGCCCAGACATAGACGGCGTTCTGCGAGACGTAGAAGCTGCGCGACCAGCTGCCGAGCACATTGGTGCCGTCGCAGTCCATGTCGTCGCCCGCGAGATCGCAGATCATCACGCTGTGCAGCATGTCGCCCGCGAGCTCGGGATCGCCCCACGACGGCTGCGGCATATAGATGTCGTCCGCGCCGGTGAAGGGCTTGAAGTCGCTTACCTTCCCCTTCCGCCACTCTGCGAGCGCGGGCATCGCCTCGTCGATTCCTTCATAAAGCGGCAGCGGGGCGTAGAAGATCAGCTTGTCGCCGATCAGCCGCGACGCATAGTTGCGCGACGAATAATAATCGCCCGAGCGCAGATAATGGGTGTCGCGCCACGTCAGCTTGCCGTCGGCGGAGAGGTCGAAACGGTTCACCTCGGTGCCGTTGCGCGCATAGCTGTAGCCGAGCACGACGACGGTATCGCCGCTGACCAGCATCTCGTCGTACCAGGTGCCGTCGGGCTCGCCGGTCTTGCCGGGGAAGACGTCGACCGCCGCGATCGGCCGCATGCCGCCGCCCGACGCGTCGATCGTGAACAGCCGCCCGCGGCGCAGCACGATGAGCAAATCGCCCTGCTTCTTGACGATGCCGCCCTCGTCGACCCCGGCGGTCTGCACGTTGGTGATGCCGTCGGGATCGACCTTGGCGGCAACGGTCGCGGGCTCCTCGAGCGCGACCGCCATCGCGGGGGGCGGCTCGGCGGGGGCGGCGGCTGCGTCGGCGGATGCCGCAAGCGGCGCATCGGCGACGGCGAGGTTCTGGACCGACTGGCGCTTGGCCAAGAAGGCCTTGAGTTCGGCCTCGCTGGCGAAGGCGCGCATATGGCCCGACGCGCCCGTTGCGGCGGCGATCTGCTGCGCGACGGGTGCCACCGCGCCCGCCCATAGCGGCGACGCGATCAGCGCGCCGACGACGACCCATTGGCCGAAAGCCCAAATGCGTGTGAAACCGTCCATCGCCCTCTCCCTTGGCTTGAACCGATGGAACTATGATACATTATTACTTTAGTTGAGAAAAGGGTTTTGTCTTCAAGGCTGGGAGCGCCGTGAGGCGACGGATTATGGTTCACGCGGAGACGCGGAGGCGCGGAGAAAGGAAGAAGAAAGAGAGAAGGATTCGCGCAGAGGCGCAGAGATCGCAGAGGAGGAGAAATAGAGGCGGCAAAGCCGCCATTCTCTTTTCTTCTCCGCGTCTCCGCGGCTCCGCGTGAACGAAATCTCTGCGCCCTCTGCGCCTCTGCGCGAATCCTCTAGAGCGCCTTCAGCAAAGCCTCGATGTCGTCCATCGAGATCAGGCTCGTCACCTCGACCTCGCCCGACGCGCTGCGCTTGACCATCGGGCCGAGCACCTTGCCGCCGAATTCGACGTACTGGCCGACGCCGATGTCCTCCATCGCGCCGACGCTCTCGCGCCAGCGGACGCGGCCGGTGACCTGCTGGACGAGCAGGTCGCGGATGCTGTCGGCGTCGCTCACCGGGCTTGCGGTGACGTTCGCGACGACGGGGACCAGCGGCGCAGCGGGCGGGTTCGCGCCGAGCGCCTCGGCCATCGCGTCGGCCGCGGGCTGCATCAGCGGGCAGTGGAAGGGCGCCGAGACGGGCAGCAGCACGCCGCGCTTGATGCCATAATCCTTGACCAGCGCGACCGCGCGCTCGACCGCGCCCTTGTGGCCCGAGATCACGACCTGCGACGGATCGTTGTCGTTGGCGACGGTGCACACCTCGCCCTCGGCGGCGGCATCGGCGAGCTTCTGCGCGGTGTCGATGTCGGCGCCGAGCAGCGCGGCCATCGCGCCGACCCCGACGGGCACCGCGGCCTGCATCGCCTGCCCGCGCGTCTTCAGGAGCCGCGCGGTGGTGGCGAGGTCGAAGGCGCCCGCGGCGCAGAGCGCGCTATATTCGCCGAGGCTGTGGCCCGCGACATAGTCGGCCTTGGCGGCGAGCGTCACGCCGCCTTCCTTTTCGAGCACGCGCAAGGTCGCGATCGCATTCGCCATGATCGCGGGCTGGGCGTTTTCGGTAAGGGTGAGCTGGTCCTCGGGGCCTTCGGTCATCAGCTGGAACAATTTCTGGCCGAGCGCGTCGTCGACCTCCTGGAACACCTCGCGCGCCGCCGGCGACGCATCGGCGAGCGTCTTGCCCATGCCGACCGACTGGCTGCCCTGACCCGGAAAGATGAATGCGCGCATAGTGCGTCCCCTGACGTTTCTTGAATGCGCCGCGCCTATTCCCTCACCCCGCGCGATGCAAGCCGAAGGGCACGACCTTGTTCGCCGCATCGTGGCCGATGTCGGCCCGGCCGAGATACGGAATGTTGCAGCGCGCGCACCAGTGGCGGGCGATCTCCTCGGCATCGGCGCCGAAGGGCCGGTCGTTCTCCGGCACGTCGCTCACCCGCCCGAGCCGCAGGCCGGCAAGCCCGCGCGGGCCGAGATAGCTCGCGACGTGGAAGAAGGCGCGGTCGAACGCGTAAAGATATTCGCTGACCTCCTCGACGATCAGGATATGCCCGCCGAGATCGGGCTCCAACGGGGTACCGAGCAGCATCGACAGCGTCATCAGGTTGAACGCCGCGTGGCGCGCGCCATGTTCGAGCCCCGGCTCGCAGGCGGCGGGATCGCGCGCGACGAGCCAGTCGAGCGCGCGCAGCACCGCAGCATCGCCGCCCTCGCGCCGGATATCGGCGACCATCGGGCCGTGCGCGACATGGTCGAAGCCGTCGCGATAGAGCGCGCCGAGCAGATTGCCCTGGTCCGAATAGCCGAGGAACGCCTTGCCGCGCGCGACGTCGGTCATCGCCGCGACCGCCTCCTCGGCGATGCGGCACGCGCCGTAGCCGCCGCGCGCAAACCAGACCGCGTCGATGTCGGGGCGGTTCGCCATCTCGACCAGCGCCGCGAAGCGATGCCCGTCCTCGCCCGCGAAATGGCCGTGCACGGCGAAACATTGCGCATCGAAGACGAGCTCGACGTCGGGGTAACCGAGGCTCGCGAGCGCGCGCACCGCCTCGGCATCGTCGGGCAGGATGGGCGTCGAGGGGGCGACGATCCCGATGCGCATCACATCCTTCTCCCCGTGGGAGAAGGATGTGCAGCCTTGCCGGCTTGCCGGCTAGGCGGAGTTGGATGAGGGTGTCTGCCGCCGATCCTGCACGCCACGTCCGATCCCCTCACCCAGCTTCGACTAGGCGCTCCGCGCCAAGTCTGCGCAACCCTCTCCCGATGGGAGAGGGAATAGTTGCCTTCAATCGAGCAAGGCCATAACGCCGCGCCATGGCGGAAAACAAATCCTATTTCTTTTGCGGCATCGGCGGGTCGGGCATGCTGCCGCTGGCGATGATCGTCGCGGCGCGCGGAGCCAAGGTTTCGGGCTCGGACCGCAGCCGCGACCAGGGCCGCAGCCCCGAGAAATTCGCGTGGATCGAAAGCCGCGGCATATCGCTCGCGCCGCAGGACGGCAGCGGCGTCACCGCGGGCCAGACGCTCGTCGCCTCGGCGGCGGTCGAGGACAGCGTCCCCGACATCGCCGCCGCGAACGCGCTGGGCCTGCCGCGCATGACGCGCGCCGACCTCAATGCCGCCTTGTTCAATTCGGCGCATCGTGCCGTCGGCGTCGGCGGCACCAGCGGCAAGTCGACCGTCACCGGCATGATCGGCTGGATCCTCGAAAGCGTCGGGCGCAAACCGACGGTGATGAACGGCGCGGTGATGCGCAATTTCGCCAATGCAGACATGCCCTTCGCCAGCGCGCTGGTCGGCGACGATGCCGTCTATGTCAGCGAGGTCGACGAAAGCGACGGCTCGATCGCGCTCTACCGGCCCGACGTCGCGGTGGTCACCAACATCAGCCTCGACCACAAGAGCCTGGCCGAACTGCACCAGCTGTTCGGCGATTTCGCGGCCAAGGCACGCGTCGCCGTGATCAACGCCGACGACCCCGAATCACTGCCTCTGCTCGCGCGCGAAAACGGGATGCGTTTCGGCTTCGGCGACGGGGCGGCGGTGCGCGGCAGCGATTTCGAGGCCTTGCCCGACGGTTGCCGCTTCAACGTCACCTTTGCGCACGCGACGCGCGCGGTGCGGCTGCGCATGCCAGGCCGCCACAATGCGATGAACGCGCTCGCGGCAATCGCCGCCGCGCGCGCGATGAGCATTTCGATCGGAGATGCCGCCGCCGCGCTCGCCGATTTCACCGGCCTCGCGCGCCGCTACGAAGTGCTGGGGCAAGCGGGCGGCGTCACCGTCATCGACGACTTCGCGCACAACCCCGACAAGGTTGCCGCGACATTGGCGGCCGTGGCCGAGCTGCCGGGCCGCGCTTTGCTCTTTTTCCAGCCGCACGGCTATGGCCCGCTGCGCCAGATGGGCAAGGAACTCGCCGCGAGCTTCGCGCACGGGATGCGCGACGGCGACAAGCTGTTCGTGTGCGATCCCGTCTATTTCGGCGGTACCGTCGACCGCAGCATCGGCAGCGAGGCGCTGGTCGCCGACATCGTCGCGGGCGGCGGCGATGCGGTGCACCTGACGACGCGCCCCAACTGCGGCGCGGCAATGCTCGACGAGGCGCAACCCGGCGACCGCATCCTGATCCTCGGCGCGCGTGACGATACGCTGACCGACTTCGGGTTGGAATTGCTGGGGAAGCTGGGCTGAAAAGATTCGCGCAGAGGCGCAGAGGACGCAGAGAATTTGTTCACGCGGAGACGCGGAGACGCGGAGAAAATGAGAATGGCGGCTTCGCCGCCCTTATTCTTTCTTCCTCTGCGATCTCTGCGCCTCTGCGCGAATCCTCTCTTCTTTCTTCTCTCCGCGCCCCCGCGTCTCCGCGTGAACCATATTCCCCACGAACCCTTGCTTTCCGCCGCCGAATCTGTATAGGCGCGCTCCATTGGGGCGAGGCTCTGTGCCGTCGCCCCATTTGCTTTGCACCATTTTCGCGAGGCAGGACGACAGCCGGAGGGGCCTGCGATTGGCGCAGGTCAACGATCGGCCAAATGAAGGAAGCGCGACCATGCCGTTCTACGAGCATGTCTTTATCGCGCGTCAGGACCTGAGCCAGGCTCAGGTCGACGCGCTGGCGGAAACCGTCACCAACGTCATCGGCGAGTATAAGGGCCAGGTTCACAAGACCGAAACCTGGGGCCTGAAGCAGCTCGCCTACAAGATCCAGAAGAACCGCAAGGGTCATTATGTGATGCTGTCGGCCGAAGTGTCGGGCGAAGCCGTCGCAGAGATCGAGCGCCAGGCCGCGATCAACGAAGACATCATCCGCTGGATGACGATCAAGGTCGACGAACTCGAAAAGGGCCCGTCGGTGATGATGCGCAAGCAGGAACGTCGGGGCGGCCGCGGCCGTGACCGCGACGGCGAAGAATAAGGAACACGACCATGGCACGACCCTTTTTCCGTCGCCGCAAGACCTGCCCCTTCAGCCAGAAGGACGCACCGGTCATCGATTACAAGGACGTCCGCCTGCTCCAGGGTTACCTGTCGGAGCGCGGCAAGATCGTCCCGTCGCGGATCACCGCGGTGAGCACCAAGAAGCAGCGTGAGCTGGCGAAGGCGATCAAGCGCTCGCGCCACATCGGCCTGCTCCCCTACATCGTGAAGTAAGGAGGGCGGACCGATGGAAATCATCCTGCTCGAACGTATCGAGAAACTCGGCGGTATCGGCGATGTCGTCACCGTCAAGAACGGCTTTGCCCGTAACTATCTGCTGCCGAACAACAAGGCGCTCCGTGCGAACGAAGCCAACCGCAAGCTGTTCGAAGCCAACCGCTCGAAGATCGAGGCCGACAACGCCGAACGTCGTGGCGACGCCGAAGGCCGCGCCAAGGACATCGACGGCAAGCAGGTCGTCCTGATCCGCCAGGCGTCGAACACCGGCCAGCTGTACGGCTCGGTTTCGGTGCGCGACATCGTCGACGCGCTCGCCGAAGACGGCACGACCGGCGTCACCAAGGCGATGGTCGAGCTCGAACGCCCGATCAAGTCGCTCGGCCTGTTCGACGTCAAGGTCAAGCTGCACCCCGAGGTGGCCGTGACCGTCGGCGTCAACGTCGCGCGCTCGCCCGACGAAGCCGAAATGCAGAAGCAGGGCATCGACGTCATCGCCGCGATGTTCGAGGAAGAACAGGCCGAAGCCGTCGCTTCGGCGCTGGAACCCGACAGCGAGGACGAATTCGAAGACGCCACGCCGCCTTCGGAACGCGCCGCCGAGGAAGCTCCGGCTGCGGACGACGCCGAAGAAGCCTGAGCTTTTTCAGCCAAAGCCTTTTGAGAGGGCCGCGTTTCCTATGGGAACGCGGCCCTTTCTGTTTGGGGGGTTTCGGGCAAGGCGGCTGCAGGCCACCTTCATATTCGCGCAGAGGCGCAGAGACCGCAGAGAGAATGGGCTTCCTTCTCTGCGGCCTCTGCGCGCATTGATTTCACCAGATGCAGCTTGGTCGCCTACGGGCGGGAACGGACGAAAGCGATCCTCCCCCGCAGGGGGAGGGGACCACCCGAAGGGTGGTGGAGGGACACAGGAGGTTTGCACCGCGCTAAACCTAAAAACGCCCTTCATTTCCGGCGACGTCGCCGTAGCGAGCTACCTCACCGGCAAGGCCAACCGCCTGTGCCCCTCCACCAGCTTCGCTGGTCCCCCTCCCCGTTCCGGGGAGGATCGGCAATGTCCGCTCCCGACCCCAAAGCTGTTGGCCGGGCTGGCCAAGCCCCCTCGCCTTTCCTATGGCTGCCGCGATGGCCGACGATCCCTTTCAGCGCCGCTTTGCCGCCGATGCCGCGCTGCTGCCGCATATGGCGGACCTCGCGAACGACCGGGTGCTCGTCGCGCTGCTCGGCGAGGGCGATTATCGCGGGGCGAGTTTCCTCGACCAGCGGGTGCTCACCGAGCGGATCGGGCGCGAGTGGAAGGCGTGGGACGCGTTGGCGGACCTCGGCCCGGACGCGGCGCGGCCCGATTATATCTTCCATATCGGCCATGTCGGCTCGACCCTCGTCTCGCGGCTGCTCGCCGAGGCGGGCGATGTGCTGCCGCTGCGCGAGCCGATGCTGCTGCGCACGCTGGCGCAGGTAGCCGAGCGGATCGACCGGCCGGAGTCGGTGTGGTCGCCCGACCTTTATCGGACGCGGCTGGCACAGGTCACCGGCTGGCTCGGGCGCGGCTTTCGTCCCGGACAGCGCACGATGGTCAAGGCGTCGAGCGTCATCACCGCGATCGCGGACGAGCTGACCGGTACCGACGGCCGCGCGCTGTTCCTGTACGTCCCGCTCGCGCGCTATATCGAGACGATCCTCGCGGGCGAGGCGTCGATGGCCGAGACGCTGGCGCAGGCGCCCGCGCGCATCGCGCGGCTCGCGGCATTGGTCCCCGATTTTCCATTCCAGCTGTGGCAATTGCCGCCGGCGACGCGCGTCGCGATGAGCTGGCTTTGCGAAATGGCGAGCGCCGCGCGCACGCTGCCGCGCGCCGATCGGCGCCATTTGTGGGTCGATTTCGAGGCGATGCTCGCCGATCCGGCCGCCGGCCTCGCGGCGCAGGCGGCGCATTTCGGCCTCGCCTCCGATGCGGCGCGGATCGAGGCGCTGCTCGCGGGGCCGATCATGCGCCAATATTCGAAGGCGCCCGAACATGGCTACAGCCCCGACCTGCGCCGCGAATTACAGGCGCAGGCGGCGGCCGACCATGGCGCCGAGATCGCCGAAGCCATCGCATGGGTTGAAGCGCTCGCGGCGCGCGATAAGAGTCTCGGCGACCTGCCGATCCACGGCCGATAGGATAGACGATGTTCAAGCTTGTCCCGCTGCTCGACCCACAGGAGGTCCGCACGCTGCGCGAGATCGCCGCGGCGGGGAAATTCGTCGACGGCAAGATCAGCAACCCGCATTCGACGATCAAGAACAACCTGCAGCTGCACGACGCACAGGCCTATGAAAGATCATCGAAAATCCTGCTCGACGCGATGGTCTCGAACCCCGATTTCATGGAGTTCAGCTTTCCCGCGCGCATCGCGCCGCCGCTGCTGACGCGCTACACGCCGGGCATGCATTACGGGCTGCACCCCGACGCCGCCTATATCCCGCTGTCAGACGGCCAGCTGCGCACCGACATCAGCTGCACGGTGTTCATCAATGATCCCGCCGATTACGACGGCGGCGCGCTGCACGTGACGCTGGGCGGAGCCGACCTGCGCTTCAAGGAAGCGCCGGGGGTCGCGATCGTCTATCCCTCCTATACGCTGCACGAGGTCGAGCCGGTGACGCGCGGCGAGCGGCTGGTCGCGATCACCTTCATCCAGAGCCTGATCCCCGACGTCCAGCAGCGCAACCTGATGTACGAACTCAACGACGTCGCAGGGCTCGAGGGCGCGAAGATGGACTCCGAAAATTATACACGACTACAGGCGGTGCAGTATCAGCTGCTCCGGATGTGGCGGCGCTAGGCGCGCGCCTCAATAGCCCATCAGCGCGAGCACTTCCTTGCGGCTGCGCTCGTCCTCGAGGAAGCAGCCGAGCAAGCGGCTGGTGACCATGCCCACCCCGGGAGTGCGCACGCCGCGGCCGGTCATGCAGCCGTGCTGCGCGTCGATCACCACCGCGACGCCGTGCGGCTGGAGATTGTCCCAGATGCATTTGGCGACCTCGGCGGTCAGGCGCTCCTGCACCTGCAGCCGCCGGGCATAGCCGTTCAGCACGCGCGCGAGCTTCGAGATGCCGACGACGCGGTCCTTGGGGAGGTAAGCGATCGACGCCTTGCCCGTGATCGGCGCCATATGATGTTCGCAGTGCGACTGGAACGGGATGTCGCGCAGCATGACGATCTCGTCATAGCCGCCGACCTCTTCGAAGGTGCGCGACAGGTGGATCGCGGGATCCTCGGCATAGCCCTGGCAATATTCGAGCCAGGCGCGCGCGACGCGCTTCGGGGTATCGAGCAGCCCCTCACGCGTGACGTCGTCGCCGGCCCAGGCGATCAGCGTGCGGACTGCATCGAGCACATCGTCGGGCACCACCGGCTTGCCGTCCGCGCCCACTTCCACCTTGGTCATCCGCCCGCTTTCACTGTTGCATTCATGTCGCACATTTCGGCGCGATTGTGCCATTACGCAACCCCGGCAGGCGAAGAATTTCCTGTCGCAAAACAAGTTTACGTTGCGGAATCGGACCTTTTTCCTTCGCAAGCGAAGCAAGAAAATTTCCGCGACACTTCGCTGAACAAGTGGCTTGACGCTCGCGTCAACTGAGCGCAACTTTATGAGATTACAGAACCTGCCGAAGCAGGTCGTGATCGGAGATGCCGGTATCAGTCCCCGGGTGCCGGTGGGAGAGGACGATGCCCAGCACAGCTGGCTACACTGGTTTGCGCGCGCGCCTGCGCTGGATCGACGAGGTCCGGCGCCTGTAGCCCTGTCTGGACATATCCCCTCCCGGTTGAGCGATGCAATTGGGCGGCCCGCGTCGCGGGCTGAAAAAGGGAGGCACAATATGAAGTTCAAGGCACTGATCGGCACCTCGATCCTTGCGATGTCGGTCGCGAGCCCGGCGTTCGCGCAGGATGCGGCGGACGAGAGCGAACGCGACGCCTTTGGCGGCGAAATCGTCGTGACCGCACAGCGGCAATCCGAACGCCTGCAGGACGTTCCCATCGCGGTCAGCGCCTTTTCGACCGAAGCCCTCGAAGCGCAGCAGATCAAGACGCCCTCCGACCTTCAGCTGACGCTGCCCAACGTCACTTTCACCAAGACCAACTTCACCGGGGCGAGCTTCACGATCCGCGGCATCGGCGACCTTTGCGTCGGCACGACCTGCGACAGCGCGACCGCGATTCACCTGAACGGCGATCCGCTCTTCTCGACCCGTCTGTTCGAAACCGAATTCTTCGACCTCGAGCGGATCGAAGTGCTGCGCGGGCCGCAGGGCACGCTGTTCGGCCGCAACGCGACCTCGGGCGTGGTCAACGTCATCACCGCCAAGCCCAAGCTCGGCGCATTCGAAGCCGCCGCCGAAGCCGAGTACGGCAATTATGATTCGATGAAGGGCAAGGCGATGGTGAATATCCCCATCGGCGACACCATCGCGCTGCGCGTCGCAGGCATCTACCTCAACCGCGACGGCTATACGAAGAACCTCTTCCTCGGCAATCGCATCGACGACCGCGACCTTTATTCGGTGCGCGGCTCGATCCGCTGGGAGCCGACCGAGAACACGACGGTCGACTTCCTCGCTTCCTATTTCCACGAGCGCGACAATCGCACCCGTATCCAGAAGCAGCAGTGCCAGCGCGACCCGACCGGCATCCTCGGCTGTCTGAACACCCGCCGCGACAATGCGCCCTTCAACGGCAACGCGACCTTCACCGCCGCGCTGACCTCGCGCGAATTCCTGGCGATCCAGGGCATTCCGGCCGCTTTCGCGCTCGGCAGCCTCTACGGCACCGACGTCTATGCGAACACCACGATCCCCAGCGATCCGCGCGTCGTGAACACGGCTTTCACGCCGCAATATTTCACCAGCGAGCTGACGCTGCAGGGCGAAATCGAGCATAATTTCGGGCCGATTTCGCTGCAGATTTCGGGCCAGTACCAGAAGGTCAAGCTCGACTCGATGCAGGACTACAACAGCAATGTCGGCAACCGCGCGCTCTATGCGGGCGGCCTGAACACGCTGGCCTTCTTCGCGGCGAACGGCGTGCCGACCGGGCTTCCCGCTCCCGCCCCCGCTTTCGTCCCGGGATCGGCCGCCTTTTTCGCGCCGATCGCCGCGGCGATCATTCCGCAGGGTCCGAACGGACCGCTCTGCACCTCGTTGCCCGAGGAAAGCGGTTTCGGTTCGTTCGGCGGCAACCGGATCTGCGACGCCACGTCGCTGCAGTTCGACCGCTCGAACCAGTATAACAGCAGCTGGTCGACGGAAGCGATCCTGACCAGCGACTTCGACGGACCGTTCAACTTCCTGCTCGGCGGCATCTATGCCGATTATCACCTGACCGAGAACAGCTATTATGTGAACGCCTTCCCGATCGATTATCTGACCGGCGTGCTCGGCGCCTTCAACGCGTTCGCGACCAACGTCGACGCCAATCCGAACAACAACCTGCCGCCGTCGTTCCTGGCGACACCCTTCTTCCGCAACAACACCGACGACCTGAAAATTACCTCCTACGGCATCTTCGGCGAAGCCTATTTCGAGTTCAGCGACCGGGTGAAGCTGACCGCGGGCCTGCGCTACAACAACGACAAGAAGAGCGTGCTGGCACGGTCGACGCTGGCCAGCTTCCTGACGCCGATCGGGCTGAACAGCGACACCGTCTTCGGTTCCCCGTTCGTCGGGTCGTTCGACGCCGATCCGGGCACGCCGGGCAACCAGATCATCCAGGCGCGCAGCGTGAAGTTCAACAAGCTGACGGGCCGCGCGGTGCTCGACTTCAAGGTCACCGACGACAATCTGCTCTATGTCTCCTATTCGCGCGGCTATAAATCGGGCGGCATCAACCCGCCGCTGCAGCCGATCTTCGCGGTGCCGGAAAGCTTCAAGCCCGAGCAGGTCGACGCCTTCGAAATCGGCTCGAAGAACACCTTTGGCAACGGCGAACTGCAGCTGAACCTCACGGCCTTCTATTATAAATACAAGGATCTGCAGCTCAGCAAGATCGTTGCCCGTACCGCGGTCAACGACAATATCAACGCCAACATCTGGGGTTTCGAGGCCGAGGCGATCGTTCGCCCCGTCCCGGAATTCGTCGTCAACCTCGGCTTCAGCTATCTGAACACCGAAGTCGCCGGCGACGAGTTCAGCAGCAATCCGCGCGATTTCGGCGGCGGCCGCGCCGATGCGGTGATCATCAAGGATATCACCAACGCCGCCAACTGCGCCGTCGCCTCGACCTCGGGCAGCGTCGCGGGGGTCAACGGCTACGTCAACCAGATCAACTCGCTGATCAATGCCGGCGCCTTTGCGGCAAACGGGGTTCGCGGCGGCGCGGGCCTCCAGGGAACGACCCCCTTCCCGTCCGACGGCGGCATCGCGTCGACCGGCGCGTTCAGCATCTGCGGCATCCTGCAGGCCGCCGCTGCGACCGTCGGCCCGGCTTTCGGCGGGATCGAGGTCTTCTCGGCCGGTATCCCCGTCAACCTGAAGGGCAACAAGCTGCCGCAGGCGCCGAACTATAAATTCTCGGCGGGTGCGCAATATACGATTGGCTTCGACAACGGCATGTCGCTCGTGCCGCGCTTCGACCTGGCCTATACCGGCGACAGCTATGGCAGCATCTTCAACGGCAGCGTCAACAAGATCAAAGGCTATGCCCAGGTCAACGCGCAGATCCAGCTGAACGGCACCGACGACAAATGGTATGTGAAGGGGTTCATCCAGAACGTCTTCGATGCCAACAGCGTGACGGGCCTGTACGTCACCGACCAGTCGTCGGGTAACTATACCAACATCTTCACCCTCGAACCGCGCCGCTACGGCATCGCGGCGGGCGTGAAGTTCTAAGCCTTCCCCGGCGGCAACGCCGAAAAGAAAACCCGGCCTCTCGGCGGAGAGGCCGGGTTTTTCTTTGCCCGAAGGCGCGGAACCGAAAGCCCGAAGACCCGAAAGCGAGGAGCGGACGTGCCGCCCCTCACTCTCCCCGGTTTTAGAATTTGAAGCGCACGACGCCGCCATAGGTGCGCGGCTGGCTGGGATAGCCCGACACGCTGCCCGACTGCGCCACCGCGGGGAAGATCGTCGTCAGATACTGCGCGTTGGTGAGGTTGCGGCCCCACACGCCGACTTCGAGGCCGTTGGTCAGCGCGACGGTGAACGACGCGTTGAGCTGGTTGACCTCGCGCTTCAGATTCTGCGCGACGCTCGCCGGGAAGCCGGTCAGGCCCTCGACGATCTGCACCGGGCTCTCGTAATGATAGTCGACGTGCAGGATCGCGCGCGTGCCGCCCGCGAATTCGTGCGTATAGGTACCGCCGGCCGCCATCGTCAGTTCGGGGATACCCGCGGGCGTGGTGCCCGAGATGTCGCCGAACGCCGAGTTGACGAAGCTGTCGTACTTCGGATCGAGGTAGGTCACCGCCAGCGTCAGGTTCAGGCCGTCGACCGGGCGGACCGAGCCGTCGAACTCGACACCGAAGGTCGACTGCTTACCCGCATTGGCGAGCGCGAAGCCGGTGCCGGTGAAGATGTTCGACTGGAAGCCCTTGATCGACTGCTTGAAGACCGCGAGGTTCAGCGCCGCGACCGACCAGTTGGCCTTCAGGCCGAACTCGTAGACCGTCGATTCCTCGGGATCGGCGAAGCGCGAACCCGAGACCAGGTTCGGCGTCGCGAGACCGCCCGAGATGATCGCGGGCAGGTCCGACGCCAGCGGACGGCTGTCGCGCGACAGGTTGACCGAGCTCGCCTTGAAGCCCGTCGCATAGGTCGCATAGACGTTGACCGTGTCGGTCAGCTCGTACGAGGCGCGAACGCTGTAGGCGAGGTCGCTGTCGCTGGTCTTGCCGTCCTCGACCGCGTTGGGCAGGTTGAGGAAGGGCGGCAGGAACTGGAACGGCCGCAGCGCGAGCAGCGGGTTGACCTGCGGGTTGCTCTGGTTCGCCGCGGCAAAGGCCGCCGCGCCGGCGCTGATCTGGCCGAAGAGCGCCGGCTGCGCCTGCGCGAAGGCCTGGATCTGCTGCGCGTTGGCGAGGCCGGGGAGGCCCAGCGCCTGACCGACGGTCGTCGCGATACCCTGCTGCGTGATCGCGGTGCGGCCGATCGTCGTCAGGTTGAGGCCCGAGAAGACGTCGCTGCTGGTCACGTTGGTCGCGAAGCGCTTGCGGTCCTTGGTGTAGTTGAAGCCGCCGGTCAGCGTCAGCCGGTCGGTAACCTCGAAATCGACGGTGCCGAAGATCGAGAAGGCCTCATCCTTCATGCGATAGGCTTCGTCGAGCCCGTCGCCGGCGCGGAAGAACTGGCCGGCGAACTGTGCCGGATTGCCGAGGATGCCGCCGATCTGCTGCTCGAGGCCCGAGACCACGGCGTTACCCGCGGCGTTGGGATTGGGCGAGCCCAGCACAACCGCCGGGTTGATCAGCCCGCCCGCATAGGCGCGGAACTGGGTGCCGAAACGGATGTCGTTCTTCTGCTTGATCTTTTCGTTGAAATAATAGCCGCCGAGCAGGAAGTTGAACGGACCGTCGAAGTCGGAGGTCAGGCGGACTTCCTGCGTCCAGGTGTCGATACCGAGGTTCTGGCTGTTCTCGCCGATCAGGTCGGCGCCGGTGAAGTCCGAATCCTGGTTGGTGAGCGCGCGCACTTCGCGATAGGCGGTGATCGAGGTCAGCGCCATATTGCCGAGATCATAATCGATCTGCGCCGAGCCGCCGTAGTTCTTGATCTTATTCGAAGACAGGAAGTTGTTGTAGACGTCGTACGAGAAGGGATCGTTCGCATCGACGCTGGGGCCGCCGACGAGCGCGTTGGTGATCGCCACCGTCGGGCCGGCGATGACGTTGCCGGCGATGCAGCAATTTTCGTCGATCTTGTCGTAATCGCCGATCAGGCGGATCGACAACGCGTCGGTCGGTTCGAACAACAGCTGGCCGCGGAAACCGTAGCGATTGCGGTCGTTTACGTCGGTGCCGAGCTTCAGGTCCTGGGCATAGCCGTCGCGGCGGTTGTAATTGCCGCCGAGCGAGAAGGCGATGGTGTCGCTGATCGGGCCGGTGACATTGCCCTTGACCGTGATCGCGTCGTAATTGCCGTAGGTGACTTCGGCGGTGCCGCCGAATTCATATTGCGGCTTCTGCGTCACGATGCTGATGACGCCCGCCGAGGCGTTCTTGCCGAACAGGGTCGACTGCGGGCCGCGCAGCACTTCGATACGCTCGACCGAGGGAAGGTCGCCGATCTGCGCCGCCGAGCGCGAGCGATACACGCCGTCGATGAAGACGCCGACCGAGGGTTCGATGCCGGCGTTGTTCGCGCCGTTGCCGAAGCCGCGGATGATGAAGTTGGTGTTCGCGCTCGACTGGAGCTGCGAGACGCGGAGGCTGGGCACCGCCGACTGCAGGTCGATGAGGTCGCGGATCTGCGAGCGTTCGAGGTCGGCGGCCGAGGTCACCGAGACCGCGACGGGCGTGTCCTGCAGCGTCTGCGAGCGCTTCGTCGCGGTGACGATGATCTCGTTGCCGTAATCGGTCGTGTCTTCGGCGGGCGCGGCGGCGTCATCGGCCGGGGCGGCGTCCTGGGCATAAGCGAAAGCGGGGGTGGTCGCGGCGCACAGCATGGTGGCGCCCAACAAAATGTTGCGCAAGGTCATGGGGTCTCTCTCTCCAACCCAGCGAAGCGCGGCCTTGCGGCCAAAGGAGGGGATGCTCCGGCGGGAACTCGCCGCTCTAATCGCCCGGTACGCCGCGTCAACGCGGCGCGGCGTCACCCTAAAGTTTTTCGGGCGATTAGTGACCAAAAAGCAACAGTTTGCACCGCAGCATAAGGCGACAAGTCCCGCGCGAACAGCGCCGGAATAGCGCGCTCCCTAATCGCGGTCGCTTTACGGCGACGCTACTTACCGTACGGCAACGCGCCGTATCGCGGCGGGTCCGGGCAGCTTCACGAAGGGTGTGGAGAAGTCGATCCGTGTCGCTACGGGACACCCCGGACATGCCCGGCAACCAAGCCGGCGAAGGCGACGTTTTCGCATCATCTTTTGTAGAAGGACAAACGCATGCGCACCCTCATTCTTCTCGCCGCTTCGGCGACCTTGCTTGCAGCCTGCACCGATTCCGACGATGCCGCCGAAGAGAAGCTCGAAAAGGCGGCCGAAACAAGCGCAACGGTCGCGGGACCGGTCCCCGCCGCCTTCGGGCTCAGCGAAGCGCAGCTGCTCAACGTCGATATCGTCGGCGCCGACGGCAAGGAGCTCGGCGATGTCGCGCAGGTGCTGCGGACGCCTGACGGCAAGGTCGATCGCTTGCTGGTCGAACTCGAGGGGAGCAATCCCGACCGCTATGTCGAACTGCCGGTCCTCGGACTCACCGCCGTCGTCCGCGACAACGAGACCGATCTCGCCACCTCGATGACCAAAGACGAGCTCGGTGCCTTGCCCGAAGCCAAATTGCCGATGCCGTGAAATAATGGTGCCTGGGGACGGGATCGAACCGCCGACACTGCGATTTTCAGTCGCATGCTCTACCAACTGAGCTACCCAGGCACAGGCCCTGCGGACCGACCGGCCCGCTGGCGAGCGGCGGCTATAGGCAGGGCTTCGCGTCCTGTCCAGCATCTTTGTTGCGCTTATTTTGCGCCTATTCGTCGGTGAAATTATCGGTGTCGGCGGTGCCGTCGGGCGGCTGGTCGGCGGGCACGCGATAATCCTCGCCGAACCAGTTCAAGAGGTCGCGGTCGCGGCAGCCCCGGCTGCAGAAGGGCTTATATTCCTCGGCGCGCGGCGCGCCGCAGAGCGGACAGGCGCGCGGCCTGGCGGGTCGATTATTGGGCATGGCCCGGTCCTTTGATGGCAGAATCGGCGGCAACCGCGACGGGGCGTCCGGTGCGCACCTGCAGCATATGGGTCCAACCGGGGTGCGCCGCAAGCCGATCTGCCACCGCCGGGCGCGCGGTCAGCGTCAGCACGCCCATCCCCACCGCGCGCTCGGCCTGGCGCAGCAGCAGCGCAGCGTCGGTGGCGACGGCGTCGAAGCGGACTTGCTCGACCAGCGACGGCCGTTCGCGGCGGCGGATGATCTGCATCAGGCCGAAGCCGTTGGTCCCGGTGCGCTCGAAAGGCTGCGGCAGGCTTTCGTCGACCAGCGCGTCGACCGCCAGCCGCTCGGTCCGGCTGCGCAGCGAAGGAAAGTCGATGCCGATCGACCCGCCGATGCCGCAGCGGCGGATGACCTGCGCCGCGGCGACGGCGCCCGCTTTCGCAAGCGCAAGTGAATCGCCCTCGCCGTCGATGTCGATCAGCGTCATCGCGGGGGTCGTATCGACCCAGAGCGCGCCGCCGGGAAAGGGCCAGTGGCCCGCGCGGACATGGTCGATCAGTTCGGACCAGCCCGCCGCTTCGAGCCGGTCTGGGCCCTGCGCGCCCACATCGGTCACGGCGATGCCGGTCGCAGCCAGCCGTGCGCGCAAGCCGGGCCCTTCCGTCAGCGCCGCGCCGGGTTCGGCAAGCCGCGCGCGTGCGGGCTTGTCGCGGCCGCGCTCGCGCAATGCCATACGCGTGATCTCGACGGTGAGTCTGCTGCCCAGAGAGATGGCGGCAGGCAGGTTGGCGATCGTCGCCGCGGGTTCACCCGGCGCATCGAGGACGAGCTTGCCCGGCTCGGCCAGCCTGCCTTCGAGGATGGCGCCAATCCGCGGCCCCTCCCCCTCGCGCTCGATCCGGGCCTCGACGATCCGTCCGTCCGCGACCAGCGCGGCGCGCGCCTCGCCGATCCCGGCCTCGTAGAGCCACTCAGCCAAAAGGCACGCCCGCGGCGCCGAGCAGGCTGCGCGTTTCGAACAAGGGCAGGCCGACGACGTTCGAATGGCTGCCCGACAGGAAGCGCACGAAGCTTTCGGCGCGGCCCTGGATCGCATAGCCGCCCGCCTTGCCCATCCCTTCGCCGCTTTGGACATACCAGTCGATTTCGGCGGCGCTCAGCGCCTTGAACGCGACGATGGTATCGACGGTGCGTACGCGGGGCTTGCCGTCGGGGCCGACGACGCAGACGCCCGACCAGACATGGTGCCGCCGTCCCGACAGCAGCCCGAGCATGCGGCGGAGGTCGGCCTCGTCGGCGGGCTTTTCGAGGATGCGGCGACCGACCGCGACGGTCGTGTCGCCCGCGAGCACCACCTCTTCAGCGGCGCGTTCGACCGCCAGCGCCTTACCCTCGGCGAGGCGCGCGACATAGGCGCGCGGCAGTTCGCCTTGTCGCGGCGTTTCGTCGATTTCAGGGGCCGCGATGCGCGCCGGCGTGACGCCGATGCGCGCGAGCAGTTCGAGCCGGCGCGGCGACGTCGAAGCCAGCACCAGCGCGGGAGCATCCACCGCCCCGCTCACTTGAAGCGATAGGTGATCCGACCCTTGGTCAGGTCATAGGGGGTCAGTTCGACGAGCACCTCGTCGCCGACAAGCACGCGGATGCGATTCTTGCGCATCTTGCCGGCCGTGTGGCCGAGAATCTCGTGGTCATTTTCCAGTTTGACGCGGAACATCGCGTTGGGAAGCAGTTCGACCACCTGGCCGCGCATTTCCAGAAGTTCTTCTTTGGCCATCAATCCTCAAACGGTCTGTAATAAACAGGATGCGCGCCCATAGCCGCAAATCGGCGCGATGGGAAGCGGTCTGTCACCCCGCCGGATTATGCTTCGCGAGGAAGGCGTCGAGCCGGTCGAACCAGTCCTTCTGGTTCGCCGGATCCGAGAAGCCATGGCCCTCGTCCTTATAGGCGACATATTCATAGTCGCTCTTGCCCGCCTTCTTGAGCGCGGCGACGAGCTTCTTCGACTGGCTGATCGGGACGTTGCTGTCGTCCTCGCCATGCGCGATCAGGATCGGGCGGGTCAGGCGCGCCGCCTGCTGCGTCGGCGACACCGCCGCGAGGTCGAAATCACTCTCGCCGGTAACGCGCGCCTGCCAGCTCTTGCTCGCCGTCTTGGTCAGGTAGCGGCGGTCGTATTTCAGCATCGCGTCCCAATCGGCGACCCCGGCGAAACTCGCGGCGCAGCGATAGCGTTCGGGATTGCGGATCGCCGCCCAGAGCGCAGCATATCCGCCATAGGAGGCGCCGACGACGCAGACGCGCGCCTTGTCGACGATCCCCTCGCCCGCCAGCCAGTCCATGCCGTCGTCGAGGTCGTCCTGCATCGCGCGGCCGATCTGGCCGATGCCCGCGTCGCCATATTCGGTGCCATAGCCGCCCGAACCGCGATAATTGGGCTGCAGCACCGCATAGCCGCGATTGGCGAGCAATTGCACCTCGGGATCATAGTCCAGCTTGTCGCGAACGCCGTAAGGGCCGCCGTGTGGGAGGATGATCAGCGGCAGCCCCTTGGCCTCGCGGCCTTTGGGCAGGGTCAGGAAGGCGGGAATATCCTTGCCGTCGCGCGCCTTGTACCGCACCGCCCTGGTCACCGCGAGCATCTCGGGCGGTAATGTCTGCATCCGGGCGGCGACGATGGCCATTTCGCGCGTCTTGCGGTCGAGCATGAAATAGACGCCGGGATCGTCGGGCGCCGTTCCTAGGATCAGCAGCCGGTTGCCGTCGCGGCTGCGCGAGCTGACCCAGGCCTGCAGGTTCGGCACTGCGCGGTCGATCTGCGCCTGCAACTTCTTCGAATCGGCGTCGAACCATTCGACCCGCTCGCGATCGTCGGTGAAGGACACGCCCTCAAGTGCCTTGCCGTCGGTGGTCAGCCAATAATCGTCGATGTCATATTGGTCGTTGCCGTACACCAGGTCGCCGATCTCGCGCGTGCCGTAGTTGAACTTGTAGAGCGCCTGTCGCCCGGTCTTCTCGTCGCTGAGCACATAGCCCTCGTCCGATCCCGTCACGACCTTCGCAATGTCGAAAAAGCCGTCCTTGTCGTCGGGGCGCACCGCGCCGATCAGCCGGAATTCCTCCTCGGCCGTCTTGCGGTAATAGTAGCGGACCTTGCGGTTTTCCCAACCGACCCCGGCGCGGACGATGCCGTCGTCGTCGGCGTACCATTCCCAGATCGGCTGCCGCGGCCGGACGATCTCGGTCATCTTGCCATCGGGCAGCGAGACGCGGAATACCGAGGGATAATCGTAGATGCTCCGCTGGATCGACAGCAGCAGGTAGCGGCCGTCGGGATCGACGAAGAGGATGTCGTCGCCCTCGAGCCCCTGGCCCTCGCGCATGATCGCCGTCGTCACGCCGGTGTTCACGTCGTGGAGCAGCAGGACCGACCTGTGGGCCTCCAGGCCCATGAACAAAGTGCTACGGCCGACGCTGATCAGGATATGGCCATTGCCCGCCCAGCGAATCCAGTTGAGGTCGACCTTTTCCGGAATCGCGAAACCGGCGGTCTTTTCGCCCTTCACATCGCGGTAGGCGACCTGCTCGATCCCGTCCGAGCGGCGACGGAACAGGATGCGCATGCCGTCGGGCGACAGCTGTGCGTCGGAAAATTCGGGCAGCCGCGCCAAGTCGGCGGTCGCGATGCGCGCGGGAGGCTCGCCCGGCGAAGCCGGTGCATTGCCGGCCAAAGCCGCAGGCGCCGCGCCAGCCAGCGCGAACGCCATCATCATCCCTGTTGTACGCCCGATCATTCCCGCCCCCGGTTGAAACGCCTTGATAGGGGACGGAAAAATCAAAGCAACCCGGTCGTTACGCGACCAGCCGAAGCTTGCGCACGACGCGCCAGCCCAGTGATTTGAACCAGGCATAGCTCGGCCAGCGCGGCGGCATCGCGGGGTCGAGCCCGATGCGGCGGAGCGCGGCGTTGGCGGCATGCGCCTCGGACTCGCGGTAGCTCCATTCGCTGCGCCAGGTGATCGACAGCGAGATCGAGGGCGCGTCGCCATTGGCGACATAATGCGGTGCCATCACCGGCATCAGCACCGCGTCGCCGGGCACAAGCGGCACCGCCTGCTGCCCGCCCTCATAACCCGCGTCCCAAGGCAGGTTGCGGTGGCCGCCGGTGTGATAGCGCTCATGCTCGCGGCGGTGCGCGAAGCGCTCGTCGCCCGCGGGCCAGACGTTCATCACCTTGGTGCCGCGGAGTTGCAGCAGGATATTGTGCTCGGGGTCGAAGTGGAACGGCGTGATAGATCCGGGCGACGAGATGAAGATGAAACCCTGCGGCGTCAGCATCGCGCCGGTGCGCGGGTGCACCACGGGTTCGAGTTCGCCGAGCAGGCGCATCAACAGGTCGCGATAGTCGGGTACGCTCTCGATATTCTTGAGCACCGCCCAGCTGCGGTTGGTGTCGATCGTGCGGATCGTCTCGCCGATCGACAGACCGTTCGAGGGAACGTCCTCGGGCGCGATGCCGATCGGCACGTCGCCGGGATTATATTCGACCTGCGATGCCGGCAGCCCTTCGCCGAGCAGCGCGAGCGCTTCGAGCGACAGCAGCGGATGGTCGGGCAGGCGGTGACGCAGCAGCCCGGCCTGCAGCGGATAGAGCGCCGCCATCGTCGCCAGCGTTTCGGCGGGAAAGACGGGGCGGTCGATGACTTGATGCGCGGTCATGGCTGGTCCTGTTCCTCAGCGATTTCGGCGGGCGCGGGGTCGGCGCGTTTCCAGCGTCGCCAAGCGCGTTCGGCCTTGCCCAGCAGCGCGAAGCGCAGGCGGTCGCCCGCGCCGCCGAGCGGGACATTGACCCAGACGAGCGCGCGGCGCTCGCGCCAGACGCTGTCGATCATCGGGTGGCCGGGCGCGGCGCAGCTGTCGACCCATGCGATCCGATCGTCCGCGAGCAGGTCGAGATTGGCCTGTTGCAGCAGCACCCCCGGCGAGAAGCGGGCGTAGTCCTCGTCGAAGGCGGTCTTGAACGAGAAGCCGCCCGGCGGGGCAAGGAAATTGACGAGCATCGCGAGCGGGCGGTCGCCCAAGTCGAGCGCGCGCATGTCGAGGCGGCCCGCCTCGGCGGCGCCGACGACGATGGCGCGGAACCAGGCCTCGGTGTCGCCATGGCTCGCGAGCGCCGATCCCGCACGGCCTTTCCAGCCGCGCGCTTCGAGGTCGAGGAAGGCGTCGACCCATGGTTCGACGGGTTCGCCCGCCGACCAGCGGCGGAAGGCGACCGCACCCTGTTCGGCAAGGCGGTTCGCCTGGCGGCGATGTTCCTTGCGCTTCTTCGCGCGCACCGCGGCGTCCCAATAGGCTTCGGGCGAGAGGGTGCTTTCGAGCAGCGCGCGTTGCTCGCGGTGCACGACCCCGGCCTCACCGCCGCGCACGCGCGCTACGTCGACCAGCGCGCGATGCAGCGGGCCATCCTCGGTCAGCCGCGGCACGTGGAGCAAGGTCTTCGCCCACGGCGCGGCGTCGCACCAGCCGAGCAGGATCGACCAGAACAGGCTCTCGAACCCCGCGCGAACGAGCGGCGCGCCGTGGAAATGATTGGGGTGCGCCCAGCCCGTAACATGGCGCAGCGGCAGCCGGCCATAATGGCGCGCGGGGGCGAGCGGCATCACGCCGATGACGGGCCCGTCGGCGCCGTCGCGCACCATCACCAGCCGGGTATGGCGCTCGGGATCGAGCAGGTGCAGCGCCGATTGCAGACACCAGCGCTCGGCAAAAGGGTTCGGCTCGCTCGCCGTGTCGGCAACGGCATCCCACGCCGCGGCCAGCGGCGGCGACAGCGCGAGCGGATCGACGACGCGCACCGTCAGCGGCGCAGCGCTCGCGGGCATGGGGGCGGTGTCGACCGGAAAGGCGGGATGGACCGTCATTGCGGCGAGGCTAGCAGCGAGGGGTTAAGATGAGGTGGCTGGGGGACTAAGCGGAGGGGCGGGTTTCGGGCGTTGGCGGACATTCCCAACCCCTCCTCTTCAGAGGAGGGGCAACGAGACTTACGAACTTGTTCGTTAGTCGCAGCGGGGTGGTGTTTGAAGGGCAGCGCCGAACCTCACGCACCACCCCGCTCGACTAAGGCCCGGCTTCGCCGGACCAAGTCTCACTGCCCCTCCTCTGAAGAGGAGGGGTTGTAGGGCTGTAAGCCACCCCAAAGCCGACCCTCGTCGCCGCCTATATCCCGAACAGCTTCGCCAGCGACTTTTCCAGCATGAAGAATTGCCAGATCAGCCGACCATGGTCGCGCTTGCCGCTCTGGTGTGCGGCGACGATGCGTTCGATCTCGGCCATGTCGAACCAGCCCGACCGCGCCAGCGTCGCCGAGGTCGCCAAGCCGCGAGCCGCCTCAACCAGCGGGCCGCGGAACCAGTGCGACACGGGGGTCACGAACCCCATCTTCGGGCGATAGAGGATGTCGTGCGGCAGATAGCGTTCCATCGCCTGCTTCATGATCGCCTTGCCCGTGCCGCCCTTCACCCGCATCGACGCGGGCAGGCTCGCGGCGAATTCGATCAGGCGATAGTCGAGCAGGGGCTCGCGCGCCTCGAGGCTGACCGCCATGCTCATCCGGTCGGTCTTGGTCAGGATATCGCCGGGGAGCCAGATCATCAGGTCGGCGTATTGCGCACGGTCCAGCGCTTCGCGCGCGGGGGCTTCGGCCATCGCCTTCCAGTAGCGCGCTTCGGCGACATGATCGCCGAGCGCCGTTTTCGCGGCGCCGTTGAACAGCCGCGCGCGCTGGTCGGGGCCGGTGACCCCGACCGCCTCGGCATAGCCTTCGGCGCCGCTCTTGGAGAGCGAAGCCAGCGTCGCGCGGGCGCGCAGCGGGCGCGGGGCCCAGTCCATCTGCGGCCAGACCTTGGCGAGCGGGCCGAGGATATTGCGGCGAAGGACGCCGGGGATCAGCCCGCGCAGCCGCTCCTCCTGATGCTGGAACACGAGGCGGCGGTAACCCGCAAAAGCCTCGTCGGCGCCGTCGCCCGACAGCGCCACGGTGACTTCCTCGCGCGCGAGTTCGCACACGCGGTAGGTCGGCAGCGCGCTCGCGTCGGCGAAGGGCTCGTCGAACATGTCGGCGATGCGGTCGACGAGGTCGAAGTCGCTCGCCGCCACGGTGCGCGTGCGATGGTCGGTCGCGAAACGCTCGGCGATCTGCTGGGCGTAAGCGGTCTCGTCGAGCGCGGCCTGGTCGAAACCGATGGTGCAGGTCTTGACCGCCTTGCTGCTGGCCTCGGCCATCAGCGCGACCACCGCGCTGCTGTCGACGCCGCCCGACAGGAAGGCGCCGAGCGGCACGTCGGAGACCATGCGCTCGGTCACCGCGGCGCGCATCAGATGGATCAGATGCTCGGTGGCCTCGCCCTCGCTCGCGCGGATACGCTTCGAAAAATCGGGCGCCCACCAGCGCGTCGGTGCGGGGACGGGCTTGCCGCGTTCGAGCAGCAGATAATGGCCGGCGGGCAGCTTCTGGACCCCCGCGACGATGCAATTGTCGTCGGGGACATAACCCAGCGCGAGGAAATCCTCGACCGCCGACAGATTGGCCTCCTGCCGCAGCAGCGGGTGGCGGAGCAGTCCCTTGAGCTCGGACGCGAAGGCGAGCGAGCCGTCGGAGAGGCGCGCGTGATGCAGCGGCTTCACCCCCAGCCGGTCGCGCGCGAGGAACAGGCATTGGCGCTGGTGGTCGTGGAGCGCGAAGGCGAACATGCCGTTCAGCCGCGACAGGCACTCGACGCCCCATTGGCGCCACGCCGCGATGATCACCTCGGTATCGCCGCTGGTGCGAAAGCGGTGGCCGCGCTCCTCGAGCTCGGCGCGCAGCTCGCGGAAATTGTAGATTTCGCCGTTGTAGGTGAGCGTCACCGCCTCGTCGTCGCTCGCCATCGGCTGCGGGCTGCCCGCGATGTCGATGATCGAGAGGCGGAGGTGCGCGAGGCCGACGCCGGGCGCGGTCCAGGTGCCGCTGCCGTCGGGCCCGCGGTGGCTCATCGGGTGCAACATCGCGCGCAGCCGCGCGGGGTCGACCGGCTTTGCCGTGTCCAGATGATAGAGGCCCGCGATCCCGCACATGTTCGTCCGGCTTAGCGGGTTTCGAGCGCGCGGTCAGCCATCGCCTGCGCTCCGCCCGCCGCGGAAAGGAAATCGGTGATCGCAGCGGCGCCCCCCTGTCCCTCCGCGCTCGACACGATCAGCGACAGCGCGCGCGGGTCGCCGCCGAGCAGCCGCGCACGGAGGCCCGCGAGTTTCGCGGCGCGCGGGCTACCGGTCACCGCGCCGTCGACGACATACCAGGTCGCGGCGTCGCGCAGCACCGGGCCGGGGTGGAGCAGCCGTTCGGTCTTGCCGCCCTCGATCGCGGGCAGCGCCGCGCTCCACGCCCACCCGCTCTCGGGATCGACCGCGCCCTGGCCGAAGGCGACGATTTCGCGGCCCTCCGCCTGGCGCTCATAGCCGCCGATCGCGACGGCTACCTGCCGCCGCGCGGCGTCGGTGAAGTGAAGGACGCGCACCTGATCGGCGCCATCGAAGCGCGGCGACCAGTCGGGGCGCTCGACGATGACCTCGGCCCAGCCCGGCGGGGTAGCAATACCCATCGTCGCGGGCAGCGGCGCCGCGCGGCCGCCGACCAGCACCGCCCAACCGGCAAAGGCCAGCGGTAGCGCGAGCGCAGCGGGCAGGATGGCCTTGGCAGGGCCAGCGAAGCGCGGCGTGCCGTCGAGGCCGGTCACATCGACTGCGGCGTCGTTCGCGGGGCGGTCGAACCAGCGCTTCGCGACGAGCATCACGAGCAGGATGACGAGCCCGAAAAAGACCCAGCCGTAGATGACATGGTCGATCCCGCCCGCGCGCTCGATCCCCCAGATTTCGGCGGCGACCATCGTCGCCCAGGCGCGCACGGCGTTGGCGAGGATCGTCGTCGCGAGCGCCGCGGCGACGAAGACGATGCGCCGCGTCCAGCTCTTGAAGCAGAGATGCGCGGCGAACACCGAGTAAGCGAGCATCGCGATCAGAAAATTGACCCCCGAACATTCCTCGGCGACCTCGAAGAAGCCCGCGCGGGTGGTGATGAACACGCCCTCGATCTGCGCTTCCAGCCCCGACAGATGGAGCAGGATGATGCTGATCTTTGCGGTGAAGGTCTGGAGCAGGGGCACCAGTTCCTCGCCGAAGGGGACGAGCAGCAGCGCATAGCCGAGCGGGAAGAGCAGGCCGCGCACCAGCTTTTCGCCGAGCGCCGCGCCTACCGCGCCCTGCAGCATCAGAATCAGGCCGAGCTGGCGGAACAGGCCGACGCCCGCGGCCTCGCCGACGAGCCAGGAGAAGCCGCCGCCCGCGAGCCAGATCAGCGCGGGCCACCAATAGGCTGGCGTCAGCGTCCGGAGCTGCGGCACGCGCTGCGCGACGAGCCAGCCGATCATCGGCACCATCAGCAGGCAGTGGGTGAAAGGCGCGCTGTCCCACCAGATGCCCGCCATGCCGATCGCGTCGCGGTGGAAGATCGTCAGGATCGCGAGCGACAGCGCGCCGAGCGCGGCGAGATGCCGCTGCCAGCGCGTCCATTCGCCGGGCCGGGCTAGCGCCTGCGCCATCATGCCGCGAGCCCCAGCAACCGCCCGAGCGGCGCGAGCCGCGCATCCCAGCCATAGCGGGCGATCATCCGTTCGCGCGCCGCCTGCCCCATCGCGGCGGCGCGCGCGGGGTCGTCGAAGCAGGTGCCGACCGCTGCTGCGAGCGCCTCGGCGCCGTCGGCGACGAGCAGATGCGTGCCCGGCTCGACGTCGATGCCCTCGGCAGCGGCGGGGCTAGCGACGACGGGGCGCGCCATCGCCATCGCTTCGAGCAATTTGTTCTGGATGCCGCGCGCGAGAAGCAGGGGCGCGACGACCGCGTGGGCGGCGGCGAGCCAGGGGCGGACGTCGGGGACTTCGCCGGTGACGATGACCCCGGGCAGGCTTGCTAGCGCCTTCACCTCGTCGGTCGGCGCGCGGCCGACGATCGCGAAGCGCGCCTGCGGATGGCCGCGACGCAGCAGCGGCAGGATGTCGTTGGCGAACCAGCGCACCGCGTCGATATTGGGGCGATAGTCCATCTGGCCGGTGAAAACCGCGAGCGGTCCCTCGCCCCGCCCGACCGGATCGAAGGTCAGCGCGGGATCGAATTTTTCGGTATCGATGCCATTCTCGACCGCCTGCACGCGCCGGTCGTCGAGGCCGCTGCGGCCGCGGAACAGCGCGGCCTCGGCGGTGCTGACGAACAGGCTGGCGTCGGCGCGCGCGGCGACTTGCGCTTCATAATCGGCGAGGCGGCGCGCTTCGCGGGCGTGGACCCAGTGGAGTGGCTGGCGCTTGTCTTGCGCCGCGTAGGTGGCGAATTTGGCCGAGTCGACGTCGACGAAATCCATCAGAATCGGCCCGGCGAAGGTGGCGGGCAGATATTGCGCCATCTGCCCCGAGAAGGCGACGATATGGGTGATGCTACCGCCGGCGAGCAGCGCATCGACATGGCGCGCGAGCGCGGCATTGCGGAAGAGGCGGTTCGACACGGGCTCGCCGCGGAGCACCGCCTGCGCGAGCGCGAGCGGGCGCGAGGCGCTGCGGACCTCGATGCACAGGCTGGCGCAGAGCGGCGCCATCTTGGCGCGCGCGGCTTCGGCGTCGGCTTCATTGTCGGCGAGCGCGGCGACGTGGACGGGAGCGAGCTTGGCCAGCGCCTCGAACATATGCCAGCTGCGGATGCGGTCGCCGCGGTCGGGGGGCCAGGGCGCGCGGTGGACGAGGAACAGGATTTCCGCCATCACCCCAATCCGCGCGCGATCAGCGGTCCGATGCGGTTGGCGGCCCAGAGCGGGAGCTTTTTCCACAGGTCGACCTGCAGCCTATATTTGGCGCTGGTCGGGTTGGTGTCGCGCGGGGTTTCACCCTCGGCGAGCCAGCGGGCGTAGGTGAGAGGCTGGGGTTCGAAACCCCAGTTCTTCTTATAGGCGAAGGGGCCGGTACCGAGCTTCGAGCGGCCGAAGTCGAAGCGGGTGCAGGCCTTGGCGCGCGCATGGTTCATCAGCGCAAAGTACATCAGCTCGTTGGCGCGCAGGCCCCGCGCCGAGGCGAGCCCGCCGCCCCAATAGGGCATCACCGTGCCGCGCCAGTAGAGACTGAGCACGCTCGCCACCGCCTCCCCGCCGCTGTGGACGGTCAATATGTCGGCCGCGTCGCCAAAGGCGTCGAGGACAGAGGCGAACAGCGCCCTAGGAAAGACCGGCGTCCCGAGGTTGCGGACGCTGGTCGCATAGACGCGATAATGATCGGCGCGGTGGCGGGCGTCGCTGCCGGTCGTGACGGTCAGGTCGCTCGCCAGCGCTTTGCGGACCTCGGCGCGCTGCTTGCGCGGAATGGCGAGGAGTTCGGCTTGCTCGTCCTTGGCGAGGTCGCGGGCGAAGGCGGCGTAGACTTCATCCTCGACGTGCCAGCCGTCGGGCAAGGGCCCGCCGCGCAGTTCGATCGAGGGGACGCCGAGCGAGGCGGCGAGGTCGACCGCGGCCTCGGCGAGCACCGCGGCGATGTCGTCGCTGTCGGCGAGGATGCCGCCGCCGACCGCGAAGCCGCTGGCGACGAGCGCCTGCCCGAACAGCGGCGAGCGGACATGGTGGAGCGGCAGCAGCCCGACGATGCGCCCCGCGGCGTCACGCTGCGCGATCAGATGATGCTTGTGGCCGGTCGCCCGGGTGATCGCCTGGCACCAGGCGCGCGTGTGGAAGGGCGTCGCGGCGGGATGCGTATCGACATAGGCGTCCCAGGCCGCGTCGTCGGACTGCGGCACGAAGTCGTGCGCGGGCGCGTTCATGCCGCCGCGCGCCACGGGACGGCGCGACCCTGCTGCGCCGGGAGCAGGGCGTCGGCGCGCGTCCATTCGAAATCGGCGAGCAATTTCCTGAGCTTGCCGGCCATCGCCGAGAGGCCGCTGTAATGGCGGATTTTCGATTTCAGCGGCGCATCGGCGACGCGCGGCTGGCCGGGGTCGATTTCCCACGGGTGGAAATAGAGGATCGCCGGATGCCCCTCGAGGTTCATGCGCGCGATCGCCCAGCGCGTGAAGCCATAGGGAAGCAAGCGCATGAAGCCCCCGCCCCCGGCCGCGAGCGTGCGCCCGGCGACGCGCGCGGTGGTCACCGGCCATTCGACGAGGTCGCTGTCGGGCAAGGGGCGCCAGGCGTGGCGCGGGCTTTGCGGCCAGCCATAATGGTCGTGGACGACGGGCGCGACGCTCGACGAATAGGCATAGCCCTGTTCGGCGAGCACCGCATGCGCCCAGGGGGTGCGCGTGTCGACCGAGAAGCTGGGCGCGCGATAGCCGCGCACCGCGACGCCGCCGAGATCCTCGAGGATCGCCTGCGTCTTTTTGAGGTCGGCGGCGAATTCGTCGGCGGTCATAGTGAAGACGCGCTTATGGTCGTAGCCGTGGCTCGCGAGTTCGTGGCCCGCGCCGACGATGCGCTTGATCAGCGCAGGGTAACGTTCGGCGACCCAGCCGAGCGTGAAGAAAGTGCCCTTGACCCGGGCGTCGGCAAAGATCTGCAGCACCGCGTCGCTGTTCGCCTCGACGCGGCATTCGAGCGCAGGCCAGTCGTCGCGGTCGATCGTGCGCTCAAAGGCGCCGACCTGGAACCAGTCCTCGACGTCGACCGACAGGCCGTTCTGCATCGTTCCTCACCTTCATCGGCCCGCTTGCGCGGCGACCCGGGCGCCTCAGGCGGCCCAGGTCTGCGCCGCCGGATCGGGCGACCCGGCGGGGTCACGCTCGACCCAATCGATCAACAAATCAAGCACGCGGCGAAGCGCGGCGTCCTGGTCGGCGATCCGCGCCTCGAGCCCCGCGATCTGGCGCTGGAGCGCGACGAGATGCGCTTCGTCGATCGGCGCCGCGGCAGTGGGCTCGGCTTCGAGCACGGGCTCGGCTTCGACGACCGGTTCGGCTTCGACAGCGGGTTCGACTTCGGCGACGGGCTCGACTTCGACCTCGGCTTCCGTTTCGAAGGCGCCGAGTTCGAGCGCTTCCTCTTCCACCGCTTCGGCGACCGGCTCGAAGGCCGGGGCGGGCGCGGCGAAGGGCGCGGGTTCGGCGGCGGGCGCAGCCGGCGCAAGGCCGAGCTGCTCGGCGACGAGGCTGCGCGCCTCGACGAAGCTGGCGTTGTGCGACGGCGGCAGCGCCTCTACCTCTTCGGGCGCGGCGCGCATCGACAGGCGGTCGAGACCGAGCGACGCGGCGGGCGCCGCGAAAGGCGGCGGCGCGAGCGGTGCGGGCTCGGGCTCGGGCGCGGCGACGGGTTCGACGGCGCGCGCGGGCCATTCGAGCGGCGCCTCGGCTTCGACCGGCGCGGCGAAGGGCGCGGGCGCCGGTTCGGGCGCGGCTTCGTAAACGGGCTCGGTCTCGGGCTCGGGTTCCGGCTCGGGCGCGGCGACCGCGACCGGGGCAAGCGAGGCCACCGGGGCGGGCGGCGCGACGGGCGCGGGCGCGACCGGCGGCGGCACGAGCGTCGCGGCGTCGATGCCGCGGTCGGCCTCGACCTCGGCGACGACGGCGCGGACATGATGGCCGGTGATGCGGTTGAGCTGTTCGACCGCGCCGAAGAGCAGCAGGCGGCTCACCAGCACGTTCAGTTTGCGCGGCACGCCCTCGCTATGGTCGAAGATTTCCTCGAAGGCGTCGGGGCTGAAGCTGGGGTTGCCGGTCCAGCCGACCTTGCCGAGGCGGTGGAGGATATAGGGCTCGACCTCCTCGGGCTCCATCGGGTCGAGGTGGTGCGTCGCGATCACGCGCTGGCGCAGCTGCTCAAGCTGCGGCGAGTGGAACAAGGTCTGGCGGAACTCGGGCTGGCCGAGCAGGAAGATCTGCAGCAGCGAGTGGCCGCCGAGCTGGAAATTCGACAGCATTCGCAGCTCTTCGAGCGCCGAGATGGCGAGATTCTGCCCCTCGTCGACAATCAAGAGCGTGCGGCGGCCGGCGCGCGCCTGTTCGCGCAAATATTGTTCCATCGAGCGCAGCAGTTCGGCCTTGCTCTCGCCTTCCCAGGCGAGGCCGAATTGTTCGGCGACGAGGCGCAGCAGGTCGTCGCCCTCGACCTGGGTCGAGACCAGCTTGACCGCGGTCAGCCGGTTGGGATCAATCGTGTTCATCAAATGGCCGACGAGCGTCGTCTTGCCCGCGCCGACGTCGCCGGTGATGACGATGAAGCCCTCGCCCTGCGCGAGGCCATAGCCGAGGTAGGACATCGCCTTGCGGTGCGTCCCACTCTCGAAATAGAAAGCCGGATCGGGCGTCAGCTGGAACGGGCGTCCCGTAAAGCCGTAGAACTGATCGTACATATTCGTCTCTTCCCCGTGATCAGAAATTGTAGCGCAGGCCGACGAGCGCCGAGCCGATGAGCTGGCTGTTGAAGCCGTCCTGGTCGAAATGCGTGATGCTGGCGGCCGCGCTGCCGGTCAGGCCGCGCCAGAAGCGCCGCGAATAGACCAGCGAAGCGCCCGCCGACTGGACGTCGGAGGCGTTCGGCGCGCCATTATCGAAATAATTGTAGAAGCCGGCGAGCGACAGGTCGGCGTCGCGGCCGAGCTGGCGCCCGATCGAGGCGAAGAGATAATAATTCTCGTCGATCGTGCCGTTGAGTTCGGCGATCTGCGACAGCGCCGGCACCAGCAGGCGGCGGCGATCATAGCCCGCGCCGATGCCATAGCTCCACGGACCCGCGCGGCTGGTGAAGATGCCCTGGATGCCGCGGCTGCGGAACTGTGCGCCGGTCGCGTTCGACAGCGCATTGTTGAGGCAGCCGCCGCCCTGCGCGCCGAACTGGCAGCTGTTGACGTCGCCGTCGATCGGATTGCGCGTCGGGTCGAATTGCGTCGGCAGCCCGGCGAGGCCCGCCGACAGCCCGCGCCCGAAGCTGGAAATGCCGTCATAGACGCCGATCTGGATCTGCGTCGCATGGCCCGGGCGGTAATAGAAGCTGCCGGTATAGATGGTGTCGCCGTAGCGGCGGCCGACGCGCGCGGTGAGCGAGGTGCGGCGGCTGGGCTGCCACATCACGCCCGCGTCCCAGATCAGCCCGTCGGTGTCGAACGACAGCTGGCGCGGGCTGTTCGGATCGGTGACGAAGCGGCCGTTGGCGTCGCGGATCGGCACGCCGTTCGCGTCGACCACGGGGCTGCGCTCGCTGATCTCGATATCCTCGTAACCGACGCCGCCGAGCAGCGCCAACGTCGGCCCGATCGGCACGGTCACGTCGGCGCGGGCATATTTGCCCTCGAAACGCTGGTCGAGCTGGCTCGCATCCTCGCGCTCGTAGCCGCCCGAGACCTGCCAGCCGAAGGGCAGGTCGCCGGGTTTCTGCCCGACGCTGGCCCAGGCGACATGGTTGGTCGAGCTGTCGAAGATGTCCTGGCTGACCGCGCCGGGCGCGAGGATCGGCGCGTCCTCGACCTCGACCTTGTTGTAGCCGAAGCGGTAGCCGGCGCCGACGTCGAGCCCACCGATCCGGCGCGCGAAGGTCGGGCCCGCGTAGATTGAATAGACATTGGCGGTGTTCGCGCCATTGCCGATGAAGATATCCTCGCCGCCGCTGCCCTGCCCGTCGGCGCGGGTGCGCGTCGCGAGCGCGCCGGCCTCGACGTTGAAGCCGCGTGCGAGTTCGTAGCGGCCGCGGAGAAGCCCGCTGACCGTGTGCGAGTCGCCGAGCCCGCCCGATTCGCCGATGCGATATTCGTAGCGGAGCGTCGCGGCGACCTCGGCGCGGCGCGTGACGATCGACGCGTCGACCCCCGCCGCGAGCGTCGTATAGGTGAGCACGTCGCCGCCGTTGTTGAGGTCGGCGGTGAGCACCTGGCCGACTTCCAGATAAGGGCTGACGTCGACGACGCGCTGGCTGCGGCGGTTGCCGCCGCGTTCGCCGCGCTTGCCGTCGCTGCCGCTTTCGGCTGCGGGGGCCGACGCGCTATCGCTCGATCCGCCACCGCTTTCGGGGCCGGAAAATTGCGCGTGCGCCGCGGTCGACGTGCCCGCGAGCAGCAGCGCCGCGAGCGTCATGACGCCACGACGGGCGTGGGGGAGAGTGGTGCGCATGGTCAGGCGCCTCCTTGTCCGTAATAGGTGCCGAAGCGGCGGCCGCCGGGCGAATATTTGACGCCGTTGAGCAGCAGCTGGATGTGCGGGCAGGCGCCCATCAGGCCGATCGCGTCGCGGAGCGAGGATTCGAGCGTCTCGTCGGCGCGCACGACCATGATCAGCTGGCCGACATGCCCCGCGAGCACCGCGGCGGGCGATGCCGCGAGCACCGGCGGCGAATCGAGGATGATGATGCGGCCGGGCGCGCCCGCCTCGAGCTGCGCGAGCAAAGCCTCGGTGCGCGCCGAGGCGAGCAATTCGGTGTCGTGCATATGCTGGGTGCCCGCGGGCATCACCTTCAGCCCCGCGATGTCGGTCTGGATCAGGCAGTCGCCGAGCGGCAGATGCGGGTCGGCGAGCGCGTCCATCAGGCCCGGGCCGTTTTCGAGGCCGAGCGCTTCGAGCACGCTGGGCTTCGCGATGTCGGCGTCGATCAGCAGCACGTCGTGATCGGTTTCGACGGCGAGGCTCAATGCGAGGTTGACCGCCGAGAAGGTCTTGCCCTCGCCGGGGTTTGCCGAGCCGATGAGCACACGGTGGCCGCGCGGCAGCACGGGGCGGCCGGGGCCGCCGGTGAAGTTGCGGATGATCTCGCGCTTCACGATGCGATATTCTTCGCTGATCCCGCTGACCGCGGCGCCGGGCACGACCATGCCGCGCGCCGCGAGCTTGTCGCGGTCGATCGTTCCCTGGCGCGTCGGCACGATCGCCGGCGCGGCCTTGGCGATGTCCTTGCGCGGCGAGATTTTCGGCGCGGGCTCGACGACGGGCGCGGGCTCGACCACGGACTCGAGGATTTCGGCCTTGGGCGCTTCGGGCGCTTCGGCGGCGGGCTCGGGCTGCTTCTTCGCCTTGGCCTTTTTCTCGGGCTCGGGCGGCAGGCTCGACAGGTCGATCGTCGGCGCGCCGGCCGCGGGATCGGTGCCGAACATGTCGGCGGCGCGTTCGAGCAGCGAGGGCGTGCGCTTGACGGGGCGGTGTTCGTTCATGTCATTACCCCTCAGGCGACCATGCCGCGCTGGACGAATTCGGCGACGAGCAGCAGCAGGAACAGCGCCACCAGCGCGCCGCTGCCCCCCGCGAGCCAGACGAGCTTCTTCTTGCGTTCGACGTGGCGCTCGGGCGTCACGACCTCGGTGATCGAGCCGATCACGGGCAGGCCGCTCGCGCGTTCGAGCTTTGCCGCGGTGGCGTAGCTGGTGCGCACCTGACCGAGGCCGAAGGCGACGCCGATGCCGCCGCCGATGCCGGCGAACAGGACGAGCGTCAGGAACAGGGGCCGGTTGGGCGCCGAGGGCGCGGTCGGCTTCGTCGGCGGGTCGATCAGGTCGATCTTGATCGAGTCGGTCTCGGTCTGCACCTCGCCGCGCAGGCGGACCTGCTCGCGCTGCGCCATCAGCCGGTCATATTGCGCTTTCAACGCCGTATACTCGCCGTTGATCCGCTCATATTCGGACGCGACGCCGGGGTTCTGGATCTGCGCGGTGGTGATCTGCGCGATGTCGCTGGTGAGCTGCGCCTTGCGCGCGCTCAATGCGCTGACGGTCGCCTGGCGCTCGGCGCGCATCGCCTGGAGCGTCGCATAGGCGGGGTTCTGGGCGTTGCCGCCGCCCCCGCCGCCAGTGCCTTCGCGGTCGGCCATGGCCTTGAGCGAAGCGATCTGGCTCTTCAAGGCGACGACGTCGGGGTGCGCGTCGGTCAGGCCGCGCGCGCGCATCGACGAAAGCTCGGCCTGCGCGCCCGCGAGCTGCTGGCGCGCGACACCGCCGCCGGTGGCATTGAGCCCGGGGACGTTGATCGTCGCGGGGGTCTGCGCCATCTGGCCGTTCGCCGCCGCGAGCGCGCCCTGCGCCGCGGCGAGCTGGGTCTCGATCTGGCCCAGCTCGGCGCGCGCCTGGTCGATGCGCTGGCCGGGCGAGCCGGTGCCGCTCGAGATCAGGCCGATATTCTTCGCCTCGAAGGCGGCGCGGCGCGCCTCGACCTCGCCCAGCGCCTTTTCGCGGTCGGCGAGCTGGGCGTCGAGGAATTTGAGGCCCTCGCGCGCGGTCATGCGCCCGCCGCGCAGCTGCTCGTCGCGGAAAACGGTGATCAGGCTGTCGAGCACGCCCGAGGCGAGCTTGGCATTGTCGGCGTCCGACAGGCTGCCGACGCCGATGCTCGAGGTGATCTCGAAGATATTGTCCTGCTGGGGGACGACCTTGATGTTCTTCTGGAGCGCGGCGACGGCGCCGGCCTTTTCGCGCTCGCCCGCGCCCGCGGGGATCATGCCGGTGGTGATCGCGACCTTTTCCAGGTTGCGCGCGCTGGTCAGCGTCTCGCGGATCTGGTCGATGCGCGCGCGGTCCGCATAGGGGCCCGACTGCGCGTCGGCGGGGATGATCTCGTTGATGTCGACGAGCAGGCGCGCGCGCGAATCATAGCGGTTGGGGATCGACGCGATCACCAGCCAGCCGAGGACGCAGATGCCCCAGGCCACGGCGAGGACCAGCCAGCGGCGCGTCCAGACGCTGTGCAGCGCCACCCGGAATTCGTCGTAAAGGCCGTTCATTGTCTCGTGTCAGTCCTTGGCAAATCTGGGGAGTCGGCCGCGCATCGCGCGTCAGAACATGCTTTCGGGGATGATGATCACGTCGCCGGGCTGCAGCTTGACGTTCGCCTTGATGTCGCCGCGCTTGATCAGGTCGTTGAGGCGCAGCGCATATTCCTGCTGCTTGCCCGTGCCCTTGTCGTGGCGGACGAGGCGCGCCTTGTTGCCCGCGGCATATTCGCCGAGCCCGCCGACCGCGATCATCGCGTCGAGCACGGTCATGTTGGCGCGGAACGGGATCGACGCGGGCTTTTCGGTCGCACCGACGACGCGCACCTGCTGCGAGAAGGTGCTGTTGAAGCTGGTGACGATCACGCTGACGATCGGGTCGGTGATATACTGGCTGAGCTGGAGCTTCAGGTCCTGCTGCAGCATCGTCGGGGTCTTGCCGACCGCGGGCATGTCGGTGATCAGCGGGGTGGTGATGCGGCCGTCGGGGCGCACCTGGACCTTGCCGCCGAGTTCGGGGTTGCGCCACACGAAGATCTGCAACTCGTCGAGGGGGCCGATGATATATTCCTCGCCGGGGCCTTCCTGCGACGCGACGAAATTGGCGCTCGGCAGCTGCGGTGCGGCGCCGCCTGCCCCCATGCAGCCGGTGAGCGCGGTCGCGGCGATGCCCGAAATCAGGGCCACGCGCGCGGCGCGAAGGGCGGGGAACGACGTCTTCATCTCATCACCTTTCCTGCGGCAGGGGCGTCGCCGCGGGCTAATTTGCCCGGGGCGGAAGCCAATGCGTCAGGGTCAGCGATGACGGAAAAGGGTGAATATACCGTTAGTAGTCGGCTAGGTTTACACCGCGCTCGTCGCGAGTTGTTCCGGTACGGGACAGAAATGGGCACCTCCCCCTCGATGGGGGAGGCAGCGAGACTTGGAAGCTTGCTTCCTAGTCGCAGCGGCGGGGGTGCGGTTTCGGCATCACGCGGCGGCGATAGGACGCACCATCACCCTCATCCAACTCCGTCTAATCGCTTCGCGATAAGACTTCGTATCCTTCTCCCATCGAGGGAGAAGGAAATCAGACCAGCATCTCCCTCGCCGGACCCTGCCCGAGGAAGGACGCGGGGCTGGCGGTGGCGCCGTAAGCGCCGGCCTGGAAGATCGCGATCAGGTCGCCGACGTCGCCGCGCGGGAGCGCGACCTGGTCGCCGAGACGGTCGAGCGGGGTGCAGAGGCAGCCGACGACCGACACCGTCTCGACCGGGTCGGCGCCGAAGCGGGTCGCGAGCGCGATCGGATAGTTGCGGCGGATCACCGTGCCGAAATTGCCGCTGGCGGCGAGCTGGTGGTGGAGGCCGCCGTCGGTGACGAGGAAGGTCTCGCCATGGCTGGTCTTGCGGTCGACGATGCGCGTCAGATAGACCCCCGCCTCGGCGACGAGCCAGCGGCCGAGTTCCATCGCGAAGCGGCTCGCGCCTAGCATCGGGTCGCGCGCCGAAAGCGTTTTCGCGAGCGCGTCGCCGACCGCCTTGGCATCGACCGCGGCGTCGCCGGGGAAATAGGGCACGCCCATGCCGCCGCCCAGATTGACGAGCGGCGGCACGGCGCCTGCTTCGTTGGCGAGCCGCGCCGCGAGCGCGACGGTCTGCGTCTGCGTGTCGGAGATGGCCGCGGCGTCAAGGGCCTGCGATCCCGCAAAAATATGGAAACCTTGCCAGTCGGCGCCGGCATCGATCAGGCGGCGGACGAGCGCGGGAACCTCGGCGGCATCGACCCCGAAGGGCTTGGCGCCGCCGCCCATCTTCATGCCCGAGCCCTTCAAATCGAAGTCGGGATTGACGCGCACCGCGAGCCGCGGGGTGATGCCGAGCCGCGCGCCGATCGCGAGCGCGCGTTCGCCCTCGCCCGCCGATTCGAGGTTGAGCGTCGCGCCCGCCCGGATCGCGGCCTCGAGCTCACGGTCGCGCTTGCCGGGCCCGGCGAAGCTGATGTGCCCCGCGGCCATGCCGCTCGACCGCGCGGCCTGGAGCTCGCCGCCCGAGGCGACGTCGAGCCCGTCGACCATCATCGCCATATGGCCGAGCAGCGGGCCATAGGGGTTGGCCTTCATCGCATAGTGCAGCTGCACCTCGGCGGGCATCGCGGCGCGCCACTCGGCGACGCGCGCGGTGAGCATGTGCGAGTCATAGACGAAGAGCGGGGTGTCGCCCGCTTCCTCGGCGAGCTCGTCGGCGCGGCGGCCGCCGATCAGCAGCATGCCGTCGGTATCGGCGGCAAAGCCGGGCGGGATCGGACCGTGCGGTTTCATGCCGCCACCTTCGTCATCATTCCGCGGGCCCGCCTCCCTAACCCGTTCGCATCGAGCGAAGTCGAGATGCCCATCGGGCTGGGCGCCATGCTGCGGGGTGCCTCGACTTCGCTCGACACGAACGGAAACTTGAGCGGTTTCATGCCGCCACCTTCCAGCCCGCAGCGATCGCGACGCGGTCGAGCTTGCCATTGGGGTTCCTCGGCAGTTCCTGGCGCCACTCGATGGTCTGCGGCTGCATGAAGTTCGGCAGGTTCGCCTTGAGATAGGCGGCCAGCGCGTCGCGGTCGGCGTCGGCCTTGCCGCGCACGATCAGCACGATCGCGGCGCCGAGCCGTTCGTCGGGGATGCCGAAGGCCACCGCCTCGAAGATTTGGCCCGAAGCGACCGCGACATCCTCGACCTCGGTCGGGCTGACGCGGTTGCCCGCGGTCTTGATCATCGCATCGTCGCGGCCGACGAAATAGAGCAGGCCGTTCGCGTCCCGGCGCACCGTGTCGCCCGACCACACCGCCCTGCCGCCATAGCGCGATGCGCGCGGCGCGGGCTTGAAGCGCTGGGCGGTGCGTTCCGCGTCCTGCCAATAGCCCTGCGCCACCAGCGGGCCGCAATGGACGAGCTCGCCGGGTTCCTCGTCGGCGGTGATCGTGCCGTCGGGGCGGCAGATCAGGATCTCGGCGTGCGGGATCGCGCGGCCCATCGAGGTCGGATGGTCGGCGACGAGCTTCGGTTCGAGATAGGTCGAGCGGAAGGCTTCGGTGAGGCCGTACATCGGATAGATGGCGGCGCTCGGGAAGGTCGCGCGCATCGCGTCGATCAGCGACGGCGTCAGCGCGCCGCCGCTGTTGGTCAGGCGCTTCAAATGCGCCGCGGTGTCGGCGGGCCATTCGCTTTCGACGAGCTGTACCCAGAGCGGCGGCACGCCGGCGAGCGTCGTGGCGCCATGGCGCGCGACCGCCTTCACGACGTCGCGCGGGGTGAGATAGTCGAGCGGCGCGACCGCCGCGCCCGCGTACCAGGTCGAGAGCAGCTGGTTCTGGCCATAGTCGAAGCTCAAGGGCAGCACTGCGAGGATGCGGTCGTCGGGGACGAGCTTCAGATAGTCCGCAACCGCCTCCGCCCCGAGCCAGAGATTGGCGTGGCTGAGCATCACCCCCTTGGGGCGCCCGGTCGAGCCGCTGGTGTAGAGGATCGCAGCCAGATCGCCGGGTTCGGCGAGCGACGGCGGAAGCCCCTGCCCGCCCGAATCAATGACTTCCTCGGCGATCTTGAGATCCTGCACGACGCACTCGACGGGCAGGCCGTCGCCGAGCGTGTCGCCGCGCGCGGCGTTGGTGACCAGCAGCTTCGCGCCGCTGTCGGCGAGGATATGCGCGACCTGCGGCGCCTTGAGCAGCGGATTGACGGGCACATGGATCAGCCCCGCGCGTGCCGCGGCGAGCGGCATCAGGCAGGCGAGCCGCGTCTTGGCGCTCCAGCTGGCGACGCGCTCGCCGGGGCCGCCGGCCTGTTCGAGCAGCCACGACGCCAGCCGGCCGACGCCGGCGTCGAGTTCGGCGAAACTCGTGACTTTATCGCCGATCAGCAGCGCGGGCGCGTCGCTCGCGCCACAAAGGGCGAGATGGTCGATCGGGCGCGACGCTGGGATTAGGGGCTCGGTCATCGGTTCTTTAGGACTGAGTGATAGAGCGGCAGCCTATGCAAGGGAACGGTGAACATCGCGCTAATGATGAGGCGGGGCTGCCCGCCGACGCGCGTGCGGGTGCGCCCGCGTCGCCGTTCGACCGCACTTCATGGTTCGACCTGCTCGCCGCGCATGGTTTTGCCGGCGAAGGGCGGATCGATGCGTATGGGACCGCGGGCACGGTGACGGCATGGCTGCCGCTGCGCCGCGACCATGCAGGGCAGCTGAGCGGGCTCGTCAACTGGTACAGCTTCGCCATCCGGCCTTTGTTCACCGGCGAGGGCGACCGCGGGGCGGCGCTGCGCGCGCTGTTCGCGAAGCTCAAAAAGCGCGGCGGGCGGCTGACGCTCTATCCGGTGCCCGATGCCGCGCAGGCCGATGTGGCGAGCGCGATGCGGGCGGCGGGCTGGTGGGTGAAGGCGGTGCCCGCGGGCGACCGGCACTGGCTCGACCTCGCGGGCATGTCGCACGATGATTGGTGGGAGAGCCGCCCCGGCGCCCTCAAGAACACCGTCAAGCGCAAGGCCAAGAAGGGCGTGGTCGATATCCAGCTGCTGACCGCCTATGATCCCGGCAGCTGGGCGGCGTACGAGAGCATCTATGCCGCGAGCTGGAAACCCGAGGAGGGCGACCCCGCGCTGCTGCGCGCCTTTGCCGAGAGCGAGAGCCGGCGCGGGACCTTCCGCATGGGAATCGCGCGGATCGAGGGCATCCCGGTCGCGGCGCAGTTCTGGACGGTCGAGGACGGCACCGCCTTCATCCACAAGCTGGCGCATGTCGAGGACAGCCTGAAAGCCTCGCCGGGGACTTTGCTGTCCGCCGCGCTGTTTCGCCATGTGATCGAGACCGACGGCGTGACGCGCGTCGATTTCGGCACCGGCAACGACGGCTACAAGAAGGACTGGATGAACCGGCACGAACCCCTGTGGCGATTGGAGGCTTTCAATCCGGCGCACATCGCGGCATGGGGGCCCGCGATAAAGGCTTTTGCGCGCTCGAAGCTGGGGCGCGAGTGAGGACGTGATGACCGATACTTCCGCCGCCCCCTCCTCTTCTGGCGTCGATGCGACGCTCCGCGCCTTGCTCGCGGACATCCTGGGCCTGGGCGAGGCCCGCGCCGCAGCGCTGACCGAAGAGAGCGGGCTGTTCGGCGAACTGCCCGAGTTCGACTCGATGGCGGTGGCGACGGTGCTGACCGAGATGGAGGATCGCCTCGGCATCGTCATCGACGACGACGAGATCGACGGCGAGATTTTCGAAACTTACGGCAATTTGCTGGCCTTTTCGCTGCGCAAAGTGACCGACTGATATCGTCCGGGCGCGCATGGGCGAACATCTTCTGCGCATCGAGCCCGCCGGCGCGCCGCGCGCGACCATATTGCTCGTTCCGCCCTTGTTCGAGGAAGCGAACCGCACGCGGCGGACTTTGGTGCTGGCGATGCGCGCGTTGGCCGCCCGCGGCTATGCGGCGGCGATGCCCGACCTGCCGGGGCAGAATGAGAGTATCGTGGCGCTGGAGGATGCCGACCTCGCGGGATGGCAGGCGGCGCTGGCCGAGGTTGCCGCGGGCATCGATGGGCCTTTGCTGGTGGCATCGGTGCGCGGCGGATGCCTGATCGACCATCGAGTCGAGGCCGCGGGCTGGTGGCGGCTGGCGCCGGTGGGCGGGTCTTCGCTGCTGCGTACGCTGCTCCGCGCGCGGGTGTCGGCGGATCGCGAGGCGGGGGTGACCTCGTCGCTCGAAAGTCTGAGCGAGACCGCGAAGAATGAACCGCTGCTGCTGGCAGGCAACCGGCTCTCGCCGGCGATGATCGCAGGGCTGGGCACCGCCGAAGTACAGCCGGTCGAGCCGTTGCGGAGCGTCGCTCTCGGCACCGACGGCATCGCGGGCACGCCCTTGTGGCTGCGCGCCGAGCCGGGCGAGGATGCGACGATGGCCGAGGTGATCGCCGACGATATCGCAGCATGGAGCGCGACATGCGGCGTGCGCTGAGCTTCGCCTGCGAGGGCGCGGCGCTCGCCGCGACGCTTGACGAGGCGCCGGGGACGACCGGCCTCCTCATCGTGTCGGGCGGCAACGAGATCCGCAGCGGCGCCCATCGCGGGATGGCGATGCTGGCGCAAAGGGTCGCCGAGGCGGGGCACTCCGTCTTCCGCTTCGACCGGCGCGGCATCGGCGACAGCGAGGGCGAGAATGGCGGCTACCGGTCGAGCGGGCCCGATATCGCCGCGGCGCTCGTGGCGTTTCGCGAGGCGGCACCGCAGGTGATGCGCGTGGTCGCGTTCGGCAATTGCGACGCGGCGAGCGCCTTGCTGCTGCACCAGCCGCTGGCGGTCGACGGACTGATCCTCGCCAATCCCTGGACCTATGAGGATGACTGCGGCGATGGCGACGAGGCGGACGAACCCGCCCTGCCCCCGGCGTCGGCGATCCGCTCGCGCTATCTGGCGCGGCTCAAGGATCCGAAAAGCCTGCTTCGGCTGGTGAAGGGCGAGATCGATTTCAGGAAGCTCGCGCGCGGGTTGTCGGCGATGCGCAAGAAGCCGGCGGCGCCGGCGTTCGGGAGCCTGGCCGACGAACTCGATGCGGCATTCGCCGAGATGTTCTGTCCGGTGACGATCCTGCTGGCGACGGGTGACCGGACGGCGCAGGCGTTTATGGAGAAGCTTGCGCCGTCATTGGCGCATATCGAGGCCAGTCCGGGGTCGATCCGGGTCGAACGGCTCGCGAGCCCTTCGCACAGCTTTGCGGGGGACGATGCGGATTGGCTGGCGGCGCGGATTTTGGCGGCGCTCAAGACGATCTAGCCGCCCTCACCCTTCCCACCGGCTTTGCCGGCGGGCCCCTTCCCTCTCCCGTCGGGAGAGGGAGGGAGGCGCGAAGCGCCGGAAGGGTGAGGGCGATTTTCGGTTTAGTTACGCATCCACCATCGCGTGATATTCGGCCTCGGCCAAGAACCGCTCGGCATCCAGCGCCGCCATGCAGCCCATGCCCGCCGCGGTTACCGCCTGGCGGTAGACCTTGTCGGTGACGTCGCCCGCGGCGAAAACGCCCGGGATGCTCGTCAGCGACGTGCCCGGCGTGACTTCGAGATAGCCGTCGGCGTCGAGCGGCAGCTTGCCCTTGAACAGCTCGGTCGAGGGGCTGTGGCCGATCGCGACGAAGCCGCCGTCGGTGGGCTCGTGGCTGGCCTCGCCGGTGACGGTGTCGATCAGGTCGACCCCGACGAGGCCCGAAACGCCCTCGCCCGCGACGAAGCGGTCGACCTTCTTGTTCCACAGGACCTTGATCTTCGGGTTGGCGAAGAGGCGGTCCTGCAGGATCTTTTCGGCGCGGAGGTGATCGCGGCGGTGGATCAGCGTCACATCGTCGCTGTGGTTGGTGAGATAGAGCGCTTCCTCGACCGCGGTATTGCCGCCGCCGATGACCACGACCTTCTTGCCACGGTAAAAGAAACCATCACAAGTGGCACAAGCCGAGACGCCCTTGCCGCCCAGTTCCTGCTCGCCGGGGGCGCCGAGCCATTTGGCCTGCGCACCGGTCGCGATCACCAGCGTTTCGGCGAGATAGACGTCGCCGCCGTCGCCGGTCAGCCTGAACGGGCGCTGCGACAGGTCGACGTCGACGATCGTGTCCCAGATCATGCTGGTGCCGACATGCACCGCCTGCGCGGTCATCTGCTCCATCAGCCACGGGCCCTGGATCACCTCGGCATAGCCGGGGTAGTTTTCGACGTCGGTGGTGATGGTGAGCTGGCCGCCGGGCTGGAGCCCCTGCACCACGATCGGCATCATGCCTGCGCGCGCCGCGTAAATGGCGGCGGACAGGCCCGCGGGGCCGGAGCCGAGGATGAGCATCTTGGTGTGGTGCGTGGCGGGCATGGTCTTCTTTCTATCCCTGTGGCGGAGCGCACAGATGGGTGTTGCCAAGCGCGCTAGCAAGGGACAGGCTGCACGCCAAGGGGAGTCCGCTTTATGGCGAGCTGGTGGGAGAGGCATGGCGTTCCGCGACTGATCAAATGCGCCTGTTCGCAGGGGCAGATCATGAAGGCGCGCAGCAAGGTCGTGCCGCATGCGGCGGGCGATGTGCTCGAACTCGGCTGCGGTGGCGGGATCAACATGGCATTCTATGATCGTGCGCGGGTGAAAAGCTTCACCGGGCTCGATCCCTCGCCCGAATTGCTGGCGATGAGCCGCGCCGCGGCGGCGGCGCACGGGATCGACGCCGATATCCAGGGCGGGGTCGGCGAGGCGATGCCGTTCGGCGATGCGAAATTCGATACGGTGGTGACGACCTTCACGCTTTGCTCGGTCGCCGAGCAGAAGGCGGTGCTCGCCGAAATCCGGCGGGTGCTGAAGCCCGGCGGGACCGCGCTGTTTCTCGAACATGGCGGCGCACCCGATGCCGGGGTCGCGAAGTGGCAGCGGCGGATCGAGCCCTTGTGGAAGCGCATCGGCGGCAATTGCCACCTCACGCGGCCGATTTCGGACGCCTATGCCGCGGCGAGCTTCGCGGTCGAGCGGCAGGGGGCGATGTATATGCCCAAGACCCCGCGGCCCTTCGGCTGGGTCGAATATGGTGCCGCGCGCGCGAACTGACGACGAAAGGAGAGCGAGATGACGCGTTTCTTTCTGCCCCTCCTGGCCCTGTTCCTGCTGCTCGCACCGGCGAGCGCCGAGGCGCGCAAGGTCGCGCTGGTGATCGGCAACGCCAGCTATGCGCACGCCAGCGCGCTGACGAACCCCGCGAACGACATCAAGATCGTCGCCGACGCCGCGAAGAAGGCGGGCTTCGACGAGGTCGTCGTCGCGAGCGACCTGACCAATCAGGCCTTCCAGACCAGCATGCGCGATTTCCGCGCGAAGGCGGACGGCGCCGACGTCGCGATGGTCTATTTCGCCGGGCACGGGATCGAGGCGCAGGGCAAGAACTGGCTGCTCCCCACCGATGCGAAGCTCGAATCGGATCTCGACCTGCCCTATGAGGCGATCCAGCTCGACCGGCTGATGGAGGCGGTGTCGGGCGCGCAGATCCGCATGGTCGTGCTCGACGCGTGCCGCAACAATCCCTTCGGCAGCAAATGGCGGTCGGGCACGCGCGCGGTGGCGCGCGGCATGGCGGGGGTCGAGGCCGACGACGTGCTCGTCATCTTCGCCGCCGCGCCGGGGCAGACCGCGAGCGACGGAACGGGCGCGAACAGCCCCTTTGCGCTGGCGCTCGCGCGGCGGCTGCCCGAGGCCGACTTGCCGGTGCAGCTGCTCGGCGGCGCGATCCGCGACGATGTGCTTGCGGCGACGGGCGGGAACCAGCGGCCCTTCGTCAGCGCGAGCATCACCGGCACCCCGGTCTATCTGGTGCCGCGCACGGTGCCGACGTTGGTCGCCGCGGCGCCGACGGTGCCGACGGGCGACCGCACCGCGAGCGAGGAGATTTTCTGGAAGGGCGCGCTCGCCGAAAGCAGCGTGCGCGCGTTCAGCGCCTATCTCTCGGAGTTCCCGAGCGGGCGTTATGCCGGCGACGCGTCCGACGCGATCGCGCGCCTGCTGGCGCCGAGCGCCGACGGTGGGGGCGTCCGCGGCGGCAAATATCGCGTGTCGGACATCGTCATCGAATGCATCAAGGTCACGGGTTTCCTCGGCCTGCCCGACCAGCTGTTCCTGCGTTTCGGGGGCAGCCAGCGTTTTCCCGAGAGCAAGAAGGACAGCTATACGATGAAGAAGGGGCAGCGCTGGGTGGTGCCGCGCAGCTTCGACTTCGATGGCAATTCGACGGTGCAATTGCTCGAGGACGACGATGTCGGCGGGAACGACATTTTGGGGACGATCGACCTCGAGCCGCGGGTGGGCAATTTTACGCGGACGATCAACGGGGACCGGAGTGAGTATAAGGTGACGTATAAGGTGAGCGCGGAGTAGCGGGCGGGCGCGGCCGCTTTCAGGCGTCAGCGGTCAAGCAGACCTATAAATCCCGTTCGTGTCGAGCGAAGTCGAGACACGTGAACGCGCGCGCGAACTCGGCGTGTCTCGACTACGCTCGACACGAACGGAAAGAGAGGATCGTCTGGGAATCACCCCAAAGCCGCCCCTATTCCTTCTCCCCCATCTCGACCAGCCCGTGGCCGACGCTCACGCGCTCGTCGAAGACGAAGCAGCTGCCGTGCCAGCGGCTCTCCGTCTCGGGCACCGCTTCGAGATAGGCGAGGATGCCGCCCTTGAGGTGGACGACGTCGTCGACGCCTTCGCTGCGCAGGAACGCGGTCGATTTTTCGCAGCGGATGCCGCCGGTGCAGAACATCGCGATGCGCTTGCCGGCGAATTCGTCCTTGTGGTCGCGCCACCAGCCGGGGAAGTCGCCGAAGCTCCTGGTCTGCGGGTCGATCGCGCCGTCGAAGCTGCCGTAGCCGACCTCGAAACCGTTGCGCGTGTCGATGACGACGGTGTCGGGGTCGGCGATCACCGCGTTCCAGTCGGCGGGGTCGACATAGCGCCCGACGTCGCGCGACGGGTCGATGCCGGGCACCTTCATCGTCACGATTTCCTTCTTCAGCCGCACTTTCAGACGCTGGAAGGGCATGGCGGCGGCGGCCGAATATTTGACGTCGAGCTCGGCGCAATCGGGCAGCGCGCGGATGTGCGCGATCACCGCGGCGATGCCGTCGGCGGGGCCGGCGATGGTGCCGTTGATGCCCTCGCGCGCTAGGAGGAGCGTGCCTTTGACACCTTGCGCGGCGCAGAGGTCGAGCAGGGGCTGGCGCAGGAGCGCGGGGTCATCGAAGGGCGCGAAGCGGTAAAGGGCGGCGACGGTGAAACTCATTTCGCTCGCCCCTTAGCCGTTCGTGTCGAGCGAAGTCGAGACACGCCGAAGCGCCGCGCGTCCCAAGCGTGTCTCGACTTCGCTCGACACGAACGGGAATGAAGGATCGCCTAAGCCTTCACCGAAAGGGATCGCCGCGCCCGGTCGCATATTGCGCCATCGCCATCGTCGTCCATTGCGCGTTGACGCGAATGCAGCTGGGGAAGGTGCTCGCGTCGGTGACCAGCACATTGGTCGTGCCGTGCACGCGGCATTCGGGGTCGACGATGCCATATTGCGGATTTTCGTTGATCGCATTGCCGCCGTGCGGGTGGCTGCTCGACAGGGTGAGGTCGTCCTGCTGCCTGATTTCGCGGAAGAAGAATTCGTCGACGTCCATGTCGGGCGTGATCGTCTTGCCGCTCGCCAGCGCGGGATAGCATTCGGTCGCGCCCGCGGCGAAATGGACCTTGGTCAGCGTCGCCATCGCATCGCGCAGCACGGGCAGATCGTCCTCGACATCGAGGACGAATTTGAGCTTGCCATCGACCACCTGTCCGCGGCGGTCGGCGGGGAAGAGGATGCCCGCCGAATGGACGCGGCTGAAATTGCGCATCCGCTCGGCGTGGGTGCCGAACCAGCCGGGCATCAGCGACGCCATCGCCATCGGCGGCTGGAAATGGCTTTCGAGCAGATATTTGCCGCAGTCGACATAGCTCGTCATCTGGTCCTCGTCCCACGCATTGCCACCGATCCCGGCGGGCATCAGCGCGACGACGGGCGAGGCGACGTTGAGCGAGATCTGGTAGCCGGTGCCCTGGATGCCGCTGCTGTCGAGCAGTTTCGACGAGGCGATGGTGCCGCCTGCGACGACGACCCCGACGCGCGCGCGGACGATGCGGCGCGAGCCCCCCGGCATCACCAGCCGCACCGCCTCGGCCTCGAGCTTGCCGTTCGCGGCGTCCTGCCAGAGGATTTCCTCCGCCTTGGTCTCGGGAAGGATGCGCGCGCCATGGTCGCGGCACGCCGACGGGAGATAGGTCTGCGCCATGCCCATGCGGCGGCCATAGGGGCAGCCCGAGTTGCAATAGCCGCAATAGGCGCAGGCATTGGGCGTGCGCGGCGGACCGAAATTCTTGTCGAACCAGTCGGCGATCGCGCGCTTTTCGCGCGGGTCGGTCGAGGCCGCGGCATGCTTGTGCCAGCCGTCGATGAGGTGCGTGCCGTTGTGGCGGCCGCTGCGCGGTTCGGCGCGCGCGATGCCGAGCTTCGCCTGCACCGCGTCGTAGCTGGCGTGGAAGGCGTCGGCGTCGATCGGCGCGCCGATGCTCGCCCATTTCGCGAGCACGTCGGGCGCGTCGGGGTGGGTGCGGCCGTCCTCGTTGACGCGCAGGCAAATGCCGTTGTTGACCGTCGACGAGCCGCCGACGTTGCGCCCCTGGAAGATCACGAAATCGCTGTTGGTCGTCGTCTGCACCCCGCCATGTTTGTAGAGCGCGGCGATCATCTCGAGCTCGTGGTGGGTGATAAGGTGCGACGGGTAGAAAGGGCCGGCCTCGACGATCAGCACCTTATAGCCCTGCGCCGCGACATTATGCGCCGCGACCGCGCCGCCGGCGCCCGAGCCGATGACGACGACGTCATATTCGTCCTCGAGCGTCGCGGCGGAGAGGATATGGCCATCCTCGATCTCGCGGCCGCCGACGTCCTCGATCTTAAGGTCTGGGGGATCGATGCGGGTGCGGAACCTGGGCAGGGTGAAACCGATCTGGGCGTGCACCGGATTATGTTCGTTGGCCACCTGTCCCGCGTCACGCGGCTGGTCGCCGCCCTGCCAATAGCCATAATAACAGGCGTAGATGATGCCGCGCAGCCGCGCCATGTCCTGGAACAGGTCGAAGTCGCTGTTCTGCAGGCGGTTCGCTACGCGTTCGGCGCGGTCGGCGACGTCGAGTTCGACGAACACCGGCCCCAGCGCGAATTCGGTCGCGTCGAGCGAGAATTGCAGCTCGTCGAGCTTGGTTCCGCCGACCTTGCCGAACAAGGTCGCGACATTGGCGACGACGTCGTCGGCGGTGATGACCATGGGGACGCCGTGGAACAGCGCCTCGGTCAATGCCTTCAGAAATTTGAGCTGCCCGAAATTGAACGGTGCCGTCATCGCCCCTGCCCCCCTTGCTGTCCCGCGTCCCAGATGCCGGCCTATAGTGCGGAAAAGCAAAGCGGTATTGTACCGGAACGGCAGCTATGTTCGGCGGTCCGGCTATCCGTCACGCGCCGCCTTGAGGAACAGCCCCGCCGAGAGCAGCCACAGCGCGGTGAAGAGGCTGGTGCCGAGCACCGCCTCATAGAGCCCCGCAGCGCCCGCCGAGCCCAGCCCCGCGGCGAGCGCGGCGACGCCGATGCCGACCTGCACCGCGGCGGCGGCGGCCATCGCGCGCGCCATGCCCGCGGCGCGATAGCGGCCGATCGCCGAGCCGATGACGGCGACGAGCAGCACCAGCGCGAAGAGCAGGTTCCACGGATTGCCCTCGTCGCCGAGGAAACCCACCGCGCCATTGACCCAGACGAGCAGCAGCCCCGCGAGCAGGCCGAGCGCCGCGCCGGCGCGATAGGCGAGGTTGCGGCTCATATGCACCGCGACCTCGAAGGTGCCGCCGACGATGCCGAACATCGTTGCGGCGAAGAGGAAATCGCCTGGCGTCCACACGACCTCGCTGGTGAATTGCATCGCGACCAGCGGCACCGCGAGCAGTGCGATCGCGCCGCCCCAGCCGATCAGCCGCCACGGCATGGTGCTCTTGTTCGTTTCGTTGGTCATGTCGTTCATAAAAAGCCTCCCGGAAATGGAGGCCCCGCCTTGCCCGGCATCGCGGGTGAGCGTCATGAGCGAAAGCTGAGCAATCGCTGAAAAGCGCGGGTTCAGCGCACCGCGACGGTCAAATGGCCGATCCCGGCGATATGTTCGAGGCGGTCGCGGATCGCGGCGCAGGGCAGCCCGCCCTCGACCTCGACGATCGCGGCGTGCGCGCCGGGACCGACGCGCCAGACGTGGAGGTCGACCAGCCGCACGCCCATCGCCTCGACCTCGCGCCGCACCGCGTCGGCGATGCGCCCGTCGGTCTCGTCGAGCAGCACCGCGGCGGTGTCGCGCATCAGGCTCCACGACCAGCGCGCGATGACGACCGCACCGACGATGCCCATCGCGGGATCCATCCAGCGCCAGCCGAGGTAACGCCCCGCTAGCAGCGCGGCGATCGCGAGCACCGAGGTCAAGGCGTCGGCGAGGACGTGGAGATAGGCCGAGCGGAGGTTGTTGTCGTGGCCGTGGCTGTGGTGGTGATCGTGACCGTGATGGTCGTGATCGTGGCCGTGTTTATGCCCATGGTCATGGCCGCCCATCAGCAGCAAGGCACTGACGATGTTCACCGCGAGGCCGATCACCGCGACCAGCGTCGCGCTGGCGAAATCGACGCGTTCGGGGTCGATCAGCCGCAGCACCGATTCGACTGCGATGCCGATCGCGAAGAGGCCGAGGATCAGCGCCGAGGCGAAACCGGTGAGGTCGCCGACCTTGCCCGTGCCGAAGCTGTAGCGCGGGTTGTCGCGGTGGCGCTTGGCATAGCCATAGGCGACCGCCGCGAGCCCCAGCGCGCCGGCATGCGTCGCCATATGGAAACCGTCGGCGAGCAGCGCCATCGACCCGGTGATGTAGCCCGCAACGATCTCGCCGACCATCATCACCGCGGTCAGCGCGACGACCCACAGCGTGCGCCGCGCATTGTCGTCGTGCGACGCAGCGAGGAAGTCGTGATTATGCGGCGCGGCGGTCATGCGCCTCACTCGAATAGTATTTTGCGGCGATGTGCAAGATGGGTTGGGTTGGAAGGCTTGCCGCCATCCTCCATTTCCGTTCGTGTCGAGCGAAGTCGAGACACCCCGAAGGCAGGCGCTTCCCAAGCGTGTCTCGACTTCGCTCGACACGAACGGATTTATAGGGCGGCGTATCCGCTCACGCGCTAATCGCCCGCCCGCCGCGCCCCCTACGCCGCCTTCTTCTTCCGGCGATATTCGTGCAGCAACGGCTCGGTATAACCCGACGGCTGCACCACGCCCTCGAAGATCAAAGCGCGCGCCGCCTGGTAGGCGATACCGTCGGGGGCGAGCTTTTCGTAGAGCGGATCGCCCGCGTTCTGCGCGTCGACCTTAGCCGCCATGCGGACCAACGCAGCATCGACCTGTTCGGGGGTACACACGCCGTGCAGCAGCCAGTTGGCAAGCGCCTGGCTGGCGATGCGCAGCGTCGCACGATCCTCCATCAGGCCGACGTCGTCGATGTCGGGAACCTTCGAGCAGCCGACGCCCTGGTCAATCCAGCGCACGACATAGCCCAAAATGCCCTGGCAATTATTGTCGAGCTCGCGCGTGACCTCGGCCTCGCTCCAGTTGCGGCCCGTGGCGACGGGGATGTTCAGCAGGCGATCGAGCGACGGCACCGCCTCGCCCGCGATCTCGCGCTGGCGGGCGAAGACATCGACCTGATGATAATGCAGCGCATGCAGCGTCGCGGCGGTCGGCGACGGCACCCAGGCGGTGTTCGCCCCGCTCTTCGGATGGCCGATCTTGGCGTCGAGCATCGCGCGCATCAGGTCGGGCATCGCCCACATGCCCTTGCCGATCTGCGCCTTGCCGCTGAGGCCGCAGGCGAGGCCGATGCGGACGTTGCGGTCCTCGTAGCTCGCGATCCAGTCGCTCGCCTTCATCTCGCCCTTGGGGATCATCGGCCCCGCGCGCATCGAGGTGTGGATCTCGTCGCCGGTGCGGTCGAGGAAGCCGGTGTTGATGAAGACGATGCGGTCCTTCACCGCATGGATGCAGGCGGCGAGGTTTGCGCTGGTGCGGCGCTCCTCGTCCATCACGCCGACCTTGATCGTGTGGCGCGCGAGGCCGAGCATATCCTCGACCGCGTCGAACAGCCGGTCGGTGAAACCACATTCTTCGGGCCCGTGCTGCTTGGGCTTGACGATATAGATGCTGCCCGCGCGGCTGTTCCTGCGCGTGCCGAGGCCTTTCAGATCGTGGAGCGAGCAGAGGCTGGTGAACACCGCGTCGCACAGGCCCTCGGGCGCTTCGCTGCCGTCGGCGAGCCGCACCATCGGGTTGGTCATCAGATGGCCGACGTTGCGGACGAACATCACGCTGCGGCCGGGCAAAGTGAAGGCGGCGCCATCGGGTGCGGTCCAGTCGCGGTCGGGTTCCATCGCGCGGGTGACGGTCGCACCGCCCTTGGCGAAGACCTCGGTCAGGTCGCCACGCATCAGGCCGAGCCAGTTGGTATAGCCGAGCACCTTGTCCTCGCCGTCGACCGCCGCAACCGAGTCCTCGAGGTCGATGATCGTGGTCAGCGCGGCTTCGAGCAGGACATCGGCGATGCCCGCCGGATCGGTCCGGCCGATCGCGCTCGCGGGGTCGATCACGAGTTCGATGTGGAGGCCATTGTGCTTGAGCAGCAGGCCGCCGGCCTTGTTGCCGACGAGCTGCGCGGGGTCGGCGAGGTCGGGCGTGCCGCCGGTCCAGTCGGCCCAGCTTCCGCTCGAGAGCGGGACGGCCTCGTCGAGGAAGGCTTTCGCGCGCGCGATCACCGCGGCGCCGCGGTCGGCATCGTAGCCGCCGGGCTTCGCTGGCGGGGCGTCGAGCGCGTCGGTGCCGTAGAAGGCGTCGTAGAGGCTGCCCCAGCGCGCATTGGCGGCGTTCAATGCGAAGCGCGCGTTGAGTGCGGGAACGACGAGCTGCGGCCCCGCCATCGTCGCGATTTCGGGATCGACGTTCGCGGTGCCGACCGCGAAGGGCGCGGGCTCGGGGACGAGATAGCCGATGTCGCGGAGGAAAGTCTGATACGCTGCGCCGTCGTGCGGCTGCCCCGCGCGTTCGATGTGCCAGGCGTCGATCTGTGCCTGCAAATCCTCGCGCTTCGCGAGCAGTGCCGCATTTTCGGGCGCGAACTTGCCGAGGAGCGCGGCAAAATCCGCCCAGAATTTGTCGGCATCGAGCCCCGTGCCGGGCAGCGCGCGATCCTGCACAAAATCGACCAGCTGCGCATCGATCGACAGCCCGTGGCGGTCCAGAAATTCGGTCATTGAAGCACCCTTTGGTTCGGCGCCAAGCGCCAGTGGATCCGGGGAGGAAAGGGCCGCCGCCCTATGCCGCGAAGCGCGCGGCTTGGCAATGGGTCGCTCAGCTGCCCATCGTCTGGGTGAAGGTGAGTTCGATGAACTCGGCGGGATGCGCGATCGCGGCCTGCACCGCGACGATCATATAGCCGTCGAGGACATTCTGCGCGGTGATCGTCGAGCCGAGGCCGACCGAGACGCTGAACGCATCCTCGGGCTTGGCGCCGACGAGCCCGCCCTGTTGCCACAAGCCGGTCAGGAAGGTCGAGATCGCCGCCTGAACCGTCTGCCATGTGATCGTATCGTTCGCCGCAAAGACATAGGCTTGCAGCGCAAGTTTGATCGACTGCTCGATATAGATCAGCGTCCGCCGGAGGTTGAGATACCGATAGTCCAGGCTGTTGCCGTCGAGCGTCCGCGCGCCCCAGACCACCGGTCCGCGATTGAGCTGTTCGCGCAGGACATTGATCGCCAGCCCGTTGACGGGTGCATTGAACCCGCCCTGCTCGTCGTCGGTGAACTTCCACAGCGGCGAGGCCACCGAGGCAAGCGCGATGTTGGCCGGCGCGTTCCACACGCCGCTCAACGCATCGCACTTGGCCCATATCCCCGCAGCGATACCGCTGGGCGGCTGGACGTTCAGCGCATCGGCCATCGCCTGCTTCATCCGGTGGTACAGCGGCAGCGCATTGGCGAGCAGATCGTCGAGCGATGTCTGCCATTGCTCCAACGTCTGGTCCGGCTGGAGCGGCGGATAGCCGGCACCGTCGGCCGAATATTGCGAGCCGTTGCCGGTGATCCCGGCCGACGGCGGAAACGCCGTCGCGAGGGCCGCCTGCATAATGGACAGCTGTGCCCCCTCATAAAGCTGCACCGCGCTCGCGGTGAGCATGGCGTTGATCGTGTCGTTGCCGCCGGGCGATGCCAGCTGCGTAAAATACAGGTCGTTCCCGGCGACGATCGTCGCATTGACCGCCGGCGCATAGGCGGCGCCATAGCTGGCGCCGGCAACCGCGGGCGCGATCGCGTTCCAGAAGTCGCTCTGCGCCGCGGTCAGCAATTCGAAGCTGTCGGCGGCAAGGCAGCCCGGCAGGTCGAGGATCGCGACGCGGTCCTGCAAGCTGCTCGCCTGCGTCAGCATCGCGCAGGCGACGCGGCCATAATCGGCGAGGTCCAGCTGGCACGCCTCGGGCACGACCAGCATCGTTGGGCCGCGCGCATAGGCGGCTGCGGCGATCCCGCCGCCTTCGGGCTGACCATCGGGTCCCATAAAATCCGCGACGCGGATCGTACCGCGCGGCGCGGCGGCGATCCCGGCGGCATTCGTCGGATAATCGCCCGCGCGGTAGCTGCCCACCGAGACGACATAGCAGTCGCCCCCGCCATTGGCGAAGAAGAGCAGCATCTGCCAATAGAGGTTGAAGCCGTCGGGCTCTTCGCCCTGCCGCGGGGCCAGGGTGAAGCCGGCGGGGTCGGTCGCGCTCGGCGTGACGGTGAAAGGCCGCCGGTCGGCGCGGCCGAAATAGGCCCAATATTCGTTCATCGACGCGATTGCGACCGGCTTGTTGTACAGCGGCGCGCCCGTCACCGGGTCGCCCGCGAACTCGGTATAGCCGACGAAGATCGGCACCGCGGTCGCCACGCCGGTGATAGCACTGCCGAAGGCATCGGCCTCCGCGACATAGACGCCGGGCGTCGATCGGTTCAGATTAGGTCCGCTGGCCATCCAAAATCCCCCCGCCCCGCTCCAGTCATTTTGGCATAGACGCAAAAACCCGCCCAAGTTAGGGCGCAATCGGGTCGTGGGAGGAATTTGGTGCTTATTTTTGACGGTCGCCGCGTACGCACGTCGATGCTCGCGGTCGCCGCGGGGATGCTGGTCGCCGCGACGCCGCCGCCGCTGCCGGCCGAATATATCATCCTCGCACCGGCCGTGCAGATCGCGATGCCCAACCGGATCGCCCCCGACGAACGCAGCTATCGCAAGGGCGAAGCGGTCGTCGATGTTCCGCTGCTGTGGCGCGATGCGATCCGCCTCGACAAGGATCTGGACCTGACCGTCGACGGCAGCCCCGAGAAGGTCAAGGCGGGTACCGCGCTGCCGCTGCACCTCGTCGGCGCCGGCATCTATGGCAAGCCCACCCCGGCCTATTGCACGCCGCGCCGCGCGGCCGAGAACAAGAGCGAGAAAGGCGCGCTCGGCATCTTGCTGGGCGGCGGGTCGCTGTGGCGCGGCGTGATACGGGGCGCCACCGACCGGCAATTGTGCCTGATCGACAGCGACGGCGACGCACAGCTCGACCAATGGCTGCTCGTCGGCGACGGCTCGGACGCTGCACGCCGGCCCAACGCCATGCCGGCGCTCGCCTTTACGCCGCAGAACAATGTGCCGATCGGCGACAAGGATCGCTACACCATCTTCTTCAACGGCGCGTCGGGTTCGGGGAAATGGGCCGAGTTTCGCCTGGAGCTGATGCAGCAGGGCGGCACCCGCCGTTTCGACACCATGAGCGGGCCTTATGGTAGCTTCAACCGGCTCGAACGCCGCAGCCGCCCGCTCGCGCAATGGCCCTTGCTCACCACCGCCCACGGCGCCGATTTCACCATTGTGAGTACCGACGACGGCGGCAAGGCGGCGCGTCTGGTCGGCCACGGAAGTTCCGATCCCGACCGGCAGATCGAGATTCCCGATGCCTATCGCGTCAGCGTCCGTTATTATTGAGGCGCAGCGAACGTCGACGATGTCCGACCGAAAGCCGATGCCATGACCCCGCGCATCCTCCTCGCCAGCGCAGCCGTCCCCGGCGGCGGCGACCTCCGCCTGTTCCAGCGCGGCGCGGATTATTTCATCACGCTCGACCATAGCGAGCTGATGACCAGCCGGATGAGCGGGTCCGAGGAAGCGCTCGCCGAAATGGCGTGCGACCGGCTGGGGGCGAATGCGGCACCGCATCTGCTGATCGGCGGCTATGGTATGGGCTTTACGCTGCGAGCGGCGCTCGCGCGACTGGGCTCCGACGCCCGCGTCACCGTTGCCGAGCTGGTGCCCGAGGTCATCGACTGGGCGAAGGGGCCGATGGCGGACCTGACCGCGGGATGCCTGGGCGATCCGCGCGTCGATGTGGTGCTGGACGATGTCGGGGCGGTGATCGGGGGCGCGGCGCGGCGTTACGATGCGATATTGCTCGACGTCGACAATGGCCCGGACGGGCTGACGCGCGAGGGCAACGACCGCATCTATTCGATGGCGGGGCTGGCGCGGGCGCGGGCGGCGCTGCGGCCGGGCGGGGTGCTCGCGATCTGGTCGGCGGCGCCCGACGCACGCTTCGCGCGGCGGCTGAAGGACGCCGGTTTCGCGGTCGAGGAAGTCCCCGTCCGCGCGCGCAGCAGCGGCAAGGGCGGCCGCCACATCATCTGGTTCGCGCGCTAGTCAGGTCGGCGCGCCGCCGCCGAGCGCCTGGTAGAGCGCGACATAGGCGGTCAAGCGGTCGGTGCGCAGCTGGATCAGCGCGAGGTCGACCGTGAGCAAGGCGCGCTGCGCGTCGATCTGTTCGAGATAGGGCGAATAGCCGGCGCGGTAGCGGTTGGTCGCGTGCAGCAAGGTTTCGGCGACCGCGGCGCGCTGCGCGAGCAGCGCAGCTTCCTGCACGCCGAGCCGGTCGATCACCGCAAGCTGGTCCTCGACCTCGCGAAAAGCGGTGAGCACGGTGCGGCGATAGGCGAAGGCGGCCTGGTCGCGCTGCGCGGTCGCGGCGTCGAACTGGCCCTGCAGCCGCCCCCCCGAAAAGATCGGCGCGAGGATGCTGCCGCCGACCGACCAGATGGTGATCGGGTCGCCCAGCAAGGACGAGATCGCCGCCCCCGCCGACGCCGACAGCCGGATCTGCGGCAGGAACTGCGCGCGCGCAGCGCGGAGATTCGCGTCGGTCGCAGCGAGCACATATTCGGCCTGTGCGATATCGGGGCGGCGGCGGACGAGGTCGGAGGGCAGCACCCCGGGCACCGCCGGGGTGACGAGCGCGTCGAAGCCGGCGCCGCGCGCGATCGCCTGCGGCGTATGGCCGACGAGCAGCGACAGCGCATGTTCCTGCCGCGCGATCGCCGCCTCGATCGCCGGGATTTGTTGCTCGGTGGCGCGATATTCGGCCTCGGCCTGGCTGAGTTCGAGCCGCGATGTATAGCCCGCCTCGGCGCGGTCGCGCGCGATGCGCAGCGCCTCGCCGCGTGTCGTCAGCGTCTGACGCAGCAGTTCGCGCCGCTCGTCGAGCGCGAGCAGCACGATGTAACTGCTCGCGGTGGCGGAACTGACCGACAGCGTCGCGGCCTCGCGCGCCGCCGCGACCGCCGCGGCGTTGGCGCGCGCGGCGTCGACCTGCGCGGCGTTGCGGCCGAAGAGGTCGATTTCATAGGTGGCCTGGAAGGTCGGCTGCGCGGCGGTGCTTTCGCTCGGCTGGCCGAAGGCGTTGACGCTGCGCGATTCGGACGCCGGCACGTTCGCCGAAAGGGTGGGCAGCAGCAAAGAGCGCGCGACACGCTCCTGCGCACGCGCCTCCGCGACCCGCGCGGCGGCGATGGCGAGGTCGACATTGTGCGCCCGCGCGCGCTCGACCAGCGCCGACAATTGCGCGTCGCCGAAACGGCCCCACCACTGCGCTTCGATCGCGCCGTTCGCGGGCACGACAGTGCGCCAGTCGGCGGGCGGGGTCACCAGACTCGCGTCGGGACGCGGGGTGATCGCGGGGGCGCAGCCCGCTAGCAACGGGAGCAGCAAGAAGAGCGCGCGGCGCATCAATCGTCCCCGGTGTGCACGGTCGCGACCACCGACATGCCGGGGCCGAGGCGCTTGGCGAGGTCCTGTCCCGGTTCGATGCGGATGCGCACCGCGATCCGCTGCGGCACTTTCACGAAATTGCCCGATCCGGCGTCGGGCTTGATCACGCTGAATTCGCTGCCCGCGGCGGGCGCGATATTCTCGACCACGCCCCTTAACTTCGCGCCGCCGAGCGCGTCGATCTTCAGCGTCGCGCGCTGGCCGGTGCGGATGTCGGCGGTCTGGGCTTCCTTGAAATTGGCGACGACCCAGTGCTTCTGCGGCACCAGATACATGAGCTGGGTGCCGGGATTGACGAGCTGGCCGACGCGCACCGTCACCTCGCTGAGCTTGCCCGGGCGCGGCGCGCGGATGATCGTGCGGTCGAGGTCGATGTCGGCGAGCCCGCGCGTCGCCTTCGCATTTTCGACCCCCGCCTGCAGCCCGCCGCGCCCGACGGTCACCGAGCGTATCTGTTCGAGCGCGATCTGGCGCTGCGCCTCGGCCTGGCGGACCCCCGCCTCGGCCTGGCGGAGCGCGGCGAGCGTCTGGTCGCGTTCGCGCAGCGACACCGAGCCCGCATCGACGAGCTCATTCACGCGCCGCATGTCGGCCTGCGCGCGCTGCAATTGCGCGCGCGCATTGCCGACCGCGGCGTCCTGTGCGCGCAATTGCGCCTCGGCCGAGCGCTGGCTCTGCGCGCTGTTGTCGAGGCTGGCGGTCTGGGCGGCGATACTCGCTTCGCCCTGCGCGACGCGCTGGCGATAGATGCTGTCGTCGATCCGCACGAGGATCTGCCCCGCCTTCACCGTGTCGAAATCCTGCACCAGCACCTCGGTCACATAGCCGCCGACCTGCGGCGAGATGATCGTCGTCTGGCCGCGGACATAGGCATTGTCGGTGGTCTGGCTCTGCGGGCTGAACGGCGGCAAGCCCCAGGCATAGAGGATCGCGAGAGCACCGATCAGGATGATCGCGGCGAAGAAGCCGATCTGCCGCCGCGAGCGGTCGGGGCGCCAGCCGCTTTCGGCGGCGGGCGGCGCGGCAGGCTCCTCGGGCGGCGGCGCGGGTTTCGGTGCGGGCGCGGGCTTCTTCGCGGGAGGGGACTGTTCGTTTTCGCTGTCGGTCATTGTCGCTCCGCCAACATTTTCTGGAGATTGCCGAGGTCCGCCGCGAGCGGGCTGTAGCCGCGGCGGCGATCGTTGAGCCAGCGCACAAGGATGATCAGCAAACCGATCGTCGACAAGACGCCGAGCACGAAGAATACGTCGTTATAGGCAAGCACCGCCGCCTGCCGCGCGGCCTCGCGCACGACGTCGCTGCCCGCCAGCGCGCCGCGCAGCGCGGGGTCGGTCACGGTACTCGCGCGCCCGGCGGCGAGGCTGGCGAGCAATTGCCCGAAGGCCGGGTCGTCGGTCGGCAGGCTGAGCCCCAGCGTCATCAGATGATCCTTGGTACGGATCGTGAAAAAGGCCGACAGCGCCGCGGTGCCCGCAAGCCCCCCGATCGTCTGCGACAGGTTGAACAGCGCGAGGAAGCTGACGACGTAAGAAGGGCCGCGGGTCAGCGCCCGCAGGAACCCCTCCATCAGCATCGGCCCGATGAAATAGACCGCGGCGAAGGCGATCGCCGCCTGGCTCAAATAGAGGTTCACCGGGCGCGTCATCAGCCCCGAATGCGTGTCGGCAAAGGCCGCGACGGCGATGATGCCGAGCGCGATCATCGTCGGCATGCGCAGGTCGAGCGGGTTGAGCTTGACCAGCGGCAGCACGACGCCGAGGCACGCGGCGGCCGCGGTGACGGCGTAGAAAGTGACGAGCTGGTCGTTCACCAGCCCGAGCGTCGTGAGCAGCCCGGTCGCGCCGAAATTCTGTTCGGAGAGCACGATGCGCACCAGCGCGCCGCTGAGCGCGAGCTTGAGGAGGTCGCCGCTCGCCATCCAGCGCGTCTCGAGCATCGGGTGCAGCCGGTTGTGCTCGATCAGGAAGGAGGCGCCGATCAGCACGACCGACAGCGCGAGCACCCCGCCGAGCCACGGCGTCGGCCACCAGACGATGCGCCCCTGCACGAGGAACACGCAGAGCAGCCCCGCGCCAGCGGCGAGCAAAGGAAAGCTGACGAGGTCGAAGCGGTTGAAGGCGCGGACCTTGATCCCCTGCGGCAGCGGCAGCACGTTGACGAGCCCGACCGCGACGAGCGACAGCCCGAACTGGAAGGCGAAGAGGCTTTCGACATTGCCGTCGTAGACGAGCAAAGGCGAAATCGCGCGCGCGAGCGGCAGCCCGGTCTGCACCATGCCGATGCCGAGGAGCAGCGCGAGCATGCGTTTCGGGCCGGGCAGGCTCTGGAACATGTAGAAGATCGCGAGCGTCACGAGCCCGCTCGCCGCGATCCCCGAGAGCCCGCGCGACACCAGCTCGACGCGGTAGCCGACGTCGAACAATTGCACGAAATTGGCGAGCAGCAGCGCGATCATCGTCGCGCGTACGAAGCGCTGGATGCCGAAATGCTGGCGCGCCTTGAACAGCAAGATGCTCATGCAGACGTTGGTCACGCTGTAGGCGGCGGTGATCCAGCCCGACTCGACCGGGGTGAGCCCCATATGTCCCTGCAGCACGGTGAGGTTCGCGAGCAGCAGCCCGTTCTGGAACCCGCTGACGAGCCCCAGAAAGACCCCGATCGCAAAATAGGCCTGGCGGCGGCGCAGCGGATGGTCGGGCGTCGCGGGCGAGCCGGGAATGAGCGGCTGCTCGTGCGGCTTCAGCACATAGGGGGCGGGCTTCGCCTCGTCAGCCATGGCGCACGCCGCGGCCGATGGGGCGAAGGGCGCGATCGGGTCGGATCATCGGAACGGCTCCCCTGCACAGGCCGGTACCCCTCTATGCGCCTCTTTGCGGCAATTGGGCAATCATACAGTTGTATGACATGGGCGACAGGGTGCGGGTCGATCGATCGGCGGCGGGTTTCGGGCGGGAGCGGTCGTTCCTAATTCCTCCCCGGAACGGGGAGGGGGACCGCCGCGAAGCGGTGGTGGAGGGGCCGGAACGGTGCATCATGACGCGAGGCCTCGACCCCTCCGTCAGCCCTGCGGGCTGCCACCTCCCCGTTCCGGGGAGGACCTATCGATGTCCGCTCCACACCCCAAAGCGGCCATCCCGCCGGGTGTCGCCGCCCGCTCACCCGGCCGCGCGATCCCGCCCGGCCGGGGCGGCGCTTGCCGGCCCGTCCCTCCATGCTATGCGAACGCCCGCCCCCAATCGAAAGACCCACCGTGCAGATACCGATACGCCGCCGCGCCCTCGCTCTCGCTGCTCTGCTATTCGCGGCCGCGCTGCCGCAGATCGCGGCCGCGGCAGAAGCGAAGACTCGCGTCGCGATCCTCGGGGTCGACCATGCGGCGCAGCTCGTCGCCGAACAGGACCAGCCGGGGGCGCTCGCCGCCTGGCTCGACATGGCGAAGCCCGACGCGGTGTGTATCGAACGTCCGCCCGAACAGGCCTCGCGCGGCGATTATTACGAGTTCACCTATGAGGTGCAGGGCGTGATCCTGCCCTGGGCCGCGGCGCGCGGGACCGATCTCTGTCCGATCGACTGGACCCCGCCGATGGAAGACCAGCTACTCGGCTTCAGGCTCGATCTCGACACCTCGCCCGAAATCCGCAAGGCGCAAGGGTTCCAGGGCTTTCTGACCTTTCCCGACGCCAAAACGCTGGCGTGGGATTTCTTCGCCGCAGAGAATCCGGCGACGCTCGCGCCGCTGCAGAAATGGGCAGCCGAGCCCGCGACGCGCGCCGACCGCGACTTGCCGCGGCGGCTCTATCTCTATCGCACCTATATGCAGGCGCAGCGCATCCGCGCCGCGGCCAAGGCGCGGCCGGACCAGACGGTGGTCGTCGTGGTCGGCTATTTCCACAAGCCCGATATCGAGGCGATCCTGCAGCACGACGCCGCGATCGAGCTTGTCGCGCCGCCGAGCCTCGGGCGGCCCGACGAAGCGGCGGTGCGCGCCGTGACGACCGCCGAGCATCGCGGCGCGATCCTGGCGTTCAACCTGCTGGGCATGCAGGCGGGTACCGGCAATGTGAATTGGGACTGGGTGGGGCGCGTGCTGGCCGATTTCGGCAGCACCACCCCCGAAGCTAAATTGTTCGAAACGCGCCACGCCCTGCTGACCGGCAAGATCGCGCCCGCGGAGGCCGCGCGGCGCTACGCAGCGATCGCCGCCGATCCCGCCGCGGCGACGCCGCTGACGTGGAACGGCGTCAAGGATGGCGCCCGGATCGACAGCTTCTTCGACCCCTTCGGCAATCTCGATGTCCGCCAGCGCGCGCGCGTCGAGCGGGCGCGAAGCCTGTTCGCGCTCGGCCAGGCGAAGCCGGCCGAGGCCGAACTCGCGCGGCTCGCGGGCGAATTGACGCCGCGCAAGGCGCTGCAATTGCAGGGTTACACGCCGCTGCTGAAGCCGACGGCCAAAGCGCCATAGCATCGCGCGATGCGGGGGGTGCAAAAGCCCTTCCCCGCTCGCTATAGCGGTTCGATGACCACCCTCACCGCCCCCGAAAGCGCGACGCTCGACGTCGCCGCCGATGCGCCGATGCTGTCGCAGGTCGAGCGCTGGGCGGCGGTGAACAGCGGCACCGGCAACCTCGCGGGGCTGAAGACCGTCGCGGGAATGCTGGCCGACAGCTTTGCCGCGCTGCCCGGCGACATCCGCCTCGTCGCGCCCGATCCGGTCGAGAGCGTCGACGCCGCGGGCAACATCCGGACCACGCAGCGCGGCGACCATCTGCACCTGCGCGTGCGACCGCAAGCGCCGGTGCAATTGCTGCTGACCGGGCATATGGACACGGTGTTCGCCGCCGACCATCCGTTCCAGACGCTGACGTGGCTCGAACCCGGGGTGCTCAACGGGCCGGGCACTGCCGACATGAAGGCCGGCATTTCGGTGATCCTCGCGGCGCTGACCGCGCTCGAAGCCTCGCCGCTCGCGAACCGCGTCGGTTACGACGTGATGATCAACAGCGACGAGGAAACGGGCAGCCACGCCTCCGCCGCGCTGATCGCCGAGCTCGCGCAGGGCAAGACCGCGGCGCTCACCTATGAGCCCGCTTTACCCGACGGCACGCTCGCGGGCGCGCGGCCGGGGAGCGGCAATTTCAGCGTCACCGTCCACGGGCTGTCGGCGCACGCCGGGCGCAACCCCGACGACGGGCGCAACGCGTTGCTCGCCGCCGCCGACCTCGCGCTGCGACTGGCGAAGCTCAAATCGCCCGATCTTAAGGTCAATCCCGCGAAGCTCGACGGCGGCGGGCCGAACAATGTCGTGCCCGACAGCGCGATCCTGCGCGTCAATATGCGCCCCTCGACCCCCGAAGCGATGGTCGCGGCCGAGGTGGCGCTGCGCGATGCGATCGCCGCGGTATCGCGCGAGCATGACGTGCATTGCCACCTCCACGGCGGCTTCAACCGCCCGCCCAAGCCGCTCGACGCCGCCGCGACGCGCCTGTTCGAGCTGGTGCGCGATTGCGGCGCCGACCTCGGCCTGTCGCCGATCGGCTGGAACGCGACGGGCGGCGTGTGCGACGGCAATAATATCGCCGCGTGCGGCGTGCCCGTGGTCGACACCATGGGCCCGCGCGGCGGCGCCATTCACTCTTCGGACGAATTTCTGATCGTCGACAGCCTCGCCGAACGCGCGCAGCTGTCGGCGCTCACCATGATGCGCATAGCGGAACGGGGGACGGTGTGAATTATGTGATCCGGGCGGCCAAGCCGGGCGATTTGCAGAGCATTTACGAGATGGCGAAGCTGACCGGCGGCGGCTTCACCAACCTGCCCCCCGACAAGAAGGCGCTGCGCGCCAAGCTCGAGCGCGCCGAGGCGAGCTTCGCGTCGGACAAGGAATATCCGTCGGACGAGCTCTATCTGATGATGCTCGAGGATCTCGACAGCGGCGAGGTGCGCGGCACGTGCCAGATTTTCGGGCAGGTCGGCCAGCGCTGGCCCTTCTATAGCTACCGCATCGGCACCGACAGCAAGCATAGCGAGCAGCTCGGCCGCACCTTCCACGCGCAGGTGCTGATGCTGAGCAACGACCTCAACGGCGCATCCGAAGTCGGCGGATTGTTCCTCCACCCCGCGGCGCGCGCCGGCGGGCTGGGGCTGCTGCTCGCGCGTTCGCGCTACCTGTTCATCGCGCGCCACCGGCCGCGCTTCGGCGACCGCATCCTCGCCGAGCTGCGCGGGGTGATCGACGAGGCGGGCGGCTCGCCCTTCTGGGACGGGGTGGCGGGCAAATTCTTCGGGATGAATTTCCAGGAAGCCGACCAGTTCAACGCGGTGCACGGCAACCAGTTCATCGCCGACCTGATGCCCAAACACCCCGTCTATATCGCGATGCTGGGCGAGCATGCGCGCAGCGTGATCGGCGTCCCCCACCCCACCGGGCGCGCCGCGATGCGCATGCTGGAAAATGAGGGCTTCGCCTTCGAAAATTACGTCGACATCTTCGACGGCGGCCCGACGATGACCGCGCGCACCGACCAGGTCGCGAGCATCCGCGACGCCCGGCATGTCGAAGTGACCGGGGTCGGCCCGGACGGCGCGGACTCCGGCGAGGATGCGCTGGTCGCGACCGGCCGGCTCGCCGATTTCCGCTGCTGTTTCGGCAAGGTCGGCGCCGACGGAACGATCGACGCCGACACCGCGCGCATCCTGGGCGTCGGTGCGGGCGACGCGATCAGCTGGATAGCGCGCTGATGCTGACCGAGATCAATTTCGACGGCATCATCGGCCCGACGCACAATTATGCCGGGCTCAGCCGCGGCAATATCGCGTCGGCGAGCAACGCCGGCGACGTGTCGCAGCCGCGCGCCGCGGCGCTGCAGGGCCTCGACAAGATGCGCCACAATCTCGCGCTCGGGCTGCCGCAGGGCTTCTTTTGCCCGCTCGTTCGCCCCGACGCCGCATGGCTCGAGGTGCTCGGCACGACGCTCGATAGCGCCGAGCCGCATCTGCGCGCGCAGGCCTGGTCGGCGTCGTCGATGTGGGCCGCGAACGCCGCGACGGTGTCGCCCGCGCCCGACAGCGGCGACGGCAAGTGCCATCTCACCGTCGCGAACCTCGTCACCATGCCGCATCGCAGCCATGAGTGGCAGGGGACGCTGAAGCAGCTGCGGCTCGCCTTCGCCGACCCCGCCTTCGCGGTGCACGGCCCGGTCCCCGCGCCTTTCGGCGACGAGGGTGCGGCGAATCATATGCGGCTTTGCGACGGGCACGGCTCGGCCGGGGTCGAAATCTTTGTCTATGGGGTCGGCGGCGGGCGCTTCCCCGCGCGCCAGCATCTCGACGCCTCGAAGGCGATCGCGCGGCACCACCGGCTCGACCCGAAGCGTACGCTCTTCATCCGCCAGTCGGACACCGCGATCCAGGGCGGCGCCTTCCACAACGATGTCGTCGCCGTCGCGAACGAGCGCGTGCTCTTCACCCACGAGACCGCCTTCCACGACCGCGAGGCGGCGCATGCCGAAATCCGCGCGGCCTTCCCTGCGGTCGAGATCGTCGAGGTGCCCGCCGAGGCGGTGAGCCTGCCCGACGCGATCAAATCCTATCTGTTCAACGCCCAGCTCGTCAGCCTGCCCGATGGCGGCGGCATGGGGCTGGTGCTGCCGACCGAGGCGCAGGCAACCCCCGCGGTGTGGAACTGGCTGGAGGCGCATGTCGCGGGCAACGGCCCGATCCGCCGCCTGCTGCCCGTCGATGTCCGTCAGTCGATGGCGAACGGCGGCGGCCCCGCGTGCCTGCGGCTGCGCGTGGTTGCCGATCCGGCGACGGTCGATCCGCGTTTCATGGCGAATGCGGATACGCTCGACCGGATTTCGGAGGTGGTGGCGAAGCACTGGCCCGAGGCGATCGCCGCGGGCGATCTGGGCTCCGCGGGGCTGACCGCGGACGTGCGGGGCGCGCGCGCGGCGTTGCTGGCGGCGCTGGGATTGGGCGAGTTGGAGTAGGACGGCGCAGCGGCAACACGTCTAGGCTGCAAACCATCCCACAATCCCGTTCGTGTCGAGCG